>Ga0247760_1000064_pt1 | contig 95352 bp, 84 predicted proteins | sample UWRJL171409R4_FD_179936 | JGI IMG/M metagenome (GOLD analysis project Ga0247760, IMG submission 179936) | Plant litter microbial communities from Arlington Agricultural Research Station in Wisconsin, United States - UWRJ-L171-409R-4 | ecosystem: Environmental > Terrestrial > Plant litter >...
GGCGGTGGGCAGATTGTGGACCGAGACCACCTTGGACGAGAAGGCATGGCCGCTCCAGGCATCGACCAAGAAGGTCGCGGACTGCCCTTCTTTGACTTTGCCGACGTCCGCTTCGTCGATGTCGACGTATAGACGCAGCTGCGTCAAGTCGCGCGCGAGCGTGAACAGAATCGGCGCGGACATCGACGCGGCGACGGTTTGTCCGGGCTCCACCAAGCGCGACAGCACGATGCCGTCGATCGGCGAGCGAATCACTGCGTAGGAGAGCTGCGTCTGCGCGTCCTTGAGCGACGCGCGCGCGAGCGTCGCTTGGGCGCTGGCCGAGGTGATGCTAGCGCCCGCCCGATCGGCGTCGGCCTTGGCGCTGTCTAGGTCCTTGCTGGAGATCAGGCCCTTCTGCGAGAGGTCGAGCGCGCGCAGGTATTGCGCTTTTGTCTGGGCCTGAGTGGCTTTCGCCAGCACCACCGAGGCATCGGCGGCGTTGACTTGCGCCTTCGATTGCTCGACTCGAGATTGCAGCTGCGCCGTGTCGATCTCGGCCAGCACCTGACCGACGCTGACGTGATCGTTGAAATCGACGTTAATTTTCGTGAGTTTGCCCGAGATTTGCGAGCCGACGTCGACCGAGTCGAGGCCCTTCAGAGTGCCGGTGGCGGTGACGGTTTCTTTCAGGTCGCCCACTTGCGCCACCGCGGTCAGGTAGCGAACGCCTTTGGCTTTGCTGCTCTTGCTGCGCCAGAAGAAGACTCCGCCACCGATCCCAACCACCAGCAATAAGCCGATGATTTGATAGATTCGGGCGCGGCGCCGTCGTGATTTGGTCTCTGCCAAGATGGCGGCTGCGTCGGGTCTCGCGCTCATTATTGCTAGATTTAGCCTAGGGCCAGTTGACTGCGTTAGGATATCTTTATTGTGTCGGATTGTGTTTGGGTCGGGCGGTGATCGAGGCGCTCGTGTACGCTCCTTCCGACATGGAAGGCGCGCGGCTCAAAGTTCTGGTCGTCGAGGACGACGCAAAAATCGCGCGGCTCACCCGTGACTACCTCGAGCAGCACGGCTTCGACGTCACGCTGGTGAGCGATGGCGCGGCTGCAACACGCGAGGCGTTACGCCCCGAATTCGACGTGGTCGTGCTGGATTTGATGCTGCCCGGAAAGAGCGGCTTCGAAGTGTGTCGCGAGATCCGCGAACACTCGCACGTGCCGATCATCGCCGTCACCGCGCGCGTGGAAGTTGCCGATCGCGTGCTGGGGCTCGAGCTCGGCGCGGACGACTACGTGACCAAGCCTTTTTCGGCGCGCGAGCTGCTCGCGCGCATCCAAGCGGTGGTGCGCCGCGCCGAGGGCCGCGCGGGTCCGCGCGCGCGTGAAGTAAAGGTCGGCCGCGTGATCGTCGACAGCGCGAGCCTGCGCGCGACGCTCGATGGCCAGCTCTTGGCGCTCACCTCTTACGAGTTTGCCCTGCTGCGCGCCTTGGCTGAAAACGCCGGCAAGGTGCTGACGCGTGAACGTCTGCTCGACCTCGCCAAAGGCAACGCCGAAGAAGCCTTCGATCGCTCGGTGGACGTTCGCATTTCGCGTCTCCGGCAAAAGCTCGGCGATGATCCGCGTCACCCGCGCTTGCTCAAGACCGTGCGCGGCAGCGGTTATATGCTGGTGGCCGAGGAATCCGCGTGAGTGAACGCTTGGGCACTCGGCCCTGGTTTCTAGTTCGCGTCTACTTATACGGGGTGTTGATGATCGCGCTGGCCGTCGGCGCCAGCATCCTGGTTGGTCGTTTCACGCTTCGTTCCACGCTCGATGGTCCCGCGCGGCCTGCCTCCACCTGGATCGCGTGGCACATGGCCGAGCTCGCCGACCAACCGGAGGAGCTGAACAAGCAGCTTTTGGACTTGAAAGCCCGAGTCGGCATCGATTTGGCGGTGTACGAAGTGAACGGTCGCTTGCTGGGTACGACGGAGCAGCCGCCGTTGCCGCCGATCGACAGTGATGAGCTCGCGACCTTGCAGCGTGAAGGCACGGTGTTCGGCCGCGGTTGGGGCATGGTGCTCGAGCCGAAGACCGAGCGCAGCGCCGCCCGCTACGCGGTGATGCGCTACCGAGCGCCGGATTGGCCCGTCAGCTTGATGCTGCGCCAAGCCGCCGTCGCCCTGGTCGTATTGGTACTCGTTTCGATCCCGCTCGCTCGTTCAGTCACGGCTCCGCTGGCAGGCCTCTCGAGCTTGGCGCGTCGCTTCGGCAAGGGCGATCTCACGGCCCGCTTTCGTTCGCGTCGCCGCGACGAGATCGGCGCGTTGGGTCGCGCGTTCGACGACATGGCCGATCGCATCGCCGCCTTGCGTCGCTCCGAGAAGGAGCTCTTGGCCAACATCTCGCACGAGCTGCGCACGCCGCTGGCGCGCATTCGCTTGGCGCTGGAGCTGGTGACCGACGGCGATCGCGACAAGGCGAGCAGCTACCTGACCGACATCGGTGAAGACCTGGCGGAGCTCGAGCGCCTATTGGACGACGTACTCAGCACGGCGCGCTTGGACCTCGCTCGTGACTCCGCCGGAGACGCGCTGCCGCCGCTGCACCTCGAGTCGCTCTCGGGCCGTACCCTGCTCGAGGGCGCTAAGAACCGCTTTGCCGTGCGTTACCCCGAGCGCAAGCTGATCTGTCAAATCCCCGCCGAGCTACCGAGGTTGGAAGCGGATCCGGTGCTGCGCCGCGTGTTCGACAACCTGCTCGACAACGCGCGCAAGTTCTCGGAAGCGCCGGTTCGGCTCAGCGCGCGCGCTTCGGACGACGGCGCGCACCTCGTGGTCGAGGTGGCCGACGAGGGGATCGGTATCTCCGTCGCCGATCAGTCGCGCGTCTTCGAGCCGTTTTTTCGCAGTGATCCGAGCCGCACGCGCGCCACCGGGGGCGTCGGCCTGGGCCTCGTGGTCGTGCGCCGCATCGTCGAGGCCCACCACGGGACGATCGAGGTAGAGAGTGAGCTCGGCTCGGGCACTCGCTTCTCGGTCACCCTGCCTCTGTCGCAGCCGGACACGCCGCAGTCGTCGCGCTTCGCGTCGGCTTGACGCGGGGCCGTGTCGACGCGGGGCCGTGCGCGCCATTCCGGGCGCTGGTCGAAGCCACGGCCGCAGGTGCGGCCGTGCTCGAGTCCCAGCAAAGAGGCTACTTGGAGCCGGCCTTTTCCTTCTTCTTGGCCTTCTTCTCCTTCACGGTGAGCTTGGGCTTATTGGTCGTCTTGGACTTCTCTTGGCCTTTGGGCATCTTGCAAAACTCCCTGCGCAAGCCGACTTGGCGCGCAGCCTTTAACTACTCCTTCGCGCGCGTCTCTGGAAGACCAGAAAATCAGCACTAGGTCCGCCTTCCCCGCTGCCCGCCCGGTCACTCCTTACCCAAAAGGGTCACGCCTACCCGGGCGTGACGGCTGCCCGGCGTGACGGCTGCCGGCCGCGACGGCTCGAAGCTCGGTTAGCCGCCGACGCTGGCGCGGTGCTCGATCGCGCGCGCGAACTGCTCGGGGTACTCGAGCAATTGGGCCGCCCGCTCGGCGGCGAGCTCGGCGAGCTTGCCTTGTTGGCGGCCGAGCGCGCATTGCAGATAGATCGCCTCACGCAGCAAGGGGGCGAGATCGGTGGCACAACGCTTTTGCCAGGCCTCTTCGCTTTGCGTCTTTTGATCGACCGAGCCCTCGAAGTCGATCATCACCAGCTCGAGGGGGGTCGGGCAGACGATGAAATTATGCAGCTCCGCGTCGCCGTGGGCGAGGCCACCGGCCTGCAGCAAGAGGTGTTTGGTCAGCGCCTCTTCGCACAGCTTCCACAACCCCGCCGCCGAAGCCAGGGGCAGCTTTTCGGCCAACGCGATGTTGGCGGTCTGCGGTTCTGCGTCGAACGGAGACAGCCGCGAATACGGAACGCCGGGCAGCAGGCAGCTACGGAAGGTATTGGGCGTGTGTCCGATGGGCGGAGGGATGTCGATCAGCGCGGCCGCGCGGGCGTGATTGTCGAACTCGTCTTTCGTATCGCCGTGCATTTGGCCCGGAAAGTACGATTTGCGAAAATGCAGGGGATATTGAGCGGCCAACGGAAAGGTGGCACGGGTGTCGGCGCTGGCGATCACTACATCGCCGGACATCAACATCATCGCGCCAACTTGGCGTTTGGCGACGGTCCTGACCACGTAATCGCGCTGCGGTGGTGTATCGATGAAGGTCAGATACTCCCGGGACATCAGCACGTTGTGCCGCGGAGAAACCGGGACCAGTCGCTCTTCATCCATCGCGCGTCGACCCTCCCAGATGCGCCGGCTCGCGGCAAGCCGCCGCAAATTTCAGCGCGATCGACCCCGCTTAATTCCGGTTGAAACCTGGCGGACGCGAGGCGAGCGCGGTAGGCCCGAGGCGGCGCGGGGCCGATTGCGTTGACGGACCTCCTGCGCGGGGCGGGGTAGCGATGGGTGCGGATGAGTGAGCACGTGGCTCTGCGGCGCGGACACTGGCATACACGCGGATTGTCGAGCATCGTAGTCTGGGGAACTTCACGACTCGATAATTTCTGTCATGATTGGGAGTATGCCGTCTTCAGATTCGGCGTCGCGTTCGCGCTTGGCCTGGCTTCTGCTCGCTACGCTTCCGGTGTGGGCGTGCGCCACTGCAATCGACAATGCGCCGACGGAGAGCAGTCCACTGCAGAACATCGGTAGTGGCGGCGAACTGAGCGCTGGCGACAGCGGGAGTGCGGGCAAGAACAGCGCGGCAGGCAGCGGCGCGAGCGGCGCGCCCGGCTCCAGCGGCGGCGCGCCAAGCAGCTCGGGTGGTGGCAACGCGGGCAGGGGCGGCGCGAGCAGCGGCGGCACAGGCACTGGCAGCGCGGGCAAAGGGGGCACGAGTAGCTCCGCTGGCAGCGCGGGCAAAGGGGGCACGAGTAGCGCCGGTGGCAGCGCTGGCAAAGGTGGCACGAGTAGCGCCGGTGGCGCGGGCGCGGGCGCACCGAGCGCGGGTGCACCGAGCGCGGGTGCACCGGGCGCGGCGGGATCGACCGGCAGCACGACCTGTGACGCCGCACACTCGGTGGCGACGCTGATCAGCAATCAACCGTACACCGGCAAAGCCAACGACTGCGTGCGCTTGGCCGTCAACCCGAGTTGGTCGACCGTCGCTGTCCAGCTCCAACCCATGCCGGGGACCGGGCCGTACCCCGTGCCGTTCTCGTTTTTCAGCTGCGGAGGGAATGGTACCGGCTCACTCACCGCTGACTACGTGAACGTGATGCTCAAGTCGGGGCCAAACCCGGGCTGTGATTTTTTCGTGCAATTTAACGGCGGCGCGGCGACGATTAAGGTGACTTACTACAACTAATCCGCCATCGTCACCGCCCCCGACATGCCTAACTTCGCCCTGAATTCTCGCTCGGTCTTCGTTTCGGCCGTGAGCGCCGTTGCCCTCCTAGTCGCTTGCTCGAGCGACCAACCAGGTCCCGCTCCAGGCGCGGCCGGTTCGGGCACGGCGGGCGCGGGCACGGCTGGCAAAGGCTCCGCTGGCACGACCGGGCTGGCAGGTGGCGGCAGTTCGGCTGGCGGCGCGAGCAGTGCGGGTGCTGGCAACGTCGGCGGTTCCGCCGCGGGCGCGGCCGCAGGCGGCACTCCCGGAGGCACGGCAGGTTCGGCAGGCGCGGGCATCGCAGGCGCGGCGGGCGCGGCGGGCGCGGCGGGCGGCGGCAGCGCGGGCGCTCCGGCGGGCGGCGCAGCGAGCGCTTGCCCAGCAGATGCCACCTTTTGCTCCGGCTTCGAAGTGACCACGCTGCCGACCGGCGCCGTGTACAAGGCCAACGCCGCGCCGGGCGAGTGGACGCGCGATTTCGAAGTCGACAGCACGCTGTTTCGCGGCGGCAAATCCTCGCTGCGCGTGAAATCTGGTTCGGAAGCGGGCGTCTCCGGGGCCTACCGCATGTTGGCCGTGCCCGCGCCCTCGGGCCCGTATTGGGTGCGCTTCTACATTCAGCAAACCGAAATCGATCTGGGCGGCCTCGAGCACAACGTATTTGCGGGCGCCGCGGCGAGCGATGAGCCCAACTCCTCGTTGATTGAGTTCGCGGAAGACGTGGGTCTCGCCTTCAATACGTCGGACGCGGTGCGTTGGCCGACGGGTTACGGTCGCACCATGTCGGGCGGCACGATGCCGTTCAGCTTGCCCAAGGGCATGTGGCACTGCATCGAGATCGCGTTCGACCCCGCAGGCCGCCAACAGCAGCTGTTCGTCAATGGCACGCAGCAGATCGACGCCAAGGATTACCCGGCCAACGCGGGCGCTGGCTTCAAAAACTTCAAGTTCGGCTTCAATCAGCTGCACGGGCCCGCGCGCAAGATCTGGTACGACGACGTCGCGGTCGCACCCACGCGCATTAAGTGCCTATAACTAGCTCGTGGAACCAGCTGCCGGAGTGCGCGACCAGCGGCGCTTGCCGCTGCCCTGGCGCGCCCTCGGTTCGCTCGCTGTAGGGCTGCTGGGCGCGCTGCTCGCCTGCGGCAGCCCCGCCGCCGGCCCCGCGACGCCAGCCCAAGCTGGCAGCGCGGCGGAAGCCGGGGGCGCTTCAGGCGCTTCGGGCGCCGTCAATGGCGGCGCGTCCGCGGGTGGCGCATCCGCGCAAGCCGGCTTCGTGGGAGCCGCGGCGGCCAGCGGAGCAAGCGTCGGGACCGCGGGTGCCAGTTCAGCCGGCGCGGGCGGGCTGAGCGCTTCGGCGGGCGCCAGCGCGGGCGGTAGCGGTGGCGCTGGCCCGATCGCAGGCAACGGGGGAGCTGCCAGCGTCGGCCTCAGCAAGCAAGCCGAGAGCGTGCTGACCAAGGCCGGCGTAACCATCGTCTCCTATGGCGGCTACCTCAACGGTGAGTCCTTTCAGCAGGACGGCATCGTCAGCTACGCGGGTCATCAGTACGCCGCCTTCTGGAACAGCGCGCGGCACGTGGTCTTGGCTCGGCGTGAGTTGCCGAGCGGCGCTTGGTCTGCGCTCGAATTCAGCGACTACACCAACACCGAGGGCGACGCGCACAACACCATCTCGATCGGCATCTGCCCGGGCGACGGCACCCTTCACCTCGCGTTCGATCACCACGGCAGCACGCTGCACTACCGCAAATCGACGGCTGGCTTGCTCTCGACTGGGAGCACCACGCCTTGGGCGACGGCAAGCTTCTCGGCCGTGACCGATCGTTTGCTCGGCGCGAGCGCGCTCACTCAAGTCACTTACCCGCGCTTCGTCAGCGAGCCCGACGGCAAGAAGCTGCTGTTCGACGCGCGCATCGGCAGCAGCGGCAGCGGCAACGAGCTGCTCTGGGAGTACGACTCCGAGAGCCACATGTGGTCGTCGATCGGTGAATTCATCAACGGCACGGACGCCAGCATCAACGCCTACCCACACGGTGTGTCATACACGCGTGGCGGCACGCGCTTACACGTGTCTTGGTGCTGGCGCGAGACCAGCAACGCCTCCACCAATCACGATCTGCTCTACATTTACAGCGACGATCACGGGCGGACCTGGAAAAACAACGCGGGCGCGAACGTCGCGCAGAGCGGCTCTTCGCCGCTGACTCGCGACGCTGCCGGAATCAAGGTTTGGACGATCGGTCAGAACCGAGGCCTGATCAACCAAGAGCACATGGCCGTGGACGCGCTCGGCCGAGTGCACGTCCTGCTCTCGCATCTGCCGGATGCTCAGGCCAACGACTCGAACTTCGACAGCGCGCGCACGAAGAGCCAATACTTTCATTATTTCCGCGACGCCGCGGGCGTCTGGACTCGCACGCCCATGACCTACCCCGCGCAGGCCGCGTTCCGAGGAAAATTGGCGATCGCAGCCAACGGCAACGTGTACGCAGTGCTGCCGGATCTGCGTATCGCGGCGGCGCCTGCCGCGCAGGGCTTCAAGCCGTGGTCACTGCTCGCGAACACGGACGCCGGCAAATACTTCTCCGATCCACTGATCGATACCGCTCGACTCGCCACCGAAGATCAGCTTTCGATTTTCTACCCTCGAAAGAATTCGGGCGACATCTACGTGCTCGACTATCAACTCAACTGACGTCCGCGGCAGCACCTCAGTCGAGGTAGCCAAAGAGCGCCTAGCCTACGCCGTCGACAAACTGTTCGATGGTCTCCCGCGCTGAGCGGGGCTTGCTCCGCGTCGGCTCGTCTCGTGTATTTCGCGGCGCGCACCGCCCGCGAGGGGTCGGCTAAAAGGGCAGCGAGCAGCCGAGGGGACGGAGCACGTAGGCGAAAGTAGTTGCTCGACCCCACCTCTTGGCGTGCGCCCCCTTGCAATTTATGTGGACACCGCTGCCGCCAGCGACTCAAAATCAGAGTAGCTTCGCCAGCGTCCCTCGGCGTCGTCGAAGCTCGCACATCCGAGCTGACCAATGCCATGACCGAGAAGTTCATCAAGCGCCCCCGAATCGGTGATCTGATCTTCGGGGCCCTCGTGCTGAGTATTTGCCCCATGGCTGCTTGTGCGGTCGGTGACGACAGCAGCGCTGGAGGGCCTCGTGCGGGCGAGAGCGGGCAAAGCAGCGCTGGCGCTAGTGGTGCTGGCGTATCGGGTGCGTCGCAAGGAGGCTCCGCCGGATCGACGGGCACCGCCGGTGCTGCCACTGCCGGTGCAGGCGCCAGCGGCGGAACGACCGGCGCCGCCGGCAGTGGTGGCGCGACGGGCGGAGGTGGCAAGGGCGGCGGCGGCGCCGCTGGCGGCGGCGGCACGACGGGCGGAGGTGGCAAGGGTGGCGGCGGTGCGACCGGCGGAGGCGGCAAGGGTGGTGGCGGCGCGACGGGCGGCGGCGGCGCGACGGGCGGAGGTGGCAAGGGTGGTGGCGGCGCGACGGGCGGAGGCGGCGCGACGGGCGGAGGTGGCAAGGGTGGTGGCGGCGCAACGGGCGGTGGCGGCGCGACGGGCGGTGGTGGCAAGGGTGGCGGCGGCGCTGGCGGCTCGGCTGGAAGCGGCACGCCAACAACCATCGTCGAGCTCGATTTGGCTACGTTTCAGCCTGCCTCCGCCGGCACGTACAATGGCACGACCCACTCCCTGACTGTGGTTGCTCAGCCATTTTTCCAATTCCCGCTGCCCAAGACATTTACCACTGGCCAGAGCCTCGCGGTCCACGTCACCGGAACCAACAACGGCACCGCCGGCCTTCGCAGTTGGCTGGTGGATGGCTCGCAGGTCACCTTGTCCAACGTCGTGACCACGTACGTCGGCACGGGTCTGCCCTCCGGTAGTTTCACCTTGGACTACACGCTGACTGCCACGGGTTCTGCGGGGTTTCTGTTCTACAAGGGATCGAGCGTTGGCACCAACATCGACAACGTGACCATCTCGGCCATCACCATTACCTACTGAAGCCGAAAAGCCCCAAGCCCTCGCGAAATCACAACCCAATCACGGAGACGCACGACTGGCCGCTTTGCACAGCGCCAAATAGGCGGCTTCGTGCAGTCCGGCGATCACGATCGCGTGTTCGGTCAAGCGAGCTTGTTCGGCCGCGCTCCAGAGCGCAGGCGGCGGGCGAAGTGCGCCGCGGCGGTGGACCGAGCCGAGCAACGCGCCTAGGTAGCGCGCGAGCTCGGGTAGCTCTTCGGGCCGCAAGCGCGTCAGATCGAGCTTGTCTTCTTGCGGCAGTAAGCGCCGCACGAACAAGCTGAAATCGTCCAATTGGGTGCTGCCCAGCATGCGCGGCGGACGCACCAAGCAGGCTCGAGTGGCTCGCAAGACGCGCTCTGCCGGTGACTCCGGCGGCTCCGCGCGCTCTGCGGCCGGCTCCGCGCGCTCTGCGGTCGGCTCCGCGTGCTCTGCGGTCGGCTCTGCGCGCTCTGAGGTCGCGCGGATGAGCGTCTGAGCCGCGGGGACACCCTGGGCTTTCATATCGAAAATCCAACGGCTATCGGGCTCACCTTTGCCGCGCGTCAGGACCGCGATGCGCAGTACACCCAAGCTGCCTGTGCCGGCGACGCGAAAGGCGACATCTTCGACCACGAAGTGATCGCGAGCTTGCGCGTGCCCCGGGTCGAGCCGCTCGACGTAACGCGCGAACGCCGCGTGCGCTTTGCCGACCAGCTCGGGCGCCAAATCTTGATAGCGCTCACCGCGCACGAAACGTCGCCCCGCCGCCGTGCGCTCGGTTCGATGATCGAGCAAATCCTTGTGCGTGCGCCGCTCGACCTTCTCCAGCAAACGCCGCACCGCTGCCGGCGCGTCGTTCGCGGTGGATCCCTGGCACAGCGCCGGCGCATAACCCTCCAGAATCGCCGAACACAGCAGCACACTCTGCTTACCATCCGAGCCGATCTCGCGACCTCCGAGGATCACACTCGTGAGCAATCGCACGACGTCCCAACGAAACGGTCCAACGATCGCCTCGTCGAAATCATTCACGTCGAACACCACCCGTTCCGTGCCGCGCCCATCCTCACTACGGAACGCCCCAAAATTCTCCAGGTGCGCGTCGCCAACCAACCAACCTTCCCCCTCGGGCCCTTCCGCGAGCTCCGGATGATCGGTGAGCAACTCATAAAACAACGCCGCCGCGCCCCGCAGATATCCCAACGGCGACGCAGTCATGCGCAGCAACTTCCGCGGCCACAACGAAGGAAACGCCAGCGTCGCCGCGCGATCGCGCGCCAACTGACGTTCCGCACAGCGCACAGGGTGAGGAGAGAACATGCCCGAGCAGGATAGCGGATCGCTGCTCTGGCCGCCGGGCAGCGCGATACGGGCCTCGAGGCCCACGGAAATGGACCTATTGGGTCGATACGAACACTTCTGCAAAGTTCGCCGGTAGCGACTGTCGACGTGGGCCCTGCTCGTGCGTGACTCCGCCAGTCGCGCCCGCAGACCTAGCCCTCCGCCAGCCCGGCTTCGCTCGAAAACATCGGAAAAAGTGGGCGTTTCACTGGGCCGGTGAGGCCCCATGTGTTACGGATCGAGCGTGCTGGATCGAATTGGCCAAGTCGTCCTGGCAGCCCGAAACCAGGCGGGACGGACGCGCGACGAGATCGCGCTCGACGCTGGGATCCAGCCTCAGGCTTTGGAGTCCCTGGAGCAGGGCAAGCCGGGACTGACGACGACGCAGCTCGTGGCGGTCGCGCGTGCATTACTGCTCGATCCGGTGGCCTTGCTGAGCGGCCGCAAGGAGGAGCGTCCGGTACCGAGCGTCTTCCTTCGGCACGCGCCGATGCAGGACTTCGATGCTCAGGACTACTCCGTGCTGGATGAAGCGCTGGAGGAGAGCCGCAGGCTCAATCGTTTGCGAGAGCTGCTCGGTCGCAAGCCACTTTTGCTGCAGGCGAATGTGTTCCAGACCAGAGAGGCCGCAGCAGACTCGCCGGATGCGCCCGCATGGGACGGCTACAAGCTGGCTCGCGACGTTCGCCGCTCGCTTGGTCAGACGAAGGAGCCACTGTCCGATATTCGCGAGCTGATCGAAGGACGGCTCGGCGCTACCGTCGTGGTGCGGCAGCTGGTTTCGACGAAGGTCACCGCTGCCACCGTGCGTGCCGACGTTGCCGCCGCCATCGTGCTCTCGGACACGGATTCGCAGCGGACGAGCAATCCGCTGCTCGCTCGCGTGATCGTGGCACACGAGCTCTGTCATGCCTTGTTCGATCCGCTCGCCGGTGGTCTCCAAATAGTACTCGATGAAAACAACGAGCGAAAGACGAACGCCGCGGAACGCCGCGCGCGCGCCTTCGCTGCCGAGCTGCTTCTGCCGCTCGACGGCCTTGTGAGCCTCTTGGGCCCATCGCTTTCGATCTCCGACGCTGATACGGCTTCGCAACTGGTGGCGCGTGCGCGCTCGCACTTTGGTACTCCGCACGAGATCGCGGTCAACCATCTGTGTAACCACGGCTTCATACACATCAGCATTCGTGAGCGGCTCGAACACGACAAAACGCCGTTCACTGGCATGGTGCCGACCACGAGCTTACCGCGTGCCAGCGAGCCCAGCATCGCAGTGCGCGAGCACGTAGAGGTCGCGCATCGCGACGGCCACATCACCGATGGCGAGGCGCGCGCAATCCTCAGTCTCGATCGCTTGGCACCGCTGCCATGGGACCCGCCCGCGTTGTGACCTACCTGCTCGACACCAACGTCGTCTCGTATTTCCTGCAGGCCTCGCGTGAGAAGGACTTGTCGGATGCCGCCAAGTTCATTCCCCTGGCGATCGTGGGTGAGGTTCGCGATGAGCTTGGGCGCTGATACCAAGCGCGGTGGTCCGGCATTCCAGCTCAGACAGAGCGCGCACAGGGCGCACCATGCGAAATCCGGCGTTCAAGTCGCACTGAAACGAAAGCTGTAACTGCGCGACCCCCTCCTCGTCCCGGACAGGGGTGATCCCGTCCCGGACACGGGTGAGCCCGTCCCGGACAGGGGTGATCCCGTCCCGGACACGGGTGAGCCCGTCCCGGACACGGGTGAACCCGTCCCGGACACTCAACGGCATTCCCACGCGAATCCAGCGCTGTCGCAAAGGGCGCGCTGGGGCCTCGGTCGAGCAGTACCTGCTCGGCCGTATAGCTCCAGTCCGAGCGGTCTACGGGCGAACGGGCTTAAGAATCCAGTAATCAGGCTGAATGTCAGGCGCGCGCTTATCGAAGTGCAGCGCTCTCTTGTCGAAATCTAGCCTTCTGTTCAGTGCTCCGGTACTGAACCGACATGCAGATCACAGCCGTTGCTCGTCGCGTACTTCAACTCGTTTTCGCGCTCAGCTCCAGCGGGGCCGCGCTCACTCGGCCGCGGCTCGAACGCCGGCTGGGGGTTTCCAAGGGGAGCCTCAATGAGGCCATCACGGAGCTCAGCCGCTTGGGGCTGCTCGATGCTCAGCGGCTGCGGCTGACCTTTCCAGGGCTGGCCGTAGCAGTGGCGAGCGGCGCGCGCACCACCGCTCGGCCGCGTGCGTTGGCTGCGGAGGCTCCGGTTGTCAGCGCGCCGAAAACCCAGAGCGCGGTGCGCGCGCCGATTGCGCTGTTTTCGCAGCGTGAAGCGCCACGCGCGGTGGCTTGAATCAGCCGACGAAGTTGAGCTTGGTGCTGACCGAGCCGGAGCTAGCGAGCTGGGGCGCGCTGGCTGGTTCGAGCAGTTCGAAGTGGCGCTCGTCGGCTCGTTGGCCGATGGCCTGCTCGCCTTTGCTGCATTGCGGTAGCTCGTCGCGCTGAGCGAAGCTGCCGCGTCGACGGGAGTATCGCCATCAGCAGTCGAGTCGCCATCCGCGGTGTCAGTCACGCTTTCAGCTCCGGAGGTCCGGTGCTGCAAGACATCGATCTCGTGATCGAGGCTGGCTCCTTCGTTGCGTTGCTCGGTCCTTCCGGCTGCGGCAAGTCGACCTTGCTGCGTTTCATCTCGGGCTTGGACACACCGGCTGCGGGTTCCGTCGTGCTCTCGCCCAAAGCGGATGAAGCGCAGGCGAGTGCAGCGGCGAAGCTTGCGTTCGTATTTCAAGACGCGCAGCTCTTGCCGTGGCGGTCGGTGCTGGACAACGTGGCTTTGCCGCTCGAGCTTCAGGGCTACGGTCGCGCGCAGGCTCGTGAGCGAGCTCGGGGGCCCCTCGCCGAAGTGGAGCTCGGCGATGTGCACGAGCGCTTTCCCGACCAGCTCTCGGGCGGCATGCGCATGCGGGTTTCGATCGCGCGGGCGTTGGTCACCGAGCCTTCCGTGCTGTTGCTGGACGAGCCCTTCGCTGCCCTCGACGAACTGACCCGTCAGCGTTTGGACGAAAGGTTGCGCAAGCTCTGGCAGGCTCGACGCATGACCGTGATCTTCGTCACGCACGCGCTGGCAGAGGCCGCGTTCCTGGCGGAGCGAGCGCTGGTGATGTCGCGGCGCCCTGGGCGCATCGTGCTCGACCACGCCCTGCAATTGCCCGAGGACCGTACTTTGGAGCTGCGCACGAACCTGGATTTCGTGGCACAAACCGCGTTGCTCTACCGCTCTCTCTCGCAGCACGGCGCCCTCGACGACGCTCAGCACGGCGCATGAAGCACTCCACCTGGCGCGATCTCTTGCTCTCGGCCTTGCCGCCCGCGCTCACGTTCGTGGTCGTGGTTGCGCTCTGGGAGGGTGTGGTGCGCGCCTTTGCGGTGCCGAAATTTTTGGTTCCGCCGCCCTCGGACGTGCTGATCGCCGTCTGGACCGAACGCGCGTCGCTCGGCGGCGCGCTGCTCACGACGGCGCAAGGCGCGGGCGTCGGCTTCTTGCTCAGCGCCAGTCTCGGCACTTCGGTCGGGCTGGCCTTCTCTCTGTCGCGCTGGCTCGAGCGCGGCTTGTATCCGTACGCGTTGTTTCTGCAAACGGTGCCGATCGTGGCGGTCGCGCCGCTGCTCGTGTTGTGGTTCGGCCCGGGGCTGCGAGCGGTGTCCGTGTCGGCGTTCATCGTCTCGGTCTTTCCGATCATCGCCAACACGCTGGCGGGGCTGCGCAGCGTCGATCCACGCTTGTCCGATCTGTTTCGACTGTATGGCGCGAAGTTGGGCGACACGGTGCTCAAGCTGCGTTTGCCGACGGCTATCCCCAGCATGATGACGGGGCTCAAGGTGGCTTCGGGCTTGTCGGTGATCGGCGCCATCGTCGGTGAGTTCGTGGCCGGGTTCTCCGAAGGCAACGCGGGCCTCGGCATCACCGTGCTTTCGGCCTATCGGCAGCTCCGAACCGACTTGCTGTTCGCTGCGGTGCTCTTGGCCTCCCTGCTGGGGCTATCGCTATTTGCCCTGGTCAGCAGCCTGAGCACGCTGCTTTTGCGGCGCTTGCGCGCCCCCGGTTAAGCTCGGCCAGGCACTAGTGGTAGAAGTGGCCCGTGCTCTCCGTACGTCTCCTGTCGACGATCTTGCTCGGGCTCAGCGTCTGTCTCAGCTCGGGCTGCCGCAAAAAATCGCAGCCTAGCGCTGGCCCCAGCGAGGCAGATGCGCCCGCGCAAGCCAAACTCACGCTGGCGCTCGATTGGCTGCCGGAGCCTGAGTTCGGCGGCTTCTATGCGGCGCGCGAGAGCGGCGCGTACGAGAAGCACGGCATCGGGATCGAGATCCAGGGCGGCGGCGCTGGCGTGCCGGTCTTGCAAATGGTGGCCACGGGCCGCGCGGACTTCGGCACCGTGGGCGGCGATGAGCTACTGATCGCTCGCGCTCGCGGCGCGGATCTGGTGGCGCTGTTTGCGGTGTTCCAGACCTCGCCGCAGGGCATCATGGTGCACGCCTCACGCAGGCTGCAAAAGCTCGAGGACGCGTTCCACTCCGGTACGCTCGCGCTCGAGACCGGTAAAGCTTACGCCGCGTACCTGAAGAAGAAATTCGCTTGGGAGGGCGTGAAGGTGGTCCCCTACGACGGCGGGGTCGCGCATTTTCTGGCTGACGCGAACTTCGGTCAGCAATGCTTCGTGACCTCCGAGCCGATCGCGGCTCGGAAAAAAGGCGCTGATCCCACGGTCTTTCTGATCGCCGAAGCGGGCTTCAACCCGTACGCCACGGTGGTGGTTACGCGCCGCGAGCTGCTGCAAAAGAACCCGGGCTTGGTCAAGGAGTTCGTGCTCGCCACGCGCGAGGGCTGGCGCGACTACCTCGATCACCCACGAGCCACCAACGCGCTGCTCGCAAAGCTCAACTCGGCGCTCGACGCAGAAATGCTGGCCGCCGCGGCCGAGGCGCAGAAGCCGCTGATCGAGAACGAGCACACCGAGCAGTTCGGTCTCGGCAGCATGCTGCAGAATCGCTGGCAGACGCTCGCCGATCAGCTGTTGGACTTGAAGTTCTTGGACAAGCCGGTGAGCGTCACCGATTCGTTCCAGCAGCTCTGAATCGTCACCGAACTAGGCACTCAAATCAGGAGACGCTGCGATGTCATGGGCTAAGATTGTTTCGGGGTTCGGTCTGACGCTCGCGCTTGCGGGTTGTGCCAAGCAGCAGCCAGCCGCGGCGGAGCCGTCGGCCCCGCCTGCGGCGTCCGACGATCGCCATCAGGTCGCGGCACGCGCGCGGCTGCGAGCGGTGGTTCGCGATCGGTCGTTCCTCGAGCAATTGCCGGAATCGGTACGAAATACCACGATCTCCAAGCCTTTTTTGGCGCGCATGGTGGTCTTGTACATGGTCGACGATCGCGGCGCGGCGCGCGGCGCAGAAGAGTCGGATTTGCTCGAGAGCGGCGTTACGCGCCAGGCGCTGCGCGCGGTGGTCGAATGGAACCTCAGCTCTCTGCTCGGCGATCCGGTCAGCTGCGCGAGTCACTCCGTGAGCGAGCCCGCGCGCCGGAACTACTACGAATCGAGTCGCTTGCTGCTCGACCGGCAATGGGCCGAGCTCGCCGCCCGCGCGGGCACGGTGGTGGTCGCGGCGCCGAGCAACGACACGCTGTTCGTGGCCTGTAACCCGACGCCAGAGGTGCTGCAGAAGCTAGCGGTGATCGTGCAAAACACCTATCCACACTCACCACGCCCGGTTTCGCCGTCGCTCCTGACTTGGAGCCAGGGTGGTTGGCGAGAACTGCCCGCGCCCTGAGCAGCGCCTGAGGAGCGCGTTAAATAGCGGGCGGCGCGGTCGACGAGTACTTGGTGCCCGTCAGGCTATGCACGATCTGCTGCAGATCGGTGGGCGGCTCGTGGAAGGAGACGGCGAGCCGGTAGTCCCAAACCACGCCCTCGACCACGGGGATGCGCTCGCAGCGCACCACGGAGGCCTTGAGTAAACGCGCGTCGGCTTCGGGCGGAACGTACAATCGCAGAGCGATCTCGCTGCCCTGAGGCAGGTTCAGATTCGTCAGTAAGAGCAGCCCTGAACCACTCGCGTCACGGGAAACTCCGCAGCCAGTCTGCCCACCATCCAGCTCTATCTCTGTCACGAGGTGTACGGGCTCGCGTGGGGCAAGCCGCTTGTCTTTAGTTTCGGGCATTGCTTTCAGTGTACTGCGATCCCGGTTGATTTTCAGCCTTGCTCCGAACGCCGAATGAGACGCGGCTATCCCACATTAGGCGAGGACCTGCCCGCTGACCTCACCTGAGGCCCTCAGGCCAAGGCTTGTACCGAGCGCCGCGCGCTCACGCGCTCGTGCAAGAGCAAACCCGCGAGGCAGCCGCCGAGTAAGCCCAGGGCGTGCGCCAGGCCCGCTACTTGGGGCGTGTTGTAGTCGAACGTGACTTGTAGGGCGACCACCACCAGCAGCCGGAGCAGGATCTGTTTGGCCATGGGCGCTCGCTGCTTGAACCAGGCGCGCACCATCACCGCCACGGTGGCGCCCAAGAGGCCCATGATGCAGCCCGAAGCGCCGACCAGGGCCTGCGGCGGGGCGAGCTGGTACCAGGCGACGCACAGATAAACCACGCTGCCGGTGAAGCCGGAAAATAGGAAAATCAGGCTGAAGCGAAGGCGGCCGAAGGCCCGCTCCACGAACGGCCCGAGCGCCCACAAGCCAAGCAGATTCATCACTAGATGCAGCCAATTGGCGTGCACGAACAGGTAGCTGAACATTCGCCACCAATCGCCGGAGAGGATGTCGGGCGCGAAGAACGCCCAGCGTTCACCGAAGTTCTCGCTCGTGGTCAGCAGCAGCGGGTAGCTGCCCCAGACGTAGATCAGCGCGTTGATCAGCACGAGCGCGAGCGTCACCCGGCGCTCGCTGCGCTGCGCTGGGTGATTCAAGATCAAGTTTTGGCGATCCGCGAACACCCGCGCAAAGTGGGTGACGATGTGCGCGGTGCGGGGGCTGGGCGGGGAGTACGGGGTCGGTTGCTCCAGGAGCTCGAGCTGGCGCTTGGCGCTCTCACGGATCAGCGCGCTCTCGCTTTGTCGCAAGCGCTGGAAGCCGAGCCGCGCTTGCTCGAGATTGCCCGCGTGCAAGCTGGCCAAGGAGAGCCACGAGTCGCGCGTCTCGTCGTCGTAAGCAGGGTGCGCCGAAGCCAGCACTTGGCGGGCCAACTCCACGTGTCCGGTGTACACGAACAGGTACAGGAACGCGGGCTCCAGGACCTCGCCGGCGAGCAGCGTCGCCTCCTGAGTGAGCATGAATTCCGCCAGATCGTGGCTCTGATCGAGCTCACCCAGGGCGCGCAAGTAGAGGATGAGCAGGCTCGGATCGCGGCCGAGCGCCCTGAGCCCCGCTTTCTCGGCCAAGGCCTTGACCTCGTCCCAGCGCTCCAAAATCCTGAGTCGGTGCGCGCGCGCCGTCTCCGCCACACTGCCATTTCCGCGGGCGAGGACCGAGAGCAGCGCTTCGGCTTCTGCGATCTTGCCCGCTTGCGCCAGCTCGAAGGCGCGCAGCAGCCGGGGCAATTCGCGCCAACCATCGAAGGGATGGAGCAGCGCGGCGATGGTCGAGAAGCGGTAGGCGCGCCGATACCGGGAGCGCCTGAGCGCGCGGGTCGAGATCCGGTGTGCCCACCACGGCAGCATGATCAGCAGCACGGTCAGCGCCAACGTCACGTAGCCCACGAGCTCGCGGAAACGCAGCCAACCGACCGCGCCCGTGAGCAGCACCAAACCGCTGACTACGGTCCAGCCCATGCTGCGCTGCGCGGAGCGTGCACTCCGCGAGAACAAGCTCAGCGCCTGAAACCCGGCGAACCAAAGAGCGATGATGTTTGGATCCATACCGAGCGGGCGCCGCAGAAGGCTAGGGCGCCAGCGTCAGGTTAGACCGGCATCGCTCGGAACGCCGCAGTTACCGGAAAATAGTCGGGAAATACCGGGCTTGCCTCAACCGGCCGCGAGCTCCGTCAGTGCTCGTCGCCGAAATCGCTCTTGTGCGAGTGTGGCCAGATAGAACGTGACCGGGAGCACGATCAAAGCCAAGGCGGCTGCGGTGATCGTGCCGCCGACCACCACGACCGCGATCGGTCGTTGCGTTTCGCTGCCGATGGCGTGTGACAGGGCGGCCGGCAAGAGGCCGAGCGAGGCCAAGAGCGCGGTCATCAGCACCGCGCGCAGGCGGTCGCGTGTGCCCTGCACGACTGCGTCTGGCAGCGGTTCCCCGTTGGCGAGGCGGCCGCGAATCGCGGCCACGACCAACACGCCGTTTAGCACCGCTTGCCCGAGCAACGCGATGAACCCGACCGCCGCTGACACGCTGAGCGGCATGTTTGCGGCGCCCAAGGCAAAGATCCCTCCGACCAGCGCGAAGGGCACGTTGAGCAGGATCAGCGTCGCGTCGAACACCGAATTGAAGGCCGAGAACAAGAGCAAGAAGGTGATCGTCAGCGCCAAGGGGATCACGATCTTCAGGCGCGCCATGGCCCGCTGTTGGTTTTCGAACTCGCCGCCCCAGGTGACTTCGTAACCCGGCGGGACGGGCACTTCGGCGCCGACCTTGCGCTGCGCGTCAGCGACGAACGAGCCGAGATCGCGGCCGCGTACGTTCATGCGCACGCCGATGTAGCGCTGGCCGTTTTCACGCGTGATCGCCGCGCGGCCAGTGGCCATCGAGACGTCCGCGATCGCCGACAGCGGCAGCAACGTGCCGTCCTTGAGCGGCAGCAGGATCTTGCGGATCGCGCCGATGTCTTCGCGGGTGGCGGTGGGCAAGCGCACGGTAACGTCGAAGCGCTTCTCGCCGTCCCAGAACTCACTGGCGGTGTGCCCGCCCATCGCCGTCTCGATGTAATCCTGCACATCGCCCAGGTCGAGATCGAAGCGCGCCAGAGCCTGGCGATCGAGGTGCACCGCGATCTGCGGCGTGCTGCCCGACTTGGTGATGCCGACGTCGACCGCGCCCGGGATTTTGGCGATCGCGTCGCGGGCCTTTTCGGCAGCGGTGGTCAGCTTGTCCAGATCTTCGCCGTAGATCTTGAGCGCGACCTGGCCCTTTTGGCCGGAGACGTTCTCCTCCACGTTGTCGCGGATGGGCTGCGAGAAATTGTAGTCGATGCCCGGGATCTGCTGCAGGGCGAAGCTCATCTCTTCGATCAGATCGCCCATCGTGTGTTTGTCGTGGCGCCACTCGGCCATCGGCTTGAGCTTGATGAACAGCTCCAAGTTGTTCGGCAGCTTGGTGTCGGTGCCGTCTTCCGGCCGCCCCAGTTGGGTCAGCACCGACACCACCTCCGGCGTGCGCCGCAGCAGCCCTGACAGCTTCGGGGTCAGCGCGCGGCCATCGCTGAGCGAGATGTTGCCGGGCAACGCCACCGTGACGTACAAGGCGCCCTCGTTCAACGCGGGCAAGAACTCACTGCCCAAGCGCGGCATCAAGGCCAGCGCGCCGCCCAGCACACCCGCCGCCAAGATCAGCACGATGGCCACGTTTTGCATGGCAAAGCGCAGCGTGGGGTCGAACACGCGCTGAGCTAAGGTGAGCAGCGGCGAGTCGCGCATCACCTTGGGCTTCTTCAGCGCGATCGCGCACAACACCGGGACCAGCGTGAAGCTGACCAAGAGCGCGCCGACCAGCGCGCTGACCACCGTGTAGGCAAGCGGCGAGAAGATTCGACCCTCCACGCGCTGCAGCGAGAAGATCGGGATGTAGGCGGCGATGATGATCAAGAGCGAGAACAGCGTGGGGCGAGCGACCTCCTTGGCGGCCTGAGCGACGCGCTCGGCCAGGGGGCGCGAGGCATCGCTCGAGGCGGAGCCGTGCACGCTCGGCGACAGCTTGTGGAACAAGTGCTCGACCAAGATCACGCCGCCATCGACGATGATGCCGAAGTCGACCGCGCCCATCGACAGCAGGTTGGCCGACATGCCGCGTGAGTACAGAAAGGCGAACGACGCGGCCAGCGAAAGCGGAATCACGGCCGCCGCAATCAAGGACGCGCGCAGCGAGAGCATGAACGCGAACAGCACCAGCGTGACCAGCGTGGCGCCCTCGGCCAAATTCTCGAACACGGTCTTGAGCGTCGTGTTGACGAGCTCGGTGCGATCGTAAAAGGGCTTGATTTTGACGTCTGCCGGCAGCGTGTGGCTCAGCTTGGCCACGCGCTCGCGGAGCGCATCGAGCACCACGGTCGGGTTCTCGCCGCGGCGCATGAGCACGATGCCCTCCACCGCGTCCTGGTTCGAGTCACGAGTGACGACGCCTTGCCGCGGCGCGTAGCCTTCGTTCACCTTGGCTACGTCGCGCAGCTCGACCGGGCGCGTCTTGTTGAAGCCGACCCGCACGTGCTCGAGATCGGCGATGCTACTGAAGATGCCGAGGCTGCGGATGACGAACATTTCCGAGCCGCGCTCCACGTAGCCTCCCGTCGCGTTGGAGCTCGCCTTCTTGAGCGCTGCGAACACGTCGTTCAGGTTCACGCCCAGGTCGACCATCTTGCTCACGTCCGGCTCGACGTGCACCTCGCGCACGAGGCCGCCGTAGGAAACGACATCGGCAACGCCCGGCACTTGCAAGAGGCGAGGCGAGATCACCCAGTCTTGCAAGGTGCGGAGCGTCATCGGATCGGACTTCGTGCTCTCCAGCGTGTAGCGATAAATTTCGCCGATCGGCGTCGCGTACGGGCCGAGCGTCGGGTGCGCTTCTTCCGGCAACGCGGCGTCCGCCATGCGCTCGCTGACCTGCTGGCGGGCGCGCATCGGATCGGTCGCGTCGTCGAAGGTCATGGTCAAAAACGACAGCCCGAACAGCGAGATGCTGCGCAGGCGGGTCAGGCCCGGCGTGCCATTGAGCGCCCGCTCCAAGGGCAGCGACACGCGCCGCTCGACCTCTTCCGTCGGCTGCCCGGAGAACAGGGTAATGATTTGTACCTGCGTGTCGGTCGGATCGGGGAACGCCTCGATGGTCAAGTTCTTGAACGCGAACAAGCCCAGGGCGAGCAGGACGGCAGTGAGAACGAAGGTCGCGACGCGGTGTGAGAGGGAGTAATCCAGCAAGCGCTCGAGCATGTGCCCCCGAGCTACGCACGCGGCGTGCCACGCTCGCTGCGCGCCGCACGCCGCAGATCCGAGCCATCTTCGCAGCGAGCGCCCGAGACAGGCGAAATAGGTCGGGGCACAAGTCCACGCGGGGCGAAATAACCCGGACTCGGGTTGTGCTCTCAGCGGCTGCGCGTGCTCGTGAACGCTCGGCGCCTCGCCATTGCACACACCAGCGTCGCGAGCGCCACCAGACCAACCCAGCGCGAGCGCCCGGGCGCGCTCAGCGCACAGCCCGCATTCGGTGCAAGGTTGGTATTCGTGCCCGCGCCGCCCGAGCCGGCGCCGGCGGTCGCGCCCACGCCTGCGTCCGAAGGGCCGTCGTCCGAACAATCGCTCTCCGGCCTGAAGCCAGCGTTGGCGCAGTCGCTGCCCAACACTTCGGACAGAGCGGGCCAGCTGGCGTCGCAGGCCTGCGCGACCGGGCTGTCGCTGGCGCACGCAAGCGGGCCGCGCACGCAGGACAAGTGCAGCCTGGGTTCGAAGGTGACGCCAGCATCTCGCGACTCGCCCACCAAAAAGCCGGCTTGAAATTCATCGGCGCACGCGAAAAGTCCGGCGTTTGTCCAGCTCAAGCAACGCAGCTTCGAGCACGAGATCCGCTCGAAGACGAGCTCCGACGTGCTCGCGCGCCAAATGCCGTCCGCGCGCCCGCTAGCGAGCGCGTAACGACCGTCGGGTGAGAGCGCGAAGCCGTCGACCGGGCCGGCGAAGTCGAGCACGGTGGACCAGTGCGCTCCGCCATCGTGCGTCACGAGCAGCCGTCCGGGGCTGCCGCTCAGGCGCACGTACAGCGTGTCCGCGTCGTCCGCCGCGATCGCGGCGATGTACGGCGCGCTGAGCTTGTTTGCGCCGGGGACGTGCCATCGAGTCCAGCTCTGTCCGCCGTCCAGGCTGCGCGCGAGCACGCCGGTAACGGTCTCGTTCTGTGAGACTCCGCTCACGTACAGCGTGCCCGCATGGGCGCCTGCGACGTCGAGCGTGGCTGCGTTCAGCTCAGTCAGCGCAGCGCCCCATGACGCCCAAGATCGCCCACCGTCGAGCGTGCGCCAGACCTGCGACACGCCGGCTTCGATCTCGACGCTGACGGCCACGGCTTGCGCCGGCGTGTCCGGCATGCGCGCCACGTCCGCGACGTAGGCCGTGATGCCCCGAGCCAAGCCGAACGCGCATTCCGTCGTGCCGTGAGCGATGCCGTTGGGCAGCGCCGCGATCGTCGTCCCGTCGGCCAGCAGCGCAATCGCGGGTTCGATGTTCTGGTACCCGAGCCCGGCCTCGCACACCAAATCCCAGTTGAGACCGCGGTCGTGGCTGATTAAGAGGCCGAAATTCGAGCGCAGCACGAGGTGCGCCGGATCGGAGGGATCGCCGACCAGCTGACTTACCGCGGGGAACGCGCCGTTGGCTCGGACGCTGCGCGGGCAGAGCCCCAAGCCGGCGATGCACGCGAGTAAGGCGAGGGTGCGTGTGTTTCGGTGTCCGAGCACGAGTGCCTCAGCGTAGCACTAGGTGACGAACTCGTGACGAATGACCGGCCCCGTGCACGCGCGCGTCGTTTTGACGTAGGTTTCGCGCCCTAAGCCTAGCCATGTCAAGCGCAGCAAGCCACGACGAACAGGAACTGAGTAGCCCCGAGCTTTACCTCAATCGCGAGCTGGCCTGGCTCGCGTTCAACGAGCGCGTGCTCGACCAAGCGCGGGATCGCTCTTGGCCCGTGCTCGAGCGAATCAAGTTTCTTGCCATCTTCGGTTCGAATCTGGACGAGTTTTTCATGATTCGCGTCTCGGGTTTGCATGAGCAGCTCGAGTCGCAGGCGCCGAGCACCGCGCCGGATGGCTTGTCCGCGATCGAACAACTGGTGCGGATCCGCGCGCTGGTCGTGCGCTTGACGCAGGCAGCGGTGTCGCTCTGGTTGAACGAGCTGCTGCCCGAGCTGGCCAAGAACGAGATCCGCGTACGCAGCTTCTCCGAGCTCTCGACCCCGCAGCGTGAGTGGGCGCGCGCCTATTTTCGACGCGCCGTGTTTCCAGTGCTCACGCCGCTGGCGGTCGATCCGGTGCACCCGTTCCCGTTCCTGTCCAATCTGTCCTTGTCGCTGGCCGTCGAAGCCGAGAATCCGCTCACTTCCGAGCGGCGCTTCGCGCGCATCAAAGTGCCCGAGAGCTTGCCGCGCTTCATCTTGATCGCGCCGCACGGCGAAGAATTGCCGCGCTCCAGCGAGGCCTCCGACTACGTGGCGCTCGAAGAGCTGATCGCCGGCAACCTCGCGGACTTGTTCCCTGGGGTGAACGTGGTCGGCTGCTACCCGTTTCGTGTCACGCGCGACATGGACCTCGATATCTTGGAAGACGAAGCCGCCGATCTGCTGGCGACGATCGACCGCGAGCTACGCAAGCGGCGCTTCGGGGCCGCGGTGCGGCTCGAGCTGTCGCCCGGCGTCCCGGAGCGGATCCGCAAGCTGTTCCTGAGCAAGCTCGAGATCGACGAGGAGGACGTGTACGAGACGGCCGGTTTGCTCGGCCTCTCGGGGCTGCTCGCGCTCGCCCAAATTCCACGCGCGGAGCTGCACGACGCGCCGCTCGTGCCGCGCGTGCCACACGAGTTGAGCGAGCTCGGCGATCCGTTCGCCGCCATCCGTCAAGGCGACATCCTGCTGCATCATCCGTACGAGGCCTTCACGCCGGTGCTGACTTTTCTGCGCCGCGCCGCGGAAGATCCCAACGTGCTGGCCATCAAAATGACGCTTTATCGCGCCGGTTCCAACTCGGAGGCCGTGCGCGCGCTGATGCACGCGGCCGAAAATGGCAAGCAAGTCGCGGTCTCGATCGAGCTCAAGGCGCGCTTCGACGAAGAGAACAACATTGGTTGGGCACGCGCGCTGGAGCGCGCAGGTGTGCACGTGTTCTATGGCGCGGCCGGTCTGAAGACGCACGCCAAGGTGCTGCTCGTGGTTCGGCGTGAGGGCAGCGAGCTGCGCCGCTACGTGCACCTCTCCACCGGCAACTACAACGCGGGCACCGCGCGCTTCTATACGGACACGGGGCTGTTCACGATCGACGCCGAGATCGGTGAGGACGCTTCCGAGTTGTTCAACTCGCTGTCGGGGTTCTCCACCAGCTTCAACTACCGCAGACTGTCGGTGGCGCCGGTGACGCTCCGTCAAACGGTGCTGGCGCACGTCCGCGAGCAGGCGGAGCGCGCGCTCGCCGGTCGACCTGCTCGCATCTTTGCCAAGGTGAACGCGCTGGTCGACCCGGGCATCATCCGCGAGCTGTATCGCGCTTCGCGCGCTGGCGTCGAGATCGAGCTGGTCGTGCGCGGCGTGTGCTGCTTGCGCCCCGGCCTGGCCGGGATCTCGGAGAACATTCGGGTCTATTCGCTGCTGGGGCGCTTTCTGGAACACGAACGCGTATTCGTATTTGGCGCAGAAGGAGAAGAAGAGTTCTTCTTGTCCTCGGCCGATTGGATGCCGCGCAATCTCGACCGTCGGGTAGAGGTGCTATTTCCGGTGACCAGCGAGGCGATCCGGACGCGCATCAGAAATGAATGCGTCTTGCCTCTCGAGCTGGACAACCAGCGCGTGTACGAGATGCAGGCGGATGGCGGATACCGACGCCGTACACCGGCCGAGCACGAGCCGCCGATGGACGCGCAGCTCTACACCTGGGCAATCGTGCACAAGTTGACCAGCAACGTCAGCTCGCAGCTGCCGCCCCCTGTCATGGAGCTGCCCCGCTCCGCTGAATGAGCCGAATACTGGACGTCTGCAGCGCCTCCGCCTAGCCGCGCGCGCGCCGACCAGCAGTCGCAGAACGCTTGTGGGTGCCGCGAGGTGCTGCGCTTCACCACACCCTGCAAGCTTGGCCGTATGCGATTGGTGTGGCCAGACTGCGGTTCCGGCGCCACAGTATGGTCTACCCTTAACGTTCGCTCGTTTGCTTCGATGACAACCCGCGTTTTATTGCCGCTGTTCGCGCTATTTTTGGCGCTATTGCCAGCGTGCGGAGAATCCGCCGCTGCTGGCGACCGTGACGCGGCTGGGGCCATGCCCTCGGACCAGGCGCGCGCGGGTGCTGCGGGTGGAAATTCGCCATCAGGTACTGGGGGTTCCGCCCTGGCGATGGTCGGTGGAGCCAACGCCGGTTACAGCGGAGTCACGAATAGCGGAAATGGCGGCTCGAGCAGCCTCGGAATTGCCCCGCCCGCGACTTGGAACAGCGCGAAGTCTGCCGCCATCAGCGCCGCCCAGCTCCAAACCGAGTACGAGGCGTGGAAGCTTGCGCACGTCCAGACCTGCGCGAACGGCTCACAGGTGGTGGTCAAAGACGACGAGGTGGTCTCGGAAGGCATCGCCTACGGCATGTTGCTGTCCACCGCGATGGCTGACCAACCGCTGTTCGACGGTCTGTGGAAGTTTTACCAAGACCACCTCGACAAGCACGGTTTGATGAATTGGAAGACTGCCAAGTGCGAAGCGCCTGGCAACAACAACACCAACGCCGCGACCGACGCCGATCTCGACGCTGCCATGGCATTGATTCAAGCCTCTTCACGCTGGCCGAGCGCGGGCTACCTGGCCAAGGCGGAGGCGCTCGCGGCCAAAATCATCCAGTTCGAGTCGGACATGTGCGACGGGCGCCGCATCCTCCGCCCGGGTGACGCGTTCGGCGGCTGCAGCGACGCGTTCAACCCGCGCATCAATCCGTCGTATTTCTCGCCGGGCTACTACAAGGTGTTCGCGCACTACTTCGGCGCGCAAGCCAGCACCTGGTTGGCGTTGAGTGACGCTTCCTATCAGCTGTTCGCGATCTACCAAGCGCGCATGGCTGGCTTGGTGCCAGATTGGAGCGGCGCGGACGGGAGCGACATCGGCGGCCAGTATTGGTACGACGCCTGCCGTACACCCTGGCGGGTTGCAGTCGACTATGCCTGGACCGGCGACAAACGCGCCAAGGCCTTCATGGAGAATATCTCCAGCTGGGTCGACAAACACGGCGGGTTACCCAAAGCGGCGCAGCAGCAGAACAGCGCGTTCGTGGGGGCGTTCGCCTTGGCCGGCGGCTACGACCAAGGCAAATTCGACGGTTACATGAGCGGCTGGCTGAGCGCCCAGTTGGACGACACTCCGTATTACCAAGGCACACTGCGCGTGCTCTATCTATTGGTCGCTGCCGGGAAGTTCTCCTCGACGCTGTAGCCCTTCGCTCACTTGACGATCGTTTTGCAGCCGACGGCGATCTCCACCTCGGCGCTGCTGGCCGATTCGAAGGTCGCGCAGGTGGTTGGGCAAACGACGATCCGCGTCGGATCTTCCACTTCCGGGTCAGTGTCGTAGTACCAGCCGCCGGCCAACGGGTCACAGCCAGCGGCGTCCGTCACGTAGAGTAGCGTGCTCGCCTTCTTGCCGTTCTTGAAGTTCACGTTGAGCTGCGAGTAGTTGATTTGCTCGGTCTCTGCGGGCTCCGGGATTTCGAATTCGCAGGCGAGCTGGGTGCTGCGCACTGCGTCCAGCGCGGCGCGGAACTCCACCGTCAGGTCGTGGCTCGTGTCGATCACGAACGCTTGCTCGGAGCCGCCGGCCTCGGCGATCGTGTTCAGCACGAACTGTCCCTTGGCCAAGGCCGCGGTGGGGAAGACACCGATGGTGAAGGTGCTCACGCTCGGCTTCCCCGAGAGGGCGTCCTCCGCCAGCCTGCCCAGGTCGGCAGTGTCCAAAGGGCTGCATTCGTTGGCCAGTCCGTCGGTTGCCAGAACCGCGACCACGCGATGACTCGGGTGAGCTTTGGCCCAGGCCTTCGCGGCGGAGAGCGCGCCGCTCAGGGCGGGGCCAGTGGGCGTCGGATTGACCGGATCGATCACTTGCTCTTCGAGCGATGCCAGCAGTGCGGGGCCTGCGGCTGGCAGCGGCGCGATCGGCTCGGCCGGCTCGGCATACGACGCCGGATCGCAGCGCGCGATGTGCTGGCAGGTGCTCGTCGTGAGCTTGACGCACGGTACCGCCGCATTGCCGATCACGCACGTGTCTCCCGCTTCGCACAAAAAGCCGCCGCATTGTCCAGCGACCACGCACGGATTGAGTACGCTGCCGCCGCAGTCCGCGTGCTTGGTGCAAGAGATGCCGCTCGAAGCGCAGAAATGAAACTGGCACGGCGCGCTATCGCCGCAGTCCGCGTCGCTCGAACACGTGCTCGGAACATCCGGCTTGATCAGCGGGAAGTATTGGATGCCGACACCGATGTCGTGCGAACTTTCGTCTTCGATGAAGGCTTGCAGCGCCGTCTTGATGCCCTGCCACTTCGAAATCGGCAGCCCCCTCTGATCATAGGAAGACGTGGAGTCGAGCATGGAGCCTGAAACGTCGAGCATGATGTACATGTCGAGCGGGACCAGCTCTGCCTTCGACACCCGCGCGGCGCACGACTCGTCTGGCGCGCCGCCGTCCCCCTCGGGAGTGACATCGAGCTCACCGACGCGGCCGCCGCTGCTGGTCATTGGAGGTGCGCCCCCTTCCTCCTCCGCGCCCGCGTTGTCCGCTCCGGCCGCCGACTGACCGCCCGCGCCGGCAGCAGCGACCGGGCGCCCGCTCTCGTTCGAATAGCCAACCGCCGTACAGCCGATGAAGCTTTGCCCAGCGATCAGGATGGTACCAGCGGTAAAAGCTCGCAGGGCGGCGCGGAACATCGGCCCGAGTAGGCAACGCGCGCTCGCTCCATTGGGCTACCGCAATGTTTCGAGGCCGTATCCGCGCCCGCGGCTCGGTGCCCGCGTGAAGTCGCGCGCCTTCGCTGCTGTCAGGCCTTGGCGAGCTCGGCTTCGATCGCGCCGACGAGCTCCGGCTGTTCCGGCGTCACGTCGGGCGCGAAACGATCGACGACTTGGCCGCGCCGATCGATCAGGAACTTTTCGAAGTTCCACATCACGTCACTCGGAAGCTTCGGCGAAAGGCCGTGCTCGGCCAACTTGGCGCCCAGCGTGCCGCCTGCGTTCGCGCGTGCCGCCGGCCTCTGCGCGATCAATTCACGATACAGCGGGTGTTGCGCGTCACCCTTGACGGCGAGCTTCTCGAACATCGGAAAGTCCACCGCGAAGCGCGTCTGGCAAAACTCCACGATCTCTTGGTTGCTCCCTGGCTCTTGCGCGCCAAAATCATTGGCTGGGAACCCGAGCACCACGAGGCCCTGTGCCTGGTACTTCTTGTACAACGCCTCGAGCCCCTCATACTGCGGAGTGAGCCCGCACTTCGAGGCGACGTTCACGATCAGCAGCACACGGCCCGCGAACTCCGCGAGCGTCGCCGGGCTGCCGTCGATGCGGCGGAGGGGTATGTCTTGGAGCGGCTGGGTCATGGTTGCCTCGAAATCAGCGGCGTGTACCGCGCCGGCCACAGCGGCTTCGAAAGCTGGCTGTGGCTGCTCGTCGAGTTTGCGCTAGCGAGTTTGCGCTAGGAGGACTTGAGGTGCTGGGCGAGATAATGCTCGCGCCCAATGTCTTTGACGATGCTGGCCTGAGTCTCCAGCCAATCGACGGAATCCTCTTCCTCGACCAGGATCTTCTCCAGCAGCTCGCGCGTGCCGTGGTCGCTCTTGCTCAGCATCAGATTGATGCCGCGATGCAGACGCTCGACGGCCTCGACCTCGAGCGCGAGGTCGAGCTTGTTCATCTCGATCGGCTCTTCGCCCACGCGCACCGGGCTCAGGCGCTGCATGTTCGGGATGCCATCGAGGTACAGGATGCGCTCGATCACCGCATCGGCGTGCTTCATCTCCTCGATCGACTCAGTGCGCTTCTTGTGAGCCAGGGCGCCGTAGCCCTGGTTTTTACACATCTTATAGTGGATGAAGTACTGATTGATCGCCGTCAGCTCGGAGGTCAAAAGTTCGTTCAGGAAATCGATGACTTCGGGCTCGGCTCGCATCTCATTTCGATACCATCGACCCGACCCCTGGCGAACCCCAAACGCCTCGACGGGCAGCTGATTCGCGCCTGATCGGCCAGTTGGCCTGCATTGCAATCTGCCACCCGGGCGCGATCGGTTGCCGCGGATTGCCTGTCTATCTACGGGTTTTTATTGGCATTTATGGATTCGCGCGAGCTCGCTGAAGTTGAACTTGATTTTCACTATCAGCTGGCTATCTTTCAGTTACTCCTCCGATGCTTGTCTGTCACTGCCACGCCCTCACCGATCGAGATATCCGTCGTGCGGTCCGAACCACGGGCGCCTGCAGCGTCGCCGAGGTCGGCGATCATTGCGGCGCCGCCACTGGTTGCGGCGGCTGTTATGAGGTCGTGGACGAGATCGTCGTCTGCGAGAAGCGTCGCCTCGTGATGGTGAACCATGCGGAAGCGCATGATTCCAGCAGGCCCGCTCACGATTCGGTTTCGCTACAGCTCGGTCTCGCGCTCACCGGCTAGCGCGCTCGCGCTCACCGGCTAGCGCGCTCGCGCTCACCGGCTAGCGCGCTCACTCGGAGAAATGCGCTGACTGGCGCGCACTCGAGGCTTGCGTTCGCGCGCTAGCGGGGAGAAGCGTGGCGCCGTTGGAAGAGCCGCGCACCTATTTCTCTCGGCGCTTGCTGATGAAGACGGTCATCGCCGGTGCCGTCGAGGCATCGGCATTGGGCTGCAAGCACGCCGAACGAACCGCGCGCCCGGAGGAGGCTGAGCGCGGCGCCGCGGCACAGCCCGAGCAACGCGCCGCCCCTGACAGTTCTGCGCGGCGCGCTGCCCTGGTTCACGGCGAAGTGTTTACGCAGGGGCATCTGCTGCGCGACGGCGGAGCGTTTCCGCGCGCCGAGAGCACGGAATCGTGCGACGTCGTGATTATCGGCGGCGGGCCGAGCGGCCTGTGCGCCGCCCACCTGCTCGAAGGCCGCGAGCTGATCTTGCTGGAAAAGGAGCCTCAGCTCGGCGGCAACTGCTCCACGGGCGAGTGGCAGGGCGTGCCTTTTTCGACCGGCGCGGCCTTCTTTACCGAGGGCGACACCGATCTGGTCGAGCTGATGAAATCGGTGAGCGCGCCGGGACTACCGGTTCAAGGCGGGGACGCGCTGATCGTCGACGGCAAACCGTATTTCGACTTCTTCGGAGCCGGCGCCGACAGCTTGCCCTTCAGCGCCGCAGTGCGCCGTGACTTCGCGGCCTCCGCGGAGCAGGCCGCCGAGCTGCGGCACAAGCACTCCTCCGCCGAGCTCGATCAACGCCCGTTTCACGAGTTTTTGAGTCCGTTCGCGGCTGAGGTGAAAAAGTTCTGGGACCGCTTTGGCGAGTCCAATTGGGGCGGCGCTGCCGAGCACACTTCGGCTCGGCTCGGCGTGCAGGCCTACGGTTGGCTGAGCGGAGACGAAAAGCGTCTCACCTATCCGGGCGGGTTGGGTGTGGGAGTCGCAGCGCTCGCGCGTCACCTGACCCTGCGCCACGCGGGGCAAATCCGTGGTTCGGTGTTCGTTCATCAGATCGAGCTCGAAGCGGGCAAGAGCAAGCGCGTGCTCGTACACACGCTGCAGAATGGGCAGCCGCATACGATCCGCGCGCGCGCGGCGATCGTCGCCGTGCCGAAATTCTTTGCGTCGCGCATCGTGCAGCCGTTGTCACCTGCCCAAAGGGACGCGATGCGTGCTTATCGCTACGCGCCCTATCCCGTCTTCAACGTGTGTCTGAAGCAAGCGGGGCCGCAGCCTGCCTACGACAACTGGTTCTTGGACGCTCCGTTCGCGGACTTCGTGACCGCAGACTGGGTGACCCACGCCGGCAAACGCCCGACGAACGAGCCGAGCGCGCTCACGGTGTATCACCCGCTGCCCGAAGCGCGACGCAGCGAGTTACTCGATGACGCGCGTCTGGTTCACTTGGGCGAAGAGGTTGTCCAGCATCTGGCTCGTCACTTTCCGGGGATCGAGCAGCAGGTCGCTGAAATGCGCGTGTATCGGCGTGGCCACGCCTTGGCCATCCCGACACCGGGGCAACTGCAGCGCGCGCAAATCGCCTCTCGCTCCGAAGGGCGCATCGTCTTTGCGCACAGCGACAGTCGCGGTGACGTTTCGTCGTTGCCGGGGGCGCTGCGCGCTGCACGGCTCGCGGTCGACGCGGTCAAGAAGCTGGGTTGAGCGATTGGGGCCTTGGCGGCCTCGGCGACCTTGATGACCTCGGCGCGCCTCGCTACCGGCTGCGTACTGAGCCTGCGTTCGCCATGCTGAGCGGATGTTACTCCGGTATTTCTGTTTATTTCGTGAGCTGGAGGGTCGCCTCCGCCGGCGGGTGTGGTTGAGCGGCGGGGGTGTTCGCTCCGGCGGCGGGTGTGCGTGGGCTTGGTCGGGTATCGTTTCGCCGGCTGATCTTCTCTCCGCCGACGGGCATCGATTGAACTGCACTCAGCCGGAGCCCGGTGCAAGCCGGGCTTGAGCTCAGCGTGCGCGGCTGAGGGCGAACCCGAGCGTGATGGCGAACAGTAGCGCGATCAGAATCGGCACGATCAGCTTCTTGGCGCCGCGCTCCTCGACCACCACGTTGGCTTCGCGCGCGGCGGCTTCGCGCGCGGTGGCTTCGCGTTTGGCGGGCAGGGTTTCGAGAGCCGGCTTCGCGCGTGAGGCCTGTTCGCGACGGACGCGCTTGGTGATTCGCTTGGGTGCCTCGGCGCTCTCCGCCGTTGGCTGGGGGCGCTTGCGAGCGACCCCTTGGCGAGCTCGACGCTCTGCCAGCGCCTGCTGTTCGGCGGCGCGCAATTGCTCCGTGGCCCGTTGGGCCTCCGCCTGCCGTTCGGCCTTGCGCTGCTTCTTGTTGGCTGCTTTTTGCTGAGCTTCGTGGGCGCGACGCTTGCGCTCGGCGTCGCGACGCTCTTGCTTGCTCGCGCGCACTGGTGCGCTCGAGGCAGTCGCCGGCGGGGTGACGGCGCGCGTCGGACTCGGTCGGGCAGGGCTTGGGCGCGCGGCATTCGGGCGAGGCTGAGCCGAGCGCGCGGGGCTGAGGGCGACCGGGGCTGGTTTGGCTGCTGCGTCCCATTCAGCGTCGAGCGCGTCGAGCGCCTCCGGCAGTGGCGACGAACGCGGTGGTTGCGAGGGCAGCGTCTCCGCTGGCTCTTCGTCCCAGCCAGCGTCGAGGCCGGCCGCGAGTTCGTCCAGCTGAGCGGGGTCGGGAATGATCGATTTCATGATGTGGGGATCGCCGAAGCGAGCCGAGCTTAGCCCGGCTCACTGCCTATTGTGCGAGCAATTGCCGAGAAATCAGCGATTTGTCCTCGGAATTTTGCGATCCGGCTCGATTCTGCCGGATTCGACCGAAATCTGCCGGATTTCGTTCAAGTCCCGAAGTAGACGACCAAGCCAGTCTGAATGCCAATCGCGGTGGCATTGAAGTCATTGGAGGTCGTCGCGCCGTTGGCCTGCTCGAAGCTTTGCGAACCGGTCAGGCCGAGATCGAGCGTGGGGCCTGCCCAAAATGCTACGTGCGGGATCAACGTGAAGGTAAACGGTGCTTCCAGCGTCAACGCCAGGTCGTGGCCGCTGGCTTGGTCAGCGCTGAAGGTGCGGTAGGTGAAGCCAGCGCGTGGCCAGACACCGATCATGTCATTGAACGCGAACAGATAGCCGACGCGCGGAGCAAACGTAAAAGAGTCGCCAGTGATGGTCGTCTCCATGGCGGCGGGACCGGCGCCCTGCGTGGTGAGCGACCAATGCGCGTAGCCCAAGGCCGCGCCCAACGACAAGCGATCGATCAAGAAATAGTCACCTGCGACGCGCGGTGACCCATAGCCTGCCCAAACGAACCCCCCGGCGCCGTTGCCACCGATACTGACCGGTGAAGACAGCAGACTGAAATGCGTGACGCTGCCGGTCGAGTCTTGGTTGTTCACGGTGACTCGGGCGCTGTCGTGCGTGAAACCGAACAAGCGCTCGGCGCTGATGGCAATCTGGCCCTTTTCACCGAATTCTTGTGCCCAAGCGCTCGAACTAACGAGCAAAGCTGCAGCGGCGAACGCAGACTGAAGAGTTCGTTTCATGCTAATTGGTCCTGGTTCCGGTTGGCGGGCGAGTGCCCGGCATTGCTTGGCTTGACGACCGGACCAGTACCAGACCCGGTTGCACTCGCCAAGCCGTCACGCTCGGCGCATCAGAACCGTGCCGGTCCGGACGGCAAATGGCGGCGAGCTCTCCGAACGCAGGTGGCCGCGTCGCACGAGCGATCAGGGTACCGCTGCAGAGTCCGGATCGAAGCCTGCGCGCGCGGCAATCGGACTCAAATCGACGGCTTCGAACTCGCTGCTCGATACCGACTGCACTTGACTGAAGGTGTCCTCTTCCCAGCTCGCACTCGGCTCACCTTGGATGTACATGGAACTACCCCCGTCAGCCAAGTACATGCCGTAGGTCTTCAGCGCCTGAAGGATGGCGCGCGCTTGAGTATTGAAGCGAGTGGGGATGACGTAGCTCGCCTTGATGCGGAAGGCCTGCCCCATTGGCGGCAGCGTTTTCGAGCCTGTGCCGTTGCCAGTCAAGTGGCGCGCGGGCCACGTGTATTCCGTGCGGATTTTGCCGCTGTCGATCGTGAAGCGGAGGGCGTGCCGGATGTTGCCCGAGCTCGCTTCGTCGGCGCGCAACAGGAGCGGCATGATCGGAAAACCGGCGGCGTCCGCCGACGTCCAACCCGCGGGACGCAGCGCGTTCGACTTCAAGTCGAAGTAGGCAGCTCCGAAGATGTCCCAGCTGCCCTTGGCATCGGGATACGCGTGATACAGCTCCCACAAGCTGCAGGTATCGGCGTCCAAGAGTAGGATGTGATGATCGCCGTAGGGTTGAGCTAGGTCGGTGACGATACCGCCCTCGACCAACGGTGTGGCTGGGATCGGAAACTGAGGCTCGGGGGCGGCGGCCGCGGTGCAAGGCGACGTCAGCGTATGCGCCGTGCCCACCGCGCAGTCGCTCTCCTGCGTCGGATCCCAATCCAGATTGTCCGTGTCGGTCGTGGTGAAGAACACCGTCTGCCAGGGGATGGCCTTGGCATGCACGACGTTGTACGGGATGCCGTAGTACTCCTCGGATTTGGGATCGACCGAAGTGCCGAGATCGAGGTGAATGTTGCGCGTGCCCACGGCCTTCATGAAGTCGCCGCTGCTACCATGGGCGGGGAGGGCGTCGATTGGAGTATTGAATAGGTGGTTCGGCGGCAAGATCGCGCAGCCGGCGACGATCGGTGAATCACCGCTCGCGCTGGGGCCACCGGCTTGTCCATTTCCAGCGCTAGCGCCCCCGTTCGACGAGGGCGATCCGCTCTGGTTACCTGTGCCCGCCACCGCAGGCGTCGCGCCGGCACCCGCCATCGCCGTTGCACCAGCACCGGCGGGCGGAGCACCACCCGCGCCCGCGCTGTCCGACGCGGCGCCGCTTCCGCCACCGCAGGCGTTGCCCAGAAGCAGCAGCGACAATACCCCTGCACCACGCCTGATCGCCGGAGAACGCATCTCCACAAAGTGTCACGGTCCGTTTCGGCTGCCAATCCCACCGTGTAGGATGCGCGGCAATCGTGCTAGAAAAGCAGGCTGACGGATGGCGAACTGCAAAGACGAGTGTGAGGCATTGATGAGCGCGCTCTTGCCCGTGGCCGAGCAAATGTTGGGCGAGCATCGCGTGCTCCGCCCATTCGGGTGCACGCTCTCGGTGACGGACCAGATCGTACAAGTGGGCGGCTGGGACGCGCTCGCCGCTCCCAATGACACGGCGTTGATCGCGCAATTTCGCGAGAGCTTTCGCGACGGCGCGGCGCGTGGTGAGCTGAAGGCCACCGCGCTTTCGTATTGCGCGCGAAGCGCCGTGCCCGGCAAAGGCGAGGCTCAGGACGCCGTTTTCGTGCACTTGAACCATCGCGACAACTACTCGCTCGTGGTCACGTTTCCATACCGCTTCGGCGCTGAAGGCGAGCTCGTGATCGAAGAGCCCTTCGCCAATGATGGGGAGTACGACGTCTTCGTGGCCTGAGGTATCGAGTCTGATTGCAAGAGTGGGAGAAAGACGATGAGCGTAGCGATCAAACGTTTGGGACCGGGCGACGAAGCCACCCTCGAACTCCTCGCCGAGGACGACGCTGATTTCGATCTCGATGGCCGTAGCAGCGCGCTACCGCCGCTCAAGCCCGGCATGGCGCAGCGTTACTTGGCCAACCCGAGCGTCTTGCACTGGGTCGCCGTGCAAGCTGGCGTCGTGACCGGGTTCTTGTATTGCGCGCACGTGCTGCTGCGCTCTCATCCGGGGCACGAGCTCCTGTTGTACGAGATCGGCGTGCGCCAGGCCCATCGCCGAAAGGGCATCGGTCGGGCGCTGCTCGATCACATGGCGCGCTGGATGCAACAAAACGAAGTGTCCGAGGTCTGGGTATGCGCCGAAAGTAGCGTTGCGGTCGACTTCTATCGCGGCTGCGGCTTCGCCAGTGAAGAACCGCAGCCGGTCTATCTGACGCGCACGATCGAACCCCCATCCAAAAATCCCGCCCTGACTACCTTGCTATCGCGCGGGTAGCCAGGCGCGTGGTCGATGCGTGATAGGGTGCGTGATGACGCTTTCGCCGCGGCTTCGCCAAGGGGTTCAATCCTTGGCTCTGGCGTTGCTCATGGCCGGCATCACCACCGCGGCGGTCAAAATCTTCGGCTGGAAACTTTGGCCGCGCCCGGTCGCCTCGGCGCACACCGCCCCCAGACCCCGGGCGCGCACTCTGACGAACGATCAGCGCCTGGTGGCGGTTTCGGCCGAGCCGGCGCCCGTCCTTCGGGCCTCGCCGACCGTCAGCGCTGCCAGCGTGATCGTTCGCCGCAATCTTTCGGCGAGCGAGATGTTCGCGGCCGCGAAGGTTGCTCGCGCTCGGGGCGACGTGGACGAAGCTCTTCGGCTCTCGAAGCAGATCGAAGAGTTCTTCCCGAACTCAGCCGAGGGCATCGACACTCACGTGACGCTCGGCATGCTCTACCTCGCTCGAGATCAGGCGGAGCTCGCCTTGCAGGAGTTTGCAACCTTCCGCCACATCGGATCCCCGGAAATGAAGGCAGAAGCTTACTTTGGTCAAGCTCAAGCGCTGCGCAAGCTCGCTCGATACGACGACGAGCGCACGGTCCTCGCGGAGCTGATCACCAACTATCCTCGCTCGATCTACGTCGCCGCTGCGCGGGCACGGCTCGGCGAGCTCGCCTCGGATGCGGGAGCGCGCTGAGCCATGGAAGTGTTCGTTCATGCGCCCGAGCAGTTCGAGAACCTGTGCGTGCTCGCGCGCACCCTCGAGGTGTTTGGCTTCGACCATTGTCACGTCTTCGATCCCCATCGCATCGTGCGCGATCGCTACGGAAAATCGTACGCTCAGAAGCTGCGCACGGTCTCGGCGGGCGCGTTCTCCAAGATTCGCTGGTTGCGAGTCGAGTCCGATCCGCTCTCCTTCTTGCGGAACTACTCCGGCCGCGCGGTGGCGACGGTGCCGCGTCAGAGCGCGACGTCTCTGCACCACTTTCGCTTTCAGCAGACTGACCTGCTGGTCATCGGCTCGGAGGGCCGTGGGCTCGACGCGGCAGTCCTGGCCGAGTGCCAACAGCAGATCACGATCCCGCAGGTCGGCGTGACCGAGAGCCTCAACGTGGCCGTTGCGTCGGGTATCGTCCTTGCCGAGTTCAAGCGCCAGGAGGCGCTGAGCTTACTCGCGACTCGAGCTCGGATTTCAGGGGGAGACGAGGGAGAGCTGAGCGTGCTCGACCAGGTACGTCGCGATCTCTAGCACCAACGCTTCACTCGCCGGAGCCGAGTCGTTCGCGAGCACGGCGATGCCGACGCCCTGCTCCAAGTGCACCGTGACCAGCACGTTGCCGACCATGAAGTCCCAAAACACCAAATCGGCGCCGCCCATGCGATCTCGAGCTTCCCCGCCGAAGTGATCTTGTACGATGTCTGCGCATTTGCGTAAGCGAATGCGATCCCAGGCGACGCAAACCCAGGCCTTCAAGCGACCATCGGGACCGCGATCCGCGCGTACGTGCGTCATTTTTTCGCCGCAGGCCTGGCTGAGGAACTCACTCTTGGTGCCAAACCGAGCCGGCAATGATCTGCCATTCGCCCGCTTGCTTCAGCCAAACCCGCATGAATTTAAGGGTGTGCGAACTGCTTGGCGCTTCGTATACGCCGGTACAGGTCACCACCACCGCGGGCCCGTGCTCCACGAGCTCGAAGTCGCTCATGACCACTCGAGTGAACTTGGCGCTCCCGCCTGGCTGATGAGCAGCCACCACTTTGGCTTTGGCGAGCTGACCGTCGAGCACGGCGTCATCAGCCAGCCTGCGCTCGAAGAACGCGGGGTTGGGACCGAGCTCCGCCTGCCGGAGCTCTTCCTCGAGCGCCAAGATCTCGTCGTGGACGCTCATCGCTTCACTCAACCGTCGATCGCTGCGAACCACGCTTCTGCGATGGCGTACAGGTCGTCTTCGCTGATCGCGTTGCCTTCGGGCACGCCGTTGGCGGCGCCGAACGAATAGACCACGCGGCCGACTGGGATACCGGCGAGCAGCACCGTGTAGCTGTCCTCCGAGAGGGCCTGGATGCTGTAGGTCTTGCCACCGAAGGTGACGGTTTTGGTCGAAGTGTCGGCAACAGCCGCCTGGATCGTCATGGCGGCGCAGCTTACACGAAGAGAGCCAAATGGCAGGCCTGAAAAGCGACCGGGAAAGCGGGTCGCAAATGGGTCTCGACCTTCCGCCGAGCGCACCAAGCTGTCACGATCTTCAGCCCCAGCGAGCCTGAATTTCGCGACGATTTGCGTGGCATGAGGCCTGCAAAGCGCGCTGAGGTGTCGACTCCTCTCGTGCGCCTAGCGTGTCGCTCGCGCCGGCTGATCGCCCTCTCGCTGTGTTGGAGCGCGACTGCGCTGGCCGTCGATCCGTTGAATTCGAACAACCGCACCGACGAGAAGCAGCCGCCGATTACTGCGCCGCCAGACGCGAGTCATCCGGACGACGAAGCGCCGCGCAACGAGGTCAACGTCGTGCCCGTGCTCGGCGGCAGCACCGATCTCGGCTTTGGCGGCGGATATTTCGCCGGCTTCGCGCGCGTCAAGAAGGGGGTCGTGCCGTACCTTTGGAACATCGATTCCTCGGGTCTGATCACGTTCAAGTACAGCGAGCGTGCAGGCTTCACCAGTCCATATCAAGATTTGTACGCACGTCTGACCATTCCTCGCCTGTTTGGTTCGCCGCTGCGGCTCGAGATCAGGCCTTCCTATACTTGGGAGAGCATCGATTATTTCGGTATGGGCAACGCTTCCTCGCGCGAGCACGCCGACGACCACCCGAATCCGGATTATTCCAAGTATCAACGAGGGCATCCACAGTTCGACGTCGACGTGCGCACGCGCATCGTCGATCACTTTGCCGGCCGGGTCGGCTTTCGCTACATCTACAACTCGATTCAGGTCGCCGAAGACTCGCAGTTGGCCGAGGATCAGCGGAGCGGCAGCCCCGAGGTCAAGCACCTGATTGGTGATACCGGGTCGCACTCGGTGGCGCTGTTCAAGTACGGCCTACAGTTCGACACGCGCGACAACGAGACTTCGTCGCACAGCGGCACGTTCGACACCATCGACCTGAAGTTGAGCCCGGGCGGCACTTCGGAGTTTCCCTATCGCTACGGTGAAGCCACCGTGAACCTGCGCGCGTTCGTGCCGCTCGGCACACCGCGCATCACGCTCGCGCTGCGCGCCGTCGGCGACTGGCTGTTCGGCGACGTGCCTTTCTACGAGCTGGCTCGCTTCGACGACACCTACGCGCTCGGTGGCACGACGGGTGTGCGCGGCGTGCCCGCGCAACGTTACTACGGCAAGCTCAAGGCGTTCGGCAACCTCGAGCTACGGCTAGAGGTGGCGACCTTTCGAGCCTTGGGCAAATCCTTGACGCTCGGCGTGGTGCCGTTCTTCGACGCGGGTCGGGTGTGGGCCGACACGCAAGCGCAGCCGGAGCTCGATGGCCGGGGGCTCGGGCTCAAGTATGGCGCTGGCGGGGGGCTACGCGTCCAGTCCGGTTCCTCGTTCGTGATTCGGGTGGACGTCGCAGCTTCGCCGGATGCCAGCCCGGTGAGCGGCTATTTTTCCGCCGGGCAGATGTTTTGATCAGTAGCCGACGTCGAGCTCGTCGTCGTGCTTGCGTGGCGCGGCGCTCGGCCTGACCTGCGCTGCCGCTGCGGGCGGTGCTCGACGCAAGCCGCCCCCCGTGCGCTGCGAGCGCGTCGTGGCAGCGGCGGCAGTGCCGCTCGCGGCGGCAGCGCTGGGCGTCACCGAGGGCGCCAGCGCGTCGAGGTCGATCACTAGGCCGGATTTGGCGGCAGGCGCGACGGCGGCCTGTGCGCCGCGTATCTCCTGCGTGGCTTTGCTGGCCGTGGGCGCGCCGAGGAAGTTTGCGGAGCGGTACTGAACGAACAGAAACGCGCCGATCGCCGCCGCCGCGATGAACGCGAGCACGCCCGCGACTTTGTACGACTTCGTGGGGCGCAGAGTTGCCAGCTCTTCGTTGTTGATTGTCGCAGGAGCGCTGGTGCGTACGTCGGACGACTTCAGTGAGCGACCAGTCAGCGCACCACGCGTCGGCCTACGTCCCGAGACGCCGCTCGCTGGCGCCGGTAGGTCGCCGTTGCTGGGCGGGTAGACGCTCTGGATCTCGACCTCGAACTCCGGGCACTCGAGGCCCGCGTTCTTGAGCGCATGGTAACAACGCTCGGCGGAGATGCGCGAGCGACGCGGCGCGAACGGGTAGAGCGCGATGGCCAGCTCTGCGATGTTGCCGTAACGCTTGTCGACGTCTTTCTCCAGGCAGCGGAGCACCACGTCTTCGAGTTCGACCGGCGCGTCCGGTACCAGCTCACGCAGCGGCACCGGATCGTGCTCCAGGATGGCAGCGCTGAGCTGCATCAAGGAAGGTTCGTTGAACGCGACCGTACCGGTGAGCAGCTCGAACAAGACGCAACCGAGCGACCAGATGTCCGTGCGCGCGTCGACTTGATCAGACGAGCGGATTTGCTCCGGTGACATGTACACCGGCGAGCCGAGCGGCATCATCGTGCGCACGAAGCCGCGCTTGCCCCCCGGCGCCAAGGCTACCTTGGAGATGCCGAAGTCGAGGATCTTGATGAAATCCAGACCCTGGGCGTGCTTGGTGAGGAACAGATTCTCGGGCTTGATGTCCCGGTGAACCACGCCGCTGGCGTGCGCCGCCGCGAGCGCCTCGCAGGCTTGCATCACGTATTCGATCGCCACCTTGATCGGCAGCGGACCGCGCTCCTGCAGCACGTCGGACAGGTCTTGTCCGGCGAGGTGCTCCATGACGATGAACGGGACGCCGTCCGGGAGTACACCCACGTCGAACACGCGGGCCACGTGCTCGCTGCGAATCTTCGCGGCGGCGCGGGCTTCGCGGGAGAAGCGCTCGACGAGCTCTTCGATCTGCAGCGCTTCGGGCCGCAGGAATTTGAGCGCGACCACTTCCCCGAGCTCGATGTGCATGGCAGACACGACGTAGCCCATGCCGCCGGAGCCGATCAGCTTGAGCACCTCGTACTTCCCGGCGATCAAATCACCGGGAGCGAAGGGCATGTCGATCGCTTGCTCCCCGAGCAATTGCCGGCCGCTCGTGGGAGAGGTCATGTTCGTCAAGCCATGTGTCCGTTTAGCCGGGGTTACCATCAGCCTTGTTAAAATACGCTCATTTGCCGGGTTTGTTTAGCTAAGGCGTGCATGGCACGTAGCTGCCGCTCATGGTTTGGGACTTGATGTCGAAGAGCAGCGTGGAGCTGGCGTAGGTGGGCTTCGCCGTTGTACCGCCAATGCACCACATCTCGAGCGTGCCACCCTGGACTGCGCCGTTCGCATCCCAGTCGAGGATGCCGAACGTGCCGACGGCAGTGATCTTTTCACCGGCCGCGAGCTTCTGGAATGCGGGCAGAACGTTCGGGCCGTTGGCCTTGAGTCGGGTCGGACCTCCGGCGAGTCTGCGCAGACCCTGCGCGACACTCGCACCCGAGACCTCCTGCGTGCGCGTAGCCGCCAGAGCCAAGCCAATCGCATAGGCGGCGTCGTGTGCCGGACCCATGCCCGAAATGGTGGCAGACGCGCCCGGGTAACGCACGCCAAAGTCCAACTGGAAGCCAGTGTAGGTCTCGGCCGTGTCGGTGCCCGAAGGCCCCGGGGTGATGCCGGTGCCGCGTACTCGCCGCTGTAGGTCGTGGCCGTTGTTGGTCACAGCGGTGAGCAGCTCCGGCACCTTGGTCGAGTCGATCAGCACGTAATAGGGCCGCGGGCTCAGATCGACGTCGTTCACGTCCTTGGGCCACTGCGCTTCCAACGGCTTCATCACCAGGTTGATGGCCTCGGCGGTCCCGGCCAATACTACGATGTCGGGCAGGAACGTCAGGTACTTGGTGACTAAGGCTTGTTGATCCGTGTCGGCGCCGTTGTACGGGTCGATCTTCACGTGCTCGTTATTGGCCAAAGATTGCCCGTTGAGCTTCAGGTCGTCGAGCGCGGTGCGAGTGCCGATGCCGAGCGCGTCGTTGCGGAACACGATGCCGAGATTGACGGTCTGCTTGGCGCGCGCAGCCTTGAGCTGCGTCTCGAGTTCGCCGATCTGGCTGATCATCAGCGGCGCGCGCTGTACGTCCGACGGCACCATCAACCAGGTCAGATCGTTGTCCGTCAGCGAGGCGATGCTCGAGGCCACGCCGGTCGGGCTCATCACTACGGTACCGCCCGGCACGGTCACCTTGGTCGACACGTCGAGCGTGTCTTGGCTGGTGTTCGGACCGACGATCGCGGGCACGTGCAGATCGCTCACCAAGTGCGTCGCCGCGCGAATCAGATTGGTCGACTCGTCGCAGGAGACCATCACCAGCGGGCGCCCGTTGGCGGAAGTGTTGCCCGCAGGAACGCCACCAGCCATGTTGATTTGCTCGATCCCGAGCGCCGCGGACTGCTGGCGGGGCAGATTGGTGGCTGCGGTCGGGCCCTTGGTTGAAAAGAGCGAGCCCACGAAAATGGCTTGGTTGTTGGTGTAATCGCCGGTGATGCCATCGCAGTCTTCACTGAGTAGCTTCACGCAATGTGGGATCGGGCTCTTCACGCAGGCTGCGGGGACCACCGGGTTGCCCGTGGCACCGGCCTCACCGATCGCTTCCTCGCTCAAGCGATCGGTGCATTCTTGGTTGGTCGTGCAGTCCCCTTGGGGCTCTTGCCCGCCTTCGCCGCCTTCGCCACCTTGGACCTCGGGTACAGCGCCGCTGCCGGCCTCATTGAGGCTGCCGCCCTTGCCAGCGCTGCCACCGTCTTCGTTCAAGTGACCACCGTTGCTCACCCCGGCGGAGCCCCCTGGGGCGTCCGCGACCTGAAGCTTGTCGAGGCCAACGATGGCGTTGCAACCCACGAGCAATAAAAGCGTCAGCGCCAGCGTGCCGCCGGCCTGATTGAAGACTCGAGTCGAAGTCATGCGTGGATCCTGTCTCCGCGCCGAAGCTCGGCGTGCACCCTGCAACGGCTTAAGCGACGGCCTTGATAAGCCGTTGGTGTCCCTAAGTAAGACGGTCCCCTGGTTGGATCTGGGATATTTCCCTACGCCGGCTCCAAAGGCGCTCCTTTGGCCGACAGACACGCGCCGGGAATTTCGCCTCAGAAAGGATTGCAATGCCATCGCGTCGACAACGTCCCTCGTGGTCTCGGATCACCATCGCTGCTCTCGGCACGGGGGTGCTGCAGCTGAGTCTATTGGGCGTGGCAAGCGCAGAAGAGGACTCGGCGACAGAGACCGCGGCAGCGCGAGCGCTCGCCGTGGACGGTCTCAAGCTTGCTCAAGCGGGCAAATGTGAGGAAGCGATCCCGAAGCTCGAGCGCGCCGAGAAGCTGCGCCACTCGGCGATCGTGCTCAGTCGTCTGGGCGAGTGCCAAGTGAGCGAGGGCAAACTCGTCGAGGGCACCGAGATGCTACGCAAGGTTCTGCGCGAGCCGCTGCCTGCGAATCCGAGCCCTGCCCTCAGCAAGGCGTACGAGCGCGCTCAAACGGTGCTCGATGCAGCCAAACCGAGGATAGCGGGCCTCACGGTTTCCGTCAGTGCGCCGCCGGGCGCAGAGTTGCGGCTCCTGGTAGACGGCGTGGTCGTCGCGAGCAGTCTGGTCGACAGTGAGCTGCCGGCCGATCCAGGTGACCACGTGGTGGAGGCGAGCGCCCCCGGCTACCTGAAAGCGACCGCGCGCGTGACGTTGGGCTCGGCGGACAAGAAGACCGTCACGCTCAAGCTGGAAGTCGATCCGAACGCGCCCGCAGTGGTCCCGGTCGGCGCGGCGGCCGTAGTGAGCCCGGGACCCGCAACGTCAGTCGCAGCCAGCCCGGCACCGGCGCCTGCGCCGCCGCCCGCGCCTCACAAATCACCCAGCCGCACCGCCGCCTACATCTCCTGGGGCGTCGGCGCGGTTGGCGTCGGTGTCGGAGCCGCGTTCGGTGTGATGGCTTTGAATGGCAAGAGTGACCTCGACGGACAATGTACCGACAACAATTGCCCGCACAGCAGCGGGGATGCGGTCGACTCGGCCAAGCGCAACGGCAATATCTCGACCATCGCATTCGCGGTTGGCGGCGCGGGCCTGCTGCTCGGTACCGTCCTCTATTTTTCAAGCGGCAACGGCCCGACCGAAGCTCATGCCAGCAGCGCGCCCGCGCGTGGTTTTGCTGGGCTTTCGCGCGGCAGAGCGATGATTGGTCCGGGCAGTGTTCAGCTCGCCGCTGACTTCTGAGCGCAAGCGTCAGCTCGCGGCCGGGGCGATCGCGCTCGCGCTTGCTCTGTGCGCGGGGTCGGCGGAGGCCGCCGGCAAACGCGGCGAGTTGATTCAGACGCTCTCGCTCGGCATGAACCTAGTCACGCGCGATCTGGATCATCACACCACGCGCAGCGTCCGCGACGTGGTGAACCTGTCCGAGTTCGTCGGCCTACACGGCTACGTCGTCGATCGGGTACGGCTGGGCGTAACGTTTCAGCTCAGCGAGCGCTTGTGGCCGGAACCCCCACCCGGAGAGCGCATTCAGCGCTTCGCGGTCTTGCCGCAAATCGGCTGGAACTTCTACGACCCCTTCTTCACTGCGCTGGTCTTCGGCTTTGCGCCGCGGACCGAAGGCAAAGAGCACCTGAACCTCTCGCTGCAAGCAGTGCTCGGCGTGAGCTTGCCGATTTCGAAACGGGTTCGCGTGAGTATTGCGGGTGAAGTGCCGTGGACGTTCTACGATCGGAATTTGATCGGCTTCACCGCGCTGACCGGCGTGGCGATTCGATTGTAGTGGCGATAAACCCGCGTCACGTCCGCCTACGTCTCGTCCGCGTGCGTCACTCGTCCTTGAAGAAGTTGGTCTTCAGGTGGGTGCCGGAGACGGTGCGCTTCATCGGCTGACGTTCGAGTTCGGGTCTGCTGGGCGAGGGCGCACGTGCGGGTGCGACTCTCGTCGGATTGGCGGGCGGAGGGTAGTGAGTGCCGGCGCGGGGCGCTAGCGACTGCGGCCAAACGTCGAAGGTCGGTAGCGGCGCTGCGCTCAAGCCCTTCTGCCCGGGCATGCTCAGCGCGAGTTGCCGGTGATCTTCGCGCCAAGAGCGGAAGGTCAACGTGGCGGTCAACACGGTGGGCAAGAGCACGCTGAGTGAGCCGAAGAAGCGGGTCATGAAGCCGCCGAGGACGGCGCAGGCGATGAACGCGAACAATGCGCTGGCCACCGGCAGCAAACGCGATCGAGGCCGACGGTCGCGTTTATTGGGTTGTGAGAGCTTGCTGAACAAATGATCGACGACGTCGATTACGACGTGGGTCAAATTGCCGGTCATGACCGTCGTCGGACAAGAGCCGGACAGCGACTCACGCATCAGCGCATTCTGAAAGCCCATCGCGGCGACCGCGCAGCCGCCGCCCAGCAGCATGTGCAAATGCCAGCTCTCGTGCAGCAGGCCGGCCAAGAAGTCGCTGGCGCTGAAGGCGGCGAGCGCCGTCGTCACCAAGGCCAAGAGGCCGGTGAGCGCCCTCCTTCCGTTGCGGCGAAGCAAGCGCGCCACGAGCGTGGCGACCGTAACGGAACCCACGAATACCGGTAACATCCACAGCCGTGTTGCGTGATCGCCGGGGTGCCCCGAGGAGAACGCGATCGCGTCGCCCACGATTTCGCCGGTCAGATGCGCAGGGAACAAGCCGATCAACGAGGCAAAGCCGGCTGCGTCGACGTAGCCCGCGACTGCGCTGAGCAAGGCCGAATGCACGTACATGCTCGTGCCGGGCATGATGCTGCCGATCGCGTGGACCGGCACCATGCTGGGACGCGTCGACGGGTTGAAGGCCGGCTGCGAGGCCCGCACATCGGCCTGCTGCTCGGTGGAATATTGCGGGTCGGTGTTGCGAAGTGGGAGCACGCGTCCTTCTGAACGGTCAGCCCGCGACGGACTTGAGCTTCCGCCCGTGGGCTGACGGTGTCGGTATCCGCCAGGGCCCCCGTAACCCAGAAAATTCAAAGAGCTGCCGCGCTCGCGCCGCCCGAAAATAAAAGTTCACCTCCTGCGATCTCAGCGTGAGACTTGCGAGAATGGAAGAAAAATCGCGCGCGCTCGAAAGCTTCGGGCACGACCGCGAGTTCGGACTCGGCGCAGTGAAGCCCGCCACGTGCTCCGCGCGCCGTGGCGACCCCGTCAGAGTCCGACGCAAACTCGATATCTGACTCGAGAGTGACGACTCGTGTTGCCGCGCACCGGGAGCCGCCTTCGAGCGCAGCTTCGACATCATCGAGCGACGCGATCGCTGGCGTCGATCGTCGACGAACGATCGCAAAATGGCCGCGTGCGAGCAGCAGAAGCGCGGGCGCTGCTGCGCTCCGCTCAATTCAGATTGCTTCCGCCGTTGGCTTCCAATAGCAAGCTGAGCGATGAGTGGAGCGACCGATTCGGCGAGCCAAACAAAAGTCTTCGCAGCTAACCCGAGTGAAGCGCGCGCCCTGCCGAAAATTTGGGCGGCCGCGGCCGCGGTGCTGTGTGGCGTTTGCTACTTTTTGGCGTTCCCAGGCATCGATATCTGGCCGCTCGGCTTCGTCGCGCTGATCCCGCTGCGCCTCGCGCTCTTCGGCCAAACACCGAAGCGCGCCTTCTGGCTGGGCTGGCTGAGCGGGCTCACGATGATCTCGCTCGGCTTCTATTGGATGGTCGACATGATGCGGCAGTTCAGCGGTTTCTCGACGCCGATCTGCGCCTTGATGCTGCTGATCGTGAACGCGTTCCAGGCCGGCCGCATGGGGCTGTTCGCTTGGCTGTTCGTACGCGGCGAACGCCGCTTTCCACCGGGCATCGTCTGGCTATGCGCGCTCGTGACCAGTGAGCTGTGCTTCCCGGTGCTCTTCTTCTGGTCATTCGGCGCCGTCGTGCACGGTCTGCCTGCCTTCACGCAGCTGGCCGAGATAGGGGGGATTTACGCGGTCGCGCTGGTCATGGCCGCCGCCAATTTCGGGCTCAGCGAGCTTGTGCTCGATCGTCTGCAAGAGCGAGCGTTGAACGTCAAAGCGGCGCTGCCCTATTTGCTCGTGCCGGTCGTGGCCGCGCTGTACGGCGTGCTCCGCATTCATCAGGTCGATGCGCGCGTGGCCGCGGCACCCAAGGCCCAGATCGGCCTCGTGCAAGCCAACATGAGCTTGACCGGCAAACGCAGTCACCCGAACGAGGGCATGCGCCGTCATTTGTCGGCCACGCATGCGTTGACTGCCAAGCAGCACTTGGATCTGGTGATCTGGAGTGAGACCTCGGTCATGGGAGCGATGCGGGAGGACGAGGCCAACTCCATCATTGCTCGCTCATTCGCCGCGCGCGTGAAGGTGCCGCTCTTGTTCGGCGCGGTGTTGGTCAAGAAGGTCAGCGACGCGCGTGAGTATGCCTACTTCAACTCCGCGCTGATCACCGACGCAAGCGGCCAGGTACACGGCCGCTACGACAAGCAAGAACTCGTGCCCTTCAGCGAGCACATGCCGTTCGGCCGGGAAATCCCGAAGCTGTACGAGATTTCTCCGAACTCCGGCATGTTCGAACGCGGCGAGTCGAACGCGCCGCTGCCGCTCGGTGAGCATCGCATCGGGACGCTGATCTGCAACGACGACGCGGTGCCCGCGCTGGCCAACCGGGTCACCCAGGATCCGAACACGGATCTGCTGGCGAACCTCACCAACGACGCCTGGTTTGGCGACACCACCGAGCCCTGGATCCACCTCGCCTTGGCGAAGTTCCGGGCCATCGAGCACCGGCGCTTCTTCGTGCGCTCCACCAACAGCGGGGTCAGTGCCTTCATCGATCCGGTCGGCCGGGTCTTGGCCGCGAGCCAGCCGTTCAAGGAGGAGACGCTGGTGCACGAGGTCGCCTGGCTCCGCGGGCGGACCGCGTACGAGCTGCTCGGCACTTACCCTTACTGGCTCGCCGGCTTGTTCGCGATCTACGCGGCCTTCGCCAAGCGCGCCAAGCGCCCGGTACCGGCTGGCTGAGTTCGGAGCCGGCCCTTCTCAGACAGCTTTGGCTTCGAATCGAGGCTTGATCTGCTTGTTCACGAATTCGCCGATCGACGGCGCTTGCAAGAGCAGGCGATAGGCCGCGACCGGGACTTGCTGGTAGCGGTAGGTGCGCCCGTTGCGAAATTCGACCTCGAGCTCGAACGTGGCAGGATCGTAACCGACCGCTCTCACACTGCTCGACTCGACGGCAATGCGTTCCATGCCGGACACGTGTAGCATGGAGCGATGTCGAACGTTGCTCCGCTCAGTCTGCTGTCGGCTGTGGTCGTTCTGGATTCGACCCTGGACAATTGGTCACTACTCGAGCCCGCCGGCGGGCTACGCCGCAGTTGTCGGCAGGCAATCGTGTTCGAGCGACAGTTTTCGGCCCCGCCGCTGGTTCACGTCGGAGTGGTCGGGATCGACGCCAGCAAGGACGACAACCTGCGGCTGAGCGTGCGCGCCGAGAGCATCACCGAGCATGGCTTCACGCTGAGCGTCGAGACTTGGCTAAATACCAAGATCTGGTCGGTGGAGGTATCTTGGTTAGCTATTGGTAGCTGAGCTGCCGCGCGGGATTCGGAGCGGAAAATTCCGTAGGCCGAGCGCTCAGCGCTTCTTCAGCGCGAGCAGAGCGCCGGGGCGCACCGTCGGCGCCTCCGAATCGGACTTCGCGAAGCGCTGGCTGTCGCTGGTGTCGAATTCATCTTCGAGCGAAGCGGCTTCGGCGTGCGTGCCGACGCGCCAAGTGCCGCTCGGATATTGGACGCGGGGGGCTTCCAAAGAGGAGTCTGCGCTGGTTTCGTGATCCAAGCGGGGCAACGCCGGAGCGGCGGGGAAGGTTGGGTCTAAGAGCCAGTGAGTTCTTGGGTCGGCCATTTGGGGACTCGGTGGTGAATTTTAATCTTGCCGGCTTTCCGTTACGGCTTCGTGTCGGGGAGTATTCTATTCCGCAAACTCCCGCACTCAAGTGTGCTTTTCGCCCATTTGGCCACGCTTAGGCGCGGGCGAGCGTCGGAAGCCGCCGGGCTGTACGGGTTTTCACTGACTTTTTGGCGACTCTCGCCACCGGGCGGACTCTCGGAACCTTCGCGCCGCGGCTCGAGAAGGACCGAACGTGAAATGCGATCACGACTTCAGCAATGGATCGGTGAGCGTGATTCAGATTCTCGATCGTCGCACGGACGATCGCAGGCTGGTAGTGGCCGCGCGTTTTCTCGATTCGCGCCCGCGCCCGTACGGTCGCTGTCCAGCGCCCGTCCTCACCGCGAGCGTGCGCTCCAAGGCCGCACCGAGCACGAATCCTCCAGGGTTGGCCTTGTCAGCCAAGGCCCAGGACGGCGGATCTGCCGGGCTCGGGCCCGCCGCGCTCGACACCGGCGCGGCCCCTTGTTAAGCCCGGGCCCATGAGCACCCAGCGAAAATTGTTCGTCGAAGACATCCAGACAGCCGCAAAGCGCGTCATCGTGCGCGTCGATTTCAACGTGCCGATCAAAGACGGCAAAGTAGAGAGCGATAAGCGTCTGAAAGAGTCGCTGCCGACGATCAAGTACCTCAAGGAAAAGGGCGCCAAAGTGATCTTGATGTCCCACCTGGGCCGTCCAGATGGCAAGCGCAGCCCAGAGTTCAGCCTGCGTCCGGTCGCGGACGCGCTGGCCGCGCTGCTCGGCTCGCCGGTCTCGTTTGCCGACGACTGCGTGGGCGAGCCGGCTCAGACCGCGGTGGCCGCGCTCAAAGACGGCGACGTGCTCTTGCTGGAGAACCTGCGCTTTCACGCCCAAGAAGAGGCAAACGATCCGGCCTTCGCCAAATCGCTCGCGGCCCTCGCCGACGTGTACGTGAACGACGCTTTCGGCAGCGCGCACCGCGCGCACGCCTCCACCGAGGGCATCACCAAGTTCGTGTCGCAGGCGGCCTCGGGCTACTTGATGAAGAAAGAGCTCGACTACCTGGGCGGCGCGCTGGCAGAGCCGAAGCGCCCGTTCGTCGCCATCATCGGTGGCTCCAAGGTGTCCGGGAAAATCGACGTCATCAAGCACCTCTTGCCGCAGGTCGATAAACTTTTGATCGGCGGCGGCATGACGTACACGTTCTTGAAGGCCCAAGGTCTAGAGGTCGGCCAATCGATCGTCGAGAACGACAAGCTGGATTTGGCCAAGAGCCTACTGGCCGAAGCCGGTGACAAGATCGTGCTCGGCACGGACGTGGTCGTCACCGATAAGCTGGACTTCAAGGCGCGCACCGTGGGCGCGACCAAGGTCGTATCGGTCAAGAGCATCCCTAGTGATTGGGAAGGCGTCGACGCGGGCCCCGACACGATCGCAGCGTTCCGCAAGATCATCGTCGCAGCAGGCACCGTGATCTGGAATGGCCCGGTCGGCGTGTTCGAGATCGATGCCTCTGCCAAGGGCACGATCGCGGTCGCCGAAGCACTCGCGGAGGCCACCGCTTCTGGCGCGACCACCATCATCGGCGGCGGCGACTCGGCATCGGCCGTGAAGAAGGCCGGCGTTGCATCCAAGGTGTCACACGTCTCCACCGGTGGCGGCGCATCGCTCGAGTTCCTCGAGGGCAAAGTGCTCCCGGGCGTGGCCGCGCTGACCAACAAGTAAGGGCGCGATCGCAGAAGGCGCGGCGCCGTCAGGGAACTGACTGGTGCCGCGCCCGATCAGCCGAACTCCGCGCGTTGCACGCGCATCAAGAGCGCCGGGCCGTCCGGAGTGATCACCTCGGCGACGCGCCGGAAGCCAGCCTTTTCATAGGCGCGAATCGCGCGGGCGTTGCGGGGCGACGGGTCGGTCTGCACCACCGTGACCTCAGGATCTGCGAACAAGCGGGCCACGAACTGCCGCACCATGCTCGAGCCCAAGCCTTGCCCGAGCTGCTCGGCGTTGGCCAAAAATTGATCGATGCCGCGCGCGCCTGGATCGGTCTCGTCGGTCCACCACTCGGGATTGGCGCCCATCACCCGATACACCTGGATGTAGCCGATTGGTTCCGCGTCCAGACAGACGAAGAACATCCGAATCACCGGCGAGTCGAGATCGGCGCCGAACGTCTGCAGCACGTATTCGAGGTCACGCTGCTCGTCCCACCACTCGGCGACGTGCGGCCGATTGAGCCACTCGTGCATGAGCGGAAGATCGGCGTGCGAGAGCGGGCGAAAGCTGAACTCTGGCTTCATGCCTGGTCAGTTTACGCCAAATTCCGACAGACTCCAGAACCGCAGCCGCCGCTGCGAGGCGGGTGATTGGGTTGATGGTCACCCGTCGCCTCGCAGAGCACCCAGCCTTCGGCGTCACGGCCGTCGCGCGCGCGCGTCACGTCTGTGTTGAGCGTCTCCGCCTGACGCTCAGTTCGTTCGCTGGTCGCGCGCGAACCACTCGGACGATCGAGAGGCTTGCTACAGCCGAATGCGGCTGGTTTGCGGCCCGCGTTGTCCTTGGTAGCTACTGCCGCGCGCCGCCGCGCCATAGGGCACCTGCGCTGGCGATTTGAGCTCGTGAAACACGAGCTGCGCGACGCGCATCCCCGGATAAAGCTTCACGGGGATCGGCCCGATATTGGAGAGCTCGAGCGTGATTTGCCCTTCGAAGCCCGGGTCGATGAAGCCGGCCGTGGCGTGAATCACGACCGCAAGGCGACCAATGCTGCTTCGCCCGTCGACCGTCGCCACCAGATCCGTCGGGATAGCGACGGCTTCGACGGTGGAGCCGAGGCCGAATTCACCCGGGTGAAGCACGAAGGCTTCGCCCTCGGGGATGCGGATGCGCTGGCTGGCCGCGACCAGCGTCTGCGGATCTCGAGGATCCAGGCACGAGACCTGACTCGGCCGATAAATGACGAACTCGTCGGCCAACCGCACATCGATGCTGGCAGGCTGGATCTGCAGCTGCTCGTCTTCGAGTGGTCCGACCTTCAGGTCACCCCGGGCGAGACGTGCGCGGATATCGGCGTCCGAAAGGATCATGCGGCGGACGCTAGCAGAGGCTCACTGAGCTTTCACTCTGCGCTGGAACTCCCGGGCTCTGACCGGTTCCGAGCAGGCGCTTTCGTCGAGGATTCGTGGGCAAGAAGCTCGGCGGGAATTGCCGACGCATCCGGCTCGTTCTAGAGCTCATCCGTGCATCGATGGTTCAGGCGTGCGTCCTTGTTGCTGGCATTGCTCGGCGTTGCATTGGCGGTGCACGCCTTCTTCGTCGAGCCCGCGCGGCTGGTGGTCAATCGACAGGACTTGCGGCTGCCGAATTGGCCGGCAGAGCTGTCGGGCGTGCGCGTCGCGCTGATTTCTGATTTGCACGTGGGCTCGCCGCACTGGGGGCTTCCGCGGTTGCGTGACTTGGTGCAGCGGGTGAACGCGGAGCAACCGGACCTGATTTTGTTGGCCGGCGACTACCTGATCAACGACGTCTGGTTCGGTAAGCACGTGGCGGCGGATCCGATCGCGCTCGAGCTCGGTCAGTTGCACGCGCCGCTCGGGGTGTTCGCAGTGCTGGGAAACCACGACTGGTGGAACGACGGCCCGAAAGTGCGGGCTGCGTTGGAAGCGCACGGCCTGACCGTGCTGGACGACGAAGTGCGACGCTTGCATTTCAATGGCAAAAACTTCTGTTTGCTCGGTGTGCGGGACGAAACGGAGCGTCAGCGCTCGGCGCAGCAGGAACTCGAGCTGGCGTTGCCGGGTATGCCGTTGCTCGTGTTGACGCACGAACCGGACATTTTTGCCGATCTGAACGAGCGCGCGACGCTCACTTTGGCGGGCCACACCCACGGCGGGCAGGTCGATTTGCCGCTGCTCGGTCGGCGCATCGTGCCCTCGCGTTTCGGCTCGCGCTACGCCGCGGGGCACATCGTCGAGAATGGACGCCACTTGTTCGTGACCACCGGTGTAGGGACCAGCATCGTGCCGATCCGCTTCCGCGTACCGCCGGAGATCGCGCTCCTGACGCTGCGCTAGCCCGACGCTGAGCTTCAGCTGGGCGATAGCTTCGCGGGCTCGGAGCGCGCGGCGCGACGCTTGGGTTTCGCGTCTAGGCCGAGCTCGCTGACGAGCGCGGGAGTTCCGGCGAACACGGCCTCGGTCAGCGAACGCGCTTGGCGGAGTGCGAGTTCGAGGCTCTCGGCGGCGAGGCTCACTGCCTCGCGCAGCTTGGCCGCCTGCTCCTCGGGCAAGGGGCGAGGGGTGAGGGCTTCGCGGAGCGAGCGTTCGGAGGTCTTGGCGGCCTCGAGCAGCGGCGGCAAAAACGCATACTCGGGGTCGCTACACAGCCGACGCACGTAGCTGGATTCGGCGCGGCGCTCGAATTCGAGCCAAAAATTGTGCGCCGAGCTGCCCGGCCGCCGTAGCGAAGCGAAGCGCTGATGCGGGAACAATGCTTCCACCAGAGGGCCATTGGCCGAGACATTGGCGACGATCGCGTCGAAGACACCTTCGATGGCATCGGCCCAGGCGTTGGACAGGGCTTCGCTCTTCACTTTGCGCGCGCTGGCAAACTCAGGCAGCGGAGCTGCTTCCGAGAGCGCGCGCTGCACGCCTTCGAGTCCGGCAGTCACGCGTCGCGCGGCAGCGTCGAGCCAGCCGCGCTCTTCGGTCGATTCGTCGTGTGCGGAAGCGAAGCGCGAACTGGCCGCGGCCAGCCGTTCGACGGTTTGGATCCCGAACGCCGTGAGGTCCTGGGCTTCTTGAATGCTGAAAGAGCTCATTCTACCGGGCGACCCTAAACACAGCAGCAAGCGAGCGGGAAGCGTAAGCGTTCAACCGCCGCTGAACAGGGGCAGGTATTCCGCGTAGCCCGCATTCTCGAGCTCTTTCAGCGGGATGAAGCGCAGGGACGCCGAGTTGATGCAGTAGCGCAGGCCGGTTGGCGCGGGGCCGTCTTCGAAGACGTGACCGAGGTGCGAGTCGCCGCCTTTGGAGCGCACCTCCGTGCGCGACATGCCCAAGGTGCTGTCCGTGCGCGAGACGACGCGCGCCGCTTCCACCGGCTGAGTGAAGCTCGGCCAACCAGTACCCGAATCGAACTTGTCACGTGAGCTGAATAGCGGCTCGCCAGTGACGATGTCGACGTACAGACCCTGCTCGTGATTGTTCCATAATTGGTTCTGGAACGGAGGCTCGGTGGCTTCGCGTTGGGTCACGTCGTATTCCATCTGGCTGAGCCGCTGCTTGAGCTCCGCCTGCGGGGGCTTGGCATAGCTGCGCGTGGACAGCACGGTGCTTGCGGCGGGCGCGCTCTTTGGCAGACTGGCCTCGGTGCTGCTGCTGGCAGCGCGCTCACTGCGCTGGCAGCCGGCGAGCGCGCTGAGGCTGAGTAAGCCCAGGAATGCCAGGAGAGTGCTGCGGACGGTGAGATGACGCATGCCTAGAGTACGCGCGGACGATGGCGTCGGTTACCGGCTGCGCGCTGACAGCCGCTCGGCCCAGGCACCTACCAGCCGCTTGGTCGACTCATCGTGCGTCAGCAGCAGCTCGGTGAGCTTGGAGGTCGCGCGCTCGGCCTTCGACCAAGCGGTGCGATGACCGAGTGTATCCGGTGCGGTTCTCGATAGTTCGAGCGCATCGACCAGCCACGCGCTCACTTCGCGGATGCGATCCAGCTCGCTCGGTTGCGCGCCTTGGTTGTCACGCACGACGTACAGCGCTCGGGCGATGCCGAGCAAATCGCGGACGGTATCTCGGGGCAGTTGTTTCGTGCTCACCCGAGTGCGGTACTGGATTTATGTTCAGTAGTAAATCGATTCGTCGTGGCCGCAGAAAACACGCGGTCGGCCTCGCGGCTCGGGCTTTGCGCCGCAGCGCGGGCGCCGCGCCCGCTAACCCAAAAAAGATCTTGGAGCTGCCGTGATATTTATCTCGAGTGGTCGAGAAGTCCGATCCGGCGAGCACTACCGATGCCAAAGACGCGTCGGCTGAAGTCTCGAGTCCGGCAGAGTTCACGTTGATTTGGCTGACGGGGGCCTCGGCGGGTACGCCGCTCGCGCTCGCCTGGGCTGACTCCGAAGAGCTGACGATCGGCAGAGACGCCGAGTGTGCGATTCACCTCGCCAACACGGACGTCTCGAGGCAGCACGCGACGCTGCGGCGGAACCGCAGCGAGCCCGGTGTGTTCATCGCCGACTTGGACAGCCGCAATGGCACGCGCGTCAACGCTCATCCGGTGCGTAGCGCGCGCTTGCAGAACAATGACGTCTTGCGCATCGGCGGCTGTGTGTTCGTCGTCAGCGACGAGCCGAGCGCATTTTCAGAAGTCGCCCCCGGGCTGCTCGGTGGCGCAAGCTTGAGGCGTGCGCTCGCGCCGCTGCAAAAGGTAGCGCAAAGTGAGCTGCCGATCGTGCTCGAGGGCGAAACGGGCACGGGCAAAGAGCTGGTCGCGCGGGCGATCCACGCTTTGAGCGGACGCTCCGGCAAGCTCGTCGCCCTCAACTGCGCGGCCCTTCCGCAGGGCCTCGCCGAGGCCGAGCTGTTTGGCTATCGACGGGGCGCGTTCACCGGAGCAGAGCGCGCGAGCCCCGGGTTCTTTCGCGCAGCCGATGGTGGAACTCTGCTGCTCGATGAGGTGTCCGATCTCCCGCTCGTGCTTCAAGCCAAGCTTCTGCGCGCGCTCGAACAAAAGGCCGTACAACCGCTCGGCGAGGCCCTGCCGGTTCCGGTGGATGTACGGGTCGTGGTGGCCGGGCAAAGCTCGCTGTTCGAAGCGGTCAGGCGGCAGCAATTTCGGGCCGATCTATTGGCGCGCTTGAACGGCATCACCTTACATTTGCCGCCCCTTCGTGAAAGACGCGCGGACATCCCGCTGCTCTTTTCGCACTTCTTGCGCGAGCTCCGGCCGGGCAACATGCCTCGGCTCGAGCCTGAGTTCGTCGAGCGTCTGGTCTTGCACGACTGGCCGTTCAACGTCCGTGAGGTGCTGCAGCTCGCCAGAAGGCTCGCCGTGCTGCAAGGTGCCGAGAGCGTCCTGCGCGCGCAGCATTTGCCGCGCGAGATGAGCCTGGAAGCCGAGTCGAAGCCGGCAGCTGCGGCTGCGCCGACCGACCCACCTTTGGCCCCGAAAGCGATCGATCTGGCAAGCTTGCTTGCTGCGCTGCGGGCCACGGGCGGCAATGTCACGCGCGCCGCCGCTCAGCTTGGCGTCACTCGTCAGCGCGCCTACCGCTTCCTGGAAGAGCAGTCGGTGGATCTTGCGACGTTGGCGGGTCCGCGTCGCTCCAAACACTAGTCGTTAGCCCTCGCGGACGTCCGCGGACGTCCGCGAACTGCGAACGGCGCGTCGCTCTTCGACACGCTCACGCTCGAAAGGCCGTATTTCGGCTTGCGAAGGCAAATGGCCACGGGGGCATACGAGTTGCAGTAGGCCGCTTCCAATCGCCGGCGACACAGCCCGGCAAATAGGGAGAAGACTCATGCCCGTAGTTCGGAGCGCCGCGTTGTTGCGCGCGCTGATGCCAGTCATTGTGATCGTCAGCTTTGCCCCTCACGCGCGTGCACAAGCGGCGGAAACGGAAGAGCCCGCAGCGCCGCCGACCCCGGCCGCTGCACCGCCAACACCGCCCGCAGCACCGCCAACACCGCTGGCGACGAAAGCATTTGCGGCGAGCCTGACCACGGTTTCGGGGCCACCAGTCGTGGTCAAGGACGAAGGCTGGAAGTTCGAATTCCACGGCTATTTGCGAGCGCCGATGATGGTTGGTGTGGGCCGACGTGACAACCCGTTGCCCGGTCAAAGCTCGACCACCTTCCATTCTCCGATCATCCCGGACGGTCAATACCTGAGCTGGCAAAGCACGCCCCACAACAAGTCGGATTGGGCGGAGCTCTACCTATCGGTCGGCAACTCACTCGCCAAGGGCACGGTCTCCCTGCAGGGCTACAATTTCTACCAGGGCTCCTTCAGCGATCCGGCGAAGCAACTCGGGGTCTCCGACGGCTACGTCGATCTGACCCCAGACCTCGGCTACGAGAACCTACGCCTGTCTCTACGGGCCGGCGCTTTCTCGAACAAGTATGGCTCAGCGGGTCGCTATGACGCCGGGGAGTACGATACGTATATGTTCGGTCGCGTGCACAACGCGGGCGGAGCGCTGCACGTGGATTTCGACATCGACGAGCGACACGCGCTCTGGTTCGAATACGGCATGGGCGTCAAAAAGCCCGACCCGAGCCAATACAACAACACCCGCTTCACCATGCTGCAGCACGCTCACGCCGGCTTCAATCGCGGCAAAGACATGCAATTTAGCGCGCACTACCTGAGCTCTTGGACACAAGAAGAAGACCGCAACATGAGCACCGACGGTAGCTCGGTGACCAATGTCCCGGACGGGAAGATGTGGGTCGCCGGGCTCGACGCGCGCTTCGAGCTCGGCGCGCTCGGCTATCTCTATGGCGCCTATTCCCACGTCGGCTTGAAAGATGCGTTGACGGTGGGCCGCGCGATCGAGGTCCTCCATGCGTCGGGCGGCGGTGAGTTCGGTTTGGGCATGGTCGACAATTACCTGGGCCTGAGCTGTGTCGGGCCAGGCGCGGCCAAGACGCCATTTTTCAAGATGGGACAAGCGTGCAGCAAAGGCAACGGCAGCGTCGATACGCTGCTCGCGCAGTATGAATTTAGCCTGACCAACTTCTTACAGCAGTCTTCCGGTGGCGAGCGATTTTGGGGTGATGGCCCCGACGTCACCGTCAAGCTGTACGGCATGTACAACAAGGTCAAGAGCGACGTGGCCGCCAACGATGGCATTCACAAGCTCAAATTCGGTACGGATATCGCGTACGCGGCGCTGCCTTGGTTGACGGCGGGCCTGCGCTTCGACCGCGTGCAGCCAAACAGCCGGATCGCCGAGCAGTCGTTCGCGATCTTGTCCCCACGCTTGGTGTTCAAGTCCAAGTTCGTCACGCGCGAGGCGATCACGCTGCAATACTCGCGCTACATGTACAATCAACGCACTTGTGCGACGAACACCACCATGGGCGGGGTCGAGTCGGGCAGTCCGGCGAACAACGAATACACGGCGGGTCAGGAATACTGCGTGCAGCCGCCGTCCTCACCGGTCCCGCCCGACGGCTTTGGTTCGACCTGGGAGGCGTTCGCGAGCCCCCAACGTGCTGCCCCGACGACCCGCCCCGACCTGAACGTGTTCAAGATCGAGGCCACCATGTGGTGGTGAGCGGAGGCGCTCGCCCGAGGTGCTGTGCTCTCAGTCGCGGCTGACGCTGACGTCACGTTCGAGGCAGGCGACGACCGGCTCGAAGGCCACGCGCCCGGCTTCACTCAGGCGGACCAAGGCGCGGTGCGCGTCGATCATGGTGCGCTGCAGTTCGGCGGCGGATGGCGAGCGCGTCACGACCGGATCGGCGTTCGCCTCGGTCGGTTTTTGATCGGCGGACATTAGATCGAAGGTTTGATCGAAGCCCATGCTGCGCAGCACCACGTCGATGTCCTCGTTGCTCGAGATAATCACGCTATTGGGGGCGCCCGTTTCACGGACTTGCTCGTTGGCCCGAGCCATCAGACCCAGGTTCGTGCTGTCGAGCGACTCGGCGGCGGTTAGGTCGAAGACCAAGCCGGATACCTTGTCATCGACCAACAAGTGCTGCAGAAATTGCTGTAGCCCTGGCGCGAGCGTATAATTGACGGTGCCAAAATAGCGCAGAACGTGGACGCCCTTTTGGGCAGCATGCGTCACGTGGCCTAAGGTCATGGCTCTTCCTTTCGTTGTAGCAAAAGCAGTGCAATGTCGTCGCTGAGGGGAGTGCGTTCGCTCAAACCTAGGGCGGCTACCAATTGGTCCATGGAGTTGGATTTTTCCAGCTGCTGCCCGAGCTGCTCGCGCCGCTCGCGGTGCGTGCGCTTCGGTGGCAGTTCGAACACGCCGTCGGAGGCGAGGAGCAGGCGCCCGCCCGGGTTCAAGCGCGCCTCGCCGCCGCCGAACGTTGCGCGTCCGGGCAAATTGAGCGGCCGCCCCGAACACTCGAGCTCCACGGTTTCCGAGCCGTTCGACACGTAGGGGAAGGGAAAGGCGCCCGCGTTGCCATACACGAGGTGCCCGAGCCCCAAGTCCACCACGGCATAGAAGAAGGTCACGTGCTTGGGGATCGAGAGCGCTTTGAGATCTTCGTCCAAGCCCGAGAGCAGCTGTTGTGGGTGCAGGATGGTTTCGTCGCCTCGGGTGCGCAGGGCCTCGCGATACTTTCCCACCAAGGTGGTTAGGATGGCGGTGACGAAAGCCGAGGCTGCGCCGTGCCCCGCGACGTCCGCCAAGTAGAGCCCCGCGAATCGCTCGTTCAGCGCGAAATAATCGAGAAAATCCCCGCTGAGCAATTGCGAAGGGAACAGGCGACGTTCGCAGCACAGTGGTCCCAGGCGCAAACCATCTTCCGGGAGCAGCTGGAATTGAAGCTGCCGAGCGCCCTGCTCGTCACTGCGCAGCTCGTTCAGCGCGGCGGAGAGGCGTTCATTCGCGCTGCGTAGGCTTTCACCGTAGGCGCGGTTCTCGCGCAGCAAGGTGGAGCGCTCGACGCCGCGCCGCACCGCCTGGCGCAGGATTTCGTTGTCGGGCAGCGGCTTGGAGACGAAATCCCAAGCGCCACGGCGCAACGCCTCGACCGCGTCGGTCATGGTGCCCTGCCCGGAAACCACTACCACGGGGGTCTCCGGGTGCTCGGCGACCAGCGTGCTCAGCACGTCGAGACCGTCCATCTCGGGCATGCGCAGATCGAGCAAGACCACGCCTGGCTTGCGCTCGCGACACAAAACGAGCCCTGCCTTGCCGCTCTCGGCCTCCAGCACGAGCGAGCCCATGTGTTCGAGCACGCGCCGGAAAACTTTACGCACGCCCGCGTCGTCGTCGATGATCAGCACCGGGGCGTCGTCGTTCATGATCGACCTCGTAAGAACGCAACATTACTCTACCAGCGATCGCCACGCCGTGCCTCCCCGTCAGCTGCCGGCCGTCAAATCACCCAGCGGAGAGGGTGATGCATTTACGTCGCACCGTCGCCATCGCGCCGAAAACGCGCGTGCTTTCGTCGTCTTCTTGGGCCAAACGACGGCGCTTTTTTGACACGGCTCGGACAGGGACTGTGACGCGTGATTCGACGCTCAGTCACCGTAGATCAACTTCCCTCCGTTGAGCTTCTTACGGGGCTCTTCGGCGTTCGCTGAAAGGGGCTTGCGTGGCTTACTACCGAGCGCGATTTCGAGCGGGCGTGAGACGTCAGTCATTTGCTCGATGGGCTTTTCGGTGCTGGTCACGGTTGCCGTCGTCGGTGTCCGCGCGACGCGCGCAGCCCGGGCCGCGTTACGCTGCGCGGCTACGGGGGCCAGAGGGGCCGGAGCGACGCGCGAGCCCTGTGCAAGGACAGTCGACAGCGCGTATTCCGGCTCCGGTGACCGCGGCTGCTCGCGCTCCGGCGTTGCGGTAGGCAACGCGGGCGATAGCGAAGCAAGCACTGAATTCGTCGCCACCGTCGCGGCGGTGACGGCACGGTGCTCGGCGCGCGCCTGCGGGGCTACCCTGCCGGCGTCGAAGTGCCTGACGGTGCCCAGGCTGCCGAGCGCAGCGCTGAACAGACAGACCCCGACGATGCCATTTCTGACCGACACAATCGGACGTCCGGTACTCGCAGCGCGCCTCGCCGAGCGATGGTCGTCAAGAGCAGCCGCAGCCTCGGTTGTGGTTGTGGTTGTGGTTGTGGTGGTGGCGGTATCGGGCAGTGCGCCGCGCTCGGCAGCGGGCGTAAGAGAGCCAGGGCCATCCGAGACCAACCCGAGTCTCGGCGTCGCGCGTTGCGAGGCAGGCGACTCTTCCGACTCCCCGTCCGAGTGGAGCGAAAGATCGCGCTCGGCGGTGCGCCGAAGTGTCGGCGGCGCCTCTCTGCAAAAAGTCTCATGACAAGCGCGGATCGCCGACGCGAAGTCGCGCATCGTCGGAAAGCGATCCTCGGGATCTTTGGCGATCGCGCGATGCACGAGCTGGGCCAGGTAGGGCGGAATGTTCGGATCCAGCTCGGAAAGCAGGGGCGGCGTTTGGTTCATCTGAATGGGCGGAATTTCGGCGAACGTGGGGCGCCGCGGCGCTTCGTTTCGTTCGCGCAAGTTGCGTTCGAAAAGCAGCAAGCTCGGGTGCTTGCCGATCAGCATTTCGAACATCACGAGGCCCAGCGCGCAAATGTCGCTGCGCGGGCCGAGCGGGAGGCCCTGCACTTGCTCCGGGCTCATATAGAGGATGGACCCCATCACGATGTCTTTGTGAGTCGTGAACCCGAACTCGTTCAGCACCTTCGCGATGCCGAAGTCCAACACCTTCACCCGGTTGTTACGGGTCAGGTAGACGTTGTCCGGCGTCAGGTCACGATGGATCAGAGCCACTTCATGGGCCGCCTGTAGCGCCTCCGCCGTCGAGCTGACCAGGTGTAGGACTTCTTCGACGCCAAAGCGCCCGTGAGCTGCGAGCGCGGAGCGCAATGAGCGCCCGCGGAGCAGCTCCATCACGATGTAGAATAGTCCTTCGTCCGTGACGCCGGCGTCGTGCATGACGACGATGTTTGGATGATCGAGCCTGCCTAGCGCTCGCGCCTCTGCTTTGCCGCGTTCGAGCGTCTCGCGCGTCATTCCGCGCGCCGAGTGAATGACCTTGATCGCGACCTCACGCCCCGTAAAAATATGCTGCCCGAGATACACGCAAGCCTGGCCACCGCGGCCGATTTGCTGCTTGATCTCGTACTTGTCGAGGAACCGCGCGCCGACTTGCAGGGGCCCTGCTTGCTCGAGAGGTGCCTGCTCGGGCCCGGCCGTCCTGGACGTGCGAACGAAGGGCCCGCTGGAATCAGGATTACGCTGGCAGCCCTCGGGCAGGCGGCGGATTTCCGAAGCGTCGGGTGAACAGCGTAGCTGGTTCATGATCCGCTCGAGCTCCTGGCGTAGGTCGTCTGCGCTTTGAAATCGTTCGTCGGGCGCCTTCTGCAAGGCCCGTAGCACCGCTCGGTCGAGCTCCGCCGGGATGGCGGCCGTGGAAAAGCGAGACGGTGGCTCCGGCTCTTCGGCGACGTGCGCGGAGAGCAGCAGCAGCGCGCTTCGAATGTGATCGAACGGGCCGCGCCCCGCGAGCGCGAAGTACAGCACGAGGGCCGCCGAGTAGAGGTCAGCGCGGTGATCGACGCGCCGCGCGAGGGCGCCTTCGGGGCTCACGTAGCGGAGCGCGCCGACGACGGTGCCGGTAGCGGTCGGCACGGCCAACGGGCTCGGACCGAGCAGCAGCGCTGCTGGCGTGGTGCACGCTACGCCAAAATCGAGCAGCTTCAGCACGCGATTGCCTCTGGGACCGTCGCATAGAAATAGATTGTCGGGCTTGATGTCGCGGTGAACGATGCCTACGGCGTGTGCCGCTGCGAGTCCGCGCAGCAGCTGACAGGCGAAGCCCAACGCTTCGAGCGTGGGCAGCTGTCCACGCGCCGCGAGCTCATCGGCCATCGTTTGCCCGTGCAGGTGCTCCATGACGATGAAGGGTCGTTCGTCTTCGGTTTGCCCAGAGCCGATGATCGAGACGATATTGGGGTGGTTGAGCCGCGCCAATGACTCCGCCTCCAGACGGATCCGGTCGGCGATGCTCGGATCACGAGCCAGACGCGCATGCTGGATCTTGACGACGCACAGCGTTGCGAGCTGGCGGTGTTCGGCGAGGAACACTTCACCCATCGCGCCCGTGCCGAGCAGCCGGAGCGCGCGATACGGTCGTCCCGAAAGTGGGTCGTCCACCAATGACATCGAATCGGAAGCGCCTGTCGGAGAAAGCATGTGCTGATCGAATTCCCCACGAATACCGTCGCGCGAGGTCGGCGAGCGCGTGCGAGCTTGCGAGCTCGCGCGCACGAGAGTGGTACCGAAAATAAAATCCGCCTCGAGTAATTCATGCCGCGACTCCGACGGCTACGCAAGCTTCTCGGTCATTGATTTTCGTCGTGATAGATCGAGACGTTTTTACGTACGGGGAGTGATGCGCTTTTGATCTTCGAGAGCGCGTGAGTCATTTCGAGATCGCTTCAGACTCATTGTTTGCGAGCGCATTCGCCACGGACCGACATGTCGTGCGAGAAGCGTCGGCAGACGCGGCTTTGGCCACTCTCACCTACCCGGCGCGTTGCTCGTAGCGTCAACAATCATCGAGAAAAATAGCCCTTTTCGCGCGGCTGTCGCGCGCGTCTCGCGATGAGTCGCGCGGGGCGCGCTCGCCAGTCGTCGGTTCAAATCGCGACAGCGATGGAGCGCACTCGCGAGTGTTGTGAGCGCTCCAGAGTGTCTGCGCTATTGCGACAACAAGCGGGCGAGCCGCGTGCTGTCGAGCGAGCTCAACGCGGCTGCTGAATCGAGTGGGTTCTGTGCGAGCTCCGCGAGCGCGACCGCGTCCGTCTCGCCGGACTCACGGTTGCCCTCTGCTAGCCACGCGTCGAAGCCCGTGAAGTGGGGCAGATCGAGCACTAGATGCAAGCGCTCCGGACCGCGGTTCAGCGCGCCGTGCGGGAGGCTGTTGTTGAGCAACCAAATGCGGTTCGGTTGCAGAAACAGAAACCGACCCGCAACGCACAGCCTGGCTTGCGGATTGGTGATCAGCGGGACGTGGATCCGGTGATGTTGGTCCCAGTGCTCCGTATTGTCGATATGCGTGAAGATGCGACCACCCTCGGGCAGACAACCGAGCCAGGCCAGGGTCGGCTTGACCGGAAACGCGGTGTCTAGGAACTCACACAGGTGAGGTAAGCGCAGCAGGTTCGGCTGATTGATGGAATGACCATTGGTGAGCTCGCTGCCCGAGTACCCCGAGCGCTGCCCTGCACGCAGCAGCGAGAAGCGGGATTCGACATGCCACTTCCATTGGCTCTCGAGCCAAGCCGGCGGCTGCTGCGCGATTTCGTCGACCAAGGGGGTGACGTCGAAGTCCAACGGCCACCAGGCGAACTGGTATGCCTTGTCTAGTGCGCGGGGACTGCGTTGGTGCGGCCGCTGAAACACGAAACCGAGCGTAGCAAATCAGGTTCGCCTAAGATAGCGTTGGCGCCTCGTGTCGCCGCGCCGTAGGGGTCGCGTCGTTCGCGGTTGGGCATTTTCCCAGGGAGAATGAATTGGACCAAATGCTGCGCCTTCGAATCGTACTACGCGAAACGAACATCGGTGAGTTCTATGACTACGCCCAGAGCGCCTCTGATCCCAAAGGGGCAAAGTACGGCCAGTACTTGGCGCGCGACGCTCGCAAAGGCCCGCAGGCGGACCTCAAGAACCGGTACGATAGGGTCGCAGCGATTTTTCAGGGCGCAGCGCAAATCGTTCCCATTCGCGACTCGGCGAATGGCTCGCCCTATTCGCCGCTGCTCTTCGTCGATGGCACGGAGGCCTATTTCGACCAGTTTTTTCAAGGCAATACGCTGGCGCGATTCCTCGATAATGTCTCCGGCGGCTCGCAAATCAACCCTTGGGAGTGGGATGGCGCGCTGGAAGCGCTCGAGTCCGACATTCGAAGCATTCATCTCGCGCGCTGTGGCGCGCCGACGGAGGAAGACACGCGAGCGCCGCGCCCCATTCGTGCGCCCAGCCCGCCAGTGCATGGTGGGTTCATTTCCGATCCCAACAAAGGCAAGCGAAACAGCGACGGTCGCTTCGATCTTGCCGAGCGGGACTTGCGGCTCGAAGACGGCGTGACGCCGCAAATGATCCGCGACTACTACGATTTTCCGGAGGACTGCAAAGGCAAGGGCCAGACCGTCGCCATCATGTCGATTGGCACGGCCGAGTCTCGCGAGGAGCTGCTACAGGACCTAAGAACGTTTTGGGACGCGGTTGGGGCAGGCCAACCGAGTATCGAATTCGTGCCGGTCGGGCCGCCACCAAGCCATGTCCAATCCAGCTCCCTCAATCGGCTGGAGGCGAGCATGGGGCCGGCGTGGATCGGCGCATTGCTCCCTGAGGCCAAAATTTTGGTCTACGAGCTGGCGCCGGATCTGCCCGATCCCTGGTTGGCCGCGGTCGAAATGGCGGTCAGCGATCCACGCGCTCCGGACATTCTGTGCATGACCTGGACGCTGCCGGAGGACACTTACTATCGCCAATTCAATCGCGGCTCGATCGCGCTTTCGTTGGCCAAGGCCGCCGCCTTCGGCGTTACCGTGATCGCCGCGGCGGGGGATTGGGGCGTCTACGATGGCCGACCGGGCGCGGTTTTGGAGAGCGATCCGACCGGGAAAGTAGCCCGCGCGGCCTGGCCACACGCGACCTTTCCGTCGAGCGAAGACCTCGTGCTTTCAGTCGGAGGAACGCTCGTCTCGTCTCTGAATCCGGCGACCGAGATCGGCTGGAGTGGTCCGCTGCCTCCGGACCCAGTGCTCGCCAAGGAGCTGCCGTTCATCTCACTGGCGACCAGCGGTGGCTTCAGTGAGCGCGTGCCGGTGCCCGATTGGCAGCGCCCCGTGGTGGTCGGAACTAGCGCACAACGCAGCTATTCACGCGGCAACAACCTGCCCGCGGTGCTGCCTTATGGGCGCGGGTTTCCGGACGTGGCGCTGATGGCTTCCGGTCCGGCGCTCTCCTTGGGCAAGGTCGATGGCATTTCGGCGATGGGCTACCGATTGGTGATCGATGGCCAGTGGATCGGCTACGCGGGCGGAACGAGTATGGCAGCGCCGATCTGGGCGACGATCATCGCCATTGCAAACGCGCGCCGGCAAGCCAACGGACAGCCGGCGCTCGGCTTCGTCAATCCGTTGATCTACTACTTGGGTCGCACCTCGCCCGACACGGGGAAGCACGCGGTTTTGCGTGATGTCACCAACGGCAACTCGGACATCGAGTTCCGCGTGGTCTCTGGGCAAGGCCGCTCGGAACACCACACGCTTGCAGGATACCGCGCAAAACCACAATGGGATCCCGTCACCGGTCTTGGCGTTCCTCACGTGAAGAACCTGACGGAAGCGTTGCTCCGCTATCCAGCAAACTTCCAAGCAAAGCCGGCCTGAGACACCCGTCGCTCGTTTCAGAACCCCGGATCGCCGCTCTGTGCGTCGCGACCGAAATTGTCGATCGTCAGTGAGCCGTCATCGCTCGGAGCTGGAGGCAATACGAGGTAGCGTTTGCCCTTGAGCTCGTCTTCCTTGACCTCGTAAGTGACGCCGTCTGGGATATCGATGTGGTACTCCTTCAGCACTTCGTCGGTTTCCGTGAGCAGCCGGGTTTTGAAGTCCGGTTCATTCCACGCTCGGGTAATGATCTTGAGCCAGATGTCTTTCATTGGATCACCTAATTGGAGTTGGGGGTGGGGTTTTCGTACGGATTGTCGTGGCAGATGTCCTGGCTTGGACGGCTAGTTTCTCGAAAAGCCAGCACTTTTGCTCGTGCTGAGAGGAAGTCATCGTCTAACGCAGGATCGAAATAGATGCGTGCCGTTAGGTAACACGCTTTGGCGATCGCTCGGCGTTCATCGGCGCTCAGTGCGGCAGTCGTGGTCACGTTCGAGCGTACGTGTCGTGAGTCACTCCCGAGCGCGCTGTGCACGCGCAGGCAGCGCGTCGCATTCACGCCCGGAGGCAAGCCCTGCTCGATCGCGCGCACTTCCGCCGGGCCACGCAGCAATGCAAGCCGCTCCAGCGCGTGTGCGTAGCCGATGCAGCCGGCTGGACCCTCGCCTTTGGCCAGCTGTTCGAAGAGCGCTACCCAGGCCGCTGCGCGCGGCGGTACGAGCGCGCTGACCAGACCGTGCGCCCGATAGCCGAGCTCGCTCAGATCGCGCAGCGCGAGCTGTTCGTGCCCGGCTTCTTCGCTGATCTTCTGCTCGGCCCAACTAGCGAGTACGCGTTGGCCGGATTCGGTAAAACGCCGCAGAACCACGGGCAAAAGCCGACGTGTCGCGTCGGTCGTGTGGAAGTAGCCGGCGAGGCGGTAGGCCCATTGCGCCGTGCCCACGCGGGCTGGCTCGTTCGAGCTGGCAGCAGACGAAATTGCGTTTCGTTGCGCGTGAAACGCGCGGCCGGCCGCAGCGATCGCCCCTTCCAATAACCAATGCGTCGTTTCCGGTGCACCGTCACCACGCATCGGCGCCCCGAAAGGATCGGCGCCGAACCCCTGCGGTACGTGCAAGAAGGCTCGAGTTGCGGTTGCAACCACCGTCAGCTCAGTCGAGATTTCGAGCCATTCAAGCATGAATTGAGTCGGAGTTCGAATTCGGCTTGGATTCGATCTTTCCGGACTTAGAGCGATCGATGCGGTACCAGTAGAGCATAGGCCGACGAATCAGGGAAGAGCGAGGAGTGAGGATGCCAGAACATCGTGAGTACAAGGATTGCGTCGTGATCGGCGGAGGTCCCGCTGGCAGCGCCTTCGCCGGGATCGCCGCGAGGTACGCGCCAGAGGCCTCGATTGTCGTCTTGGAAAAGGCACGTTTCCCGCGTTGGCGCATTGGAGAATCTACTATTCCAGTCGCAAATACCGTGCTGCGCGAGCTGGGCGTTTTCGACCAGCTCTACAACGGCGGGGCGGTCAAGAAGGTCGGCATCACCTTCGTGTGGGGCGCCGACCGAGTCCCTTGGAACGCCGACTATCTGAAGATCGCGGACGATAGCGAGCAGCTCGGCCCACAACGGACCATCGACGTCCTTGGCCAAGATCTGAGCACGTTCAGCGATCGCTTTTTCCCGAGTCGAATGCCGTTCGTTGGCTTCAACGTGGAGCGCTCGCGTTTCGATCGAATCCTGCTCGAGCGAGCGGAGCAGCTCGGCGCCGAGTGCCGACAAGGCGTCTCCGTCACCGAAATTTTGCGCGAGAACGGCGCAGTTTGTGGGGTTCGTTACCGGGACGACCAAGGCATGGAGGGCACCATCGACACGCCCTTCGTGCTCGATGCCAGCGGGCTCTCGGCGTTGCTCACGCGCGGCCAGCGCGTCCGTGACCCGCAGATGAACAACTTTGCCGTGTACGGTTACTTTTCCGGCGCAGAGTGGAAGAGTACTCTGTCCGGCACTCACGAGGCGACCACGGTCTTCATCGCCAGCGTCCCGCTGGGCTGGATCTGGTATTTCCCGATCGGCGCCGATCTGATGAGCGTCGGCTTCGTCACCCACCGCCGGCATTTTCGGGACGCGCTGGCTGGTCGTGAGCCGGAGCTGCTCTATCGCGAGGCTCTGGCGAGCTGCCCCGAGATCAGAGATTTGCTGGCGCAGGCGACGCTTCGTGACGACATCTTGCCCGAGCAAAAACGAGTCGGCGTGACTCAGGACTGGTCTTCCTGGGCCGAATCTGCGGTGGGACCGGGTTGGGCCGCGGCCGGCGACGCCGCCGTGTTCGTCGATCCGATCTTGTCGTCTGGTGTAACGCTCGCGTTGCAGAGCGGACATCGTGCCGCCTACACCTGGCTCACTCTGCGCCGTCGACCGGAGCTCGACAGCGGACAGCTGTGGCAAGCTTATGCCGACTATCTGCGCGGTGAGGCGTTCTCATTTCTACAACTGGCGCGCTTCTTCTATGCCAACAATCGCTCAGCCGAGTCTTGGTGGTGGGAAGCGCAGCGGCTCCTGAATGCGCGAGGCAGCCTCGATCTTGCACCGCGCCAGGCTTTCAGTCTGGCGACGGCTGGGTTTTTCCCGATCCCCCGGGCCATCGGTTTGGAGGTCGTCGCGCCGCTGGTTTCGAAGCTGGCGGCTGGGGCGGATTTCAGCCAGATCCACGAAAACGCGGGCCTAGAGCGCGATCAGGTCGATCCGAACCTGACCCTGGTGCCAAACGGCGCGTTCAGCCTCGCGATGCGTAGCGAGCCCAACCCGAAGGGTGAAGGGGTACTCGACGTCTATCATGATCTGACCAGCCACGACCCGGAGCTCTCTCACCGCATCGCCGCGTTCCCCAGTCGCATTCCGCCGGAGCTCGAGCCGGTCGTAAAATTGATGCAGTCAGAGATGGTGGTATCCGAGCTGCTCGAGCGAGCGGTGACGCTGCTGGCCGCGAAGGGGCGGACCGCCGCTCAGATTCGCGAGGTCAGTTTGGAGCTGGTGCGCCGCGCCGTGGTCAAGGGTTTCGCGCGGCTCGAGAGCCGCCCTCGCGAGTCCGTGCCGAGCGCCTGAGGGCCGGTTCGAGCTTCCACCCCGAAAGGGCGTGTGGTCTACTCTCGGCCCGAAACTCGTCAACATTCGAAAGTGGCAGCGCTGATGATCGATGAACAATCACTAAGGCAGTTCGGCGGGTTGATCGTTCGGTTGCAAGAACGTCAGGACCTGAGCAGAGAAGAGGCGCGCGACGCCTACCTCCAAATCTGGCGCAATCAGCAGCCCGAGCTCCAGCAAGGGGCGTTCATTTCAGCGCTGCGCGCCAAGGGCGAGACGCTGCCCGAGATCCTGGGCGTCACCGAAAGCCACAACCTGCAGTGGCTCGGGCACTACGCCGGGGAGGTTGCCGCGCCCGAGCCACACTTGGGCCTCGTAGGTGTTGGTATGGATAGCCTGAAGACGATCAACGTCACCAGCGGAGCCGCCATCGTGCTGGCCGCCGCAGGCGTGTACGTGCACAAGGTCGGTGCGCCGGGCATGACGGGCGTGAGCGGCAGCCACGAAGCTTTTGCCGTGCTCGGCGTCGATCCAGATGCCAGCGTCGCGAGCACGCTCCGTTCGGTGCGCGAGTGCCGGCTCGGTTTCACGTCCGTGGTCGGGCAGGCGGCACGTGGCGCAGGGATGTTCCGCGTGCTGAGTCAGCTGCGCTGTGGGACGACCGTGCATATCGCCGGCCCGCTCGGCTTTCACAGCGGTGACGAACGTCGCAAGATGATCGGCGTGCCTCACCCAGGGCAAATCCCGCTGGTGGCCGAGGTAATGCGACAGATGGGCTACGAGCGTGGGCTCGTGCCCTGCGGTGGTTCGCAGGAATTTCCGGACCGCTTCATGGATGAGTTCAGCACCCTCGGTACGACGCGCGTCGCTGAGCTGCGCGACGGTCAAATTCGCGAGTACGAGTTCAAACCCGAGGACGCCGGGCTCGAGCGCGCGCGCTATGCCGACGTCGCTGCCGCTGCCTCTTCAGAAGACAACGTGCTGCGCCTGCTGCGTGTCCTTTCTGGCAAAGGCACGCCGGCCTTGGAAGATCTGGTCTGTTTGAACGCCGGCTTTGGCTTGGTTTTCATGGACAAGGCAAGCAACGTGCGAGAAGGCATCGAAGCTGCACGCAAGGCAATCCGGAGTGGCGCCGCGGTGGAGCAACTGAAGGCGGCCATCCGCACTCAAAACCAAGATGCGAGCGCTGGCCTGCGGCAGCTCGAGGGCTTGCTAGCGCGGGCCTGAGAGCAACGGCGCCTCGCCTCGGCTCTGCTTGAACCGCCCTTTTCGCCGGGCGGCAGTCGTCCAACTCGGCTGCCGCCTCGTGAGCGGCTGCTGTCTGCTAGGACGTCCCCGTGTCAGGCTTCGATGTCGGTCAGCGAGTGAGCGAGTCGGAAGCCGACGAAAAAGTACACGTGGTTCGGCTCGAACCAGAAGCGGTCCGCGCAGCGCGCGCTCACTCGCCCGCCGTACCAAGCCCCGCCGCGCACGACACGCAGCGGGGACGCGGATCTCGCGCCGAGCGCCGATGGCGTCTCGGTCCAATCGCGCATGTTGCCGGCCATGCCGCGTACGCCATAGACAGACTCGTCCTGGGGGAAGGACGCAACCGCCGCGACGCGCGGGCCCTCCTTCGTCGATTCGCGAATGTTGCACAGGCTGGCGTCGAAGCGATCGCCCCAGGGAAACCAGCGGCCATCGACTCCGCGCGCGGCCTTTTCCCATTCGCGCGCCGAGGGCAGCCGGTAGGTGCGCTGGTCCTTCGCCGAGCGCCACTCCGCATACGCGACCGCATCGTACCAGCTGACGCTCGAGACCGGCGCGTCGAGCTCGGCGACGTTTTCGGGCAGGTGTGGTTCGAATTCGAAGCCGCGTTGGGCGTGATGGATCGCGTAGCTTCCGCCGTCCGGCGCGCGGCGCGGCGCGCGCTGCAGCGCGAGCTCGAGATCCGTTCGCGCTAGGTCGTTCAAAAACTCCAAGTATTCCCTGACGGTCACCGGATGGCGCGAGATAGCGAAGCTTGCCACGTGCGGCTCGCCGCGTGGCAGGCTCCAGCCTTCACTGTCGCCGCCCTCGATGAAAGGGCCGGCGGGCACCTCGCAAAAGCCGGGCGCGACTTCGCTTTCGCGATGGATCCGGATCGAGCCTTCCCAGTCCCGGTTCCGTGAAATGTATACGGGATAAACGAGCGGCGCGTATCCTTCGAGCTCGATCTGAGCGACGTAGCTACCAGGGCGGAGCGCTAGCCCTTGAATCGGCGTCGAGCCGGTAAACGTGGACGGGCCGGGCTTCAGCAGTAAATCCCGCTCCTCCAACAAAGAGATTCGCACCAGCGCTCCCGCCGGTTCAGTGCGCAGCGTCAGCGTGCCCTCGCCGGACAGGCGCTTGCTATATCTGCCGTCGTGATAGCGACGCACGAGCCGGGCGTAGAAGCCGACTTGGTCCGGCTGGGCGGAGTTCTCGGCCTCAATCAGGCGGTCCCAGTAGTAGTCCGCGAGCAGCTGGCGGGCGGCGGTATTTTCGCGCTCGAAGCCGAGCGCCTCGGTGAGCACACCGACCACATCGGTGCTGAGATCGATCAGCTGACGTCGCCCGAGGCGAACCTGTTGATCAGCGTCGTACAGCGCGCGCTTCTCGTCCACGCTCTGCCAACTCTCGAAGCTGCCCTCGAGTTCGCTTCTCTTCCGCTCGAGGTCAGCGACGACCTTGCGTTGCAGCTGATACACGCGGAGCAGCTCACGTGCCTCGGCTACCTTTTCTTCGGCCAAGGTGTGGCGCCGGAGCTTGTCGGTTTCGGTCTCGAGCCAGGTTTGGACCGCGCGGTAGAGGTCGCGTACTTGGGGCTGGCGCTCTTCTGGCAGCTTCGCCAGTGCCTTCAAGCACGCCTCTTCCAGCTCCAGAGGGATGCTACGACCGGGCGCGACGGTGCGCAGCGGCGGCGGTGGGGCGTTCAACACTTCACGACACAAAAGCAGCGGGTTCTGCCCGTTGAACGGTCGCTGCAGCGTCAACATTTCGTAGAGCATTACGCCCAGCGCATAGATATCGGCGCGCTCGTCGACGGCGGCGCCTGCCCACTGCTCCGGCGCCATGTAGGACGGCGTGCCGACGATTTGACCAGGCATGGTCAACCCGTCGCGCTGCGAGTCCGTGTGCACTCCGCCCGCAGAGCGCGCTTTGGCGATGCCCCAATCCACGACTTGGACCTCGCCGTGCTCTCCCAGCATCACGTTGGCTGGCTTCAGGTCGCGATGAATGACGCCCTGATTGTGGGCGTAGGATACGGCCTGCGTGATCTGCAGGAAGATTTGCATCAGCCGCGTCAGCGAATATTCGGCGACGATCGCTGAATCCCCGATGCTGAGGCAACGAAGAACGTCGTGCAGCGAGCTACCACGCAGGTAGCGCATGGTGCTGAACGAAGAGCCGTTCGCCGCAGCCTCCAGCGTGTAAAGGGGGACGATGTTCGGGTGCTCTAGTTGCCCGAGCACTTGCGCCTCCTCGAGGAAGCGCCCACTCACGCCGTCCGGATCGGAATGCTGGACCTTGAGCGCGACGCTGCGCAAGAGCGATTGGTCGCGCGCCAGATACACGGTCGCCATGCCGCCAGCGCCAATTTTCCCCAGGATAGAGTAGCGCTTGGGGTCGATGACGTCGTTCAGATGCCGCGCCTCGGTGTTCGAGATCGGCGCGGCAGAGATCCGCTCCGCGGTCACCGAGATCGGCGCCGACGAATCGCCCTCGGCCAAGGTCCGATCAGCTAGGAATGACCCCGCCAAAGAGACGGTACCCTCGATGGTTTGCTGGCCTTCGACCGGGGTTGAATCGACCGGGGTTGAATCGATCAGGGGCGAATCGATCGGGGGCGAACGGAAAGGGGTCATGAGCTGGCGAAAAAACGTTGCGCTCAGGGTAACATAGCCCGCGCGTCTCGAACCAGTGTTCTAGTCCCTCACCGGTCCCACCGGCCGAGGTCCCACGCAGCTGAGATTGCCCGTCCGGCCCTCGAAAAAGCGACGAACTGCCCCAGATCTCGGGCTTGCTGCCACGCTGGGCGGAATCCGCTAGGCCGCTCCATGTGTTAATGGAAGGCTGCTGCGCTGACTCTCGCAGCTGAGCACGGCCGTGTGCGCGCTGAGCAGCTCAGGCTGCTCTCAGCTCAGGCCTGCGCTCGAGGAGCGGTGCTCTCACTGTACGTGGCTGCACGTCAGCGCGGAGCCGATTGCGTCGTAGACAGGGAGCGTGATCGCATTGCCATCGAGAGTCACGGCTGCGGTTTGAGCCAGCGCGCGGCCCACGAGCGTTGAGCCAGACTGCATGGTGATGCCCGTGCCCGCGATGACGGTGCCGAGGAACTCCACGTGTTTGCCGATCGACACCTCTTGGTTGACTCGCCAAAAAACACTGCACGCCTGCGCGCCGTTGGCGAGCACGATTTTGGTCGAATCTAGGGCGGTCAGCGTGAAATTGCTGCGGATGACGAAGAAGGCATTCGGGTCGTCGCCTGCGTCGAGCGTCACGCGCCCGTGGAGCAGCAGCTCGGCGTCCGAGCCATTCATACAGGTGACGCCCGGATGGAGCGTGATCTCGTCCGTTCCAGCCTGGGCGATGTCCTCGTAGTTGGCGTCACACGCGCGCACGTCGATGTCGTCGACCAAGGCCTCGACTTCACGTTGAGTGAGGATGGTGCGCAAGCTGTAGGGCGAGCTCGAGTCGGTTCCGTACTGCGCGGTGGGCAGCTCGTCGAAACCCGTGATGCTCTCCATCGTGGCCCCGCTCACTCCCAGATTGCCGGTCACCGTCGAGCTGTTGACTGCGGTGATCGCGCTATGAGCGAGGACCGCGAAACCAGTCGCGGCGCCTACGGTCGGTCCACGATAAGCGTCCGCTTCGAGCGTAACGGTCGCGTCAGCGCCGTTATCGAGCCCGTTGCTTGCCTGTTCGGACACCGTGCTTGCTCCGTCACCCACGTAGCTCTCGCCATTCACGGCGCCTGCGCCACCGCACGCCGTGGCGAAGAATGCCGCGATCGGGAACGCCAAGAGACGGACTGTTGGGGCCAACGCTTTCACGATCCTAGCTGGTGCATGAATCGAGCCACCGACGTCTACCCACAAAAACCGCTAGTGTAGCCAGATTCGAGCGGTGCAAGGCGCCACACGCCGCAAACTCGCACACCGAAAAGCGCCGCACTGGCCGCTTTCGTCGTTCGCTGGAGGAAAAGCGAAAAGCGCCGCAAACTGCGGCGCTTTTTAGCAGCTGAGGCCCGACAAAAGAGCCCCACGCCGTTCGTCACGCCGCGCTATTTGCGGCGCGTCAGGCTCGGCTCGGCGGCGAGGGATGCGTAGTAGTCGATGAAGCCGAGCTTTCCGGTCACGAACTCACTACGACGCGTTTCACCGAGGCAGGCGACGTTGTTGGCGAACGCGAACGCGTTCACGTAGCCGCTGCTGCAAAGCCCGACCTTTTGCTGTGCGCTCAGGCCGTTGGCGAGCTCATCGAGGCCGCTGAACTTGAACAGCTCGCTGTTGCCGTCCGCGAGGCTTCCGGAGGAGTCGATCGCAAGCCCAACCTCCTGCTCGCGGTAGCGACCTGCCTCGTCGAAGTGTTCGAAGCCGAAGCCGAGCGGATCGAAGAGCTTGTGGCACCGATTGCAACCGGTCCCCGCCGCCATGTGTTGCTCCTCGTAGCGCTGGCGGGTGGTCTTGACCCCGGGCGATGCCGTTACCAGCGTGGGCACGTCGGGCGGAACTTGCGGGCGTTGCCCACACAAGAGGCGCTCGAATACGAGCAGACCGCGCAGGGTGGGTGAGGAAGCGGTCTCGTGCGAGTGCGCGACGATCAGCGAGCCCTGCGCGAGTACGCCGATACCTCGGCCTGCGGGGCGCTCCACTTTTTCGTAGTTCGCGCTCGGGGCGGGCAAACCGTAGAAGGAAGAAAGGGCCTGCGAGGGCGTCGTGTACGACGCCGTCAGCAGCTCCTTCGGGCCTCCGCGTCCTGCGAGCACGACTTGCTGAATGAAGGCCTGTGTCTCTTGCACCATGTCCGGCGCGACCGCCGCGAAGCCCGACACGTTAGGCAGGGTGCTGGGCAATTGATCGTAACCCAGCCAGGACTTGAAGAACCGCTGCAGCATGTCTTGACCGGCGGGGGTGGCCAAGAGCTGTCCTGCGATCGTCGTCAGCTGCTCGGGGGAATTGAGCTGCCCCATGTCCGCTTGAGCGAGCAGCTCTGCGGTCGGCGTCGTGCCGGTGAACATGTACGCCAACTCGGTCGCGATTTCATGCTGCGATAGCTGGTACTCAGCGCCTGCAAGCTGGCCTATCTCACGCCGATAGACGGCATGTGGCGACTGAATCAGCCCGACTGTCAGCCAGCGCAGCGCGCTCTTGAAATCGGAGGCGGCCAGCCGAGCATCGAAGAACGAGAGGTAGCGATCTTGCTCCGCTTGCGTCAGCGGACGGCGGAACAAGCGACGCCCGAATTGGTCGACGAAAGTCTGAGCGCAAGCGCGATTCGCTGCGCTCGTCGCGCACGGCAGCACTTGTGGCAGCACGTCGTCGGCGACGAGCGCGGTAGCTAAGGCACTCGCCGTGTCGAGCAACTTGCCGGCGACTTGGCCGCCCACGGTGAGCACTGCCGGGTCGTTGTCGAAGCCCAACGCGGATTCGGTTTCGGCGATCGAAACGGTCCATTTCCCTTTTATCTGCGGGAAAATATCGTCGAGCGTGCGCTGCAGCTCGCCGCGCGTGAGCCTTCGCAATTGCGGGCGGCCGAGCGCGGAGCTGCCGCAGCTCTCGAGCAGGGTCGTGATGCCGATGCTGCTGGGAGCCGCCCCGTTGCCCGCTTCGCCGCTGCCGGCCGTGGGTGCGCTCCCGCTCGCGCCGCCGCTGCTGCTGTTGCCAGTGCCGCTACTGCCACCCCGAGCTGGGGTGCTGAGATCGCCCCCCGCCGAGCAAGCGACGGCGCTTGCGAGCAGCGCGGCGCTGCCGAGGAGCATGCACGTGCGACTGAGCGAAGCCTGATGCCTCACGCCAGCACCTCTTGCAACACGCCGGTCGAGTTGCCAAAGCTCAGCAGTGGGGCGCCCATGGCTTGGGCGAGCGTCAGATACAGATCCGTCGCAGGGCGATCGACCGCGTTGCGCACGATTCGACCGGTCTTCAACGCGCCGCCGCCGCCGCCGATGGTGATGAGCGGGATGTACATCGAGGTGTAGGGCTGCGGAGCCGGGTGGTACGACGGTATCTCTTGCGTGACCAGGTTGTGATACTGACCATCCGCGATTTCACTGCAAATATACAGGATCGTGTTGTCGATGATCTTGCTGCCGGGGGCCGCGGGATCGTCCACCAAGAGCGGTTTGACCAAGCCTTCCACGATCTGCTCGGTGAACCAGCGCTGCGCGGTCGCGTAGTCGGTCACTTGCGGGTTGGAGGGCATCTCCGGGTTCATCTCCGGGCCCTGGTGGGAGATGTCGAGGTGATGCGCTTTGTTGATGCCGGCGAATTTGAAGTTCATCTGCGACGTGGAGAACATCGCTTGCAAGGTCACGATTGGAGAGGCATTGCAGGCGATCGCCTGAGCGGCGATCTCCATTTGCGCGGCGAGGATCAGCGGAAAGTTCGGGTTGTCCCCTTGGTAGTCGCCCAAGTACCAATTGGGCGTCCCTTCGGGCGTGACGTCCGGCATGTTGAGCGCGCGGATCTTGTCCACGTTGGGTAGCGCGGGCGCGGCCGTGCAGCTGAGCGCGCCGCCGCCGCCGCTGCCGCTGTGCAAGGCGAGCAGTGCGTCGAGGTGGGCCTTCAGCTTGGTCTGCTCGGAGCTGAGCGCGGCCAATTCCTGCTGCAAACCTTGCACTTCTCCCTCGGTCAGCTTGAGCAGCGCTTCTCGCGCCTCCACGTCCGGATTGCCGCCGGTGGGCGCTTTGAGGCCGCCGAACACGGCGTCTGCGGCCTTGACCGGGTTCTTCTCCGCTTCGATGAAACCGGTGCCGTCCCAAAAAACCTTTGGGTAGAGCGTGACCGCACCGAGCGGGCGCGCCGAGGCTCCGAGGTTCAGCGGCTTGATCCCGAGCTTCTGACCGATTGCGTGGTCGATGCTCAGGCGCGGCGCGTTGCCTTCGATGTCCTGCGAGTTGGTGAGGAAGTTCACCGCGTCGAAGTGGGGGCCGCCCGCGGTGGGATACTTGAACCCTTGGTAGACGTTGACGTACTGCTTGTACGGCTCGAGTGGACCCAAGATGCTCTTGAAGCTTTGGTCGAGCGCAAATTGCGTCAGATCCCCGTTCGCCACCTTCGGGTTGTAGTGAATGTTGGGCACGCCGTGCGGCATGTGGAAGATCAAGAGCCGCTTGGGCGCGGCGGCAGGCGCGGCGACGGCCAGACGGCTCAAGTTGAAAGCGGCCGGGGCGGCCAAGCCGAGCGCCGCCGCGCGCAGGAACAGGCGCCGTTGAATGACCTTCGAAGCTCGAGCCACACGCGTGCCTTCACGATACTCAGTCAAGCAGCCTCCATCGGAACCGAAGCGATACGCGCCCGCACAGGGCGCTCGAAAACGTGCCACGTTCCCAGCGCCTCGTCCGCTCTTTTTCGCTAGCGCGCTGCTCGTTTTCGGACCCGTTCGATGACCACCGACCGGAGAAAACGGACTTTTTAGGGCACCGGGTCCAACTTGTGTGCCGTCAATCGGTTTTGATGCGAATTGTGTCTGCGGCTTCGGGCATTCGCGGGATGCGTCTTCGCGGTTTCCTGTCGAGCACCTCCGCACTTCTGCACCTCCGGAGGCTTCGAGGCGAAACCGCGCGTACGAGAAATTTGCGGGCTGGCGAGCGAGATTTTTACGCTCTTCGCCGAGGATCGCGCGCCTTGACAAAGCGTCGACATCCATTCCGCGGAGTTAAGAGGGTCAGCCAAACGGGTTGACGCTTGGCACTGCCGTGCCTTCATCTGAGCCGCGCTCCGGCGTCGATCGATCTCAGCTCGTAGCGCTGGCGTCGTAGTGACGTGCAGTGACGCACGCGCGTTTGCTCGGTTTAGGTCTGACCGTGCGAACCTTGGTCGCACGGTCATCGGCGCTCTCTTCATTCGGTTAGATGGCGCAGTTGCTCGGCTTCTTTCGGAGTGACTCGCACAGCGAACGCGCCGCGGCAGAATCACCGAACTCTGCCGGCAGACGAGCCGTCCTGGTTGCCGTCGCGAGCGCTGCGGGTGCGTTGCGAAGATGACGCGAAGTCCCTTTCCGCAACAGTGCCCGCAGGCGCGCCGGATTCGAGCGTACAAACGCCGGTGGTTCGGCGGAATATCCGTGCGTGATCGTGTTGCGTTCGCTTGCTTCTGGGATGCTTTGGCGCATGGTGACTCGTTCATTCATGAACAACGATTGCTTCGGTAGAGCTCCCCGTTGAATCAGCTCGCCGCTCACAGAGGCACTGCCCGAGCAGCAGCGATCGACGCGGAGGCGCTCTTGAAAGCCGGAGCGTTACAGAACGCGATTTTCAACAGCGCCAATTTCTCGTGCATTGCTACGGACTCGAAGGGCGTAATTCAGATCTTCAACGTCGGCGCGGAACGAATGCTGGGCTACGCGGCTGTCGATGTGCTGAACAACATCACGCCCGCCGATATCTCCGATTCCGAGGAGCTGATCGCGCGTGCCGGGGCCCTGAGCATCGAGCTGGGAACGGCGATCAAGTCGGGTTTCGAGGCGTTGGTCTTCAAAGCCTCACGCGGGATCGAAGACATCTACGAGCTGACCTACATTCGCAAGGACCGGAGTCGATTCCCAGCCGTGGTTTCGGTAACGGCGCTGCGTGACGCAGAGGATGCGATCCTCGGCTATCTCCTGATCGGCACCGACAACACCGCGCGCAAGCGGCTGGAGAATGAGCGGACACAGCTCGAACAGCAGCTCCGCGACCGAGAAACGAATGACCACAGACTGCGGCTAGCGGCGATCGTTGATTGCTCGAACGATGCCATCATCGGCAAATCTCTCGATGGTCTCATCACGAGCTGGAACGAAGGCGCGCGGCGCATCTTCGGATACTCAGAGCAGCAGATGCTCGAACAGCCCGCCCTGCGCCTCGTTCCGGCCGATCGCGAAGCCGAAGAACCCGAGATCCTGAAAAAGTTGGCACGGGGCGAGCGGGTCGAACACTTCGATACCGTGCGGCTGCGCGAGGATGGCCTAGAGATTCACGCTTCCGTCACGATTTCGCCGGTGCGCAACTCGGCTGGGGACCTGATCGGAGCGTCGATGATCGTGCGAGACATCAGTGAACGTCACCGGACCGAGGAGGCCCTCGTGCGCGCGAGAGAGACCGCCGAATCCGCAAGCCGAGAGCTCGAAGCATTCAGCTATACGGTTGCCCATGATCTGCGCGCGCCGCTGCGAGGCATGAACGGCTTCGCGCACGTGCTGCTGGAGACCTACCGCGACAAGCTCGATGCAGACGGTCAGGACTGGCTGAAAGAGATCGTTTTGAACGCGGGCAAGATGGGAGCGCTAATCGATGCCCTCTTGTCCTTGGGTCGACTGACGAAGAGCGAGCTGCGACGCGAGTCGGTCGACTTGTCGTCTCTCGTTCGCGCGACCGCCAAGCAACTCGCGGCGGCCGACCCGGGTCGCAACGTCGACGTGGTCGTCGATGACAACCTCAGCGCGGACCTCGATCCGGTGCTGGCACGGGCGCTAATCGAGAACCTGCTCAGCAATGCGTGGAAGTTCACGCGCAAGGTTCCGCTTGCCCGTATCGAGTTTGGCGCGACCTCCAGCAATGGCAGCCGCGCGTTCTTCATGCGCGATAACGGTGTTGGCTTCGATATGACTTACGTCGATAAGCTGTTCGGACACTTTCAGCGCCTGCACAGCGTGGAGGATTTTCCGGGGACCGGGATCGGGCTCGCGACCGTGCAACGGATTGCCAGGCGCCACGGCGGTCGCGCGTGGGCAGAAGGCGTGGTGGATGGCGGCGCCACGTTCTATTTTTCTGTTCCTGAACGAAACATCGGAGCAGCACGATGAGCCAGACGATCCTGCTCGTCGAGGACAACGCCAGCGACGAGAAGTTGACTCGCTTGGCCTTCAAGAACTGTGGGGTCGCGAACCAGTTCGTCGTCGTGCGCGACGGCGCTGCAGCCCTCGACTATCTCTTTGCCACCGGTGAGTACCTCACTCGAGATGCCTCTATTTTGCCCAGGGTGATTCTGCTCGACATCAAGCTGCCGAAGATCGATGGGCTGGAGGTCCTACGGCGGCTGCGCGCCGATCCGCGGACCGAGCTCGTGCCGATCGTCATCCTCACGTCGTCGAAGCAAGACGAGGATGTTCTCCGAGGCTACGCGCTCGGCGCCAACGCGTACGTGCGCAAGCCGGTCGAATTTGCTGATTTCGCCCTGGCGGCCAAGACGGTCGGGCTATTTTGGCTGCTCCTGAACGAACCGGCGCCGGTGCACACGGAGTTGCCATGACCGAACCGCTCAACGTACTGCTGGTCGAAGACTCTGCGTCTGACGCCAAGTTGATCGTCTACGAGCTGGGACGAACCGGTCGCATCGTGGATTTCGAACGTGTCGAGAGCGGTGACGCCCTGCGTTCCGCGCTCGACCGGAGGTCGTGGGATCTCGTCCTCAGCGATTCATCCATGCCATCGTTCGGCGCTCGCGCTGCACTCGCTATCCTTCAGGAGGCGAGCCTCGACGTCCCGTTCATCATCGTGTCGGGCACGATCGGCGAGGAGGCCGCGGTAGAGGCGATGCGCGCGGGCGCCCGTGATTTCGTGCTAAAAGACCAGCTCGCGCGTTTGAACCCAGCCGTGGAGCGGGAGTTGCTCGCCCGGACGGTCCGAGACGCCAAGCAGTTGTCTGAGCAAAACGCCGTTCGGCTCGGAGAACAGCTTCGCCAGGCGCAAAAAATGGAGGCGGTCGGCAAGCTCGCGGGGGGTATTGCGCACGACTTCAACAACGTGCTTTCCGTCATCATCAGTTATGCGGACCTGCTCCTGGAGGAAATGAAGCCGGGCCAGCCCATGTACGAGGACATTAAGGCGATCAGGGATGCCGGTGGACGTGCGGCCAACCTCACCCGGCAGCTGCTGATGTTCACCCGTCAGCAAGTGCTCGTCTCCAAGGTGATCGATCTGAGCGAGGTGCTCGGCGGTATGGAAAACATGCTCCGGCGCATGGTTGGAGAGGACGTGGACTTCGTGTTGCTGTTGACCGATGCGCTCAGCAGCGTGCGTGCCGATCCGGGCAGCGTTGAACAGGTCGTCATGAATCTCGTGGTCAATGCTCGGGACGCTATGCCGACCGGCGGGAAGCTCACGATCGAGACGGCTAACGTCGATCTCGATGAGGCGTACGCCAATTCCCATCCTGGCGTCACTCCCGGTGTGCAGGTGCTGCTCGCAGTTACCGACACGGGCACGGGTATCGACCCGCTGACATTGGCTCGCGTGTTCGAGCCGTTTTTTACTACCAAGGCGGCGGGCAAGGGCACCGGTCTCGGTCTCTCGACCGTGCTCGGTATCGTGCAGCAAAGCGGAGGAAACGTCTGGGTCGACAGCGAGCTCGGTCACGGGACGACCGTGAACGTGTTCTTCCCGTGCGTGGACGCAGCGGTCGACTCGACGCACACCACCATTCCACCCACTGGATTGCTTGGGACCGAAACGATCCTGCTCGTGGACGATGACGACGGGGTGCGCGGCGTTACGCGGGCAATCCTAGACAAGAACGGCTACGACGTGATCGACGCATGCGGCGGCGCTGACGCATTGAAGCGCGCCGAAGAATACCCCCACGTGATCCATCTCCTCATCAGCGATGTCGTGATGCCCGAGATGAGTGGTCCAGAGCTGGCCAAGCGACTGGCGAAAGCACGACCCGAGATGAAGGTGTTGTGCATGTCCGGCTATACGGATGATAGTATCGTTCGGCATGGTGTCCTCGATGCGAGCATCGAATTCCTTCAGAAACCCATCACCCCGGCGGCGTTGGCGGTGCGGGTGCGTCAACTCCTGGACGCATGAAGGGTCGAGCGGCTCGACCTGATTGATGTGCGGGGTGCGGTCGTGCCGCGTACTCAGAGCACGACCGCACCGCGCACTGGGCTCACGGATCTCGGAGCCCGCTGCCTAGCTCACGGGCAGCGCGTCGTGGTCGTGCAGTTCGTGAGCGAGCTCGAATTGTTACCGGTGGTGCTCGCTTGGCAGCTATTCGTACCGGCGTTGCCGTTCAATACGTTGTGGTTCGAACAATCGCTGAGCGCATCGTTGCCGTCGCCGCCCTGGAGCTGGTCGTCGCCAACGTCGCCGTTCAATTGATCGTTGCCTGCGTCGCCGAAGAGGCGATCTTGGCCTTGCCCGCCGGAGAGCGTGTCGTTGGCGTCGCCGCCGCGCAGCTGATCATCACCGTCTTCGCCGTTCAGCGAATCGTTACCCGGCCCACCCTGCACGTTGTCTTGGCCGCCGCCTGCAAAGATCTGGTCGTCGCCGTCGCCGCCGTTCACCACGTCCTCACCTTCACCCGCGAAGACGATGTCGTTGCCGCCGCCCGCATTGATGGTGTCCCCGCTTCCGAGTCCGACGATGCAGTCCGCAGCCGCCGTGCCCGTGATCACGTCACTCGATTGCGTGCCGATGATGACGTTGAGTCCAGATGCCTGACAAAATGCGACCGGATTGGCGGGCGAGGACAGGGCTTCTCCGCTGCTGGACACAGTGCCTTCTTCCCCGCCCGCCGCACCACAAGCGGCGATACCCGCCGCCAAAGCCACGAGACCCAGAACCCGACCCACTACACTTTGCAGTTTCATGTTCCCTCATTTTCATGCGCGAACTTGACCCTCGATGCTCGAGTTCGGTGTCGCGCGACCGAGCCCAGCATTTTACTCTCCGTGGAACCCGCCCACGGAAAGGTTGCCTGCAGTTTTACCGTACTGCCAGCAACTGACGGCAAGAGGTAGTCCCGACAATCGTGATCGTCAATCCGATTTGCGCCGCGACAAGCAATCTTTGCTCCGACGACACATGCATTTCGCGATTGTCATTGCGGCTCCGCCGCAATGACCTAAGGGCCCGCGAATGGCTAAGTCGATCGCCCTCGCGGCCGCTGCATCCCGGCTGGCTTCGTCGCTCCTCAGTTACATACCAGCAGTATGCGCCTTCGTCGCGCCTCGCCAGCCGCGCGCCTCGACCGCGATCATCGACCGACTTAGCCATTCGCGGGCCCTAAGGCTGGATTCGCAGCTATCGGATCAGCAACGGTTGCGCCGCGCTGATCGTTGAAAACGCGCGCGAAGGTGCGCCAAATCGCGCGGATTCGACGGCACGACATATGCAATTCACGTTGCTGCGGCGCACGTAGCTACGCTGTGCTCACTCGGCGTGAATCAACCGCCGTGTGAGGCCGGCCTAGCGTCAACCATGGGCTCGCGGTGCAATGCTCTCTCCGCCAAGCCACGAGAGCGACGGAGGCTCAGGCGCCAGGTGCCACAGTGCCCTTGTCCGGCTCGTTCACGCCGCGCACTGCAGGCGCTTCACCGCTGCCGAATAGCCCCGGATAAGCCAGCCCTGCGAGTACCGCTCCGACGATCGGTGCCAGCCAAAATAACCACAGCTGAGAGAGCGCCCACTCACCGACGAATACCGCGGGGCCCGTGCTGCGCGCCGGGTTCACCGAGAGGTTGGTGACCGGAATGCCGATCAGATGAATGAGTGTGAGCGCGAGGCCGATCGGGATCGGCGCGAAGCCGGCAGGCGCGCGGCTGTCCGTCGCGCCGAGGATCACGAACAGAAAGAAAAACGTGAGCGCCAATTCAGCGACGAAGGCGGACAGCAGCGAGTAGTTTCCAGGCGAGTGTTCGCCGTAACCATTGGCCGCGAAGCCAGACGCTAGGCTGAAGCCCTCAGCGCCGCTGGCAATGACGTAGAGCACGCCCCCTGCGGCGATGCCACCGATGACCTGTGCGGCGAGGTACGCCGGCAGCTCCTTGGCGGGAAAGCGTTTTGATGCGGCAAGTCCGATGGATACCGCTGGATTGAGGTGGCAGCCGGAAATATGACCGATGGCGTAGGCCATGGTCAGCACCGTCAGCCCGAATGCCAGCGCCACGCCGAGCAGACCGATCCCGACTTTGGGGAACCCCGCGGCGAGTACGGCGCTGCCGCAGCCGCCGAATACCAACCAGAAAGTTCCGAACAGCTCCGCGAGCATTCGACGATTCAGCGGCATGGTGCTTCCTCTTCCGAAAGGGGTGCGCGTTGAAAACGCTGCGCACGACTTCATCGAGCCTAGTTCTTTTATTGTCCTGCGCGCAACGCCTACTCCTCCTGACATTGACCCATTGTTGCGGCAAAAATCGCGGATACCAATCGATCCCAGAGCGGTTTACGCTTCACTGAATCACGTTCGTATGGCTTTGCCGTCGCCGGAGCTGGAACACTCGAAATGCGTGGAACTCAGTCTGCAAGGGATCGTGATCGTCGTCTTTACCCGTTGCTCGCGGGGGCGTGGGCGGCCGTAGCGCTCTTCAGCGGTGGCTGCATCGATGAGCCCAAGCGCCAACGTCCGGACGCTGGAGCGGCGGGCATGGCGGGCGCGCCAGGACCAAGTGCCGGGGGCGGTGGCACCTCTGGAACCAGCGAAGCCGGTGCAGCTGGCGAGGCTGGCGTCGCTGCTGACGCAGGCGCGGGCGGCTCGGGTGCAGCGGGTGAGGGCGGTGTCGGCGGTGAAGCGGCCGGCGGGGACGCGGGCAGCGCGCAGGCAGGCTTCGGGGGAGAAGGCGGCGAAGTCGACACCTTCAACGAACCTTGTCCGAGCAGCGCACTCGAGGGATGGGCGACCGTGGCGGGTCTCGACTTCGATCCGTTGCTGAACCAGCCGACCGCCGTCGAAGTGTCGGTCTCCAATGCCGAGGATCTGGCGGCCTACGCGGCGAGTCCCGACCCGTACATCATTCACGTCTCGGGCACGATCGCGATTGCCGTCTTGGACGTCAAGTCGAACAAGACCATCGTGGGCGCCGATCGCGACGCCACGCTCGAAGGCGGCATTCGCATCGCCGGTACGTCGATCGCCCCGGCCGACATGGTATCGAACGTCGTGATTAGGAACCTGCGTATCAACGCGCCGACTTCCGAGACGTCGACCGAGGCCAACGAGGCCGACGGCATCGGCATCGCGTTCGCGCATCACGTTTGGATCGACCACGTCGATATCTTCGATGCGCCCGGCGACAATCTCGACATCACGAACGGGTCGGACTACATCACCGTTTCGTGGACGAAGTTCCGATTTGCGGCAGCGCCTCGCCGGGGAGCGCGCGTCGGCCACAGCGACACCAACGCGGCCGAGGACTTGGGACGACTCAAGGTCACGTTTCACCACAACTGGTGGACGGGCTCGGTCCTCCAGCGGATGCCGCGCGTGCGCTTTGGGGACGTACACGTGTTCAACAATTACTTTTCGAACAAGGACTCGAGCCTTGGCCTGAACACCTACTGCGTGGCGGCGGCCATCAACTCGCGCTTGTTGGTAGAGAACAACTATTTCGACGCCGTACAAAATCCGCACGTGTTCTTCAGCTTCATCGACGGCATCGCGGCTTACGCCGAGCCAACCGCGCAAATGGTCGTGAACGGCAATACCTACGTCGGGATAGCGGATGAACCGGGCGGAAAGCAGTCGGGGCAGGGCAGCGCTTTCACGCCGCCCTACTCAGTCGCGCTCGAGCCGGCGGATACACGCCTCAAGGGCTTCATGCGCCATTGCACGGGCCCGCTCACGACGAACCCGCCGCCGGCCGAGCCCTAAGGGCCTCGACCGACTTAGCCATTCGCGGGCCCTAACTCGGCTACTTCTGGCACACCCTGACGTAGTCGACCTGCAATTGCTGAGGGAAGGTGGTCGTGCCATCCGGGTTGCCCGGCCAGCTGCCACCGACGGCCAAATTCATGATGATGAAGAAGGGATGATCGTAGACCCAGCTGGCGCTGCTCGGGATGTCGCTCTTCGTCTTCGTGGAATAGAGCGTGTCGTCTACGTACCAGCGGATCGTGTTCGGCTCCCACTCCACGGCGAAGACGTGAAAGGCCGAGGCCACCGGTGCTGACAGCATGTATTGCTTGGTCGGCCCTTCTCCGCCGGAATAGCCGGGGCCATGCAGCGTGGCGTGGATGATGTTCGGCTCTTTGCCGACATTTTCCATGATGTCGATCTCGCCACAGGCCGGCCACGGGTTGTCGGCGATGTCTTCGCCCAGCATCCAGAACGCCGGCCACAGCCCCTGGCCCTGTGAGATCTTCATCCGCGCCTCGATGCGACCGTAGGTAAAGGTCTTGATGCCCTGCGTTTTGAGCCGGGCTGAAGTGTATTTCTTGCCGCCCATGTCTTGCTCTTTGGCGGTGATCACGAGATTGCCCGAGCCATCCAAGGCGGCGTTGTTGGTGCTGTTCGTGTAGTACTCGAGCTCGTTGTTGCCCCAGCCAGTGCCGCCGACGTCGAAGGTCCATTTGCTGCCGTCCACCGCGGTGCCCGCGGGGCCGCTGAACTCGTCCGACCAAATCAGCTTGTAGCCGGCGGTCGAGCTCGTGCAGGTCGCGGCTGACCCGCCCGCGGTGCCGGCCGCGCCCGCTGCAGAGCCGCCTGCCGCGCCGCCCGCATTCGAGCCGCCGCTACCGCTCTGTGCGGCGCCGCCGTTTGCGGAGCCGCTCTGCGCGGCGCCGCCGTTCGTGGCGCCGCCGTTTGCGGAGCCGCTCTGTGCGGCGCCGCCGTTCGTGGCGCCGCCCGTGCTTGCACCAGCATTGCCCGAACCAGAGCCCGCGCTGGCCCCGGCTGAGCCGCCGTTCGCAGCTCCGCCGTGTGCGCTGGCCCCGGCTGAGCCGCCCGAAGTGCCGTCACTCGAACAGCCGAGCACGAGTGCAGCGCAGCCAACGCTAGTCCAAAGCCGTGTACGCATGCGTTCGAACTAGCACGCTTTGCGCGAAGCGTCCGTCGTCTGATCAGGCGGCCTGTTCGTGCTAATAACGCGCTCACTGAATTCATGCGCTGGCAACCGCTCACTGCTCTCTGTTCGTTGCTCCTTTGCTGTCGCGCTGGCTCGCACCGAGCCGTCGCTGAGTCGTTGCCGGTAACGGTCATCCCGCCCGAGATAGGGCTGAGCCCGGCCTGGGATCTCAACGGCATCATCGGCACGGGGCAGAGCCTCTCGGTTGGCGTCAACGGCAACCCGCTGCGCGAAAGCGCGCCGTCGTTCCACAACCTCAAGCTCGACCTCGGAAATCGCTTCTTTCCGGCGACGGATCCGGACAGCACTCGGCTCTCGCTCGTGCCGCTACGCGAGCCGATTCGCCCTCCCGTGCGCGGTTATCCGGCGCCCTATCCCGGCAACATCTACGGAGAGACACCGCATAGCAGCATGGCGAGCCAGATCACCCGGCTGCTGCTCGACGCGAGCTCGGGGCGCGGCGATTACGTGAGCGTTCACAGCGTGGTCGGTGAATCCGGACAGCCGCTGTCCGTGATCGGCAAGGGCGCTGCGCGTGGTGACGCGACTGGTTTCGCCTACGAGAGCTCACTGTTCGAAACGCGCGCCATCGCGCGCCTGGCCAAGGCTGCGCAGCGCAGCTTCGGCGTGGCTGCGATCGTGCTGACCCACGGCGAAACCGACGCCGAAAACCCCGACTACGAGCGCGCGCTGCTCGCGCTCTGGCAAAGCTACAACCTCGATTTGCCCAAGATCACTGGCCAAACCAGGGCAATTCCGCTGCTGTTGAGCCAGCAGAGCTCGTGTCCGCCCGAATCCGGAACGCTGGCGCGCTCAGCCCTTTCGGCCTTTCGTGCGAGCCTTGCTGCCGCTTCAGGCATAGTTTGTGTCGGTCCGCGTTATCAATACAGCTACGCCACCGACGGCGTACACATGGATAGCCTGAGTTACGATCGGCTAGGCGAAAAATACGGACAAGTGTTCTTCGAGCGCGTGCTGCGCGGTCGACCTTGGCAGCCGCTGGCACCGTTGTCCGCTCGCCGCGAAGGGGAGGTGATCCGCGTCGATTTCCAGGTGCCCGTGCCACCGCTAGTGTGGGATGAGGAGCTGCCCGCCGCCCAGGCGACGCATCGCGAATGGGCCGCGGGGCGCGGCTTCGAGCTCTCTTCGCGCGAGACTTCGCTGACCATCGCTGCCGTCGAAATCAGCTCGAATAGTGTCTTGATCCACGCGCCGGGCGCGCCCGAAGGTCCGCTTTTGGTGCGCTACGCCGCGACCGCAGCGTCGGTTGCGCGGCCACAGGGGACCCGTCGTTGGGGCCAATTGCGCGACTCCGATCCGTTCGTCGGCGCTACGACGCGAACGACGCAGCCGAACTACGCGGTTACGTTCGAGCTGGAGGTGCCATGACGCACTCGGCCAGCTGCTGAGCCCGCCCAGCGCCACATTTATTGGGTCGGGAGGTTTTTTTCGTCGATCTGGTAAGATCCGAGGGCGGACCCGTAACTAGGGGATGGAGGACGAGCATTGGCCCAGTTAGCATCGGCAGCGAACGCGACACGCTGGTCACTGATCGTGCGAGCGCAGGGCTCGGGCGCCGATCGGCGCGTCGCGCTCGGGGAGCTGATGGGGCAGTACGAGAAATTCGTAGTCTGGCTGATCAAGCACTACGGACATCCGCCCGACACCACGGCCGAAGAGCTGAAGCAGGAGTTTTTGGAGGGGGTCTTGCGGCGGGACGACATCGCCAAGCTCGATCGCGAACGAGGCTCGTTTCGGTCATGGCTCAGCGTGGCGGTGAGGCGGTTCTTGATGAACGAATGGGACAAGTGGAAAGCCAGCAGCGCCGGCCGTCGCGGCACGTCGCTTGCCGCGCTCGAGCCGTGCGGGCCGAACGAGCCATGCGTACCCGCCGATGACGTTTGCATGCGCGAGTTCGCCAGCCACGTCGTCTCCCTCGCGCTTTCGCAACAGCGGCGTGAGAGCCGCGATGTGCAGCGCTTCGACGCGCTCGCGCGCTTTCTGCCGGGGCCGCAGATGGATCCGGTGGAGCTTGCCTCGCTGTGCACTGCCCTGGGCACGACGCGAAACGCGCTGGCCAAGGCGGTCTGCGTGCTGCGCGCGCGCTTTCGAGAGCTCTTGCGCGAAGCCATCAGCGATCTATTGGATCCGGATCGAAACTCCGACCCCAGCGCCGACAGCGCGACGCGGGAGCTTGCCAGACGCGAAAATGCGCGCGCGATCGACGACGAGCTGCGCGAGCTGCGCCGGTATTTTTGGTCATGAACCCGTGTTCGACCTGCCGAGCAGAGCTGGTCGAGACGACCTGGGGGCAGCTGTGCGGCGCGTGTGCGCTCTTGGTTGGTATCTCGGAAGAGCGGGATTTGATCGGTGATTACGAGCGCTTTCAGCTGCTCGGTGAAGGCGCGATGGGCCGCGTTTTCCTGGCCAAACACGTCGATTCCGATGAGGTGGTGGCGCTGAAGCTGGCCAAGGTCGAGCTGCTCCAGCAGCCCGGTGGCCATGCGCTCTTCCGCCAACAAGCCAAGATCGAAAGCGCGCTGCGCCATCCGAACATCGTGCCCGTTCAGGGCAGCGGGCATCACCACGGACAACCGTTCGTCGTGATGCCGCTGATGGAGGGCGGCACGTTGGCCGAACCAGAAAACGCCGCGCGCTACGCGGAGCCTGCCGCGCGCTTGAAGCTGGTGCTCACGATCGCGCGCGCCATTCAGTTCGCCCACGAGCGCGGTGTGCTGCACTGCGATCTAAAGCCAGAAAATATCCTGTTCGACGCCGCGTGGGAGCCGCGCGTGAGTGACTTCGGACTCGCGCGCAGCCTGGGCACGCCGAGCTTTGCGGACTTCGTCACCGTGCAGGGGGGCACGAACGGTTGGATGTCACCCGAGCAAGCCAGGGCTGAACCTCTGACCACGGCTTCGGACGTGTACGCGCTCGGCTTGTTGCTCCATTGGCTGAGCGCCGCACAGGTGCCTGCGGACGGCGATCGGGATGAGGCAGCCCGCTCGCGGCTTCGACGCTGGTCTCCCGAGCTCGCGTGGGGCCTTGCGGCAGTCGCGCATCGCGCGCTTCAGGAGGAGCCCGAGCAGCGCTACGAATCGGCGGCGGCGCTGGTAGATGATTTGGAACGTCTGCTCTCCGAGCGCCCGCTGCGCGGCCAGCCGATACCGATTTGGGGTCGCGGGTGGCACTGGGCGCAGCGCCACCCGGGTGCCAGGAACGCAATGTTCGTGCTTCTACCGGGTTTTGCGCTGGTCACTTTATTGATGGCGGCCGCGCAACGGAGCGAGCTGCGGCGTTCGGTGTTGGACGTCAACGCCTACGCTGCCAGCGGCCAGGCCGCAGCCGTACTCTATCAGCTGCGCGACTACGCCGAAGCGATCGAGCGTGCCGCTGCTGATCCCGCGGTGCAGGCGTTGACACATGGCCCGCTGCGCGCGCCCACGCCTCGGTCCGGTGAAGGCGTTGGTCAGGAGCCTTGCAGCACACAGAACGCACTCGAGCAGCCCACTGCGCTGGAGCCCTATGCGTCGAGGTTCGCCACCCTCGTGGTGCTAGATGCCGACGGTTGCGTTCGCGCCCGAATCGCGGAGGAGCCGGCCAAACCGGACTATGTTCGCTCGAGCTTCCATTGGCGCGACTATTTTGCGAGCGCCTCTCGAGAAGCCGAGCACCCCGAGCGCATCACGTACGTGCGCAAGGCGTATCGGTCATCGGTCTCTCAGCAGATCAAATTCGCGATTTCGAGCCCGCTCTTCGCAGACGGCAAGTGGATTGGGGTGGTCACGGGCAGCATGGTCGCTGCCTCCACGCTCGATCTGCCGCGCATGAAGCGCAGCGAAACGAGCGAGCGCATGACGGTGCTGATCGGCCCGTTCGAGGGCGAAAGGACCGGCCCGCACCCACCACCCTCGGGGCCGCCGGAGTTCACGCTGCTGGCTCACGGGCAATTACGGCGTGGCAGCAAGGTAAGGCTCGACGAGCTCACCGCCAACGAGCTCGCGCGCGCGTTCCGCAACCCGAGCGCGAGCACGCGCCAATTCGAGCTCGGCACGGCGCTCCCGCTGCAGCGCGCCGACTATGTCGACCCACTGCTGGGCGGACGTTGGCTGGCCGCGTTTGCTCCGGTCGGCGCCACGGATTACGTCGTGCTCGTTCAGACGCGTGACTCGGTGGCGATTCGACCGAGCAACGGGCTGGCTCGGATTGGCCTGGTGTTGGCGTTCGGCTCGGGCGTCCTGCTCACGCTCTGGAGCTCATTTTACCTGTGGCGCCAAAAACGAATGGCCGCCAAGTAATCGCCGCGCGTTCGAGCTTCTTGGTGCTGGTGGAGAGGCACCATGAACCACGATTCAATCAGCCTAATCGCGAGGATTGAAGCCTGCGAGCTCGACGAGCACGGCGCTGCCGACCCGTTCAGCCAGCGCTTGGCTCGCGAAAACGCATGGTCTGAGCTCTACGCTCGGCTCGTCATTCGAGAATACAAGCGCTTCTTGGCGCTAGCCGTGATCGCCCCACACGTGGTGACTCCGTCGGAACAGGTCGACCAAGCTTGGCACCTGCACCTACTCTACTCGGCGCGCTATCGCGCCTTTTGCCGTCAGGTCTTGGGCCGTCGACTCGACCACGGGCCGAGCAGCGGTGGCCAGGTCGAGCTCGAACACTTCACGCGGGCGTATGAGCAGACGCTCGCCAGCTATCAGGCACTCTTCGGAGAGGCTGCGCCCGAGGAGATCTGGCCACCAGTCGCGGAGCGCTTCCGCCCAGGCAGGCTGGCGCGGCGCGTGGACGACGCCGAGTACTGGGTGCTCCCGAAGCCCGGCTTCTGGCGTTGGCTCGAAACGCGCCGGCTGCTCCGCAAGCTCACCTGGCCGAAGCTGGCTTGCGCAGCGCTTGCCGGCTTGGCTGCCGCTCTCGGCCTGTCGTCGCACATCTCGGGGCGCGAGTTCTTGGCCGGCTACATCGTGGTCTGGTTCTTGTCTCTGATCGCCGCCTACGTTGCGAAACTTTTGGCGAGGCCCGACGCAGGACCGGAAAATGCCATTCCCCAGCTCGAACCGTACGACCTGTTGCAACTCGCGCGAGGCTCTGAGAGCGCCGTCGACGGCGCGCTCACCGCGCTGATCGCAGAGCGGACGCTGGCCTTCGATGAGCAAACCACCGAGCTGCGGGTGACTGGCACGTTGATTGACGACGCAGCCGACCTCGAGCGTCGTGTCTTTCGCGAGGTCCAGGAGTCCTCACATCCCTCCGCGGCCGCGCTCAGGGCCAAGGCTCCGCAGCTCACTCGCGAAATGGGTGCGCGTCTCGAGGCGCTCGGGCTTTTGACCTCGGGCAAGGAGCGTCTACCGTTCTGGCTCGCGCTCAGCGCGCCGGCCCTAGGCCTGGTGCGCATCGTGAGTCGGCTGGGCACTGACAAGCCCGTAGCGGGCTTGGTGGTGCTGTGCGTCTTGGGCGTGCTCGTCGCCCGGCTCTTCGCTGCGAAGGTGGAGCGCACACCACGCGGCAACGCAGCGCTCGACAAAGCACGGCTCGAGCATCGCGAGGCGTCGGCGAGCGAGCTGGCGCAGGCAGGTTTGATCCCACTGTCGATCGCCTTGTTCGGAGTCGCTGCCCTGGGTTTGCCCGAAGCTTCGGGCTGGACGAGCTGGTTAACGCGAACCCGAACCACTGCCAGCATCGACTCGAGCGGCAGCGGTTGTGACAGCGGTGGCGGCGGCGATGGTTGTAGTGGTGGCGGTTGTGGTGGGGGCTGCGGCGGTTGCGGCGGTTGTGGCGGCTAACGACGGCAGGTCAGGCTCCGCTGCTGCCGCCCTTGCCGCCGCTGCCTCCAGCGCCGCCCTTACCAGCGCTGCCGCCGCTGCCCGCGCCGCCGCCCTTACCAGCGCTGCCGCCGCCGCCGCCGCTGCCGGCAGCACTACCGCCAATGCCGGCACTACCGCCGCTGCCGGCACTACCGCCGCTGCCGGCACTACCGCCAGTGCCGGCACTACCGCCAATGCCGGCGCTGCCGCCCGTACCTGCGCTGCCGCCCGTGCCGCTCATGCCTGCGCTGCCTGCGGTGCCGCTGCCGCCGCCTGCGCCGCCGGCCGTGCCGCCCGCGCCCGCACCACCGCCGCCGCCGCCCGCGCCGCCCTTACCGCCCGTACCGCTCGTGCCCGCGCTGCCGCCTGTGCCGCCGACGCTGGCGCCGCCCATGCCGGCACCGCCGCCGTTCGCGCCGCCGATACCGCCCGTTCCCGCGCTGCCCGCAGCGCCGACCTCGTAACACTTCCAGGCGTTACCGGTGCAGCTACAATTGCCTCTGGGCGTTGGACAGACGGTGCCTGCAGGGACCGTGCACGGTTGGCTCGCCATGGGCGTCTGCTGGTCGCAGATGGCGGCGTTCGGCACGGCGATCGAGCCGCCCGTCGCAGAGCCGCCCTTGCCCGCAGCGCCGATCTTGCCGCCGGAGCCTGCGTTCGAACCACCGGTTTCGGAAGACTCGCCGTTGTCCGTGTCGCCGCAGCCGGCGGCCAGCGTCGAACCGAGCGCCAAGAGCGCGGCCACAGTAGGGGACCTGAGCAAGCGAAATTTAGGCATCGGGTTTTTCTATCGAGCAGCAGACAAGCAGGGGAAAAACAAGCCAGCGACGCTCACTTCGGCACGCCGATACTGCCCGATTGGCAGCCGAACAAGAGCTGAATCGAATCGTTGTCGCGTTGCACGCGCGAGCACGTGCCCTCGCACAGCACGACCTGATTGCCGGCGATCCGCCAACCCTCCGTGCAATCCGCGTCGTCGTCGGGCAGCACGAGTTCGGTGCCCGAAGCGGTGGTGACGATCAGATTGATCAAGTTGTTGTCGATCACCTGACCCTGACCCGGATCGGGAATGTCGTAGGTGCAAGCGATGGAGCCGGTGACCTTGTTCAAGCCCGCCTTCAACGCGGTACCGAAGTCCGCCGACGTAGTCATGTCCAAGTGACAGAAGGGCGGTCCCATGACCTTGCAGCCCGCAGCGGCCGTGCCACCTACGATTGCCGCTTCCGACATCCAGGTGCGCCCGCCTTCGCTGCCCGGCGAACCGATCAAGAACGTGCGCACGCCTTGTCCCAGCGCCGCGCCGATATGATCGACGATCGGCTGCGATTCCACCGGCGTGATGCCGGCGCCATTGCCGGCGCTCGTGCAATCCCCACGCAGGGTGGGCAGACCGTCAGTGATCAGCAGCATGTATTTGTCGCCCGGAAGCTGGGTCGGTAAAATCGCGGTTTGTAGCGCGTGCTGGTACGCCGCATCGGTTGGCGTCCAACCCTCGGGATCGGTCGCGTCGAGGGTCGCGAGCAAGGTCGCCTTCTGCGCGGCCGTCAGTGGCGCGGGCGCAGTGCCTGCATTGGTGTTGACGCAGCTGTCCGCGGGGCCAGGCCTCGAGCTCGCCCGATTTTCCCGGTTGGGATAGAACAGCAAACCCGCCGCGATCGAGTCAGGCAAGGTCGAGATCACGGATTTGAGCGCGTCGCGCGTGGACTCCCACTTGGTGGGACCGGTCGCACCGCGAGGGCCCGGGCGCTCGTTCATGGATAGACTAGTGTCGACCACGAATTCGAGCACGGCCGGCTTCGTCTCCGGTTCGACCGACCAGCCATCGCACGCGTTGTTGTTGATCGCCGCCACTTGCTCCGGGGTCAACGTGACGACGCCGCCTGTCTTCGGCCCGCTGCCTGCCCCGCCGCCGCCGGACGTCCCGTTGCCCACGTCGAGTGGAGGCGCGCCCGCAATTCCGGGGCTGCCAGCCGTGGGGACGCTCACGCTGCTTTCTTCCTTGGTCGAACCGCAGGCAAGACAGAAAGCTAGGCCCGAAATGCAACTCAGGAGCGCGGTGGTTTTCATGGGATCGCTTTCGTTGGGCGGGGGCGTCGCGTGATTGGACGGTCAGC
>Ga0247760_1000065_pt1 | contig 94430 bp, 99 predicted proteins | sample UWRJL171409R4_FD_179936 | JGI IMG/M metagenome (GOLD analysis project Ga0247760, IMG submission 179936) | Plant litter microbial communities from Arlington Agricultural Research Station in Wisconsin, United States - UWRJ-L171-409R-4 | ecosystem: Environmental > Terrestrial > Plant litter >...
TAGCACTTTGTCGACAATGCGTACATCGGATGCAAGGTCGTTTTGGTGGATGTGAAGGGCTAGAAAGCGGCCAATGTACCCGAGACCACCGATGATCAGCACCGACGGCTTGTTCGCCATATTTTCTCGGGGGCGCGGATGCGCTGCGCGTGGCCGTGGTCTGAAGTTTTGTCCGCTCTCTTTTTGCGACAGAGACGCGAATAGGGAGGGGTCGTGGCGTGAGGGGTTGAAATGGACCGTAGTGCTTGATATACCTGTTTGAGCCCGCACCGCTGTCGAGTCCTAGCGCCGGAATCCGTGGGTAGTAGATGCTATGCCGAGTGGACCTTGAGCGACCTTGAAGATATGAGATGACGAGGGGATCCCAAAACAGGCTGCCAGGTGTTTAGGTTGGGCAAGCTTGTTAGGTTCGCACGAAACCCGGTGTCTAGTGGTCGTCACACCTTGTCCAGGGGCGTGGAGCAGTCGAAGAGTTGTTGCTAGCCGTTGTGGGCAGACACAGGTAACATGGAGCAGCAGCGTTTCCAGAGGTGCCCAATACCCGATCCCGGCCACAAAAATGGAGAGCAACGAGACACAATGTCCTAAACAAAAGTGGGAATAACTTATTAGGCCCAACCCTCTCCACTCGTACACCTAAGACTGCCAGCACCAAATGCTCAAGCCTAGTGTACACGCGGCAGAATCGATGATTGTGCGGTTACGGGATAGTCCAGGGGCAACGTTGCCTTATAACGGATAGTGACCGATCTGAGGAAGTTGGACGAGAGGTTTGTTCAGCGGGGTTTTAATGCGCTTGCTCGGGAAGGTGGGGACCAAGGGGCCGGCGGTAAGCACAACCCTGCCACACCACCCAAGGGCGAGGTTGCTATCCGTGCCAGAATTTGACAGATTCTAGAGCTGATCCGATCTTCAGTGCTGTGATCTCCAGCTGTGCGTTTGCAGCATCGGCCACCCAAAAAGAACGAACGGCACGTGCACGGGATGCTGTCTCGCTGTCTTGCGGTCCGGCAAGTGGCGGCCCCTGCCGCCTCCTTTCGGCCGCATGGCTTGTCAACATCGGCGTTTGTCAATGCCCTCCACTCGCCCGTCGTTCAGCCCCAGAGTCCCAGGTCATGCCATCGCAGCAGCCACAACAGTCAAGATCAACAGCTGCCTGCTCGCCCACCAGACAATTACACAAGTGTTAAGCATTTTGGACATCTGCCGTGGGACGCCAAACAGCCCGAAACATCCCCCGTCAATGTCTCACGTCCTCGTCAGACAAGACAGCGTCTCTCGCCTGCCAGGTTCAGGGACTGAGGACGTGTGAAAGGGCTCTTCGGTGAGATTATGCATAATAAACGCCAGCCGAGCCCGACAAACGACTTGCAGCACCATGTGCCGCTAAATTACCATCCTCGGGGAGATCGTCCGCGCATAGAGACAATTTGGTTGAGCTGCAGGAACGAGGTCTGTGAGCGCTTCGGCGCTTGTGCGCAGTCCTGTCGCTCGATGACACTAAAGCGTTGGACAAGTCAGATCGCGTCTCTGTCTCGGTCCCGGGCCGCTCTCGAGATCCCTTCAACGTGAGATGCGCCCAAGTTTGAACGAACAGTCGGCGCGTTGTTGGATCTTGACAAAGCGGTTCAGTTCCCCCTTGGCCTGGGCGGCGGCACGGAATTTGCCTCCTGTTTCCCGCCTCAGCTCGGCCCAAGGAGCCGCTCCCGCCCAGGGGCTCCGCGGCGAGGGAACACCCTTCCAGACGCTTCCGCGGGCTTTCCTGTCTCGGAGCGCTGGCTAGTGGGGCGAGTTTTCGGCGCGGGCTTTCCGAGCGACTACTTATTTGACCTTCCTAAACCGCCCACGAATATTTGTTATCACGGTCTAGACTCCGCATCACAAGGTCAGCGAGAGATCTGAGACTTGCCCTAGACTCCACCCCAGGAACCGATCGCTTGATGCGAACCCCGACAAGTTGCGCCACGGCTTGCTCAGTGTCGGCAACGCGGGGGGGCCGATATCTCGGTGTGGGTGAGACCATCGCCTCCTTTGTAACCCACCTCGGGTCAGTGCGCCGCAGTAGTCCTGTGCTATTCTTTCCAAACTTCACCAGCCGTCATACGGGATGTCTTCCGCAAAGTGGCCTCTCATCGATCTCATTTCCTTCAATTCAGCCGGTATCCTTCCTTCTTTTCCCTCCCGGTCTGAAGCGCGCGATCTGGCTGCCTTCCAAGCGTTAGGGCCCCCTTTTTATCTGACTTGCTATGTAGGCGGAGGAAGCCGAGCGCGCCTCTGCTCTAGTGACAACCCCACCACACTTGCCGGATCGGCAAGAAGCCATCTCGACGGCATGCAGGCATACAGGGGTATCGCCGTCTCCGGGACGAAAGGAAGTGCTTCAGAGAATCGTAGTTGCGGCGAAATCCGTGGTGTTGACCCATGCCAAGGGCCTGGCGCACTGGAAGTGCTCGTATATGGGTCAATGGATGGCAAGTCATCAGTAATCATCAACTGATGCTTCAGCCACCAGTGCTCGTTACTCTCAGCTCTCAGAAAATGGGATCATTTCTGCGTTTGGGAGCATCAAGATTGACTTCATACCGAACGCGCAAGACTTTTAAGTGGGATTTTGTACCCCGAAACTGCAAACAACCAAAGCCTGTACCTTGCACGCGGCAGGCCAAGCCCATCTGCTGCACATCTGTAGCGTCTCCGGGCGGCTAGAGAAAGCAGATCCCGCGGCAACCGCCATCTCCCGCGCAAAAATATAGTGCTCCAACCCCTCTGGTAGCAGCTTGATCTCGGTCCGCGTTTGCCCAGGCCCATACGCAATAGATTTCACCACCCTCATGCTCATTTCACCAAGAACAGGTTCGATCATGAGCTGCATACGCAAGACAGACGTCCGTGATCCCCCCTTAACTCCACTTCCCGCATATCTGCCGTGGTTCACTGGCCTCCTCTGGAGCGAGGTGCCAAGCGCCTTGATTCTCAGATTGGGTGATCGGCTATCGGTGATCTTTGTTTCGAACTCGGGGTCCTCCCAGTATGCAAACTCTCCGGGACTTTGTTTGGACCGCGCACCTCCCTGAAGCGAAGTTTAGCAAGCCGCCGGCTCCACATACACGCTTTATATTACACTGGCGTCGATGAACTGAGAGGTTGAGGAGGAATGTCAGTACACCAACGTTTACGGCGCAATCACTCACGCGGCGCAGTAAAATCAAGCTTCCCAAAGGCCATCGGGCCGTTGTCTGCAATAGCAAGACGCTCACTAACAGAGGAAATCCCATTGCCTCGCCATAAGAGTCGTAATCCAGATGCCACCCGTATCTCATCTTGCCATGCTGCCAATAAGTTCCTTCTGTGCATCCCTGTCGCGCTGCCCCTCACTGAGGCTGCCGATGCTGCGCAGGTTGCCCACAACGTCTTTGGCCTTACCGAAGTAGACCTCCTGCAACAGGTTGCGCATTTTGAGCTCCATATCCTCAACAAGGCGACCGATGTTGGCAATGTGGCTCTCATCGTTCTCGACTGGTAGATCCTGCTCGAGCTGCCTCGTCATGTTGCCGCTCAAGTCCAGCTCACCCAACAAAGAGCCCTTGGTCGCCAGGCTCAGGATGACGGTTGAGGTCAGACGGTAGCTGGATGTGCGCCCTCGCTCGCTCGCCTCAAACACATGGATCGAATCCCAAACACCCTCACTGCTTCCTCCTTGGGGTGAAGCTGTAGCCAAGATAAGGAAGTCAGCACAAGCCGGCATGATATGCAGAAGCAAACACAACTGTCTTAAAAGCACTGATCAATGTAGGGACGCTCCAGGTTCAGCTCGGCAGGGGGGCCTACCTGCAGCGAACACGCCTGATCGCCCAAAAAGAAAACAAGAAAAAAGGGGGAAAGAAAAAAGAAAACATACACTTCTTCAACAGGACCACCCCCGCAAACCCATCATCCAGGTTCCAGAAGTAGACTGAAGATACGCCACCCTCGTAGTATAGCTCGCGGTAGACGTCAAAGGCTTCGTTGGCGCCCTGCTCCATCTTGCGCACGCGCTCCCCCGGCACGGCGCCCTCGCCGGCTCCTTCGTTCCCACCAGCGCCGACGCCGCCGACGCCGCCCTCGTCCAGTGGCGGGTCAAATTGGTTGCTCCATGGTGAGCGGTAGCTGTCACCGTCGCGGTTGTAGTCGCATATGAGGTAATCGCGCCCCGTTTGCTTACACCGCCGAACTTTGAGGGGCTGGTCGACCGCCGAGAGGAGGTCCTCGGTGAGATCGGGGGCAAGCTCAATCAGCCCGTTGAGGTGCTCTGCCGTGTGCTTGGGGTTGAGGCGGCGGAGAAGGTCGCTGCGGGGTTGGCAAGGAGGGTTAGCACACCTCAGATACGGGGTCAATGATAATCGGAGGAGAGGCTTACAGCGCGCAGTCGAACGGGTCAGCGGACATCTTTGCGGTCGTGCTATTGTTGGGTTGTGTTTGCAAGTGAATGCTGCGCGGGATTGTGTTCCAAGTTTGGCGGGGAGAGCTCCAATGTTGGGTTGTCGCGGAGCTGGGAGGCTGATGGCGGGGTTCCTGCCTCAGGGGTCTTGCCGTTGGAGGGTTGGCTCCATGCGCGACACCGAGGTGAATGGAAGTTGAAGGGTTAGGGTTCAGTCTCACCTCAAGCTCACCTCAACTCGATACCTGTTCATCCTGGGACCGGATTGGAATGTAACAACAAAAGGGTACGTGGTCTGGGTCCCGTACGTGGCCAGCTATCTTCTCCAATATTCCCGGTACATATTTCTGCGTCCATGAGGAATATGATTGGGGGGAAATAGTTTTATTTCATCCATTCGTTTTCACCGTAGCTGTGCGGCGTCTTGCGAGCCGTTAAGTGTGTTTGCGATCTCGAATTCAAAATGAAACTTGTCGCGAGGGCCTTTGGTGAGTCCCACTTCCCCACAACCATAACTTACTGGAACTTGCTGACTGCAGGTGAGATGCCGGACTGGTTCTCCTGCTTCCGACGCTGATCCTGATCCACCTTGTTGTTGCGCCATACACAAAGGTCGAGGAGTCGTTCAACATCCAGGCAACACACGATGTGCTGGTATATGGGACACCAACAAATGATATAAATCGCAAGCTCTCGAGTTCTTATGATCATTTCACTTTCCCCGGTGCTGTGCCGCGGACCTTCGTGGGCCCGGTTCTCCTCGCCGGATTGGCCCAGCCCTTTGTGTATTTGATGGGATTTCAACACGCACAGTTCATCGTCAGGGCCCTACTTGGCCTCTTCAACGCATCGGCGCTCCTTGTGTTTTGGTTTTGCATCAGGAACTGGTGTAGTCATGCCACGGCAAGATGGTATCTGCTCCTCCAAGCGAGCCAGTTTCACATCATCTTCTATGCTTCGAGGACACTCCCCAACATGTTTGCGTTTGGGCTCAGTGAGTAGACAGAATCCCCGATGTTTGTGATGTTTCTTGGGGACTTACAACGGATAGCCACACTTGCTTTCGCCTTTCTCGTCCCTCCCAAGAACCCAAAATCAACAGCACCTCGCCAACGATTAGCAATCACCCTGTTCGTGTTCGCGGCCGCCATCTTCCGCTCAGAGATTGCTCTCCTACTGGGAATCTCCGTCTTGTATCTCCTCGTCATCCCGGCAACATCGCTGGAGCGTATCATCCTCCCGTTCTTTGTTGCTCTCTTGGTCTCCGTTTTGATCACCATCCCCGTCGACAGCTACTTCTGGCAGAAGCCAGTATGGCCTGAGCTCTGGGGATTCTACTACAACGCCGTCCTAGGCTCATCCACCCTCTGGGGTGTCTCCCCCTGGCACTACTACTTCACATCTGCCCTGCCCCGCCTGCTCAACGGGTACCCCTTCGTCATCCTCCTCCCCCTCTCCCTCCGCAACCCAGCTCTCGCGCCGGCAGCGAAGCGCCTCGCCATCCCCTCCCTCCTCTTCGTCGCCGTCTACTCTCTCCAGCCCCACAAGGAAGCCCGCTTCATCTTCTACGTTGTCCCACCCCTGACAGCGGCCGCCGCCCTCAGTGCCTCGTACCTCTTCAACCACCGCAATAAATCCTTCCTCGCCTCCCTTCTATCGGCCGCCCTCGTCTTGGCTGTCCTCGCCTCCTTTGCCACCAGCACAACCATGCTGCTCATCTCATCGCTTAACTACCCCGGAGGCGAGGCCCTCACCTACCTGCGCGACCTCGTGCAGGCTGACTCCGAAGCATCCGCCATTGTTCCCGTCCACGCCGATGTCCTTGCCTGCATGACAGGCGTCACGCTCTTCGGAACCGCCATGAGTTCCATCATTCCCAGCCCGCGCGGTGGCATCGGGGCCGGGCTTGTCGGGCAAGAGCGCGGCGCGGGGGCCGGTCAGATTTCACTGTTGCTTGATAAAACGGAGAACCCGGCGGCACTTGCGAAGGATACATTCTGGAGGCAATTTGATTACATCTTGATGGAGGACCCAAAGAAGGCCGGGGCAGAGGATTGGGAGACAGTGGGTGTTGTGTTGGGGTATCGGGGGATAGAAGTTCTTCGTGGACCGGATGGAGGGGAAAAGACGGGCCGGGAGGATGTACCCGTTGTTGGGAGGGGTGCGGTAGTCGAGACTCTGAAGCAAAAGATTAGGGCCCTCACGGGAGGATTGTGGGTTGGCCCGAGGATGAGGCCGGCGATATATATTTTGAAGAGAGTGAAGGGAGCTATGGGCACAAGGGAGTCGGCTGGAGCATAACAGGCTAGGCTGGTATTGGTTCCACGGTAGTATGTAACTAGGGGAGGGCTGAAGGTAACAGCCGTTATTGTAACGTAGCTTAATATAATAAACTAGGCCGGTGTATATCCCTGTGTACCAGGGCTTGTGTGTTGTGGCTTGGTATTACGTTGCTACCGAGAGACTAGACCCTACCGGTAGATACCTATCTATGGCAGTTAACCCTGCAAGGGATTTACTTCCCGCTTGTATCCATAGGTACGAAGCATCGTTCCTTGGCTTTCACCTCTCGGGCAGGGAGACCATGGTAGATAGTTTATCAGCGAGTATGGATATCTCAACTCTATACTACTCTTAACAAAGCGAATGCCGCTAAGAAAATATGAAATTTTGAGAGAGAATACTATGGATAGGGGAATACGCGGTGGTTCTCAAGCAGCTCAGACGCCGCGAGTCTCGTTCTCATGCAACTTTTGTTTTGGGTGGGTTTGTTTTCGTTCATAGACGGCAATTACTGCCCAGCTCCTCCAGCATTTCCTTTACTCGATGCGCTCATAGACGATCTGAGCTGGCAAGTCAACCGAGATAGAGTACGAGTCCCCTGTGACGTTCGTCAGCATTTGGTTCAAAGATATGGTCATGAATAATGAACGGGGGATGGGACACGTACCGCCCTTGAACTTGACCACGTAGTCTTGTCCATTGGGCCCCGAGGGGAGGGTAACCCAGTTGCCGGATCGTCCGGTGTAGAGGAGACGGTTGCTGGTATCGGGGCGGCCTTCAGCAACAGGCGGAGCACGGCGGCTCATGCTGAAGGACCAGTCGATGGTGCTGTTGGGCCTGAGACCCCTGGCGTTGGGATCCTCCACGGTGGAGAGGTTGAGAAGGTCGTTCTCGCCGATCAGGGCGAGGACCGTATCGCTCCCCGCGGGATACGAGTGCAGTGTGACCAGGTCAGACCGCGCCGCCGGCAAGGCGTACACCTCGAGGGTGGGGGCCTTGACAGACTTGAAGACACCGACCAGGCCATTGTGGACGGAAAGGATCTGTCCATTAAGCGACTTCTCCATCCTGGGTGGCGGTTAGTGTTAGTGCCGAACAGCCAACACGAAATATATAGAATCTTACGAGATCACACGCAGTCTGTAGGCATCTCCGTCCGGAGCAGGAACGGGCGTGGCAAGGGCCGTGGCCGTGAGGAGGGCGGTTGTAAGTGACCACTTCATGGTGAAATATACCGAAGTCTTGTTGAGCTTCTGAGTGAACTAATAGTGCTGTTGGTGAGAAAGACTGGGGAGTGTGAGTGATTATGATGACGATGATGATGTTCAAACTAACTCCCTCGTGGCGGTCGGACCGGCAGCTTTTATGGTTTTCCTGTATCGCGAGGTCTTTCCTTCCTGATACCTTGCTGAATTTCTTGTCTCTTCTTATTTTCACTTGCTCCTACGCATCCATCCAGCTCCTTGATGATGCTCCCACCCACGTCACGCCTCTCGGCCATAAAGTTTGCCCACACCAACATCTGAATTGATTGAGTGCCCCTTGGCAAAGGCTACGCAATTAAGGCAAATATACAGCACCGAACATTGGGGCATTCTACCGCTATCAGTGCTCGTCGCTGCACTCGCAGCCCCCGCAGGGGTCTGGCGAGGGAGGATTAATTAAATGAAGGGGGCAACTTGAAGGACGACTTATTTTTAGCAGTGACCGGCTTCCCCAGACCAGGTCGTCGCCATCACCACACGGTGGGCTGTCGGTCAGATTATCCGGTGCCCGATGTACGGTTGAGACCCAGCACAGGCCGATTTCTGGCCTTGCGCATCAGTGGCTGTGGTTGTTCGATCGATTCTAGAAGAATGAAACAAAGTCTAACTTCACCATGACCACCCTAGCTCCCCCTAAGCTCCTTCCTCTTTGGACCTGGAAGTCGCAATTGACCCATATGAACGTCACCTCTTCGCAGAAAAGCCGTTGCCAACCGCTGTGTTTGCGTGCGCTTTCCACTCTCGCCTCACGCATCTTCCATATTCTCCTGAGCCTTAAGCACTCTCCCTTCCCCGGTTCAAGAAGTCATGAGGCTCGACAACGACCTATTTACGGATCATGCAATTCTTTGCTATCGATTGCACGGCGTTTATTCCCGGGGAAAGGCCCGTTTCGCTGTGCGGTATGCGGCGTGCCAAGTATAATCTTCCCATGTCATTCCAGACGGTGCACAGGGACACAACAGGCCGCGAGGCAGCGTAGTGGTACCCCTGTGTACCTTGCTTTGCGAACCAGTCTTTGGGGAACGGAGAATTCTGAGAATTCTTGTCGCAGATCCAAAGTAACCTCCCTCCCCTCCTTCTCTGAAAGCCTGGGAGATCTCATGCCCACCATATTTTTCCCAGCGTAACCCTACCTCCCGGGTTGGCTGCCCACGGTCGGCGGAATCTTCTTCCTCACTCTTTCCTCGAAGATCTGTCGTTAGCAACTTCTCTCAAAAAGGCTGTTTCCGCTCGAGGGTCCGCCTTGGCTGCTACTATCCTCCTAACCATCGCCATCGCCGCACAATAGCCGTGGCGGGCGAGGCCAAAGATTGGCACCATGTGGTGGTAGAGGACAGACCGGGTAAACAACCTTGTCTCTTAACACGAACCATAGGGAGCCAAAGGATGGTTTGTATACCTGAATCTTACCTCGGAGGATCTGAAGTCATCTAGAGCTCCGTCCGTCTATACGGGCGTGCATTTCATTGCTGCGGCAACTACATACGTAGCTCGCAGTTTCGAACGCCCATAAAGGCGGAGGGTCAAGCTCCTAGTCCATCACTCGTCATCTCATGATACAATTGCATCTACATCGTGTTCTGTTCAAGGCTTATCTGGATTAACAACCCCCCCCCCTCACAACTGCATCTCTTACACCATGCAGCCCGCGTCACTTCCCAGCTTGTTGTGCTTGGCTATCGCTCTGTGGCGCGTTACCGCTGCTCCGGCTGCAACGCCCGAAGAGGGATGCACGCCACGCACTTTGTGTATCGACGGCCTCACATGCGGGGTGAGATGGGGAGGGTACGTAGGGGACACCCTTCGACAGATGCAGAATCTTCAGACTAACACTGCCGGCCTAGATGCTACGATGTCTGCAAGCCCGAAAAACGCCCCCAGGCTCCCCGTTGCGCGAGCTCCACCGTCCAGGCCAGCTCTACCATAGCGAGTGCCACAGCAACGGCCACAACCGTTGTGACACGCACTCTGATCCCGCCAACCACGAGGCCGTTTACCACAACAGTGACGACGCAGACCCTCATCCCGCCGACCACTAGACCCTTTTCCACAGATGCCCCGAAGTGCCCAGACGACCGGCCTGGAAGCGGTTACGTAGTGTGCTGGGATGGAGTCAACGAGTGTGGCATGATGTACGGAGGGTATGTTTCCACAAGAGATCCTGGGCACCCAGGTAGTCACACGCTAACATGATGAGCAGATGCTTTCCGGACTGTAAACCGTGGCCGACGTTTGCCAAACCCCCTTGCAGAAGCACCACTCTCGCTACCGCTACTCATCCAACAGCAGTGTAGACAGGTAGCTTGGATCATCCAATCCTGCGCGTCTTGGACTGGCAAGTGTAAGTTTTCATTATTCAGGTTACCGACAATAGGTAGATTAATATCAAGAATAGCTAAGAAAAACCTAAAGGATCTATCTATCATGACAATATGAGCCAACGATCGACAAGATAGGCGTTCCCTGCCCACCCTTTCACTCCATGTCATCCATCCACCCACCCATGCACACTCACTCATCTCGGCCGAGATCCCGTGCTTTCAACGCCTCCCACGACGCTGTGGCGTCAGCCCTCTCAATCCACTGCGACGCTGAGCCCGTAGTATCGGAATGATTGAACAAGGTTGCCGCCTGCTTGCCTACTTTGCTTTGCCTTGATCTTGCAGAGACACGGGAAACCGGCATGCAGCAAGGGACCCGCGAACAGACCTCCGGAAGGGCCCGGCGATGCGGGAGGTAAGCACACCCGATATCCGACGTTGGGAAGTTTCGGGACGTCCCGTCGGCGTGGTATATGGCTGCTGAGGCTGCTTGGTCCAGAAAACCGCCAGAAACCGAGAGGATCATGCTGACTTATCTTGCGCCGCACATACATGCGTAAGCTACGAAGGATAGGTAAGGTAGATAAAACCATAGGATGAGCGCGGGTACAGGATTTCTTACTTCACACTCCTCGACCAGAACGAGACAGATAACAACACTCCATTAACCTAGCCTGCATGTCATGGCGGTGAGGATTCATTCTCGCACTACGTTAGAGGACGACAGGAGGGGTAATCTTTGGGGTTTCATCTTTCATTTCACCATCACTGCTTTTCATGTACCCGTATGCGTTATCCAAGGCACAACGCGCCACCCTCATCATATCGTGTCTCATGCAGTAAGCTATCGGAGAAAAATGGCAATGACTAGTGATCACTTCTTCATACCCGACAGGTAAGCATCATGGCCGACTTCCTGAAGTTTACTCCCCTTCTCCATGACGGCCTCTTCCATCTTGGTCTGGTACTTAGTCATCTGGTCCTGATACGCAGGCACGAAGGCGCCTAGGATGCGGATGGCCAGCAGCGCCGCGTTCGTCGAGTTGTTGATGCCCACCGTGGCGGTGGGGACTCCCCTCTGTAGTCACAGGATTGTCAGTACATCATGAGTTAGGGTATTCTAGCGAGGGGGCCGGGACATACAGGCATTTGTACGATGCTCAATAAGCTGTCCATCCCATCCATGTGGGTTGCCTTGACTGGCACGCCGATGACGGGTAGCGGCGTCTCAGACGACATCATGCCTGGAAGGTGAGCAGCACCACCCGCCGCAGCGATGATGACCTTGATCCCCTTGCCAGCTGCCTCGTTGGCAACGCGCATCATGTACTTTGGTGTCCGGTGAGCCGACGTGATGTTAAGGGCAAATGGGACGCCAAACTCTCGGAGAATATCCAACCCTGCCTTGAGCACGGGGAGGTCCGAGTCTGAGCCCATCGTCACCAAGACGAGCGGCTTATCGGAGACATCGACGCTGTATGTTTGGACTGTGCTCTGAGTAGAAGGGGCAGCCGACTTCACAACTAGCTTGTCAGAGAAACTGCTACCGTGTGTTTGGAGCATGCTCGAGATGTCAACAGGCGGCTTCTCTTGAGGTTGAAGGGATTCGGCAGGACTATCAATCCGCTTTTGCCTAATCTCATCAACCAACTGAATGAATGGCTGGGCCTTCTCCTCGAGCTTGTTGATGGATAGATTGGAGATGAGCGTGATGTGGCCGATCTTGCGGCCGGGCTTAGAGTCCTTGCCATAGAGGTGAAGGTAGACCTCCATGTCTTCATCAAACGTACCTCTTGCTAACTTAGTCAGGTCGTGGTGAGAAGTAGGTGTTGCCCCTCCGAGAATGTTGAGCATGATAGCTGATTTCGACCTTGGGATGAGCTTCTCGGGGACCGGCAGGTCAATTACAGCGTGGAGCTGAGCCTGGAACTGCGACATGTAAGGGACAGCTTCAATTGTGTGATGGCCCGAGTTATGAGGGCGCGGCGCCACCTCATTGACCATGAGCGACCCTACAAGATTGTTAGTGCAAAAATCTCTGGCAAATATTCAGAAGATCTCACCATCTTTGAGGGCAAACATTTCAACGGCAAAGACACCGCGGCCCCATAATGTGCCAACAACAGTGCAAGCAAGCTCTCTAGCCTTCTCACAAAGAGCCGCCGAGGTCCCTCTCGGCGGCATGTAAACCTTGGTGCAGATGCTGTCCTCATGGACCGTCTCGACCGCTGGATAAGGAACGAGGCGCTTGAGGTTGCCCTCGTCGTCCTCGGTCCTAATGACCATGACGGCGAGCTCCTTCACGAAAGGGGCCCACTTCTCGGCATAAAGGGGCAGACCCTTCAAGGCCATCAGAGCCGGTTCAAAGTCTTCCTCACTGGTGACTTTGTAGTTGCCTCGGCCATCGTAGCTACCCTTCCTTGCCTTCAGCATGAAGGGAAATCCGAACTTCTTCAGGACGGACTTGAGCGAATCTGGGGCATCGCTGTCGATGTCAACCTGGTCGGCGACGGGGATGTTCTTGTCACTCTCGCTGAAGTGCTTCTTCTGGAGGTACTTATCCTGGATAAGGCGGATGGTCCTCCAGGAAGGGTGGATTGGCGGTTTGTGAACCTTGGTCGATCCATCAGGGAGCTCGATCTTGACGCCGTTCTTCCCAATGTCCTCGAGCACCTCGGTATCAACATGCTCGATCTCCACCGAAAGGTAGTCGGAGCACGTTGCGAGATCAAGAATGCGCAGAGGGTCCTTGAAGGAACCTGTGATGTGGTGGCCAGTATTGTGCACCTGCTTGGCTGGTGACCTCTTCTCGTCGAGGATGGCAACTTCGATGCCCAGCGGGTTGGCGGCCTCGCACAGCATGCGACCAAGCTGGCCGCCGCCTAGAAGGCCGACAACGACATTGTCGCCCCCCATTGCTGTGTTTTGACTTGTATCTGAGTCGGCGTCTGGCTCCCGTTGCTGGCGTGAGAGGAAATGGCTCAATGACTTGAACCGTAGCAGCTGGTGCCCGTTGAAGATTATATTCATGCGCACTCGATAGCGTGCAAGCTGAGTCAATATCAATCCGAGAGCTCAGATGACAGCTACCGTATGTACGAAATTTTGATGTCACAACGGCTCCAGAGACCCGCATTTGGGGAGGACATGCAGGTTGAATGCCCGCATGGCGGGGATCGCCACTTCCTTGCGGCCAATCAGTGGGGTGGAGGACCTGCAGAAGCGACCGTAGCTCGCAGCGATGAGATGGCAGATGCCTTCAACGGTCAACCCTGGACGGCTCTCACGAGTTTCCTTGTAGAAATATTCATTTGAAGTGAAACTCTGAGGGTGTCGCTTGAAACAGCCAATTGTACTCAACCAAAAGGCAGAGTTGGTAAATTTACGGTAAATCAAGCTCCTCTGGCTCGACTCCCCTCTTAGTGAGAGCTTCAGCTGACCTTGATGCCTAACAGCGGCCACCCCACGGCAGCGCTTGGCAACTCACCACCACCATCAGTTACGGCATTGAAACAACTTAGCCAACACCGAGAAGCTTTTTGTTCTCATATTTTATGAAGTAACCATCAGATGCATGGCGAAATCATGACGCCGACCATGGATTCGGATCATGTGCAGTAAGACACTCTCACCTAACACCCAACCAGTCCTGAAGAGTCACAGCACGCACAATAGATCTCTTCGTAGCTCATCAGCTAACATGGTTTTCTCAACAAAGTCCCCTCAAACTATTTGAGCTCGCAAAGAGCCAGAAGCAGTTTCTATACACATCGGCGCCCATGGTGCGATACAGCAAGGCGAGCACCCTCAGGTACCACCTTATTCACAGAGTTGCTAACAATCTCTCAGCTTGCCTTCCGCCAAACAGTCCACGAATATGGCACCGATCTCTGCTGGACACCCATGATTCTGGCCAAAGAGTTCAACAGGAATCGCTTTGCCCGAGACAGCGGTTCGACTCCCTGAACCCCTTAAAGGCAAAAAAGGGGGCCTCTGCTGACTCCCTCAAGACTTCGCCATCGCCTCAAAAGGCGTGCAACCACCCACAATCGTCCAGTTCGGAGCCAACGTACCCCTCGAGCTCGCAAGGGCATCCGCCCTCGTCGCGCCCTACAGCAGTGGCGTCGACCTCAACTGTGGGTGTCCGCAATCCTGGGCCTGCTCCGAGACACTCGGCGCGGCCCTCATGGAAAAGCGCGAGCTTGTCCGCGACATGATGATCGAAACCCGCACTCACCTCCGCCGTGATGGCTGGGCCGTCGACAAAGAGCTCTCCCTCTCCAGCCCCAAGGGCCGCAGCGTCAGCGTCAAGATCCGCGTGCACAAAGACCTCCGCAAGACCATGGACTTCATCACCACCGTCTTAGGACCCGACCAGGACCGCCACATCGACTTCCTGACCATCCACCCACGCACCCGCAACACACCCTCCAGCACTCCCATCGACCTCGAGGCCCTCGAGATCCTCACATCCACATTCGGCTCCAAGGTCCCCATCCTCGTGTCGGGGGATGTCTTCACGCTGACCTCCCTGCCTTTCACATCCCCTTTGCTCCCCGTCTCCAACAACCCCACACCAGGCTTCAACCTCCCTCATCTTGCAGGTCTCATGTCCGCTCGTGCCATCCTGGCCAACCCAGCTCTATTCGCCGGCTATGACGCCTGTCCATGGGAGGCAGTTGACAGCTTTCTCAACAATGCCGCGCGGTGCCCACTGCCGTTCAAACTCGTGCAGCATCATGTGAGCGAAATGTGCGGGCCGGGGATGGGACCTAACAAAAAGGCACTGCTGAGCCGACATGAGAGGACCGCGATGATGGCGTGTGCAAACATGATTGATCTGATTGACTTTTTGGATGGGAAGCGGGAAGGGGGGCTGAGGAGGAATAAGCAAGGGGTTGAGGGCAAGGTGTCATAGGATGGGAGTGGCAAGGGAACGAAATGAATAAATACCTACTGATACTCGCTGTTCAAGACGCTCTGTGTCTGTTTGTGATATGCTTGAAACTTGCTGTGTGTCAAACAGAGAAGTGGCCATGTCTGCTTTCCAGTACATCAAGGCAGCCTAATAGTTGTTCTTCACGGTGGAAAGGAGATAGTTGAAGAACAGCACTGTGTTCATCATATGTAGTGCAGCCCAGCCGTAGTCCAGATAGGAGCTGTGCACTTGCCATGCGTGCTAATTAACGCCAATGCACTGCCCGACCATGGTCTGTTTCGTCGAGACACAAGAAGGTCCGTACAGTAAAGTTACAAAAGGCCCCATCGCCTTGATACCACCCAGAGAAGACGCGTCCTAATCCAGGTGACAAGATCCTCACAAACCCCAGGTCTTTGGAACCCGTGCTCCCGCCTTTCTTACCTTCCCAACGCCGTTCGGAAAGAGAAAACCCAACCACGCTGAGCCACCATGAAGTACAGAAAAGTCGCTGAAACACAAAAACATTTTCACATGGTGGTCCCACTTAGGGATCACAAAATTTCGCCTTCGTCCTCGTCCGCCAACCGAGCCCTCTTCGCTTCCCTTTCGCCATCAGAATCCACATCCATCTCAACGCTCTTCCGCTTCGAGCCCGGGAGGTTGGGTGAGCGGAGTCCACCACCATTGGCGTGGTCGTGCGCTGCCATTTCGTTGGCCGCGGCCTTGAGTGCGGTGTCCGAGTCGCCTCTGTTTATCTGGGCTGCTAATTCGATCTTTATCATCGAGGCGTTGGGGTCCGTTGCAGTCTCCTCGTTCTTCACAGAGATACCTTCCTCCTTCTTCACGCTGCCTTCTGCTGCATCGTTGATATGGTCATCTCTGCCGTTCGCACGCCCCGGCAGGCCACCGCGTGGACTCTGTGTGCCTCGATCGGTGCCCATTGGGGTGCCGCCCCGGCTTGAGCCATCAATGTTCTCGCCTCTCCTCCTGGTATTCTCTAGGTTGAACTCTGGCGAGCCGGGCAGCTTGGAATCCTGTTTCTTAAGCGGATTTTCCTTATAGAACTCAGTCATGACGGCGATGGCCTTGTTGATGAGTACTTCGTTGCCATCTAGGAAGCGCCACCATGCCTCTCCCCGCACATCGTCAATCTTCTCGCGAGTGACTGTCGTAGCGAAGAAGATAGCGCTGGTTGCAATGTCGCGCGCTGGCATAAGGAGCGGAAGAACCGTCAGACAGGCATCGTTGCAGAATGCCCATGCCGCGTCGCGTATCGGCTTGTGGTGGATCCTCTCAATATCCTCTAGCTGCTTGTACAGTTGATGGTACGCAATGTCCACCATGAGGTCGAAGGTGAGGGTTTCGAGCATCAGCTCCTCGTAGGTCAAAATGCTGTCGCGCCACCGCCAGTACTCCTTGCTTTGCTCATCAATAATGGCTTTCGCATTCTTTTGCGCCACCTTCCCGACCGCGATGATCAGATCCTTGGTTTTTCGGCAGTTTTCCTCTGTCTTATTCGCAAGGAAAAGTGCGGTTGCCGCAATGTTCTGGAAGGCAAATGGCTTGTTTAGTACTAGGTATTTCCCGCACGCACTGGCTGTACCTACATAGTGGTGGATACCGCCCTTCTCCTCAACCATGCTGCTACGCATGTAGAAGCGGTGGAAGAACATTCCTGCGACCCAGAGTGTCGTTTGCGGGAGGCTAAGCAGGATGCCCGCCTGGTAGATGAAGTTGACGCCCTTCGCCCTCCGCAGCCTTTCCTCTGCCACTGAAAGGCCATCTAGTATGCTGGGAGTGCTTGCAACTTCTTCATGGGTGAAATACCATTGATCGGGGCGTGCCTGTAATGGTCGCTGCGGGCTCGAGTGCGCGGGTGATGGTGCGCTACGGCGCGAGAGGGGTCGGGGAGGTGACGTCCTTGAGCTGTAGGCTGGCGGGGATGGTACTGCTGGCGGCACTTCACGCCTCCGGAGAGCCGGTGGTACTGGCGATTTCGACGGACGGTCCACAATGGTCGGCGGCGGTTTTGGCGGGAGAGATGGAGGCTGGTAGCCCTCTCGTGCAGGACGGTATCTGTCAACGTTCGACATCGTCGGCGACAGTGGATGAATGCCGATACCGATTCAAATGATCCTCCTCCTTGCGCCAGTTACAACGACCGTAGGGAAACCGTGTACATTTGCGAGGCCGGAGGGATGACGTGTTTCGTCGTGGTTTCCAATGGTGAAGACAAACTAAAGGATGGCATTCGCTATCGTAACTTTACACTTATCGGTTCGTTGCAGCACTCGTATGGTCCGTGCGCTGATACGGTCTTGGCAGTATCACGTGAAGCCCCTGATGAAGACCACCTTCTTTCAGAGGTAGGACATGATACAATACATTTGATAAAAGCGCAGCGCAAAACCTAGGCTACACTGCTGCAATTTCTCGTGAGTTTCTACGAGTAAAAGCCTGAAGAGTCGTTTCGACCCCACAGCTTGACTGTCCGGTCGTGCCCGCCGCTCACAATCCACTTGCCGTCCTGGCTCACGTCGACACTTGCTACCGGACCCGTGTGGCCGCTTAGGGACTGGACAAGCGCCCAGTCGTCTGCCGAAAATAAGTTGACTTTGTGGTCGAAGCCTGCTGAAACAAAGAATGTGCCCGACTTCTTTGGCAGCTGCATCTCCTTGTCGTCCTCGCCGGGCGGGACGCCCAGCAGGGGGTCGTCTAGCCCTTTGAACCACCTCACGTCGGCAACTGCGCTTGAATGAGCGCCTACACCCCCAGACCTCTGGACCTTCCTGACGTCCCAGCATTTGACCCACCCATCGGCCGAGGCTGTCAGAACCCGGTGGCCATCCGAACCCCAATCCAGACCGTAGATAGGTTTGATATGGCCATCCAGGTGGCCATCGAGTATCATAACAGTTCGTCCCGAGCGCAGGTCCCAGATTCGGCCGATACTGTCCAGTCCCGCGCTGGCAAGGAGAGAGCCATCGGTGTTGAAGCTGACAGTGTAGACTCCACGCGAATGGCCTTCCTGGAGAAGCAGTTCTGTTGTCGTCTCAACGTCCCACAATCTCCAGGAAGTATCCTCAGAAGCAGAGGCTACATATTTTCCTGAAGGATGAAATTCAACGCGGCATACGCGCTGGGAGTGACCCGACAGCGTCGCGATTGGCGTATCCTGCGTCAGCGACCAGAGATGAACCTGGCCTTCAGCACCTCCAGATGCGAGATTGACGGTATCGGGAGACACATTGTGGTCTGGCAGCGTAGATCCAGGTCTCCACGCAATACCGCTCACTTTACCAGTATGTCCCCTCAGCGTCTGCTTGTGCTCCAGACTGGGGATCTCGATGAGTTTCACTTGACCACCCCAATTGCCTGTCGCAATCATCTGGCCGTTGGGCGAGAACCTTGTCATGCTGACATGGCGGTCTCCCGCTGTCTGACTGCCCTGAAGTTCAAAGGCCTTGAGACGCTCCTTGAGTTCTTTTCGGAATTTGATGTGTGTCCGTAAAGGAATCGTTGCCTCTTTTTTCTGGAAGTCGATCCGTTTCTTCGCTCGAGGGATCGAATATTGGGCGATCTGTATCCTAGCCTCAAGGAGCTCTGGCCCACCCCTCGAGTAGAATTCCTCCTCTTGCTCCTCGGCTCCATCCTCTGACGCAGCATCTTTCATGTCGACATCTACCTTGTCTTGGCCTGAGTTTTGCGCCTTCTCGGTGAGGAGCTCTCGGAGCCGATCGCGCCTGTCGACAAGGCCCTCGCCGAAGAGAGTGACGGGCTCGCCTAGCTCTCGGAGCCTACTCCGTACCCTGCCATCATCGGTAGGGACAGCTATGGTTGCTGCCAGTCGTCGTCGTTCAAATTGGGAGAGAAGCGCGGACGCCTTCTCAGGCGCCATGCCGGCTCCAGCTCCGGGAATCTCATAGTCGCGGTCGAGGGCTGTAGCCTGTGTCAGGGACTGCACCATAAAGTCTGAACACCGGAATCTGGAACTTACGAACTGAGTCTAGGTCGATGCCTCCACGGTCCTGCAAGCGACGGCGCGGGTCAGCTTGGCCTCTGTCTGTGCTGTTGAGCTGCTGCGATCCAGATGTTGAGACTGGCGATTTGGAACTTACCTCGGTGTCAGCTTCCTCCACATACGCCCGGCGCGACGGGTGCATCATGATTGCGACAAAGTGCTGTTTCTGCTGCGTCGAACTAGTGGTTGGCCGTTTGATAGAAACTGAGTCAAGCTTGGTTCGAGGGCGAAGGCTGAGGTTGTGTTGCATACAGCCGCTTGGCTTGGCGCAGTTTTTTTGAATCGAGAGAGGGTCAAGCACATTGGGCCCTAACCCTGGATATCAAATCCACACGCAAGCGAGTAACAACTTACGAGCTGCCTAGGTTTCCCTTCCAATCTATTATGTGGAGGTAACATACTTGTACGCATAAATAGATTAATCTACATTACAGACTATGTACACCAAGTCCTGGCAAAGCGGCACTATGGACCAAAGTCACCAAGTTTACTGTGAAGATCTGAACAACGCATAGCTGGTTGGTCTACAGTCAGACCAGGCGCCACCTAAGCCTCAACTAGCTTATTTTCCACCTCCCATCATGGCCATGGTGCTGTGATACCGCGTCAATATATGCAATAACCATTTTCTGAAGTTTCGGGTCCCTATCCGCTTTTTAGTTTGAGAAACATGGAACATGGACCTTCACTTGAGGGATTGAAGTTGCTGCGAAGGATTATTCACGGAAGTGGAGCATCCGCAGCTTCCCCAGAACCAAAACCTTGCTTACGGGACCCGCTGCCGCCCAGCCCGCTTTCAGGCGGCGATGGGGCGATGGGGCTGACAGGGCTACCCCCTAGGCTAAAGTGCCCTCGCTGATTGGCCGCCTGCTGGAGAAAAACTGGGCATGTGAACATTTGGCAGGTCCTGGTGAATTTTCGAGAGTCCCTCTTTCTCCTCTGATCTCCCTTGCCTGACAGAGGAAACTCTTTTCTTTGCCAACACCAAGTGAATCCGACAACGAGACATCTCATCAATGCATACCCAGACGAACCACGACGACAACTCTTCTTCATTCTTCAAATTCCAGATGCGTGCGACTTCTCACAACCAGGGACCTTGCCGAAACAGCCACATTGAGCCCCGAGCCGACGCTCAGCGACGACGCGGCGAGCCTTGAGCGCAACGCTCCCGTACACTGCGCGAGGCGTGTATTTTCGACAGACGACTCGATCTTCGGGGGCCGAGAATCGACTCTCGCGCATCTATCATTTTGAACTTCTTTAGCAACACATATGAATAAGGGCCCTAGCCCTAACACCTCGACCCCGACGGAACAATGATCCCCAAAGCGACCCCCGCGCTCAAGACGGTGCGCGGCTTCAACGGAACTCCCACTGCTTCTGGTGACGAGGGTGATATTTCGGATTTCCCCTCGACCCCTCAGTTTCGCGGAAAGACCCCAGTCAAGCGGGCCCACAAGCCGCCGCACATCGTTGGCGATGTTGTCAGCGCAAACTGCAGCCCTGTTCTCAAGCCGGTCACGTCGCCTGGCATCAGTGGTATCGGCAAGCTACGCATGCAGCTGGAGCCCCTGAGCCTCGCCCATGACACCACCGCATTTTCCTCACGTGCCAGCTCCATGACCCGCGGCAGCGAGACTCCGGCTAGCCGCAGTCGTCGCCCTAGTCGGATGGCTTTGCGGAGCAACAGTCACAGGAATAGTAACAGCGGCAGTGGAGACGAGACTGCTTCCGAGGCGACGACCAGCTACGAGATAGAGCTCGAAAATGACTTTGTCTGCGACGGCCCGGGTATCGACGAGAGCGTCCTCTTGGATAACGTCAATGTGGTTTGCTCGCGCCAGAAAATGACAGCAGACGACTTTGAGCATCTTCGGTGCCTTGGAAAAGGGACATATGGGACTGTCCTCCTGGTCAAGCAACGCAGTACGGGCCGGCTCTTCGCCCAGAAGCAGTTCAAGAAAGCTTCTCTGGTCGTGCACAAAAAGCTGGTCGAGCAGACCAAAACGGAACGCCAGATCCTTGAGAGCGTCAACCGCCACCCTTTCGTAGTCAAGCTGTTCTACGCTTTTCAGGACCAGGAGAAACTGTACTTGATTCTCGAGTACGGCCAAGGCGGCGAACTCTTCACCCATCTCAGCACGGAGCGGATGTTTCCCGAGCAGACAGCTGCATTCTACATGGCTGAGATGGTGGTTGCATTGTCCCACCTGCACGAAACACTGGGCGTCGTCTACCGCGACCTCAAGCCCGAGAACTGCCTCCTGGACGCGGAGGGGCACCTGCTTCTAACCGACTTCGGCCTGTCCAAGGTTGCCGTCGACCCCTCAGACGAGTGCAAGTCGATTCTTGGCACCGTCGAGTACATGGCACCCGAGATCATTCTAGGCAAGAAGTACGGCAAAGCTGTAGACTGGTGGTCATTTGGCGCACTCGGCTACGACCTGATGACAGGCAACCCTCCGTTCCGAGGACAGAACCACGCCAAGATCCAGGAGAACATTGTCAAGCAAAAGATAGTTATACCGTACTTCCTCGGCCCGGACGCTAAGGACTTGTTGACCCGCCTGCTACGGAAGGACCCCATCAAGCGACTTGGTTCTAACATGCCCAAGGATTTGATCACGATCAAAAAGCATCGCTTCTTCCGCAAGATCGACTGGGTCAAGCTGGAAGCGCGTGAGCTCGAGCCGCCGATCCAGCCGATGATCACTGACCCCGAGTTGGCTGAGAATTTCGCGCCCGAGTTCACCGAGTTGAGCCTTAGCCCGGTGGTGAGCCGATTCGACGATCCGTGGAGCGCTGCCGACTCTAAGGACGGCAAGGATGACGTGTTCGGGGGATTCAGTTTCGTTGCGTCGAGCAGCCTACTTGAGGGTCATGGGTTCCAGATTCCGGTCTAGATTTCTGTGTTTGTCCACACTGTTGCTAGAGACGCGCAAGCGTTCGAAGAGGCGCAGTCAGAGGTGTGATGGAGCAGCGGGTTTTCTCTTCTCTGGGCCTGGGGTTTACGCCGGGGCACTTTTGAGCAATGCCGTCGAGCAGGATAAGAAATGATTTTCGCGATTAGTTACGGATACAACTGGGTGTCAAAACACTCTACGGGAATGTCTCAGAGGGAAAAAGGGCTTGGAAAGCAGGCCATCCTGTTGACCAAAGGGTGTCTAGCGTGGTGCGAACGGAGTTTGGCTTGGTGTTTGACGTCGCGGTGCCTGCGAGCCACTCGGAATGCGAGGCTTGGGACTGGTTCTAATAGATAGTCTGACGACTACTTCGATGATAGATTAGGTATATAGATTTCTCCGACCTGCTAATTATATCGGAATCTGTTACAGAAACTCTTACGCTTCGTCTATTACTCTGTTACTGATTTTATGCCTCGATTTCTGAGATTACAAACAAACATAGAAAATCTCCGGTTCGGCAAGGTGCCCGTTTGTCGTTTTAGTGTCCATGTTTCGGGAGGCGATCTCCAGGCCCACGTGAGTAGCCATGGGGGATTTTCATGCCGAAAGGTGACTTTCGTCCGCCGTACCGGTACATTCGTACAACGAATGGTTGAAATATGCAGAATTAGCTGGTCACCCAGTCTAGGTATCCTCGAATATGCAACGCTTTCACTTGAAACGTTATCGTCGAAAATCCATTCGTTGGGCCTGAGAGAGAACACCTTCGGGCCCGAAACTCGACATCGGGGCTTCGGGGGCCGTCTGTCAATGGTGCGTCAGTAGAGTGGGCATGTAAGTGACAGCCGGAGGAGGCAGGGAAAGTCGGAACGGCCCACCCTTCGCGGTTGACGGGATGGGATAGGGCCAGCAGGGCGGTGATGACGCGTAACGCACAGTTGGCGTACATGTCTCGGCGTTTCGAGACTCCCTTAACGAGCGCAACGACGGCCGGAGGGGAGGGACGGACACCGGAGCAGGGACGTGGGGGAAACGGCGCACAGGAGGGAGGCCGGTTCGGTGGTTTTTTTTTGGGGGAGGAGGCAGGCAGATCCACACACCCTTCAAATAGTCGGTGTGATGGCCCAATGGCGATCAAACTGGCGGCGAAGAGCGGAGCCTCATGGGCTTTTCTAGGCCCTTACGGTCCTTTCGCGGGACGTGGTTGCGATGGCTCCGGTTACTGGTCGTCGGCAGCCAAGATATGATGAAAGTGAGAGAACAACCACTGGGAGACTTGCACGATGCAGTCGTCGGGCTTGGGGCGCCCGGTAAGCCGCCGGCATCCGCAGGGTCAATCGCCAAGGATAGCCTCTGGCGCAGCGTTAGTGAAGGCAGGGCAGGGCAGCGTCGGTGATTGCCGTGGACCTCTGGGTTAGACCTCTTGACCGCCCAATGGGCGTGAAGGCAATGGCAACGAGGCTTCGCTTGGATGTCCGGAAGGAGCGGCGACAACGGTGAGAAATCTCGAAATACGGGAATGGCAGGGCTGTGACTTGTTATTCGGAATAACTGCCGGTGCACAATCTGGGGATGGCGCTGGGGACTCAGAGATCTTAGGTGCTTGCCAAGCCTCTCTCTTCCCCTTCGCGGGGCGGGACGGGGCCGATAGGGAAACGCAACAGGGCAGCTGCGGCACGTCAAAGTCTTGGGTTCCCATAGAACGCGGATCCTATCTTCATACCCTCATTACTCACGACTGACAAATGGCTTGCGCACCATGCGAGCGTTTCTTGTGCTCGGCAATAGCATTTGTCAGGGGACGAGAAGCCGAACATGGTTATAAACTGTCGTCAGGACAGCATCGGACAACGGTAACGTCTGTACTACATCCTGCAAAGATAACCCCATATGATGTCAAGCAATGCACCGTGGCACTATTTACCGAAGAGCTGGTATAGTCTCGCAGCATGCGTGGTGTCAGTCGTTGTTTGCATGTGGAACCAGGCAACCCGTAGTCTAGGGTTCGCTCCAGCGCCAAACGTGAGCCGGCGGATGTCTATTTCGAAGCGAGGCGGGGATGGATTGAACTCCTAAGTTGAACCCAGGAGGGAGAGCTGATAAGTTCAGCATCCAAGGCTGAACTGGCCAACATCAACCCCCCCCTATGTGCCGAGCAGTGATGGTGCCCCTGAGATTTGACGCAAAGCGCACCTCTGCCGTGTTTGGTCATTCAATAGTCCTTTCGGATCTAATGGTGTGGTGGCATGCGAACCGCATCTCTTCTTGGCACATGGGCTGAAGCCCGCGCCATGGATACTCGCGCTGACGGGAGCTGTAACTACTGCGGAATGTACATAACAGCATTCCCGCAGTCGTGCCCATATAGGTCGAAGCAACGTTGGCGCCCCTGTGGCTAGCACGGGTGGGGAAGCTGAAGACGGCTCGTACACCATCAGAACACAAGCCGCCGAGATGTCGCTTGAAACAGGCCGTTGTCCTGGCAAATGCTGCTGCATACCCTGGTACAATGTACTTGTTGATAACAGCGGCGTTTTGCAGCACAAGTAAGCGGCAAAACGTGATGATACACCCCTATAATTAACTTTATAAGGTTCCTCCGATATGCTGCCAAGCCGAACCCGGGTTAAGGCCAGTGAGGCCCAGCCCCGCGCCCCCCAAGAACGCGTGTGTTTCCGTTGGAAAGTAATCCGATGCGCTGGCTAAGGCTGGCACCCATTGGACCATTGGACGGTCTGCCAGGATCGGCGGCCGAGTGGGTGCCAGGATCAAACTCTGGCACCGAGAGGACGATCGCAGCAACCGCAGATGCTTGGAAATTAGCAGCGTTTTGCGTGCCGGCTTGCATCCCCCGTCCCGAGCGCAGCAGAGAGCCAGCGGCCCAATGCGCCGACTTTTGGCGCGGCCCCTCGCCGTCAGCACGCCACGGGGTACTTTCGTCTCACTCCTAGGTTGTGCTGATTGTGCATTGCCACAACCAGGAGGCAGATGCACGAGACGAGCTAGGCCCGCTGATATTAAGATGCCCAACTGCCCTGAACACCGGGGACATGCCCGGACTGTTCCTGAGTCTTCGTCTTTCCATCGAATCCCCAGGATCATCGACTTCATTCGCAATTGTCACTCTTTGACCAGTGCCTCGCTCATAAGCCGCTTGCAGAGTCGTTGACAAGGAGCCGCTTCCCTTAGTGTGTGTTATCTCCGGAACTCCTTCCCCAATTCGAGTCCGAAAAAAAAACGACAAGGGGGCACCTTGAACCCCTACTGAGAGCACGCGCTGTACTCGCTACCGCTTCCCCGGAACGCGAAGCTGTTGCTTTGATACTACTATTTCGGTCTCGATTCTTCCGCCATTCTGCTGGTGTATCAATTGGCGACTTCTACCCGCTATATCCACACATCTTGGCAGCTGTTGTAACTATCAGCTGCACAATTCCTGTCTACCAACAGCCAGCCCACGTCGACGTTGTGCGGCGCGCACAATGACGATTGCCAGGGCGTCTTTGTTGGCGGCGGCACTGTCGTGTAAGTTTGCCTTTGCCGCGGGCTAGGAGGATACCAGTTGCTGACTTTGTATCTGAATAGGCGCGAGTATTGTGCACGGTGCCGTCGTAAATTACTGCCCCAGCAATGCGAACGGCGTTTGCTTCAAGGTCGCCATCCCGAGCTCGTCGGCGAGTGCAGGATCCGGAGACATATACTTCAGCATCAGTGCCCCGTCCTCGTACGCATGGGTATCGCTCGGTACCGGGACCAACATGCAGAACTCCAACCTTTTCGTGGTATATCAGGATGGGTCAGGGAATATGACGCTCTCCCCTCGAAAGGGCACCCGCCATACAACTCCTACATTGGACACCAGCAGCACAGCAGCCCAGTTGACCCTCCTTGCCGGGAGCGGGGTTACTAACGATGGTCAGATGGTCGCCAACGTGAGGTGTTCAAACTGTCAGTCTTGGAGTGCTGGCACGATGTCGTTGGACAGCACCTCAGCAGGCTGGGTGGGTGGGTGGAAGTCGGGGAGTTCATTGGCGACGACAAACCAGAATGCCAGGATCGCAGAGCACGACGACACTGTGACATTCAACCTCGACTTGACCAAGGCGACCGTTGCCACCGACAGCAACCCATTTGTGTCGAGTGCAGACAGCGGCGGGATCGGCGATTCTGGTTCTGATTCCGGTTCCGGTTCCGGTTCGGGCTCTGGCTCGGGTTCTGGCTCCGGCTCCGGCACAGGATCGGGTTCTGGCTCAGGCTCCGGCGGCGCCGTCACCGAGGTGGGGACATCCTCCGGCGTCAACACCGGCGTCTTGGCGGCGCACGGAATTGTAATGGGTCTTGTATTTGCGGCCCTGTACCCCCTCGGCTCGCTTCTCATGCCTCTACTTGGCAAGTGGTGGGCACATGCGATCTGGCAGAGCGTTGCGTTTGTCCTCATGTGGATCGGATTTGGAACGGGCTATAAAGCGGCGAAAGACCGACAGATGGTAAGTGCACCGACCATATGCGAACAGGATCCTAGCCATTCTCAGCTTGCTAACATCGTCATGGCAGCTTTTCGATAACCCGCACACCCTCTTCGGCACGGTTGTTGTTTGCTTGCTGGCGATTCAGCCCGTGCTGGGCTGGGTGCACCACAATCATTTCGTGTCGACTGGTAATCGTGGCATTATCAGCTATGTGCATATCTGGTGGGGGAGAATATTGCTGGCTCTCGGTGTCATAAACGGTGGCGTTGGTTTGCAAATGGTGGGAGAGCGCAAGTCCATCGTCATTGCATACAGCGTCGTCGCTGCCGTGATCTTCGGTGCTTGGTTCGTTGCTAAGGCTGCCAGATTCTTCGGCAACAAGAAGGCCACTGAGCATAAGCAGTTGAACAGTCCTCGCCAGGAGTACGAGCTGCCTAGGCGACCGTACCAGAAGACACGCGAAGATCGATACAGATAGACAGGCGAAAAGTTGCAAGCGGGGAGAATCTAGACGGCCCGGGCTGGCAATACCGATTTAGACTTGGGAGCAGAATACAGATTAGTGGTTGGGGCAGCAACGTTCGATGGGAGTCCGTAGCAAAATGAGGTGTTTGACGGCGGGATCTCGGGAACTAGGATAGGGGCGTTATAAGCTGGCTCTCTTGAAAGGATTATTCCATCCATCGACTGGGTGCACTCTGTGCTTACCACTTTGCCTTGTATTCCCGGCTGACTGTTTGGTGTGGTGAATTCGTGCTTTGATTTGCTGAGACCCCGCTCCACCAGAGCTTCCGAGGTTGGCTGAGCAGTTAGAAGATGGACAGCTAGATAGCTCCATCCATGCCCGGACGCTTGCATCACATCCGCAAGCAGGTGCAATCAACACCTAAAAGCAGAAAACCAGCTTATTCCGAAGCCCTAAACGAAGATAGAAAAGCTGATTTCAAGTTCCGACGTCTGGGTTCTGTTTTAATTAAACCCCCAGACAATCGATCTCCTTCGGAGTGCGACGGGTGTTGCAACTTGGGAGTCACGTGACATTGAGGTGCAGCCTTCGGTGGCGCCAAATCTAAGCCGGCAGATTTTCGAAAACCTCTCAGCAACGCTCCTCGCGATCCCCGTCTCGTCAATTACACACCCCCAGTCCATCCTCCAAGATGCTGTCTCCTCTCTCCCGAGCCTCGGTACGTCTCAATTGGGCTTTTTCTAACCGTTGAGACACATTTCTAACCGAATTGCTCTTCAGAGCGCTCGCAAGGCCGTCTCCGCCATCTCCAGATTCGCCGGCCGAAATGCCGCCCAGATCCAGATGAGGACCTTCATCGCCCCGACGGTTTCGCGGAGAGGTACGTCCTACACATGTTTTTTGCCTCAATTCCCTGGTGGTCGTGTCGTGGTCTATGGTGGTCAGGTTCCCGGTGATACACGACGTCCTGGAGCAATGCAGTTGGAGAGACGACAACGGAGTCAATTACGCCATCGCGCCCGATTACACGATACACATCGATACTTCCTCCAGCTATATACACAATCAATCTCCCTGTGGAGCGTAGTGGCGATAGCTCTCTCCTCGACTGAATCGTCAAACCGAATCCAAAACACTTCCCTCCTCAACGATCACACACCATGCATGACACGACCTGCCCCGACCCCCTCATTTCCCGGATCCAGCACCTTGATAGCGTCGGGAAGCTAACAAACCACCCCTCTCTTATAGCCGACTTCGTCCAGGAGCTCTACCTTAAGGAGCTCAAGGCGTACAAGCCCGCCGCCATCAAGGATACCGACTCCGTTGGCCAGGTCGCCACGTTCTCCCTCCCCAAGGCTCCCAAGTCCCCCGAGGAGTCCGACCTCTCCTCCAGCCTGCAGGAGTACGAGGCAATGGTGGTCGAGGTTGAGGGTTCGGAGGGTGCCGAGGCTGGTAAGCCTGCTGCTGTCATCGAGGACTGGCTGGTCGACGAGGAGGATGAGCCGGCCCACAGCCACTAGAGTCCCTCCAAACTAGACAAAAGGATCACCATTGGCGCAAACCATCACCAATCGATGTATCTTGGGGGAACCGTTTCGCTCCCCTTTCTCTTATCCTGGATGGGGTCTCCCGTAAGGGTACGTGGCAGGAGTGATGTGAAGTTAACCAACATCCATCTTGGGCCTGTTTTCTCCATAGTGCAGACAGAGTCGGAACGAGGACCTAGGCAGGTACTTGATTGGATGAGGATGGTGAGGAAGGAGTAATCCGTGTACATTGTTATTTTGAGTTTGTTATAAGACTACAGGACGAGCTCTTCGGCGTATTGAATGTGGTTCCAGACGCTGTTATTGAGTTACACCTCACAAAGAGCGGCCCAGCATGTTCCCTTTCTACTCATCCACCCAAGACTCCTAGATCTGTCAGCGGATGAGATCGACCTGGCTACTTTCATTACTGCCTTTATCCTATCGCGCCCATAGATAATAAACCTTCGAATTGTAAGAGAATTATAACACAAACAAACACAAAGTTGAGCCATTGAATTCCATAGGGTTTGTGATGATACATTTCTCAACAACGCTCTTTTCTGATTTATTTTGGATAATATTAGATGTCATCAGCACACCTACTTCTGTTTTGTAACAAAAAGCCTTGAGCTATGCACAAGTACTTGGCTATGGTGAGTGATGCGAGCATCGATACGGGTGAAATGAATTAGCGCACTACTTGATTGGCCCACACTGAAGGTTACATTGAGAAGGTATTCGAGGGAGACCGCCCAAGGGCCGCCCTGCATGAAGAGCCTTCATCTCGTCCACTCTGGCTATTCTGGAAGCCAGTCCACGTCCAGTACCGCATTGGTACGGAATGAACTATAACAATATCCATCCAGCAACGTCCCCAAGCTATTAAGAAGCGATCAACCGGACCGCAAGTTAGTGATAGCCAGAGACACCTCCCCAAGGGCAGACTCCATCTACGACAAAGCACAGCTGTCATTCTTTGCCAGTGAGTAAATCATTTCCATTAGACACCCTCGCCGAAAAACAGAGCGCCCCGTGTGCGTCCAGTCAACCAAAACCCCCCATGCCAATATGACCGCCTTGAATGCATTATGCCGTTGCTCGTGGAAGTCGTCAACAAAAAAAGTTCTTTTCTTGGTCATTTCCTGCCGCATCCGAACTGGGAGTAGAGAAATAAAACAGTGGTGGAGCGGTATCGCCGCTTGCCAGGGCGAGGGAAAGGATAACTTCCGTCACATATCATCGAAATTCGATGAGCCAAACATCTGCTCGTCGTTTGTGTTGGTCTTGACAATACCGCTCATGCGATTGGATCCCCGAGGGTCGAGGTCATTCAGATCATCCCAGTCGTCGTCCTTCTTATGATCTGCGGCGTCGTCCATCTCCTCGTCATCCTCATATTTGTATCGATCCCGCATGTGATCCTCGAGTGCGCTTTCGTCCACAAAAGTGAACCCTTGGAAGTTGGCCTGCACAGACGGGGACAATGGCGTCGATGTAGCGAAGCCACGTGCTAAGGCGGCCGCCCGCTCGTTGAGGGACCCATTGGTGTTAAGAGCATTTGTGAACTCTGGATCGAAGTATGAGACATCTGTATCGCTCTTCAACTGCGGTTTGAATGGTGGCGTAATCAGCTTCTTGGCAAGCGCGTCCCAATCGATGTCGTTGAAAAAAGCATGCCTCTTGAGCTCCTCGGCATCGTCTGTTGCGCCGAGGCGATGCTTAGGATTCCTATTAAGCAACCCCTTCACGAAGTTGCGTCCTTCGAGGGAAAGCGTGTCGCGCGGAAACCTGACCTTGCCAAAGGCGATATTCTTGTACATCTGTTGCGTGTCTTCGGCGTAGAACGGGCTCCAGCCACAGCACATCTCAAAAACGAGAACCCCCAAGGACCAGAAGTCCACCATTTTTGTGTAGCCAGCTTCGTCTAGGAGTACCTCGGGGGCTAGGTATTCTGTGGTGCCGCAGAAGGTATTCGTCGTATCGTTCTTGGTTAGATTTGCCTTTGACAAGCCAAAGTCGCACAGCGCAATATGGCCATTGGCGTCGAGGAGAATGTTTTCGGGTTTAAGGTCACGATAGACAATATCGTTTTCGTGTAGGTGTTGAATTGCAAGGATGAGTTCGGCGATGTAGAACTTTGCCCGCTTTTCTTCGAACTTGCCATCCTTTTGCAGATGCCAGAACAGCTCTCCACCAGACATGTAATCAGTTACCAGATAAAGATCTGATGGCGTCTGGAAGGAAAACTTCAAGCCCACGATGAACGGCGAGTCCGCCATCGCCGTCCTGACCAGGATGTTTCTCTCCCCAACCGTGTGTGCCACCTCCTTCTTTTGCACAATCACCTTCTTGGATAGAACCTTCATGGCATAAATCCGCTTTGTGTCCTTTTTCCGCACCTGATAGACCTGGCCGAACGTGCCTTTTCCGATAAGCCGCAGGATTTGGAAGTCTTCGGGTCCAAAGTGCTTTTGCTCAGCTCGTTGGTAAAGCGCCTCGACATATATCTCTCCGGTGGGGGCATTCTCGGCCATGGTATCGGCGTGCCCTGCGAGAGCGAACCAGCCTCGAACCGGACCGTCTCTCTCTGATCGCTTTGCCCGGAAATCGACGTGTCCGAGGAATTCCTCCCCCGACTGGCCTTGACCGTAGACAGAAATGTCCACAAGCATGTCCGAGTCAACAACGTCGCTGCAAGATTGTCAGCAAATTCAACTCCAAGATACAGAAAGAAGACGCATACAATATAGCTTCCGCGTCCCATTTAGGGTTAGTAAAGGAGCGCCGCACATTGCGGTTCCGGAAGGTATTATAGTCGCTGATGCTAGTGTTGCTGCTTTGTCTGCTGCGCATGGGAATTGCCATCGCCGGTCTGCCGGAATCGCTCCCTTGTCGTTGAATGGGAATTCCGCCCATGGCGACGGCAGCAATAGCCGCGTCGTCATCGCCACCCTCCGACGGGCGAGGCCCCCCCGAGATGAGCTCGCTTCGTTGAAAGACAACCACCACATATGGATCCCGACACATTTTCAAGCCCTTCGCCTCCGCAATCTTGATCGTAAGTTTGCCCTTTGCTGCCGGTGCTTGCGCCCCGGGTGGTGTTGGGGTATGGGTAGCCGTGCGATCAACCTTGTCCCCATTTTCTCGACCGGTGTCCTCCTGGCTTGTGCTCCGTGGCGGGGGAACCGATGCCGAAAGTGCGCGAGTCGGGGTTGATGTACCACTCTTTTTGGCCGAGATATCTGTTAGCTTCTTGAGGTGTAGGACAGAGGCTGACCCTAAAGAAACACTCTCTACACCAGAAGTAAAACGCGGACGACTTGGAGAGTTGGGAACAGTGGCAGGGCGTCCGGCAGGGTTTGAGAGGTGACAGGCGGATACGCTTGACCCGTCAACAGTAGTTGACAGGGGCGCCAGCAGAGACAGTCTACGCATCTTCCCTTTCCCAGAATCCGAGACACTGAAGTTGCGGAGACTGACCGGTCGGGAAGCTGGCGGTGTCCCAGCCCTCGACTTCTGACTGCTGTGATCACCCTGATAGTTGCGCAGCGAAGACCGCAGCGAGGCTGGGGGGGTCGGGTATGGGTGCAGATGCTCAACCGTTGCGACTGAGGATTCCGGCGCCTCTCCCACAATCCCATCAGGCAGAAGAGGAGTGCTCTCTTCTACCGGGACAACGCAAGATGCTGGTTCAACTGGGCTGAATGGGGGCTCAGACGTAGGAACAGTCGGCGAACATCCCCCTGCTACAAGTGTGGTAGGCTCGGGAACCGTCGCTTCCTGCCCGCTTGCCTTGAAAGGCCCAGACAAGAACCGCTGAAAAGAGCTTGAACGAACCTGGTTGAAATAGCTCATGATGCCCGGCAGCCGTTTGTCGTGAAGGTCCGGCTGGGGAGTTGCGACACCGGACCGGGGCGTTTCAAAGCCGGCGATCTGATCAACGCCATCTTCTTCTGATGTAGCAGGCCTGCTACTTCTTAAGTTAACACCCTCCATCGTGACAACAATAACGCGCTTATAGCATGATAAGACCCAAGGACCCTGGTGAACGATCAGGTGCGGGGAAAGAGAGAAATGTGAAAGATGATGACAGTTAAGCGGGGGATGTGTGCTAGCTCATGATGACTCCTCGAATGGGGAAAGTTGAGCTGGGGCGAGAATTCCAAGTGAGCTGAGGAGGTTCGGGAGAGTGGGTGGATATGCATGTATGACGAACAGAAGGCGGAGGAATTCCGGGCTGCCCAAATGAGATCGCCAAAAAGTTCTCATTCGGCTGACAGGGAAAAGGGAGAACCAAGCCCGGGAAAGCCAACAAGCAAACACTCTCTGCGCGCGGACAGTGAGCGAAAAGCCTTTGCCGAGAATTTTCTGCCCCCTCCAAGCGTACGGTAGCACCCTTGATGCTTGCCATGTGGTCGTCGAGGGGTCTTTGGGGTGGGGGAAGGTCTCCTCGGACCATTCCCAACCTGCAGCGGCCCAGTTCCAAGCCCCAAGACCGGGTCGGAGACAGGGGAGGGGTGGGCCGAGAGAACAGGATGGCAGCCCGCTCAGTCAGCGAGTCAGGCTTCTCAGGTTGATAAGCCCGCTCCGGCCCCAGCGCCCGTTACCGCCGTAAATCCTGGTTTGGACGGCCAGCTTTGGCATGTGCAAATGAAGCATTGATGGATGCGGTATATACGCACGCTCGTGCGTCGCCTATGGTGTGCCCGTGATCCCGTGGCGAGCTTTTCGCGAGGCAACATCCGGTAGGCTGGAGCTCTCCCAGCTTGGGAACTTGGTGCCGCCTTGCACCAACTGAGATTCGACCACTTGCGAAGGCGGCGCTAGCCTGACTCAACGCTCCCGCGGCAGAGAGATGAAGCGAAGCGACTTGAACCTGCAGTTGACCGGGCTGTGCACTATCAAGCAAGCTGCTGGATTCGTCTCACCACTTGCCACCGCTTCAGCCAGCTCAGAGGAAGTCCAACCCAGGGTCGATGCGGCGGCCTGTGTGTTGTGACAACACTGCTGGCACTACCAGCAGATGCTTGGGCACTTGAGCCGGCATGGGATGGGTGTCTTGAGAAGCCGAGGGGAGTTGGGGCTCAATGGGGGGCCGGAAACGATCAGGCAGTGTGGTATTGTGGCTAAAATGTTGCCGGTCTTCTCGAAGCCCACGAAGAAGGTGCTCAACCTGCTAGCAATATAAAGGGTAAAGTGATGGAAATCAAGGAGAACAAAACATGGAAAGTAAAAGGGAAGTGAGACCGATATACGAATGTGTGCTGGGGAGGGAGATCCAGGGTTATCATTCGAGAGTGGGTGCAATGAAGCTCGCGGACTCACTTTGACATCATGGCCTGGGTTGCTCTTCTGAGCAAGTCGAAACCTCCGGTGCCGCCAGCGGAGGGTGCCGCTGCTGCAGTATCGCCGCCTGCGGGGCCCGACATCCTGCCTGTTGACAACGAATGCCAGGCAGAATTGGAGGAAAGACCGGCTCGGACCGGATCGTGGACGCGAATGGCCACGGTCGCTTACTTCTGCTGTCGTCGGTCTTTTGAACGGACGGTTCAGATATCGGAATGCGGGAACGTTGAGCTCTGCACGCCGTGGTTGATGAGTTCTCGCTAGTTTTAGGTGGTTTTGTTGGAGAGGACAAGGTCGCGGGGTTGGATGGGGGGTGTGTTTTGGGGGAGGCCTTTGAGACTTAAAATGGCAAGTGGGCGAGCGCCTACCTGGGCTTTTTCGACCTGAGGCTTTCCAGCCGCCAGGTGCTGGCTGCAGGTGCCCAAAGAGCCCCGCGAGCTTGACGCAAAACCGACCACCTAAAACCGTGCGCGTAGCGGGGCACCGAGGGATGACTGCCGAGACCTCCCGAGACTCTAGGGCATCCAACAAGGCGGGGCAGTACTCTAGGTCCAGTAAGAATCGGCACGTCTCTGAGCTCCAGTTACCCCCGGTCGATTGGAGCCTGTGATAGCCGCTCAAACTTCCTGCCGACGCCCAGCTGAGCGATGAGACCACCCAGGTCCTTTTATCGTTGGTTATCAAGAGCCTTGCCCGAGGGCTCTGCAATTTGCTAATAATCAGACGGGGGGCGGGGTCAGCCCGTTGGCTGTGTCCGAGCTGCGATATCGCGATGCCGCCAAGAGGCGCGCCTGGCTGTACAAGAACCGCCGCCTCTACAAGCTGTCTAAATATCGCGCTGGAGTGGCGCCGGATGAGGTGCGTGGTATTCGATGTGGGGGGCCGAAAAAACAAGTTGCAAATAAACGCCCGGGCACTTTCCTTGGGGATCGTAGAACGGCGATGCCGGCCTCTGTTATACCGCGTTGTTGGCTACAGCTTGTCGAGTTCTAGTTCTCGCCTTGATGGGGCTGACGGGCGACGAGAGGGTTTAGACGGGGCCATGAAGGAAGAAAGTTCGAAACGTGGATGGTTGGGAGATGGCAGAAGGGTGCTATTGATGAGTTGTCTACTTTAAACAAACTCCCGTCAAGCTGGAACCCGCACTTCTCGCAAATAATTGATTGGAAGGCACGGCCTTGGGGAATGGACGGTCGTGACTGACTGACGTGCGACGCTCTGTGATGAGCTGTTAATCAACACGCCAGGGGCGCCGTTACCGGGGTCCCAACTTTAGACTGGGAGCTGGCTGCCCATCGGCCTGGGAGGTTGTCTCGATCTCCTCGCATATCCCACGCCTCCGGATCTTCGAGTCCTCGGACCAACAAGCCCAGCTATATTAACGTTAACTAGCTCCAACCTACTTCGCTCTGTGGTTTCTTGGTTTCCTGGAGTCGATAATTCGACCATCGCAATCCTTTCCCCCGACCTCGCCAACAACGGGGTGTCGACAGGGTGTATATTCGCAATCGGCAACAGCCGTCCATAATGCGTGCGAACAGTTTCTTCGGCGATCCCTCCGCCAAGTTTGCTGGTACGGGTGTGGCGCGAATAACCCAAGAGATTTCCATTCTGGGCCCAAGCGAGCTGCAAGGAGGGTCGATTTGGCGGTTCGGCCCTCGGTTGTGGTGTGAAAGGTGCCGAAAATGGAGATATCGGTATACGTATCATGCTTATTATCCAACTAAGAATCGAGCCCGTGGTTGGTTATTCAAACCGGTACACTACCTATGTTGATCCGTTGACTGTGTGTGTCCGGGTGGATGGGCTGATGTCAAGTTGAATCTGTCACGCTCCTGCTAACAATATGCGTTTGGACACTTCAGCCGCCTCGAATCGACTCTAGACGGCCGCCAGTGGCACAAAATCGGACCGGAGCAGAACCGGCGGCCGCCTTCCAAGTTTCGACGAGTCCCACGTAGGACTCAGAATGACGTTACCGGCCTGTCTTGGGCCAAGCGGGTATTGGCTGTCTTACGGACGGCTGGGGCCGACGGGGCAGCGCCCAACAATGGCCTGGGCGAAACTCTGACGACAGCCCGCAGACCTCCAACCTTCTCGCGTGTCAAGTTCGTGAAGAAATGGGTAGCAACCCAGCGGTGTGCTAGGTCCGATTGCCGTTCTTGTGTAACACAAACATGAATGCTCAAGGCCGTGTCATCTGAATGAAGCCAAGAGGTCCTTGCAGCAGCGAGGACGCCAAGTCATGTTCACAGCGGCACAACCTCACTTGCATGTGGGAGACAATTCTAGCCCCTCTCGATCCCCCTTTAGACACCGATGACGCCGATGACAGCGAGATATCGATTCTGGTGGCCTTTTGCGGAGGCCTGAATTTCACGTTTCCGCCCAGTTTGTGAGCTATGGAAAGTTGCCGATTGAACAATACGGTATGCCAGTCAGGCGCCGCCTTGATGGATATGGGGCTTCTCTAATATCAGGCTATCACTAACTTGCAAGATAACGCGGTATTGCACAAGCCGAGCCGCCGGGTTTGAGAAAGCGGTCTCCCGTTTTGCCTCTCATCATCTTCAGCCACCGGAAATTGCAGCGATCCACCCTCTTGTGCCGCCTTGCATCGCACAAAGCACGGTAAGTCTGAGTATTTGAGTCCGAGGACTAAGAATGCACACTGGACAAATCATATACAGCGTCTGTCTGTTGATAACGGAAAAGCAGTTGCATGCCGCCCTATCATACTGCTGAGAACCCCAGGCGAGAGAGCGTCCGGTAGCTACCTCATACTGTTGAAACCACGCATCACTCGCACCAAACAACATAGGTAAAAATATGTCTGACGGCTCTATTCCCATGTCGGATTGCAGCAAAGGCCCGATAATCCCACCCGCTTGCAGCTTTTCCCTTTTACGTTGCGGCCGAAAGGGAAAGGAGTTTGGTGCGCTCCTTTACCCCCCTTCTCATTTGTCCATCACTAGAATAATTACCATGGCCGAGAGTTTCTCGGACTTTCCGATCATCTCACTGATGTCCTATATTTCCAACATTGGCGGGTTGTAAACTGTTGCCTGGCCCACACCCCTTTTGTATCCATGCAGTTGTTGTTACACGCTGCATGGGTGCCGCAATTGATGGCAAGCGCTGTACGGACGATACGCGAAGTTGCCAGCAAGAACTAGGCGCGTCATTGAGACCGCAGGGGCATTTCCACGTTTGCTGTAACATCGTCACTTGCGCCAGCCCCATTCTGGCATGACGTCTTTTGGTCAGGGAGCCTAGAAAGGTTTTTTATGGGAGCGCAGGTAGGCAATCCATTAGGTGAGCATGTTGTTCTATGCTGGAGGTCATCTCCGTGATCTGTTTCATCAGATGTGCAGCGCCATGGCTCATCCCTCAGAACCTGTGGAAAACCGGTCCTGTAGGGGAATTCATGGCTCCCTCATCGTCTTCTAAAGTGCTTGCCACTTTCAGACTGCCTGAGTCAACCCCTTGATGCCGACCTCAATCTCATCGAGTTAGAGAGACACCTCAGCCCATCTAATCCATCAAGCACTGCCAGCGCGGATCTCAGCAATCAGGTCCTTGAGCATCTTCTCCGTCTCCGCCGTTACCCCGGCCGGATACTGCTTCAGCGCCGTCTGGCGGGGGAGCAGAGGATCGGGAATGTCACCTATGCACTACTTAGTCTTATACCCTTGAACATGCACCATGCGTGGGGATACCTACTGCTGTTATAGTTCTGGTCCACAAGGCGAGACTTGGCAATCTCGTACTCATCACGGAACTTCTTGGTGTTCCATGCTCCCGGGCCGCCACTAGAACCAGCCGCTGAGCCAGCTGTGGTGGCAGTTTGGGAGTCGAATTTGGTGGGGTTATCAGTCGAGGGCGAGATCGTGGGGTCAGCGAAGTGCCCTTCGCCTGTTTGGGTGGGAATGTCAGACATTAAGTCGTCCGAGTTCATGTTTTTGGGCCGTGTGGTTGGAGTTGATAGGTATGTGATGCGGGTTGAAAGCGTCTGCCCTGGGTTTTTCGTGCTTCAGTTGTAAGAGGAGAGAGTCGGGTCTGAGGGGCAACAACGCTGGAACAACCTGGAATATTGGACTTGCGAATGACAGCTTCAAGGAAGGAAGGACTTGAGTGTTATTTCACGCCTATTCTGTGTAACATGAGTTATTTTGAAATACTATTCCAGGCCGTCGCCTCACTCGGCTTTCGTCCAGTTTTCAAGCTGTTGCACCATTTTTTTCTTCTGATCCGCTGTCTTGAACAGTACAAACAACAACCAGCGGCCGCCAACTGGGGGCTATATCGAGGTCCGTGCGTCCCGAATGGTGCCTGCCTCACTTTCAGAATGCGGGCAGGTGGGGTTGAAAGACGGACTCGACTCCAAACTTTGTAAACCGATCACCATCCATTTCGAACCAGGGTATCTCACCAATCAGTGTCACACCGTTGTTGCAATATCCGTCTTGCTTTCTAGGATTTCCGATTATAGATTAAATTCATCTGTATACGAATCCCCTCGAGCACGATGCCGAAGGATAAGGTCCCAGATGCATGGGACGACGACTGGGAAGCCCAGGCCGATCGCGCCGAAAGTGAGCCAGCGCCGGAGCCAGAGCCCCAAGCTCCTGTCTCAATGACCCGCGCTGAACGACTGGCGAAGCATGCGGAAGAGCAGCGTAAGCTCTGGGAATCAGCGTATGATACCCAACACCCTCTTTGAGCAGCTCCCTCTGACTGACCCCTTAATAGCGAAGCCCCGCCGGAGTTCAACTACGTGTCAGCCACCAGCACAGTTCCCCTCGCGACACCCTTCAAGCCGGCCGTGAAGCTTCTTAGCCGAAAACCGGCGCCCAAGATGGTGTCTAGAAAGGATCCCATCACAGGGCTCGAGGAAATGACGCTGGTGGACGACGATCTGGACCAGGATGAGGCAAAGGAGCCACAGCCCACGCCTGAGGAGATCAGGATGCGCCAGCAACGCGAGCACGAGGAGAAGCAGCGGCGCTACGAAGAGGCTCGGGCCAAGATCTTTGGAGAATCCAATCCCTCGTCGGGGCAATCCACGCCGGGAAACGTTACGCCGCCGCAGGGAGGCGACAGCCGCAGAGGGAGGGGAGGTCGAGGCCGGGGAAGGGGGGGTTACCAGAACAACAATCGGCCGGACGACCAGAGCCGACGCCCGGTAACCACTCAACCTCCCGGCACTAGGGAGTTGTTTGACCCGAGCTACACACCCAAACCTGGATCCGGCGCACAGAAGCGCAATGGCGACGGCTCTCCTCAAACCAACTCGCGGTCCGGCACGCCGCGCGATGAGGATCAAATCATTCGTACGCCCAGAGGACCGGATGCTTCAGGAAGAGGAGGTTTTGGGTTTCCTAGGCGCGGTGGCAAGGACGACTGAGATTTCTATCTACATCCTGTGGATCATGCCATCAAACTACCAGCCGCCGCCGATCTTGCCAGCCAGCTGGACAACCCTCTCGGTATCTGTTACCTGGCTCTTCCCCACATCACTAATAACCTCGCGGTAACTCGTATACACCAATCTGTCTAGCGATATGCCTGTCATACCCGACCAATGGGTCAGAGTATCTCGAACCCGCGAAGGGTATATACCATCAACACTATGTGGATTATTGTCTGTGTCGAAACCCGGTTCAATCGCTGAATCTGGCTCATCCGCCGAGAAGTAGGCTTCGTCAACCTCTGTTAACCAAGTCTTCTGCTCGACCGGGCCCGGTTTTGCCGGAAGGCCCTTGCGATCGATGACGATCTGATCATCAACCTTGATTTGGCCCCCTCCATTGGTACAACCACCTGGGCACGCCATCACCTCGACATAGGCATACTCTAAACTTGCCGCCTTTCCGGCTGGCCTTTTTGTGCTGCCAAATGGCTTGCCCCCGGGCATTCGGGATGCTTTGGTTGGCTTCAGCTTCCGAACCAGGTTCTGGATGTTGCGGAATCCGTAATAGCGTGCCGCCTTAAAGACGGTTTCGCCTGATGGCGCGACAACAGCGTAGTCGACAACGTCGGCGTTCCGTCCTCGGACTGTCTGAATTTGGGAACCAGGATGTCTTGCTTGGACATCATGGAGGATATAGTAGAGGTTCCCCCCTGAAGTCCCTGCAGCTCTCGACTGCTTGTGTGTTCTAGAGGGAAATAAAAAGCGATGGACAGTAGAGTCGGGGAAAACGGGTTGCTTTTGTGATAGCGTGGAGTTTTGGAGGTTAAAGAAATCGATACCCCTTGATGCTGCAAACATAAGAATCTCCTTGCTTGTGATCACACAATCAACATCTCGGACACCCCGGCCGGGATTCCCGTCTCCCGCCCAAACCGAACCCGTCAGCTCTTCTCGGCTTGCCTCGAGCTTCTTATCGAAACACGGCATGATGGCGAGGTGCCATATCCTATCAGGCGAAATTCCCAACAACTTGCTCAGCGTCGTTTTGAGAAGGGTTCCCATGAGTGCCTGGGGTGATTTGACACGGGAAAGGTGAGGCAGGACGTAAGGGTGTGTCTTCTCGGCATAACATACCCACCCAGGACAGGAAGATGTGAGGATCGGTTTCGTGGGGCTGTTGGACTGCTGCTGTAGGGTCGCGGAACCGCCAAGAACCTCGTCCGCCCCAAGTACCAAGCATGCCTCTCTTGCCGTGTTTGTGTCCACCATCCACGTAAATCTGTTTCCGTATTTGCCTCCCCCCGCGATTCCCTCTTTACTCATGAATAACTGCTCGATCATCCGCCCGGCCTGCTGCTCAGTGACCCCGCCCCCACTTGTCGCCGCGAGGCTAGCCCGTGTTTGTGGCGACACACTCGCAACGAACAGCTTCGCCGACGCATCTTCCAGCCCCTCCACGGTGTACTTCCCGTTCGCATCCGGACCAGCCAGCCGCAGCGCCGGCGCTGCGTCAAGCACGTTCAGCACCTCATTGTGACTCTGCAGACTGACGAGGACCGCCTCCGCCGACGTGACGCACCCAGAGCAGGCGAGGCAATCCGTCAACGATATCTGTGCTGGCGCCACGCCCTCCGCTGTTCCTGCCGTCGGCTGGCCATCGAGGATAACTTCGTGTTCGAACCCATCGCTGGGCGGTGGTGGCGCGACAGGGAGGGTCTCGATGGGTTTGATGCATGCAACGCCGGGGCTGATGAAGTCGTTGAGGTCGTCGACCGAGAGAATGGCCGACATCCCGGCGGTTTTGTGTTCTCGGGACTTTCCAGAAGGATGACTGCTTTATGTATTCGTAACGGGGAGAAAGCAAAGTTTCGTCGCCACCCCTCGCTCGCGCAACGGGAGCCCCGCGATCGTTTTTTCCTCACGGTCTGATGAGGCGCGTACTCGTCAAATTCGGGCACTCTCGATATATGGGATTGTCAATAATGGAGATAGAAAAAAGTAGAGTCTAGTATTGCGTTGATCAACCAAGCTAGAGTGTGCTGTCTGCTTTGAAATGCAGCATTCTTTGATGACTGATTGAGCGAGCCTCTGCAAAATATGGGCCACTGCGAGATCGGCAACCCCTCCAAAGTGGCGGTTACCCCACTATCGAATTTCGGACATTTCAGATGACGTCGTGGGGGTCCCTCCATGGATCGACGACAGGAACAAACCTATCCCAGCTCCCGTCCTGCGGAGATACAGTTCTCCGGGCTGAAACCAGATATTCATATCGACCAGTTGTACTCATCACCTACCGATGGAATTCTCTGGTTCACAGTCGCCAGAATAGCCGACAGGGACCCAAAACGCATGACACACAGACTAAATTCCATAGACACAGCTTGACCCTGAACCACATTTCACGCATCGGGTGCTCAGGAACAGCTGTCTATATCAGAATCAGGTGTAATAAAAACTCCTTTGTAGTAGTCTTTTAAATAATGACACACTCAACTAACCACACTTCTAACAAACAGGCCTTCTCGACTTCCGCGCTCGGGAATCCCTTTCAGCTTGTAATCTCCGTCTCTCGGATCGCCGCCGCTTCGCCCGCTGGTCGTCCAGTGCCGCAATACCATCCTGACTCAGGCCCTCAAAGGTCTTCAGGTCAGCTAAGAAGCGGCGGAGACGTAGCCCTGTCTTAGCCCTGATCCATGCATCGAGTTCCGTATCAGCAGACGCGGCACAGATAATTTTCAGACCCTTGAGGACATCCCTATCACTAATATCTTGGTCTTTGGGGGCCTGTGCCAGAGTTCTGGTATCTTCGGCCACATTGTTGAATTTGGCGGCTTTCCGAGAATTTGACTCTGATCTCCTCATCGGATTCCGGGCAGGTATCGCGACTGCGGCCTGAGCTGGTTTTTCGGATGTCTCAATGAACTCTGCGGCTTCAGCTAGCCGTTGACGGCGTAACGCGGCAACGCGCTGGAGCCGCTGGGATGGCGATGGGGGTTTAGCAGAAGCCCTGTTGCTCGTTGGCCGCTCTTTCTTCGGCGAAACTGCAGTCTTACGCTCACCCATATCCTCAAGCTTTCGGACGACATCATCGAGAGCCTTTTCGAACGACGATGGCGTGCCAATAGCATGCCTCCAGGTCTCGGGAAGTTCTGGTTTGCAGGTAATGCTTGATCTAGACATGGTTGTAGCTGTCTGAGTAACATTGTTTTCCCTATTCCGTACTTCCATGACAACACCACCCTTCTGGCGGACGATGCAAGTCTTATTGGGTGGTGTCTTCTGTCGCTCTGGGGATGGCTCATTCTCTTCCACGATGGTAGTGGGGTGCTGCTGGGTAGTCGGCAGCCAACTTGTTTTGCTAGGAAGCATTATCCCTTGTCGCGCCTGTGAGGATTTCCGCGGAGTTGGAAGCGTAGGTAAACCCTTCCTGGATCCCTGCGTAGCCTCCAACACCTCAGTGGTGTGGGATTCAGAGACTGTCTGGCTTTCCTCACTAGACGTCGGTGGTATTTTTCTTCTAACTGGAGGGATCACATTCGCTTCTGGGCCCGGAGTTGGTTTTATTTTATGAGAAATAACTGTGAACTATGTTAGGTCGTACCAAATAGAATAGAGGGACAAACGGTTTACCCTGAGTGCTGTCTGGGGTTTTCGGCAAACTTGGTTTTGCGGGCAGGGGCTTGTTTGTCAAGAGTACCCCGGATGGACGGGGTCTAGCCTCGCGCCTCGGAGCAGAAGGGGTTTCCTCTGATCCTAAATTAGCCGCTGGAGATGTGAGCCTCTGCTGATATACTCTTTCCATTTGTTGTTTCGCTCGACCGTGTTCCTCCGACCTCTCGGCTTTTGGTGGGACTTCGTCGACGTGGGCGAGAGGCATGGGATAATTTGGAGTACGAAAGTGCATGACCGTTTCGCTGCTGGACTCTTTGTTATGACCTGTCGATGATTCTTGACCGGATGAGCTTCCTCCATCTAGTCTCAGGCGAGGATCCCCGGACCCACCGTTTTGAAGTCGGGGGTTATCCTCCCTCTTGGCTTTGACTTTTTGGTCCGCAGATGTGACAGCAAGTCCTGCGTCTCGAAATTGTTGCCGATAGGGCAAAAATTCCTTCACCGTATGCACAGATACGTGGGTCTCGCCGCCTGATGATGTAGAAGCCGGTAGTTTACCGACAGCGCCGGTAGATACAACATACTCCTCCAACTCTCTCGCAAAGCTGTTGAGTGTCTTTTGCCGACTTGAGGATCTGGCTCTGGAGAACTTAGTGTTTTGAGACGACGCAGGTAGTACTCCCAAAACAAGGGGGGCAACAGGACACCTCTGTTCGACACCGTTGGGGTTGGGAAGCGTAGATGAATCGTCCGAAGGAACGAGTGAGGAAAGACGATTTTGCTGAGATAAACTTCTCCGAACTGATTCAGAATGAATAGGATCATCAAGGAGGGGTGTGCTGGACATTGTTGGAAGCCTAGGAGGATATGCGGATGACTTTGGAAACACCGAATATCGAGGGGTCGCAGGGACAGGCGGCAGCGGTCGCCTTCTAATGTTTGATTGCCTCGCCTGGTTGGGCTGGTAAAGCTGGACCCTCTCATCAAGATTGCCGACTCGAGCGTGATCCGGGGTGGCACTCTGTGGTGCTCGCAGTGCTTCAGGCTTTAGGGGTGACCGAATGGGGGACTTAGGGAGCATGCCCCAGAACGCACGGTTGTTCCCAGTCTGCAATACAGAGGGCTGGTGTGACTTCTCCAGGCTGGCCTTTGGTACTACGCGGTGTTTGGAAGGGCTGCGGTAACAGCAAGCATCGTCCTTGGAGGAGTGGGCCTCCTGGCGACCAAACACCGGATATGGCCCACGGTCCTTTTCAAGCTTGACGCTGTTCCTAATATCGATCCCCTGAAACGTGTCCGGGACGGCAAGTGGGATGTGTTGTGTCTCGCTCGGCTTGAAATTACGTGACGTCCTCTTCGGCGCGACGGCCTTGGATCCCCGACTGCTGCTGGAGTGGGTGAACGATACGCGGACCCTGCTCCGGTGTTTCCGCCGCACGAGGGCGCGCTGTGCCCTGCGTAGCTTCTGGAGAGACTCGCTCAGGGGCTTGTGCATGACCTCCTCGGCGGCACGGTGGGCCAGACTCGGGCTGCTCAGAGGGAGGGCATCGGGAACGAGTGGCGAAGCAATCTTGACCTTTGGTCGACGGTGCGGACTTCCCTTCTAAGCTAAGTTGAATGCAGGCATCGCCCATTCTATTCCAAAAAAGTCGATTCCAAAAAAGGGGATGCGAATGAGCCGAAAGTAGGGCTGCTGTGGTTGCGATATGGGAGCCAGGAAGATGTCGACGGAATGGTGAAGACAAGCAGAGAACGGAGGCTGCACGACCAGACTCTACAGTCGATTGTAGGGGCAGAAAGTCGAGCAACTTCCCAATTGGGTAGAGGGAGACCTATTCAACCTCCCTCAAACGCGAAGAGAAAACAGATGAGCAGGAAGGTGCGGCCTCGGACCGCCATAGCATCATCATTTTACATCTTTGACGCCTGGAGAGGCGTATGTTTCCAATTGCCGGCGGCCTTTGCGCAACAGAAACTCAATTGCCCCAAAGTCTCTCTTGTCAATGATCATGTTTTTTTCAAACTCGTTGCTATAGCGTTTATGAGGACTCGGCCGTGAAAGGAGAAAATCACGAGGTGTTCTTACCGTGCGAACGACTGAAAGTGGGACCGGGTAGCCTCTGGCTTTTTGCGGCATTCGCGAAGGCACTGGCGATAAAGACTGAGGATATCCTTTTGAAGACCTGAGAGACGCATGATGAATAGAGGTGGATGGGTTAGTGGTGACAATCTTATGTTTGTTTTGAGTTCTGCATAGCTGGTTGAAAGAAAACAAAAGATTAGGGGTTGCAGCTCTCCAGGTCTCAAGAAAATCCATGACGCGAGCGGGAGCCTCGGCACGTCACCTTCAGCGGGAGGGGCCCACCAAACCCCTGCCGAGTGTGCCCTGTCGAGCGGGTACTTCGTACCCTATCCTGCCACTCACATCCCCCGACCTCGAGATATCTGGGTTGAGTCCCTACCTACTTATGAGTGGGCGTGAAAATACACATCAAAGAGGCCCATGAGAATATCCAGCAATAATGATGGATGTGTATTTGCCGGCTTCAAGAGCTTGACGCACTGACGGACTAGGCTGCCCGCTCCAGCCGGCCTGAAGTGATCATTCCCCAAGTGGCAATGACATTAGCGCAGTTAAATCAGATGAACGGGCTCCGATTGGCGACAACATGGATAGAACCATCGCTCTCACCTCGTGTCATTCATCCACGACCAACTGCAAGGCAGATCTTACAGGTAATTGGTGTTTTTGAAATCATATCACTCCCAAACTGTCGCGATGGCTGCTCCTTTCACAGTGAGTTCAATTCGCACTTCACTCGGGAATTCGGACAGTGGCTGATAAGCTCTACTCACGTCGCAGCGACTTGTTCGCTTTCTTGCGAGGGACGGCCGTACGTACTACGGAGATGCCGTGCTTCCTCGTGGCGTGACCGACATCAGCAAAGCCAAGCAAGCTCGCATTGTCAAGGGCGATATCTTTGGAAAGCACGGTGTCACCAATGAAGTCGCCGATATCCGACTCCTCCTCGCTCCTCTCGCGCTGGAGGATGTCCACACTGTTCGTTGTCTGGGCTTGAACTATGAGCTTCACGCAAAAGAGGTGCCGTCTGCCGTTAGCAAGCAAGCAACATGAAGAAGCTTACCAGCGACAGAGCAACATGCCGATTCCTCAGTTCCCAGTCTTGTTGTAAGTACCAGGTACCTAGCTTACCTACCTACCTACCTACCTACCTACCTACCTACCTACCTACCTACCTAGGTACAACACAAGCACCGACGCATTTGAAGCTCACCGACCTCCAGTTATAAGCCTGCCACATCCCTGGCCGGCCCTACGGACCCGATTCCTATTCATCCAATCGCTCAAGAAGGCACTGGCCTTGACTATGAATGCGAACTTGTCGCTGTAATCGGCAAGAAGTGTGCCGATGTGCCGGAGTCCAAGGCTCTGGACTATGTTCTGGGCTACGCCATCGGCAACGATGTGTCCCACCGCGACTGGCAAACCAAACGAGGGAGCGGCCAGTGATCACTTGGAAAAGGATTCGACGGCTGGGCACCTTACGGGCCGGGTATCGTGAGCAGCAGTCTGATCAAAGATCCCCAGACGCTCAAGATCGCTACCCGAGTCAACGGCAAGGTTGTACAGCAGAGCAACACGGCCGACATGATCTTCAGTGTCAAGAAGACAATCGCTTTTCTGAGCCAGGGCCACACCCTGCTGCCAGGTGATGTGATTTTCACTGGAACGTAAGTGTCCTCTGAGCCTATTACCCGTTAACACTTGCTGATACAAACGGAAGGCCGTCCGGGGTTGGAATGGGTAGAACCCCGCAGCTTTGGCTCAAGGACGGAGACGTTGTCGAAGTCAAGCTTGAGCAGGTAGGGACATGCACGAACAAGGTGGAGTTCCAGTCCAAGCAGGGTCCCAAGCTGTAAACAAACACCGACATAAGGTATATTTATGGCCATTGATTGTTCCTCGATCATTTTCCCCCAATAGAGCGGCCTACGCACCTAAATTTATATTCTCTGCTCCCCGTCAACGGGTGCGGACAGCAGCTTTCGTGTCACCAACAAACGCCCATGAGCACCGCGGCTAGGAAACTGGGGCCTCATGCTGGGATCTCGGTATTGGAAAACGGAAGTCTTCTAGATTCAAAATGGTCGTTCAAACCGCCCAGCTTGAGCGCCTATCCAATCATATCTCAACTCCGCCGCGGGTTATTCCTGCGGCAGTCCAACCCCGCGATGCTGGACCTCTTACACTGCGTCGTACCTAGGCGTAAGCGCTCAGCGCTGCGCCTCACAACGAAACCCATCTGCCCACGCTACCCCCAGCATCGCCCCCAGCGTTGTCGACCAAGGCTAACCCAGAACCGCGGATTGAGTCCCTCAACCACGTCAAACAATTGCACATCAAACAACTGATCGGCACCTGCTATTTTTCAAGTGAAAACCGAATGCCACCAGATCAAGTCAGGAGGATCAATGATTTTGACACATCCCAAAAGACCAACACAATCCAGGCCACAGGCGCAACAACTACAAGCCCCCTTGTTTCCCCACAGGACCTTGGTCGGATAAACATTAGGCTTTCTTACTCCTCACTACCTACCGAAGAGATTGCCTCGGTGTGCGCATTCAGGAGGCTGAAAGGCAAGTGCCAAAGCTAGCGTCCACACACCTTGAGGCATACCCTAGGGAGAAGTGAAGAGCCTAGCCTGAGCCCTCCTGGGTCTGCTTCGCCATGGTTGACATGGTGGTTCCCTCAAGCCTCTTCAATGCCTCCCAACTCACATAGTATATGTGTCCCAAGATGACTGATATGTGAGAGCCCGTTCTCTTGTCCTCCCAAAGGCGATGCCCGTCAGCCAAGACATATTCCATTCCCTGCACGAAGCTCTAGTAATAGAGCCATCTTACGTTGCTCTCGTTCTCGTTTTATTCTTCCTTCTGTGTGTGTTTGTCCTCTTCACGGCACCCAAAACAACAACCGAGCGCCCAGTTCGCCTGGGATACTACTTCCCACCAAAGAGAACCAACACCAAGATGTGTGCGGTAGCGCTACCTATGCCACCGACCCCCAGGGCAACGGCAGTGGAAAGTCCCAAGAGAATACCAATGCCAGGCCACTGGGAGGAGGAGCCAGGGGCTATCCTGCGTGAGAAGCCAGTCGAGGATGAGCACGAACCGAACGAGCCAGACAAAGACCCGGACCTCTTTCGGTATCCTCCACCTGCGGCCCTATCCGAGCTCGCCAATGTCTCCTCGGAGACCATCGCCCTCGTCGTACGGTCATCCGTTGAGCATGTCTTCCAACAGGTCGAGGCCGAGCGGCAGCGGACGCAGGAAACTGCTACCACCTCTGACGCCACCTCTGAAGGAACCCCTGCTTCCCTCGACGAAGCTGAAGAGGCGGTGGCGTCAAGAGATATTGGTTTGATGCCCGAGCTCCATATTACCCGGGAGACTACAACGAATTCCCAGAGCACCTCCTCTCAGGGGTCGGTGGATGAGCAATCCAGCAGAAACCAAAGGCGGCATCGCTTCGGGATTCGGCGAATCTTCCAGCACATTGTCGAGAAGGGGGAGTCATCTTCCAACAACTCCTTCAGCATTGGCAGCCTCCCAGCCCATATCCACCATATTCCTCCACCAGCACCCTCCCCCGGGACATCGGCTCCTTCGTCGTTCACACAGCTCATTCATAAGCACATCAAGTCCTCGTCAGCTATAGAATCTGGCTCTTCGACAGAAATAGTGTGAGTGTGAGCTTAGATGCCCATTGGAGGGAGCGCGCCCAGCTGACATAACCCCTGGCAGTGAATGTGTCTCCTGCTTCGACGATATAAGGCCTAGGGATGGAGTCAAGACGCAGTGCCATTTCTATTGCAAGGAGTGCTTTCAACAACTCATCACCACCGCCCTTGAGAGTGAAGCGCAATGGCCGCCTAAGTGTTGCTTGAATGTTGTGCCCTTCCGGACCGTGATGAAACACGCGCGGCCCGATGTCGTCAAGCGATATCGGGAGAAGGACGAGGAATTCAAGGTCCCAGCCGAGAATCGAATCTACTGCGTACGTGTTGACCCGGGTGTCTTTCTTCTCGTAATTCTGTTTCTTTCTACTGTATTCGGAGCCATGAGAAAAGAAAAAAAAACAGTCGTCCAAAAGGAGAACGATCAGCTAACAATGGCCATAGAGCACAGCGGATTGCGGTCAGTGGATTCGCAAGTTCGACAAGGCAAACAAAATAGCGAGATGTAGCCAAGGCCATTCCATGTGCGTGATGTGTCGCGGACCACCACACCCAGCAAACATTGCCTGTCCGCAAGACAGAGACCGACAGATCATCGACCAGCTTGCCGAGGACGAGGGGTGGCGCCGTTGCAGCAAGTGCGCTGTTCTCGTGGAGCACAAGGAGGCTTGCCAGCACATGACTTGCCGGTGTGGCAATCAGTTCTGTTACGTCTGCGGCTCTCAGTGGAGAACTTGCGTCTGTACGAGCGACATGCTAGCGACAATCAAGCAACGGGCGACGGCGCGACGGCGAGAGCGCGAGACAAAGGAGGCCGAAGAGGATGCATGGCTGAGCAATGCGCTTCGGCTAATCGAGGAGTACGAGCGTGAAACACACGTCCTCGAAGAGAAAGCCAGGGCTACCCGGAGAGAGGAGCTTCGCCGGCAGAGGGCTGCCGAGCGAGTTCGCCGGGAGGAAGCCCGGTTAGATGCGCTTGATGTCAGGTATGAAGAGCTGCGTGAGACGCTTGCCAAGGTCAACGCGGTTCAGAAGGCGCTTCTCAACTGCGCCCAACACAGAGATACAGAAGAGGCGAAGATCCGAGAGGCTGCTGAACAGGATGATCTGGCCCACAGACAGGACTTGGAGTATCAAGAACTCCAGACCCTGCTGAATGCAAAGATGACGGAGCGTGAGCTCGAATGGGATAGAGATTTCCGCGTCCGCGTTGTGTACGAGAAGCGGCTGGAGGATGAATACGGTGCCGTGCTACGTGTTTTCTGGGCCGAGAAGTTGAACGGCGAGGAACGTGCCGAGGAGGCGATGCGTTCGTACATGGAACAAAACGACCAGAGGTGGGACAGTTGGAGCAGGAGGAGAGAAAGCGATCTCGAAAAGCACCGCTACGAAGCCGAGGAGGAGCTGGCAGTCCGCGAAGAGATCATGGAAACGATGCGGTTGCGACAGGAGAAAGAGCTAGCAGACCGGCGGGTCGAGCGAGATGCGAAATACACTGCGGAGCGGAAGTGGTTTGAGTTGGTTGTTGCCGAGAGGACGAGAATGCTCTCCGAGATCGAGGCGGTGGATAGAGAAAGCGGCGGTCTGGTCGACGAGGACAGCAGCGAGGGCGACGAGCTGGACCTCATGCTCTTGGACGATAACTTAAGCTTATAATAGATAGAGAGGTGTACAGACAATATCAATATTTCACCCCCCATCAACACGGCGGCGTTGACGGTTCAGCATTGGGCTAGATTATGCTTGGCGCCGAAAACTGTGGATGTCGCGCTCAACCCAACCGTCCAACCGTGGATGCCAAAGCAGCTCTTATCTTATCACATTGTTTTTGGGAATAGAGAGCTCATGCTCGAAAATTACGTCACTTTCAATCCGAGACCGGAGGCAGGAGTGAAGCAAACTCCTGGACTCGACAAAGAAGATGGCTCAACAGCTGACAGCCCAATGTCAAGGCTCAGTGACGAACGTGCCGCAATAGCCACACCTCCCAGACTTCTAGAAGGGCGGAATGGAAGAGCGGCATGCCCCCCGCATTCCAATGAGCTTGTTTTGTCCACCCAAAGAATGGCACAAATCAGATAGGTATGGGCGGTACGTAATGCTGTTTGGTGGCCTCATCCGCTCCGATGCGCTGAGTGGCCCCAGCCCCGAGCCCTAGCCTCTTCGGAGCAACCGTGCTGTGGCGCTGGACCGCCCATGCCGCACTTCCTGGGTTGACCCCCAAGCCGGACCGGGCTGGCGTTATCTCAGCAGGCTATCGCGATGAGATGATATGATATTCTACCAATCCTACTAGAGAATTGCTGCCTTTGACAGGCTGGGCATCCCTTTGTATCTGCTTCTAGGTAGCCAGCCAAGCTTCTTGTTTTATAACGAGCAACTCGCCTCCCCAGGGGTAGCCTTCTCTTCCTTCTTGACTCTGCAGCCCGAATTCGCCATCCACCTTACTCACGCAAGGCAGTCTTCATTGTCCATCCCGCCGCCCCGTCCCGTTCCCAGCAACCACTTTTCCCAACCAAACCACCTGAGGGATTTATTCCGCATACCTACCCACTATGTCTACTCCCGAAGTTTCGCATGGCCGCGGCGGCGCCGGTAACATCAACCCCGATAGCACCAAATATGTCGACGGCGAGGTTGTCCGGGTCGGCGAGCCTGGGAGCCACGGAGACGGAGCTTTCAGCACCGGTCGCGGAGGTACGATGCCATTCTCTGCACACCTATAACCCCAAGCACTCTGCCCCTACGCACAGCAAGCTTGGATTCCAAGCTGGCACCTCGTCGGCGCAGAAACAGCGCGTGGTCCTGGCTCTGCGCCTTATCGGCACGAAGCTTTGAGGGTCCACGCTCCCTCTGCATGCCAAGACCAGGGAAGAAGCGAGCGATAAGGAATTTCGCTAGTTTTGACCACGGCGAGCATGGGTCGCAAGTCGCGATCTCAACCGGCTCCAATCATGAGGAAGAATTGCGCGCTAACAATTACCACCTTTTTTCGCTGTGTACAGGAGCCGCCAACATTGGCGATGCAGGCAAGAAGTCGACGGTGCGCGCCGACAAGGATGTGGTCCCCGAGGCGGCCGTCCGACCCAGCTCCGAGAACACTGACTACCACGTTGGGCGTGGCGGTGCCGGCAACGCGCACATCGTCCCTGGTTCCGAGAAGAAGCCCACCAACCCTGATGGCGGCCCCATCTCGCTGGCCGACAAGCTGAAGTCCAAGATCTTCGGCCGTTTCAGCAAGAAGTAAAGGGGAGAGAGGGGACATCCTCGATGAGCTCTGCATTTTATTTCTATTTTCAGAGCAACTTTGATACCACGGCCAAATACCGAACACACAAAAAAGAAAACGGAGTGCGCAGAGATTATACCCAGTTGGGGGCGGCGAGAATTCTTAATGGCAAAGCTTTTCGATCAGAGGGATCATTTTTGGTGATGAAGGAGGCCATTTGGTGATGTTTGTACAGTTAAAGAAAACCAACTGCTAAATGACTGTTCGGCATCGAATGGTTTTTGGGGTCACTTTCGAGACGGAGCCCTTATTATTTGATGCCAGCAACTCATACCCCCGCTGTATTCGAGTTTCATCTGCCTGGTTGCCTGCCACCAAGCTCGACGTTGAAAGGCCACTGTCAAGCCTTCTCACGATGCCTGAAGCGATACCCAACGAGACCACCGCATTAGCCGATCCTTTGAGGTAAGATGTGGGCTATCATGCAACCTCGAGGTCATTGGCCCCCAAACGCCCGGTACTAACGGTTTAGACGAACATCTTCATGTATAAGAATGGAAGCATACAGACGAGTTTGACGTTGGGTAAGGTAAGCCTGTACTCTGCGTATCAAGTTCACGGTGGTCAACCCACTCGTCAGAACCGAAGAAGCACCCCACAGCCGATTACGACAGGCTGCCTAGCCGCCCGCCCCTGTTGCATCGCACAGGCCTTTTGTCTGATTCTAGTGTGTGTGTCTGCCCCCGATCTTGATCATATCTTGGTCCTAGCTAGGCGTGTTAATACATAGGCAGTGCTCATTTCTTAGGTAGTGTGGCATCCTGCTTCTTCAAACAGCTGAGCGCGATGCCGCCATTGGCAGGAGCTCGGGCGCAGCTTCCCCGGTTGCGCAAGATCTCGCGATGCTGGGAATATCCTTGGATCCCGGTGTTTGGGGGGTCAATGTCACAAGGACGGGCCATGCACATCATCATTACCCCTCACCGGCCCCGGGCTTGGCTAGACGATGGAATCAGGGGAGAGACATCTTCTGATTCTTGCGCGAGGAGCTTTTTGTTGAAACTTGGAATGAGCAGAGCAGGCAACACTTTTAGACAGCTTGTCACGTGCTTGTGCCTTTCCAACGCGAGGAGATCATTAGTTGGCCGCTGTTAAGCAGTCATTACGAGCTGCTTCTCGCAGCGGGCTGGCAGCTGAAAGAGCGCGAAGACTTCGAGCTGATCACCTGCATTGCAACATTGCAGCGGGCTATTGGCGCCCGCGCGGCTTCCCGGATCTAGGATCTGCGTGCATAGCGGTCAGAGAGCTACGCTCGGGGATTGCAAGGGCCTATCGGGGAATACCCTCAGCGCTTTACAGGCCCTCGTTGTGCGGCGAGTGCTGCCGGGAGGAATTGTTTCTGGCTTCAGTACGAGAATAGCAGACCTCGGTGAGGCGCGGAAGGACCGTGAAAAGGCGTCTGAGACAGCGGCGAAGGTGTCAGTCCAAAGACGCCCCCCCGCGTCAACAGACCGCGCGGGAGTGGTCGTCGTGGTGGTGGGGAGCGAGCAGGCAAACGACGCACACCTTCTTCTGTTTCTGTCCTGGGGATGCTCGGCATGGTTATGTTCTGCACTTCTCAGATCGATCTCGCCTATTCACCCGGTCCCATGAGTACATAAAACATCGTATGCACATAAATAGGGATGGGGTGGGCCCGATGGGGCTTCGAATGCCGTTTAATCCAGGTTTCCCTCTCCCAGTCAACTCGGCGTTCAGTCTAGTCAGCCTGGACATTCGACAGCAGAGCTGTGAGGGTCGGGCTAGGAATGAGACCGACGTGACTGCAGGACACAACGATTGTAACGTCGAGGCGAGCCCTCGTCCCAGATGCAGCCTTTGAACACCCTTCCCCAAGCTCGACACCACCACTTCGTGAATCTACCATCCACGAGTCGCCCTGCCCACCTCCCTCTGCCACCTGCTAATTTGCAAGTCGATGCAGGGCGTCTGCCGCAACGCCCAGATTCTTTGTCTGACCCTCCACTTCAACTCCAGCGGCCAACATCTCTCGGGGGGTCCTTCGGAAGCGTCCCGGCCGCGCCGCGGCTGGCTTATAGGTAGCCTCGATGCTCCTTTGTCGTGCGTCTTCGACTGTGGTTGTTCCAATCGTCAGCGGCTCTGTTGTTGAAAACGGTCCCAGGTAATTCGTCAGTTCGGGCTTTCGTGCCACTGGAAGCAGGGTGGACCGTGCCCGGACAGGCAGGCGTGTTCGGTGCTAGTTTAGCAGGGAGCTTGGTCCGGGGGCCTAAAAGAACGATGGTGCCTCGCCCGCGGCCTGCGCCGCGCCTATTTTCACGACTCTCACACGCGTCTAACCGGTCTCACTCATCGTCTTTTGAAGCCGATGATGAACGGTCCAGCTTAGGGTCGGCCGATATCTCTTCCAGGATGAGTCCGGATCGACAGAGCAGTGGTGGCCGAAGCCGGAGCAGTGCGAACAGCGGCCGTCGCATCAACCCGAGCGGGAACGGAACTGGGAATCGCGGCGCATTCGCCCACGAAGACAACCGGCCGACAAGCTCGAAGGAGCGAGCTGGGTTTTACGCCTACTCATTCGCCGCCGAGGTATATGTTGTCTGTGGTTAGTCAATTCCTTCTTGACTCTCTCGCTGTTGCTTCTCCCAGCTAACCCACGGTTATAGCGATCGGTACGTTTGCAAATGCTATCTGCGCTCCAAGCTTTCGAAGCTCTTGTAAAGCTTACAGTATTCAGGATCTTTCATCCCCATCCTCCTCGAGAGTCTAGCCCGTGAGAATGGCGTCTTGTTATCGGATCGAACCTCCCCATGCGGCTCCAGTTCCGACAAAGACTCGGACGATGACGGACAATGTGTCGTCTACATACTCGGCATGGAGATCAACACTGCAAGCTTCGCCATGTATACGTTCAGCGTTAGCGTTCTTTTACAGGCGCTCATTGTTGTCAGCATAAGTTCCGCTGCGGACCATGGCAACTTCCGCAAGAAGCTTCTCCTCGCCTTTGCGTGGATTGGCAGCTTAAGCGTTATGTGTTATGTGTTTGTCACCAAGGAAATATATCTTCTCGGCGCTCTCTTGGCTATTCTCTCCAACACCGCCTTCGGTGCCTCCTTCGTCCTCCTCAACTCCTTTCTGCCGCTGCTCGTTCGGCATCACCCATCGGTGGTATCCCTAGTCGATAGGCGCACACCGGACCTTGCTGCTTCGGACGACGAGTCGCAGCGGCTCGAAGAACCGATGCACATCGATGCGGATGCTGAAGGAGGGTACGATTCGGCAGCGGCCCTGCTGCCAGGCCGCACCGGAGAGGAAGGCCATTCCATATCTCGTGGTCTTACCCACGACGACAAGATATCCAAAGAGATGAATCTTTCAACGCAGATTTCAGCAAGGGGAATCGGGATTGGATACATCGCAGCCCTATTCTTGCAGTGTGTTGCAATATTCATCCTAGTCCGCATGAAAAACACGACATGGTCACAACGTGTTGTCCTCTTCGTCATCGGCGCGTGGTGGGCAGTGTTTACAATTCCAGCGGCCATGTGGCTTCGTCCACGACCAGGCCCTCCGCTTCCCTCCACCTCAAATCAAACGGGCGCCCGTGCTTGGATTTCGTATACTGTATACGCCTGGAAGTCACTTTTCCGCACGATTCGGTTGGCGGGCCGTCTCGTTGACATCATGCTCTTCCTCGGAGGGTGGTTTCTGCTTTCAGACGCCATAGCTACGACTTCTTCGACAGCAATCTTGTTTGCTAAAACGCAGCTGCACATGGAACCTTGGGCGCTGGGCTTGATCAACGTGATATCCACGGCATGCGGTATCGTGGGGGCATTCTCTTGGTCCTTTATCTCGAGGCGATTTAAGCTCCAGGCGCACCAGACGATCCTCGCATGCATTGCCTTGTTCGAGCTTATCCCACTCTACGGACTGATGGGATATCTCCCCTTTGTGAAGAACTGGGGTGTCTTCGGCCTTCAACAGCCTTGGGAGATGTACCCTCTTGCCGCCATATACGGGTTCGTTTTGGGTGGGCTAAGTAGCTACTGCCGTTCCCTTTACGGGGAACTGATTCCACCGGGATCCGAGGCGGCGTTTTATGCTCTCTACGCCATCACGGATAAGGGCTCGAGCGTGTTCGGACCGGCCATTGTCGGGGCAATCATCGACAGGACAGGCCATATCCGACCGGCATTTTGGTTTCTGGCAGCCCTTGTTGGATTCCCGGCTCCGCTCATATGGTTCATCAACGTAGAACGGGGAAAGCGTGAGGGCGGCAAGCTGGCTGAGGTGATCGAAGGTTTCAAGCAGCTCCAGCACAGCAACGGCAGTGGCGAGGAAGATGTTTCGAGCGAGCGGAACAGTACCGGCGATAGCCAAGGAATATTGGGACGTTACGACGATGATGACTCGTGATGCGCAACTGGCCTGTTGCCCGCTTCCTTGCAAACACATTCTGTATCTACTCCATCTACCTAATTTGCATAGCGGTGGCGTTTCGGGTTGACATATTTTTATCATCCAGCTTTGGTTGTCAAAGGCGTAGCTAGCGAAACAGGGCAGGCGGGCGTGTTGAAACTTGCCCACTTGCTCACATGGCCTTCTTGGATAAACTCGTGGTACTGAATCCAATTGCCGGGTGGTGGTTTCTCCGGCAAATCGTCGTGGTGATCCAAGTAAGGGTAAGACAGCGTTGCACTGCGACTCGACCACAAATGGAATGTGAGGGTCGATTCCAGCGGCGACGTGTGCTTTGTGATGGCAAGCGTGTTCTTGTGCGTGGTGCATATATCGCTCTTCCCGTATTTCCCAGCGAATACCGCTGCTGGTCTCGATGAATGAAAGTGCAACCAGCAAACAATCCGATTGACCACTCGTTGTCTGTGGGAAAGCATTGGTTCGAATTTCGGCGTGCGGGACACTCGGGTGGACCCGCTTGAGCCACACGTTGGCCGACCAGCCCCCTCTAGAATCGCATGGATCTGGGTGGAGGAGATAATAAGTGGCTGGGCTTTTCGCTCGGTGGCGACGCGAAATTTCGACGGTTCAACTTCTTGCGACAAATACTCCGCATCCCTTCCATCCCCCATTGACGTCCGAGCATCGCAATACTCGCCGGGCGGAGTCATTGGCAAGCTGTGATCGATTTTTGCAGCTCTGACGCGCTCCTGAGAGCCGCCGTCTGGCGTCGCATCTGATTTCCCGGTCGGTGCCGACCATCTCCGCGAGCAAAGCAAGCACCAACCACAACTGAACCACCTCCTCACTTGCCTCCGCGGGCCACGAAACCTTCGACCCGCCCCGATTTCAACTCCAAAACACCGTCGGCCAACTTGTCGCATCGACACGTGGCGCGCGCATCGCACCTTGATACAGCTGCATCACGTAGCTGATTTACCACATCTACGCTTAGGATTGCTTCCGGCGCATCGACCTGCGAACCTCGCGACGCGAGCCAACCCAAACAGCAATGGCTTCCGCGCGCAAGAGACCGAGAGTCGAGACGGAGGACAATCGCGCCGAATGTCCCTTCTCCATCAAGATCGTCGACCCCAAGGACAAGGAGCAGAAGAAAAAGAAGCGCAGGCGCACCGATGGCGGCGAAGATGAGGATGCCAACACAAAGATCAATCTGCAGATGTCGCCGTTCGCGCCCTGCGGCAAGTTCAAAACGCACGAAACAATGGACCTCCATTACCAAGTCGAACCGGCCAAGAAGTGGACCGATATGACAAGATATAATAGCTTCGTCCGTAAGTGCAACACGTCGTCGTCACCGGCAATCCCAGATCCGAACTAACCGGGTGCCATCGCGAACAGTTAATGGGGTCAAGTATTTCAGCGAAGGATTCATCTACGTTGCAAACGACTCTAGCATTGAGCGACAAAAGGGTGCCGGCGAGATAATGCAACCCAGGAAGAAGTCTGACGATGACTGGGTTGCTCGCATTCTTGAGATCCGTGCCAGCGATGAGCACCACGTCTATGCCCGCGTCTACTGGATGTACTGGCCCGACGAGCTCCCTCACGGCACACACGATGGCAAGAAGACTGTTCAAGGGCGTCAGCAATACCATGGCGCAAACGAGCTGATCGCCTCCAACCACAGTAAGCACTCTTGTCAATAGACTGCTCGGTGTAGCATGACATAGTCTCTAACTGCAGATAGTGGACATCATCAATGTGGTGAGCGTTACCTCGCAGGCGCAGGTGAAGCAATGGTACGAGGAAAACGACGATGAAATTCAGCAGGCCTTGTACTGGCGTCAGGCATTCGACGTTCGAACCTATGAGCTCTCGGTACGTATTCAAGCACCATGCCATCACGCCTGCCCCATTCCCATAGTGTCCATGCTAACTGATAACGGACGGTAGACCGTCGAGCTCGTCTGTAGCTGCAACACCCCCGCGCACCCGGACAATCTGCTAGTTGGCTGCACAACGGAGGGATGCAAAAAGTGGATGCACGAGCAGTGCATCAAGGACGAGGCCCTCAGGCTGACGTATGAGCGGCTGGGTAGAGACAAGCCACATCTGAATCCCGATTCAAAGGACTCAAAGAACGAAGATGAGGCGAAGCGGCCGTTGAGCCCTACCGAGACCGGTGCGGCAGTTTCAGCACAACATTCTATCGATGTGAAGGCTGACGGCGAGTCAGATTCAGTACAGGTCAATATGAGAGACAACGTGGACGTGAAGCAGTCCGAGGATGAGGATGCGCCCGGCGCGCCGGAGGACTCGATCGCAGAGCCGTCGGTGGAGCCACAGTCTAAATCCGAATCCCAGACGCCAACCAAGATAACCTCCATCAAATTGACGACAAAGGGGAGACCCGGTAGGCCACGTAAGAAGGGCGAGACCAACGGCGAGCCTGCGAAACCTTGGGACGGCCTGTTCGAGGTATCCCTGAAAATGGCAGAACAGGGCTCCATGTCACTGGAGTTCAAGGATTTGCGCGAGGGCATCAAGGGCGGAGAGAAAACCTGGATCGAGCCGGTGAAATGCCTCGTATGCGGTAACGAGGTCAACTAGGTTTTGACGAAAGGTCCTCTCAAACACCGAGGGCCACGCCGTCTCTTGAGCTCGACGTGCACTTCGACAAGCTGACAGTTTAGGTCCAGTCATGAGCTGCTCTTATTGATTGGTACGCGCCAAGATCAGATCGAGATGACGACAATGGCCGTCTTCCCGGACGACCTCGCCCCACTGCGGTTTGGGTTGCGGTCCGATATAAGATTGGATTGCTGCACGCAACAGTTGAGATATGAGGTCTGGAGCAAGACCCAGAGGCGGGACAGCAGGACGGGTGGGCGTAGTAGTGGGAGCGACGAAGAGAAGGAGGACGAGCACAGGTGCGGTTTAATGTGACAGACTTTACGCCAGGCTGGGAGAGGAGGCCGAGATCATTCATCTACCTATCTATAAGGGGCTGGGACGGCTCTAGGCAGAACTGTGGAGGATCCGTCATGGTTGGCGACGCGGCCGACCAACCTATACGTTTGTTTTCCTTTCTTCTTCATCGATACGAAAAGAAAAGAAGAATTGTTTTCTCTCCCTCCCTCCTCACTGGTTACTTGCTTCTGGCTACCACTCGCTCTCCCACCCCGATTGGTCGACTGGTCCATTGGTGTTGGCGAGGGTAAGTTAGGCGGGACAGGACAGGAGGCCGGTCGCAGAAGGAAGACAAGGGACAAAGGGGTCGGATGAGACCAACTGACGGATTAGGTCCCCAGCTGTGTTGTGGGTATTGGTTGGTCCAAGGGAGGGTGGGGTTTCTCACTCTGGCTTGGTCTACAGCATCCCCCTGGTTTTACGTTTCGGTGTAATTAGTTCTGTTGCGATCTTTCGTTTGTTTTTTACTTACGCGGGTGTCTGCGGGCTAGGTTCGTTTCTAGGTCGTGCCGTCTTGTTGCCTTTGTTTACTAGCAGCCGATCGGGCCAGGCATCACACGGATTATGTTTGTTCGCTTTCTTTGGTTTTTTCGCTTTAAGTATTCAACTTGGTTGTCTGCTGTTTGTCATCGTGGTCGTGCTGTGTCTGTCAGGTCAGGTTATTGGGTCAGGCTGCCTGGTTTTTGTTGTCTTTTCTTACACTTCCTCTATCATTTTCCATCTCCCGTGCTTCCTTGGGGACAGGGGTTTAGATGGAAGGAAAATGGGAGGAAGTCGGGAAGGTTGGGGAAGGACCAAAAAGCGAGATGGGTTGCTGTCTGGTTTTGTGTTCGCTGCTTTTCACTCTCGGTCTTGTCGGGTAGCCAGTACGGCGGAGGGGGGGAGCTTGGGAGGTATGGAATGGGCGGAGGTGGACTCGAGGTTGTTTGTGTTTTCGTTACCATCTATAATCGAGCATCTATGTTCATCATCCCCCCCCCCCCCTTTCGCCGTGATATGTTTGCAATTCTCCGAGGACATCAATCTCAATCGCCTGCGGAACATTCAGGATGTGTCTCGCCGTAGAATGCCCAGGTTTGCTAAATATTGAGTTCATTGAATGCAGGATGGTTACTAGCTGCTTCTCGGGGTAGTGTCCCGTGGTAGGTCTTAGAACAAACACAAATGGCGGAAGTCGAGTCTGGCAGGAAAGGGGTTGTAAGAACGTTGAAGGCCCACCATACAATACAATAGAGACGGCGTTGAGGGATCAAACAGTCCCAGATATGCCTTCAAAATAGCCGGACTATAGTTGTCCCCATGCTGTACCGTAAAGAACATTTGAGCATACCGTTTCACCATCGGGGTTGCTGATGTTGAACATTTCCCCGTAACCATCCGTCATGAAAATGTGTGTGCTCTTTTCCCCCATTGCTGGCCGCGATCCTGATATGCCCAAACACCAAATGCCGTTAATGAAAAACTGATAAAAGCAAGAAGCACACCAACCCCTTTTTATATAGAGATCCAGCTCCAAAATGTTGTTTTGTGGATCAGGGTAACCTAGATATCTCCCACAACGCTCTGAGCAATGCCAGCCCACCGCTTTGCGTCTCAACTGTCCGTCCTCGCCCCCTATTATTCACGTCGGCGGCAAAGGCATCTCTCTTGTGCATCATGGGCCGCTGTTTTTTGTCCTCGGGCCGGGAAATGACCGGCGCAAGTAACCACATCGGGTCATTTGGGACACCGTCGTTTCGATAGTCGACCGCTCCATTTGGATCGGGTACGTCCTCAGGGGTGATATGTAAATTGAACGTCGTGGTCCCCCTTAGCAGGCCGGCCGTCCACCACATACCGAACCGCCCTTCATGGTCTCTGGTGCTTCGTGCTGCGTTGGCGTTATGTTCAAGCCAGGCAGTATACCTCTTACACTCCTGGATTTGCGACTTCGCGTGCCGGTCTTGCACTTTAGGATCCGGTTTCCCGCCATCAAATTCACCGTCAAGAGGATACTCCAACGGCATACAAAACGTTGTGAAGTGATGCATCCATATACCCTTGAAGGTCTGGGCATCCTGCGAGCAATCGCCTGCTACGTCGCAGGCGTCTTCGAGGACTCCGGCTCGACCGAGCCCGTACCACTTGGGCAAATTTCCGGGTTGGAGGACCATACGGCCCTGGAAGGGGGTGTTGCTACCCATATTCCACCCTGTTGCTCGGATTACGGCACGAATCAGCCGGTGACCCTCCTCCAGGTAGTTCGCATCGCCGGTAATGTAGAACAATTCCCGAAGACCCGTCAGGATGGTTCCCTGGTTGTATGTGTATACCATCTCATCGCGCTCGTCACAACTTGTTCTATTACTGCCAGGCCTGTAGCCTGAAATGTGAAAACCATCGGCGTATAGTCCCTGTTGATTTGTCATGTTGGAGGATGCCAACCATCTGTGCCCGTCAACCGCGGCGATTTTATACTTCGGATCACGTGGTGGCCAGTTCTTTGGCGTCACTGGCTCTGGCTCATCCTTGGTGTTGTAAGGAGAGGTGTTCCAATCCCCGGGGAAGTGAAGGTACATAGCGGCAGAGGCGGAAATGTACAGCTCGTTCGTGATGGCGTTTTTGTAGGGCATCAGTTTTGGGTTCCAGTTCATCCCTCCTCCACAGAGTTGTGTATCCCACCCAGCAGATGCGAGGTGCCAGAAGACCCTCGCACGATGTGAGAAGGCGGGCAACCAGACATTCCCGTGCCAGCCCTGGAGTCTCTGGGATTTTGCCGGGCGCTGAGAGGAAGGGGGGAAGCTCTTATAGTGGGTTCTGCTGTGTATTTTGGCAAACTTGATAGCGTCGAGCCAGCCCAGAACGACCCAGAGCATGTCATCAAAGGCCTGGTTGCGGAGCGAGAAGGCGTCCTGGCCGAAATAGAAGCCAATGAGTTGCGAATAGTAGAGTGAGATAAGATTTTCGCTCGCATCGAAGTCGTTGATTCCATTTGCTTGCAGCACCTCCAGCCCCCCTGAGAGCGAATGCAACGCGCCGGCAACGTGCGTTCCCATGACTGCTGCCGTCCAGTCGATGGCGGTAGGCCAGGTGCCGACCCATGGCTGGAAATACTCATCTTGCATCACCCGTAAAGCGTCGAGCGTGTCTCCAAAAAGTTGGGTATCCAAATCAGGGCGCTGAGGCGGTTGAACCACACCGCCAACAGCTACCGCCAATACCGAGAGGGTGGTCCATCGGATGAACATGTTCGTTCGAGGGTCACTCAGCGCCGAACTCGAGAGGTTCCCGCCGAGTTGCGACCAAGAACTCCAGAGACAAGACCAAAGAAATATGAATGAGAAGAAAAGTTTAGCACCAGACTGACGAGCGCCCCAGACCCAAAAAACCCAGAAAGTCAGAAATCTAAGTGAAGGTTGTTAGAAATGATGGAAGCTCACGGGGAGCGGGGTAAGGAACTTGTGACTTCTAGAGAGGCACAGCTGAAGTCAAAGGTTGGGTGAACGGTAGCAAACAAGAGGTTCCTAAGCAGTAATATAAACCATGGAGCCCACACTAGGGGAAGTAAGGAGGTGCCCTTTGATCATGGGGACCCTCATAGGATGCAACTCCAGGACGATTCCCCAGACACAATTGACCCTTACTGCAGATCCTGGGGAGGCGGCGCATGGCACATGGCCCTACCCCGCTTTAGAGCCAAAGAAGCTCTGAAGTCGAGCATCATCTGATCACTTTGCAGGCCTACATGATTATTCCCTGGGTGTAGATGAATGAATGGTTTGTTTATTACTTGGTTTCTTGAGGTGTTAAGTTGCGATATGGCGGGGGGCTTGGGATGAGGTACATAGTTCCCCCCCTTCCATGATAATACCCCGCCAAATGCAGTGTTTAGAGGTGATCTTGCATGGCCACCCGCGGGTCCCTGCAGATAGATCTTGAGCTCCTATGTGGCTTGCAGCCAGAAGGTCATAAGGTTGTTTTCTGGCCTGGTTTTCTCGGCCCTTCGCTCATATCCGCCGAGTCGGGTACTCTAAGACCTTCTTCAACAGTTTAACCCAACTGCACGACGAGAGGTAACAAAGCAGGTTTAATCAGCAGTAAAATACAACCGTTCAAAGGACTGGGTGAAGGAGGAAACCAAGTTGCGCGGTTCAAACTGACAGTCCTTCTGTATTGCCTCTACGCATAAGAAGACTCCCCTCGAACTTTGCAGGTGTGGCTTCTCAATAGGATAACGAAGCTTTCAAATATATCAAGGTGGCCGCAGAAGGCTTTTATCTGATCAAGGACCCTGCTGGGCCATCCCGTCCTCAGGTTCACCTCCTTCAGTGCTGCCTAGGTTCCTCCGCCTTTGCGACTTGCTCGTCACCTTCAAGCACGTCAGTGAGAATACAACACGCACAATCGCGTACAAATCAAGCAATCAAGCAATATCCAAAATTGAACTACGCCCCGGCAAGCTCGTTTGCTTGCCCTGGAAACGCCCCAACGCCTTCTCAGTACATATGGGTGTTCGCCGACGTCCCGATATTCGAACATATAATCCCTAGCATTACCGGCCGACCGGTCTTACAGACCAGGAAAAAAAAGAGACCGAGGCGTGGACAGCATCAGTCCACAAAGCGACGCTCAAACTCGCGGAAAAGCTTCGGGCTGATCTCATCGCTGGTCAGTCCGTCAACCTCCCATAAAACGCCCTTGCGGGCATAGTGCTCTAACAGGGGTTCGCTGGTTTCTTGGAACTTTTTGAACCTTGCCCGGTACACCTCTTCTTTATCGTCTGATCTGCGCACGAGCGGCTCATCAGTGATGTCGTCGCGGCCTGGAACCCTGGGCGCGTTGAACCCTGTGTTGTATACTCGCCCCGACGGTTCGTGGACCCATCGGCCCGATATCCTTTCCATCACTACGTCAAGGGGTGTATTGATCGATACGGCCCAGTTCATGGGCACAATCTCGTCAAGGCGCTCGGCCTGTGCCGCCGTGCGTGGGAACCCGTCGAGGAGGAATGAAGCCGATGGGTCGTCCGATGTCCGGGCCGGAGTGGGACCCCTCGCATGCTCCGGGGAGGAGATGTAAGCTTCAACTTCAGCGTCGTTATCGAGAGCCGCGTGGTCGGCGGAACTGATGACTGACGAGGCCAGCGTCATGACATCGCCCGACGGATGGCCAGAGAATATCCAGCCTCGCTGATAGAGCTCATTCTTGATAAGCCGGAGAATCAGCTCATCAGGCACGAGGCCGCCCGCCTTGATCGTACTCTCGACCTTGATACCTGGGTAGTTCGTCAGCAAGAGGAGACCGGAAAGAAGAGTCTAGGGATCCAATTGCGCACTCACCAAGCGGGGTGCGCTGCATGACATTGTACCGCAGCAGGTCGCCCGAACTTATCGACGAAAGCTGAGGAAACCGCTGCAGAAGTCGCTCCGATTGTGTTCCCTTCCCAACCCCAGGTGCTCCAACCAAAATGACTCGGGCGGCTTTCTGTAGCCGCATGACCGTCATGATACGCGATACACGAGCGCGTTCGCGGGTGGGAGCAAGGGCGGGGGCACGGGGTGGGCTTTTAATCAGTGCTTCACAGGACCGAGGCTTCCCGCCCTATATCCAAGGTATGAATGCGCGGATCCCGTTGGGCAGTGCGGGGAACCTCGAAATCCAGCCGAGGACCGAGTCACAGTGGGTGCAGCCCAGGTGTTAGGGGAATACCATGGTGAGATGAAAAGCTCTAGAAATCATTTGGGAGCCGAAATAATAGATGGATGGAGAGATAACGAACACATAGAGTTCCTTATCTTCTATGACCTAAAAGCATACCTCCGCCGGTTGCGCTCCGGTTGGGGTACCTAGCATATTGCGAAAGCCTCGAAAAGAAGCAATGTTGCGGGGGGAAACGGTCTGGGCGCGCTGGGCCGCGGGGCGCCACGGGCTGCGTTTAGGGTACATGGTGCATCATCCCAAATCCAGACTGTTTCTCACCCCCAAAAAAATACAGTTCGCTTTTTTGTTGGGAGAAAACTCGGTGCTAGTCGCCGAGTCCGACTCAGGCGCGTTGCACGAAACAGACTCAACCTCAATGTGGCCTTGACGCCCTGATGACTGAACCGCAAGAGAAGTCCGATGCATGTCTTGTTCTGTTTTTGGGCGCGCACGAGTCCATGCTTTTATGGAAGCAAACGAGGTCTGCGGAACTGAATAGACCAGATTTTAAACTTGAACTGGGATTCGCAGGGTCGCCGAGCTACTACCCCCGGGTTTTAAGCTTCACCAAGCGGGCGCTCGAGGGGGACTTGATAGAGTTTGAAGCGTCCCTGAGCCGCCTTTAGACCATCCTCTTTTGCCTCGCCAATGACCAATTGCTACCTAATAGATGCTCATCTCGTCCTGTCGCGCTGGGGATTCCCTGGTGTACCAATGCCACGTGCGTGCCTGACTGAAACCGCTGGTGGTGCCACGGCTGGCTCGGATTGCTACGGCTTACTCATGCATCCACGTGACTTGCCCGAGTCGCGACGAATGCGTTGTTCATCAGGATGAAAGCGGACTTGGAATTTGATGTCACTGCTTCCTGTCGCTGCCCACTCTGGATGCGCGGCTTCTCAATTTCGTACTTGTATGTTTTAATCGCAAATCATTCTTCGACCCATATTCGCTCTTTCCCAGGCCTCGTTTCCGGGCATCCCTATTCGTCCTTTCTTTTTCTAGTTACAAATCTCGGGAGGCGAATTTGATCGATCTGGAAAATTGCTTCGGCGCCAGCAAACGACCGTCATGAGCGCCTCGGCGAGCGTCGCACGCAGGGCCTTGGTCGTTAACCCGTTCCTGGGTACTGGTAAGACGATGTGGTCTTCATGCGCCTCTCTGGGAGTTTTGTTGACGCTGAGACGATCTAGGCCATGCACTTCCAAGATCAACGCTCCTCGCAGCTTCTCTTCACCTGTCGCGGAACTCGCGGAACTTGATGCTCAACAATCCCACCACTGCCTTACTCATCCCGCTTCGAACCCTTACCACTGGCACCAACACCCATGGAGGAGGGCCGCCTGCTGGGCCGCCGCCGGGATTCAATTCGGAGGAAGCCAAGAAACCTCTCCCGAGAGATTCCTCGAGCAGCACTAAGTCCTCCGTTAAGGCGGCATCTAGCAGCTCCGGAGTAAAGGACACAGCGAAGAAGGATTCTGAGGCGACTGCCGGCGAGGGCGCCTCTCTCTCACAGCTCGCCGCGCAGAGCGGGATGGCGGCCGAGAAGGCCGGAGCCAATAAGGAAGAGAAGAAGCTGACGCTGGGGCAGAAGATCAAGAAGGAGGTGCAGCATTACTGGGATGGAACGAAGTTGCTGGCAACCGAAGTCAGAATCAGCTCTCGCCTGGCGCTGAAGATGGCTGCTGGGTACGAGCTCACCCGGAGAGAGAACCGACAGTTGCAGCGAACGGTCCAGGATCTTGGCCGCCTAGTTCCCTTCTCCGTCTTCGTCATCGTACCATTCGCCGAGCTTTTGCTTCCCGTCGCGATGAAGCTGTTCCCCAACCTGCTGCCCAGCACATACGAGGGTCAAAAGTCCAAGGACGCGAAGGCGTTAACACTCCGATCAACCCGCAAAGAAGTTAGCAGCTTCCTTCGCCAGACACTGAAGGAGACTGGTCTCCCGTTGACGCCGGCGACGGCGCAAAAGGAGGAGTTTTCCACCTTCTTCCGCAAGGTTCGTTCCACTGGCGAACAGCCGACGGCCGAGGATGTCATCAGGGTCTGCAAGATCTTCAAGGATGACCTGACGTTGGACAACCTGTCACGTCCTCAGCTTGTCTCAATGTGCCGGTATCTGAATCTCAACACCTTCGGCACCGACATGATGCTGCGATACCAGATCCGCCACCGTATGCGCCAGATCAAACGGGACGATCATGCTATCAACTACGAGGGTGTTGACTCTCTTTCCGTGCTGGAGCTTCAAGTAGCTTGCGCTAGCCGCGGCATCAAGTCCTATGGTGTTTCTCCAGCCAGGCTCAGGGAGGATCTTCAAACGTGGTTGGAGTTGCGGCTTGTCCAGGGTGTTCCCTCAACACTTCTCGTGCTAAGCAATGCTTACATGTACGGCCAAACGCAGACGGATGGAGGTGAGGTATCGAACCAGATCCAGGCCTTGACCGGTGTTCTGTCATCAATTCCGGAGGAGCTTTTCCATGAGATCGAGCTTGAGGTTCACAACGCCGAGGGCGCAGCCACCAACAAGCAGCGCCTCGAGGTCCTCAAGGAGCAGCAGGAGCTCATCCAGGATGAGCTTGAGCAAAACCAAGCGAACCAAATTTCCGGCATGGCCACACCTCGAGACACTGAGGACATCGACGACAAGGAGGAGAGGGAGCTCAAAGCCGAGGCGGCGACGGGTCTCGAGAAAGCACAGGTTGGCGAGGCGGTAGATGCGGAGCAAGATTCAATCAATGCCGCGAAGGCCGACGCGAGCGACCCGAAGAAGCTGGAGAAATAGGGGGCCTGTTCAACGCCTTCGTGTATTTCTGGGCCGGCACAGCCAATGCCTCTTCTCTTTTGTGGTGTTCTGTTCTACTAAATAAACCCCACTCGCCTGAGCCTGACTTGGATTTGTAGGTATAGAAAACAAGGGCGGAATGGTGATAGCTAGCTATACTTAGAGGCCTGGGCACCGGAGTTATGTTGCTTTGGATGTTCACATAGATGAAGCATTCCGAATAGCGGAGTGTGAACACGACTCTGTCTTTTTTATCGACGTTTAACATGCAACTGTTCCATTTATTTGTATTGTGTGTATGTGCAGCCTCACCTTACATTATATTGCTGACTAGCTGGGCGTTCCGCAAACATCCCAGTTTAACTGGCAGCCTGGGCCGACGGCAGGCGTTGCTCAACATCCCTCCCCACTAGACACATGAGTACCCTGAACCATCTCTCTCGGCCCACCAATGACCTACGTTACAGACTAGAGAAGTTCCATTGGTGAGCTGTATTTCCGAGACATCAAGTCCCTCTGTGAGTCTTTGTGGGCGTTGTGGGTAATTCCGGCGAGCTCAATATTTTTGACAGCTTAACCAGGGTACCGGGAAGCTTAACGTCCCCATCTCCTTCTCTTGGCCGCCTTCGTGAGCCACGCACCACCTGGAGCTCCCCCGCCAAATACGTCAGTCCCACAAGCCAACTGCCTCCCGCCGAACACCATCCACGCTGATCTAAAACCGCTTCGACTACAGCGCTTGGTGCGCAACTCTCACGATAAAACCCATCATATAGAATCAACATTTTTTTCGAATTCCGGCCAAATCCTCGCAAACACCAACTGGTGACTGAGCAAGCGACGGCGTTTACTGAGGCAGGTGAGCCGCGAGGGCAGCACAATCCGTTAGGTCAACCCAGGTCAGCCGAAACGTGATGGCCGTTATGGATCAGGACAACTTCTCCAACATCTCGTGGCACAGCGAGCAAGAAGCTAGCACCGTGGTGCCCAGCGCAGCCGCGTCCGCGCACGAGACGGTCAACCCAGAGTATCCCGGCAGCAGCAGGCAAGATGGCGCGAGGACAGTCGAGGGCGAGGATGCCAACCTCGAGCCTGCCCACGGCGGCGAGATTCTTGAGTGCGTCGTGTCGGATCCGCGCAAGGAGAACGACGGGACCAAAGATGCTTACGTATCCTACACCATAACTACACATGTATGTCTTCACCCTACCTCTGTTCTTCTGTCGCGATGATGAGGGCGTCCCGCTGACCAGTTGCTTGCGCCCTCTGTTTCTGCGATACAGTCTACCTTTCCTACCTTCCAACGAGAAACAACGATATCACGCAGACGCTTCACCGATTTTGTCTTTTTGTACAAGGTGCTATGTCGCGAGTACCAGGGCTGCGCCGTCCCGCCGTTGCCAGACAAGCAGCGCATGGAGTACGTCCGGGGCGACCGGTTCGGGTCGGACTTCACGAACCGCCGAGGCTACTCGCTGCAACGCTTCCTGTCGCGCCTAGCTCTTCACCCGATCCTACGCCGCGCCAGTATCCTCCACACCTTTCTCGAGAGTCCCGACTGGAACGCGACGATGCGAAGCCGGTCCGCACGAGGGTCGCTTGCCTCGCCAGGCGCGCCGGACTTTGGGCCTCCGGTGGTACCGGGTGGAGGGGGTGCGCCCCCTACCGCCGGTGGCGGTGGTGGCGTATTCGACTCCTTCGCTGATAGCTTTATGAACGCATTTACCAAAGTCCACAAGCCGGATCGGCGGTTTATCGAAGTCAAGGAGAAGAGCGACAAACTCGACGAGGACTTGAACCACGTTGAAAAGGTAGTGGCGCGGGTGGCACGACGTGAGGCCGATCTTGAGACGGACCTCAAAGACCTAGCAGAGCAGTTCCAGAAGCTCATCATACTAGAGCCGGGTGTTGAACCGGCGGTGCACGCCTTCGCTGCCTCGATCGAAGACACGGCAGCCGGGCTCAAGAAACTCAAAGAACACACGGACCAGGACTATCTCGGCTCGCTGCGAGACATGGTGGCGTACAGTGGCGCGCTCAAAAACCTGCTGAAGGCACGCGAGCAAAAGCAGCTCGACTTTGAGCAGCTGACCGAGTATCTGAATAAGAGCACTATTGACCGAGATATGCTCGCGTCGGGTTATAGCTACGGTGCCGGCTCTGCCCTCGGCGGTGCCGGTGGCTTCATCCGCTCCAAGATCGAGGACGTCCGCGGCGTCGATCACGAGCAGGCCCGCCGAGACCGCCAGCGAAAACTCGAACTTCGTATCGATGAGCTCACACGGGAGGTCGAGGTCGCTCGGACCGAGGCGGACAACTTTGCCGATCAGGTAGTACGGGAAGTTGACAATTTTGAATGGATCAAGCGGGTCGAGTTTAAGCGCCAGTTTGGCGGTCTGGCCGACTCCCACATCGAGTTTTACGGTGGCGTCATTGACATTTGGGGAAAATACGTGCTCGAGATGGAAAAGGAGGGCGTGGTTCTTCCGGCTTAGGAGGCCACGAGAAGAAACGTTCATGCCACTGCAATGCATGATATAGACACAGACGCCGATACCACGACCTACACAGATCCGGATACGCATGGGGGTTGTGGAGTGGACGGCACCAAGGACATGGAGGACTCCAAGATTCTCACTCCGCAGCTGACGCCGCAGGCCTCTTCGGCGATGCTATTTTCAAACGAGTGGACACACGTTCAGCTGCAGGCGGAAGTGCAACAAGACGCTGATGATAAATAGGGGTGGGTAGACCGGCGTTGCTCACTCTCATAAACAGGGTGGGCTTGAGTAATTGTTCTTCTCCAAACAGCAGGTTCGGAAGAGCGACGCGTTGTAATATCCCCCTTCACCTAATTAGGTTAGGTTTACCTTTTTTCTACTGCTGCTATCACTGCCTGAGGTGGCTCATATTGGTTTTAGACGCGTGAGTTCAAGGGATGTACTTCGTATGGCCGGCGACAGCTGAGTCCTAGAGGAAAAACAGATTCAACAACCTTGGTGCTACAACCACACCCATACATGGCGATTGACATATGACTGGTGAACACAAGACACTCAAGTGATTGAAAGCAAATGCAAATGTTGATACACCCTCTAATGCGCACTGATAGCATGCTAGATAGACACAAGACCGGAAAAACACACACTACGCCCCTAACGCCTTTCCTGCTGGTCTGGAAGCCGGCGTCCTATGTACAATATAGACCTCTATACAAAACCACGAAAACGAAACACCGAGAATAGGGATGCATGACTTCAAACGTCACCCACAAGTTATGCGAACACTAAGGATTTACCGCCTGTCACCGCCTTGAAGCGGCCTTCGATCATTCTCATTGTCTGAGTCATCATCATCGCCAATCACATGATGCTCCTCCTCGCTGTCGCTGCCACTGCGGGTGCGCTTCTCGCTGGCCCCTGGGCTGACATCGTCCGAACGGTCGTGATACCCTCTAGCCACATCTAAGTCATCCTCATCATCGCTGCCTCCGGCGAATGCGTCGTACAGCTCCCCGCCGCGTGTCTTTCTAGCCTTCTTTCCGGCTGCGCCAACCTTTTCGCCACTGGCCAGACCCTCGGCCTCTTCTTCGTCAAGAAGCTCGAATTCGTAGTTGTCACGTGCGTTGTTCCTGAGACGCTGACGACGCGCCATCCAGAGGTAGATGCCGAGGCCGCAGCAGAAAACGATGATGAGCACCAAGGCGCTATAGATCCAGGCCTGAGTGCTGGCCGAGACGCCAAGTGTCGGCAAGAACGAAGGGAGCCAGGTGCTCGGGCTAGTCTCGGCTGCCTGCCCGTCCTGTGTACCGGAAGGCTCAGGTGAGTTGCTGGTCTCTGTGGGCTTGCTGTTCACTGGGCGATCGGGGATATCAGTAGGAATGGAGAGGGTCTTGCTCTCCGTCGCGGCCGGGTCGGGTGCGATAGTGGTTGTGCTAGCAGGGGCGGTGATGGTGGGAATGACGGAGTGGTTATCATCCTCCTCTTCCGTCGGCATAGGCAGGAGGGTCGCCCTGGCCGGATCCCTGGCCTCTCCCCACAGTTTCAAGTGCCAGTCGGTAAATGTTCCTTTATGTTCATTCTTGAGAGCATCCTTCACAATGATAGTCCAGTCGCCAACGCCAGATTCACCCCTTTAGTGAACAGTTAGCAGTATTCTTGGTCTAAAAAAGGGAGGGGGGGACGTACCAGTGCACCACGCTCATAAATGTCCAGTCGACATAGCCTGCTTCGACATTATCGGGCGAGCGCGTGACTGAGAGGTGGCTGACAACTTTGCTTGGGCTAATCAAGTCGACGCTGATATCACCTCGCCGGGTATGTTTGACGTTCATTGTGACAGTTACGTGTTCGAGCCGCTCGAGGTTGGCTTCCTTGAGCATTTCCTCCATCACTGTGTAGGTGACAGCAACACCCTTGTCTCCCTCTGGGATAGGTTTGTTGACATGAATCCATGGAGAAAAGTACCAAGCCTGCGGTTTGACATTCTTCCAAGTCTTGGCAGCTTCAACGATGGCCCAGCTGTCAATCTTCCCGTATCCAAATGTATGACTGTACTTCTTGCCAATTGCGGTTGTCTGCCAGTCTTCCTTGTTTTCCAGATTGATCGGCACAGCTGTGTCCATGGCCAGGTACTGCATGTCTCTCCATGACAAGTCGGGCCGCACCTGTAGAACGAGCGCAAAGATACCCGCCGCCAAGGGCGCGGCAGCGGAAGTGCCACCATGGTTGGTGGCGCAGTTGTTCTGGCCAACATCGGTGGTGTGAATCGAATCCCCGCTGCCGCTGGAATATGTAACAACCAAGCCCGCAGAGCACTTCTCAGAATAGAAAGGATGTTTACCCTCCCGGTCGACGGCCCCTACGGTGATACTGTAGATGCTGTTGGTGTAACCGTCAAAGTTACAGTTGTCTTCAACTGGAGCCCCGTTACCGCTAGCAAAGACGTAGATAGAGCCGAGACCACCTCGTCCGTTCTGCACAGCGTTCAGCATCGCTCGTCTGATGAGAATCCCAGGAGCGTCCATGCTCTTCCCATTGTCCGGCGGACCCCAGGAGCAAGAGTAGATCTGGTTGTGCTGGAAGTCGTAGTTCATGGCAACGGCTTCGTCGGCATCCGAAATCAGCGCCGACAAAATGCGCAGGCCGGCAATCTTGGAGTCGTACGCTACTCCCACTCCGCAGACGTTGTTCTTGACGGCCGAAACCTCACCGGCGCAGCGGGTTCCGTGTCGATCCTCGGCCAGGCGAGGTTTCGGTTCGCTCGTCTTGTCGTTGAAGTCGTAGGAGCCCAGTGCGTAGTAGTTATCCTTAAGGTCGTCGCTGTACATGTCCAGACCGTCGTCGACGATGGCAACGGTCGCATTCTTGCCGGTAACTCCAGACAGCCATACATCAGTAACGTTGACATCATGACCAACCTGGATAGGGTTGAACAGATGCCACTGTTCCTTGAAGATGGGGTCGAGGATTTGCAGGGTTTGGGCAACGTGAGCTTGCTTCTGGACCGCTTCCGGTACAGACTGTGCCCTGCCCCTGCGAGGTCCTGCAGGACCATATTGTGGGGGGAGAGTGCGTTTCTCCCAAGGTTTGCGCAACTTCTGCTTCTGGGAGAAGAGGACTCCATCCAGAACATCTCGATCGCCCAAGTCCCGCTTCCTTCGTCGCCTCTCAGCCAGTTCCCGTTTGACTACGTCATGTTCGGCCTTCCTCGCAACAAAGACGTGGTGGTCTGCGAGTTCGCCGAGAGGACCCTCGTGGGAGAGACCCAAGCTTCGTGCTACCGCGGCAGGTGTCGTTTGGGCGTCGAGATGAAGGACGTAGTAGTCGTTTGCATCGAAGTTTCGGGGGAGGATTTTCGAAGCCGCTGTCAGGGCGGCCAGGCCCAGCAGCGTCGTCAAGGAGGATATCTTCATTTCGAGGGGGAATTGAGGGCTCGGAAGCGCCTCTTCGAAGAGTAAATTATTGGTTCGGCGTGTTGCAGATGCGTCGGTGTCGACACGACCTCGGGCGCGATGTGCAGCAATGTAAAAAGACCAGGCATCAGCCAACGCCGTCAAAGAGGTGCGACAAACGGGATGGTGGCGACACGACTATAACTAGCGCCCGGACGTTTCAAGACCGGACTGGCTCGGGGCGAAAAGAATCAGGACTGAACCAGCGACAAGGAACGAAGTCGGCCAAGTGGATTCTGCCTGGGGAGATGTGGCCTTCTCGATCGCAGTCTTGTTCGTCTTGCTAGAGCGACGTTGGACTAATGCAGTGTCTGTCAGGATGACCGTGCCGCTTCCTTAGCCACCAAGACCACGTTTTTTTGTTCAATGGGAGGCGTTACCGCAACATCGCGCAGGGTCTGACAGGCCGAGGACAGCCACTGGCGACTTGTCAGCTAGCGGCCACGTGACTACCCCCAAGTTCAAAGCCTACGTAGGGCTACTTGCCTTCGGGCTCAACTCAGCAAACAGGACTCGGTTTGTTTCAGCCGATCATAAAGAACAGCGCCTACAATGCGGGTGCCGTGCGAAGATAGTTTGTTTGTTTGTCGGTTCTTTGGATCTTGATTATGGATACCTGCATGCTGGTGGATCACCCAGGGACGAGGACATCATGGATTGCCCTGGGCGCTCTCTTTCTCATCGTACCAAGTCCCTCACGTCGGACTTTGACGGACATGGCTGCCGAAGGCTCACCGCATATGCATGTACCTCGTAGTCCATTGGCTCCCGTGAGCCATTGAACGCCCGACAAGTCCAGCGCAAACGGTGGTGGAATGGAATTCATATATGAAGGCAGTTTGCAAAAGTCTAAGTGCTAGGTCCTGGAGCCATTGAGGAACTAGCGGTCGGGACATCCCGTGCTCGCAGATAAGAGGGTCTAGTTGAAGCGCTCTGGCGATGGTCTGATATCTGCCAATCGACCATAGTCTGCCGCAGCGAATTTGACATAGTGTCGGTGTCGTCGTCGAGAGTGCCGGGACTCCGACCTTTTGAGGAGCGGAGGATGCAGCTCGTCACCCCCGCAGCAAAGAGGGCGGGTTTGCGGTTCCCTGCTGCTTCTGCCCCTGCTCCTTGCTCCCGCCATCGACTTTTCCGGCTCCTACCAGTGACCACTCAAACCCCCTGTCGCCGGCCGCATCGGACCCCTGCACGATGAGCTTCCAGGTTCGCTGTCGACGGACGACAGCCCAACCGCCCGAAAAGAAATATTTGCCCAAGCTGCTGCTGCGCGCATCTCACTTCCCATCCCGCTCCCCATTCCCCTCGATCCGCAGCCCCGTTCTGGCCCTCTGACCTGTCAGCCTGTCCAGCAGCACTCAGCACTTGCAGCTGCAACGAGGCTGTCGCACAGCACCCACACGCCCACGCCCACGACCTCGCAGCTCACAGCTTACAGCTCACGCTGCACTCCAGCTGCACACTGACAGTTCGTCGCGTCCATCTCTGGCAATTCCCTCTCGTTGGAGCCCGAGGCGCATGTGTTAGGCCGGCATTGGCTGGCATGGGAAGCTGCGTGGCTCGTGGACGAATGCACAGCGGTCAGGCCTAGGACCAGCACTGGACAGCCTACACTGGGGCCAGCACTGGTTTGTTGCGGCCTCTGGTCAGCCGATCCAAAACTCCAATAACTTACACGCCCGCGTGTCGCGGGAACCCAACGGCCAGACATGTCTGCTCCTTACTGGGGGGAGCTGCCTCAGCCTAAGGGCGGCCAAACCAGAGCTCGCCGTCTGTCCGACGACGTCAATTCCCAGGCCGAGCGCCGCCAGCCATTGGACGCCGTGCCCCAGGGCCACTCGAGGGCGAACCGCGTGTCGGTCCAGACTACAAAATCCGATGCGCCGACCGACTCGACCATGAGCCCCTTTGTGTCGCCAACCACCCCGAGCTTCCCCGGTCTCGCCCCGCGTCCACCTTCCTTGCCATACGGCGCGAACCATTACCCACCCGAGTTGGCCGAGAACCGCCGTCGCCGGAGGAGCCGCAACCAAGATCAGGACCAAGAGCTCGTTGCAACATCTGCCCCACCGCCCCCTATCGCCCCTGAGGTGCCCCGGGCTCCGCCAGTGAGCTACAAGTATCCCGCCATCCCCCAGCCGCAGTCCCGGGCCGTCAGCAGTAGCAAGCAGATGGATGCCGAGGAGTATATCAAGGCCTCGACTCCGGTCAGCCAGAAGGAGGATCACCCCGTTCTTGACCGGGCGCGGGACTCTTTGGATCCGAACGGACCTTTGCAGAAGCAGCGTGGTGGCGCCCCCGATGACCCGAGCACCCATCACCGCAGATCTTCATCTGGCGCCGATCAGCTGCTGCAGAATAGGAGGAAAAGGGCGTCTGCAAACCAGCCGTCCGACCGAGCAAGAATGTTCGCAGACGATCGCTCGCCCCTGCAAAGGCTTGAGCTGACTCTCGATAGCATCTCCAAGGAAGACAAGCTTTCTAAGGAAGACAAGCGCGCGCGTGCCGAGGCCGCCGAGCGGGCCGCCCGAGAGAGGGCCACAGGCGGCGGGGTCGCGCAACAGAGTCCAAGGAGCCCAGTTGCGAACGAAACCCGATTCCGGGAACGACAGCCCCCGGTGAGTGGCGCTCCCGCCTCTCCTGTCACCCCAACGAGACCAGGGCAGGGCGCCTCAGCGCAGAATGGGCCTCTTTCGCAGAATCCTCCTGAGGAAGGGCGAAGGTATCCTCTAGTTCGAGCGAAATCTCCAAGAAATCGCACACATGACTCGCGGATACCGGTGCCTCTAGATGCTCGGACATCTGGCATCCCGCAGCGCAATCTCAGCTTCCGGGAGCATGCAGCGAAGAACGACATCAAGCCACCTGCTGGCATTGACGAGGATCTAACGAAAGATGCCTCGTCGCCACTAACACCCCAAGCGAACGGCCCCTCTATCACCAGAAGCGGCAGCAACAAACTCCGGAAGAACCCACCGAGCGACCCGTGGCCTCCGAGAGAATCGCTCGAGCCGCTTCCGCGAGTGGCGCCCAGGTCCGAGCCAAAGCCGGAGCGCACGCGCGCTCCTGAGACCCCAGAGCATAAATCGACACAGCGACGTGTGCAGCTCGCTGACGGCGATGACAATGACGATGACGAAGTGCTAACCCCCCCGTCGACCGGGAAGCTAGTCAAGGCGCATCCCAGCCAGCGGAAGGTTGAGCAAATCCTCGGCCGAGGAGCTCCTCATGTTGCATGGGCAAACAAGGTCCGGAACGCCCCGTCGCCGCCTCCCGTCACGGGGGCTGTTCAACAACACCGAGCTCGCAGGGAAGACACAAGAAGCGATAGTGACACCGATGATGAAGGTCGCCACATTTCAGATCTCGTCTACCGGGCGCGTGACAACCTGCAACCTGGCCAAGGGATCTTCAAGCCAGCCGATTATCTTGATGAGTGGAAGCAGGCGACCATCGGAACCCTGTCCGGTGCATTGCTTGATCTCGAGGATGTGCCGCCTGTCGTTGAGAAGGGAGCTACATGGTGGGAATCCCCCCAGTCTTCGTCTAGGAGAAGGAGCAGCATGTCTGCCCGACCCAAGAGGGCTGAGGCCTTTGAGGGTGAGTACGACGACACAAACGCTCCAACAAGATTTAAGCCGCCACTCTATCTCAAATGCGGTCCGCTGCTGAGATATTGTGGAATTCGACACGAGCGCGTACCCTCTCGTTCCGCCAAGAATGGAGCGGTTGTGGACAAGGAGATATGGAGAGGCACAATTATGATCGTCACGACCGATCATGACTCGTCATATGATATTGCTCCAACGCTGAGGCTCTTCGTCCAACCCATTGAACTTCTCCCCCCTCCACCCAGAGAGATCAACGGCGACGAGCCTCTCGCCCCCGAGTATGTAGATCCCCTGGCGGGGCATCCGAAGCTTGGCCGGAAGGGTGAGACCCTCTACGTCCGTCCGGTGGACCATCTCGAGGAAAGCAAAGATCTGTCCAGAGACGAGACAGATGAGGGCCTGTTCGAGAAATCCAAGAGTCCTCCGGACGTGCCCCTGGAGAAGGGCATGGTTGACCCACCTGGCTCCTTTGCCGCCCGCCGGAAGCGTGTCGAGATTGACGGGGAGAAGGCCGGCAAGTACAAGGACGTCCGAGGTTTCCGGCTACACGCTGAGCGAGGCTATACGTTTTGGAGATTCAACATTGAAGTCGAGCTGGGGGAGAAACAGCAGCGTGTTGCATATCGCATCAATAGGGGGCCGTCAACCGGCTTTTGGGTCCCAGCCAAAGGTCAGACCATGAACATCATGTTCTACAGCTGCAACGGTTTCAGCTCGAGTGTCGACACGGATAGCTTCAGTGGCCCGGATCCAATGTGGCGAGACGTGCTCAACTCGCACCAGAGCCAGCCTTTCCACGTCATGCTCGGTGGTGGCGACCAAGTTTACAACGATAAGGCGATGCAGGAGACGAAGATATTCCGCAAATGGCTCATGCATAAGAATCCCATTCATAAGCACAATGCGCCTTTTCCTGCCGAGATGCAGAATGAGTTGGAGGAATTCTACTTGGAGCGCTACTGCATGTGGTTCTCGCAAGGCCTCTTCGGCATGGCGAACTCGCAAATTCCTATGGTCAACATGTTCGATGACCACGACATCATGGACGGGTTTGGCTCATACCCCCACCACTTCATGAACTCGCCCGTATTTTCGGGGCTCGGAAATGTTGCCTTCAAGTATTACATGCTGTTCCAGCACCAGAGCATCCCCGACGAGACCGAGAAGACGGAGCCAAGCTGGACGCTGGGCGTTCGTCCCGGGCCGTACATCAACGAGCTCAGCCGCAACCTCTTCATGTCTTTGGGGTCCAAGGTCTCTTTACTCGCAGTGGACGCCCGGACTGAGCGGACACGCGAGCAAGTCATCAACCCAGGCACGTGGAAGAAGGTAATCGATAGGTGCTACGCCGAGATTGACAAGGGGAAGACGGAGCATCTGATTGTTCTTCTCGGCGTGCCTATCGCCTATCCCAGATTGGTCTGGCTGGAGAATATGTCAGTGTGCCGAGCCCGCGATATGATGTGGGAGTAGTTTTGCTAACTGTGTTTGCTTTTCAGATTAACATCTCGTCTGCTGGACCCAATCAAAGCCATTGGGAAAACTGGCATGTTCGGGAATGTTCTGAACCATTTCGACGGGGGTGTCGAGGTGCTCGATGACCTCGACGACCACTGGACTGCCAAGAACCACAAGTCGGAGCGCAAAGTGGTCATTGAGGATTTGCAAGATCTGGCTGCTGACAAGTCCATCCGCGTCACTATTCTCAGGTAAGCTTCCACTGCGGTCATTTTTTTACCCTGTTAAAACTAATTCGGATTTCAAGCGGTGATGTCCATCTCGCGGCTATCGGGCAGTTCTATTCGAACTCGAAGCTCGGCGTCGCAAAGCACAACGACTTCCGCTACATCCCCAATATCATCTCCTCGGCCATTGTCAATACGCCACCTCCTGATCTGATGGCAGACATCCTCAACAAGAGGAACAAGGTGCATCACTTTGACCGGGAAACCGACGAAGATATGATTCCGATCTTCGCTCATGGCGTAGACGGCAAACCCCGGAACAATAAACGGCTCCTTCCGCACCGTAATTGGTGCTCTATCCGCCCGTATGTCCCCGGCAACTCGCCACCATCCACGCCTGATGGGTCTGCCTACGATCTCACGCCAGTAGGCTCGCCACCTGGAACCGCAAGCGGTGGGGGCGGCAGTATCCTCCGTCGTCTCTCTCTTTCCAGGTCACGCGGTCCTTCTTTCCGCGGCCCAGATGGCGTCCGAGATCGAACCCGGCCGCCTATCTCGGCTGGTATACTTCGTACTATGTCACATCGCGGCGCTGTCGCTAGCGCGGACGAGGTCACCAGTCCGTCTCAACAGAGACCGCCAGGGCTCTTGACACGAACTCTCTCTGGTTCTTCCATTAGTGGGAGGATTGGCGGGTTGTTCCGTCGGCGCAGCACCGCAAAGCGCGACGATGGCGGTATCAACGGAACGTGGGGAGCGGAGGAGACCGAGGAAGAAGATCCTAGCTACGACGAAGAGTCCCCACGGGCTCGCGGAGGTAGTGGCGGCCGGAGGTTTATGGGCCTGCGCGGAGGCCTCGGCGAGTATCCTCAGGATAACGAATTCGAGGACGGCGATGACAGCTACTTCTCGGCGACGGCACCTCGAACAGACCGGGATCGTGATGACACACCATCTCCCGAGCCAGCCGTTATGAGCGGCGGGGCTGGCCCCGTGGGCATGACGCGCGTAGCAGCCGGCGGTTTCCGAGGCGACGTGGCGCCAGAGCAGGAATTTGCCCCTAAGCCTTTCCACCGCACGCCCACGGGCCTGTCAACTAAGCAGTTGAAGCACGCCCAAAAGCTAGCCGTCAACCTCGAGGGCGGCCTGGAAATCAGCCTCAACGTTGAGATCAGCCCCAAGGATCCGGGCGGAAGCACGGTGCCCTATAGGCTGGTGGTCCCAAGGCTTTGGTATGAGTACGAAGGAGAAGAGGACGAGCCAAAGTTGGAGAAGCCTGTGGGGGGCATCAAACGTCTGCTTAGCTTGAGGAAGGCGATTTGAGAAAATGGGACATAATAGTATCCTGAGAAGACAAAGCGGATATCGGGATGCCATGGGAATGGAAAAGCATGGTAGTGGAATAGGAATAGGAATCGAAACGGGAACGGGGTAGGGTGGAAATGGGAGTTTCTTGTTTCGCTATTTGATCATACATGTCAACCGTTTTACATTTTGCTTTGCAAATTTTACCTAGATATTTGGCATCCTCTGATTTAGTCGAGATGAAGGATGGGAAATGAGATGGAATGATGGACTATTTTTATAGCGGGATGACTGATGACATCTGTGAAAAGCAGTTTGTTGGTAGCAAGGATACAGAGTATATGGTTTGGCTTGTTATATTTGTTGATTCACACTTTATCGTCGACTGGTTACGAGGTAGCAAGGTGGTACCAGACGGTGTTGATACCTAGATGGAAACTTGGAGATGTCAAGATATCTGCTCATACTGCCTGTCCCCAAGACTGGAGGGGTTTTAACTTTAGTGACAGTAGTTTAGAAATGGCGAAAGGCCCACATATCCGCATGAGTTGTAGGTGCTTGGTCATTCAGGCATGGTCACTCACATATCGTTACTTACAGCATTCGCGTTCTGGGTCCTTCGAATCATGTGTTAGCGTAGAGTTTTGGGAAGCAACTGAGGATGAGAGTTGGAGAGTGAAAACTTACCATGTCAAAATCGTGACAATACGCCGACGTGTGATTCTACTTTTTTGACGACACGCCGGCACTTTTGGTTTCTCTAGCTTTTCTCCCACTCCGCGCTTTTTTGTTCCGAACAAACCCCTTGAGCTTGGAGGAAGGAAAACAGATAATGTGCTCTTGCGCCTGGCCAACTTGGCCCCGTAATCAGAGCCACTTCTCTTCCGAAGACAGGTTCTCCATTGATCAGGAGGACTCACTATAGAGCCTCGTCCTTCGTCGCCGCCCCAGGACTTCTGCTCCGGCTCCGACCAGCACGACCCCGATTCGGGCCCCGACCGCCAGCCGCCCCGCCCCGTCCACTGCCCTGTCCCTTACCGGGCGGCGGCCGCACAAACGCGAAGTCGACCTGGACCGTCTGGTCAAGAAGCTTGGTGCCGTTGGCATTGTCGATGGCGTCGCGCGCCTCGTCCAGCGTAGAGTACTCGATCAATGCGTAGCCCTACAAAAAGACACATAAAAGTATCAGCCTCCTACCCTTCCTCCCTCCAGTCCACACACCAAGAAGGAAAAACAAACCTTGACGTAACCGCTCCGCCTGTCTAGATTTAGATGCAGGTTCTTGATCTCGCCAAACTCGCCAAACTTGTCCTGGATAGCCTCCTCGTCGGCCTCCTCGTGCACGTTGGTCACCATGACGATCCAGCCCTCGATCGAGCGCACCGCTGTCGCTTTGGTGTGCGTCTGCATCGCGGCTGTGCGCGAGGGGCCGCCGCTGGCCTGGGGCGAGACGGGCTCGTCGACTTCCATGTCGTCGGCCATGGTTGTTGCTAGTTGTGGGTTGAGTGGGTTGGTTGGTACGTGGGTGTTTTGTGTTGGCTGTGGGTAGGTCGATACGTTGGGCGTGGGGATTTCGTTGCGCCTAGAGGGTAGCTGTTTTTGGCGGGGTGTTGCGATGCGGTTGACATTGACTGACTTTGGGTAGCAGGAGGCAATCTCCGAGCGCTGCATTCCGCGGGGCTTAGCGTAATTCGCGTCTTCACGACCGGGCGCCCCGTGCACAGAACTTATCTTATGAACCGCCCAATTGTTACCTAAGTTACCACGGCATTTCAACTCACCCCCTCTTGTACTTTAAGAACTACTTGTTTCTTTCTCCAGGAGTGATTTAAAAAGTTCAAACATGGCATTCCTAGACACCGTCCCTGTGTGTTGGGTCGCTCAGTTGTAAACAAGAATATATTCACCTACACTTTTGAGGAGAAACGAAGTATGCTCTGTGGTGCCCCTTTTTTCCGTAGGACTTCTCCTTGAAGATGAATTGAACCTGCCAACCACTGGAGACTCTCGGGGAAATACTACGGACACCTTTCGTAACAAGTTTCTACTCAGGACGGAGAAGTAAGACTATCACCTCCATGTTGCTGCCTGGGTATCTAGGTTGTCGGGCACTTAAGTATGGTGGCTCAGGGGACACCCATAGTCGCACGTCACATTCTTCACAAAAAGACATGGTAAAGTCAAGGCGGACAGCAAGGCGTACATCGATTTGCAGAACGTTGAACGTCAGAATCCTTTTTTTTCCATGCACAGAGGGCATATCCACGTCCTCTTCATAGCTAAAGGCAATACAATACAAACAAGCCCTTGAACGCCAAAATCCCGAACTGACCATGATCTCCTAAACCGACAATGCGCCTGAAGAAAATACAAAAACACCATCATCTCTGCTTGACCAAGTACTCCAACCATGCCATGACATCACTAGACTAACCTGTCCACTCAATCAAATCCATTCCATGACCCATCCTTGCTTTCAACCGTTGCCTCCAGTCGGATGAGACCGCTCAATATCGTAACATCAACTTCCTCTTCAGTCATGAGCTGACCTGCTTGCTTCTGCCCCTCTAGCACGTCATGCAGCTTATACAGATGCCCGCTCTTCATTTCCACATGAGACTGCAGTTTCTTTATATCAGCCATAACGCGCCTCTGCTCACGCTGTCCAAGAGATTTGTCGAGGGTAAAATACACGTCATTTAGACGCTTGAGCTCCATCTGGAGGTGCTCGATCTCGTCTTGTGTCTCCTTCATGAGGATGGCAAGAGCCTCTCCAGGGTTCATTGATGGCCGCATTGTAGGCTCATCAACGTACTTGCTACCCGATCCAGGCATGCGCTCCGAAACTGGGATTGGCTTCTCAACACGGATGGTCTTCTTGCCCTTGCGCATATCGTCGGCGGTGATTGAAACCCTGCGGGACATGCTGACGCTACGCATCTCCCCAAACGCGGCGATCCGAATGCAAACATTGCAGTTGCCAGACTTGTGCTTGCAAATGCCATCGAGCACTCGACGAGCCTCCTTGCTGAGAGATGGGACAGCAGGACCGGTAGCCTCTTTCTCGCTGTGGATGGTAATATCAGGCATGAAGAATGCCGACGTCATGTTAAGCTCCGTCATAGTTGGCTCTGCCCCAACACGCCCGGTATCGGAATTGCGTCGAAGACGCGACTCCGGGCGAGGCGCCTGGGCCTCGTCGTTAGAAATGCTCTTTGCTGACCGGTGGCTACGCATGGTCGCATTTGTGTGGATAGAATCGTCCTCGGTATGGTGGCTGGCAATGCTCAGAGCTGACTTGACGCTGAAACGGCCGGTATCATCGTCGATCGGAAACTGGGAAGATTTCTTGAGGATCCCCACGGGTTGGGCTTTTGGCTGAGTAGTGGTAATCGCTTTAGACATCCTCGTACTGGCGTCAGAGACGCTTCTCCGGATGCCTGGCAGCACAGGTAAGTCGTATTCAGAAACATCCACTGTGTTGCCGGCAGCCATGGACTCAGCAGCTTCATGTTGCTGCTCTTGGATGTCACGGTACGTTTGCCTGAGCTTGGCAATTTCATCGTCCATAATGCTGACAAAGTCGGAGTCTTGTGTCAGATGAAGTTCGGTCGTCGGGTCATCTTCAACGTTCATCGCGCTGCTCCGTCCAGTCATATCATCTGCACCATAGCGGGACCCAGTCGGCTCGATAATACGCGTAACTTTGGTGGTTTTTCCTGTGATGTCTTGCTGGGATATCTCGGTAATCTTCGTCGTCAACTGCTTGACCTTCTTGATCGCGGCCTCCCGACGCTCTAGCTTCTGACGAAGGGCAGCTTCTTTTTGTTTGAAGTCCTCTTCCAGACGGACACAATCTTCCGTATTATCGTTGAGGGTCTTGAGATACTCAGTATTATTCTTCGTGAGCTGTTGGTTCAATCGGATTACCTTATGTCGATTGTCAATCCACTGGCCTCTCATGTCCTCATGTTCCTCACGAAGGCGCTTGTTCTCTTCCTGGAGCTTCTGGTTCTCGCTGGAAAGTTCAAGATTTTGCTCCTTGAGGACGCGGATGCGGCCCTCTTTCGCGCTAATGGACCCAGCTCTTTCCTGGAGATTGTTCGCCTGTTCCTCAAGTTGCGCCTGAAGACGTTCAAGCTCGGTCTGGAGCTCAGAGTTGAGCTCAAGCACGGCTGTATCGGTAGTCAGCCCACCCATCCTGTCAATCATGTAGTCCCGGGTGGCGATTCCCTTCTTGAGATCGGCGATGTGTTGATCGCGCGCGGCAATTTTCGCTTGCAGCTTCTTGTTCTCCATGAAATAGCTCTCATTGCTGCGTTCCATACTTGCGTGATCCTGCGCAACAAGTCTCTTTTCCTCCAAAAGAGCCTCGTACTGCTTATGAGCCGATGTCAGCTCCTCGCGGGTGCTAGACAACTCTTTTTGGGAGGCAGCCAGGTCACGGCGCAACTTGTCGCATTGGGCGTTGAGGTTCTTATTGTCCCGAACGGCGTTGTCATGTTGCTGTTTGAGAGCCTCGTTGGAAGCAATCAGCGAGGCGTTCTCGAGCTCCAGGGTTTCTTTCTCATGACGGTCCTGCAGGGTAGACTCCAGGTCCTTTTGAGTAGCCTCGAGTTCTGCCTGCAGCCTCATGGCCCTCTCACGGGCAACCGATGCCTGGTGCAAAGCCTCATCACGCTCGGCAGTGAGCGCAGTGCTGTGGATGTCGTTCACACCAACCTGTCGACTGGCCTGGCCCAAACGTTCTCGCAACTGGGCAATCTCTGCTTCCAGATCCTGGTTGTGAGCGTCGTTGCGCCGATTGAAAGAACCATCAGAATCGGATCCAAGAGCACTGTCGGAAGATTTTCTCGATTTGAACTTCTGAAGCTCAGATTGAAGTGAATTGACTTCACGCTGAAGCTTCTCCGCCTCGCGCTGAAGCATGGCATCGTGGTCATGTAGTTCCCGGACTTCCTCCTGGAGCTTATCCATGGAGACGAAAATTTCCTCGTCCTCCTCGGTGATGCCTACAGCATTCACTGAGCCATGCCCGTTGGCAGACGCGCCTAATCGGACGCCGGACTTGGTGAAAATGGGAACGCCATTCCTCATGGCGCTGAACTTGAGAGTGCCAGCGGTCCAGTCGGGGAGGTGACGAAAGCCGGGAAGGAAGAAAGAGCGGCCAGTGGGGCTTACGCCGGTCCTGTCCGCAGCAAGGGTCGGGAGTTGGAGAAGGTCATCTCTTCGTGGCGGTGGCTCCTTGGGCGTCATATTGTGGACGTATGTGTGAGCCTGCGTCGTTTGCTTCTCGGTGCGAATCTTGGAAACCATTTCCTGCAGCGACTGTTTTGCTGGTGGAGGGGAACTGCCGATGTCTGCTGGCGCGCTCGAAAAGCGGGTGCGACGCGCGCCCAGAACTGGCCGGCCAGTGGTGCGAGAGAGAACCGTAGAACAGTCCGACTCTTCTTCAACACGCGCCTGCATTTCAGCGCGGGCACGGCTGCGCTTCACGTCCAAGATGTTCTCAAAAGTGTTCTCCGCCGTTTGCTCGACGGGGGGGACGTTCTCCTTGCCCTCATCAAGCGGGGGAATTGCTGCTTTGAAGTTGGGTTTGAAATCGACTTTCTGTGAGACAGTGATCGTATCTTTTGACAGTAGACCACTCCACTCGGGAAAGGCGCGTGCGATGGCAGAGGTATTGAGCACGGTGGTAGGTTGCGTGCCGAAGCGCCCCGACCTGGTTGACCGCTTGGTAGGAGGATGCTGGAACTCGTCGCTGAGCTTGCGGGTGCCCTCGCCGTCAGGGCTGAAGGAGAAGTTGGAGAGGTTTCGGGTGCCCTCTTCGGTGGTTGTGCTGACCGTGTCGTGGGAGCCGGTGGAGGATGGTGGCGAGCTAAATGGGTTGTGTCGGAGCCGGTGTTCGTACATCTCCTTTGTGAGTCTAGGCATATGCTTAGGCTTGCTATGAGGATTATTGGTCCTATTGCTATTGACGTCCATCGTGGGCTGCTGTGGGCGCGTGGAGCGCGGTTCAGGTTTGGGAGGTCAAGTCGCAGCAGGCACAACGGAGAGCAGCAGAAAATGCTGATGCCGGTTGCAGCGAGGTCAACAGCCACGCGCCGTGCTAGTGAATAGTGAAGTTAAGAAAGAGCTCTGGGTTCTCAAGGCATTGGCGAGATTACGCGCATGCCGAGTCGGTGGTAAATCGCGTGTGGTCTTACTGTCTAGCAATCGAAGGTGCAAGTTGGCGCGCAGCAATTGAAGGAAAGCTGAACGCGATTTGGGCCATTGTTTACATTCAAGGGTGAGGTGGGGCCAAAAACATCGGGTGGGGCCAAGCAGCTTGGGGTGAAGCCCAGAAAGCTCTCTCATTGGCAACAGCTTTCAGCGCCTCGGCTCGCCGGTTCTAGCGTCAGTGGGGCTTGCATTCAAATCACAACGGCGTTCAACTCCCGCTCAAGCCCCTTTCAACTCTCGAGATTCTGCAGCATTGCGGCCCTGGTACCTTCATCAGATGCAGTCACGAATTTGCTGGCCTCAAATTGTCCTCTTTTCGTAGACAAAATTGCGCGTTAAATTCACATTCAATTGCTCGCTCAAATAATGCCCAGGTTTTACCATCCCGTGTGACCGCCGTCTAGTCCCCGTTTTAAAGATACAAGCCCGCAAGTGTCGCACAGCTCCAAATAGGTATGCCAACAGGCCTCTTCTGCACTTAACACTCCAGCATACACTTTAGCGCTCTCCAACAAGGCGTCGGCTCTGGACCTCACCAAGAGCCTTAGTCCCGCTAAGAACAGTTACTGCGCCAACAACAGCAGCAACAGGGAGTGTCTGGAACAGGTTCCAGCTGGTATAGTACATGAAGAAGACAAACTCCATCGCCAAGATAGAGCCGAAGAACGAGACGTGGGACAAGGGAGCCGCACCAATGGCCTTAGTCAGGTGGTTGAGGTTCGCGCCCAGCGTCAGCCACTGTTGCCTGGTCAGTAACCTACGAATGTGAGGATGAGTGATTATAACCTACGCCAATGAATAGAGCAGGCACGGTAGCGGCCACGGCCAGCGCGAAGAACAACGAAATGACCTTGGGCGGGCTCTTCGGGTCGGCGCGGAAGGTGTGGTGGATCTCGGGCTTCTGGCCGTATCGAACAGCCTTCTCGTACTGCGGGGCGGGCGCATTGGGGTCTGTCTGGATCTCAATGTCGAAGACGTGGGCGTCGTATGCCTGAGCAGAGCCAAAGGAGCCGATGACGATGGAAGCCTTCAGCGGCTTGCCGGACATAAGCAGCGGCGCGGGTATATCCTTCTGGGACTATCACGGCAGCAAGTCAGCAACAGATCATACTACTCGGATCGCCGGAAACCTCACAATCTGCACAACAGCCTTCCCGCTCTCCTTGGTGTTTAGAGGAAAGGGGGCCTCGAGTCCCGAGTCCTGCTCTTTGAGGATCACGAAGGCCTGGTGAGGCCGCTTCCCCTTTCCATTATCCTTGGCAGTCAGGACAATCTTGAGCGTGTCAATGCTCCCGAGAGCAACGGCCTTCAAAAGAGGGGTCTTTGCGTTTAATCTGCGCAGGAAAACTAGTCAGAATACGTGGCCGCGTAGGTCAAGATCGGTCGAGACCGTACTTCTCCTTGACGATATCCGAGCCCTTTTTCGCGGGAATGGTAAGGCTGGCATCATCGAAGCTCCAGGACGAAGCAGCCTGTGCGACGCCTGCTGCAGCAAGTAGAAACGCCGAAGCGAATGGCTGGGAAAATCGCATTGTGGTGGTGTTGTTCGTGGTGCTTGTTGCGAAAGGCACCTTTGCGATCAATTCGGCTGCAGATGGGGAATTCACTGCCATCAATGAACAGAACACTTGTCGGCTTCAGCTCTAAAAGCTCATGCACGGACGCAGCCTGAAGACACGCCTAGGGTGGGTCGGCAGATAAAAGTGGGTCCTACTTCTCATCATCGAGCCTCAACTGCCTCCGATCACCACCCTGTCTCATCACCAACTGCTAGCGATTGATTCACCCATTTTCAGTTGTCCAAGCGGCAGAATTGCTCGTTTTGTCTCTATTCAGTTAATCCGCCCAGACCCACGAGTTACCAAGCGCAAAATAGGCTTGGAACTTAGGCATTTATTCCCTTGGCTTGAACACCCTGAGATGTTCAAGGTACCTGATATGGAAATTAAGGTACCTGGTGATGCCAAGGTACAATGTACCTCACATCTTTCCCTATAAAAACCTTTCAACTGGGCTATAATGATTTCTTGATGAGCATATCGAAGAAGCCATGCAGACAGATAGCTCCATTTCAAGTCTAGGAACTCAAAGCTCCTCCTTCTCAGAGTAGCTCTTCTCTGGCCTATCGTTTGACACTAAAGGTGGAAGCAGCCCATCGAGTTCCATCCACTCCGCCACAAATACCGTCACGATCTTCGCCCAATCCTTGACTGTTGGGATATCAAGATGTGCACCGTCGTCGTCCATCGTATGCCAGACCGGTGGAAATGGTGTCGGTATAACATGCAGCACGTCCACACCCCTCTCTAAAAACGGGACGTGGTCATCAAGTACATACCCCATCGTGAACTGATACGACTGCTTCTCGCTGTCTGGCAGGAAAGGCCCTGCACTTCCTTTCGATTCCAGCAAACCAAGACGGCGCAGCCTCTCTTCGGCCGCCGCCATATTCGAATACGCCCAGTGCGTCTTCCCAAAGTAGGACGGGATACTGGGATCCGCGGCCCCGAGCAGATCCAGTAGCACAAATAAGCTGATGGACTCCAACCTGTTCGAAAACGTAGAAGCCCCCTCGTGCGGACTCCCGGCCCACGTCTCAGCCAGAGCTCTGTCCCCCCAGTCAGCACAACTCCAAAATCATTGACATAAAGCGGAATCAACCAACCTTGCCCCGTAAAGAGAATCATCATCCGTCCACGTCACCCACGCCTCCTCCCCATCCAACAACACAATCTGCACACCTACCTCCTCCTCCCCCAGCCCATCCACCCCAACATTTCCACTCTCCTCCATAGCCTTCCACTTCCTCGTCAGCGCCTCATCAACACTGCGCGCCACATGCATCAGCATCGCGCACGGCGCCGCGCTATCAATCGCCCCGATAAACCCCTCCGGCCGATACAAGCTATCATAATGCGCCACGAGCGTCAGTCTTGCGACATCTCCATGGTTCGCCCAAGGCGGGTCCCTCCGGAAGATCAAGTTCGTAAACGGAACCTGCGTATCCCCCGTCGCGGGCGTGACGGACGTAGAGTTCTGCCACTCGATCGCCCAGCGGGGGAGCTTCGCCTCAAAGAAGTCAACAAAGTGTTTCTGGACAGCGACCGACCCGGGTGTGCCCGGAACGCGAGGGATAAGGATAGGGGCGAGCAGAGCGCCCGAGGTGATGTCGAAGTCAGAGCCCCCTGATGGGATGCGACGGAGACTTTCGTCGGAGAGGGGGCTGTAGGCGGTTGTTGTTGTGGTCGCGAGCCAGAGCCAAGCCAGGACCGCGCGGGTGGATAGATTTGTGAGGTGCGCCATGGGAGGTGTTTGTCCCGCTTCCCTAGAAACGAAATCCGAGGTATGCTATTTAAGTTTTGGGGTATGTCATTGAAGACCTAGCCGCTTGATCTCGGTTGTCATAGTGTTTGAGGTGAGTAGCAGAGTGTTCTGTTTACTCAAGTTTAGAAGTCATCATCAGATCTTCGAGCTGGGCCGGGTGAGATCTGTCCCCCACACCGACTTAAATGCAGGGATTGGGGTGGGAAGAAGCTGCAGGGACCAGGAACCCCAGGTTTTAAAATTAAAAATAGTAGGAGAATTGGCCCCCATCGCGCACCTTCATGGACACTTTCACGGGCTCATCAGAATGAGTAGCTATTTAATCATCATACAATTATCAAAGCCAAATAGCCGCTTTTCTTCCACCTTCACCAAAAAAAAAAAAAACCATTAAAACCGTAGCAGAATCATGAGTTAAGCAAGGGGTCAAAGTGACGTAGCAGACACCCAAAAAACGCCGTGCTATGATGACGATAATCGTGCTCCTCAAATCGTTCCCGTCCTAAAGGCAACGATATTCAACAAACCCCCAGTACCGCATGTCCGCTCTATCTAAAGAGAAATATTTTCAAATGGGCGAGACGATACACCGAAAAAACCCCTACCCTGAACACGTTGAAGTGATGCAGCACGTTACCCGTTCAAAGAAAAAAAATGCGGGCGTAACAGCACTTTCGTGCCAGCAAGACCCATCAGTAGGCTTTAGTTCTTCTTCTTACCATTTGCTGCCTCGCGAGCCGCCTTATTAGCAACCTGCTTCTCGTAAGGGATGGTCAGGCAGTTGATATCGAGGAAGTTGCATATGCTTGTCGTAACGAGGAACGCCCATCGGAAGTAGACAATGCCCGCAAAGACAAAGTATGCCCACAAGTACATGTGCTCAAACTGTGCCGTGACGGCCTGGAACCCAAGTCGGGGGAGGTTGCCGAGGACGGCTCCGCCAACCAAGGGCCAGAGCATGACGGTCCAGTACGGGAAAGGCTGCCGTGTGAGGTGAGCGAGAATCATTTTGGTCGTCATCCGGCCAAAGACGAAGCTCATAATGATGCAAAATAGAACCAAGTGATTCTCAGATCGTAGTGTCGAGTAAGGGCTGTACAGCCAAGCGCCAATGCTGAGCGTGTACACCGCCATTGGCGTCCATTCGAGGAAGACGGGGGCAACGGGGAGGTTGCGTGCGCGCCGCGCCTTCACCACGTTCAAGATGCAGAACGGGATGTGCGCAAGTAGCAGCGACGAAACAATGACGGCGACCCAGATGTCGCGAAAGCTGAGATCCCCGAGTAAGTCAGGCGTCAGCCCAAATCCCCTAAAATAGGAAATGCTATCGCCGAATATGTCCACAAGTCGCTCCGTCCAAATTCCGGGTCCATAGTATCCGCTAATCGCCATGATGGCACAAGCGATCAAGATTCCCTCAGTCGGTCCGTTGAAGTATCCGAGGTATAGGGTGTGCGAGTGGTATGTCTCCCAGGTCGAAAAGAACATGGGGAGACACGGAACCAGCGCAGTGAAGACGCCCGACTTCGATGTACCTAGACCCATGGCAGCGACCTCCAGCAGACTAGCGAGGGTGCAGTTCAGACTGTCGATACCATGGTCGAACAGCTCTCCCAGACCGCTCGATGTGCCGGTTCGCCTTGCTTGCTTGCCATCTACGTTATCCATTGTCTGATACATGAATAACCCAAACGCGAAACTATAATAAAGCCATGACGGGCCCTAATTCAACAGGAATCAATCGCAACGGTCAGCTCGAGTCTCTCGCGACAGTGAACACAGCACTTACAGGTCCGACCAAGTCCGGCATGAAAATAACCAGCAGGCCAACGTTTATTAGAATGAAGAAGAACCCGAGGAGGGTGACCATGTTTGGCGCCAACCATAGTGGTAAAAGCTCAACAAACGCATTCCACTGTCCTTAACTCTTAGCTGGTGCGACTGGCAAGAGGTGCGCAATCGGGCGGGGCGGGGGAGGCAGTAGCGGGAGCGGGAACACCATACGTAGGGTCTGAGGATGTAGTGAGAGATGGGCGACTTGTCGACGGCCGAGTACTTGTATGACTTCAAGTGTATCAACGCATCATCCGAGACGCACTCGGTAATCGCTTGTTCTGCGCCGAGGCGGTCGCCATTTGGTTAGCATACCGAATATTCACCGACGACACCGCCGATTGAACAAAAATGGTGGGGGTGGGGACAAGCAACATACTGTCATTAGCCATCGTGGCAGGCAGAACCACCAAGGTTCCTGATTTCTACCGGAAGCTCTGTGAAAAGAAGTTTGGGCGTCACTGAAAACGTAGGGTCTAATGGCTTGACGAGAGTCCCAGTCAAAAAGCCTTGTGTAGTGGGGAGAAGACAGACTCCAACCGCCCCCGATCTGCGGACATGCAGAGGGCGGGAAGCTCTCTCAGATCCACAGGACCCTGGTTGCTCGCCAGAATCCCTGCATTTTGCCAGTTGTTGAGTTGGGCCCACCAAAAAGCGACGCAAACTCCCATCGCTTCGTTGACACGTGAAAGTCGGTTGAGGCGGCTGATTGGTTTTAGAGGTAGGCACCATGACGGGATCATCCGAGGCAGCTCTCCAAATGACGATACCTTGATGAACACCGGCGGGAGCCCTTCTCCGTGTTTTGTCTTTTGTTCAAGATCAAGATTGTCTTTTCTCGCGCCCAAGCACCAACTCCGGAAGCTAAGCCAACCTTCTCAACATTGGGTCCCATCCCAACTCAAGATGACGCACTTCGTTGAAACCAACGACAAGAGCTGAACAATGGACTTTTTTTCTCAAGTTAAACATTAAGTATTGGTTCCGCGGTGGCTTAAATCATTGACTCCGTTGTTTCCAAATCCCAATCCCGCGGCGCAATGCCAGAGAAAAAACACGCCAACCCATCCCCGACCTTCGCTGCCAGGACTCGAAGCACCATCTGCAGAGCTTGCACTCCAGACACTCTGAGCGCCTAGAGCATAACAGCAAAGCCACCAATCATGCCGGCCGCCACGACAACGAGGCCATAAGCGCTACCGAATTGCAGAAGAGCCGGAGCCGCGTTTCCGGTTGGCTTCGCGGTGGAAGACGCCCCCTCGCCGAGTCCGTTGAAAATCGTGGGCCCAGTAGACCCTGCGCCCGTGCCCGTAGCCGACATGGTCGAGCTAGTTGTGGTGTTGACCCTCTTGGGTGTCTGCGCGCCACAAGGGTGGTCATCGGCGCAGCTGCCGGCGCACTCGTTGTTGATGCCGCAGTCCTTTCTGCACTGAATAACCCACTGCTGACAGACGTGGAACGGCATAGTGAGAGAGAATTCGGACATATTGGGCTGCAGACCATTGCTGCACACGCAACCGTATGTAAGGGTTTCCTTCAACTTGTCAGTACAATGGTCCTAAAACGCTCCACCCGAGACATCGCAAGCTTACCGGGTCGCAGCTGTTCGAGAGGACAACACCGGGGGACGTCTGTTGGCAGATAATAGGGCAGTTGCTCAGCTCGTCATTGCACCACGCTCCTAAAGACACCAGTTAGTCTCGGAAAACCTACATTGCGCAGCATTCTGGTTGAAACATACTCCTTGTCAGCATATCGACGCTGTTGGGGTCAATATAGTAGTCGGCGGCGACAACCATGGCGCTGGCCAATGCCAGAAGGGTTGCTCGGAAAGAAACCATGCTGGGCAGCTGTTTGTTGGTCTTCTGGAAGTTGCTGTTGACAAGAAGCGCTCTGCTGAGTATATGTGAGCGGACATCCAGGGAGGAAACGAGCGAAAGCAGGTTGCCATGGACACGCACTGCATGCCAGTGCAGAAAATGGGCGACTTACACTTTCTGCGATTCGGAGGAGACGAACGCGTATCAGGCCCGAGCAAGACGCAAGGGCAAATGGGGAGTTGGAATGACAATGTCAGGTTCGAAGCAGTCCACTGTACAATTAAAGGCCCAAATATGGTGAAAACGAGAGGCTAGAATGAGAACCAAGAAGACGACTACTCCGAACGACTGACAGCACTCAACCACTGGGCACGAGAAGCTGAAGTGAGTATCTCAAGAGGAATGGAGGAGTGACAGAAGCAGCGGAGGAAAATTGGACGACCGAGAGATGGGATGGTAAAAGGAGTCTAGCGCAGCGGGCGTACGCCATGGGTGCTCCCGAGGTCAGAGCATCTAACCTCACTCTAGCATCTAATAAACACTCAGAGAAGATTCCTGATAGGCCTGTGTGAGGCTATCCCTGCGGTCTCAGCGCTTTGCAGCTTGGAGCAGGGATCAGCGGCGCACAGCTCCCCACAACTATCCCGGTCTTCTCCAATCACGCTACCTCCGCTAAGCCATCCTTTGTGGGGTGGCATCCACTCTCTCCATTTTCACTTTCGTGTCCCGGGATTACCAGCGAAACCCAGGTCCTTGTCTGGAAAGTGATCCCGATATAAAGCTGCCGCTCTCCGGATTTGGGCTTCAGCAGCCTACGAAGCCATCGGG
>Ga0247760_1000066_pt1 | contig 94192 bp, 103 predicted proteins | sample UWRJL171409R4_FD_179936 | JGI IMG/M metagenome (GOLD analysis project Ga0247760, IMG submission 179936) | Plant litter microbial communities from Arlington Agricultural Research Station in Wisconsin, United States - UWRJ-L171-409R-4 | ecosystem: Environmental > Terrestrial > Plant litter >...
TTCAAAGTTGGTGGGGTGGTGCTAGCGGGGGGTCCGAGACTTTTTGGCCCCCATTGTACATGGTGGGGTGGATTGGTGCTGATCCTTGCTTACGCGTCGTCTCCGTTCCGTCAGGTGTTTGAGGCCCGCCAATCCATCTTGCATGTGCCCGGTTTTCGCAAAAACAATTGGCGATTCGATTTCGCGGCCAAAAGGCGAGTCGACTCTCGCAACATCGAAACCACATCACTGTCTCAAGATGGATCAAATTGATAGGGACCAGGAAATGAGGACATGCACCGTTTTAATTGCCGTGGACACTCTTCTTCGGCAAGCCACGGATTGAATGCAACGGTTGGTCAATGCATTTGGAGGGGCTAGATTGCGCTCCCGAAAAAGGGTCCGTTGAAAGAACACGCTAGCGCTATCGGGCCACCACCCCTGACGTTATCGGGTGGTTGTGTCGGCCTGCGACTCTCTGCAAACATCCCAGAAACGGGCAATGTTCTCATCAGCTCGACTCAGCCCTCTTGGACTGAGCCGCCTTCTCTCGTTACTGCCAACGCTCTGCGCTTAATCGGCCCTAGACCTACTCTCGTTGTTAAACTCTGTTTCTGCTTTGCGCATATCAACTTCTAATTAATCATTCCCTTCGTTTCTTGTCGTCGCATTCTCCGCTGAACGATACGGACTCGACCCGCCGCATCCGTCATTAAGAGCCAATGAGGAGCGCCATATGCTCAATGCTGTCGCGCTGATACCTGGCCCTATTACCTCGTCTTGACGCAATCATCTTTACCGACGCCGCTGGAAACGTTCGGTTGGGGGATTCGGATTGCGTTTTGCGACTGTACGATTGAGAGTCCGTTCTAATGGGGAAAAAATGTAAGCGGATCCAGGTTTGGGCAAACCACGGACGATGCTGACCGTCGATAGCACGATATGGCGTCATTTTGGACGCCGGCTCGTCGGGGACACGGTTGCACATATACGAATGGAAGGACCCCGAAAAGGCCGCGAAGAAGGCATCACCCGAAGAGCTCCGAAGCCTGCCGAAGCTGGTAACGGAGAAGAAATGGACGAGGAAGATCCGGCCAGGTGTCTCGACATTCGGAGAGACACCCAAGGACGTTGGGCCGAAGCACCTGAAAGACCTGGTCAAGCATGCGCTCAAGGTCATTCCCGATGATAAGGTTAAGGATACGCCAATCTTCCTGATGGCGACGGCGGGCATGCGACTGCTTCCTAAGGTTCAGCAGACCGGCCTGACGCGCGAAATCTGCTCGTATCTTCAACAACACACGGAATTTTCGTTGCCTGATTGCGGGTTGCACATCCAGGTGATTCCCGGCGAGACAGAGGGGTTGTATGGGTGGATAGCCGCGAACTATCTCTTGGGTGGCTTCGATCGCCCCGGAGAGCATCGACATGGCAAAGGACACCATACGTACGGGTTTCTGGATATGGGCGGCGCGTCTGCACAGATCGCCTTCGCACCGAACTCGACCGAGGCCGAGAAACACGCCGACGATCTCAAACTCTTACGACTGCGCACTCTTGACGGATCACCAGCCGAATACAAGTTGTTCACTGCATCTTGGCTTGGGTTTGGGGTCAACCGGGCGCGGGAGGCATACGTGAAAGCACTTCAGGGAATATACACGGAATCGGACTCCAAAGAGCTGCCAGATCCGTGCATGCCAAAGTCGCTGAGGACGACGCTGGACGGGGCAGTGGTCTCGGAAAAGAAATCAAACGAACTCACCTTGATTGGGACAGGAGCTTTCGAGGAATGTTTGGAGCTTACCCAACCACTGCTTGGGAAAGATAAACCATGTCCAGATTCTCCGTGTTTGATAAACGGCCAACACGTTCCCGCCATCGATTTTGAAGTCAACCACTTCATTGGTGTCTCGGAGTACTGGCATACCACTCACGGTGTATTTGGAGGCAAGAATGATGAGGCGTACGACTTCACGACTTATCTGAAGCGGGTGAAGGACTACTGCAACCGCGACTGGCACGCGATAAACTCCAAGATCGATAGCCGCGATGAGAACGATGTCAAGAACGCAATGGAGGCCTGCTTCAAGGCTTCTTGGATTATCAACATATTGCATGAGGGTGTTGGTATCCCCCGGATCGGTCTCGACAAGATGCCGGGATTCAATGTATCAAAGGGTGCACTCGAGCACGCCAAGGACAAGGGCTTCTTGGATCCGTTCCAACCAGTCGATAAGATTGACAAGGTCGAGGTCAGCTGGACGCTTGGCAAGATGGTTCTTTACGCTGCTGGGCAAATTCCACCCGAGACCGGCGATGATAGTTATCCCGTTGGGTTCGGCAGCAACGGGGTGGCCGCCATCCCCCACGACTTTCAGTTTGCCGGCTCCAGCTGGCGAGCCCCTGGCCAGTCCGGTAACCAGACGGTAGACGAATGGGAAGACATGCTCAGCAAAGCCAAGTCTACACCGAGTACCGGCTTTTTTGCCTTCCTGGTGCTTCTTATCTTCATTGGCTACTTGTTCCGCAAGAAGGATCGCCGCACGCGCATGTATGGGAAGGTGAACTCGCTCCTCCGCAGGTCTCGTCGGCCGAGCAGTCCGAGAAAGGGTGCCGCGCGGGGGTTTTCAGGTCTTACAAACAAACTGTTTGGACGTTCAGCTGCGTACGAGCGCGTCATGGAGGAAGGGGAGGCGAGCCAGTTCGAGCTCGGCGATGTCGACGATGACGACATGTACTCGGACTCTAGCGACGGCTCGCGGTACGGTGGCGGCGCGAGCGGCAGTGGGAGTGGGGCCCGGGCTTCCGGCCTGGCTACGCCCAAGTTGAACACCTTTGACCCGTTGTCAGTGCCGTTTGGCTTTTCGGCTCTCGACCGCAGCGGATTGGCGGTTCGAACTGAGAGTCGGGAGAGATTGGTGCCGCATTTGCAGGTGGCAGGGCGCCGTAGCAGGGCGGGCAGTCCCACAAGACTCAAAAGTCCATTGGTACCACCACAGCTATGAACGGGACTTTTGTTGGTAACGATACTCTTTTTGGATTGGCTATGTAGAGGCACCATGGGTTGTCAGTGTATTTTTCTTGACAAGGGCGGCCAAGATCTGCTTTTCGTACAGGGCAAGGAGTTTTTGGGAAGGCAGAACGGTGACGGCGTTTCCAACATCCAGGCAAGGGGTTTCCCTTGCCGATCACCGAGGCAAAGCAAGTCTCGTGTACCTGCCCAGTTTGTATCGTGCATCAAAAATGAACAATACATTCTTTACTGAAGCCCGCAACTTTTCTGTTTCACTGCTTTTGTCTAAGGTGTGCCATCGCTATCCCAAAACCCGTCCTCCCACTTTATGCCAGGGCTTTCAGCATCGACTCAGGGTCATCTCCTATTTCCAGTTCCTAATCATCTCGTTCCAGGAAGCCCGGGTCTGACCGTATTCTCCCTTCAAATTTCTTCCACCACTCTTCGAACGCTCTCAGCGGCACTACTTCGGTCTCGTTCGGCCCGGCAAGTCCGCTATAGGAAGCGAGGAAGTTGAAGGCATTTCTGATAATGCGTTGCGCCAGGACCAGAGTGGACTGCTGCTGTGTATTGGCGGTATTTGTCAGAGCGAGAGCCGCCTGCGCATTATATTTTCCGGCACCTAGCTCTGCCATCCGCTCCGCCACCGACTCGCCAGGCTCGACTGAGACACCGATCACGATACCGCCTTGGTCATCTCCAACCCCGACCTTGAAGATGGCACTCTCTTTACCGGGGCCGATACCGCCGAGGAACTTGGAGTTGGGCTCTGCCTGCCCTGGTCCACCAGGTGTGACGAGATATATGGCAGCCGCAGTGCCTTCCGGAAGGGCAACGCCGGGGAGCAGAAAGACGACAATGTGAGAGGAAGACTTGCTGGAGGGTGGAGGCGGAATAGCGAATAAGAAGGATGTGGGTGTTGGTGTCTCTGTTGGCGTCACGATGACTGGCTGCCCAGCGGCAACCAGTCCGAAAAGGGGTTGGGACATAGTGTCTGTGGCGAACCTATTCGCGGCGAGTTGGTCTTTTTGTTATGGTCCGGTGCACGTACCGAACGGTTTGTGTGGGATGGTGTACGTGCGTGTATAGGTAACCGCGATACTTCGACCTATTCCCTGGTGTTCTTCTGTTTGGGGGGCGGCTCTGCGTGCGAGCAAGTGGGCGTCCTGAATCTCGCCCTTGATCGTTCGGGAAGACTTGTCTCCGAGTTGACTCTGCACGACAGGATAGCTTCTAGCACAGGTGTCGTCCAAGCACGCCGGGGAGCAAGAGGTTGTCTGTGGTGGCTGTGGTGTGACCTCCCCAGAAAGCGACGGCAGCGGCAGCGGCTGACTGCCGACAGAGCAAACGGCGACAAGCTGGTTTGACCTCTGGGAGTGAATGTATGGTTCTGCTCCAGGATTGGTGACCGGCTCTGCGGCGCAACGACAGTCCCACTTTAGCTCCGTGATCATGCACACTCTGCGTGGGATGCAGCCTCGAACGACGGATGAAGGTCCGGCAGTCAGCGAGTCAGCGGGCTACCTTCCCGGCGCTCTGTGTTGCTCGCGACGAATCTTGGTGCCGAGCACAGCAGGTGCAGGAGGAACGATAGGATAAGGGGATAGATCCTGGTCGACGATAGCCTCCAGGTTTTGCGGCAGCTTCACGCAGCTTCTCTTATCGCTGGTCCCACGCAGCGCGGTGCAACAATGCAGTTGCACTGCGGCTCAAGGAACGGTGATTCGATCGGCGTTTGCTCACGTTGGAATATTGGACTGAATTGGGCGTCTTGGCCAACGGGAACAGTCCAAAGGCAAGGATCCGGGCTTCGAGAAGCCGACGGTGATCTGATCTGCCAGAGATGTCTCAAGTTCAGTCGACAACAACCTTGGTTGGCTGCCTTGGTCCATTCGGGCTGAGCAAGCTTCAAGGTGTATCATCCACGACAGCGTATTGCGTATGTGATGACCTATGTGCAGCTGAAACTAGCAGACGACTGAAAGCGGGTCGCGAGGGTCAGGAGAAGGCACCCGTGCGGCTGGTGTTCGCGATACGTCGAAGCTCTTTTCCGTGTTCTAGAGCAATCCAACGTGCCAAGCACGTTGAAAGCTCGAAACGTCGAGCTTTCGGGCGGGAGGCATGAACCTCCCTACCCTCTGCCGACTCGGCCCGCGGCGGGGTTTTCTCAGCAACGGGAGTACCACAGGAATGAAACTGCGGTGCGCCCCCATACCCCTCACCTCGCTGCTATGTACTGCACTGCCCGACCGAGGAGAGCGCTTGGTGCCGCTCCTGCCTTGCACCACACACGCCACCCAACTCCCGGTCAGGTCAACGACGAAGTCTGGTGAAAAGAAAATGTTACCGAAGCCAGTGCAGCAAAGGCATTCTTACTGTTGAAATAGGCCATTACTATCGAATGTTGCAGACCAGACCGTGTTACACAATCTGCACTAGACTTGTGAGGGTATGCAGTCCAGAGCTGTAGTACCAGAGCTGGAGTAGACAGCTTTCAATGCCTGTTTCGCATGGAGAAAAGTGACCCTTTCTTTCCGACGAAGCCGTCGTACCCCCCGCCGACGTCAACCGAACCCTGGTTTAGTCCGCCAGGGCCGTGGCGCACCGTCCTGCAACGCCGGTTTAGACTTGGCAACGGAATGAGGGAATTGGCGTTCGCATTGCGTGGTGACCCATTGAACTGTGAGGGCCCTGTTGAGTGTGAAGAGTCCATGGCGTGGAAAAGTATATCTCACCATCGATACCTTCTCGTTTAGTCTAGGAGTTGTTCTCTACATTGCGGTTTCAGAAAATTACACCAGCATACCTGACTTTTCTTGAGGATATTATCCAACTCTGCATTCCCAACTTCTTCCATTGTTTGTTCTTGTCCTTCCCTCCGGCCACCAGTGGCCCTTGCACGGTTGCAGTTGACAACCAGCCCAAATTTACCTACGGAACCGCAGCAAACAACGGCCAGCCACAACCACCAAACAGCTGTGCCGCCGGCTTACGTCCCGCGATGACGCGCAGGGTCACCAACATTGATTTGGTGAACAAATGCGATGCGTGAGTCCCTCCTGAGCACACATTACATCCTGGCATCCTGCGCTTTTGCTTGGTCCCTCTCCAGCTGGGCGGCGCCAGCATGTGTCGCTCATCACCGATGAGATAGATGACTGGCAGCCATCCATCATTGGGATGGACGGTCGCCTTGCTGTTGTGCAACATTGCATGGGGTGGTTCGGCAGGGGACTGCCGGCCAAGCGGTGTCATGCCAAAATCTCCGAATTTACCCCCAACTTTGTTCTCGAACACTGCTGACTTTGGAGTCTGAAGGTTCCCCAACCCAGAGACAGACCCCAAAGGCCACGAGGCGGCGTTGGGCACTCTCTACACTCTTGTCTGGGATGACGGTAATGGCCCTTACCCCATCGGCTACCTACCAGCCCCGGTCCTCGATGCCTTGATGCACGCCCCTTCGAGCATCAGGGGACCGATGGAGTTCAACCGTGCGGCGAGGACCGTCGCGCTCTTTCAAGAACCGAGCACTGAAGCAGAACGTACCAAGCTTGTCGCCCGTCTCACGGCGTATTGGCGGGCCAATCAGACGTTCCGCCTCCTCAAAGGTTGGCGCAATGAGCTCTGGCCGGTGTACAGCCGGAGCGGCGAGCTCCTCTTCAGCATGGAGCGTGCTGCGATGGGGCTCTTTGGGACAACTCGCTATGGCGTGCACATGACGGCCTTCGTCCGTCACAATGACGGGGAGAGCAAGTATGACCTCCGCATCTGGGTACCAAAGCGGTCATCAAACAAATCGACATACCCAGGCATGCTGGATAACACTGTCGCTGGTGGCTTGATGACCAACGAGGATCCGTTTGAGTGCATCATCCGCGAGGCTGATGAAGAAGCTTCGCTGCCCGAGGATGTTGTGCGCACGCGGGCTGTCGAAACTGGGACTGTCACATACATCTACATCACTGACGAGAGGAGTGGCGGAGAGGCCGGCTACATCTACCCAGAATGTCAATGGGTCTACGATCTCGAACTACCCAATGACGGGAGTGTGGTCCCAGAACCAAAGGATGGCGAAGTCGACAGCTTCAGTCTCCGCACAGTCGAGGACATCCAGGAACAGCTCGCGAAAGGACTTTGGAAGCCCAACTGTGCAGTTATAATGCTTGATTTTTTCCTTCGGCACGGCATCTATACACCGGAGAACGAGCCGTACTTCGAGGAGCTTCGCGCAAGAGCGCACCGCTATATCCCCTTTCCAGGGCCGCACCAAAACTACCAGCTCCCGAGCAGACAAGAAATCGAGCTGAGACGGGGCCTAGCTAAATAAGAGGCGCACTTGCTTTCCGGGTATCTCTGAATCCATTATGCCACTCCCTGTTCAAGTTATCCTGTTCCCCAAACGCCCGGTCCCCACTTCATCCGTTTTCCTTGATCAACCTCGTCTCAATCTACACCGACTCAACGACAAGAGTGCCTCTTTGCTGGCATCAACTGCGCGCATCCCTCCTCGTAACGGTTTCCTGTTCGCGGCCTAGGGAATAGTGCCAACTACACTTTCTTTACCAGAAGATAGACATAGTCTACTCGCAACGGTGTCAACTTCTTATATGGCCCGTCCAGTGACATCAGCAGTCCTCCGAAAGATGTGTAACATTTGCTGTTCCCAAGGTTAGCAATCTCACAAGCTCGATGTTTGCGTCCTTCTTTGCGAGACAGGAACTCACATGTTCTGTGCGTTCTCGCTGTCGTCGAACCGGTAGATCTTGCCGTAGCAGACGTATTCGAACATATCGGCCAACGTAGCTTCACCATTCCCCAGCTTGGACGCGTCACGCCAGCCCCTCTCGTCATCCTTACTGCCGTCTAGGGCCAGCGACGTCGCAATAACCACGTGAAGATTGTCGCCGATGCTGCAGGGGAAGAGCTCTTTGTTGATGTCGAGTGCCATCTGTGTCTGCCCATCCGGAGAGGTGCAGGTGATACGATCGACGCGGTCGTACTTAGGATCGCTTATCTTCTCGACCTGGAAGTCCTCCTCGAAGAGCTGTGCGTCCGACGCCATGGCCGCCATTTTGTCTGCTGTGCTTGAAGGTACGTCTGGGGGATGGTGGGGTTTGCGACTTCGCTAGATTGAAGGGCCGTCGGCCAGAGTCGCAGGATTTTTCGGCGGGTTGGAGCGTCGAATGTCGTCGAGTGTTGCGTATGGCGGGCTTTGCTAATATGTGATAGCCGTTCACTGCTTGATGTCTTGGGTTGGAGATTGAAAATTCGGGTTCCGCAAACAGAACTTGGGGAAGCTGGTGGGGTGCTTCTCAACGTCCCTGACAGGGGTTTCCGGCAGGCAAGTGGGGGGAGCTTTGTCACGGCAATTTTTTCTTGAACCCCTCCAAAGCTCAAGCTTTCCCGCATCCAGATTCCACAGCATTCAATTTCGGCAACTCCCGAGATGTCGTTCACTAAGAGGAACACCGTCCTCTCGTCTGCGAGACCCAGCCAGGCGCTCGCCCAGCCGAAGGCCGAAAAACAGCTGGCACCTGGCTTGCGGCCCTCCCCGCTCGACGGCAGGCCGACCACGTCCACGGGCACATCCTCGCTTGATCAGCTCCTGGCCGGCCATGGTGGACTTCCCCTAGGAACATGCTTGTTGATCGAGGAACAAGGCACCACCGATTTCTCTGGAGTTGTTTTGCGATACTATGCCGCCGAGGGACTCGTCCAAGGCCACCAGGTCCATCTAGTAGGCTTCCCCGCCGAGTGGAAGCACCAGCTTCCTGGCGTGGCCGTCCCTGACGCCAAGTCGAAGACCTCGGGGTCGTCAGCAGCAGCCCCAGAGGAGAGGATGAAGATCGCTTGGCGGTATGAATCCTTAGCAAACGCCGCAAATGCAGGAACTGCTGCGCGGGGGGATAGCAACTCAGGTGTCACATTCTGTCATGCATTCGACCTGAGCAAGCGGTTGGCACCGTCATCTTGCAAGGGCATCCTCCATCCTACACCCAGCACGGGGCCTCCAACTCTTGTCCAAGGAGGTTCCAAGACTATCTCTCCTCTCAAGGATATCATCAGAAACCTCAAATCTAAGCTGGAGAGCTCGCCGCCGAACGAGATCCATCGGGTGGTCGTCCCAAGTCTGCTCTCCCCGACCCTTTACGCTGCGCAGTGCACTCAACCAGGGGAGGTGTTGCAGTTCCTGCATGGACTGAGAGCCTTGCTCCGCCAGTATAGCAATCAACTGACGGCGGTCATCACCCTCCCGACCTCGCTGTTTCCACGGAACGCGGGTTTGGTTCGGTGGATGGAACTGCTGTGCGACGGCGTTGTCGAGCTGATTCCCCTGCCGGCCACCCCCGGGGCGGCGCCGCCCTCCGTTTCTGATAAGAAATCATCAGACCAGCCGCAAGGACTGCTGAAGGTGCACTCTCTGCCCGTGTACCACGAGAAAGGCGGCGGCGGAGCTGAGACAAGTGCTTTCCACGAGACGCTTTCGTTCAGCTTGAGCGCTTCCAGGGGCTTGAATATCAAACCATACAGCCTTCCTCCCATGGAAGACGAGCCGCAGAAGGAGAGATTGCCAGCTAGCACCGTCAAAGCCGATATGGATTTCTAATTCGAACTTCCATCTCAAGTGTCGTGATGTTGTTGCTAGGGGAGACCGACCCTAACCCTGGGGGGAATGGCGGCTCCTCCTGTGGTGGGGTGTCTTCAGCGTTGACTCACCGCTCACATATTTCTGCCACCAGGACACAACCATAAAAAGTCGAGCTGCAAACTTCAACCTCAATCATTTCTTTTCTTCCTTGGGCTACCACCCAGCCTCCAATCTCACAGGTTAGTAACACATTCCCATTCCCATTTGAGAAGCGTACATCTTGGAGGATCAAATGATTATAATTATAACGTTATCAATCTGTCAATCCACTGATTTACAATGACGACATACGGAATTCAAGGCTTATGAATGTCCTCCTTTGATGCACATTCTCAATGCTTCATCAACTCTGGCGAGCCGTTTTCTAACTCGCTTCACAGGAGCTGCTTTAAAACATGACATCCACCTTGCCGGACAGACAGGTCCGGATTTCCTACATCGGAGGCCGGTACCTCGTCTTTGATATTGACGATGTGGCCTACATTCGCCGCCACCACGGCATGTGTGCCATTCTCATAGGGACCATGCCTCAGAATCCTACCCAGAGCATCTTCCTTGGTCTGCCGATCGAGCTGTATGCCGAGGAGGCAAAGCTCTTGGTTGACAAGAAAGCGGCCTATGTTGCGGATGAAGCGACCGACCATCTCTCCCAGCTGAAGATGATGGATACCTCGGCGCGCAAAGCATATCTCCAGTCACTCAAGGCCCAGCGAAAGGCTTCCCAGCTAATGTTCGAAGACATCAAGACCAAATCTCGAGCCCGTCATGAGCACAAGATGCCGAAGGGCAAGCCATTGGCAGAGGAGTCAAACGAACACGGCAGTGTGGAGGGAGAGGATATGCTATTTAGCTCGAAACCTGCTGCACCTGTGGTATCAGCCAAGGCTGTTGGCTCACCTGCTGTCACTCCCACCACCAGCAACCTGTTGATTTCTTTCTCTGGGTCCAATAGCGCTTCGATTCGGGTTCCCTCAACGTACCCCCTCTATGCATTCCTGAATGCCCGAGGCTACTACATCACCCCCGGTCTCCGGTTTGGCGGAGATTACAGTGTGTACCCTGGAGATCCTTTCCGATTCCATGCTCACTACCTGGCCAACAGCTATGGCTGGGACCAGAAGATTCCCATGCTTGACCTGACCACCAGCGGCCGCCTAGGTACGGCAGTTAAAAAGAGCTTTCTATTTGGTTCGGAGAAGCCTGTAGAGGATGAAAACAAAGAACCGGACACCACTGGCAGGAACGTCAGGGTTTTCTGTATTGAGTGGGCGGGCATGTGAGATAGATGGTGGCAATGATGATCGAGGCATGAGGATATGAAATGATACCCAGATACATTGATGTATCTCTACTGACATAAAAGACCTCACTGCACATGTTCCTCGACTCCATTTGATGATCACATCACGTTTGCTTTAATGTATGTTCATTTCACCTTGTGGTGCCGCCCATGACTTACATCTGGTGGCTGTTGACATGCATTTCCTTACAAGAAACTCCCACACAAACCAGCCTAATTATAGCTATGAGACGCCAGAAATGCTCGAAAGAAAAAAGAAACCAAAACGCTGAATCCCCATCAACAGAATAGTCCCAAAATACCACACAATAACGCCCAAAAGAGATCTATTGCAACCCGCTGTATTTCGTACACGCTATGTAGGACGGTAGTAGCCGATTATGGCACGTAGATACGGCTAAAGCTGATCACTTCGCGCCGACAGCACACGCACTTCTCAAAGTTGTTCATGGCAAGTGACACGCGGCAGTCATCACACAAGCTGAGACAGCGGCACGGCCAGACGATGATGGTACGCGGGGCGCTCTGGCAGACGACACACTGTGGGCCATCGGGTCCGAGTCCTGCGGCGCCAGTAGCCCAGGAGGTATCGTTGGCATTGGCGGAAGAGAAAAAAGGTGGCGAGTGTTGCTCAGCAGATGCAGCTGAGCGGCGAGATAGGATAATCTGCTCCAGACGCTGGGCCTCTTCCTCTGGCGTCATCTTTTGAGGAGCACCGCGCCGACCACTGGATAGGAGAACCTGTGCGCGCTGTTGGTGCTGGTGTTGCCTGAAGCGTGAGCGTGTCATGATTTTATCGCTGGAGAGATGGGCGGCTAAGGCGCGGGCTTCCTCTTGATCCTCGGGGTTCTGGGGGTGAAGCAGGCGGGCGAGGTCGTGGGGGGCCATTGGCATGTCCACCAGCGGTGTTGGTTCGCGGGAACTACGAGCCGAGGCAAGGGCAGAGGCGAACGTTGTTGGGACATTCTGTCTTGGCGTGCGCTGCCCATCGTCGAAGTCGTTGTAGCCAAGATCGCGGTCATCGGGGTCAGAAATCCATCCGAGCTCGCTATCGTCCGCAGACTCTGTTGTTGACATGACACTGGTGGTGTCAAAGTCTGGATCATCTAGCTCGGCGTCATGCTCCTGGAGAACAGGTGGAGCGTATTCGCCGCTGTTGTCGGTATTCCCCCACCAGCCGCCTTGAAGCCACCACTTGTAGAGCTTGGAGTCAAGCTCGGTCTCAGTGCCATTCTCGCTTGTGCGGTCTTGGCCAGCGTTGGTTCTGTTGAGCCGACGGCGCATTTCAGCTTCAACGTCAACACGCTCGATGCGTGGGACGCTGAACGTGGCGGTTTCGCTATCCGTCACGGGAACCCAGTCGACCCTCCAGCCCCGTCCTGTACGCAGTGCTGTGTTGCCCTCCGAAGATTCTGTCTTCGGCCTCTGCGATAGCCAGCGTATCCATCTAGGAGGGTGTCTTACTCCAATAAAGGCTAGAGATTTTATCGTGAAGAGCGCCCAGGTAGTCAGCAACAGTCGGTTGATGTACATAATGTACTCAAAAGCCATGATCCACCGCCCACTTCTCTCCGCCGCACCAACTCCATCTCGAATCCTCCGCGACGAGGCGTTGTTTTTGGCGACTTTTTGAGCCGCCTTCTCCCTGGCATAGCCAGTGGATGCGCTAGCCTGGCCCTCCTTGATCGGGACCAAGCCAATGGCACCAACGGAATCGAAGCGTGAGCCAGGTATGCCGCCTCCAAGCCACTGCATCCTTAGCTCCTCGACCTCGCGAAATCTCTCGTCTTCCAGCCAGGTGTACCTTTTCAGGTTTACTCGATAGTCCTCGTTGAGATACACAGCCTCACTCGCCATGGTGATCGCACCGAAACCCGCCCTAAGTAAAGCGGTATAGAAGTCCATGTCCATTCTGATCCGAATGTCGGAAAGCGACACATTGGCTTGCATGTTACCGTGAGCAAGAGAAAAGCGCTGCTGCATAGTCAGGCGCTGGCCATCGCTTCCCACTTCCGGACCAGCGAATGAAGAGAGTACAAGAGCCATGAGATAAATGAAGCCACAGCACAGAATTCCGGCGAACACAAGGATGTGCGGTATGAAGCCGATGATACAGACAGTGGGGTACCTCAGAAACCCCTGGGAGGACGAGTCTTCAAGGGAGAAAGTGAGAGCACTGTAAACAATACTTCCCATGAAGCATAAACCCCAGAATCCGGTGCTGATCAATCGGAACCGTGACTGCAAACCAAATAGTCCCAATATGTGGCTGGTGATATGGCTCATAGATGATAGGAATGCCACCAGGAGAACCTCTGGGGGCGTGTTAACTCTTTTCATGATCATTGCCCTAGTGACAGCGATATTGGCCCCGGATGTTGCTTGCGATCCGCTCGAGCCGTTCGCAAAGAGTCCCCATCCAAGTTGGTTGCTTATCGCGGCGTCTGCCTCGGCAAAGGCTAGAGAGTGTTCAAATAAGGTCATTCCCGTTTCGGGCGAGGTTGGTCGGCCTTGGACGGTAGACGACACAACCTCGATAAACTGGCTGGCGCAAAACGTGTTGAATAGGGGCCATAGTCGGGATAGCGACCCCCTCAGGTCGGGCTGGTCACTGTCATCCCGCGGAATCATTCCCACAGATTCGCAGGAGGACTTGTCGCTTGCACCGAAGAGCAGCGAGGAGCTCAGTCCGTGTAGGAACGCATTCGACTGGGAAAACATGAGATCCGAGCTCTTGCTTGCGTTTCCCCATCGTAACTCAGAGAAGTCAGGCGATGTTTGGCATTGTATCGACTGCAGCAGTCCACGGGCCTGGAAAAGGAGGAACAAAATGACGGGGAGACGGAGGATGAAGCGAACAGGCCAGCTGAGGCGAAGTCTCCGGCGGGTGGCAGCGAAGATATGTGTACGGTTGAAGACCACTGCCATGGCGATGCAACTCAGCGCCCACTTGCTTGTCGCATAGCTGAACACACTTCCCAGACCCTTTGCACCCTCCATTGAGAATCGTGCGACGAAGGCGGCGGGGTCCCTAGTCGCGTGATCCGTCGGCGTCGGTGCGATGACAGATTGCACAAAGGTCCCAGCATGTCCCGCAACAGTGGTAACGTGAAATATACTGCCGGTGCCGGTGGGGTCGGGGATGACACGTTGACCAAATCCGTCGATGGCGTCAGGAAAGGATATAAAGGAGCCCAATCTCCCCAGTTTCATGACCATCCTAGGCCCTGCCCAAACCAGATCTTCTAATGTTGGGGCCAGCTTGGACATGTTCATGGCCATCCCTAGCTGTTGCGCTGTCCATGCCGTCAGGTTGTGCCATACGCTCGCATTGTTGAAGTGTGCGGGCATCGGTATCGTGGTTGCCATGACGGCATCCCTGAGCGCTGCTTCCTCCATGTCGTAGGAATGCGTCGGCCGAGGGCAAACGCGGGGACGGCAGGGAACGGATCGAGGAAAGCGGGCGACCAGGAGACCGGAAGCAAGAAAGAGACCGTCTCTATCGCGCGGCGTCAGCTTTTTGTTTCATTTGCCGTATTGTTTTGGGAGGTCGTCCAACATTGCTGCCAGGACAAAGGCGGGAGGAAGAAGGGCCCTTGAATGACGGATGTTCGCGCGACTTCTCTTGAGTAAGTCGTCGCTTATCTTAATCCCGGCCACCAGATGGCTGCCAGATGGTGGGGCTGGGTCCTGGTGCTTCTGCAGGGGGTCCTTCAGGCGATCCTCGCAGCTGGGTTCAGGTGACGCGACCGCCAAGCGCCCTACTTAGCCTCGCCAGCCTTCCAGCCTTCCAGCCGAGCGCAGTTTGCGATTCACATCCAGGCATCTCGGAACGATTCTCAAGTATTCGTTACCGCGCGCAATTCAGAACCGCATCGGACAACTTCGGAAATTGGAGAAATAAGCCAGCCGGAGGCGAAGGAGATATCAAAATGGCGTCGGGACAACAACCCATTGCTACGTATGTGTCATTGCACTCCGACACATACAAGGCATGTCTCCCATCTTGGCTTGGATATCGCAACTAACTGTGTTCTTCTGCCCGATTTTAGCGTCTATGTGCGGAACCTCGAGGAGCGCGTCAAGCCGGAGCCGCTCAAGGAGGCACTGCGCGCCATCTTCTCCGAGTATGGAAATGTTATCGACGTCGTCGCAAAGACAAATTTGAAGGCCAAGGGCCAAGCCTTTGTCGTCTTCGACAGCCCCGAAGCGGCGGTGGCGGCCATCGAAGAGGTCCAAGGCTTCGAGTTGTTTGAGAAGCCCATGCATCTGGCACTGGCCCGGACGCGGAGCGATGCTACAGTCATGAAAACAGGCAACGAAGAGGAGTTCGACGCGCACAAGCGCCGACGCTTAGCTGAGAAAGGCACGTTACATCCATCGCGAATGAATCTACGTTTTAAGCTATATTCTAACAGCAATACCATTCACAGACAAGAAGAAGGCTCTCGAAGCTGCTGAAGAACAGAAGCGCCTCAAGCGCCCCTTGCCAGGCGCGCCCGCCGACGCCGCTCGTCCGGCCAAGAATGCTCGTGGCGCAGGTCTCAAGGCTACTGGTTCTGGTCCTGCTGCCGTCGTGCCGGACGAATATCTACCTCCCAACAGGATTCTGTTCGTGCAGAATCTGCCCGAAGAGTACGACAAAGATGCTCTTACCACCATCTTCAGCCGCTATGAGGGCTTCCGCGAAGTCCGTATGGTACCTGGTCGCAGCGGTATCGCCTTCGTCGAATACGACGCCGAGTCGGGTGCTATCACTGCAAAGGAGAACACCGCTGGGATGACACTCAAGGATGGTGAGAAGACCATGAAGGTGACTTACCAGCGCCAGTAGAGATGATAAAGACCGGAAAAGGATTTTGTTGAGCAGGCCGTTGTGCCTTTGATGTTCAGGTAGGGGTCTGCAGCGCCATTATGATACAGGACGTCCTAAAGGACCACCAAGACGATGTAAATACCCAGGCTAAAAGAACAAACAACCCCAAATGCGCCTGTGCCTATGTGAAACAAGTATGGGTAGACAAACTGATTACGAGTGGATGGGATGGCCCACCGGCTTTAGAAGATAACATCCTCGTCGTCCTCTGCCGCCAGCAGATCCGTAGGTCCAGAGGTGGCGTCTGGGGCCTCTGGCTCCTGATTCTCCTGGTCATACGCCGCCTTCGCCTCTCTCTTTGCCTTCATCTCGGCATCTGCAGCCGCGTTGTCGCGTTGCTTTTTGTTGGCCACCTGTATAGCGTGAGTGTCGTTTCCCAGCACATTTCCGGGCTAGTGCTTACCTTCTTCAGTCTATAGAACTCTTCTCTGTCGAGCTCATCGAGCTCAGAGTTGATATCTAGCCCACTAATTAGCCCAACCATACAGCATCTTAAGAAAAAGCCGCTGTCAACTTACACTTGATAGTGTTCTCTGTGCGGGGGATAATGACGTGCTCGCTGCTCACAATTAGTCCCACCTTACCACATCGGACATGCTTCACTTACATAGCGTTGACTAACACCAGGTCAGTGCAAGTTCGGAACGCATCAAGCGAAGGGAAACATACCTCTTCGGTTTACCACCTTGATGACCTCGTCGAGGATGACGAATGCCGTCTGGAGGCTTGCGAGCTCAACCAATGCTTCCACTGCCCTGGCGTATGTCTCACGACACCTCTGTACCTGTTGGCCTCCCTTGCCGAGACCCGTCATGGCAAAGTCGTTGTTGCCTTCTGTGAGATAGCTCTCGAACGCTGGAAGCAATACACCTGACACGTTCTCCTGCTTGGTGCGAATACGGAAGCGCGCAGCCTTGGCTGACTCCTGGATCTGGAAGCCGATGTTGCCTCCTACAGCATAGGTGACTTCGGCGAGCGATAGGGACGCGATCTGCATCACGCGACCCATCTTCCGCTTGGCTTCATCGATCCGGCGGGTGATATCTCGGAAGCGCCTGCGCAATGAGGATTATTGTCAGCCCGGCCTCGTTGACAGTCGATGCGGTCCATTGGAACGTACTTCGTCAGGGCCTCACTCTTTCTCTTCAGCAGACTGTGGCCAGTCTCAGCACCCTTGAGCTTGGCTTTCATCAAGCCCAGGGACTGTCGGGTGGGAAACACCGCCTCGCGGTCCTGATACTAATCAGCATCTCGTGCATCATGTCGCTGCGGGGTTTGCGATAGGAGAGCTTCGGCTGACGTACTGCTGCCCCTGACATCTTGTCGTTCTTCTAGCGCCGCCGATTGTTACCAGAGCTCCAAAAAGAAAATAATAAAGCAGTGGCTGATGGAAAGGGCTGGGTGTTATAGGGAGCGCGCTGCTGGAGCTCTGGATATTGAAGCTGAGGGAGACGGGCCTCAAGTTGATGGTGGAGCTTCAAGCTTCAGAGCGCTGAGGGCTGAGACCAGCCCATGGAGGTTCTGGCGGGCGGCCCCGCACAGACAGTGCATTACGGACGCCAAGGCCAGAAACGAGACCCACTAAAGGTACGTACCCAAGAATTGGCCCATGCGCTTGGACGGGTTGCCAGATGATTGTTAGCGCCCAAATCATGTGTTGCTCCCAAAGAAAAACGGATCACCAATTCGAACTTCACGCCCGTTGCCATTTCGCAGTCGCGCGAGCAACCCGACTCGCGAGCGCAGCAGTGATGTTGTGGCAACGCGCTACTTAACAATTCTTTTTTCCCACTCTTCCTATTCGTCCTCCCGCGAACAGGCGCCGCTCGTTCGATCCTTTGCTGGGCTCACGACGCCCTCGCATTTCGCGATGTCGTCCAGCCTTCTGCGAAGTTCGGGTCGCCAGCCAGATTTGGCTCTGGTGGTATGTTCTTTCGCACAATCCAAGAATTCAGGAGTGAAAAGCGCTAAGCCTTGACCCTTCAGGCCGAAGAAGACTTTCCCTATGAACAAGACATCCAACGAAACCCCGGGAGTACGAAGCCATGGCTGGCATACGTCGAGTACAAGCTCCAGCACGGGCCGGTCAGGGAGCAAGCGTACATTATGGAGCGCGCGTGTATTCAGCTGCCACGGTCGTATAAGCTCTGGAAGATGGTATGTCGGACGATCTTTATTCACTTCAGAGTCTAACTCGTCGTTGCAGTATCTCGCATTCAGAACCAAGCATGTCGCAAAGCTCAATGCCGCCATTTTCGCCTCTGAATATCGCAAGGTCAACGCGCTGTTTGAGCGCGCTCTCATCCTGTTGAACAAGATGCCGCGGATTTGGGAGATGTACCTGAAGTTCCTGATGCAACAACCTCTTGTTACTCTCACGCGACATACCTTCGACCGTGCGCTCCGTGCGCTCCCCATCACCCAACACAACAGAATATGGGCGCTGTACAGACCGTTTGCGAACTCGGCCGAGGGCGAAACTGCCGTCAAGATTTGGCGACGATATATGCAGGTGCATCCCGAAGACGCCGAGGACTTCATCGAGCTGCTAGTACAGGTGGGATTATACACCGAGGCAGTTCGCAAGTACATCGACATTCTCAACAACCCGCGCTTCCAAAGTAAGAACGGCAAAGGGCACTACGAACTTTGGAGTGAGATGGTCGATTTACTGGTTGAACACGCCGCCCAGATCGAGACCGGTCATGAAACGGGGATCGATGTGGAGCGCATCATTCGGAGCGGAATCGAACGATTCTCAGACCAAAGAGGGAAGCTATGGTGTGGTTTGGCTACCTACTGGATTCGGCGCGGTAGCTTTGAGCGTGCAAGGGACGTATTCGAAGAGGGCATCTTGACGGTCATGACCGTCCGCGATTTCACACTTGTGTTCGACTCCTACGCAGAGTTTGAGGAGTCAATTATCGGTGCCTTGATGGAAGTTGCATCGACACGGGCCGACAAAGGGGTAGTGGATGAGAACGCGGATTTCGACCTGGATATTCGAATGATGCGATTTGAACATCTCATGGACCGTCGCCCATTCCTCCTCAACGATGTTCTGCTTCGACAGAACCCGAACAACGTCACAGAGTGGGAGAAGCGTGTCGTACTATGGGGAGAAAACAAGGAGAATGTGGTCCAAACCTACACGGACGCCATCGCGGCCATTCAGCCCAAGAAAGCGGTTGGAGCTTTCCACCAGCTATGGGCCAATTACGCCAAATTTTACGAGAGCGGAGGAGACATTCGCAGCGCAAGGGTCATAATGGAAAAGGCAGTCAAGGTACCGTTCAAGTCGGTAGCAGAGCTCGCTGACATGTGGATCGAATGGGCCGAGATGGAGCTGCGGAACGAGAACTTTGACGACGCTGCCAAGATCATGGCAAAGGCAGTTCAAGCCCCCAAAAGATCGAACGTGGACTATTTCGACGAGACATTATCACCACAGCAAAGAGTCCACAAGAGCTGGAAGCTGTGGAGTTTCTATGTCGATCTCGTCGAAAGCGTGAGCTCGCTGGACGAGACCAAGAAGGTCTACGAAAGGATATTCGAGCTCCGCATCGCAACTCCCCAGACAGTGGTCAACTACGCCAACCTCATGGAGGAGCACAAATATTACGAAGAGTCGTTCAAGATCTACGAACGTGGTCTTGATCTCTTCAGTTATCCCGTGGCCTTCGAACTGTGGAATCTTTACCTGACAAAGGCGGTCGACCGCAAGATCGGCATCGAAAGGCTACGAGACCTCTTCGAGCAAGCGGTGGAGGACTGCCCGCCGAGGTTCGCCAAGGTCATCTATCTGATGTACGGCAATCTCGAAGAGGAGCGAGGCCTCGCCCGGCACGCTATGCGCATCTATGAGCGGGCTACCCGTGCCGTCTCGGACGAAGACCGGGCCGACATGTTCAACTTTTATATCACCAAGTCAGCGTCCAACTTTGGTCTCCCATCGACCCGACCCATCTACGAACGCGCCATTGCCGCGTTACCAGACAACGAGGCGCGCGACATGTGCCTCAAGTTCGCCGATATGGAGAAGAGGCTTGGCGAGATCGACCGGGCGCGTGCCATCTACGGACACGCCTCGCAGTTCTGCGACCCACGGACGAATCCGGGCTTCTGGATCAAGTGGGAGCAGTTTGAAGTGCAGCACGGCAACGAAGACACGTTCAAGGAAATGCTACGCATCAAGCGCAGCGTCCAGGCTCAGTACAACACCGACGTCAATTTTATTGCCTCGCAGGCTCTTGCGCGCGCCCAGCAGGTTACGGCGAATGGCGGAGAGGAGGTGGATTCCGAAGTGGCTGATGCCATGGAGCAGTTGGAGCGACAAGCGCGTGCACCAGTGGGCTTTGTTGCGGCTTCGGAGGGGCCCAAGGTTAATATGCCCGTTGAGGTGGCGAACCCCGACGCCATTGATCTCGACGATATGGATGAATGACCGTTGATGTCCGTTCCTGTTTAAATTTTGTATATAAGACCTCTTGAGACAAGACATGGGAAGGTGTGGGCTGGTCTGATATGAACAGGCGGGTGGTTGGTCAGGGCGGCAGGTGATTGTCTGTTTTGTTGTCTCTTTTGTTTTCAAGGCATGAATCGGTAGGATGGGATGGACTCGGACGAGTCCCGGAAGAGCTTTTATCATTACTGGCTTGCACTTCAGCATGCAAAACAACCCCTTTCTTCTACTAAGTTTTGTGTGTGCATGTATGTGGTGTGTTCGTGTGGGGGACGAAATCACTTCACGAAGGGAGTCGAATGAGAAACTCCGAGTCCATCTGTTTCTTTCCTATCTGGTGTTGTTACAAGCGAACCATTCTTCTTCCTCTTTCTTATCCTCTGTTCTCGGTGATGTTACGACCAGGTGGTGCGTCTTTCGTCGTTCCAGCTCCCATTCTTCTTATTCGTTCCGTCCCTCCATATCCACCTATCCTTATCAGGAGTGGTTGCTGGCGATGCCGGCATCACTCTTTTTTCTCCCGCTGCCAGAGTTGGCGACGCCCTCCTTCCACAACTCTTGGTGCTTCTCGTGGAACTTGGTGTTGTAGTTGCTGTCCACATGACCGTCGCGCGAGCTGGGGACGGCGTAGATGGAGCCTTTGCGCTTTTGGAATCGGGAGGGGGGGACTTTAGAGGCGTCTGAGGGAGAGGGGCTGTCAGCTGCTAGGCTACCTAGGCTACCTAGCTTTGTGGGTGATGCGATTGAGGGGGGGGAGGCCATGGATATGGCATTGGGTGGGAGAGGAGCGAGAGTGAGATGATACGGGATTGAGTGGTGAGGTTGATGACGAATGAGCGTGAGACATACCCCATTCGACGCTGCTACGTCGGTCGGAAGGCGATGAAGAGCGGGCATGTTCCTCCGCGTTGGATATCGTCGGAGAGGACTCCGGGCTAGCGATAGGTTGTTGTTGGGTATTCATGGCGGCGGAATTAGGTAGGTTTTGCAGTTGGTGCTCTAGGTGCGGTTTTAGGATATGGACGGACGTTGTGTCTTGCAGGTTAGAAGGTGAGAGACAAGAAGATGAGGTGATGATGAACGTCAGTCCAGCTCAGTCTTTGTTGGAGTCGACAGGGAAGTAGGTAGCTATAAATGGTCGAACAGAGGCGGGCAAGAGACCTCTCCTTCCCTCCACCGCGCTCTGTTATCATCAGCAATCCGTGCCTTCCTCGCAGCCAGCCACTCTCATCACCCCCCTCATCCCAATTAAACGCCATGCACATCACAGCAGCAACTGCCAAGCCAACCGTCAAAGCACGACTCCCACACATGACAGTGGCCCAGCCAGTAGGAGCACGCTCCATGCCCAGCGATAAGTCGATCGCCGTTTATCAGACTTTGGCTACTGACGTCACACCTACGAGCGGCTTGTGATGCCGCCGACGCAGAAGACTGGAGGCACCCACGACACCCGACACACAATTGAGGCCTCCACACGTAACTCGCGCTCCCATCCCAACGGGGGAGGAGAGGCGCAGTCACACCACGCTACCAGCTTCGATTCTCTCCGAATGTGCCACAGCCTGTACGTGTAAGTCGAAGCGAGTGAATGGCTGCGCGCCAGCCAATCAGGGATGCCTTCCGGCACTAACCCTTGGCGATGCCCTCGATTTACCTCTTTGGTCGTCGGCCACGGCCTAAAATTATCGTGTGGACTTCAGCTAGACTTCCTGGGTGAATCTAGCAGATATCGACACTATGAGGTAATTGACGTGTTGAACAACTGAGGAAGTACCTAGGCATAACTGTGAACAAAACTCACTCCTGGGAGTACAGCTAGCAGGTCGATTACAATCCCTTAAACATCTGATTCGACATCATATCTTAAGTCAGCATCCATCATGTGGCCGCCACCACCAAATTCACTACCGATGCGCTGATGGGGCTCGAAGCGTCACCTTTTTCTTTGGTTTAGTTGGGTGGTTGGCCACTCGCCTTTGTTCCCACCACATGCACAAGACAAAATGGGAGAGATCTACAACGATGCTGTTTAGTCAAAGAAAGCTTGAATATCTGCTCATATAAGCCGGAGATCTTGATCCGCTCAACCATAAGCCAATCGAATCGAGCCAATAGGTGAGTGTGTACTTGACTTCATTCTATTTGATGCTAAAATGCTAACAAAAACTCCAGGAAGGAAAACTACCAGCCATGTCTAAGGAATGAAGTAAGTTGGGTATCGTAACAATACAACGCAATCGCAGCAGCCCACTCTCTCTTTTCTAACCATGGCCCATGCTACCCGGCGTAACGACTGGACCGTCTGAGACCAGCCAGATCGCGGAAAGGGGGGACAAAACCAAAACCAAATTTACCTCCCGGCCCTAGCCCCAGGCCCAGGCCCAGCAGCTTCGTAGTCCCCTGGACAAGCCGTAAGTCCTCGGTCACAATCACTCATACAATCTAGTACTCCTCCTCCTCCTCCTCATCGTCCTCAAACTCCTGCCTCTTCCGCATGACATGGGCAAGCATCGCCTCCGTCTCGCGAATCTTCAATGCCAGTCCCCGGCGGGCTTGCGCGGGCGTAGCAGCTCCTGCCATTTGCACAGGCACAACACCGCCAAAGGGGCCAGCGCGCGCCTCGTTCTGGCATCTGACAAGGCAAACGTTGTCCTGGCCGGCTACCGTGCCAGAGCAGTTCTGGGCGGCCGGGATCGCTGCCACCAGGGGGAAGTCGGATGCCTCTCCTTGCTGTAGAGCACGTTAGTGTCTCGTTTTTAGGGGTAGGCCTCATCTAGATGTCCTGAAAATGGGGGGATACATACGCGATTGCGCGAGTTCCTGCCAGGGGGCGTGGTAGTGACCTGGATGTTGGTCCACTGCGCGCCAGTTCCGTCGGCGTTGATCATGCAAGTGTACGGGCCGCCGCCATCGGCGTTGACCTGATGGAGCGTCATCTGCACCTCACCGCCGGGCGTCACCTGCGGCAGCTGGTCGCCCGTCTCGGCCATGATGGCCGCGGTGCCGGCCTCGAGTACGTTGTCGCCGCCGCCGAGAGTCTCGCCGAAGGTCTCGGCAGAGTCTCCCCGGAACCGGGTGGCGTCCTGCTGGAAGGGGTTGCGCCGCGTGCCGTCACGCGGTGTGCTTGTGTCGACGCCCAGCGCCATGCCGGTGCCGCCTGCATCCCCCGTGGCAGCGATAATGGCTCCATGGCCAGCCGCGAGCTGGGCGGTGGCAAAGAGGAGGGTAAAGGTGGTGAGGATCATGTTGACTTGGTCTTGGTGTTGAAAGGGAGCTGATTATGTGTATCAGGGTAGGAAAGAAAGAAATATATCGAAGACCTGTCCGGCAGGAGAGGAAAGAAAGGTAGATAGGAGAGAGGCTGGTGTGTCTTCGTCGGTGATGATGATGATGATGATGATGATGAGAAGATAGAAAAGAGTTCCCGAGTAGGTATCTCGGGGCCATTATATACCTTTTCAACAGGACATACGAGAACTGGCGAAAGGACTCAATGGGGATATCATTACCTCGCTTGGGTCACATCTTGACCATCGCTGCCTCCTCATCCCATCTTGATGCTGTTTCAGCACAGAGAGCTCGTTCTCCTGGAGGAGGAATTTCCGCCCGTGCCTCCAGCTATTCAAAGACTGACGATGGAGTCTCAGCCGCTTGGCGCCCCTCAGCCGTGGGAGAGCAAACGATTTTTTACGAAACACATACGTTCATACACGGCGATTGGTCCCTCAGCCATGTCTTATCACCGCCTTAGCCCGCTTGGCCACCCTCGAGGTCGGATCTGTCTGCCGCTCTGTGCAAGTCCATCGTCATGCGTTGATCCTGGAGATCCGGGGACGGTGTTCGGCAATGCCAACGGGGGGAGGGGCGCATCATTGGCGATCACGAGAGCCGTCGCCTGCGATACCCCTGCTTCCGAGGCCATCACAGCGTTCAGTGGCCAGGGCAGGATGCCGGGCACAAATGCCAGTCCAGATATGCCAGATATGCCAGATATGCACAGGCAATGTTCTGTTTACATCTGGCGTTTGTCCCGGATTTCGGCACAGTGCCTACAGCTACCTGCCTACCTGAAAGGGGGAGGCCTTGTTCGGAGAGGCCAGTATCCGGCGATTCTATGTGGCGGTGGTGGTTACAGAAGCTGCCGACTCTAAAGATCTAAGCTTAAATGCGAGGGTTGGTTCTGTGCGCTGGGAAAGCTTGCGAGTTCTGTTCTCCGTGCTCAGCCTCACAGCACCGTTTCGGGAGCGACAAGGGATGTAAAGCCAATCGCATGACAGATCACCAACCTGCATCCAACATCCTGGTGAGGCTCTGTTTGGACCCCAGGCCACCCCCATGGCTTCGATCTGGAGTTCACAAGGTAGTTTACATAAGTCTTAAGAATCAGTGGTTTTCATAATATCCGACGGCGATGGGAAGTATTGACTCGGATGCCCGCAGTCAGCAAATATGCTCAAACTTGAGAGCTTTCTATGCCTTTTAGAGCTGTAGCTAAAGAACGTGGCGTTTTTGTGATGCTACAGGCCGTGTTGCGCGATATTCCACAACGGGATATGTCTGTGCGAGGTCTGAGTGAGATACCCGTTCACCATCGGGCTCCGATTGAAACAGGTGCAGGGAAGGGTTGGTGATGGTACCCTGAAACACCAAGTTCCCCACAGACAGTTTTGTTGTCGATCAAACACAATTAAGTTGGTGCACAAGCTGGCAACACGAGGAGCCAATCGCATCGCAGTCTCTCTGATCGCATCTGCTTCACCGCGTGGGGAAGGTCACACTTCACGAAAGTTCCTCTGGCCGGGACTCAAAAACGGGTTGCAGGGCTAAGACATCCTTGTAGTTCCTGAGCCGTTGAACTGACTAACCGAGTAGAGTATGAGCAGTAGAATGAAACCGCACTGTTGTGGAGAAGAGAGATCCAAGCAAACTTCACCACGCTACTGCCAGTACCGCCACTGAGCTGTTCTCGTAAATACTCGATACGTGGGGTTCGAAATACAAGCCATCGAAACGACTGTACGCATGATAAACTTGAGAGAATCCGGTCGTGGCTTGCTCTGCAAATGGTGCAGACCCTCAGGGCCGACGGATTATTCCGGGGAGCCTTTCGAGTATCCGAGAAGTTGGCCTTTGACTTGCCTCCGCACTGGTAGATGTTGGCCGTTGCAGTGCTGCCAAAGTCAGACCTGACACCGTCCAGGTTCGAGGGAAACTTACATCTCGATATTCCCATTGGCGCACCATACCCGCTTTGGTCACCAGGCACGAATCTGGCTTCCCTCCCATCGCTTACTGGTTCCCCTGGATAGCCCCTAACACCGCCCATGTTGAGGGTTTGGGAGCCAGATAGGCGGTCGAAACGACTGTGTGCGGAGGCTGCCCCGGGCTTCTCCATGGAATGTCTTGATGCTGTCAGATCGGAATTCTGAGGGCCTCCAACAGAAGGCCTACTGATCTGTGATTGTGTCTGCTCTGCTGTGGTGACGTTAGGTAAACATCGGTCGATTGGATACAGGAATTCCTTTACCATGGGGTGCCATCTGCCTGGTCCATCCTACAAGGGTTGCGGGGCCTGTTTGGGCTTTTGTATATCTGGGACTGGCCGGGAAGTAGTCAGGGGCAGGAGCTCCGCCCGCAATAGGGGCACTCTGGCCGGGAATGTGTGGCTGTCGTCCATAGGCCCCGGGGTGTATTGGGCCTTCTCGAACATTTGGCGAATTCGGTGCAGGGGCCCTAAGGTGAGAGCTATTGCCAACTATTGCCGAGCCTGGGGGTCGATCGAGGAGGACTCTCTGCTTGAGCTTGCTGTAAAGTTCCTGAGATCTGGAAAGCTCTTTTGTCTTCTCACTGAGGGAGTGTCGCAAATCTTCACATTTCCGGACGAGGGCCTGTTCTCGATGTTCCAAGTCTAGCACCGGATATCAGAACCTCCTTATTGCGTCAAAGAATAACAACCAAACCTTTTATCTTCACCCCCAAGTTGCTGATTCTCGTGTTTCCCTGATTCCACATATCATTGACCGCGGCTTCGAGACCGGTGCAAGTTTCCTCCAACTCTCGGTTCTTTTGAATGTGGAAAAGGCTGCGCTGGTAAGCTGTATGCTTGGAGCCTCGTCCGCCGGGTACAACTTACATCTGGTTCGTCATTTGATACGACCAGAAGGTCAGGGCTCTCCCAGCACACTCCATGACAACAGTGGGACTGAGACCAGCGAGGGCCACAGACTTCCACTCCTCAGAAGGTCGAAGAGTCTGTCTCAGGAATTCGGTATCAGCGAGAGGTTGCCGGCACACAGGACATGTGTATGGGCCCGGTCCAGCAAAGCCGTGGCGGTCAGAGCAACTCAAGCAGAGAGCGTGGCTACCTGATAACCAACAGTCAGCATCAACCGGGTTCCAGGCTCGCTATTAACCTGCATGCTGTCACTACTGCTTGGTGTACCAGCTCAGTGCTGCATCTCTCGACGTTACAATTCAGGTTCTGCTCCATTGTGATAGCGAGAGAAGCAATGCGATGCGGTGATTCAATGGAAGCCGTAGCTCTCTGGAAACTATCAAGAGGGCAGATTGGGATGTGGAGAGTTGCACAACTGGCCACTGGCAGGAAAAAGCCCAGGCGAGATTTGATCCATGCCCGCAGTTGTCATGTCAGGCAGTTGCGGTCGAGGTCCAAGGGCAAGCACGATTAGGAGGCGATGGCTTACACCGTCACCATCCATGGATACAGTGACCGCAAAGCAAGACAGCGATGGATAAGTGCCAGTTCGTAATTTAAGTTCGTATTCAGATATGCAGTCGATGGAGGCTGTCATGTCTAGGTACGAAATTGAACTGTCTCTGTTTCAGTTTCAGAGCTGAAGGGATTGGGTGGTCGAGTGTGATTACGGTACCTAGTTTATTCGTAGACTTTCTATTTGTATGAGATTTTGAAGAGACCTAGGTAGGTTCTTAATCCCAGGTTGGTTCCTGTCTTCTGTGACTTGTCGTTCAACAGTGTTTGTCACGGTGCATCGAGCAATCGAGCGAGCAATTCTATTCGCCGAAACAAGCACTAAATCCCCGAACCCTCGAGCCGCACCCGCTAACGTTAGCAACTACCCCACCTAAGGCAAGCAGCTGAGGCAGCTGAGCTCACCTGCGGCAGGCATCAGAGCGGTTTGAGGCACCCGACGTAATCCCAGCCTTAACCCCACGATCATACTCCGCTCCGCCTTCTCGTCGACAACGGCACCCGGAGGTCCGCCAGCACTGACTGCGCATTCCCGATCTTTCGCTCCACAGCTCGGCGACATGGCCGCGATTGTTATGAGCCAGACGCCGCCGATTCTCCATGGCCCGTCGGAGAAAGAAAAGAAATATGACCGCCAGCTCCGCCTGTGGGCTGCGAACGGCCAGGAAGCACTCGAGTCGGCAAACCTGCTGCTCGTGAACTCGGGCCCCGGAGTCGCAGGAATTGAGGCTCTCAAGAACCTGGTACTCCCAGGTGCGTGCGACAAGTCCTAAGCGCACGCGTGCGTGCTTAAGTCGTGTAAATGCTAACTAAACGTCGCAGGAATTGGCCAGTTTGCCATTTACGATGACGCGGTGGTCGACGAGGCGGACCTAGGCGTCAACTTCTTTTTGGACGAGAGCTGCCTGGGCAAGCCTCGGTCGCAGTGTGTAACTGCGCTTTTATTGGAGCTGAACCCTGAGGTTCAAGGCTTCTGGTGTCCGAATGAAGAGGTAGGCAGTCCGCATTAGCGCTTGGATAGATGAAGTTGCTGCTCACGCGGGGTACAGAACGCGTCGTCGCTGGACTCTCTACTTGCCACTTCGCCAGTGTTCACCGCAATAATGTATGTGCTCCCGATCGCACCGGAGCGCCTCTCCGTGCTCGAGGAGTATGGCCGACAGCACAAGACCCCGCTCGTCGCGATACACTCTGCAGGCTTCTACTCTTATTTTCGGATCAGCCTGCCGGGGGCGTTCCCTATTGTCGATACCCACCCCGATGAGACAGCCACGACAGATCTGCGTCTGTTGACGCCTTGGGCGGAGCTTGTGGAGTTCGCAAGGGACATGACCAAGGAGATCGACAGCCTCGACGCCTACGAGCATGGCCACTTGCCATACGTGGTCATCCTCCTGTACTACCTGGAGCGGTGGAAACAGTCACACGAGGGCAAATACCCCTCAACGTATAAGGAGAAGACAGAGTTCCGGCGCCTAGTGCAGAGCGCGGCAAGGACCGACAACCCGGAGGGTGGCGAGGAGAACTTCGACGAGGCGGCCGCTGCGGTTCTGAAGACCGTCGTACCGCCCTCCCTGCCATCGGGCCTCAGGGAGGTGTTTGAATACACGCCCAGCGAGTCGGTATGTCCTAGGCGGCTAGTCGAACACGAGAGAGATGGATTAGCGCTGACTGTTACCTGTTAGATTGAGGAGAGATCTAGTTTTTGGATCATCACCGACGCTGTCAAGGCCTTCTACGCCAAGCACAAGTCTTTGCCACTACGGGGCAACGTTCCCGATATGAAGGCAAAGTCCAGCGTCTACATCCAACTCCAGAACCTGTACAAGACCAAGGCCCGCCAAGATGCTGCCGAGGTCCTAGAGACTGCACAGTCCATCGCGCCTAACCGACAATTTGACCCTGCAGAAGTGGAGCTCTTTTGCAAGAACGCACCCTTCGTCAAGCTCATCAACGCGACGAGAGGGGGCGACAGTGCGAGCTCAACCAGCGCTGATCTCCTGAGGGAAGTGACAGGTAAGTTTCTGCAGCTTGAGCCACGCATTCGTCGGCCCGTGGTCCAGGGGGTCACGGGGGAAGAAAAAAAGCGGGTGGACTGACAAAGTGCTTTTTGCCACAGCCCAGGAACTGGCAAACGACGAGAACGCCGAGGTTACAATGATGCCTCTGTCGCTGCTCCCCATCTATTTGACCCTGCGGGCGACCTCGCACGTGGCCTCGGCCACCGCAGACGAGATCCTAGCTGAGGTCGTCAAGGTGATCCCTGGCGCCAACGAGAGCGAAAGGATAGTCAGTGCCGCACGAGAGGTCGCACGCGCCGAGGGAGGCGAGCTGCACAACATTGCCGCCCTGACGGGTGGCATGGTGGCTCAGGAGATGATCAAGGTCATAACCAAGCAGTATATCCCGATTGATAATACCTGCATCTTCGACGGGATCGCGAGCCGATCCCAGGTTCTCCGCTTATGAGAGCCACGAGACGAGAAAGAAATGTGGGAACGGGGTCATTCCGTCTGTTTAACGGGGAACAGCACGCAAGCGCCCGGGATATCGTCTATCTAACCCCCTGACATCCCCGCCTTCTGGTCTTCCACTCCTTCCCTTTCCCCGTAGGGTGGCGCGAATTGCTTGGATTCTGTGAGGATGTTCGTTTCGGCATGCTTGCCGGGCGTTGATGAGGGGAAACGGGAGCGGGAAAGGGGTCGAGAGATAGATGGGGGACTAGAGAAGGCGGATAGAAGGGCAGGCCAAGCGGGAAGTATCAAAATGGAATTAGACCAAGGGGGGTTTTCCCCCTTCTGCACGGGAAAGGACAGACGTGAGTGGTTCCCTTCTCTGATCAGGCTGAGGGGAATTCGGCACTGGCCTTGCAGATCCGGGTTAATCAGGCACTTGGGCTGAAGAGTCCAAAATACTGATGGAATAAAAAGTTGGAGAAAGGGGGAACAACGATGCAGGAGAGCAGAAGAGCAGGGGTTGGACAGTGTGGAGAAGACCGAAGGGAAGCCAAAGAATTGGAGATGCCGGTTGCCGATGAGGCGGATTGGTTGCATCTGCAATTCGACTCGGCACCGTCGTCGGCGGCTTCGTCCTTCCCTCTGCCGACGCCTTCAACGGCTGTACATACTGATCGATCTCTCCGATGCTAGTTTACCTAGCTAACGCGCCCTACACCTCCGATGCCGACTTGTGTGTGGAGGGTCTGTGGGCACTCGGCGGTGTGGATATGGATTGTCGGGGTTACATAGAAGCAAGAGGAAATCGGATCTTGGGTTCCACGTTACCCTCCCCTGTTTCCGCGTAGATAAGGTGCCATCGTGGGCTGTGCCGGCGCCAGTCGCCGGACCGCAGAGCCTTTTGATCTCTTGCTGGTTTTTATTCTCCGGGGCACTTGGCTGTCACGGTAGCCTCCATTGCAGGCCCATTGCAGGGTATCGGTGGAGCTTTTCCGGGTGCGACTGGCGCTGCCATGTCTGGTTTTCGGACCGGTGCTCCTCGATGGCATGCTGGCGTCGGTTTTTGGCCCTAGGGTTACTCCGGGAGATCGGAGATGGCGATGGAGCCCAGGCCGACCGGAAAGTTTACATGGTTGTGGTTGACAGCCAGGCAGGTTCGCTGGCTGCGATGGACAGGAGTTCCTGCTTCGTCTTACTACCGCTGCGAAGCAACGTTCGGTTCCTGGTGGAGGGAAGATGTAGGACCTGATGGGATGTGGGAATGAAGTCTCCATATGAACCAGAGCCGAAAGGGCGGTTCCGCGTGTATATTCCAATCCCAAGCTTATCTTCCTGGGTCCGCTGATGAACGAGGCGGTCAGGCCGGCCAGTCCCTTGGTGGCGAGCTGTGTTCGCGTAGGTATGCATGTAGGTAGGGAGCGGTTATGGAGGTGTTCCGGGCTTGCTGTCGCTCGCTTCGGCTTGTCTGTCGAGACCAGATGGGCCGCGGGCGGAGCACGCCAGCAAGCGCTTCGGTTCGACTCTACGAGACTACGGCCAGCAGGGCACGTCCACAGTTCACGGAGGCGCCCGACGAGAGGCCCTACATGGGGCGAGGCTCGGCCCACGGCGGCTACAAATTTTCTACGATAACACCCGTATGCTGCGCTGGAGGTTCATCGAGCGCGTCATCGTCTGAGCGCGCCCATGGCTCGGGGGGCCGTCGGAACAGGTACGTTGCCATCCTGGCAAACTCCCTGGCTCAGGGCAGCGGCCCTCGGACAAGGCTGTGGTTGCTAGGGAAGTGCAATTTGTGACGAGTACACGTGCTGCGCATATCATACTACCCGATGGTATGTAAATCATGCAGTAAAAGGAAGTTTGTGATGTCCGCGGCCTCCAGGCCATCCAACCACCAGCCCTCCGGATCATCACAACGGATCATCCGCCAAACTTGCCCGTGCGGAGCGATGTGATGCTCGCTCGATGACGGTAATCCGTCCTGGTGAGTAGCGAGAACCTGCCAGGGCACCAGCCGAACGACCTTCCAAGTTGAAACGTGATAATATGTATAATCCTGCAAAACACCAGAGCAAACCAATGACGGCGATATATCCAGCGGGCAGGAAGGTGAGGGCCGGTTTTCCAAGATGGCAAGGAGTAGAGCATCGTTCTCACACCGCTCACCGAACCTTACATACGCAGTGTGTTTCCGATAAGGAGTGCTTGCATTACGAAGAAGCAGGGACAGAGAGGGAAGGGTTGACGGATACAGTGAGTGGACGTCGAGATGTTTAGGTGACATCCGTCGACGTGGGGCGGGGACTAGGGCCGGTCCTGGATTCAGGTTCAGGCAATCACAGGGCGATCTCGCTGATGACTGTGAACTAACTTACTTGACAGCAACGCGATGCCGCGTCCAAGGTAAATCGCCGGAAACGGAAGGTCGAGTTGTGGGTAAGAAATGAAGGTTGATTTCAGATTTCCAAGAAAGTCGAGCCTTGGTTGTCGCGGTTTCCAGAAGCCTTCTTCCGGTTGGTCTTCTCGCACGGGCGCCGGCACAACACACCAAAAGCCAGGGTCTGTCCTGCTTCACACCATTTATTCCAGGGCAGCCAGGCCGTCAACGGGACCTCATTGGGTCCGATGGCTAGCACCAGGGGCAGGAAGGCTGCTCAGGTCCATGACGTCCGTTATTGGAGGAATGCGCTGGCGTGCTGCACATTGACGGCCGCCATTCGTAATGGTGCGTATTCGTTCCTGTTCCGATGTCACGGTGGGCGGGCTGCTGTCGTCGCTGGACGTCAGGCGGGCATCTGGCCGCCGTGTGTTGTTTAAGCTTTGATGCTGACGCAGCCAACGGTGGGCGAACCTCAATTCATTGGCGACAGCCGCGTACGGTGGCATCCCGTTGTCGTGATGCCGATCAATGCGCTCTGTTTCCGCGGTGTGCGAAGTAGGCACACCGTCGGACTGGGGCCTACGGGTGCGGCTCGCGGGATGCCTTTCACTCTCGACTCGCCTCCACTGGTGGGACTGCTGACAGACTCTCCCGCTGCGAGAATCCTCAGGATCCCCCCAGAAAGGGAATCCAGACCGTCCTGGACGGCTAGAAATGGGATAATAATGGCATAGAACGCCGGGGGCCAAAATTTTGCTTGCACATGAACAGGTGGACTGCTCGCCAAATTAATTCGGCACGGCTGGGTTAATATGCACGGCTCTGCCAGTGGCTCGCTGGCTCCCACTGCCTTCGCGCATGGTCTGCTGGGCAGAGGTGGTGTGTGGCTGGCTCGTGGCGCGCGCGGCAGCGTGCGGGAAGGCGGACCTAGGGTCTGGAGCAATCCGACTCCGCAGTACCTCCTCGCACACTCATCACCACGACCTGAGAGAGCCTTGTCCGCCGTGGAACCTGAGGTGTTTGTTGTGCGTGCGGCGGTCGTGGGCCAAGGACTCTCGCTTATTAGCCTCCTCGCAGAGGGTCTCCTGCCACGATCGGAGTTGGCTTCCGCAAGGGACTAGAGCTGAGCGAGTCATGGAGTCGAGGCGTCAAGGTGTTCAGAACCGACCGGTCGAGACTGTCAGTTAATATTTCGTGACCCTCTCGTAGGTTTTGCTGGTCGGCGTTGATTGCCTGCGCAAGTGGATGGTAGTTCATCATTTTCGCCTCAAGGGAGGGCCGCAGATGGAGGTGGAGGAGGCTGGGGTATGGACTGGAGTGCAGGCAGGGCGCTGAATGCCGGCGAGCCACGGTGAGCTTGCCTCCCCCTCGTCCAATCAGAGCGCCGGATCGTGGAACATCGTCTGGTCATAGCTCTGGGGTTTAAGCCTCTTGCGAGCAGGGGTCGTCCAGCCGATTAAGCCTCCACTGTCACCCTACCTCACCCTCTGGTGACGCTTTCGGTGCTATGTGCATCACGAACTGAATGGAGTGAGTGTTAGTAGACTTTCTCTATCAGCGCAGGATAGATTGGGGAGCCTTCAGAAGCAATCTAACAGCCGCGCCGGTGGGACAAGGGCGCTCGCCTCACCTGCCTCAGGCGGCTCTTGCTAACATCAAGGGTAGAAGCGAATATACAGCAATAAGTCAGAATCAGAGAATCGAGTCTATGCTGTGCTAGGAATAGGATCAGCGAGCCCACTTCTCGCTTTCACCAAAACGAGGAGTTCAGGCCGGCAGCAGCGGCGCATACATTGCAAGAGGTCCTGAAGAGGAAAGACGAGCACAGGCTCATGTTGCCGTCCTTCCAGACGGTCATGCACGTTCTGGTTGGACAACAGGAAATGTGGAGAGGCAGCGTTTGAAGCCGATGCTCCCAAGGCTTGGCGGGGTGGGGCAGGGAAGGCGGGCGCGGCGGGCAGCGAGAGGAGCCGTCGAGTTTGATCTCGCTTTGCGCCGATGGAACGAAGTGGATTTTCTCGCAAGTAAGCAGGAGTAGTGCGACTGCTCAAACGTGCCGTTTAGCACCACCCACCACACACTCCTCTCATCTCATATGTAATGATGCATTGAAATGGGGAAACGGAAAGCTGTCTACCTGCAGTAGCTTCAGGTATGGACTTGTGGGGTTGATGACTTTTGGATGAGGGGCAGAAATCCGACGGCCAAAACTCCGTCTTACGGATTACACCGTCTCACACCATCTGTCACGGCCCGGGACATCCTGGACCTGCCGAGTACCCTCCAGAACGGAAGAAACGAGCGACTGCTCATGAGCGGTGTGATGGGATTGTGACAGCTCTATCTAGTGCTCACCGAGATGGAATTGCTTGCGAAACTTCCTCCAGCTGAACACTGGATATAGCGGCCCGTGCTTCTGCTAAGGTGGGAGCTAGGCATTGAGTCGGCCAAATCTCGTTACGAAGTTTAAGCTTTAGCTGTCGCTGCCACCATTGACACTAACAACCAACGAATAGGCCCTAATCTCGCCTGCAAAACATCTGCGGCAGTCAAATCATCATGCTGCTTTCCCGAACGTCCACGTCGATTCCGGCTGCTCGGCCATGGCACAGCCGGTAATTACCACCAGGGTCAGGGTTCCATGCTTTGCCACCTCGTCTTCAATCCGCGTCTCGTCAGGGCCTTCCTTCTGCACTCCCGTCTCTGGTGGTGGACCTGACAAGCGCGCCATGGTTCACAAACCGGAGCGGACGAAACACTGCCCAAAGTCGAAAACTCCAAAGCCCGGAGGGAAGAAAAGGTGAGTTGATAGTTGCCGACCCGCTAAGAATGGGCGCCAAGAGATCAATTGAGGAAGACAAACACCAGCAGATCCGTCGTCTCCGCGACGGCATGTTTTGGTCTCAGGTCACGCAGGAGGTGGTGGTCCTTGAGCGCTGCAGTCACTCACGTCCCGGTAGCCACGCAGCTATAGCAGAGCTACCTCGAGCCACACACAACCAGAACCGCGAGATCTCTGGCGGACTACCCGCCTATGGTCGGACCACAGCTGGAAAACAGCAGGGCCCTCCGTTCCGTTTATCGAGCCTCAGGACCGCCTGCTGGAAAGCGGCTCGGCGACAGGCCCCTCACTAATCTCAGCTTCTTCAACACCACGGACCAGCAAAAATATGCTGATAGATTAACAAGATCGATCATGTGCCCTGTCCAGGGAGCTGCCAGGGCGCTGAGATCGCCACAGCATCTATTTTCTCTTCGTTCAGCCCATCGCCCCTCAAGGCCCTACTGACCTGAAGGCTCTAGATTGCTCAGAGGCGGACGACATACATGGATATGGATGGGGCCGCCGACTTCATGGCAGGCGATCCGTCTGGGCGAGTCGACCTGGACGCGTCGGCCTGGAAGAGAGCTAGAATTAGCTCGGTGCAGCTTCTTTGGTCCAGATGCTATCGAGGCCCCTTTCTGATAGGCAGAGGACTCATGCTGTCGTATGCACCGTATTATCAGCTGACGGAGCGGGGACTCTCCCGTCTGCAGCATCTCGCGACCGTTTTCTCTTCCCCAGGTCATCCTCGACATCCCTGAAGCCAAACCTGTGGGGTCCCCGCTCCTCCATCCTCCCCCAGACTTTTCTTGCCGCATCGACCTTGGTACCCCTGTCGAACTACTCGGATCGAAAGAGGGGAACGAGAGCGGCCTCGTCAGGACGAAATCGCGAGCAAGTGCTGCGGTGCAGTCTGTATCGAGCAAAACGCTAGACGCTTGGGACATGACGACCCCAATCCGAGCGCTAGCCGAATCTCCACAGACCTCCAGGGTCGTTGTCGCTGATGCCCTGGCCTACCCCGGTCACTCTGGAGAAGAGGGCAGGAGCGCTGGGGCCGACGGTCCCCCTTCCCACTTCCGCTCTCCACAGCTTCTCTTGTTCTACTGCGTAAGGCCTAAACCTCATTTCCTGCAAATCCACATGCACCGAAAATCAAGATGTTTCTCATTCATTCTTCCCCATGTTTGAATAGTGAATTGGAGATGAGATGAAATAGACCCAAGCCTCTTGTCGCACTCTCCGGCAGCTCGGCCTGCAGCTCTGTTCGGTTGGCGTCGGTCAAGTGACGCCTCCAAGCAATCCCTTTATCGCTGCTGCTCGCTGGCTTCGGCACCCGCTGAAGTGTCTGCATCGCCTGCATCGTCATCAGGGTAGCCGGCCAGGAGGGAGTGAAGTGCGCGCGCTCACGGCGTAGTCGGCAGTACAGTACATACCTCGTACCCCCCGACTGGATACCTTGGACGTCCCCCGGCTGTACGACCAAGTACCTAGAGCCCCACGTGTAGCATCGTGCGGCATCCTGGACTGGTTGACGTGCATATGGTGCCCTTGGCCAAGTCGGTACGTACTCCGTCGTCTGCAGCTCGCGGCCACCGCTTGCCCAAGTACCCCGGCCCTGGCACTGAAACGACGAAGCGTGAGCCAGAAAGATCGAATCGAGGTACGTCTGTGTTGTCGTTCGCCCAACATTCGACGACCTGAGCTCCTAGCGGAGGCTTGCTCGTCAGGCAACCTTGGAAGTCGACCCCGCGGCTCGGTGCCCGCTCGAACGCTCCGTCAGACGGTCCAGCGCCACTCTTTCTCCAACGCGAGCCTGGCGTGACCTTTACTTGCCGCCGTATTAATATGTGTTTTCAGGTACATCAGCTCAGGCATACCTGATTGGCGTTATACGCCAGGCCACCACCAGGGCCTTGTGCCTGGCCAAGGTGCCTTGCTTTTCGCCCCCCTGCCCGTTTGGCTGCCCATCCTCGTGGCTTGACGACAACCCCAGTCACCTTACCCCGGCCCTGGCCCTTGAGCTAACACGGCATTGACCACCGCAACCGTCTGCTCGTGCTAGGCTTGCTGCCATACATTGCCTTCCACACTCTATATCAACATTAGGCTTGCGAGCTATACAGGCCTCAGCACGATGTGCCAGCGTCCCGCCGCCCAGCTTCCCTTGTCAGAACGGCCGGCCCACCAAGCTTCTCCACACTCCACACGGGGCGGCCTCGTCGAGTGCCATCCGACCCTTCCAAATCCCTCTCCCCACACTTTCAAGCATCTCCAACTGCATTCAATGTAGATATATAAGTCTGCATCCACTCCCCCATGCTCTCGCCTCCCCATCACTGCCCTTGCTATCACCAGCCTAGCATCTCACCTCATCAACAATCTCAATATCACGATACTACCTTCATCACATCACAAGAGTATCTGAACTGTGTTTCCCTCGACAAGCACCTCACCTCGCCGAGCTCATAACTCTATACGTTCTCTCGGCCGGCCTGCCTTGCTGGCCACTCTTTTGTGCCATCAGCGTTCTCCCGCCTGTTCGTAATGGCACCGACCATCCCAGTTCCCGCCCAGGGCGGCATGTTTCATACCTGCAAGTTCTACCTCGTCTTCTCCGGTTGAATACCCGCTAACCGTCAGTAGTCCAAGGCGTCACGCCGAGGAAAGCCTCCACAGACTCTCAGGACAGCATCAAATCGAGCTCGTCCGGGGCCGCCAAGAGGATAACAACACCACACGCATGTGCTGAGTGCAAGAGGCGCAAGATGTGAGTTCTATGGAAGACGTGCTTCACCGAGTGACACCTTCTAACCATCATCCTGCCACAGCCGATGTGATGGCCAGCAGCCCTGCGGCCAGTGCCTCTCAAGTCGCGCCCCTAAGAGGTGCTTCTACGACAAGCACAGACAGCGGGTGATCCCATCACGCAAGACCCTCGAAGCCCTCTCACAATCTCTCGAAGAATGCCGGTCGATCCTCAAGCGGCTGTATCCCAACCAAGAAATCCAGTCTCTTCTGCCACTATCAAGACAGGACCTCCTGAGCCTCTTGGACCGGCCCATGCACATCGACACCTCGGTTGGTGGACTGCCCTCGCCACCCCTCAACACATCGCCCATCTCCGAGCTGGATTCGCCAAGAATCCTCAAGTCCGAGAACCTTTTGGAGCAGATGCCTTCCCGAGACACAGAATGGGACGAGGAGAGGCGCGGGAGAGACCCCATTCCCGCTGAGGCCGATGATATCAACGCATTGTCCCTGTCTGTGGATCGCCAGACGTCATACCTTGGTGCCTCATCCATCAAGGCTGCTTTGATGGTCATGCTCAAGGTTCAGCCGGGCCTTCGAAATTCGCTTGCAACGCCCCTCAACAGCGTCGAGATGTCACACAACTATCCTACCATCCGACAGAAGCCGGCAGCACCAAAAGATCTCCAGCGCATTCCGTGGTCTTGGAAGGGTCAGACACTCATTGACGCCTACTTCAAGCGGATTCATGTCTTCGTCCCCATGTTGGATGAGGGATCATTCAGAGCCGACTACCTCGAAGGTCAGCGTCTCGACGCGCCATGGCTGGCTCTCCTTAACACGGTGTTTGCCATGGGCAGCATTGCTGCCATGAAGTCGGACGACTACAACCACATCAACTACTACAACCGCGCCATGGAGCATCTTCCCATGGATGCACTTGGCAGCAGCCACATGGAGACAGTCCAGGCATTGGCTCTCATTGGCGGCTACTACCTCCATTATATCAACCGACCGAACATGGCAAACGCTGTGCTCGGTGCCGCCATCCGCATGGCGACTGCGCTCGGCCTACATCGCGAAAGCCTGGCACAAGGAGCCAGCGGTAGCGATATTGCCGTTGCTGAGACACGGCGCCGCACATGGTGGAGTCTGTTCTGCCTCGACACCTGGGCGACCACTACTATGGGCCGCCCATCTTTCGGACGCTGGGGTCCAGCCATCAACATCCGGGTCCCAGAGTTCGGTGTTGCCACTGGCCGTGACTCGCCGCAGCAAGCCGGTATCCTACCTCTTATTGAGAACATCAAGTTCTGCAAGATCGCAACACAGATCCAGGATATGCTGGCCATCTCGCCGCTGCTGCGAACAGAGGACCGCTGCGGCCTCGACAGCCAACTGGTCAACTGGTACACATCGCTCCCCTGGCTTCTACGGACGACAGACCCTTGTGCTGAGCCGCTGTACATGGCGCGTTGCATCATGAAGTGGCGCTACCAGAACCTGCGCATGCTGCTGCATCGGCCTGTCCTCCTTTCCCTCGCCAGCTCTGGTCTGAACCCGCACACGCAGGCGTGCGATGCCGACTTGGCTGCCATCGAGACATGCCGCGAGTTGGCGGCGCAGACCATCGAGGATATTGCACGCGAATGGACACGCAACCAGATGAGCGGGTGGAACGCCGTTTGGTTCCTCTATCAGGCCGCCATGGTCCCACTTGTCTCTATATTCTGGCAGTGGGGCAGCCCTCGGGTTCCAGAGTGGCTCAAGCAGATTGAGGCCGTTTTGGATCTACTCGAGGTCATGGAGGAGTGGTCTCTGGCAGCACGCCGCAGCCGCGAGGTTGTCTGGCGCATGTACGAGGCCAGCCGGGCGGTACAGGCGCAGCAAGCAGCGCACCGGTCGCAGAGCCCCACCATGCACATGACGGGCGACGCGATGCTCATGTCTGACGCTGGACTGCACATGAGCCCCATTGGCCTCGAGCCCGTTGAGGGTCTAGGCATGATGGGCATGCTAGACCAGGGTGGTCTGTGGGACCTCGATGGCATGTACTGGGGTGGGCAGGCGGATGCCGCCGCCGCTGCCGAGTTCGCCTGCGCTGGGGGTCCCGGCAGCAGTGGACACGAAGGAATGATGCATATGGACTACAGCATGATGAGCCAGGCCCATCACCAAGCAGGTGCTGTGGCGATGGACAGCTTCCCCTACGTTCAATGACGGCCATGAGCTACGGTCTTCCGGACTGACCTTTTTCGAATTTCTTCAACTTTTCCTCTTAGCGGCAGTGACGATGTCACTTGGAGTTTTTTTTCCCTTTCTGCACGGCGTTACATTGGAGATCGGGGTACGGCAGACGGGAGGGACCCACTGTTCCTCTTCATTATCTTTTGAGGTGCTTTTTCGGCTCTTACGGGAAGCGATTCCATCGCGATGACCGAACCAGGAGCCAGGGGGTGGTAAAATTCAAGAAATTACCATCAGAATGTGGGGTACTGGGAAGGTGTGGTTGCGTGTGGAGGAAGGGGGGTGATCCATCGGGATGGAGGGTGGGAGGCATGTCTTGGCGCATTTCCTCGGGGACGGTGCAACGCTGGTGTTTTTTCTCCTCTTAATCTTTGGGTACGGGAAATGATGGATATACCAGGGTCACGATATTTTCTTCGTTGGATGGGAAAGACGACTTGGAAAGAAGGAAAATGAAATGGAAAGCGAGGCCGGACAGCCAGGCGCGATGAGCAAGCGAGGTTAACGTTTCTTCCTCTCTGATGTGTTTCCTAGGATGTAAAATGGGAGGGATGGCACAGCAAAGGGACGAATAGGAAAACACGGCTTCTTGAATATCCGGAATGAAGGAGACGAAGGTGATGCTTCTCTGCCAGCTACAGTTTGGATACCCTACCACCCACTACCTAGTTGCAGCAATATTAGCCTTTTGCAATAAGTGTGTTACAGTGGCTTGATTCTATTCGTGTCTTTGGGCGTGAGATGTGATAGCAGGGCATATTAGATGAGCAATGGAAGCATTCGCGAATTATTCTAGATGACCAGCCCTGGGCGCCTGGGCGATGGAACGGGGAAGCAATTTAGCAAGAAGGAGAAAGCCGAAATTCCAAAGAGCCGTGTGCTGTGACGTCCTAATGAATTTGCGTGTGTGTGGGCGAGAGAGACAGAGTTTCAGCGTGTGTGTGCAACCGGGACTTGTGTTCGGCGACACTGCAAGCCACGGCGGTATCGTCAACCTTCCTCGCCGTCTAGTGTGTGTCTGCCTGTAAGGTAGACCGGCAGGCAGGCAGGCAGGCAAAATCTCTCCCGATGCAGCCGGGCAGCAGGATATCGCACACACACACACACCTACACGTATCCATACCCTGATCTAACCGGCACTCATGGTGCAGAAGGCAGATATCTCAGATGCTGCACTGCAATGTAAGGGTAGGTGCAGTCTGTGTGTACTGCAGCAGTTGGCGGCAACTCGATCACTGAAGCCCGAAGACCCGGGCTCCCCACGGAGACGTTTTTTCCCTCATCTTGTTTTTGTTCTTTTTGTTGCCAATGCAGCAGTGCGTCGCCCAGACTTCATTCAACTGGATCTCGCGAGCCAGAAGAATGCGCCGTGTGGGCGTCATCTCTAGGATTGTCTACCTTTACGAGTAGGTATCGGAGGATTCAAGGAGATGATCTCCATTGTGGACACTCGACAATTTCGGTGTGCTCCTCACGAATTGCCAACGCCACTTAGCTTGTCTTCCTGGAGGAGGGGGCAGGAATCTTGGGCATCGGGGTTTGCATGCTGCCTTGTGTGTTGCGGGCTCGTGTAGGTAAGGTGCTTACATGGACCGGGGTGCTCCGCCCTGATCTGCCTGCCAGTTCTTTTTGGTGGGTGGTGAGGCTATATCTGACGAGTTCGCTTCTTTTATTGGGTGTTGCGGTGCGGTTAGAGACGGGGTGAGAAAGTGAGGAGAAAGGGCCGATCCGCCAGGGGAGGGACTGGCTGACGGCGGATAGTACTATGCTATGTTTATCTGCTGTTGCTGCTGCTTGTCCTGGCAGTATGTACAGTACCTACGGGTAGTTGTAGGCGAAGCAAGCTTGTATTGTGGGAATCGTGGAGGTGGTGACGCTCTCTCCTGGGAGGCGAAGGTGCCAACTCTCTGCAAAACCTGGGGTATGGGGTATGGGGAAGGGGATTCCACTCTTGTGCGTGGCCATTCGGTCAGACTCTCTCTGCCGGAGATGTTGGACAGATTCAGTCCTGCTTGCGATAGTAGCGTAGGCTGGGTTGGCCGTCTTGCTTTGTCCGAAGGTGTGCATCGCGGCTACGCCTCCCTGGCAAGCGACGTCGGCGACGTGGGTTGGAAGAAGCGATGACATGGAGAGCGAGACAGAGGCGCGAGAACAAGCAAAAAAAAGTTGGAGACGGAAACGGTTTCCTTCCTGAACTGGACGATGGGGCGCAAACGGTGGGGCACCATTGGTTGGCTGAATGGGGCGGATCGATCGCCTCAGAGCCGACTTGCAATCTGGAGTCGCGGCCCGCGGCACGTCGAGTCGCTGGGACTCGCGCGACAGGGGATGTATTAGGGGCGGCCAGGCCGATTGGTGAGGTACTCTCAGTACTGGGTACCGCAGCTCTTTCGGAGTACCCCCGTCAAGCTGAGGCCGATGCGATATGCGGGGAAGCCAGAGAGGGGAAGAGAAAGCAACTGAAAAACGTGGAGATGCGGGGAGGGTGTGGACGAGCGTGCAGTCAACCCTGAAGGCGGGCAGCCACCTGCCTTTTTGGGGAATTGATATGATAGACGCCAAATATATGAAGAGGAATATTCCATGGGTGTTCGTTATATTGCCCACGGTCGCTCAGTGGTGAGTTTCTGTAAACCTCGACGGGAAGATATGGAGTCGTGGAAAATGCGGGGTAGCAGGGGCCGCCAAGGCCTGTCACACACTTCCTGACTGGCTTCCCCAGAAAATCACCACGTCTGGTTCACTTTTCTCTTTTCGATCAACCTTGCATGTCCTCCCCATCCCACCACCACCCTTTGCGGAACGCACGTGTGTGTGCCTGGAGTGCCTGTTCGGCATCGTCTCCACCAGTGCCGCCGCGACGCTGGTGCAGCATGACGATGGCACTGCTGTTGCTGCACGCGCGGACGTCCCGTCACACCACGTTTGAAGGGCAGAAAAATTAAGAATCAGTCGACGTGAGCAGCATCTCCAGACTTCGCCGCAAGAGGGAAAGATCTCCGAGCTCCGGTAGTCGTATCGGTTTGGGCCTCACACCCGACAAGCCCTGCCGGCACTACCTACCTCAGGTACAGGGTTACGCGCTGAAGACGGCATGACGACCCGACCACCTCAGGCCCTGCCCATCGTGACAAACCGTGTCGATGTTTGGTTTCCAGGAGAAGCCAAAGCAAAATAAGCACGTCAGGTTCAGGCGACTCTCAGCGTCAACCACAATCGTCCAGACTCTGGCACGGGCTCTGAGATCTGGAGGAAGTTGTACTGCCATTGTACTCCCATCATCCGGCCTTGTACCCTCTTCCAGTAGTTGGTTTATGCTTCTAAAGATGATAAGCCAGACCCCAACCACGTTTCCCTCAAGATCGGCCCGCACTCCCAAAATGCTGCTGGACCGTCTGAGCGGAGATGTTCCAAGTCGGATGCCGACCCAGGATTCCCCAGAGATGATGTTCGGCTCTTGATGCTAAGGATCGAGCCTCTGGGCACATCCCTTGAGGTTTAAAAAAAAACAAGCCGAAAATTTCATGGCATTGTTTGATGCCAAATACCTGCCCATAACAAAGCACACATGGATCGCGGGGTCTGAGTCGCCGGAAGGAAGCTCTTCCTCCAGTAAGGACGGCGCAGCCCTTTCATCAAGCGAGCCCGCCGAGACCGCAGTCGGGTAATCCGTATGTCTTCCGCATCCCGCTCCGCACCTAGGTGAGGCGAGGGGATCGTACGGCATGACGGGCGCCTTGCAGCGGCGGCAGAAGCCAAGCTGCGCTCACCCGCCTTCCCAAGAGCCGGCGGCGGCAAAGCTTGCGGGAGGCGCAGCAAAGCAGCCAGGCCGCGTCAGTCCCACCACCAAAATTGGAGGTGGCTTGCCCTACCACGTGCTGTTGGGGATTTGGGGGGTTGGGTATGTTGCCCCTGAAACATGTTTCAGGTATCAGTTCGCGTCGATCGACATGATGTTTTCCACCACTCACATTTCCCACCGTCTCCCGCATCTCATGAAGCTGTGTCCTCCCAGCAGACGGAAGTGGGCTGCAAAGCTTCCTGTGACCACACAGACTTATGACAAAGCTTGTTCTTACCCGCCCTCTTTTTTTCTGTTTGTGTGCAATCTTGCCCGGTGGGAGAGGTGGAAGATGCAAGCTGCATCATCGATAACAGACATAACCGCTCTCACTTAAGTCCGTGAGTTTGAGTCCGGGCGGCTGAGCCAGCAGAGGCTGTCATGCGGTCTCCCGCTGCCGCTGCTGCTGTTTGCCAGCTTTTCTTACTTGCGGCACCAACCACCACCTACTCTTTGGTCTTTCCAGAACCTTTTTTAGTATCGCTGCAGTTTCTGAAAGCGGACGGCCGAGTTCGGCCCTTTCTTGTTTGAGGGAGCTCCAGTTTCCCGCACTCCAGCCCGTCCCGGGCGGCTCGCAGCGCGGGCTGGATAGTTGGTCGCCTATACTTTAGCTCACTTACCTGGCTTGCAGCTCGGCTGGGCCTGGTGCGAGAGAGTTATAGTTTCCGGGTCCGGGGATGGGGAAAGGCGGGGGCGGAGGGGTGTGCGCGAAGAAGAAGCACACAAAGAACACCGCGGATGAGTGGACGACAGATCACCTGAAACAGACTTACGGCTGCATCTCGACGCTAGAGATGAAGGCTTGACCTTATAGCAGCCGCAAGTGAGGCTGCTCGAAGAGGCTGGGAAGGTAGGAAACGGTGGGAAACGGTGGGTTTGTCTTGTTTGTTTGGTGATATACCTCAGGGTTGGGCGAGTATGCCTCGCCAGGACAGCGGATCTCTGCGGAGTACGTACGTACGCACGTCGATGTTAGCGTCTATTATGGGCTTTATGGCACGCCTGAAACGAAAACACATGTGCAGGTCTGGACAGATGGATGTTTGTTCCCATGGTAAGTGAGGTGGTGATGGTGATGGAGTTTTCGGGAGGGGTTTCAGTGCTGTGGACGGGCGAAGTGTTTCGCTCTTGCAGAGAAGTACTGGGGAATCTGCAGGGAAGGTTCATCGAAGGGAGATGAACTCGGCATCGCCATGGAGGCCCGGGGGACTCCGTGATGGCGTAGTTGGCGGTTTAGGTTCAGACGGGGATCATCGCAAGTCAGGAGCTTCGCTCTTACAGGAGGCTGTTAGGGAATCTGCAAGGGAATCCTCAAAGAAGGTTCATCGAAAGTTGAGGAACTTGGCATCGCTGCGAGGCCCGGGACTATCACAATGGCGTGGTTAGCGGTTTGGGCTCGAGGGGGTTATTGACGAGCGAGTGGTTTCGTTCTTGCAGAGGGCCGTGAATCTGCAAGAATTTCCATCGAAGGGATAGGAGCTCGGCATCTCTGTGAGGTCCAGGCTCATTGAGACGGTCTGGACTGGTGGTTTGGGCCCAAATGAGGGTGTCAACCAGCAGGGCCGAATCCTAACTTCTCTTGGAGTGTTCCATCTTGGGGATCAACTCCATGGCACCAGATGCCGATGGCCTCTGGGTTTGTCACTGTCCTATTCAAGATTGAGGTTCAAGGTGTGTGAGCTTTCCAGCCCTGTTTGTGAGCTTCGGGCCATCATCGTAGCGGGCTTTGTCCTTGCATCTCTCCATCAACAAACAAGGGCGTGTGGCTCAGTTGGTAGAGCGTCCGCTTAGCATATTGGATTCTTTCCTACTGTATGCGGAAGGTCCTGGGTTCAATTCCCAGCTCGTCCAGTATCAAATGCCTCAAATGGGGCAGTCCTCTCTTTTTTGAGGGGGTTTGAGTTTTGCTGTGTGCGTGGCTTGGATGCGGTCAGGGGGTGGTGGTGGAGATAGTGGAGACATTTAGGGCTGGCTCACACGCAGCGGCTGTCTTAGGCACCAGTAGTTCTCGATGGTGCGAATGATCAAAGAAGGCAAATGGAAGTAATGGCCTTTGCCTGTTGTGAAGGCAGCGTTACAAGCGGGGTGGCAAGCCCTTTATGTTTTAAACTCGGGTGTTATGTGCTGTGATGTGCACCCCTGAGCCCCTTTCCCACAATGGTGTGTCTTGGGAGAATAAACAAACTGCATCCAGGCCACGCTACGTCTCTTCCTTAGTCGCGAATATCAAGCTAAGCATGGAGAGCTTCTGTCTATCGGGTGAGATGCTTGACAGGTGCTCAGCCTGAGTAGAGGACTGCACGTGCGCAACTGTCAAGACTGCCTGCGCCGCCCAGTTGCAGACAAAAGGAAGAACACATACTCATACTCCGTACCTGCTCTGGCATTCAAAAGATGCAAAGGCACCTGCATAATGACACCGCCAGCGAGGATGAATAACTTCAGCAGCTCTTGGATATCCGTTCCTACAGCTCTCACGACTCTGTTCTTGAAGTCTCAGAGCATCACAAGCAAGCAGGATCCACCCAGCCCCGATCCACCCACCATACAGGTTTTGTGGCTCTTTTCCCCGGCAGCAAAAAGGAGAGATCACTACTCTCGTATGAGCAGTGCGTCAGCCGCGAATCGAACGCGGGGCCCATCGATGGCAACGATGGATTTTACTACTAAACCACTGACGCTTTGTTATATTTGATATATGTTGTTGCCCGCGGAGCCACACATGGGCCAGGGGCCATCTCTGGAATTGCTTTTCGAAATATGGTTTTCGTCGACCCTGAGTCTGAACAGAAAGAGAGAGAGTCGTGACATATCGGAGGTCATAGTATGATGTTGTATTATCCATCTTAGCTGCATTGCGGATATCTCAAAGCCTCGGGCCGGGCGTGCCAGCGTGCCAGTTGTTAATATTGTAATGGAAGTTGGATGGTTTGTAACTGCCGTTTCTCTCCGCCGTGACTTCAATTTTAAGCCTGGGTTCCAGGCCACGCTCACCACCACACTGGCACGGTTGCCACATACACTGTTTGGACATGTACTGGCCATGACGTGATGAGCAGCTGGTGGAAATGGCCGGCATCGGAAGTATAAACCCCGCTCTAGGATAGGATGATCTCGTGCTGCGAAATCCATGCGTCTTCAAGTTTCCCATCTAGCAATGTAGGAACATCATAATATCTCACTGGCCGTCCATTGGTGTTGAGAGGCAGGATGTCTCTGGAGCATCGAGTAAAGAGATGAGGTTTGATCAGAGTGATCGCAGCTCGACGGATTACCACCATGCGATTAACCCAAGGTGCAACGCGCCTCATGCGGTTGGATTCAAGAGCTCGACTGAGACATGTTCTGAAATATGGACCATGGTTTGTCAGTGAAAGAGTGGTAGGGAGAGTTGGATGTGAGCCTCATGTTTCTGATTATGTGATACTTCTGCAGAAACGACGAAAAGAGCAGAGACAACACTGCTTACCAACTTGGTGTAACCATGTCGTCAGAACACATTCTCGGGGGGCTTCCCATGTCTCGTTGACTCGGAGTAGTACCACAGCTGCGCGTGTATGGGGGTTATGCCGTAGTACGGCGTGGCTGCTTCAGTTACCCCTTTCTGAAAGGTATACTGGAAACTCCTAACTGATTGCTAACGTTGCGGCAGTTCGAATGACTAGCGGTATGCAGTGAAATGCCAGCTACAGTAACCGCCTTGCTTGACCGTCACGGTGGGTGCCAGTGTTTACCTACCTTAGGTACCTATGGCGAGAGGCTTTGATGGGACATTGGTACTGGGAGGAACGGTGCGGCTTTCGATCCGTTGGGCCGCAGGTTCCATCGAGCATGACAGTTACGAACTTCCAAGTTCCAAGGCACCAACTTGAAGCCTAAGGACTACTCTTCTCTCGTTGTCTATCATCGCGCGAAATGCAGTGAAGGTTTTAGCCGAGAAAGGCGCAGTCATTCTCCGATGTTCATACAAAAGCTTACGATGGAAACAATCTCGTCTCAACCTGCCATGGTGCGAATAAGCAACTGCTCCGAGTCCATTGCACAGCAGCCCTCTGTCGTCGCCAACACCAGGTACTTACTGCAACAAAAATCAGGAAAATTTTCAGTCCTATGTTCTCGTGAAACCCTTCGCTGGGCCCCTGACATCTAAAACGCCGGAGATAGTAGATCATCTGGCGACTGACCAATGGACCAACCGAACTTCTCGCTCGCGGACAGCAGGGTGAGACAAGAACACGCCTGGCGGATCCACCCATGGGGTCTTCCCCGCAGAGTTTCCTCGACAGAAGATGGCGTCATGCTCACGAATATCGTAATGTAGGAAGTTGCGTTTCCGGGCTCTCTCACCGCCAGCTTGCCGTTCAATATCTCCGTTGGCCGGGTGGCACCGGCGCTGAGTGATCGGTCCGGCGCGCAATGAATTCCAGTCCAGCCCAACTCCGCGTCGTCCTCCTGGGAGCTGAGCAGACGAGTTGCGCCTGATCAGAAACGATGCTTGGTGACAACCTTTTTCGCGATTGAGCTTGGACCTGCACAGAAACCGCCAACTCGGCTCTCGGGACATCCCGAATTTCTCGTACTCGGCCGCAAGGGAGGCTCGACTGAAGCGGCCAATCACAACTTGGGACAAGCGAGCTTAGTAGGTAAATTTGCGCGGATACGGTAAGTTAAGCGAGTGCGAATTGCATGCCGCGCCTGTCAAGCGGCGCAGCCTGGTTACGAAGGAAGCTATTACCCACTGGGAGCCGCCGAACTTGGCGGCGAGGATTAGGCAGGTGGTAACCACATACGGCGATGCAGGCCAGCCAAATTGCCGTCCGCGCGCGCGTTTGTCCCAGTGCGTTTGTCGTTGGCTTTCTGATTGCACGTAGTGCCCGGGTTTCTAAGAGCTGTTGCTGACTGCATCTCGGTTCCATGCCGAGGTCCGTTCCTATGAAAGCCTAGTTCGCCGCCCGCCCCAACGTCAAATCCTGCACCTCAGACAGCACGTCAACTGCTGGAGCAAGATTGCTCCGATGGACGACCTGCTTTCGCTCAACTGCCTTTGCTTTGCCCAGCGCCCCGAAATCGCATCCGAGGAATGCGAGCTTCACAAAACTTGACCGTATTGAGCAGCATGGTTCGGACAACTTTAAAGCCCAAACCTAGCTCTCGGCCTGTCATCCCGTTCACATGGGCTTAGCGAGTGCGGGTTTGTGTGTTGAGAGGAGCATCGGGAATCCTCCTGTTTTCTAATCTGTCCGGTCGACCGCTAGTAGTGACGACGACGACCACCGACATCACCGGATATCTTGATCCCCTCTCGTGCTTCTTATGCAAGGGAGGTTTTGGCGACAAGTGTTTGCCTATAAGACGTACCACGCCGGGCCAGCCAACGGTTCCGCACGCTTCAACAACCGTATCATCAAACTATAACGACATCTCCACACATATAAGCTCTCACATTTCTTCATATTTCGCCATGACAAACGCAAGTGGTGTTGAGGCGAAGGACCACGAACCACAAATCATGGCAGATTCTTCCACAGCTTCACAGATGACAATGGAGAAGGGTGCGATAGAAGCATCCTCTCAGGGTGAAAGCAACAATGCTGGGACCGTCAGCGACAACATCTCGGCTCATGAAGACGAAAATCCTATCCCAACACTTCCACTTCCACGGTTTGTCCTGCTAGCCGCGGCGTAAGTACACCTTCTCAAAATGAGATTGGCCAACTCAGACCGCTGACAACCAGCTCTGCAGCATTTCTCTTGGGTTCTTTCTTGCCCTCCTGGACACATCTATCGTTGCGACGAGTCTGCCTGTCATCTCGGAGGAGTTCAAAGACAGCGGAACTATTTATTGGGTAGCCCTATCCTACACCCTGGCATACCTCAGTTGTGCCGTTTTGTTCGCACGTATCTCCGATGTCATCGGCCGGAGAGCAGCGGTCGTAACCGCTTATGTCATATTCGTTGGCTTCTCTCTCGCCTGTGGGTGGAGCCAGAGCCTCCAACAGCTGATTGCCTTCCGGGCCCTGCAAGGGGTTGGTGGTTCAGGTATGTCTCCAAGTTAACAAGAAACACATCATCAGAGCTAACGGGAAGTTAGGCCTGTACAGTCTTTCCATGATCATTCTGCCTGAAGTTGCGCCCTTGAAATACCAGGGGGTTGTCTCGTCGCTCATCGGTGTCGTCCTTGCTGCTGCGGGCGTGCTGGGGCCGCTCATTGGTGGCGTTCTTACGCAGTACGCAAGCTGGAGATGGGTGTTTTGGATCAAGTTTGTCGCCCTACCTGAGTTCTGTGTAAAGTACTGACTCTTGCGCCAGTGGACCGATCGGGGGTGTCTCAGCCCTTGTTTTCTTCTTCGTCTGGCCTGAGTCCAAGTTTCTTCCTCCTTTCCAGCCTAGGAAGTGGAAAGAGGTCGACTTCATGGGCGCGTTCCTATTGTGAGTACTCCGCTCTGGGTCGCTCTATGTTCTCTTGAAGAAATGCTCACCACATGTCGGAGCAGAATCGCTGCCGCCACCTTGATCGTTTTCCCGTTCCAGAACTCGGGCGTCGAGGGGGGAAACTGGAGCTCCGTCAAGTTCATTGCTCCCCTAGTGTTCGGGATTCTAAGTCTGGCAGCCTTGTTTGTATGGCAGTGGTTTGCTGAGCGCAAGTGGAAGGGGAAGATTGCAGCCACGCTTCCGATGGAGCTCCTCCGCAACCGCGTCTATTCTGTCACGGTCCTCCACTCCTGCCTCACGGGATTTCCGTACTTCGTCGCGATATATGCGTTCCCGATGCGGTTTCAGGTCGTCAACAGGAAAAATCCGTTTGAGGCCGGCCTGATGCTCCTGCCGATGCTGGCGGCGACGTCGATTGGCAGTCTCTTGGGGGGAGCCATCAACAGCAAGAGGAATAGGCTGGCGGAGACACTTGCGGCGGCTTGCGGCTTGATGCTTATAGGCTGCGCGCTCGAGACAACGGCGGCCAGCGGGGAGTATGTGGAGGCCAAGGTGTTGGGCTTCTTGGTCTTTTTGGGAGTTGGATTCGGCCTCTCAGCGTCTGGTGCGACAATGGTGGGCATTTTTGAGTCGCCGGTTAGGGAGCACGGTAAGTTTGTCCTCTTTCAGAGTTGTGATATGATGCTGACGAACCTTCACAGCAACTGCCCAGGGAATTGTAGCGCAGGTGCGTGTCCTGGGAGGCAGCATCGGAATCGCCGCATCGTCTGCCATCCTGAACGTCAAGGCACACGACGCAGGCGGAGGGGGCGGGGTGTCTTCTGACCAGCTACAGCACTCGGGCCTGGCGGGTCTTTTGCCGGAACAGCAGGCGGCGGTCAGGAGGATATATACGGAGGCGCTGCGTGATGATATGACTGTGTGCTGTGCGCTGCTGGGGTTGGGCTTGCTGTGCTCGGTGTTTATTTATCGGAAGGGTCGCTTGTCGCCGGAGGAGATGCAGAAGGGGAGGCATAATGTTGAGAAAGACCGGATAGCTGAGGGGGTAGCGGCTGGGGCCGGAGCAGGAGAAGCGAGTGGTGTGGCTAAGGCGGATGTCTAAGGATCTGGAGTGTCGTATGTGTTGTTTTCTCAACCCAGTTGGGTGGATGTTTTACTGCTCCGTCTATCCCTACCTACCCACGCGGCTGGTGAGGTGATATGAGTGAATGTCTCATTTGGCATCATTTTTGGGCTGGCTCAATGTTGCTCGGAAAAGGCTGGCTCTGGCTGGAAGCTCGGCTCACGGCGCATGGCGTAGAAAATACATCGGTAGAAAGGTAGCTGTTTATTTCTTGGCTAGGATATCGTGCATTTACCTTGCCTACATAGGTAACGGCGCTCATAGGGGTACATATACGATGATACTTCTTGGGCAATACATTCTTCTTGCGTACCTAGTCCGGTGTCACTGTTGGCTCGGACATGTTTCAGTAGGGGGTGACTGTTGGTTTTGGTACTTGACGTGGGAGGTGGTTTTGCTCTGTATAGCTAACTGAATGGAGGTCGTGGTGGAACTGAGCAGCTGAAAATGAAGATATCGTTCGAGATCTAGGAGATCTGAGGGGGCAAATGGCTTGTGAATAGGTACGAAGGTCCAGGGGAAAAGTGATGTTATCAACTTAAGTTCCACAGAAAAACAATCTATCTTCACAATAGCTGTTTTCATCTCGTCGGGCGTGCTCGGACGAATATGTGAATGAGATATGATGGAATTTGGGAAGCACTGCAATTTTAGCCCCTCGCGAGAGGGCATACGCAAGTATTGTGCATTTGTGTACGGTAGCTGTCACCCCGCCAATCGGGCGGCATCGTGTGGAACATTGCACTGTGCAACTGCGGGAACTGGCAGGACGACAGAAAAGAAACAGCAAGGATACTGCAGTGTTACTCCTTCTGGGCGCATGATCTCTGAAAGGCACACAGTTTTTGCATCTTGAACTTCTCACCAAGACCTTCTCTGCGAACTGTGGGATAGGGTAGTGGTTGTGAATTCCTGGAGAGTCGTAACGGCTCGGAGAATTTCTGAGCCAGTGGCGGGAGCACCCCATGGGATTGGGAAGGTGTTACATCGGTTTGTGTTACATCCGGGAGACGCACCCTCTAGTTGCTAGCACCTATCTTATCTCATCTCCATTGACAACCACTTCGCAGGCTCACAACCATCATCGATAGTGTCTTCAAAAATATCAACTCACATATCCAAGACCCAAATACTCACATTTACAATCCATAGGTGCCTACTCTCCCAAAATGCCGCCCCCACACCCCACAACCGCCATCGGCACCTCCATCACCACCCTCAACACCCCCTCCATGCTAGTCTCCCTCCCCCTAATGGAAGCAAACATCACCGCCCTCTTCAGCACCCTCCTCCCCACAGGCGTCACCATCCGCCCGCACCTCAAAACCACCAAATCCTCCGTCCTCGCCAAGCGCCTCGTCGCCGCCGGCGCAACAGGCGGCTGCGTCGCCAAGCTCTCCGAAGCAGAAACCCTTTGCTCGCTTGGCTTCACAGACCTGCTCATCACCTCACCTATCATCGGCCAAGTGAAAATCAGCCGCTTACTGCCCCTCCTCCTCGCGTACCCCTCCCCTGGCATCCGCATCGTCGTCGACTGCTTTGAGGGCGCTCAGGCGATAAACTCTACTCTTGAGGCCGCAAGTTCAGATCTCAAAGTCCTCACACTGATTGATATCAACATCGGCCAGAACCGCACTGGCGTGGTGCCGGGTGCTGCTCTGGAGCTGGCGACGGCTATCCGGGAGTCCCTTCCGAGGCTGGAGGTGATTGGGATTCAGGGGTATGAAGGGCATCTGCAGCACCTCGCGGATCGCGAAGCCCGAAGGCGGGAGTGTCTCGCCGCAATGGCGAGGCTGGTTGGTGTTGCGGATACTCTTCGCAAGGAAGGTTTCAACATTGAGGTTGTGACGACAGGCGGAACCGGCACGGCCGAGTTCTGCGCCTCCGTCAAGGGCATAACGGAGGTTCAGCCGGGATCGTTCATCTTCATGGACACCGACTACAGAAATGCACTGTTCCCGGGGATACCGGCCGGAGAAGAGAAGTACAAAAACGCCCTGACAATCACCGCTACTGTGATAAGCAAGCAGGGCGAGCGCATGGTGACGATTGACGCGGGGCTGAAGAGTCTTACGACGGATAGTGGGCTGGCGAAGTGTACGGATGCGAGGTATGTGTATGGGGTTATGGGCGATGAGCATGGGTCGTTGAGCTGGGAGGAGGGGACGCCGGGGTTGAGGGTGGGGGAGAGGGTGAAGTTGATTCCGAGCCATATTGATCCGACGGTCAATTTGCATGGGTGGTATTATGCCGAGAGGTTTGGGAGGGTGGAGGAGGTTTGGGAGGTGGATTGTAGGGGGATGGTTCAGTAGGTGGGTAGGTAGCTCAGAGAACCTCTATAGCATGAACAGGCGGTAACAAGTGCCTAGGCATGCATTTATGACCTACCATGGAGGTAACTATGATGCCCGTGTTGTTGCCGTTTAAACATCAAAGGGGCCACCTTGAGAAGTAATGGGTAAGGAGTATGTGGTGTGGAAATCCGATACTAGATACCTATATACGAGATATTAGGCATTCAACTACTAGGTAATAAGCCAGGGATTGCCCATGTGAGACCTAAGTCACAAGATCATTGCCTTTTCTTGAAGAGCTAAAATTGCAGTGATCTTTTACTAGCTCTACTGACGCGATTCACTATCATTGGCTAGGCAGCCATCAAAAGGAGTTGCTCACTCTCGGGACTAAAATTGCAGTGAGTTTCGATCTAGCACGATCAGCTGCAGCATATATGCACCTCGGACCAGCCTTGGGACGTTCCCAGCCCATCGGGCTTTGCCTTTACGTAGCCAACCAGATTCGCCCCAATTGGAAACCAACAAGACAAGCACCATGCCACAACACCGAGCAGTATTCCTCGGCTTCGAGGGTTTTCAAGTCAGTAAGGTAATCAACATAGAACTGAATTTCGATAAGGTACGATACTAAGCGTGACTACCCCGAAAAAGAAGGTCTCAGGGCTCAATGTTAAGACTCAACCCCACACGATCTATCGTACCAAGTCCATTGCATGTTGGTAAGCACACGAGGCAACCAGTACCGGTACTTGTACCGCGGTGACCATTGACTCCGGCTTGGGGATCTCCTTGAATCCCTAAGTCATCAAAACGGGCCAACATGTGCTCGTCCAGCTTCCTCAATCTAACCCTTATTTCCCATTGCCCATTCTGACACCCTTCTCCCCAAACGCCCCGGATACTACCTAGGTACCCAAAGCGACACAAATCAAACCAAATTTCACAAATAATCGACCGACACAGCCTACCCCCTACAGAAACCACTTAAACTCCTCACTCCTCGGCCCATCCCTCAACCACTTAGTCGGGACATCCCTCGCAGTCCTCACCACCCCCTGCCTCCTATTGCTCCTCCCATTATCCCAAACCATATACGCCCCCAGCGTCCCCGCAGCCAACGCACCCACCGCCTCAAACGACGCCGTCGTAACCAACGCCGTTTGATACTTCGGCTTCTCCGCCTCCCTAAAAATATTACTCGCCACCAGCCCCATGACGTTTGCGCACGGGACGCCCACGGACGTGAGCACCAGGCGACGGCCCTCGTGTGTGTGCGATGTTGCTGTTGTTACACCATGTTGACCGCAGCACCGATGGCGCAGAGGTTCCCAGACCATCATGAAGGTAGCGAAGTAGGCGAGGCGGATGTTCACCTCGACGTCCTGGATGGTGGCGTAGATGACGAAGCCGGTGAGGGTGAAGATGAATCCGGCCATGATGAACGGGAAGCGGATGCGCAGCAGGTCGGAGCTGAAAGCAAGGATGAGGAGCATGGCTGCGCCGCCGACGTTGGGGGCGACGGTGTAGAGGTTCGTCTTGAGGACGTCGTAGCCGAGGCGGGAGATGATCTGCGGCATGAAGAGGCCTACCGATTGGAGGGGCACGCCGAGGCAGATTTCGATGAGGTAGGCGTAGGTCGAGGGGTGGTTGAAGATCTTGAGGGAGTCGCGGATGTTGAGCTTTTCCGACACGACGGACGAGGAGTCCATCTGGATGCGGCAGAAGGCGAGGGATTTCTCGTCGGGGGTGAGGAAGCCGGCGGAGGAGGTGTTGCGCGGGAGGTACCAGAATGCGAAGAAGGAGAAGAGCAACGATGCGGCACCTTCGATGAGGAAGAGGTAGCGCCATTTGTGGAGGACTGAGTTGATGTGGAAGACACCAAAGGCGAGGAGACCGCTGAAGGCGTTGGCGATGTTGGATGTGGCGTAGAAGATGGCCAGGCGGCGGGCGAGTTCGCCGCGGCGGTAGAATGTGGTGAGGTAGAAGATGACGAGGGGGAAGAAGCCTGACTCGGCCTTCCCGAGAAAGAAACGCACTACAAAGAGGTCACCGAAGTTGACTGTTGCTGCGCCGAGCAATGTCATGGAGCCAAAGGTGAACATCAAGATGGAGAGAACACGCGCTGGGCCAAACCGTTTGCCCAGCATGGCGACGGGCGGAGCGAACAGCACGTATGGGACAAAGAAGATGGAGATAACCAGGTTGTACTGGCCAGGCTTGAAGTTGAGGTCTGCAGCCATCAGTAAAAATTCCCCTGTGCCAGCCCCAAGAAACATAGCTTTACTCAGCCCAGCAGTCTCAGCATTCCCCAGATTCCCTTTATCAATGGAGTTGAAGAGATCTTCCAGTTGCCAAATCAGCAAAGCCAGCCCCCCCGGTCACTCTCACTTGCACATAACAGCCAATACCGGCAACAGACGAAAGTCAAACTTCCGACACAAATGCCTCTCAGCAGTCTTGTCAATGACCCGCGCCGTCTCGGCCGTCTCAGCCGTCGCCTCATCATGGCTTATCTTTCCAACACCATCATCACCCCGCTCAGTGTCGCTGATGGCAACTATGCCTTCATCCTTTTCTTTCTCGGCGATATCCTCCTTCTCAGGGGCAGTAGTTGGGGGTTGCATTGTGACTGACTGACTGACTCACGACTCAATCACAAAAAAGTACTCCAGGAAGAAAGAGGGAGACAGAAAAGAAAGCCGCTTAGTTGGAGAGGCGTGATGATATAACAACTGATAAGAGGAGTCTCAGGCCCTCTTACCCAGGGAAAGCAAGCGAGGCAAGATGCAAAGCCCCACAAAGCTTCCCAACACGGTCAATGATCTTCAACGGGCATACCGAGCTACCACATACCGGTCAAGCCACTCGATCTTGACCGGATGTTGATAAGGAGTAGCCATGCCGGAAAGCGGCGGCAATACAAGTGTAAAACTTACACAGACCTACCAAAAGTGGGAACCCGGGCCTCAAATCTTGGTACATACCCGTTGTCGCGGAGTGATAAAAAAAATCGGTGGATGTGTGACCATGCTCCTCCGGCTTATCGCGGGGGCCGGCATGGATGCAAATGCATCTACGCGGGCCCATCTCGGTGGTTGCACAAATGTCCTCCGGTCCGGGTATTATGCTCCGCTGCCCGACCCCAACGCAACCAACCCTCAGGAGGTATGTAAGCAGCGAATCTCCCCATTGGTAGGGCCCAAACAACAACCATGAACCAGTAGCAGTGAGTTGGACCACCAAGTTCAGCCTACCCCTCTTGTCAGTCAACCACTACCACTCTCTAAACCAAACCTACCAAGCAACCACCATGGCCCCAACCCAACCGCCCTACCCCCTCTACCCCTCAATCATCCCCTGCCTCGCCCCAGACTACGCCGCCTTCTACAACACCCACCTCATCCATACCCAACAATCCCACCTCCAACCCATCTCCCTCTCCCGCACATCTGGCACCATCATCTCCGGCTCCGGACCGGCCCGTCCCGTCGCCACAACAACGGACCACACCCTCCCACGCACCGCCTCCTCCGGCCCTCCAGTCCCCGTCCGCGTCTTCACCCCGCTCGGCACCCCGCCCCCTTCCGGCTGGCCAGTCTGCATCTACATCCACGGCGGCGGCTGGGTGCTCGGCGACATCTCCACCGAGAACGTCATTGCCTCGCACCTTTGCTCACGAGCGCGCTGCGTCGTCGTGGCGGTGGATTACCGCCTTGCGCCGGAGGATCCGTTCCCGGCTGCGGTGGAGGATTGCTGGGAGGTGGTGCTGTGGGTTCGGAAAGGGGAAGGGAAGGAGGTGTTAGGAGTGGATGGGAGCAGGGTGGCGGTGGGGGGGTCGTCGGCTGGGGCGAATTTGGCGGCGGTGATATGCCAGCGGGTTGTGGAGAGAGAGGCGGGAGAGCAGTGGCTCAGGGTGATGTTGCTTTCGGTGCTGGTGGGGGACAATACGGCTGGGTTGGAGGGAGATGAGAGATATCCGTCCTGGAAGGAGAATAGACACGTGCCGGCGCTGTCGCCCGAGAAGATGCTGTGGTATCGGGGGCATTATTTACCGAGGAGTGAGGATTGGGAGCATCCGGAGGCGAGCCCGTTGCTGTGGAAGGGGGATTGGGCGAGGTTGCCAAAGGCGTGTATGGTGATGGGGGAGTTGGATATACTGAGGTCTGAGGGGGAGGAGTTCGCGAGGCTGTTGAGGGAGGCAGGGGTGAGGCAGAGGTTCATGTTATGGAGGGTCAGCCGCATCCGTTCATTGCTATGGATGCTGTGTTGGAGAGTGGTGGTAGGGCGATTACGCTGTTCTGTGAGGCCCTGGAGCGGGCGTTGTATCCGGACGAGGAGTGAGCGCTGGACTTGGAAAGGGTGCAAGATGGTTGCCTTCGGAAATAAGAGTAGCTATCACGATTTCCCTGCTGTGACGCAACTTCCCCAAGAGCCCTGGAAACAACCCCCGCATCAGCGTGGGGATACCCCGCACCCGCTGGGTAACGCCATCTTAGCGGCTCAAACAACACCGGACGGCAGCAACGTACCTCAGACGAAAAGAGGTGGTATCGGAGTTAAAGATAAATAAATTTATCCCAAGAGATCCCGCGTTTGTGTCCATGTTCTCAATAGCACGAGCTATCCTTACATCCAGACCTCTTTTCCTCGCAAGAAACCCCTCTGTACCACCGTTGCTTGCGCCTCTCCTCGCCAAACGAACCATGTCGTCCACCGTTGCCAAGCGCCTTGAAGGCAAGACCATTGTCATCACAGGTGCCTCGTCCGGCATCGGCCGCAGCTGTGCGTTCGAGTTCGCCCGCACCCAACCGCATAACCTTCGTCTTATTCTCACCGCCCGCCGCATCGATTCTCTGCGCGAGGTCGCCGCCAAGATCCGAGAGTCGATCGGCACTGGAGTCAAGGTCTTGCCCTTCCAGCTTGACGTCAGCAACCCAGATGAGGTGAGGTCGTTCGTCGGGAACCTCCCCGAGGAGTGGCGGGATATCGATGTGCTGGTAAACAATGCGTTTGTCTCCCCCTTTTCCCACAGTTCCGAACCCAAACTAACGGCATCACTTCAGGGGCTTGGTCAAGGGAGGTATGTAGCATCTCGCATCTGCTTTTCCACCAGTCTCGCTCACATGACCCTCGCAGTCGCAAAGGCACCTGAGATCGCCGAAGAGGACATAGAAGTCATGTTCCGCACCAACGTCACAGGCCTCATCAACATGACACAGGCCATCCTGCCCATCTTCAAGACCCGTCCCGACGGCGGCGCCGGGGATATCATCAACATCGGCAGCATTGCTGGCCGCGAGCCGTACCCCGGTGGCAGCATCTACTGCGCTACCAAGGCCGCCGTGCGCAGCTTCACCGAGAGTCTCCGGAAGGAGCACATTGCGACGCGGATCAGGATCATGGAAGTCGATCCCGGCCAGGTTGAGACTGTGAGTTTGCCCCTGTCTAGATTATAGGGCGAAGTGATGTTGACCTGTTGCAGGAGTTCTCTGTCGTCAGGTTCGGCGGTGACAAGTCCAAAGCTGATGCCGTCTACGCGTGAGTTTACCCCTTCCTTCCACATATTTGCCCCTGGTCAATCGCTAACCGTTGGCTGGATAGTGGTTGTGACCCCCTGACCCCTGATGACATCGCTGAGGTTGTTGTCTTTGTCGCTGGGCGACGGGAGAACGTCGTCGTCGCCGATACCCTAATCTTCCCTAACCACCAGGTACGTAACTACAAAAATAGCACCGCCAGAACCACAGCTGACATTTATTCTTGCAGGCTGGTGCCGGAACATTGCATCGCAGAACATAGAATTCACCCTTGTGTAGATAGTTGCAACCGTGAGCAATTCCAAAATATACATTAGCACCACATCAGCTAGACATCGCCGACCACATCATGACTTGCTTCTGAGCGCCCCCGAATCCTGGATCCCCCCTCCTTCTAAAACTGTCCCCTTTTTGCCCATCATCAAAGAAAACCATCAAAGGGGGTGAGCACACACATAACCCCAACCCTCGGTTACCATCGGCCCTCTTTGCCCCGCTCAGCTCAATAGTCATAGGGTAGTTTATGGAAGCCCAGCCAATAATAACATCAAATGGTTGTGTAGTGTAGTGGTTATCACTTCAGGTTTTGAAGAGCCTCCGCTTTCCAATCTCCTGATAACCCCGGTTCGAACCCGGGCACGACCTCATTTTTTGGCCCTCAATCCTATGTTGTCAATAGGGGTCACCGAGCGACTTTTTATTTTTGTCCGTCTGATGATTGGTATGCCGGTATAAGATTTAAGCTTAAGCAGGCAGCACATGTAGGGACCGTGCAAGAAATGAGGTAGGCATGATAAGGTACCTGCATAACTCGCTGACGATGACGACATTCTCAACTCCGCTTGTCCAACCCCCTATCTACATCTCCCAGTCTACTATAGTATGCTGCATGCTCAAGATCTTACGCCTCGCTATGCAATTGACTCGAGTCGAATCCAATCACAACAAGAAGTACAATATTGTGGTATCTTATGCATCTTCCGCCAATATGCCATCCACCATAGCCTTACCCCCATCTGTGTCTACAACGCCTCTGCTTAAAATGTTTCGGAAAATTTCTCCGTCACCGGCGTAGTTGGCCCTTGCGCCTGTCTCGACATGCTGTACGGTGCCTGTTCGTGAAAGTTAGTTACTTACTCGCCTATGTTTGGTTCTTCAGAGTGGCTTACCAGAACTTGCTTGGCGTTGCATACCCTCCACGCCAGCTTCTTTACGTTTCCGTCTGCAGGAACCACGCCGGGTGCAAACTCAATACCAAACATGTGACGAATTGCATAGACAACACGCCTCGCGTATTTGCTATCTCGCTCCACGTGGCTGCCGAACGGCTCGTCCACCGTATTCGGGGCAATTTCCGGGTCGCGATCGAGGCAGTTTCTCACGATGGGTAGCAGCGCTGCGGCGACGGTGGCGTCACCTTGGCTGCTAGCAATCGTGGATGAAGTTGAAGATGCCTCGCTATCGTCGTCTTCTTCGTCCTGGTACTTGGGAATCTGCATCTCGAAAGGCTCTGAGATAGACATAACGTGGTGACCGCCGCTGTGATGGTAGCGGAACTCGAACTGGCCTTGCGTCCACCACAGTTTGTCGCCCTCAAATACCATCTCGCCTTCGACGAGACCGACGTCGGCGTTAGCTGACTTGGAGGCCGCTACAGGTGTGTCCCAAGCAATGATTCCTTGGTCCGTGGTTGTGTCGTATTGGCCTGGGCAAGTTGGCACCCAGCGTCCTAGAGAGGGAACCTCGGTAACGTCTCGCTTGCGGTTGTCCGTCACCATGTATAGTCCGATCCAATCCTTCTTGCTGTGGTTCGCTGGTGCTGTCCACTTGACACGGATTGGTGCGCCGTACTCGAGAACAAGGGTCTTAACTGCTTTGGGCACTCGGGCGCTGGCGCTCTCCTTCCCGGTGGCCTTTTCGTTCGTGCCGACAGCCAGAGTTCCCTCCAAAGATAACGTATAATGTTTGGGATCAAAACCTGCAAGATCAGGTGAGATCCGACTGAGTGTGAGACGGGCAGGGTATTTGTTGAAAAGGGCCGTGGTGTCCCGAACGATGCTCGAAGAGCCAGATGCCAGTTTTGAGCGAGCCGTCTGCACAAAGTCATCAACAAAGTGCTTGCCCTCGTCCAGTACCTTGTCAACACCCTTCTGCCATTCCTTGACCGGGTCCGGGAGGGAGCGCTTGATGAACTTGGTCAGGCCGGCTTCCACGCGGACGTCGCGGCCGTAGATCTTTTGCATGTGCGGCTTCTCAACAAATGAGATGAAACCAAGGGTGAAGAGATGGCCAACAAGCGCCATGGCGAAAATAGACCGGCTCCAGGTGATGAGAGCAGCACCCCACAGCCCAGCAGTGCCGATGACACGCTCTGGGTTGTTGAGGAACCGGTAGATAGATGTGTATGTCAGCTTGCCGGTGCTATCGAAGAAGAAATCGCCATAGAACCAGCCAAACTCTCCAAGTGACTCGTAGATGCTCGTGGCGGTCCAAATCTGGAGTGCGATCAAGCTAATACCAACGACGTGCTTCAGCAAGACCCAGCCATAGCCCCAGTCCTCGGGCATGTTGTACATCTTCCAGCAGGCGGCGACGAAGGAAGCGTGGCAGAGGGTATTGCTAAGGTGGTACATACCCTTCCACTGCCGCCACGCCTCGCCCGCAGTCTCGCCGTACTTCACAAAGTGTCTAGTGAACATCTTCTCCTCGGATTGCAGGGTCAGGATGACACCCATACCGATAGAGTACCACAAACGCCAGAGAAGCGCATGTGCTACGAAGAGAGCTTGCCATACTGGAGTGCTCGGCGTCACGATTGTGAAGGCGATGAGGTAGCCCAGCAGAAGGAGGACCGAGTAGTCGATTGTTCGGAAAAGATCGATGTTCTTGAGGCCCAGGAGGTTGTGCACAGGCACGGGCGCCTCTCTGGAGCCATCGGCGGCTTCGGGAAAGTTGTTGCTTAGTTCCGATTTCACCGACTCGGCCCGCATGCGCGGGGGCGGCGGGTTGTACGTCTTCTCAATATGGGGGTTCTCGACGATGGCCAAGAAAGCAAACTGAGCAGCGTGCGCAAGGATGGAGATGAAGAGCACATCGTAGCTCGCAGCCATCATAGAGATGCCATAATACCCGGCATACCCGATAGAATACATGGGATGCGGTGCCATCTCGAATACGCCATCGAACGTAAGTTCCTGATCAATGAGGTAGAAGAAATCTGCAACTGTTAGTCGCCTTACGGACACGACAGCCTCCGGACAAGAACCATGACTTACCGCCCCAGTACCAGGCGTAGTCCTTGACGACCCTGTGCGCGTCAAGTTTGACCCAGAGGTTGAAGCCCACAAGAGCAAGACCGGCACCCCACCGGGAGAGTGTCATGCCAACCGCTTCACCTACCGGGCGGTGGCCGCACACGATCGCAAACAAGCAGTAAGATACGAAGTCGCACATAAGAATCAGATCTACGACCCGCCGGAACAGGAGCCAGGTGTTATACTCAAGCGGGGCGCGGTCAAACTTGTAGTCCTCCGGGATCTTGGTCTCGAGCTCGACCTTGACGAGGTTATACAGCCAGGGCCGAGGGTTATTGCCAGTCGCCGGATCCTCGAAGAGCTTCCATCGCTTGGCCCACGTAACTAAGAGCTTATACTTTGACTGGACGGTTAACAGGTACCCAATCCCGACATTATAGGAGGCCCTCCAGAACAGGAAGATGGCGGCGAAGACGGAGCGCTTCAGGTTCCATGGCAGGTAGTAAGCGGCGAAGATGTGAAGCGCAAGGATGGCGAGCACGATGACGTCCGACAGATTTTTCGGTTCGCGAGGGTCGAGCAATTGGGATACCATGTCATGGGTCGTTGGCACCACGAACACTACGAATTCCGCGTGGTTAGCCAATCGATCCGTTTTCTCGACCCGCCCCGGCGCAGCAACGCCAATGCAAGCCCGACTCCGAGAGAATCCCGTACCCGTTCCCCCCGGCGTGCGCCCGTACGTCTTCATGCCCCTGGGCTGTCCATTGGGGGCGTCGGCGGGCTGTTGAGCGCCGCTGGCCGAGTCCCCCTCGGATAGCGCCGGCCCCTGGGCTCGCTGGCGGACACTGTCCCGCCCGGCCGAAACGTCGGCTGAAGTGCTCATTCTCGGGTGTTGAATCCGCGACTGAGTATGCAACAACGATGGTGAAGAAGGGAAAAGGCGCAAAGAGGAGGTTGAGATGCCGAAATAAGCTTGACCATCCCAAGCGATCACACGACCTCCAGGCGCTTGCGAATCGTAAACGAGGGGCAATTATTGGCCTTTCGCTCCGTCCCGTGCGCGCGGGTGGGACTGCCGACTTAACTCCGTACACGGCCTTTATCAATCGCTAGGGGACCTAGCGTTGTTTCGTGTTGCCGTGTTTTGCTGGTAGACACAGCAGTGCAGTGTTGGGTCGGTTCTAGGCGCGGCCGCGGGAGTGAGACGTCGGCTGTTGAGATTGTCACCGTAGATCTCTGTCAGTGTCTACAATGTTGGTGGTTGCGCAAAGATGCAGGTGGGCCAGAGGACCTTATTGAGTCAAGCAAACCAACGACCAGGGAACCCTGAATTTCTTCACATGCCCGAACATTCTCTGGGGTTGTGGGCTTTATCTAGCCTTTGGCCTTATCGAGCCAGTCAGTGCCGGCCCTTCCACGACAGGGTGCAGCGGTATCCCCTGGCGTCGGTAACGTCGTTGAACAATCGGAGGGATATCCGCTGAAGCGAGCGAGTGACGTGTCTCGGTACTGTACCCAATGATTGGAGCCCTGTGTTTTAGGGCTCTGTCCACTAAAGCAGGCACGTGGGGCGGAGCGGGGGGGAATCGATACATGGGGGCAATTGAGGTGATTCTTCATCAAGCCATCTATCCGGCTTTCTTTGACAGCTTCTATCCAATAGGCCAGGGCGTTCCCGAAGGTTTCAGCAGATATCAGTGTGGGTGGCTTCCGAGATCGATCCCTGAGATAAACATTGACGATTGTGGCCTAGACAGGCAAGAAAGCTGCAAGGTACCGGACCGATGTCCGAGCTCGGAAGCGCCTGGCCAGTGCTTCTTCCGGCGACCACACCCAACACACCCACAATCTGCATCGCTGTAACCACGCGTGTGATTGGCCTCGCGCGCCTCATCGTGAATGGCGAACCGTGAGGGTGGGTGGTGTGCGCTTGGTTGACACTGATCCTCATGGTCCCGAGGATTAGGCTGACGGAACGCATGAAATCGCGGGGTTCCCAACGCCGCCGTGGATGTGTCTCGCGTCTGCAAGCGATGGCATTATTCTGACTTTTGCCGACTCGTCTCGTCGAATGCGAAGCCGTACTAGCACCCATTATGAGGATCTCTATAAGGTGACGCGATGACCACGTATGGTCATCCCACCTTTTTGTTTCTGCTCTGCTTTCCTTTGCTCGTCGTACTTATGTCTCTGTCTCGCGCGGGCTCGCCTCCTTCCCGTCTTCGAGGCCAATAGTTCCGAGACTGTATGACCTTGCGTTCTTTTCTTTCCTATTAGCTGGTACAAGCACATCCCACCTTCCTATATACCGTATACTATAGTATACACCAAGACAGAAACAACCATGTCATCCAAGAGCCCCACCTCCCCGGGGCCAGGGCCGGGTCCCAACCCCGGCCCCGGTCTAGCTCGGCCGGTACGCCCAGTGCGACAGAGCTACAACAGCTACTACTCAGACAAGCCTCTGCCCACGCCCTCCCCAGAACGGCCCGGGACCTCAGGCACAGAGGCCGAGCTCGAGGCGCAACTCCGGCGCATGGCCGACGAGCTCGAGCACGCAAAGCGCGCCAAGCGGCTCTACCGCGCGCGGAAGGCAACAGCCACAGCACGAGCGAACCGCCACGAGGCCAAGGCGCACTTCGGGCAGTCCTTCCAGCACTTTGGCCTCGGTGTGCGCATGAGCTGGGCCGTTTTCACCGGCATACCGGGGTACCTGCGCGAGAAGCATAAGCTTCGGGGCGAGGAAGACAACGGCGATGATAACGTGCTTGATAGAAGCCAGAGCGTTGTTGAGAGGAGTCGGAGCATACTGCTTGATAGGGGCCAGAGCAAGAAGGGGAAGGTTATGGCTAGGGATGATATTTTGCGGGAGGGTAACGAGGAAGGCGGGCCGGCCGGGGAGCTGAAGTCACGTTGAGGCGATGGGCTGGGTTGAGGAACTGGTGTTTTCCTTACGGTAGTTTCCGCATACCTGCAGTAGTCTGCTGGTTGCTGTTATGTACTTGCTGCTTTTTTGTATCTTCCTAGCATCTTCTTTTTTTCTTTGTTTTGTAATGATACCATGCGAGCTGGGGCTGGGGTTGTAGGGGATCCGGTCGGAGTTTTGGAGAAATGGAACAAATGGCATATTTATGCTTGGAAGCACCTCTGTAATTGTATTGTTAGTATCAAGAGTCAGTAGGGTGCGATATTCACGAGGTATTAATTTTGCTTGGCTCATAACCAGAGAAGGTCATCCATTGCGTCCGTCATCGTATTATCCCACAAAGTCCTATCGTTCTGAACGGACCAAACTCTGCTCACACAACAATCGCTCGCAAGACATTTATAACCTTGGACAGCTCGCAGAATTCGTGGCATGTTGACGCCTGAACATGTTGCATTATCCCCCGATCATAAGCAAAGGCATAAACCACGCTGGGTTTCCCAATCTCAGACCCCATCTACCACAGATCCCAACTTCGCTCCCCATCCCGTTTACTGTGCCTTCTTCGCGAACTCGACCCTCAAGATAAGATGCTTGAAACCGTAGCCATCCATCTTAGCACACGCCTTAACCGCATCCGTCCGGTCCGCGAAACTGATAAACGCGAAGCCCTTGGCCATACCGGTATCCCGATCCTTGGCCAAGAAGACACGTGTGACACGACCAAAGCGCTCGAACATATCCCGAAGCTCGTTCTCTTCTGCCATTTCCGATACCTGTCCCGATGAATGTTAGCAATCATTCTCCCCCAGTAACATTGCCCTGCAACAAGCCAGTGGCGACTCACGTTTGTGACTCTGAGTGTGGCGAGATCGTCCCGCTCGCCATATTTGCTGCCACCCATGCGATCGCCCGCGCTGGCGCCACCGGCGCCGCTACGCAGCGCCGGTGGCACGTACGAACCCTTCTTGCCAGCACCTGCGGAACCAACACCCGGCTCCAACTCGTCGGCATCTGCTTGGGACCCACCGGCAGCGGCCTCGCCAATCGGCGCCATCGTGTCCTTGTACGGGCAGCGCGCGGTGAAATGCTCGCCGTTGCAGATACGGCACTTGACCTTCTTGTCCTTGAGTTTGTCCTTCATGGCCTGGGCGTTGACGTCCTTGCTCTCGTCCTTGGCATCCTTGCGCCAGTTGGTCGATGGCTTGAAGATAATGTTCTCGCCGACGGTCGTAGTATCCGCGGCCGGGCCGGGGCCATCCTTGACGCTCTGGCCGAACTTGGGCCAGCTCTTGCGATCCGCAACGCGGGGGTTGACGACCTCGCGGTGGGTGATGAAACGGATTCGCCTCGTGGTCTTCACCTTCTGGTCCTTATCGTTGTAGTGGTACTCGATAATGGTGGTGCTGCCATCCTTGTTGGTGATCTTCTGCGGGGGAGGGAGGACATCCTCGGCCACCTCCTCGCCGTCGACATCGTCGGCCCAGTTGTGCCTGCGACCGTCGTGTTAGTTTTGCGGGCCTCCTCTGGCTTGGCCGCGCGGGGATTGGCAGGGGGACTACTCACTTGGCAGCTGTTGCCATCTTCGCGGATGGAATATCGGGATCGATGTGAAGTCTTGTCTTTCGTCACGAGTAACGGCGCGATGTTGAAGGGTCCTGCGATCGCTGGTGGCTGACGTATTGTGGTCGTGATTTTTTGGTGGGGTTGAAAGGAAGGCGGCGTTTGAGGGCCAAATTTTTGGGATATTCAAGTGTGGGGCAAAAATTAGGTGACCCGGAGATCGCGTTCGCCTCACAAGCAACGTTCAAAGAACCGATGGAATCACATTATAAAGCCGGAAAAGGAACGGCATGGCATATTCTAGGTTCACTTCAAATGTCTAGTAACTTTAATCGCATCTCAACTGTCCTATCCGACGGCTCAGGCGCCGCAGCCGATGTACCTCCACATTTTTATCTTACATCGAATCTTTAAACATTTCAATAGTCCGGCAGATCCCATCCGTCTTGAAGCGCCGCTCAGCTGTTAGCAGCCGGTCCAAATATATACTGGGTATGGTACAAATGTGGTTCTCGTAAAAGAGAACCCGAGAAAAGAAATGGCAAATGTCGTTCACCGTCGTGTTTTAGCCTGGTTAAGGCCCTATCATACACCAAAACCCCCCATGTATGTTCCGTTCCCATTGCGCCAGTCAAAAATCAGAGCACCAGGATCCTGGCTCCGAGCAAGGCCTCTACAAGCACAACGCCGTCGCTTTTTTCAAGAAGCACGCAAGAAGTAAAAAGGGTTGGACGGGCGGTCTGTCCTTGTGGGAAGGGGAGACCGAGCAAGGTCTTTTGCTTCAGTTCTTAAATCATCCCCCCGTTGGGTCCCGACAGTTTCCGTGGGATAGGGGGAAGAGCGCGCGTGGGCGGAGGACCAGGCGGAGGGCCTTCCGCTAACTGCGATAAACTTCGCCTTTGTAGGAGACTCTTGGATAATGAGTCAACTCTGAGATGTTGCGACGACCGTGGTACTGGCTTTAGCGAAGGTGTTCGCCTGAAGGGAAGTTCGCGATGGTCAAAGGTAGGCTTTTCTACATCTTGAGCATAGAGGCTGAGCCTCCTGCTTCGTAGTGCCTGGTTCATCGACATCGTGGTGGGCGACTGCGCCCTGGAGTAGAAATCCAGTGACGATTTAGGCCGAATAATATCCTGTGGGGCAGGCGACAGTGGAGTTGGTGGAGGACGTGGAAGACTATCAGGCAAAACCAAGATCGGAGTCTGGCGTCCGCTCGAGAGCCCTAGCCTATCAAATGAACGAATCGAACTCGAAGAGAGCTGTCGGCGATGGCTGTTACTTTCTCTGCTCGGCTTTGTATCTTGCTGGGGATCTGGAAAATCCGAAACCGAACTGTCCCGCCTGTCTTTGCTAAACTCTCCAGCCCAGGGGGAAAACATCGATGGTGTGTCCGGCGCGGTAGAAAAGGCGCCATCCTCGCTCAACGGTGTGGATAAGGGGGAAGGTTGATCTTCAACGAGGGACAACGGCCGTCCGTTGATGGCCAATGCTGTTGGGGGCGGTCTCCGCGAGCTGATACGATTGGGAAACGGCGTTGGGGACTGAAACTGCTCAGCCGGGATGGGTCTGCTCACAGAATAGCGTTTACCCATGCTTTGGGGGACACTAAAGTTCGGTATCGTGTGAAGTGGTGGCTGAACGGAGGCGTCAGGCTCGGACTGCCATGCGGTGGAGTAAGCCGCTGTCGAATGTGGTCGCAGCACCTGTGCTGAGCTCACTCTCATCTCAAAATGATGGTTCATGGTCTGCAAGGACTGCCTGCGATCGTTAATGGCCGCAGCATTTGGCCTTGCTCGCGGCCTCGGGGGTTCGTCTTGCAAATGCATGTCTGGTACATATGCGTCGTCTGGCGCTGCGAAACTGTCTCTCACGGGCGAGCATGCGGGTGATGAGCCTGCTGAGGTTATGACCGTACGCTGACCTGATGAGATGAAAGATAACCGATTAGTGCTATCTCTTAACCCATCTAGCTGCCGGCCGTCATGGGAGACGCCACTGGCTGTGGAGGTGTCGTCGAAGGATTGATCTCGAATATCGGCCTCGGCAGCATCGAGGTGAATATCTGGCCCATTTCCCGCCATCATTGAATCCCATGGCAGGTCGGGAGACATGATCCGAGAAAACCTATCTGGGTCTCTCACAACTAGCGTCCGTTGGCTAGTTTGACTCCTCAGCTGCACGTCGATGTCATCGATCTTCGGTTTACCTGTCTCTGACAGGTATTTCCTTCCACCCAGGGCTTCGATTTCGCGCCGCAACGTGGTAATCCAACTATCCATCTCTTCGGCACCCTCAAAAACCATCAACAGATTCGAGGCCTGCCTCCTCTCCTGGGCCCGAAACGGAAGACGCGAGAACAGGGAGGGCGTGTGGGAGGAGGGGTTTCTTTCTGGCTCTGCTACTGAGCATACCTGCAATACCCAATGGCGGCCTGGGATCACATCACTCGCAAACGCGGCCGAGTCTTTCCCAAGATGCAAGACCTTCTCTGGAAGACGATCAAAGGACCCAGACCCGGTATACTGCAGCAGGTACCCGGACGTGACGAGCACGAACACTTTGGTCGTCCATTCCAGTTTCAGTGACGAGTTCGAAGCATTCCTGCGGTGCTTCTTCTTGGACTTGTCGCTTTTCTCGGCGCCTTGCTCCTCGACCATGTCCAATGCAATCGAACTCTGGGAAAAGCCAGTCTTATGCAGCCGCAAGATGGCCTCCGCTGAGGCGCTACATGCCGGAAGATGGGAATGTTTGATCGCTTGAGGGTAAGCCTTGAACAGCGGGGGCGGATCCCAGGGGGCCAGGACGCCCCTCGCGTTACCGGGCTGAGACTGCCCGCGTACCCCGCTGGCGGACTTCTTGTGCTTCAGCGCCTGGGATATGGGTACCGAAAGGGATGGTAATGTGATCTCCGACCGCTGGGCACCTCCATTGCTGAGGCTGTACGGCCAGTTGAGTTCGGCGATCGAGGCCCTGATTCCCGCTGAACGCAGCGTAGCATCAATTGTCGGCCTGGATGTCGTCACTGGCGACGCTGGCACCTTGTCGGAGGACGCCGCTTTGTTCCACCCGAATATGTTTCTTAGTCCTAACCGGGATTCCCTCTTCCGCAGTTTGCTGTCGGCCTCGGGCCGTAGCGGCACCCTTTCCACGTTCCCGGCTTCCGGATCCAGATGAGGCGGCCTTGCCCTCCTCGATTGGGAAGCATGATTGTTGAGGAACTCCAGTGTGGCCCCTGAAGGGACCTGACCCGATGTCTCGGGCATTGGGTGGCCCGGTGGTGTCAACAACGGGTAAATGCAGCTCAAGTCGCTCAATGCTCAATGGGCAAAGCTGTATTCGCGGGTGTCGTGGGGCTCAGAGCCGCGCAGGGGAGGCATTGGTGTGGTGAGCCCGCTCACGACGCATAGATCGGCTGCGGAACCCGCAAAGGCGGTCTCTTGAAGTGGCCAGGACGTCAAGAACGAAAGTGGATCCTTGAGAGACACAAGGTGAGGCGTCGTAGACAACTAGACAATAATAAAGAAGCTGGCGGGGGCCCGTGGTGGACGCAGGAATAACGAGGGACGGCAGCCTGAAAACAATGCAGGCGCGTGTCGAGCTGTAAGCAAAAGAGGAAGGCGCGTCAGGTTCCCGCACTCGCAGCTCACGGGGCCACGATGCATGCAACACTTGAACGAGAGTGGACAGCGGGCACAAATTATAGCGACAGACTGCCGAATATACGTCAGAGCTCACCTGCCCGTCCGTGTCGCGGTGCCCCCGGTATGCAGAAGCGAGGGGAGAAACGAGGGGGGTTAAAGAGCCCACGAGGCGACGCGGGGCGTCCAGCGAGGGCACGAGGGCTGATATATAGATTGAACGGTACAGATACGCCGGGAAAGTGCAATCTATTGCGCGAAGACGGACGGACAACCCACTGACTGGGCCGCCAAAGAACCAGCAAAGATGACCAGACAGGAAGCGACAGGAAGCGAGGAGCAAGGCGGCCGAGAAAGGGAAACATGAAAATGAAATGTGCGACGACTCGAGGCCCCCCTGGGTTGAGCCAACCGTGTTTCCTCAAGAGCGGTGTTGCCCCCCTCCTCCTGGACCCCCTGCACGGGCGGAAACAATGGCAGAGCTGGCGTTTCGTCGAGACATTCGGTACTTCCGCGCCAAAGCGCAGATTGGCCCCTGTCCCCCTATGCACTGCGCGGACAGGGTCCGCAGCTGTGTCGTCTGCACGTCTTCTCACGCGTGCCTACTGTCGTAGCGGCACGGAGAACAGCATGGCCAGAACTCTGCTAAAGCCCACGCCTCGCGGGACAAGACCGAAGGTTTGCCTGGTCGCTCGCTAACAATGATGCGATGAGCGCGCGCTGGTCGCAGAGAGGTGAATCGGTCCGTCGAGATAATGGGCCCCACGACGATAAGAACCAGGGGGGAATAAAAGCAAGGAAAGAAAATAAGCGAAGAAAAGAAACTGAAAAACATTCAAAATTGCACTCTTGCCCCTTGCTCGCGGCTCCTTGGTCAGCGGTCACCTGCCAGGAGCTGTCGCCGTTGGAGCAATCCCCAGTGTCCGGAACTCTCCAGCGAATGGGAACGGCCCCTTGGAGCACAAAACTTTCCGTGACAAGCCACGCTGATCCATGGCTGAAGCGCCTCGCTGGTGATGGCGCCGTGCCACCCTACCCGGCTCTCCGTGCTGCCAGGGTGATCAGCCCTGTTGTTTACGCACAGTGATCCCTCCCAGGTTGGTCCCCAGGCATTCGCATCATGGCCTGAAGGAGCGACGTTGATAGGGATCGCTACAACAGACCCGAACCCAGCTTCCAACTTCCGGTCGGAAACATTGCGGGTGTTAAACGGGGGAAAACCTTCACAACGCAACCACCTCTCCTCGCTGTCAGGTACGGAGTACAATGTGACGGAGGCCAGTTTGTTGCGAGAGGAGGTCTTTGCTCCGCGCCCTCGATTGTTGGTCAGCTCCCCGAGCTTTTGACCCCATGTTTTTTTCTGCTAGCGGACCGCGTGTCTAAGACCATATTCAGCCCCTGGAGCATCCACCTGAAGCCTCAAGACTTGACTAAGATGCATGCGAGGTTCGCCATGAAGACTGCAAAGCGAAAATCACCCGCAGTTTCGGATACGTAGTCTGATTCGTTGCAGTTCTAGCATCCAAAATTCTTCACTTCTTAATGGAGATAACCAAATGCGAGCAATTACACAGGCTCCGCTTGCCGGGTAAGAGCCTTTGCTGGAGAGCATGGAACCGCGCTTTCCGGTCCGTGCTCCTCGTGGCAGAAAAGTCTAGATTCAGTGACGTTGACGCTCCCCACCACTTCCATTTTTAACTTGAATCCTCATGCTCCCACAGTTATACATGTCTCGGCTTGGGGCGTACCATATGTCTCGGGGCTACGACCAGTACCAAAGGGCAAACAACACCTCCCACCGCCAAAAATTTAGGGTAGGCGCAGATCGAGGTGAAGCGTGAGGTCTGCAAGTTTCGAGACTGCAGGGGGTGGGGCGGCCAACGGCCGAAGAACCAAGGATCAACCAGCCCCTTATCCGGGCACCTCACCCATCCCTCCCGCACCACGCGAGAACACACCCACATCTCTGCAGCCTCCAGGCAGGAAACAAACCACCCATCCGTCTATCCGTACCACCAATAACCTCTCCCATCAACCTCAGGCTACGGCCTCACCACTGCAGGAACGGACACGTACATAAACCACCGTAAAAGAACCATCAAATCAGCACGCCCAAACAGTCCAGGCACTCCTTCCTGAGCGACCCCATCCACATCTGCGGTGCAACCAGACTAGTGCCCAGAACAAGGCCCTCACCGCGCCGGATACGACATATCCTGATATTTCATCGTGACATCGTCGGCTGTAGCCCCTCCTCCGGGGGCTGATTATTCCCCATACTTTTCACATGGTGATACTGGAGCTATGCAGTGCGCCCATATATTCTCGGAAGTTTTGGTTGTGCTGCGCGAGAGCTGCATGTGTAACGCCAATGGAGTCTTCATGTAGCAACTTGAGTGTAATGCAACTGAAGAGGGTGGTTTGCGGCGTCGATGCCGCGTGCGCTTTCGGAAGGACGGGCCTCGAAGCATGATTCAATGGGGATCAACCTGCCTGCAATGTAAACTCCAGCGATCAAAGTGATGTTTGTTCAGTTGAGTGGACAATTGGAAAGCACCAAGCAGTCACGACTCTGTCGAAATGCGGTCTCTGATGATGGTCAAAAAATCCACACCATCAATTGCTCGCTCCCTTCCATGATATGTTACAAGTCTACACACGTACACCCTGAATGTAATGCTACTACACAAAGAGAACCCCATGGCGCTGCCGTGTGTGTCATTGCTTTCTAGGCGCCTCCGTTTCACCTATTCTCTTCCCTTTCGACGACCCCCTTGAGAACTCTTAGATGCTCCTCTGTTACCCTGATGGCCTCTTTGATTTCCCTTTCGTCCATCTTCTCTTCCAGGAGCTTCTCTTCCACTGTTCTTGCCTCAGCCCCAGACTTTTTCCTCGTCTGCAGCGGTTCTGCAGCGAGTTGGTCTATACCCGTTCTCTCTTCTATCCAGTCCCAGAGATCGCTCTCTTCCCCTCTCCACATCTCCTCGTATGCCGCCAGCCGTTGGGGATACCCGGCGTATCCCAAACCGCGGTCATAGGGCGTCGGAGGCTGCCTGTTGGATCCGAAACCAAACCAAGTAGCCACCAGTAGTCCGACCAGCAAGCCGTAAACGACATTTCCAGTGAGTACGGGCCTGATGACTCCGACCAGTGGGCCAAAGAAGGGCTGGAGAGGCTCGAGCAAGCCCCAGTCGCTTTTTGTAGACGTCTTGGACAGACCTTCGGCATCGCTGGCCGTGTTGGATGTCTGGGCAAACTTGCCCTTGCGAAGGCGCTTCTTGCCCTTGACAGCATTGGCGGGCGCAAGCGTCCCAGACCGTGGGCGAGATGAGACTGTGGCTTTGAGACTCGAGAAGAGGTCCTTCGCATATTGTGTCTGGCCGTCATTTGCTCCCCTCTCAATTGCACCTGCGATTTGTGTCAGTGAGCGATGGGATTGATACTCCATTTAGGGGGGGGGGGGGTAACACACCTTTGAGCCAGCTTTTGCCGGACCATTCAATGGTGCAGTTGATTTGAACACGGGTCGCGTTATTCTCAGCCCACGTGAGGCAATATCTTGTCTTGACAACAAAAATGTTGCCGTTGGGAACATCCGGATTCTGGGTACTGCAAAGAACATTGACGGATTTCTCGAGGTCAAGGTTCTCGAGTTGCTCTGTTACAATGCATTTTGTCTGCCTGGGCCCGATAGAGGAGTTCAACGGTTTGATGTAGGAAAATGTCCGGCTCTTCACATCATCAGCGAGGCCTCGTTTGTCTTCCATCTGGATGTCTGTGCATTTTTGGTCGTTCGACAGCCATTTCAACATCCAAGCGGCCGAGGGCGGACCGAAGAGGATATCGTACACCTTGCCTAAGGGTGCCGCAACAACGTCATCTCCTATTACCTTGTCGTAGTGGCTGGCGACATCTCCACAGTCTGTGGGCGCATGAGTGGCGGGACCTGGAAACTCGCCTGCACTCCCAGCCGGTGCACCTTCGTCTTGCTTTTCCGCAAAGACTGCAGCTGCGCCAGAGGCTTTCCGCGCGACAGCGGTCTTTTCTGTCAGGCCTTCCGGCACCGGCGCGTCGGTCATCTGAGTCGTATCGAGGCCCTCGTCCTCGTCCTCGTCCTCGTCATAGATGTCGTCCCCGTCGCCGCTGTCCTCGTCGGAAGCTGAAACACTCTGGCTTCCAGCCACCGATACCGTTACAGATTCGGTCTCAATCTTCTCGGTTCTATCACCTCCTGGTTCCTCAAGGCGCACACCGTTAAGCGAGCTCTGTAGTTGGGGGTGGCCAAGCTTCCAGATCTTGATGATGAGATCGTAGGTAGTATCGCGACTTGTGAAGGACGCGAATATATGCTTTGCATGTAGAGTGGAAATCTCCAAACCATTCTTGAACACGAGCGCTGTGCTCCGCTTTTCGACAGCGACGATCTCATCAAAGCTCATCACTAGCGTCGTGACCCAACCAAGGATATTGCTACTGAAGCACAGGTGACCTTCCGAAACATACAGCCTACCATGTGCCAGAATCTCACGCTGTAGGGCGCAACTATAGTCTTCGATGAGGTAGTCATCATCAGGCACGCTTTTGAAAAGTGTGTGAAAGTCGCGGTTTCGCTTCTTCGTAGCAACGGCAAACCCGGTAAGCTTTGGTGTGCTTGACTGGGCGATCGGGTTGGCGAACGAAGCATTAGCGGCGGCAATGGCCGCGCTTACCGTGTTGCCCGTGGCAGCGCTACTGCCGCGTTTTCTTCGTCTACCAATCGCGCTTCGGATACTACCGCTACGCTGGAGACCTGACTTTCCCTCATACATGCTTCCTTGGGGTGGTGTGCGGTCTCCGCTGCCTGCAGGCTCGTAGAGAGAAAGCGGACGAGCCAGCTGGAAATCATCTGAGGGTAGGTCCGACTGCGCGGTGTATGGGTCCACGGGGGCAGATTCTGCCCGTGCCCGAGATTCAGACTCGTTGAACCTGGCAGCTACCGGGGACGGCGCATTGCTTGTCGCCTCCACAATGCCCAGCTGGCTTAGGCTGAGATCCCCCATACCGAGAGTCTTCACCGCCGGCTCTTTGGAATCCATTGACCGTTCTGCCAAAGCTTCAGACGAGGATTCCACCTCAACGCTGTCCTGATCTTTATCACCCTGCTTTTCCCTGATGGTCGGGGGCCTGCTGTTTTTGGGGCCTCCTTGTTGGAGATTTGCGTTTGTGATGGTGTTGCTAAGTGTATTAGCCGTGTTCTGGACGGCCGAGAACATGGATGAGAAGAAGGTGGCGGCAGGGTTGCTCGGTGAGGGCAGACCGTTCTCGGGCGTTGGTGTCAGTGGGGCGGGAGTAACGGCGGAAAGCTTGCTCGGTCCAATAGCGCCAGAGCCGGCTCTGCTACGCCGCTGATTGATCATGTTCCCCTTGGGCGATGCATCAGAATTTGAACGCGAGCGCGGGCTGGCTGTGGAGGAAGCTGCGTGATCCGGATGGTTCGGGTCCGTAGGAGTGGGAGGTGTATTGACGATGACCGGAGTCGCGACCTCGTTCGACGGCGGGGTCTGCGGTGGCCGCTTCAAGGGCTCAATATTCTGGCTTCGAGAAAGACGGCGGACACGTTCAGAAGACGTGGGCTTTGTCGTCGGCGTGCTGGCGGCTGCGGTGCCGGTGCTGGCGTCGAGCGGACCTGTGTCTGGCACTGGCTCGACTGCTTTGTCCGCAGGGAGCGTTTTCGGACTCCTCTCGTCGCTGGAGCTGTGTTCCGTCGTCTTCTTGGAGCGGAAAACGTCCCGCAGTTTGCTGACAGACGACTTATTCGACAGCGATTGGGGAGGGGTGAGTCCTGTCTGGGTCGGCCGGAGAGACGGCGCCGCAGAGTCTAGACTGTTATCGCTGCCGTTGAAGGTGGACGAGCGGGACTGCGTGGTGGTTAGGCTATCTGGCGGAAGCGACTCAATATGATGCGAGGCCTGGATGGTGGGCGAAGACGTCGTCGGAAGTCGGTTTTGAGATGGATGCGGCGAGAAGGCGGTGGGGCGTTTTGACGACCTGTGACGTTGAGGCCGGTCAGTCAGCGTCTCAATCGTACCCACCAGGGTAATAGAAACAAAGAATACACGGGACTGAAATAAACGAGTGCAAGAAGATTGGGTCGATGCAGCTGTTGAGGGCCGGGACTGTTTTTGCCAGAGGTAAGAGGATGACGACGACGTCTGTCCACCAAGCATACGAGGGGAGAAAACGCCGCCTGGGGGAGGCGCAGTTCGGCGAGCACGGCCATGGAGAGCAGGTGGAAACCTTAGAGCCTCCTCACTTGGGCCATCGGGGTGTCTCTTGGCGAATGAAACAAAAGAAAGCACAATACTTACGATTCAGGGTCCGAATCAAAGGCAATTAGATCGTTGTTTTCACCGTCGTCGTCGTCGTTGCGGAGGCTGCCGCTCTCTGCAGTGCCTTGGCTGGCAATGCTTCTTCCCCTCAGCGATGCGCCATCCTCGTTGCTGCTTGCGGTCTCGGCAATCGATGATGCCTTGGTGCGTCGCCGTTTGGTAGTGAGCGACTTTGGAATAAGCTTTCCCAGCCCGTTGGAGCTGCTGTCCATGATTGGTAGCGCGCAGCTGATCGCGGAGGTGCTGTCGGGTTTGTGTGTTTTCCTAAGCCTGGGATCCTGGAGCTCCGCTGGTCTCTTTGATACGAGAAACTATGACATCGCCATCCGTTGCCAAGCCTTGCTGAAAGACACTGGCGCAATCGAGGGCTTTCGGTGCTGCGGTTTCGCGCGCTCGGGAGAGAAGAGCCAAGGCGAGTTATTTTACTGGTCCAGGTTGGAGATGTTGTCGTCGGGGACGTTGAAATGTAATGCCAACTGTCCAACCTCCATGCTCCTGTTTGATGTTTGGCGCATCCACTTCGTTTCTCATCTGCAACGGTGTTTCGTTTCCATCGCCTTCTCTCCTTGCCAGAGATTCGTCCCAAGCCGATAAGATATGGCGGGATGGTGGTAGGCCAGCCCCTCGCGGCAGGCAGTGTCACTCGCACCCCTGTCAGCTTCTTTCAGCTGCCCGCCAGGCTACAGCCCCCGCAACTGGTTGGAGAATGAACACCATTGAAACCATCAAACACTGACCCTAACGAGGCAACGAATAAAGTCTTCTCACCCGGACAGCCACTTAGACACCTTGAATGCGATTTTGTTTGTGCGCACGCTAAACAAGCGATAATACTGAAAACCTAGCTTTGGTCTCACGCGATGCGTGGTCACCCCGCGAGAAGATGGAGTCGTCACCCCTGATCAAGGTAGACCCTGCATCCCCTTCTTCACCCTGTCGCATCGTGCGGTCTGTCTCCAGTGGCTGATATCGTAGGCCCATGATCATGCTAGAGCTGCTTCGAATGCCACGCAGACCGCGGACACCACGACTGCTGTCGCCGAACACGCCCTCGCTGCTGGCGAATTTGCGAACGCTGCGAAAACCACGGGCAGTACCGAGGCCCTCCGAACGTTGCGCTTGTTGGAGCAGCATCACAAGAGGTTGTCTGAGCTGTTGAAGCTTCCCCTCGATCCGCCAAGTCAGCAGTCCACCGCCGACAGCGATGTCCCCGAGGAAGACGAGAAGGATGCCTCGGGCGAACAAGATGAACAGTCTAAAGCATCGAAGGCGCCCGCAGGGGTATCTGGCTCAACGACAAGTGCAGCACCCGTAAAGCCTGTCCCAACTCTGCCACAACAACGCAGATATCCCGGCCGCGAGCTTTCGTCTTCCATAGCCAGCAACCTTGCTTCCGCGAGGGGAATAAAATCCAAATATCGTGGGCAGCCTTTGGCTCCCAGCGTCTCGAACGACCAAGCGCCCGGCAGCCTAGAAACCCGCCCACGCAGAGAAGGCTCGTTGAGGAACAAGGGGTCCGATGCGGCGGATAATGGGCGGACACCCAGCTGGGTACCAACGTTGCAGCAGGGGATTAGGGACGATGCAGTGGTTGGCGATCCCTCGAGGAACGATCAGGCTAGTTCTGCTACGAGCCCCGGCGACGAGGGCTTCTCCAGATTCTACAGCACGTTTGGAAGTCTTATCAACAAGCTTTCTGCACCCCTAGCCTTTGCCGGCTTGCCCCTGATAGCTGAGGATTCGACACCCGAAATCGCACCCCCGCCCACCCCCGAACCCGTCCCGCTGAAGAACCCTAGGCAGCAAAAGTCCATGGCACCTGGGATGGAGCCGGAGCTGTCCAAGATCTTCTCTCGCGCGACCCTTCGGTCGCTAGCGAGAGATGGCCACGGCGGCGACTCGTTCTACGTAGTGCCCACAAGCGGACACACAGCGTCGTATGCAAGCATTCTCAACCATGAAAATAAAGAGAAGCGGCGAATAGCTGCGTCCAGGGACGACGCCGACCTTGGAGACGATCAGGATGAAGATGATTTTGTCGACGCGCGGGAATCGCAAGCACCGATGCTCCCTGGGCTCCGAAAACGCGCGGGTAAGAGTCGATCAGAGAGGGAACTTCAGAATGTGGTGGAGGAACTTCATACGGAAAATGCAAGCCTCAAAGAAATGCTCGACAAGCTCAGCAAGCGGCTCCACGCATTTGAGTTGAACTCGCAAAGCGCACATCTGGCACTCGCACAGAGCGTCCGTCTACAGAGACCCGGATCGCCCATGTCCTCTAGCGGAGGGCCGGCTGATGAGGCGATCAAGCGGCGGAACCGTGAGCTGGAAGAGCAGATGGCTTCCATGGTGCAGAAGATGGGATCTATGGAGAAAGACTATGATAAGCTACAGCAGACAGTGGACAAATACCGTGAGAGGTGGGAAAAACTCAAGGCTGGAGCTAAGGCCAGGAGGGAAGCACAGGATATGGCCGTTGACGGAGAACCGTCAAAATCGACTCGTTAGGCATTTCGACCTCTCATATTACAGTACTTATGATTAAAGCGAGACGATGAACTTATAGTCTTGTATATCATATCTTCAGTCTTGGTTAATCGGAATATGCTGCGTTGAAACAGCGCCCCACAGAGAGACGTTTTCGAATGGTTTCCTTCCGGTTAGCATAGCAGTTCGATATCAGTTTCGGCGCAGTTAGGTTCGGGTTTGTTCCATGTTGAACATCGGATTGATACCAACCATATTGGTAAGTGAATGGTAACACTAAGCTTAATGGAGGGGCATGACTGTGAGGGGTAAGAGCATCTTGCTGGCAGTCCCAGGCAGCCTCGCGAGATTTCCTTTTAACCTCAAAAAAGCCGGAATCTATTCGCAAATCGCAAATCTATGTGTCTACCATGCTGTAATATCATCCACTTCAGCCTCACCAAAGGTGCTGCTCTTTGTTATCTGGCCCACCGAGCTCTCCACCACCGCGTCGTGGGTATCCTTGCTCATGATGTCTGGCAAGGCTTCCCTCAAAAACGCGAGTATGTAGCGGTTCACCTGCTCAAACTGAAGCAAAAAAGCGTCATGGCCCTCTTGACTGTCTATCCGTTCTAGCCTGGCATCCTTGATGTGCTCGGCCAGCTCTTCCTGTTCGGCAAAAGTGAAGAGGCCGTCGCTTTCAATGCCGAGGACCAAAACTGGCTGCTCAATCATCGCAAGCGCCTCTGCGATCGTTCCCGCGCGGTCTCGGCTCACGTCGTGTGTATCGAGCTTTCGCGTCATGGCGATATAGCAGTTACTATCGAACCTCTTGACAAACTTCGCCCCCTGGTACCGTAGGTACGACTGGGCTGAGAAGTATGTGGATCCGGTAGGCATCACCTCGCCACCGGTCAAGCTCCCGCCCTGTGGCCCATGGAATTGCGGGTCAGCGCCATCGGGCCTATTGGGATTGGGTTCCTCGGCCGAAGTTGGGGGTTTCTTCAAGTCACCGCTGGCCGTGCGGGAAGGGGACCCGCGGGACAGCTTGTGGCCGTCGTTGTGGATGTGGAAGTGAGCCTCCGATGCGGTAGCTGGTGTCGGTCTTTCCCGGATTGTCTGCCGGCGTGATGGATCCGGCGTATTCCGGCCGAACCGGGCCTCAAAAGAATTCCGACTCCGGTAGGTCAAGAGGGCAGACATACGTGCCGCGCCAAGACCCGCGGAGGGTGGGTCGGAGAATGGGTAGTACCCGTCGTCATACTTGGGGTCTGCATAGATGGACTGGCGCTGGGCCTCGCCCCAGCTGATACCCCAAGCGCTGTGCCGGCTTGAGGTGGCAATAGGTACGACGCAACGAACATAGTCCTTGCCAAGATATGCCCATTCGAGGACAAACATGCCGCCGAGCGAGCCGCCAATCACAGCAGCTACTTGCTTCACACCCAGATCATCAAGAAGCAGTCTGTGGAGCCTGAGAACTGGTGAGATAGATATCGACCATGACAACGGGATCACTCCTTACTGGACATCGTCCCTGATGGTGGTCAGGGGGAACTCGGGGCCATACTGGCCTTGTTCCGGGTCGCCGTCCTTTGCGGTAACAGGGCTCGCAGTACCATAGGGGCTACCTAAACTGTTCATACAGACGACGAAGAAGCGAGATGTGTCGAATGCTCGGCCTGATCCGCCGAGAAGGGGCCCCCACCAGTCGGCAACATCGGCACTGCCGGTCAAGGCATGACAGATGACCATGCAGTTGTCACCCTCTGGCGAGAGTTGACCCCTGGTGGTGTATGCCACCGGGACATTTCGCAGCGTCACGCCCGACTCGAGCGTGAATGACGGGATGACGGCAATCTGCTGGTCCGGAATGAGGGCCGCGAACGGATTCTCAGGCTGGGACTGGATTCTTTCTTGGACGTATTCAGCCACCGCTCTTACAGGGGTCCGGAGACTCATTGTGGGAAGCAGATGATGAGAGGAAGTGTAAACAACGACACCAACAGGGTATGGGAATATGAGAAAAAGGGCGCAAGTCGTAGCGGGGAGAGTGATATCGGTGGAAGAAATACTGACCGTATCTGGGCTTTACGCCGCCACTGCCAACACCATTTGAAGACATAGTGGGTGATCTCGCTGTTTGCGTAGGCAGGAACTAAAGGCGGTGTTAAGGCGGAATTCAGAATATTTCGAAACGCCCTGTTACTGCGGTGCCACAGCTGATAGCTTGAAACCAAAACTCAGAGAAGCATGGGCAAGATGATGTGATGTCTCCTCTTTCGGCACCGGCGTCAAAAATATACTGGCTGTACAGGTGTGAGAATTACAAGCGTCGATGGCGCAATTCGCTCGGCAAACTCGCTGGAGGAGTGAGTAAGAGATACTTCTTGTAAGTACCGACGCCGGCAATCGGCGGGGTGGGTTCTGGGTGACCAGTGCGGTGTGCCTGAGGCTGCCAGGCGGGCCGTTGCAACTGGCGGCGCATTCTCGGCCAGGGTGCTTGCTGTGAGGCCCCACTTGAAGCCCCACCCACAGTCCAGCCTCGCTCTTGAGGCTGGCGCCCGTGCACGCCAAGCTTGCGCAAGGAAGCAACACGACGCCCAGAGCCAAAGCTGCGATTCGACGCGAGCCACTTGTTTGAGCCGCTCCACCGACAGCTCTTCGATTTCTTCCTCACCTTCGCAGCCAGCAAACGCCAAAGTCGGCACGCCGGCCCAACATCGACGGGAATCACTCGAACCCCATCTGACAGTCACTCTTTCAATCGGCAACCTGCCATTTCGCCGTTAGCCAACAACATTCGATTTTCCCCCTGCGTCCTGTTTCCTTCGGTTGTCACAACGTCAGTCTCTGCGACCCATACTTTCCTTGTCCTGATCATCACCGCGATAACATTTCTCGCGCCCTCCCCTGCGACGGCCGACTCTGACTTTCTGCCAGGGCGATAGTTACTGCGCTCTTCCCTGCCTCTTTGCGATAAAGCAATCGCAGGCTGAGCGCCGCATCACCCATAAATGACACCACGCTCCGGTTAAGACGCATGCCATCATGCCTCCGAAGCGCAAGAGAGCCGAGCGACCCAGCGATTCTGGCCCCTCTAGACCCGCGCCACACCGACCCGGAGATACATCGCTAGGACGATACGACGGCGGCTACGAAGGTGGAGGTCGCGGCCGTGGTCGAGGTTCCCGAAGAAACGATCGTCGCGACTCTTCTCAATCCTTCAACGCCAACGGACCGCCGTCTTCAGCGACAGCGCCCGGCCCAATATCGCCGCCCATAGCGCGTCCTTTGAGCTCTTCATCTGCCGTGCCAGTGGCATCCGTGAACATGCAGGTAATATCGACGCCTGCCCCGCCGTCTCCCCCGCCTTCGCCGATCCAGCCAGGCTACTTCTACGCCATCGTCACCGACGATCGCTTTGACAGGTGGAAGCAAGGCGCGCGACAGGAGGTGATTGATCATGGAATCCAGTCACGCGACGATGAGGACCTCATGGAGGTCACGACCATATTCCAGGAAATCCTTCACTCTGTTACCGATGGCAGGCTCCCTGGAGCGGATGCTGGCGGGGTAATCAAGGATATCTTGGGGCCCGAGCCGACTGAAGCAGATCGGGCGGCCATGGCCTTCGACCCGCACACCCTGTTTCTCGACACAGTATCGACTTTCATGGAAATTGAGTCGAGCCCATATCGCCCGGAACTCGGTGAGATGATGAGGGCAACAGGCGTGTCGCCAGCTCTCATGCGTATTGTCCTCGACTCTACAATCCTCCAGCAGCTCGATTTAATACGGGATACCTTCGCGCGGATAGGAGTCCGCCAGGCAACGAACCTGCTTTATCGCCAAGCAAATTACAATCTCTTGCGAGAAGAGACTGAAGGCTACTCAAAGCTCATGACCGAGTTATTCACAATCAGCAACTCTGAACCGCCCTCGTCTGAGGTCGTTCAAGACGCGTTTAATAAGGTTATGGGCCTTATTGGGACTTTCGACCTTCATCCTGGCAGGGTCTTGGACGTGACTCTGGACGTCTTCGCCGCTATTCTGATCAAGCAGTTCCAGTTCTTCGTCAAATTCCTGCGTGTCAGCTCATGGTGGCCTCGTACACAGCCCCGCCAAACTCGAACTTCACTTGGTGTGGATGTGGGCGGTCTGCCCGTATGGGCTTTGCCAGGACACTTCGGCTGGGCTGCAACCGAGGAAGAGGATGCGGTTCTGGCCACCGAGCGGCTGAAACGCGATATTGCATTTTGGGACAGGGCGCGCCAAATCAAGCTGGATGCGTTCTTCGAGTTGGGAGGAAGACAGCTTACCCCCGCAGAAGAGCAGCGTCTCGCAAACGACACTGTGGAGAATGGCCAAGAAACGAACATTGAGCAGGAGTGGACAAAACTGACTAAGACGTTCCCACCGACCGGCAACCGAGACGCGGCCCAAATGCTGGGCTTCAAGCTTCGGTTTTACGCCTCGGACCTGAGAGACAAAGACGATGTTCTTCCAGGAAATCTCATCTACCTCATTGCGCTGCTGATCAAGATTGGCTTTATCTCGTTGACCGACCTTTGGAGTCATCTCTGGCCCCCGGAGAAAGATATGGAAAGCTTTAGGGTCAGAAAGATGAAAGAAATAGAGGAGAAGGAGCGGGCCAATCGACCGGGTGGCGAACCAAACGCACTCATGATGGCCGGGGCGCTTCCCGACGACATGGCTCCGCCTAGCATGTCGCGCCGCGACGGCCCGAGCAAGACTGACGATAGCGCGAAAGATGTCACAGGAGCCGCAAAGGGTGAAGACAAGATTCCCGAACCTGAAGAGCAAAAGGCTCTCCTTCTGAGCAACCTTCTCACGATCGGTGCTCTTCCTGAGTCGCTCTTCATCATTGGGCGGCACCCTTGGCTTCTCGATGCTTACCCTGAAAAAATACGGCCGCTACTCTTCCGCATCCTTCACCATTCACTAGATCTCGTCTTTCAGCAGAGTCGCCCTGTCGTCTCACGTGCACAGGAAACCCCAGCAAAGAAGCAGCCGGTTATCGATCAGTCTGGGGTCCCCAAAGGTGCGGTAAAGCTCGCTTTACCCCCGACAAGGAGAGCTCTGAAATGGCCTTTCGCCGACCAACTGGATACGGCTGAAGGAGGCATTGGCCCCTACCGCTTCTACTGGGAAGAATGGGCGGATAACGTTCCTGTCTGCCAGACGGTCGATGACGTTTTTACACTTTGTGACACATTGTTGAACATCGTGGGCGTTAACATCGGCCGGGATGCCGCTCTACTGTCTAAGCTCACCAGCATTGGTCAAAAGAGTCTCGCCGACGACCAATCTGCCGAGAACAAAGCCCGGTGGCTTGCTCTCCTCAAGCGATTACTTGTTCCCGCACTCAGCCTTAGTGATGCCAACTCATCGCTTGCGGAGACTGTTTGGACCCTCCTCAAACAATACCCAATCCAAGTTCGATACAACGTCTATTCAGAATGGTACGAAGGGTCGATTTCTCGACTTGAGCCGATGAAAAAAGCCTTTGCTCGGACCCGGCTCGAAACACTCGCCAACATGAAGCGCCTGTCTCTTACCAATATTTCCCAGATGGCAAAGAGTCTTGCCAAGATTGCTTACCCATCCCCTGGCATTCTCTGCAAGGTCGCGCTGTCGCAGATCGAGGCATACAGTAACTTGATCGATGCCTTCGTGGAGTGCGTCAAGTACTTTACAGATTTGGGGTACGATGTGTTGGTTTGGTCGGTGTTGAGTTCCATCGGCGGCCAAAGAAACCGGACCCAGGAAGACTCGGTGCTGCTCACGAGTAAATGGCTCCAGGCTCTCTCGAAGTTTTCTGGCAAAGTCTTCCAGCGTTACTCCAACATGAATCCGGTGCCTATCCTTCGCTACGTAAACGACCAACTCTTTAAGGGCAATTCGACCGACCTTCTCATCCTCAGAGAGTTGATTGAATCCATGGGAGGTGTTGTCTCGGACCTCGACTTCACAGATGCTCAGTTGCGGTCGATGACTGGCGGTGAGCTCCTCCGACGGGAGACGCTAATCAATTTGGGAGACAAGCGTTCGGTATCTGTCCGAAGCGCCGATCGTCTCATCAAGTCACTGGTCGACACGAAGCTAGCCGGCCGACTTCTCATCAACATTGCGCAGTATCGACAAAACGCTATCTACAAGGTCATGGACGGTGCTGCCCACATCAAGTATCTGTCCACTGTCGTCGACGATACCCACCAGATTCTCTTGCAGTACCTGGATCTACTCAGAAGTGGCATTGACGGCGACACATTTAACAGTCTCGTCCCAGACATCATTCAGCTTATGAAGGACTTCGGCCTTGAGGCAGGCCTAGCGTTCATGATCGGTCGGGCCAGTATTCGCCTGGACATGAACGCAGGCAAAGCGCTCAAAGACAGCCAGACGGGGACCCAACCATCACGAATCATCACCGATAACGACGGCGATGTTTCAATGGACACGCCAAACGAAGGCGCCGATTCCAAGACAAGCGGCTCGGAGGACAAGGGCGAGATCGATACCAAAACAGTCAACAACCGTAAGGTGGACCCTCTCATGGATGCTTTGCAGCCACTGATCGACGAGATTCCGAATGTCTTGGCAGATCGCTCCTGGCGATACCTCAGCCCTGCGGGCTACGTGTTCTTTTGGTCTTTGCAGCTTGGAGATTTCTCTTTCCCATTGGAGAACTACAATGCAGAGAGTTCCAAGCTCAGCAGACAAGCCGAGGACGTTATGAAGGATAGATCAGACATGACCCGAGCTGGGATGAACAAGAAGACACAAAAGCGAAAGGACATCCTCGACCGCCAACAGCTTTTGCTCCAAGAAAACAGCCAGGGTGTTCAACGGTTCTCGAAGGCGAGACTCCAGATTGCCAAGCAGCTCAACACCTGGTTCCCAGCTGAATTTGCCAAGGCCGACGCGACTTCGGATGCCTTCCTCGAAGAATGCATTCTGCCCCGCCTCCAGCTTTCCCCCCTCGATGCGGAATACTGCTTTAAGCTGATCAAGTTTCTCCATGAGTTTTCGGCACCCAATTTCAAGCTGATGTCGCTATATGACCGGCTGTTTAACCACAACAGATTGCGTGCCATCATCTTCACGTGCACGGTCCGCGAGGCCGAGCATCTTGGCCGATTCCTGAAATGCATTCTTGGCGATTTGTCAAGGTGGCATGGAGACAAGAGTGCTTATGAGAAAGAAGCCTTGGGCATCAAAGACCTTCAGGGCAAGAAAGCGCGACAATATCTGGGCTTTGCCACAGCTGTCGATGCGGACGGGAAGCCGACGGCAACCGTTGAACATGACGCTTTTCGCGATCTCCTCTTCCGCTGGCACAAAGAGCTTAACAGTGCCCTGAGGAGCTGTCTGAACGGGTTGGAGTGGATGCACATTCGAAACGCCATCACTGTTTTGAAATCCGTGATGGACTTCTTCCCCGCCATTAACTTCATGGCTGATAAGTTCCTCGAACAGCTCAAGACGATCACTGAGCGCGAGTCTGCATCCAAGACCGCCCCTCAGTCTGAGCAAGGTAACCGAGTTGATCTGTCGGTCACAGCGCAAACCGCATTTTCGGAGCTTCAGAAACGAAAGTCAAAGTGGATCCTCGTCCAGGCATTCCGCCCGGGACTGGTAAGTCTTTTGACCCTCTGGCTTGTAAGGTATGGATACTAACTAGCTACAGGCAGCCGACTCGAGAGACGACCAACGGGGGTCTTCTGTGCCTTCAAACTCTGCGCTCCGAGCATCGGCGCCAGAGTTCAGGTTGCCAAATCAAAAGCAGACTGCTGCCGAGGTCGAGGACGGCGAAGTTAAGGACAGCAAGGGAGCTAAAACCACCAACGGGCTGCCGGACAATAAGGCAACTGCCCCAATCAAGCACCCGTTGCCAACCAGAGAGCCAGCAAAGGACTCCGGCGTTGACGCAGCCCACAGAGCGAACTCGACAACAGCATCTAGTAGCAAGCCCGAAACCCCAAAACCTGCATCTGCAGTGCTGGCTTCTACATCTGGAAGTCGCCTTGACTCGGGAAGATTCTCGACATTGCCACCCGGCGGACACGGTCTCCCAAATAGACCGGAGCTGCCGAGCAGACCTGAGGTGCCTTACCCTGGCCAAAGGTTCAATCCTCCTCGCCATGACAACAGAAGGGATGTCGCACCAAGGGAATCACGAGACTATCGTGAACCCCCTCGGGATGTCCGGGATCCACGAGACGCTGGCCACCCCCGCGATGCTAGAGACCCGAGAGATCAACGAGAGATCCATTCCCGCGAGGGGCGTGAGCCAGTTGTTAGCCGGGACGGTAGGGATTACCGAGCGCCGGACAGCTCCCGCTCGGAGAGGCCGAGAGAATTTGCTCCAGCCGACCGGCGTCCGCTAGAGGCTGGTCCGCGGGACACCGGTCGACCAGAGAGGGAATGGCCAGCCCGTGTGGAACTCCCACCGCGATGGAACGAACACACGGCGCCCCCGGAGAGAGAGTCTCGCCCGCCACGTGACAGGCCTTCGCACGGATCGAGTCGCAATGAGACCCGGCCTCCGAGGGAGCACACGGCTCCAGCGCCCCCTCCCGCCACCGCACCAGTTATTGATGCACCTGAGCCACCAGTCAATCCGGATCGCCTGCGCCATATAGCTGAGGCTAGTCGCCCAGAAATGATCAATCCAGCCCGGGCTGCGCTTATCGGAGACTTGCGGGATCCTCCTCGGTCGAGCTCAAGCTCAAGAGACCAAGGTCGCGACCGGTCGTCCCGGACGGGCTCACCAAGACGGGCCGACCACCAAACCCCAACAGCCCCGCAACCAGACAAGGCCCGGGATGACCGTGCCCCAAGACAACGCCACTCGGACTACCATAGCTCGAGCAGAGATGGACATGATAGCGCCCCATCCCAGCCACGGTCGGATCGGAACCCGGACCGCGAACCCGAGAGAGCAGCAGGTCTCAGAGACGCTTCAAGCAACCAGGCCGGCCGAGGCGGCGACCAGGACGCGGGTAGGCTCCCCCAGCATGACCCCAACTATGGCCGACTCAACGCAATACCGTCCACGGCCGATTTGGCGCCAGGTCCGCCATCCGGCCCGCCATCCGGCCCCCGTAGTCGTGGCCGCAACGCTACGAGAGTCAGTTCTCTTAATCAACCGCCTCCTATGCGGAGCGACAACCGGTTTTCTGGCCTGGAGCCAATCCGCCCCCCCTCGCCAGAGCGTCATCCGCCTACGGGACCAGCGTACTCCCGGCCGCGGCGAGGCCAGTACGACAACAGCAACCTCAACTCTCCTACGTCGGCGGTTGCTCCTACTGGGGTCGGAGTCCACCCAGACAGAGCGCGGCACATAAACCAACAACCGCCATCAGGCCCCTCCGCCCCTGCCACCCCGTCGGCTCCTCCTCCGCCACCTGCGCCCGCCCCCTCTGTTCACCCCGATCGACTGAACCAGATTGGTGCAGGACCTCAGCCATCAGGACCCGGTACCGGATCTCGACCGCCGATGCACACCCCTGATCGCCCGGCTGCCTCGGTGTCAAACTCGTCAGCTAGGCCGTCCTCTCTGAATACAGACTTCCCAGCACCCACAGGTCCATCCGCTTCCAACGATCGTGGAAGGCCTGGTGGCAACCGACAGCTTCGAGGCATTCAGAATACGCTCGAAAAGGCATCAGCTGATAGCGGTCGCGGTTCAAGTGGTTTCCGGCAGAGCCGACAGCGGATGAGTCTTGCTGGTTCCGATGCGCAGATACTAGCTGGTTCGTCGCCTGTGACGACCCCAATTCACGAGCGCCCTGATCCTATCCGGGATGGCTTTCGTCCGGATGCAGGCCCCGACCGTGCACCACGCGGACCAGAACCTATCCAAGTGGTGAGCGATAGCCGGGATGGTCGTAGCGGGCGTAACGGTGACGAACATGGGGCCAGCAGAGGGGAGCATGAGCGGAGCAGCCGCCGGGATCACCACCGAGGAGGCGATCGCAGTAACAGACCCTCCCGACGAAACAGTCGCGAGCGTAGTCCAGACCGGGAGCGAGAAAATAAGGACGCGCCAACCTACAGAGATAGAAGAACCGACCCGACGGGAGGCGCCGTCAATAGCAGCCGCGACGGGGAGAGAGACACCACTGGATCCCGTCGGTCAATGCGGGACTCGGTCGGTGGCGGCAGAGACTCGCTCCCAGGCGGCAGAGACATGGCCCCGCCCCGCGAGTCCAGCCATCGCAATCATCGTCCTGAGGGGCCTATCGGCCCCCGGAGCGATACGATGCCATCCGGACGAAGTGAAGGCCACGGTGGGCGAAGTGAGAGCCTGGGAGGACGCGGAGGAGAGGAATACGGCAATGGAGGCCGAAGTAGTTCTTCGCGTGGGAATGGAGTTTCGAGGGACTCGCGATCATCAAGACCGGATGATCGTGGTGACCCACGGAGCAATCCACGGGGTGACCCTCGGGCCGACGAGAGGGGCAGAAAGCGTAGAAGTGAAGGTCCGATCGAGCCGCCGGGTAGCCACCAGGAGAAGCGACCGCGCCGATAGGGTTAACTGCTGTCATTCTTTACCAAACGATGGATGGGTATGTTATTGAGGAAACGGAGAAAGAAGATGGAAGCAAACAAAAAACAAAAAAGATAACCAGGGGAAAGAAATATGGACCGGCAGGGTCAGCATCTTAGTGTTATGTTACCGCGACAAGACGAAAGGTCGACAATCAGAATGGAGGAGCGAATTCGCATGTTTTACATTTGGCCGAGGCGAGCAGAGACTTTGAAGGCCATTAGATTGGGAGGATGGAATCCATTCAGCATCGCCAAACTCGTTGTTTTCATACCTCTTGATTTCCCGCCGACGGGGCACTTAGTGAACAAAGACATGAGGGAGAATCCGGAATCATAATATTTTATCAACTCAACTCAACCGAGAAGCCATCCATCCACCCTACACTATACCCCACCCTCAATCAGAGTGGGAGGGCCACAGAACATCTCCTCGTGGACGAGACAGGACACACGACCGACTTTACTTCCATCCGATATTGGACGGCGCGAGACCTTGATCCTTGTGCCTGTGCTCTGATCGATTGTGATATAACTGTCTACTTTGCCCATAGTCTCTTGATGAAACGAGAGCCACACAACTAAAGCTCACCCGCGCTCACAATAATTTCTCGCCATCAACCACGACACCAGTCTTCCGTTGGTCAGCTCTTTTTCTCCCAATCACGACATACCAAGCCAGAGCCAACCTATTTTATTTCTCCTCAACGGCAAAGGTCGACAATGTGTGTACGAACGGCCAATGTACGAATATTTCTGTAAATAAGAGACTTCATGCGATGAAGGGGCAGGACGTTTTTTTATACTTTTTCATGCATCTAGCGTTGGCGTTTGGAGACGTTCTTTTCGGGTCGGAATAAAAGGGAGATATCATATAGCATGGGGAGCTGGGAGGTCTTTTATCCTGGTTGATAAACAAAATTTGCCGTGGAAGAGATTCAGGGTAGTCGTCGTTGTCCAGATAGAGCTGTGTCAACTGAAGATAAGTGTAACAACAGGTGATGATATGCAATGCCAATACAATCAAGTGACGACGTCATGATGATGATTATCTTCACAGGGCACGTTCTTCATTACGGAGCTTGAAACACTACTGACATAGGAACTGCAGTGTGTATTTACTCGAGGTGGGTAATTGTACAGGAAGACAAAACTAATGCGGGACGCCTCCTTTGTCCAAAGACATATCAGGTGCCAAACCAAACACCAAAGCCAAAGCCAAGAAAGAATCCATCCCAGACGCCACTTGGTTCCCTTTTCCTGGTATCCTTATGTAGTGGTGAGAATCCCAGCTCTATCGCCATGCAAAACAAATGAACATGAGAAAATGAATCCGTAGATTACCAACAACTGCTGCTCCTCGGAAAATATTGGATCTCAGATCACGTTAGAGTTCTCCCTCTTCCTACTGCCGCTCCTCCTTGCTGCTGGTCCTGCCGCGCATCTAAGACCTGCCCTCGATTCCCCACGGATGTTGCGACTCTGGCGGTATAAAGTTCGGTATCCATTGATACGTAAGACGGCCTTCGATCCTCGTGGCGGCTATGTAAGTCGTTGGAGAGGGTTAATGAGTCGCTGCCCATTGAGGAGACCGACATCTGGTTCGGGTTGTGGCCCTGACTATGATGTTGAGGGTTCTCAGAGACGGAGTCTAGCCTCGGGGAGATATACGGGCTTGGTCCGGAGCGAGGTGATCGCGGCATCTGGTATTGCTGTTGCTGCTGGCCGTATGGGCTCGGACTAGGACCCGGGCTAACAAAACCGGGATTCGGCTGGGCGTTCTGGATCAGGCAGGCACTTTCGTCGCGTGATGGGCTGCGAAGGGCGGAGCTGTGGCGAACCGTATCGTCACGCGACTGTGCTGGGGTGAGGCCGAGCTGCCTGCGGAATTGGTGACGACGGTCGTACCACTGGCTCTGGCGGAACTGATTCGCGATAGGTAAGTGCTGGGTGCTGCTGGATCCTACTTCATGCGACATGCCAAGACTCTTCGAGTATTGCGTGTTCACATTTTCGAAGCCGCGGCGCTTGCCATGCCCAGAAGGCGACAGGCCGTCCATGTTGACGTGGTAGCTGATATCATCGCCGCGGTGCTTAACGCCCACAAACAACCATCGCATGCCGCGTCCGAAGCCCTTGGCCACATCCCAGACGTTGGCCGCGTCCCACAAGGCTTTAACTCCGAGGAAGCCACCTTTCTTCTGGCTGTTCTCGCGCGGAATATACCCATGCCAGGGGAAAGCCCAAAAATGGAGGACGGCGAAGCAGGCCATTTCGACGCAGAGAAGCAGCGAAGGAATGCCGACCTTGAGGTCAGGGTATGAGAGAACCTCATTGGGACGGATAATCTCCAGCGTGCTAGTGCCGACACTGATGGCCACGGACTGCCAAAAGGAAAGGAAGATGACGAGCTTGATGGCCAGTACCTTGAGGAAGGGCTGGTTTGGCGCGAGTTGCTCAGTATTGCGCAGCTGTACGTAAAATTGGATGAGGCAGTACATTGCGATTGTTACGGCTATCGACTCAACCACGATGACCTGTCGCATAAGTTAACAAGGGCATTCTTGGGAGAGGTGTTTGGTACCTACCCAGATGTGGGCAAACACGGGGCTGTTGGAGCTCTCACAGTATCTCCCGAAATACTGCGTCACCACTGCGGTAACGGTCATAGCGACGCGGATAAAGCAGTAGTGGTAAACGCCGATCCAGATGATATTGAACCACGTCAAGCCACTCCTCGGGGTTCTCCAGGGGCCACTCTCACCGCAGCAGCATTTCCGGAACCAGTTCATCGGCCATACCCAAGGCTTGATCGGCTGCATGTCTCTGAAGTACATCTTTTGCTCGTGGAGGTCGGGCGCAATGTAGTGACACATCAGCGAAAAGAAGGACGAGATGGCGAACGCTTCGTAGCAGTCGCTCATAACTTGGAAGTATATAGCATGGCGGTGGAAGCGCAACGAGAGGAACGACGAGGTCGCATAGACGGGGACCATGAAGAGGATGCGGATTATGCTGTCTCGAGTATCAGTACAGAAGCTACCAGGTATACGGAGTCGGGGAGGCGGACTGTTTCTGCTCGAAGGGCATCGTGTAATGGGTGGCGTGCATCATAATGAGGTAGAAGCTCAACAGGATGGCGATTAGAGCTGTGCCGGCGGCGATAATGACAGCCAGGTCATGGAACCTGAGGTCCCCCACAATGGCCCTTTCGTCGACTGCGAAAACCACCGGTTAGCTCAAGCCTTCGATGATCGCGGCGGCGGCGGCAGCGTCAACCCACTCTCCAAATGCTCCAGCGTCGAATTGCATGTTAAGTTCCACATCTTCTCGATCTCGGTGTCGCCTAGGAGGACGGCGCTCGAATGTCCGAATGGGCCAGTTGTCGCAGCTGTAGCTCTTCCGTCGCGGCCCAGAGGTTCCCTCGCACGGCGCTCCCCAAGACTCGAGGCGAAGCTGAGCGCGCGGACAGGCGAATCGGCGAAGCAGACGACATGCGGCAGTCAGCAGCGAGCGACAGTGGCGGAGAGAACGGGAGCGGCGACAGAGTCGATTGTCAGCGAGCGACGGGTCTGTTTGGTGTTTGCGGAGAGGGGCATTCTGTAACACGCTGCGCGGATCGTATCGTGGATCACAGGGGTGGACGGACAGGATAATGCCGGGGTCCACGGGTCCACGGGTCGTGCTAGCAAATGCAAATAAATGGTGCACCATTGCCAGTTGGCTGTCTCCATGTGTTCGTGCATTCACTGGTCCTCGATATCACAAAAGGGGGGGTTGACGACGAAGGCCTATCATCATCGCATCAACCCGCATCAAATTGCAGGGCACTGCGGCCCATCGCGGCCAGGACCCTTTGCGCATCATGATTGGCATCGGTTGTGCACCCATTTTGGCACACTTCAATGCTCCATCAAGTGATGTTGCAGCCATGCGCCGGGCCTTGGCGCTTTCCCCACACCTAAATCGACGGTCAAAAAGAGCCAAGTTTTGAGGCTGAGCCGCTATCCCAGACATCTTCAAGCCTCTGTCCTGCAAGCAGCCAACCACGCGGAGCCACCTGTATCAGGTTTATCAACACGGATCAATATCGGAAGAATCGGTTTGCAACTCCAACAGACATGCTTGGCCTTGAAGATTGTACAACGCACAGCAACTACGTCCTCCCGGTCGGCCATCGCAATCTCATTCTGCCATTTTCTATACATCAATCCTGGTACCTGGACCCATCCTGGGTCAAGATGCCTCTGAGTTGATGACACGGGCTTGACCTACTGAATAACAACACATCACAATTCGTTCTCATCCCACCAACTCGACTCAGCCCCATCTTCAATCTAATCCCCACACGATCGCCCATCAAAACCCCCCCAGCTGTCAAACGCGGTAGTCGACCATGCCACATGCCTCCACAGCGTCACATCAAGCCAGGTCCCGCCAGCCGCCAAGCCCAAGCCCCTAACAACTTGAAACGGTAGCGCCATGGAAACTCC
>Ga0247760_1000067_pt1 | contig 94166 bp, 108 predicted proteins | sample UWRJL171409R4_FD_179936 | JGI IMG/M metagenome (GOLD analysis project Ga0247760, IMG submission 179936) | Plant litter microbial communities from Arlington Agricultural Research Station in Wisconsin, United States - UWRJ-L171-409R-4 | ecosystem: Environmental > Terrestrial > Plant litter >...
GGGTCGGAGGTGGGGGGGGGGGGGAGGACAAGCCGTCCAGTTGGAAATCGCCCGGATTTATTTGAGCGCAGACCAGAGCTTAGGAGCGGCGCATTGGGTGGCGCAGTGGACGAGATGGAAGACTGTTATTCATCGTAAGCAAAAAAAGTCCGTCAGTTCCCGCTGGACAAGGGTGTCACATACACTCCTCAACGCAGTCCTCCTTGGCTCCACCCTCATCGGATGCGCTGGTGACGCGGTCAACGCACTCGTCGAAGTGGTGCTTGACCCCGGAGCACTGCTTTGACTGGCGGCACTCTGTTCAAAGGAACTCAGTCAGCATATCCTCCCCTCCGCGAAGCGCACAGTCGAAGAACCAGACTCACCCTCCTCGAGCGTCTCCTTGGGATCGACGATCTCATCCTCGTCATCCTCTTCCTCCTCTTCCTCCTCCTCCTCTTCCTCCTCAGTAGCCTCCTCTTCCTTCTCCTCGGCGCCCTCCTCGGCCTCGGCCTCCTCGTCCTTCGTGGCTTCGGCGGTCGTCTCCTCCTATTACCAATCATTAGCGTCTGCTGGCACTCGTAGCACCTGTAAACCCAGTAGAATTCCCGATCCTAATTGGCTGTCCCTCATCGAATCCGGTCCAAGAAAAGCGCGGCAGGTGATACACGACAACAACATACCGTCGTCTCCAGAGCCGGCGCCTCCGCCTCAGCCGTCACCCAAGGCGTGGCGGCCTCGACAAGGTCGGTGATAGTATCCCAGAAGCCCATTGTGAATCGACCGGGGAAAGGCGCGTCAATTGGATGGTGGGAAAAAGTAAGAGAGATTCGACTTCTCGATATGGAGCTTGGATTGTTGCCGCGAGACGTTGGAGCTTTCGGTAGCAAAAATCGGGGAAAGCGAAAATCGTCCGGGCGTCCTCCAATTGCGCGATTTTGATTGGTGGCGGCCCTCTGGCCACTTCCAACCAGCAGCTGTTCCCCAAGCTTGGACCTTCCGCCCTCTCCTGACGAATCCGCCCCAGCTCCGGCTGGCTCCGCGAGCATCACGTGCAACTGGTCCGATATTTGTGCATTTTCGCTCCTTGGCATACGACGGATCTTGCCTTCTGTCCAACACAACATCCATTCAACATCGGGAATCAGATATCGTGGAATAAGTTTGGGCGGCACATTCTTGAATTTTGAAAGCTAGAACTTCCTAGAACCCCCATTGTCCATCGTCAAGTTTCATCTTTCTTCCAACCTCAATGAGCCCCAGCGAGAAAAGCAATCGCCCCGACACAGCGGATAACAAGAATCCATAATGCAGATCAACACCAATGCAAAACACCACTCCCCCTGAAAAATTCCCCGCGCTCAACCAAGCATTTGCTCTACAGGATCCAGGATAGAAAAAGCAGGACCTCTTGCCAGTGACCATCTACAAACAAGACCGTTGGTATCATGAATGAATGGGGATCCCCCCAGGAAGGTTGAATAGGAAACAAGGAAACAGACTGCATCAAATCCGGAACTCCTTCAATGTCTTTCGGCCTCCTCCCGCATCCGTTCTTCGTACTGAATCGCGACGGCTGAGGTCTGGGCCTCCAAGTAGTCAGGGGGAGGCTCATCCGGAGGCGGCTGCGGTGGCTGATTCTGGTCTGATGCGCCCGCTTGGCTGTTGGAAGTGGACGCCCCAGGGCCAGGCCCGCCGGAGGAAGGTCCGGGAACGTCAGGGTCGTAGGGCGGCGGAGGCTCAAAATTTTGGCCCGGAATCATGCCGAGCTCCTGCGCATGATGCAGGCGTTCCTTCAGCCACTCGAACTTGGTCTGGAAATCGCTGTGACCGCCATCCTTGAAGGTAAACTTGACCTCGATCCGGGGGATGCCCATGGGGATACCTCCCCCCGGTACGGGACGTACGACGCCGCTCCAACTCCAGGGGCCGATCCAAGACGACTGCACATGCGTGTCGCTGAAATTCAAGATGGGCGAGAAGAACGATTTAAACTGATCAGTGGGCGAAACTGGGAGATATATCACCTAATCATGAGAAACGGCATGGTAAGCTTAGACTGCCCGCACTATCCGAATCATGTTCAAGCCTCGTGGGGGCCGGGAGCGGGCTTACCCTTTCGTTGGTAATATAAGCAAGGCCGTCGCCGCTCTTGATTGAGAAGGATTCGGCGATGTGAAGTTCCTTGGGTGTCGACAAGTCTAAGCCCACTCGTGACCGCGAGGTATAGAGGATCTTTTCACCGGGGATGGGTACGATCTTGCCATCCCTCGTCAACATAACCCAACTGTCCTCATCGTTAGTCCGGGCAATTTGGGCTATTGTCCACGCGCTCTGCTCGGCCAAGAACCCGTCGGCCATGGTGACGGGACAGGCGAGTGCGCGGAAGGGAAGAGACGATGTGGGGCCAGCCTCGGGAGAAGCAAAGAATCACACAACGAAGAGGGAGCTTTTTTCCGAGATGGGGGGCAGGGGGTCGGAAGGAGGTCTGTTATGGTGCATAGACCATGTGTCATGGGGAAGGAGGCCGGGAGGAAAATGTGGACAGACAGGACAAGGCGTCGCTCGGCCTAGGGAGAAAGAGCAAAGTAGACTCACTTTATTGACATGTTGAGGGAAGTGGGTGATCGGCTGCAGGATGGGCCGGGCAGAACCACACTGTGGTATGTCCCGCACGTCAGAGAAAGAGCTTCGATGGAGCTTCTGGATTCGTTGGAGGCTAGCACGCAGGAGGGTCGCAGGGTTCAGACAGTAGCGGGACAATGTATTGCGGTAACAGCCAGTTCGTCCGGCGCCGCGTCCGCTTGCAGTAGCAACCGAGATCTGGCAGGACTCTTCGGTAGGGGCAAGAGGCGGCCGAGTGTGGTGTCCAGGCCTAGTGGTATCGCCAGCCCCTAGGGGTGAGCCGTGGAATTTGGCTGAGGTGGTGGCAGCCTATGCTTCCTTTTTCGCGTGCCGTGTTGGGATGGCGAATCCACACCTAAACGTGGGATGGCTGACAGGCAGTCCTGGGCCAGGTGACAACGGGAGCGACGGTTCAGGGAACGGGGGAACGGTTGTGCGACGCCAGACGGGCAGACATGGAGGCCGAGACTTCTGGATGCTAGCGATCTAGGACTCCAGGAGCTCAGCGGCGGGCCAGTCCGGGTCCAGCAACGGGAGCTGCCTGGGGGCCACCTAGGATCAGGAGTCAGGAGTCAGGAGGCAAGAGGCAGAAGACGGGACTGGAGGTGGGGAGGCAAAGGCGCCAGACCGAGCCCGCTGCGTAAACCGACGAAGTGCCGGTCCAAGGGGCTGGATTGATGCTGGGCACGGCAGCAGGCACGGCAGCAGGTCGCAACCTGGCTCCTAGCTCGACGGCGGGTGGGCAGGGAGAGAGAGGCACGGCGGCGCCGGCGGGCTTGCGTACGTGCTGTGTGTATCGGGAATAGAACCTGGGAGTCGAAGTGCAGCTTCAACAAGCAGCATGGGAGACGAGCAATCCTGGCCTGACCTAGGCGTGGAGGGGTACCAGGTTACTGGTGGAGGGGTGGAGGGGCGGAGGGGCAAAGCCAGATGCAATGCGCGGGAGGCTTGGGCTTGTCGAGTGTTGGGAGCCAATCGCGGGGCGTTGTGGAGATAGGGTGCGCCGTTTGAGGGCGCTTTTGTGGGCGATTTCTGTGGGCAGCTCTGATAGGAAAGCCCTGGTACCTGTATACATATCTGGGCGACCGCACTGCATCGACGGCAACCTCTGCCCAAGCACAGCGAAATAACATCCATCCTCGCTGCAGTACCCGCGTCTATGACCGCACCCGCCGTTTTGTCCTGCAGCCGGTGATTCAAGAACCAGGTTGGCTGGCACGTCTCCAGCGCACGCACCCTGGAACCTACCGCTGCTGGAGCTGCTGGAGCTGCTGCGAGCCAGAGACCAAAAACACCCAAGAGGACTGCGAGCCAGAGCAAAGTCTGCCAGCTCCATGCCGCAGTCTCGCTGCTTGCTGCGCATGCATGGGTTCTGCCATGACTGGCCACTTCAGACGGAGGTGCGAGGGTCTCGCTTCGTCTCCCCCCGTCCCCAATGGAAGCAATTGCAAGCCCCCTTCCATGGCTGCCATGCTCCCTTTCCTTGCTCTGTCATCGTCTCCCAGCAGCGGCAAATTCAAAGGCGCACCCACGCTTCCACGCTTCCACGCTTCCCTTCCGCGCGATGCCGGCCACGCTACGGTACAGTGCCAATCAAGGACGCATGGTTGCTTACATGTTGGCTGGTTAGGATAGGCACACAGACATGCTCTCCTCGTGGCAGCGTCCGTTGTGAGACCGAGACCGGTGTGAGGTCACTGCAAAACCAGGTCGGAGGCACAGAGTATCGGCGACAGGAACGGATCTCTGATAGTGCTGCAAGCCTGGAGCCAATGACCCGTACCCGTCAGCCTCGTCCGACACTCGTCGCAAGGGGCGTCAACGTTGACCGCACCAACGGCGTCAGGGTTTCTCGAGGCCCCAGACTCGAATTCCTGAGACCCGGAGTGGCGGGCGTCCCCCGATCCTCGCTTTGGCAGCAAGTCTAGGGCAGACAGCTGTCCACCGTGCTATAGCCTAGCACCCGTCGTTTGCAGTCAGACGGGCGTGATCCATGGGGGACGACGTCCGCCCGGGAAGCCGCTCCGCTCATGTTGTGCTCGATCGACGATCCAGGAAGATCGATGTTCGCGGTGTGAAGAAGCGAGGCAAGCCCTAAAAGTACCCCACCGTACCAACTCGCCAGGTGCTTGAGTTGGCGCACTGTCTCTTCACCGAGCGCTATATACGCTGGGGGATGGGGACGCAGCGCATTTTCCCGAAGCGTCCAGGCCTCCCCAGCCCAATCGAGCTGCTCACCGCCCGTTAACCCGCGCCAATGCGGCACAGTCGACAGGGCAAAGACGCCAGCAAGTATGCGCTACGCCAACTTCGTACCTCCCGCAACACGTCTTACATACTGATGAGCAGTTTCGCCGTGAACGTACATCCCATGAGCCAAGAAGCTTGACGAACGGTCAAGCCGTTCGGGCGAGTGGGGCCACATCCGGGGACCCCTGGAAACCTGGTCTTGCGCTCCCAAGGGAACAGACCTGGATGTGGCACCTGCCCCGGACCGAGGCGTGCGAGGTGCGGGTTGACAACCGTGGAGGAACGAGGGTCAACAAACGAGGCAGGGCGAACTTACAAGGCACCCATCACCATTCAGGCCCTTGAAACACATCGCTCGGCCAGGGTCTGGAATCAAGATCGGGCTGAATCCGCGACCGTGCTGCCGGGAACGAACTCTTGCCCCGGCTCACACAACCCCAGATCCAGGGCTGCCGCGCTAGCTCTCCTCGCACACCTCGTCCCGACGTTCCTCGAATTCGCGCCATCGACCCAGAGGTTCAGCGGGTAGCGTACCTCTTGTACGAAGTATTATGCATACACCCTCACATCAGCCAGGCGTTTCACAGAGATCGCAAAGCCATGTTTCCTCCCGAGGAAGCAAGAAGCGAAGCTTAGTTAGCAGCTGGTAGACTTTCTGAAGTACGGAAGACATGTAGTGGGTCCATGGTCCGGCTTCACCGTTACGGGGCGCCTCACCGTCGCACATCCATGGTCGTTGATCCGGTCCGACGCGCCTCAGCCGATCAAGGACATCGTGGCGTGAGTGGTCCTTTCCATGTGTGTCGATGTTATCAACATCTCCTAAGACCCTCCGGCACCCTGAAAATGGGTCTTCAATCTTGCAATTGGCCACATCTTCCCAGCTCCCGCGACATTTCCTGGCATCCCATTCAATGGGGTGCCTCGGTGATGAGCGGCCGAACGACTCGCAGGGCAACGCGCACCGAGCAAACCCGGACCCAATGCCCACAATCTCGGCTCATCTAGTGTCGTCTGGCCTCGCGGACGTGTCAAGGATCTTCCAGTGTGCATCTTCCAGTCCTGCATTGTTCATTATCCTCCAATGGCAGCGTAATGAGGCGGCATCTCGACCCAACATAATTGCAGGGCAGCATCACGTCGGTCCTTACTCCTTCCCTGCCTCAGCATCGCGTCTACCCGAGCTACGAAGCAAAGCATCAAGTTACCCGCCTGCCAAGTATGCACTCCTGCCCCCTTTTCAGGTTTTGATAGTGGGTCTTGGACCCTTTAAGGTACTTATTCGAGTCGTCTGATTAATCTACGCCAGGAAGACGCCTCTCCTTGCTCGCGACGTGGAAAGTCGGTAAAGAATCATCTATCCGGACCAAACCTCTTCCGAAGCCAACCACTCTGGCCCATGAGGGCTTGACCTCGCCGGCCAGATCTGGAATACATGACCATATACACTGATTGGCACCTGTTCGTCGGCAGATTTGGTGGTCATGGTGGGCCATGCGGGCTGATCATCGAGGTGGCCGACTTCGCCCGCCTTCTCGAACTTGGTTGGAGAGGAGACCCTTGCAATGGTTTTAACCACGTCCTCCACCTGAACAACATTGTCTGGCCCTTCGCCTACGCTTTCAAACCGCCGCGTTGCTACACGAGATTCGAAGAGGATAGGCATCTTTCGCCGCCCCATATCCTCCGGCTCTCTGAGAAGTGTGGAGGGCAGGAAACTCATTACGTCAATGGGACACTATCGACCGACGGCGATGAAAATTCTCCAATGATCGCTGGCGATTCGATCAGTGTATGTGGCTCGGGGAAGCTCCCATCTCGCCTCCCAAGATACTTGGGAGGCGGGAGCCGCGTGCTTCGAGGTACATCTCGCATGAACGGCCGTCGAGCATACTCTGCCCCCCACAGCGCCAGTGAGAGCCCACGCGGACACTAAGGACTCCTCCTGCCATACATGGACCATGGCTTGAGCCCCTTTCGCTAGCACATGTGCGGGGGTTGACGGAGGCGGGAGTATGATGAGGCTAGTGCCCTCGGCCAGGTAGGCATGTAGGGGTATCTCCTCTCCTGTGCCTCCGCGGTCCTCTTGCGCTCCCCAGCCAACAGATGGAGTGATGATGATGTGTCATTTGCGCTAACCAACGAAAACTCTATTCCGCTGCTGTCGCTGTTCGGGAAAGTTTCGCCGAGATTCCCTCCGTGGGAACCTCTTGCCCGCCTCCACATCCTACTGAGCTCGATGTCCCTCGCCCCTGACGTGTAGCATCCGCTATACTCTGGGTATACCAGTGGAGAGAGTGGAGAGGCCGACAAGAGAGAGGCGCAGGCCAACGTCTGAGGGTTACGTTGCGTCTGCACCCAACAACTCTCATCTCTGTCTGGGGCGAATACCGGGACCACATCCCCTCACCGAGGACAGTAACACGGTATGATTGGACGCCTCTCTTCTTCGCTTTTGCAGTCGAGATCCATGGAGCAGCCGGTCCCTACTTGCCATGCTGGTACTGACAGAACGGCACAAGAGTCGGTCTGGTAAAGACAGACAACATGCCTGTCTCTCATCAGCTGCCTGGGGCGACACGGACTCGGCATCTAGGCCTGACCCTCAGCATGCCCTCTTCGTGTGCCCTTCTTTTCTGACCTCCTCAGCGCTCTCCCCTTTCTTAGCTATTCCAGTATCTTCTAGAACCCAGTTTCGAACATAGCAAATCAAATACCCTTCTGCCTGTGTTCTGCCTTGGGGCTCTGTTGTACTTATTTCAAGTGGCAATGAGGGAAAAAAGATAAAAGTATGCTGTGTTCAACCTCCAGTGTGTGCTGGCACGGAGTACCCTGTATGTATGTTCGGTCATGTTTTCGTGGCCGTTGGCTCGGCCTGCGTCTTGTACATCCAAGGGTCTGTCTCTTCCTTTCCTCCGGGGGCCAGCCGACCCAACCATTGAGCCTAGACAGTCAGTCAGCTCGCCAGCCAGCCAAGTCCTCAGCCAGCCCCCGGACCTACGAGAAAAACAACAAGGGATTTATCTCCGACGCAAACGGTCAAGGAACAGATACAGCGAGAGGGGTAGGTAGTGTTGGAAACACTGTGCGGTGAACATCGAGGGTCACGCGAGTCTGTCGTTCGATTTTCAGACCCCGACGCCCCGTTATTGGCCACAGCGTTACCCACTGTCACTGTTCTTGTCACACACACACATCTCTACTTACCTACCATGCTTCCTCTTGGTACCTACTACGTCACGATGAATCCCCTGGGGTCGGGCGCTGCTGCGGCTTACTTACCTTACCTATCTCACTGATCAGGGCAATCGTCCTTTGTTCACATTCAGCACATTTTTATACACACACTCGCTCTCTCTCCCCTTTTTCAATCTGAGCGTGTGCAGGTTGTTAATTCCTTCATTAAACATACAATCATTATTGACAGTCATTATACCAACTTCAGCCCCATCACACCTCCTTGAGGTTGCGTCCTTTCCCGTGAGATTATGAGACCAACGGAATAAACAGTAACTCCTTCACTCCATTCCCTCGCCAGTAGTACTCTTTTAGAAATGAAAAAATAGGGACGGGACAGACAACGGGAAACCCTAAAAAGGAAAATACCCCGGGATACCCAATGTGACCAAACATCCCCTGGCAGTCGTCCAATCTTGTTTCTTTTACTTCGCTTTGGTGCTTGCAAAAAAGTCCAATGGCAGTCTCGATGTTGGGATGGTTGGCTCATGTACAAAGCGGGAGGGACCGCTGGTTGCCACCGCCAACCACATGGAGTTCTCCATGAGAATCTTGCACAAGGTTACCGAGTCATGCCCGAGTCCATGACAGAGCAGTGACACCAGGCAGCCACGGCGGGGGCAAGAATACAGTGGGATGGGTCCGAGAAGGCGAGAGTGTGGCATGAGATTACCGCGCCAACCAAACTGTGGGGCAGATCACCCTGAACACTGGTGCTCTTCGCACTCCCCTGAGCGAGCCCACTTTGGACACTGAGGGGGTTGGCCTGAGATGAGAGAGCGGTCAACCTCACCACAAGTCGCTGCCCTCGGAGCAGATGCTCAGGAGAGCCAGGGGTCGTCAAGCCGCGATACGACAACTGGATTAGTGCCGTCAATGCCGAGATCCAGCTTAGGCATCTCGATCCTGGGGGCCTCTTCGACTTTCTTCTTCCCGCCGCCCGCTCGTTTGACGGGCGAGCCAGGACGAGACTCGGGGGGCGGGCCATACCTGACATCCCGGACGTCCCAACCATCAGCGACGGCCGCGGCAACCCAGGTGCGCAAGCCATCATGGACTGAACCGTAGAACTTTTCTTTGCACATCCGAAGACTACCCCCCATACAACGTTCCCAGCCGGAGATGCGCATCTCGGCTCGCAGCGCATTGCGATGCTGTGGGGTTGGGCCGGAACATGCAATAATAGCGTTCATCAAGTCCAGGTGACTTGCCAGGTAGTTAGTCGCGTCCCATTCGACCCCACCGACGTAGGGAGCAGCAGGGACTGGTGGGCGCTCCTGAGGGAAGTAGTGTGCCATGTAGGCGAGCTGGCCATTAGGGTCGACATGGTCATCCGCGCTCGGCAGTTGGGTGCCGGTTGCGCTCGTAACCCCGGCTGTCTTGTCTAGATGTGAAGCATTATTTGGTGGCGAGGACGGCAGGGCAACAATATTGACGTTGTGCAGGAAGATCCAGAATACCTCCTTAGTGACGGAGACCACCTCCTTGCTCCAGACACGGTAGGGTCTCTCCCGCCGCATATCAAGAACAAAGCTGACTGGTCGTTCTTCCTCTTTTGCCCGAGGATCTCGAAGGTACCCGAGTATTGTCTCAGCACGCCGCAGGCGCTCCTGGGGTGTGGCACACTCGATGTATGTCAGAAGTACCGATGTGATGATGTTACGGGTGGTAAAATCGCTAGGGCCCTTTTTTTCGGGATCAAAGATCATGTGGATGAGGGCCGGAAAGAGAGTGGCGTGGATGGAGTGAAGATACTGCAATGCAAGCGCGGTCGTGCACAAAGCCTTGAGGCAGAGGAGATTCTCATGTAACAGAGCATCCTCGTGTTCTTCTCTACGGCGGGGGTCAGTTCCGTGCCTACGAGCCACTCGATTTTCAGGATATCAAGACTTACCTCCACTCAACAGCCATAATGCGGTGCAGCAGTCCCACTATCTCCTCCATGCCGCCTTGCCGGATGAATTCTTCTGTCCATGCAACTGTCTCGTTACGGAGGAGGAGACGGAGTTTGTGCAGCTTCCCCACTTCCACAAGCTCTGGCTTTTGCACCTTACGCAGATACGAGACGAAGTCTGCGGGCCGCTGTTGGCCCTTGACCTTCGCGAAGATGCCACCATTGCTTGGGGCCTCCGCTAAGGGTGATGGCTGGTCGACGGCAACATTTTCCGACGACTTTGATCGGAAGTGGCGACCCAAGCTGCTGCCCGTCTTTTGCTTCTTCGTTGGTGAGGGGGGCGCTTTGTTGGCCCCTTTGCCCATGGTTGTTAGACTGATACCCCGGGCGTGTTTCTTTTTGCCGTCATCCTGGTCGGAGCCACCATCAGCGCTTCCGTCGGCAGACCTCAAGCTTTCGTTTGTTCCTGGGCGTTCCGGATTTTCCTTCGCCTCGGCCCAGTCCTGACGAATAAACTCCGTCTTGATCGTGTCACTCAGATTTCGCATCTTGTACCTCTGATTCTCCGGGATGTTTCGCCTGTCTAACATGGCTTCCAAGTGCTTGTCGATGTCCTTTGGGTCGATAAAAGGCTCCGACTTCATGGATGTTGAGGATTTCGACCTCACGCCCAAGCCGTGAAAGATATTCTTGCCGCTAGGGCGAGAGCTACTCTCACCCTTACCCCACGTCATCCTTTTGCGTGCCACATCATCAGTACTTTGCTTAGAGCGGCCCTGCCTTCCCTCAGCCGAGCCCAGCTTACCCTCCAAGCCCGTAGCAGGAGGCTGATAGGACTTGGGCCGTTGCTTCCCAAGGCCATCTCCTGTCGAAATCCCAGCGGCTCGCCCCGACCCGCCTGCAGCTTGCCCCCCAAAAGGGTCGCCAAGGGTGGACTGGGGCGACTCTAGGCTTCCAAAATTGTGGCTCGCAAACTGCGCGTAGATTGGTGGCGGAATAGCATGTTCATTAGCAACCGAGCTTGGGGGTGTGCGGTTCTCCTTGTCCTTTGCGGACCTTGCCTCTTCGTCCGAGATGAGCTGCTTGAGGTTCTTAATGGACTTAGGCCGCGAGAGCAGAGCGCTCAGGTTGGTGGACGATTTCGCCTTCTTAGGCTTTGTTGGTGAGGTGGGCTCCTTGCCCTTGGAAAACTTGGATGATTCCTTCACGCCGAGCGCCTTGAGCGAGATAGTGGCGAATGCTCCTTTCTGGGGCGACGGTGGCGCCTGGCCACGCTCTCGGGTCCTCTCGGGCGATCTCTCTGACTGATCTTGTCGATTCTGCTGCAACTCGCCAAGCGCCTGGAAGCTCATCTTAGGCGCGAGGTGAGGGTATCCGTAGGCGACATCGTTCAGTCCCTGTGTAGATAGGTGGACTCCGGGAGCCGGGACCAAGGTAGCTGCCGGAAGAGCGGATCCATCCGAGTTATTCCTGCGGTGACCCATAAGGGATCTCAAGACCGATGACTTGGTACGTTGATGGTGAGCAGGGCGCGGCGCAGCGCTTGAAAGCGCGGGCACGCTGAATGGGTCTGGAATGGTCGGCATGTTTGTGTGTCGTGCGCGTGCGGGAATATATCAAGGACGGGGTTGCACTCCCAACGAGAAGGTGATTCGAAATGCGGATGCCAATGAGAAGCCAATGTCGGTGCCAATACCTATATGCAAAATGCCGAAACCAATGCCAATGCCAATTCGGATGCTGATATTATGCCATTGCTGTCGTAAACGGTCGTCTCCCAAAACCACAAAGGTGGACACAGAGGGATTTCTGCGAATGGAGGATAGACAAGCGGTGTGTCGAGGAGAAGTTCAACAAATTCCACGAAGTTTGGAGGTGCACAATGCCCCATGCTCCAGCAAGTTTGGTAGTCGCATTGAAACTGTGGTGGGCCAATGACATGGTTGTTTACCAAGGGGCAGTTGCCCCAGTGATAAGGTCGCAGCATCCTCGGGTTACCCTCCCGTGCTTATCGATAACCGTTATGACCAACAAGCTTGCCCCACCATTTGCTTCACCATCAAGATGGAAGATCGAACCTCAATTCGCGAATCGCGGTCAATTCATCAGCAGAATGCTTTTCAGACATCTATGGTTGGATTCGACTCTATCTCTTATTCTACCAACTCATCAGGCCCTTCGAACGGTCGAAACCGCCTCTCAATTGGCTCGCAGGCTTGATCACCTTGCCTTGGAGGACAGTAAATCTCACGATTCCCTCACAATCTTCGGGCTTCACCCGAGCTAGCCAAATGCACTGACCAGCGCCAACATCGCCCTCGTCGTCGCCCTCACCGTCTCCAGGCACTGCGACAACATTTTTCTTCTTTGGCACCGCGGTCTCGCCCTCGGCAAGCTTTCCCCGTTCCACCTTGTCCAAGCCAAACGCATCCGGTCGCCTATAAACCATCATGTTGGCGCTGTACTTGTGGCCGCCAACATGGCTAATGAAATAAATGCCCACACCACCAGGCCTCTCGTCATCTAGGTCCCGGTACAGTCCCAAAGGCTGTAGGTGCCGTTGTAGCTCCTTGCGCAGCAATGGCGCGCTCTGGCCACAGCGCGCGTCGCGTGTTTTCTGACTGCAGAGGAGGATTATCACCTGGTGCAGACACGGTCTTGTGGTGAGCTCCTTCAATACCGCTGGCGAGGCTTCTGGTAGGGGTGCGGGGAGCGACCTGGGCAAACTGATAGGCTCAAGGGGCGAGGTATTCGTCGGTGCCTTTTCTATGAGCTCACCGATAAGGGTCGGTACTGTTGCCGGCGTGACATTCTCGATGATAGTGAAGGCGGGGAGTAGCAGGACGGTGGTGGGCTCGGAATAGTTGGACGTGTGATGTGGCGTCGGGATGTTCGAGGCGGACAGCATCAGCCGCTAGCGACATAAATCAGTTCTCAGGCTGTTGACATGTTAAGTTCTGCAGGAACTCACCCCGTTGTTCGGCCCCTTGGAGCCGCCGATAGCCTGCATGACGCTGCCTTTCTCATCGGCGACATCGCGCACCCAGTCCGTCTTGCCCGTCGCGACCAGCACGTGGGTGCTCCAGCCCTTCACAAAACCGTAAAGGTCATCTTCCTCGTCGATTTTGAAGTTCTTGGGGTACTGCACGGCGCAACTGCCGCAGTCGTGGTCGCAATCGTCACCATCAACGGCCTTGTCGACAGCCGGAAAAAGATCGGCAATGCCCGCCTTGCTGCCCGAGTCGCCAATAGCCAATTTCTTCGCGCTGTTCACCAACGCTTTGAACCCAGACGCCATCTTCCAGCTCTTCTTTGTAATGCTCTTCTCGTTACTGTTCGCGTCGGGGGAAGCTTCAGCGGCTTCCACCCCGACCGAGGAGGGCAGGCCCATCTGGAGTTTTAAAACAGACTCCGCTGGATCGGACTGCCCAGTTAGGGCCGGGACGGGACACAAAGAGGGGCGGTCAAATGGAACCCTGTCTCCCGCATTCAAGGGGCAACCCGGCGTGCCACCTCGGAAGCTCCAGCTGCCTTGCCTGCTGCCCGAGACTGAGAGTCCGCTGGTGAGAGTGGAAGGTGGGGTGCGGGGCTTAGACTCAGCGCCGCTTTCCTTTCAGTCAGCGCAGTACAGTCGTTTGTTAGGAATCGCCTCCAAAAAGAAGTGATTTCCAGTATACAAAAGTTAGACAAGAGTATAGATACTTGGTGCGGGCGGAGGGAATCGATCAGATAAAAAAGCGACAGGGGTTCAACAAGGCTCAGAGACCCTGGCGCTTGACATCAGTCCAACCAACACAAACTGCCACCGTATCTGCCTGAGCGGAATATATATAACACGGAGGACAACCCAAGGGAGCAGCTCTCGCGGCCTAGGTCCACCGAACCCCCGGTTATCGCCGTCGCCTTGTGTCTCCATGTCTCCATTCTACCCCAGACGTCCATTGAGCTTCCGCTTTCACCAGATCGACGTCAAACCCCATGCCAGCCGCGTGGCTTTGGACCGGGTTGCCTCAGCCTAACCTCGTAACACCGAGCTCGAGTCGTATTTTGAAGCTGTCCTGGTTTAGCGGTGTGAGGAAAAAGGCCTTAGCTGAGGTGCTTCGTCATGCGCCGTCATCCCATCCCCTACCGCTGTGACAATGCATGACGGCAGCCTGCACTGCCATTGCGCAAGCAACCAATGATGTTTCCCTGACTTATCAGATCCTTCTCCTACACCGAGATCCTTTTTATCAGATCTCCAGATTATCACATTAAGCTTCGATGAAACCCACCCCTTCTAATAGATGGCGGCTCACGCAACGGCAGCTCGAATTTACGTCTTCCTTCACGTAAGTCATTTCATGCTACCGAATACAGAATATATGCCAGTTTTACAAACATATACACGAAACCGCAATCCTGCAAAAACCCAAATTCGAACCAGACCAGCGCAAAGAGACAAACACGCTGCACGCATCTTACCTTTCCTTCTTAGTTATTTCCATATCCTCGTCCTCTTCATCGCTCTCCACGCCGTCAATAAACCCGTTTCTTTCGGCGGCCTGGCTCTTCCGCCTCCGCATTTGCCCGCGCTCCCGCATCGCCGCCCGGATTTTCTTGCTTGCTTCGTCGAATCCTTCTTTGCTGTCCAGGGTTGTGAACCCGCTAATTGGAAACCCGGCCATGCCGAAGCTGCCTCCTATACTGCTGTTGCGACTACGGCTACGGGACGGCGGCCGTGTAGCAAACAACTGCACCTGACCAATGTTACTGAACGACTCGTTGCGCGGGATGGCCCGGCTTGACTGCGTCGTGCTGCGGCGGAGTGGCACACTCGCACTACTGGGCGGGCTCTCCGTGTATTCGCCAGGCGATGACATCCCGCTGTCCTGGCGACGGGGGTTTTGACGTGTGGGTGAGAGTGGAGCCGTGTTACTCTCGCTGCTCTCTGTCCTGGCGTGTCCAGCCACGAGTCGAGTGTGCGCAAAGTCGGGGAACATCTCGGGCCCAAGGGTGTTGATAACGTCTGTAACCTGAGTGCTGAGCTCGGCGCGACGCTCCCGCAATTGGTGGATGTTGTAGCTTGATGACGGGTTGATACACATGATGAGTGGTCGGAGAGACTTGACGATGTCCATACCAACTTCGCCAAAGCGAAGGGCGGCAAACGTGATAGCTGGGAAAAAGATCCACCCAGCCAAAAATACGCCCCATATTGGCACCCATTCGGGCACACGACCCCAAAGGCGATCCTGATAGACCCTGTAGGCAAGTAGCGACGTGTAGAGGTTGTAGAGAACCGGCGCGAAAGCCAGTGAAACCAACAGCTTCCACGTCGCCATCACATCCCTACCCTGAATTTTTACCGTTGACCCGGCGAGGGCTGTTTTCGCTTTCTGCCTACTGATGATCTTGGTGGCGATAAAGACGGGAGCGAAGAGGATCAAGCCAGGAAGTACGCCCGCGGATAGAACTAGTAGCTTGGAGAGTCGGTAGAGGAAAGTGAAGACAACGATCGGCCACGACATCTTTGCATACTGAACCTGGTGGTCCCGTATGTTCAAGTATCGAAGCTGTCTGTTGTACTCTTTCACGGACTTCTGCAGGTTGACAATACGGGGATCATTCTTGTACTTCTCGTAACCCAAGGCGAGCCGGCGGTTGAGCTCCACCACCACTGGCAGCGGCAGCTTCTTTCCTATGGGATTGTACAATCGGCGAGCGGCCTGGATGACCATCAGCGTATCGTAGTCGGGGGTAGAGACAGTGACGGCACTGAGCGCCGAATGAACCATGTCCAAAAGCTGCCCGATGGCATCCCGCCGCTGGCCATTTCTGTACATCTCGACGATGTGAGCGGGGACTTCCAAAGGGGGGCCAAATTCGACCACGGCCCTGGACCGGAACTTGTGAGCGTGGAAATAGTTCATCCCCACGGGTACAATTTTGAGGCCACATTCCGGCGCCTCAGCCAAAGTTCCAAGGGCCATGATGGCCACACCAGCCTTTAGGGGTAAAAGTTCGGTGCGATCGTGGCTGCCTCCCTCTGGGAAAATTCCGACACATCCGCCGGACTTGAGCCGATCGAAGACGGCTTGGTACACTTTCGTTTGATCAATGTGGGGGGCTATTTTGTATTTGCTCCCCTGGAACCCCTCCTTGCACCCCTTGATGTCCCTGTTCCGGAACTGGCCGTTTTCGTCGATATCATCGCGGCCTGTCAGCTGTATCAGGGGAACGTATCCCTTGAAGGGGCGCTTGACGCGAATGGCCTCTGGTCCGAGAATTTCGGCGATATCACCGCTCGCACCAGTATGGCCTTTGATCGAGGGGAGAAAGATCATGCCGCCAACTTCGGCATCCTTTTCGAAGTTTGTACCAACGCCCCGGATGAGGGTGGGGTCGTTGAAGGGATCGGGGAGGTAGATCGTGCCCTTGGCTGGTCTCGCTGAATCTTGGGCTCGGCCGACTGGGACTGAACCGACTTGACGGGACGCCCACCCAATGAAGCCGTGAACCGACTTCTGGGCGATAAGGAGGGAGACGCGGCGCTTGGCCTCGTTGCGCAGCGTTCGCTGGAGAATCAGGGCGTCGACAAACTGAAGTTGGCCACATTGTCAGTGGTCTGGCCATGAGACGCGAGGGGGAGGGTGTCGGCAAACCTGATTGGCGTGCGGCGCTGCCACAAAGAGAACTGGTCCATTTCGGGGCACTCTCCAAGATCCTCGAGGGTGGACCTCGCGAAAGAAGAGATCGGCCAGGACGGACATGGAGGAAAGAAGAACATCATATTTCCAGTTGCTCATAGGATAAAGATCCTTCGCGAGCACCGCCGATTTGGCGTTCTGAGGAGGCGCCACCTCCGTATTCTGAGCTTCGGCGTCGGCCATGGTGACCACGGTGGTGGGAATGGGAACGGCGAAGGAAGAGGCACAAGGTCGCAAAGAAGCGAGAGGGCGTTGCCAACGATATACACTGCTTCGCAATTATCCTTCCCACGGCCTTCCACTAGCTCGGGCTCCCGGCGGAGCTCCCTTGGAAAGGAGTGAGGTCCCGGGCGGATGAGGGGCTATGTGCGCTGCGTGAGAGCTCGGCGCACCGGACCCAGCTAGTCGCAACTTTCTGCTTCCGTCGCGGAGCTCAAGTGGAACCAGCCAAGAAAAGGCCAAAACCTTCGAGTCAGGGAAGCGAGCGATGTTGTCAAGCAGCTCGAGTACGTCTGGGATTTCGTTGCGTTCGGTCAGACAACCCGCAGCGGATAGATTGACGGGACGAGGGGGTGGCACAGTTGACAGCCTGGGTCCAGATTCAGGTTCGCGTTCTTATCGGAATGCCAGTGGAACGGCAGGCATTTGCTTGTTGGTCGTATGAGGGGATCGAGCGTCGCGATAGGTTACCACCGCGTCGGCAGGCGGAACGGAATTGATGACAGTGGAACGTGGTAGTGTCGGATGAAGAGGGGGAATCATGCAAATTTACAATAATAACTACATGATGGGAGGACAATAGGGATGGGAAGGCGGAGGAGGGAGGTGAAGCAACCGAGGTGCCAGCGAATTCAATTCAAAGAATAGTCTTAGCGGGAAGCATGAAAGCTGGCAATCCGGCTAGGTGATCTTAGCGACTACAACGGTGTGAAAAAGGTGCCCCTCAAATCGGGGTCAAACGGCAAAACCGAAGATGTCATTGCGCTTGGAAGCCTTCGCCGTGGGCAGGACTCGCAGGAGCAACTCAGTTTTTTTTTACAGGGCAGGGCACCCCCTGTCAACCCCACCACGCAGCAAAGGCCCGTTCACCACTCAAGTTTCAAGCACGTGCAATCGGTCGGGATGTGTGACAGCTCACCTGCAGCAATGCCATCGACCACCGCAGTCTTGGACTCAATAGTACTAGACTGCCCCAACAAACCGGTAACAGCGATGCGGCGACAGGCTGTCGAGCTGACCGGTGTGAGAGAATGCATCTAGATTCAACAACCTCAACTCAAGGTGTTCTCGACTCTGCCCTACCCCTCCACCCCTCCTCGCGGTGCGGTCCCGGATGGCGGGGGCTCTCGAGCAGGCTTCCGAAGCCCAAGCCCCGTGCTCCGTATTCTGCGCCCAGATCCGATAGCACCTCCACCTTCCATCCGCCGCACCGAGATCCGAGCTTCGTTCCTTGGGCCGTTCATTCTATCCGCGCTACTGCAAGCAGCAAATCCCATGTGGTTGGAGCCGTATTTCGAACGAGTCTAATCAACGGGTAGATTCTACAGGTGCAACATTGCTAATGAAACCCCCGTCGCACACCACCTGCTTTTCCGGGCTGTTTTATGATGTGCGATGATGCAAATTAGCCCTTATCACCTAGCCCGGAGATAGGTAGGTCGTCCAACCCTAGAGTAGGAAGACTACGGCCATATGGGAGGTTTTTTCTGCCTATCCTTACCGGCTCCTTATCTGACCATTGGGATACCTCGGCGCGTTCGTCTAGTTGGTGGTTCCTATCTAACTGCAAAACATGTGAGAAGCTATTTTTGTGCCTCACTACACAGAGCAGAGCATCTATTCTCGAAACTGGAGAATTTGTGCACAAAGCAAGTCAAGACGCTTACTTCGTGCTCTCTACGCTTATGCTCCTACCACCCAGAGTATCGATGGCCCGTAATTTCATTTCTTCCCCTTCCCCTTGCCTTTACCCTTCTTCTTCTCCTCAGGCATGCTCATCGTACCCCCTTCCAGCTCGGCTGCGTTAATCTTTCCTTCGTTCTCTAGCTCCTTGAGTTTCTCCTGACCGCTGATGAACATGGTCAAATCCCGATTGGTCTCCTTCAGCTCCTCGTTGTCCGCCTTCAGCTCAGCAGTCGTCTTGTTCACTACCTCGACCTCCCTATTCAGATGCTCGATGCGCTCCATTAGGCCCTCGCTGACCTTCTTTTCCTCTTGCAACGACTTCCCCAAGCTACGGGCAAGCTCGGTCGACTTGTTCGCCCGCGTTCGCTCACGTGCAATCTCTTTCTCCAGCGAGGGCAGTGTCTCCTCTTTGAGCACGCGGTGCTCTTCCCGTAGCGTTGCCAGCTCGCGCATGGCCTTGTTTGCCTGTGCTGATGCTGACTCGGCCGCCGAGGCCGCCTTCGCAGCCTTGTCTGCAGCTTTATTGACCATCTCTTCAAAGTAGATGCGTTGGCTCTCCAGCTGGCTCGTCAAGAGGTGAGTGTACTCCATACCGATACCATCTAGTTTGGCACGTGGCACTACATCTTCTTCCTCGCCACCATCTTGGCCGGCCCGTCGCCGGCCCGAGTTGTTGGTACTCGAAAAGTCGACGACCTTACCATCGCCCTTGTCCCGTATTAGACGATGCACCCACATGTCCCCTGCGTAGTCCCAGACGTGTTGTGTCTCGAGTTCCAGACTGAAGCTATGCGCCGTTTCCTTCCAGTGGTCCTTGGCGTGGCCTCCCTTATAGCGTCCGCACCCAACGTTGCCGCAAATCAGGCAAATCCAAAGGTCCTCGGTGGAGTCACAGACGCTGCAGAGGTTGGAAACCCCGGAGCCGAACGGTTGCGAATAGGGGTTATCTGGATCGTATGCTGTCTGGTTTGGCGGGGGGTTGGTTGCCCGGCAGACGGGACAGCCCGACCCTTTCCAAGTTTGTAGACATGTACAATGGAAGACATGCTGGCACAGGATGGTCATCAGGCCTGCAGTATCATCCATGCGCTCGAGACACACCGGGCACGTAGGGAGCTCGATGAGATTCGGCGTCGGTGGCGGAAACGGCTTGAGTGAGCTAATCATTGTCGGTGATGATGGGTCATAGTGATCGGTGTCGTTCTGCTGCGCCTTTCTCTTACTGTCCGCCTGATTTGGTGCTTCAACCGTGATTGACTTGATGAATGTGACGTGGCAGATCTCTGACTAGCATCCCGGAGTCAGTAACCACTGTAACAAGAATACCAGGGAGGAAGAATACTAACCTCCATACTATCGTACGGCTTACCGTCAAACTCCTTCCGCCACTGCTTCGCTATCCTGCTGTCCCGGAACTTCATGAGCACCATGTATCTGCTCAACCTGCTCGTCATGACCATCCGGTAGTGGCTCACATCCCCCCGCCACTTCTCCCCAATAAACCCCAGAAAGTCGCCCGGGGAGAGGTAACTGGGTACCGCCGGGATGCAAAGAATCGTGCCACCATCTTCACCACCTCCACCGCCGCTTCCACTCGCAACCCCATCCGCCTCCTCCCCCGACTCCGGTAGCGCCTCTAGCGCGCTCGACTCGTCGGCCTCGCGATATAGATGCACGATCCCCCATCCAGCCTCTGTGTTCTTCGTCTCGAGCGGCATATACCTCCCCTTCGTCGCCTGGCCCATTCCCCCAAGATTTGGCCCCAGCGACGCCGCCGGCACCGGCTGCTGCGCACTGCCCTCGCCCGCCATCACGCCGCCTCCGACACGATCAAAGCTCTCGATCCGAACCCTCCCAAACCGCCAGTCCTTACCTGCGGTGCGAGGCCCAATTCCAGCCTTAAATCCCGGCGGTGGCGAGCTCTTTGCCCTCGCGCGCCACTGCTTCTCGCTGTGGAAGGCGAGGTTGCTCCTTCGTTTGCCTACGTCTCCCTCAGCGCGGTCTTCCTCCCTGCCCTCAGCGGAGCCCGCACCCGCAGCCCTAGATGCCCCGCAGTCAATGACTGTAGTGCCCGCACCGCCGCGCGGATGGCTTGCGTGTTGCCCCTCGACCGAGACCCCCGAGGTACTTCTCCGGACGTCGCGGCTCCTCTTCGGATGCGAAGGGAGCTCGTCAAATATATTCGCGCCCGCCCGCGGCAGCCAGATATCGGCGCCGCTATCGCTAAGATGGTCCTGGTCGCGTGCGCTGTTTGTTGTCGGGTCAGGCGTAGCGTACAGCTCGAATTTCAGGTGGTAGTAATATGATTGCATAGCCCTTTGGTTGCTCGTCTTTGTCTCCTCATTCGGCGGGGGTCGCAACAAGATGCAAGGGAATAGTAATGTAGAAACTACCTGGCTGGGGTAGAATTCTGGAGGCGTCTTTTAGTCAAGGTTGAGTCGATGTAATGCCCTGTTGCATGTTCCTGGGTGCTCCGAAGGTTAGGCGGAAGGTTGCAAAGATAGTGGTGGCGAGGATTACGGCAACCCATGGGGGGTGGGGGGGGCAACGTTCTACGATACTTCTCGAAGCTCGCAGTTACTTCCACGATGCATCTTGACTCTCTATCAACTCGTGTGGGCCTACCAATAATACTGATACCAATCGATTAAGACTTTTGGTCCACTGGGGCTACATTGTGGGCCAAAACTCTGGAGCTCCAGTCTCTGCGCCGGCATCATGGCGGGGCGCTGCAGCTTGATCCACTCCCCAGATATGACTATCAACTACGTCTATTGGCGAATATATCACTCCAATCACACACTCATCACACTGTCAAAAAGTTGAGGTTATGAGACTGTATTAGAGTCTACCTCAAGAGAATCCTTGCTTATGCGTAGTGTTCCTAAGCTAATTGCTATAATCCGGCTGCCGTTTTGGCTCACCGTTCCCGGTTCCTTCCCAAACGCCTCATAAAACCGTGCCCGGCGTCACAAGATGACAAACCACAAACGCTTACTGGCCACCGCGGAGACGCAGCACCAAGTGAAGGGTGCTCTCCTTCTGGATGTTGTAGTCGGACAGTGTCCGGCCATCCTCCAACTGCTTGCCCGCGAAGATCAAACGCTGCTGGTCTGGGGGAATGCCCTCCTTGTCCTGGATCTTCGTCTTGACGTTGTCAATCGTATCCGACGATTCAACTTCGAGCGTAATTGTCTTCCCGGTAAGCGTCTTGACGAAAATTTGCATACCTCCACGGAGGCGGAGAACCAGGTGAAGGGTGCTCTCCTTCTGAATGTTGTAATCAGAAAGGGTGCGGCCGTCCTCGAGCTGCTTTCCAGCGAAGATGAGGCGTTGCTGGTCTGGCGGGATACCCTCCTTGTCTTGAATCTTCGTCTTCACGTTGTCAATGGTGTCAGAGGACTCCACTTCCAAAGTGATGGTCTTGCCGGTGAGTGTCTTGACGAAGATCTGCATACCACCACGCAGGCGGAGGACGAGATGGAGAGTGGACTCCTTCTGAATGTTGTAGTCAGAAAGAGTACGACCGTCTTCAAGCTGCTTGCCGGCGAAAATGAGACGCTGCTGATCCGGAGGAATGCCCTCCTTGTCCTGGATCTTGGTCTTCACATTGTCGATAGTGTCCGAGGACTCCACCTCCAAGGTGATGGTCTTGCCAGTCAGGGTCTTGACGAAGATCTGCATACCGCCGCGAAGACGCAGGACAAGGTGGAGAGTGGACTCTTTCTGGATATTGTAGTCCGAAAGAGTACGGCCATCCTCGAGTTGCTTGCCGGCGAAAATAAGACGCTGCTGATCCGGGGGAATGCCCTCCTTGTCCTGAATCTTGGTCTTGACGTTGTCGATGGTGTCCGAGGACTCGACTTCGAGGGTAATGGTCTTGCCCGTCACTACGAAATGAGTTAGCATCGATCTGGGCAGAATGTTGCGGGTGGTGGCAACATCGCGAAGAGGATGGCGCGAGCGGGGTGTTACTTACGGGTCTTGACGAAGATCTGCATATTGACGGTGTGATGAGAGTGTGGTACGAGATGGGAATGTCGGTCGCTGAGCGTTGATCGCTGAAGGTGTTCTGAGGGGAGCGTGTTGTTTCACAGATGGAGATCTGGAAGTTGTTTGATGGAAGGAGGAAGTTGGACCAGAGGGCGAAGAGTGGGAGAAGGTTAAATAAGAAGGAAGGCAAGAGCCAGACTCGCAGGTTGCCAGGCGGGGTGGCTGAGCGATGTGTCAGGAAGGTGCAAGGGCCACCAGTCGGTCCGTACACGAGGAGGGAAGTGGGAGGAAAGCGCCAGAACGAGTGAATGAGCCACTCAGCAGGCAGCATTGAGAGCGGAGTGGGGCAAACTTACGGTTGGCCCAGCCTTGCGTGCGTACCTATTCGCCGCTGATTCTTGATTGCAGCTCAAGCCAGCTGAATAATCGGATCAGCGATGATCCATTCACTGGTTTCGATTCGATTCACTCCTCCATCAAATTCACTTGCCTCTAGTGATTTCCAGCTTCTGCTCAGTCGCAACGGCCTCGCAATTGTCGGTCTGTTTGCAAGCGGCCTCCGCCCCGCACTGGCTTGGCTGACCTCAACGAAACAGGGATCTGGGGCCTTCCCCCGCACAAAGAGCGATAAGGATGACGCCTGATGACTTGCCCGGCGTGACCCTCACTGGCACCCATCCTCGGGTCTGAGGGCCGAAAATTTACACCTGTTTCTCGAGGCTGAACACAGTTCCCGCTCGAGGATCTTCCACTGCAGCTTTTGGCTAGGAGCAGGTTGCGGGCTCGACTGGGCATTCGGAGATCTCTCGCTGGGTGTTCGGGCTAGGCGGCTGGGTGGGGTTCCAACGCCGACGATCGCGTATCCACTCAACACAGCGTCGCCAAGAGACCCAGCCTTCGCCTCGTCCGAGGCTGTGGTCGTGCAACTGCTCGTTTGTCTAACGTCAACAAGGCCAAGCAATGAACATCTCAGATATTTCTCCGGGACTAGGCGCATTTCGCACATTTGCGCGTTCCATGTGAGAGAGGGGGCAAATTTTCCCTTATCGCCTGATGCAACAGTCCCCAAGAGCGATGCCGAGGACGGTGAGAGCGACGACTGCCGGCCCTTTCCGGGATTGACCCACAGTGAATCGTCAACTGTCACGGATCCGTAATCCATACTCCGCACGTGTCGTGTCAGCAGTACCCCAGAAACGTCGACAGCCTAGTCGGGGTTATCCCTCCAGGAAGAAAAGCGAGGTGCATGGCTATTTTGGCTTGGTTATCGCCATTATTGTCACCAGTGGCACAAAAAGGGCTTGAAAGGAACAGACACCACCCAACCCCTTCAGGTTATTGCTCGTCAACTGATCGCGGGCACGCCGAGCAACGATGCCCAATCGGGCCTCCCCGAGCTCTCTACCCACACTTCCCATCCCTTCCAAGCTGCGAAGCCCATACCGGTATCTACCGATGCAGTAACATTACTAAGAGAACCAGGCACAGGAGTTGGTTTCGTAGCAACACCCCTCGCTTCCAGGTTCAATCCCCTTTCAAAATGCTGACACCAATGAAGGCCTGATTGCTTTTTTCTAAGTGACCAAGCGATGACATCGATTTCTCGGCTCAGGGATTTACATGATACGTCCCAGGTCACAACGGGCACACCATAGACGGCTCGATTGGAGGTCGTCCATGCTGCTTATCTCGCTCGCTTCACCCGCACGAGGTATTCGCGTATTTTGCATCTCCGGCGGTTATTCCTACCGGTTCAGGTATCTTGTCAACGGTCCACTCGCGCTCGCCTGCTTTGAGATCAGATCTGGGGTTCCTTACTCACCTTCCAGAATCCTAGCCTATCAGGTAGCACATCCTCATGTATCAAGTAATCCAATAATACAGGTCTTATCTAGAGGCTGCGAGAACCCGTTTTCTTGATAACTTTGTATCAGTATCGCTTATCGCCAAACTAGTCCCTCCCTTTTGGCCCCATACCCCGCTGGCCGTTGCTCTGCTTGGTAGGGCTGGGGTGTTGTTCTATATTAGTGTTTGGGCGAACATTGCTATATTTCTTACCTTGCACATATCACATTCAAGGTACAGTAAGTAGGCGGAGCATTTGTTGGGCAGATATCTCCTTGATTAAAGCCAAAAAACATAGGATCAAAGCCTCTCCATCCTCGCTTTTTGAACCGAACTGCCAGTAGGCAGATATGTGGCCGTTTCTGTTCTTCCCACGGTGTTCTCACTCCACCAAAACATCCAGTATCCTCAACCAACGTGCAAACCCGTCAACTCATGTCTAATCAACATAAACATAATCCATCATCTGTCCCTTCGCTCGTCCGTCCGCCCTAGCAACATGTACTCGTGTCTTGAAGGCTTCTTCGATGAGACGTAGCCTGTCAAACAAACGCCAAATCCTATGCATATGTTTCTTCCTCTATGCTCTGTTTCTCTTTCGTCCGAGCGGGTGCGATGATAAATCGTTAAGAGCATTTCCCGCGTGTTCGTTTCCTATGCGCCCGTAAGTCCCTCACGCCACGCCTTCAGCGGGCTGAGTTTCCAATCCAGTCATACAGATCGTCTGGTAAAAGCAAATCGTCAAAAGTAGAAGGAAGAAAAGAAATCTCTGTAGTCGTAAGATGATCCGTCATGAGAGGGACGTCAGTCATTCCGTTAGTGCCCGGACAATTGTCCGGCATGAGCGAAGGTAGAGAAGCAGAAGATCAAGAAAAACATGGTAAAAGCAGATGTCGCAGAAAACAATCATCAGAAATCAACGCCGTCGCTCGGTCATAACCGCTGAAGCTAAAGACAAATGAAACGATAAGATCGACCACCCCTCGCAGAGCAGAAGGCAAAAAATGCTGCGATTGTCGGTGATGACGGGCATTGTAATCGGACAGACATCATGCTCCAACGGCAGGAATGGTGATCCTAGTTGGCGCGAATGACCAACTTCGACAGCAACTTGTTTGATAACGAGTCGAAGTCGTAGCGGTCAAACTTAGTTTCGTGACGCGTTCTCAGGAACGACTCTGCAACTATGGGTCAGCAAAAAGTTTAAGGCATGAAACAACGCACGCGGTATCAACTCACCGTGCTTGATGATGTGCTGCCGCATTTCTGTCATGGCGTCGCAAACGGCAGGGTTATTATTCAAAATTTGCCCGTGTCTCCGCGTATCCCACTCAGTAAATGATGGTAGCTTCTGCGAAATGGCGTGGAAGAGACCGACAATGACACCAACTGGAACCGTCTCCATGTCGTTGCAAAACTTCTGAACGGCCACAGGGTCCGGCACACGGTAGTGGCAATCAAACTGAATCTCCTCCCAGACCGCCAACAGAATGGACGCAAGCATGAAAATGGTGGGCCAATTCTTCAGGCGCTCTCCGCTGTAGACGCTGGAATAGAGAGCGGAAAGCTCCTCCAAGATGTCCTTTTGCAGCTCACGCCACATGTCCGCCATCGCACACTTGATCTGGAAGTTGATCATGACGGGGGCAACGACCTTGCCGTAAAACTTGGAGTCTTCGTCGTCAATCTGGCCCTCCATAGGCTCCTCAGTCGGCGCTTGCTCAATCATGGTGATGTGCAGGGTCAGGTTGTAAGCCACAACAAGCTTGAGTGCCTTGCGAATGATTGGGTTCTTGTCCTTGCAGTAGTAGCGGTATGCCGTCTTGAAAATTTCGGTGATGAACGGTGTTCCCTCGAAGTGGTCGTCAATAAATCGCTCAAAGCCCTCTTCCACGTGTTTGTCGAGATACTCGGATAGTGCCTCCATTGAAACACCGTCTTGACCAACGTCGAGGCGCTCCGTGCGGACCTCAAAGTCAATTGGTTCTTGATCTTGAAGAGTCGACTCAACCCAATCCAGTTGAAAGCAGCTCTCGTCAGCCACGTATACCTCGCGAACCATAACCGGGAGACAGAATCCATAGCCGTGTGTAATCCACATGAGCGTCTCCTTCTGCGCGAATCCCTTGACGTTGAAAACAGACATGCCGCGGTCGAGGTGTCGCTCGTAATCGGCCTTCCAGTCCTTCATGAAATATCCAATGTCCTTGATATCGATACGCGTGCAAGGCACTTGCCATAGGCGCGCATGTGAGGGCTGGCAACCAGCGCAGGGCTCACCCTTGTCACACGTCTTCTTGAGAAACTTGCAGCGAAGACAGGCTCTGAGTTTTCGGATCTCACTCGCCTGCTTGCGCTGCTCCGGCAGCAAGGGACCCCGACGACGGCCGACCTTCTTCTCACCCGTGCCGTCCTTCTTCCCGGTCGACGTTCTCCGAATAACAGGCTTGGTGGCTTTTGCAATTGGGCTTTTCCGTGGAGCAGAGTTCCTTCTTGACGGCGGCGAAGTAGATCCAGAACCGCTGGCAATCGAAGGTCTTGTTGATGAGGATGAAGCAGCCTTGATGGGCATGGGAGCAACGGCAGCTGAGGGGCTGATGATTTCGGTGGGCGAATGATGATGCTCACCGTGGTGGCAATTCCGGTGGTTACTTGCCTGGTCGGCGGGGTATGTATCTGAGCCAGGGGAGAAGGGGGAATAAGGGGGAAAGGCCACCTCCTCGTAGCTGCCAAATTCCATGGAGTTGCCATCAGACTGGGAGGAATCCGAGTTTGTCCTCAGATGAAGTGTCTGGCCAGGGTTGAAGATTGCGGGATTTGGTGACGGTTGCGTTTGTTGGAAAGTCTCGTAGCCCTGGTACACGTCGACCGATGTCCAACCATTATCACTCCCAGAATTAAGTGAGAGGACCTCAAGAAAGGAACTGGTCGGAGAGTGACTCCCCATACTTCCCATACGGGGAAGTCCATCCGGTTGGTAGTTAATCGTGGACTCAAAATCCCGCCAGTTCGGTACCGCCCCCCATTGCATGACCTGGGCGTCTTCAACCGGGGACATTGATCCGAAGCTAGACTCCAAGTGCATACTGGCCTCGAGCGCATGGGTGGTTGCCGGTAAATACTCGAGCGCTGTGGACGGGAAGCTGGTCGCGAATGGGCCGAAAGCGTTCATGAGCTCAGCGTTCTGAATGAATTGAGACAGATCAGGGGCTGTCTGCTGCTGGGGCTGGAGCGGGAGTGACCAGTCCCCGATGATGGTGGAAGGATTCGGGCGGGCGGCCTGGAAAGGCGAAGGTTGTTGTTGGAGAGGGCTCGACATGTTGCTGCTCTGATGACTCGGGGACTGGGCACTCTGGTCCTCGGGCGACGAGGCGGATACGCTTCCGGAATTGGGCGAGTGTATCGACATAGGACCACCCACCGCTCCTCCGGCTAGGTCGAGGGGGAGCCATGATGTTCCCGGGCTCAGGCTCAGGCTCTGGCGGTTAGAATGTGACATGGTGGTCAGCGCGGTCGAGGTGACGTTCTGGTTTGAGGTACCGGTGGAAGCGGTTGGGTATGAGTAGCGCTGCTCCCTGTGATCGAATCCGAACTGTTCCAGCAAAGCGGCTTCTCCCCTGGCGGCGCTGAAATCGAAGGTCATCTTCGATCGGAGCGGAAGGGAACAGGAGGAGAGAGAAAAGGCTTGGGATAAGGGGATTGGAGGAGAATTGCTAGTATTGTAACGGGGATGGCAGGGTCGGCGAGGGGCGACACCGCTCTTTCTCGAGTCGAGTCGGTCAGGACGAGAGGGTCATGACAAGCGCCAGGCGTTCGGTTGTCGTGAGCAAAGAGAAGCACTCGCCGAGGTTTGGGCGCAGGTTTCCGGGTTTCTAGTCACGGTTTGTGCACTCCGCGCGCTTCCCTGGCCTTGGTTCGTGGGAAGAGGCAGCGAATTCTGGGGTGAACCAGCGTTGGGAAGCGTGAGAAAGACGCCCGTCGGTGGACGAGATCGCTGGACGAGGCGAAGTGGAGAGCCCCTCCCCAGTGCCGACTGCCCTCGCAACCTCGTCCCGTCCGTTGAAGAAGCGGTGTAGACGCATCGCACTTGCCGCCGCTGATTGGGTCCTTGGTTGCCGACCATGCACGCGGTGGGTGGGTACATGAGCGAGCGGGCCCCACACAGTAGCTTACCCAGCCCGGTGCACGGTGGAAGGACCGCTTGTCTCGATGTTGCTCCTCCCTCGTCCCAACCCCTCATGGCCCACCTCAATCGCATCGGCACCGGGGAATGGTTGTCGCCTAACCCACCATCAGCGCCACAGCCAATAGCCGCATCTATCGGCCCTTGACCGGCGGAGTCCACTGGTGCCAGAATCCAGTTGGATGTTAGTGCAGGGCAGATCTCCCACTAGGTCAGGAACCCTATCACAACCTGTGGCACAGAAGCGATTTTGAAATGTAGGTGATATATCCAAACAACGATAATATTGCCATTGTTTGTGCTGCCGACGCGAGCGGTTTCAACACACTCTGGGTAAACTCCCGACTTCCTGGTTGACTAGACTCCGCTGCGCTGTGTGTGCTTTGCAGGGCGGGTAGGTCAGATAAACGCCCGTCCGCGTTCCGCACCGCGACCCGATGTCGAAATGGTCCCGGGCCGGAGCTTTGATCACGGAGTGGACCTAAGCTGTTTGGCGAGCCCAGGCCCGCCTCAGAGCTTCCATCTCACCTTGCGCAGATCAACTCCAGCCTCACTCAACCTCAACGTTTACCCAACCCCTCAGTTTCACTTTCAGGCCCTTTCCCCCGCCCGATGAGGTGGACAACCCTTTGTTCTTTTGGATCTTGACACTCGCTCTGCTGCGCTGAAAGGCGCATGTCTTGCCCGCAAAATCACAGTTTACAAGACCACGACCTGCAAAACCACAAGGTGGAATCTGCGTATGCTATGCTGTCGTTGCATGCGCCATGACACCTCGGTCTCTGCCAAATCAACTGTCGGTTTGGTCGACCTGGCGGCTGAAATGAACGAGGGGGACCAACGGGCGGCATTGCTGCACGCTGCGTAGAGCTTCGAAACCTGCGGGCCACCGCTTTCGTGCTACCTTCTGTCTGACTTTGGCTGAATCAATGCTGCAGCAGTTGCAGTGTTTGCTGGCATGGTCTTGTCGATAGGCCCTCTTCGCACGCACTGTTTTGTTTCATGTCATCTAAGCCCCGCAAGGCCGGTCGAGACAGCTCCGCGGGAGAGAGCTCTGAGTCCTCGCCATAATCTCCATCGTTCGACTCAGTCCAACACAAGAGAGTCCCAGGCTGAGCGAGGTGAGGTGGTCTCTCCACATGAAGCTGGTTTAGCACATGTGCCCGTGAGGAAACCCTCGGTCCTCCGGCGTGGTGAGACCTGCCTCACCTAGCTGGGAAGACAGTGCCTTGCTGGCCAGCGTGTTCTGTGCGAACACTCCAATAGGCACGCGTAAATAGAAACTAGCGGATCTGGAGCAACCCAGGCACGCATATCTGCGCTTGGTCGTCACGCACTTGGCGACTGCCCAGGACGGCCCTGATGTACCCTCACAGTGCCACGGAGGCGAAGCCAGACGCATCGCAGCGGGATCCTCTCGGCCCAGTGGTTGCATTCGGCTCAAATGGTGAGCGATTAGTGTGTGGCCAAGGTAGCCACTCGTGATCCATCCTGCGTCTGTCCCGCAGGGGTGGCTTACCCTGTTCAGCTTCCCCACGCTCAACAAGATCCCGTCTGTGCGACACCTCGGCCGGCCGGCCATCCAGGGACCCTGAATCGCCGCAGCCGCTGGAAAAGCAGGAAGCTTATTAGAAGGAGGGGCAAGAACGGCTTCCAACGTCTGGTCTCTCGAGTGCGTGCCTGGTCAAAGAGAGAGCTCTGAGAGAGCTGTGATTCACCAATTCGCCGTGCCCACAATGCATTCGCCTCCGCAGCCGCCAACTGTCAGTTCCGCAGCAAGACTGGAGCATAGCATGCAGCCCCCTTTGCGGGATCAACATCCGGGTCATGGGTCAGCGCTGGAAGTGCACCTAAGGGGGCCCTTGTTGAGGGGTTGGCAGTGGCTAGACCAAACCATTGAAAATCGACCCGATGCTACAGGAAGCCACGGATTGACGCCTGCGCTGCTCCATCTTTTTGGAGGCTAGATCTTTTCACCCGCCTCCCGCCGCCCTGTCCAGAGTCTCCACACGGTGCCCGCAAGTGCCAGGTTTGTTGATTCTAAAAAGGGGCCACTGAAGTTGAAGAGACTGGCGCGTTGGCACACAATGAGGTTGTCTAAAACCCCCCGTCTCGCCGTCCTCCACCAGCCTCGCGGCCAGAACGGTGTTGGAGACCAGCGCCCCAACTTGCACGGGGGCCTTGGAAGGCTGGCGTGATGCAGCACCAGATCTCGTAAAGATTTGCATCTCAGATCTCACTTCTTTTTTGCGGCCCCCTCGACACGAAGAGATCTCAAGGCACCGGTATTTTCCGAACCGACCAGCAGCCTCTCGCGCATCGCACGGATCACTATCGGCACCCGCGATTTCCGTGGGAGCCCAGCAATGCGTGCTTCATCAGGCCAGATTTGTTGATGTTGTCTGAGTAAGTAACTGATCCCACATGCAAGATCAGGGGATAAAAGGGCCAGGTTCGGATACTGCCCCGTAACGCTCGGGAAGCGGCTTGAAATTGGGCTCCCTCAGAATAGGCACCCCGGCCAGGGACCGTAGTAGGCGATGCTGCGAGGCCATGGACTCCCAGGCTTAAGGGGAGAAGAAATAAACCAGTCTCTGGCCTCCACGATGAAAACCTCAACAGGGTAACGTTGTTGTCGCCACCAAGGGGGAGGGGAGCATACACAGTAGGCATGGGCCGACTTCAGCCGCCGTGCTTGGCCACGCCATCGCTCAGAGGAGGAATGTGACAGGATGGAGGAAAATTCGATGTGGCGCTTGTGTTTGATGGCAAACTCCACAAAGCGATGGTGGTGGCCCGTCGAATTCGAATAGCTTCGAGAAAAAACAACCCTAGTCGCTCATCGCAAGCAGAAGCCTCAGTAATGACTCGTCCCTTTGTGGGGTGCTTCTCCGATCGCTCATCGTAACCTGTCGGGCGGCTCTGACAGCTCTCCATTACCCCCCTTCCCCAAAAGCGTTGCCGCTGTTGAATTGCGGGGTCGCCGTTTCGTCACGAATAAACTTACACCGAGGGGGGCGGCCTCGTGCGCTTACGGTGAGCGAAAGCAGGGAGAAAACAGGCGCTCAGCTTTAGCATGCGATTGAAAGGCGTAGCGCAATGCATGTTCCTTGCAGAATCGGTTGCCACTATTCCGAGCAATCGCGTCTGCTTGTCGAGAGCTACTCCGGCTCGGAGACAGTAGGCGAACGGCCATTGACGGGCAACCCACCACTCGGCGCCGGTGGGGATCGGTGTGGGGCAGACATCGGAAGCCGGCCCCGGGTCGATTCGCTGACTCTCGTTGAGGGTCCCAGTAGACAACGCACAATAGTAATAAAATCACAATCACAGCGAATGGAAATCAAACAAAGAGGAGCTTTTCCACAAATACATAATAAAGCCCATGAAAATACTCACGCAGTATGATCACTTCGTGTTGTTGATGAATGAAGGTGCGCCAGTCAGCAAAGTGCAGGCAGCAAGATGTCATTGACTGACTGCACCTGTTCGGCAGCTGCCGCGCAGCACTAACACCTGACAGGCAACCTCAGCTCGCCTAACCACTGGAAACGAGACTCAACGACGCAAGCATCACCATTCCATTGATGCCCCGCCCGAGAGCGACGCCATCCTAAATAAAGAGTCAGGCAGGAACAATACTAAGAGACGGCACAAGGAGGTATTGTCCATGGCGGCTTGATCTGACTTTAATGCCTGTGCGAATAAAGGCATCGCAGCGCCGAGTCCGCGCAGTATTTCAGCCCAAGATAAGGACCCCCATAGCGCCTTTCTCAACTTCACCTTCAACATCATCCCCGTCAGCACCATCAACTGCACATCCCAGACGGCACCGCCCCAAGTCAAATAAGATGCAGACCACCGGCCGCGTAGTGGACGACGGGTCCGTCACCCCGCAGTTCGCCATCCCAGATCTGTTCACCCAGCGGCGGGAAATCCGCGATGAGCTGGTGACTCCAACATCGGTCACACAGGATGAGACTGTGGACAGCATGGCGCAGAACCTAAATGGCCGTGCGGATAGGCTTAGGTACAACGCACACGGCGTGCCGAGGCTGGAGCGCAAGAAACATGTCCGCTTCCTCCAAAACACCATAGGCCCATTCCCTTCACAGTACCTCCACGCCGACGCAAGCCGGCCATGGTACATCTACTGGTCGCTCGCCGGGCTCACTCTTCTGGGAGAGGATGTCTCGTCCTATAGCGGGAGGCTCATCGAGACGGCCCGCGCGATGCAGAACGAGACCGGGGGCTTCGGCGGTGGCGGGAAGCAGACATCGCATCTCGCGACCACATATGCGATGGTCCTGGCTCTCGCACTGGTCGGCGGGGAGGACGCCTTCGAAGTCATCGACCGGAGAGCAATGTGGAAGTGGCTTTGCGCCCTCAAGCAGCCGGACGGCGGCTTTCAGGTCTGTGTCGGAGGCGAGGAAGACATCAGGTACGTGCGGAATCGACGTGATGGCTATCAGAGATCCTAGCTGGCACCTGGCCGTCAACTAACATCCGTGGGAACTCCTAAGGGGGGCATACTGCGCATCGGTCGTCATAACATTGTTGAACATTCCCTTGGACTTGACGACGGACTCGCCTGTTTGGACAGCAGACGGCAGTGTGAACCTCCTTTCTGGCCTGGGCGAGTACGTCCGGAGATGTAAGCACCCACCCAACCTTCGTGGATGCCCAACGGCAATCTGCGAGCAACAGATATCGCATCCGATGCTAACCCGTCAGGCCAAACGTATGAGGGCGGCATATCCGGCCAGCCCAACGCCGAGGCCCACGGCGCGTACGCCTTTTGCGCCCTGGGTTGCCTCGCGCTCCTCGGCGATCCGCGCCAGATCATCCCAAGGTACGAGAGAAGAGAACGCAGCACCCATCCACTCAGGAGATGACGCGTTGATGCTGATCTCGTCTCTTTGTCTTGACTCTTTGCAGATACTTGGACATCCCACGACTCGTCTCTTGGCTCTCATCCCGCCAATACGCACCAGAGGGCGGCTTCTCCGGCCGCACCAACAAGCTCGTCGACGGCTGTTACAGCCACTGGGTGGGTGGGTGCTTCCCACTGATCGAGGCCTGCCTTGGGCCGATCGAGGCCAACAGCGGCGGTCCTCCTAATCAGCAGCCGCAGGAGGGGACGCCCAACCCAGGGCTCCCATCAGCACCAGAGACACTGTTCAGTCGCGACGGTTTGGTTCGATACATCCTTGGGTGCTGCCAAAACCCTGAAAGAGGTGGCTTGCGAGATAAGCCAGGAAAGTAAGTAATCAGAGCACAGCTGTGCTGTCGGGTCGCCCCGTCCCCACCTCCCTCCCCGTCGTTTCTCCCTCATCAACATCACGCTAGGGGAGTATACATCATCTGGCACACAAGAAATCATACTAATACGATTCGCTCAGGGGTTCGGATCCTTACCACTCTTGCTACGTCCTCGCGGGCCTGAGTTCTGCGCAGCACCAGTGGCAACTTGCATCTCGGTGGGAGGACGAGCCGTCGGTGCCGGCATCGCCAGCAGAGCTAGCAGACGATCCTGTGTGGTTGGTGTTACCGCATTTCGACGATGTACGCATTTATGAGCCAGAGGACCTGGTCCGGGCGATCCACCCTGTCTATGCCATACCACAGCAGCACCAGCAGGCGATCAAAGGGTACTTCCTTGCCAAGGAAGGCTTTTGATACTGCCTGTGGAAACTCCCATCTGGCTACGAATTAGCCAGAGGACTACCGTGGTCCGGTCCGGTCGGTCGATATAGGAATTTATAGACAATAGGCAGGATACAGGGTTGATTTATTTCCTACCCAGCCACTGCGCTGAACTTGGGATTTGTATCTCGTTCCTTTTCTCACTCTCGCTCTTGTTTTGGCCCCCTACGAAGCAAACCGCAGAATTCGGTCAAGACAGTATATGTGATTGGCTCGCTTCACTGACTTGTCTGGCTCTGCGATGGGAGAGATTTACTTCATGCGGCGTTCTTGACAGCTCATCGCGGCGCTACTGCGATAGAGATTGGCCTGCGGTCTGCATCGTCTTCAAAGAAGTGGGGGGCCCTCGGGCCAGTCAGATAAACCATTCCCAAAGAGAACTTTCTACCTACGACAGCAGCCTGCATGCAGCGTACTTCTTGTCGGTAATTATGGTTCCCGTTGAAAAGGAGAACAGGGTTATCCTTACTCAGGGACCGAGCGAAGGGAATACCAGGCTGGGCAGACTGGGTCAGAGATCCGATAAAGATGTCACTATCAGACTTACATTTACGGATCTAGGCGACCTGCCTCACTGATATGCCGTCGTTCCTTTCGTCCCGCGGCGTCACACCGCCAGACAGGTGAACGAAGCGGGAGGAAATATGTTGGGAGAAGAGATATGATGCAGAGAGTATTGCCACCTGGCCAATGGCCAGAACATATTGTATGTCTGCTCATCCAGAATGGATGAGAGAGGACGTGGCGACTTCGATGCGCTAGTCAACTCTGCAGAGGTCATCGGCTGCAAGGCGCCGCTGAGCTGCGTTGAGGTGCGTTTCGAAGGCCCGGTCCGACAGGATTTCCTGTAGTCTCGTATTTCTCCTCTTCCCTCTTTCTCCTCTGCCTGCCTTCCGCCCCCATTCGAAACACGCCTGCGAGAGGACGCCCGGGAGAAGATCCCGCCAACCAGGACGCTGGCCTTGGAGGCAGGCTGAGACGCAGGTGGTGCTAGCGAGAACATGAGATGAGGAAAAAAACTTCCGAATAGACCGTTTGTTACCAGGGTGAGACTGGAAGAACGGCGACAGCACATGGAAGCGAGCCTGTACCCACAGATTGTGCAGTTGTCAAGCAGCAGCATGGACGCACCATCGAGTCCTTGCCTGCGGCTTGGCTGCTTCCCTGCTGCATCCGCGTTCTGGCAGAATCTCGACCGCACAAGCTAAGGTTGGACGTTGTGACCTGTGTTCCTCAATGCTCCCGCGCCCGCGCCGAAGACCCTTATTCTGCCCCGTGGGCGAAAAACACGGCCGTGATATGGGTCTAGGTTCCGTCGGATGTATCCAGACGATATCAGATGATGGCTGCCAGTGGCCCCGAGGGGCCGAGGGGAGGTTGCATGGCAGGCCCATTTACATGCATTCCGGCGGTACGAGCTTCCTGTCGTGTAATAATCTGGGTTGTTATGATAGAAACAAAGGACAGAGCCAGAACCTAAGCGGCAGAGCGACGACAGCGCCTACAAGACGTGAAAACCAAGGGGTGGCCAGGCAGGGTCAGGGGCCCAAAGCATGGTAGCCAGCGGTTCGGGCGCGGTCCTTGCCGCTTCTCCGTATCTCTCCAGACTTTCCCAACTTTTTTCTTTCCAGCTTGTTGACGTGCTTATTTTCTGGGACGCTCGGCAGAAACAGGAGACGGGTCATTTTTGCATGGATCGCCCAAGTTGGATGGGAAGCCGTTGGTACCGCCTCCCTCTCGGCTGGACGGTAGAGATACCAATCGTGACTTGGGAGGACGATATGACGTTGCAACTTGCAAGGCAATGAGGGGCAAAGTCGGCACCCCTCATCGCCGGAGGAGGCATTGACTTACCCCTCTTCTTTTTTTGTTTTAACTTCAAAAAAAAGTTTTTTTTTGTTGTTGTAGCGAGCAGTCATCCACCCGCCCCCGCCTTTGACAGGACCTTGGGAGAAGAACCCTTGCCCTGGGCCGGTGTCAAGCGTGTGAAAGCCAAGCCGGCACTGATTATGCTCTGAGATGGATAGTGTCGGGAGTCGAGGGCATATGTCTGTCGTTCTGCAGCCGGAGATCACACTCGAGGCTGGGCAATCAGGAATTTTCCCCATGTCAAATCGATGCTCGATGCTCTGGTGAGGAGAGCCTGCGAATAAAACGGCCAGCCACCGAAGCAGCTGCTGCCAATGGCCTGCCTCCACGCCGTTTGCTACTTCCGAGAAGGCTCCTTCTCTGTGCCCGAGATCGAGCGCATTCGTTGGCCCGCTTTGCCTAGCAGGTTCCAGAATTCTTCCAGGTGCTCGCTTGCCACCCTCCTCCTTCCTCCACTGGGCTTGGGGCACACCATCCGATGCAATCGACACAAGGTCTCCTCGTGTCTTGGCCAGATTGGGGTTTTTCGTCGCCCTCCTGAACCGCCTCGGGTCTCGGTCTTGTTTGGTCAGGAAGAGCACGGGTTGGGTCAGGTCAGAGAGCCGATATGATGTGCGCTCCGTCTTTCGCGCTGCCCGCCGCTGCTGGTGGTGCTACTCCTCCCGGGTGCTTCGCTGCTCCATGATACCTTCCTGTCCTGCGAGAGACTGGGACTCGGTCTCCAGCCTCTAGCCTGCCTCACCTGCTGCTTCTGCCTCTTCCTTCTTCCTGCGGCCGCGTCCCGCTCTCGCTTGCGCGGGTGAAGGAGGACTCGCAGAGAGGTAGGTATCTCGTACTCACATACACAGAATAGACACACCTCACTTATGGATACGTCCCCGAGTCAGACCCATACTTCGTTCTTGTTTTAATATGAAGCGGCACTGCCAACTCATCATTGCATGAGTGTTAAGGCCTTTGGCCTGTGCCTAGTTGCCTTGCGGCCCCCTCAGCCATTCACAGGCGCCGCTCGTCGTTAGGGCCACAAGCAGGGCATGCAAGGGTTTGCCGGCCCCAGCCACTGTTCATGCACCTCATTTCTCTTCACCGACTTCGTGGTTTGGCCTCAAGCCAGTCATCCCCCGCCGCCGCATCGTTGGTCGAGGAAGAAGGTTCGCCTTCCAGATGATCCTGAACCCCCGCCTGGTTGTCATGGGTCCGGCTCTGGAGTCTGCTATTTTAGCTGTCGTCCCGGAAAACCCAATTGCCCGCCTCTGATTTGCCGGCGAGATGTCGCGGTACCACGCCAGGCAAGATGCCATCTGGCTTGCCCTCCGCTCATCCACGGGCGATTCGCCCGTCAGCCGGGAAAGTCGGTCGTGGCCTGACCCCGCGACACTGGGTGCGCGGTACGCCCGACTTGTTGTTGCTGCTCGCGCGGCATCGCAGATGGATGGCTTTGGGTTTCTGCGTCGTCTCTGGCCCGTCGGTCGCTGTCGCTGCCCCCTCCCCCGCTCGTCGAGGAGCAAAGCGCCAACCACCCCCGTCCCGTTCCCCATGCAAGGTGTATGGGCCGGCATCGTCTGGCGCCCGCGACATGGCCCACGGTCAAGCGCGGCGGTAGCAGCAGCAGTAGAACCAGCAGAAGCACGAAGCAAGAGCAAAGTGGAATATGCACGTCTGTTATCCTGTACCCCCGAAACGCCTGCGGTTGTGGAGAGCACAGTTCCGGTACCAGACAATACATGCTCGATTCGCTGCGGCTGCATTAGTGGCCGCCAGATGGATCTAGGAGACTCTGTTCTCCATTCTCCTTGTCTCCGTCTCCCGTTTCGTCCTTTTTCTCCAAACTGGCTGCGAGCCAGGCGCGTCCCCCTTGTCTGCGGCTTCCGGAGGCAATGGAACTTGACGCTTGACTGGCGCCCGGCAACGACCCCAAGGTGCCGCAGCTGTCGACCTGTTGAAAGGTTACCCTCCTCCGGGACCCCCTCTGCGGAGCAAGCAGATTGGCCTTCGGCGGTCCCATTTTGCCACCTCACTATGCCTAGGTCTGCATATACAGGCGTGCCTTTACCCAAGCAAAAGGCCGCAGGTCTAGTCCCCGTCCGCGGTCTAGCATCGGACAAAAACAATGGCGAGGACGAGGAGTGGAGGAGGTGGAGCGAGAGGGCCGCCGGAGGCGGGAGAGGAGGCAAGTGGGAGATCACAGAAGGGCACGAGCGGTACCGCGTTGTGCCAGGACCCCATGCGTGCCATGCCCGTTCCGAATCCATACTGGTCAGTCTCGTCAGAGCAGATCGTCCCCCCAAAGGCAAATGCATCCCCCATGTGTTGGGGTGGAGTTGGCCCGGTCTCAGCGGTATTATCAACTGGCAACGACACACGCCAACACATCAAGATGGGTCACACTTTGAGCCGCATCTCGACAGTCGCCATATGCATCTGACGAACCCTTTCCTGCTGTCCGTCTAGCTTTTTCCGTCATTTCCCATTCTTGCGTCTGTATCAGGACATTTTGCCATCCCTTGCCCCGCACTACCTCTTCCGTCACCGCAATAAAGCACACATGTCTCGCCGTTGCTGGCTCAGAAATCTTCCTGCGTCCGAGCCTTGATACGTAGCATATCAGCCTTGACTTCTGCCACCACCCACAAACCCACAACACCCTCTTGTCCGTAGGACAGGAATCACCGCCGGTTTTGCCCTACTTTTTTTTTTTGCGCCTTCTATACCACATTGCCCCTAGGTTGGGCTCGACTGCATCGCATCTCACAGGAGTCCGGATCCCGTCCCGAGGTCTTAATTTTGTTTGCTGTTCATTGTTTCTTGCTCCCGCCTGGATTTCCGGGAGCTCACCTCGGAGGCACTATCCGCTTCGCATCCTAGCCTGTCTTGCCAAACAACAGGATCGAGTCATTGGGAAGCCCAATCGATATAATGGGAGGCTTCTACATGCAGTACTTGGAAAGTAAGTGTCAATTGAGCCGTTGAGATGGTCCGGATAACCTTTCTGCCCCCCCTGGAGAGGCGTTCGTCCCTGTCCGATCCCACACTGTCTGTTGGTGCTGGGTGGTGGTGGGGGTGTTGTCTCGAAAAAAAAAAAGAACAAGCATGTCATCCGTCCGCCTCGTGGGCGGTCGCCCCCCCTGCACAACATCACTCCACGACATGGAGGTCGTTCCTGAGATAGAATCCTGGTCACCACAGAACTTCCCCTCTTCCTCTCTCCACGCGCCGCCATCCGTCGATCCGCAAATGCACTACCCATTACGTCTTGGTAGGGCTGAGATCGGTCGACGTTGGGCTCTCATGCAGCTTCATTCCATGTCGTCCCGCCTCACCTTTACCAAGCCCCGAACTCCTCACCCCCTTGCAGAGAAGGCAGTGGCCCGATTGATCGCGTCCGACCAGGATGACGCAGCTAACCTGAGCCTCCTCTCGTAGGCCTTTGCCGTCGTCGTGGGTGGCGGGACCCCATGTACGAGTGCTACCGTGACTCCAACGGCTACACTTGCCTGGTTTTGGTCAATGGCCGCGAGTACCAAACCGATCTCGCGTACGAGTCCGGTGGCCTAGCCCAGGAGAATGCGGCCATGCGCGCTTTTATGGTCTGCCGCAACTTCTCCGTCAATGGGGGTATGCTTGCTCGCAACGGGATCGTACAGGGCCTGCCAGCGGACGAAACCGCCAGCCGGAGGTCCCGAAAGGGAAGTCGCCACACTTCGTCTTCCAATCATCACGGCCATCATAGCCGTCGATCTGGCAACCACTCGAGCAGCAGCTCCACTGCTTCGCTGGAGTGAGAGCGGCCTGATGGACTGAGCCTGCCGCCGCCCCTCCATGGTTTGTGAGGGGAGGAGGGAGAGCAACGACGGGATTCGCTGAATCCGTTGGACGTTAGCCCTCTCCCACCCTCTGCCGACAGGATGCCCAAGACCCGGGAACCAGGAACCGGGGAAATCAGGAGCCCATGGAACTAAGCATTTATTTGGTGGACAGCCAGGAGTCTTGAACCGGTCTACTGGCTGCGAAATCTGGCCTGTTTTTTTCTTGACATAAACTTGAGGAAGGCTTCACAGCAACCAAGGAGAGATGTGAGAGATGAAGAGGAACCGGGAAAGTTATACCCCGTTGGTAGCACCCAACCTGAGAGACTGGGGACGAAGAAGAAAGACAAAGCTGGGATCCATGACAGGAGACGACAATGATGACCGCCCAAAACGCCCTGCAACGCATTCTCACGATATGACTAAACGACTGTTACGACCCTAGACAAACACATCGCCCCTTTGGGCGCTTTCCTGGATCCTTTTTGAAACCGTCACATTTTCCGGCCATTTTTTTGGTGATTTCTGCTTCTTCAGCGCGTTTATTCGGATTTTTCTTCTGTTTCCCCCGTTTTCGGTATCTCCCTAGCAAGACGCCCTTTTTGATGAACGACCAAGCAGCCTAGTTGGATTTGGATTGGATAGGAGGCACCCTCTTTCCGGCTGGGTTACACAGAACCAACCGAATCAGAAGATGGGGAGACTTGCCGGTCTCTCCCTTGACACGGGACACGACACAAAATCGTCAACCGGACTACCACTCGGAGGCAACTTCTGGTGGACCGAATTATGGACACGGCCGCAAACGCATGGATGGAATCTTTGTTTTCAGAGACACCCGTACTCCCTCTTACATTCACAGGAAACTTTTATGGTTTATACCGCCTTGTTTCGCGACTAAGGTTAACCAGCATCCCCTTTTTTCCTGATTTCTTTGGGCGCATGTTGATTTGGCCCGCGCTGCTCATGCATCTTTCTCACCTACCTCGTTCCACTTTTTTTCGGGGGGACTTTGAGTATTATGGCTCCGCCGACGAGTTTCTTTTCATTTTGGGAGGAATTTATGTTGCTTGCTGGAAAAGAATTTGCCGAGGGCACTCCCCTATTCCCCTTACCCCTTTCTTTTTCTGGACAAAGAATGACGAAACTGGCAGAGGGATGAATATTTGCTATTTTCTTGCTGATATTCCGGGCCCGAGAGCCCTTGGTCGGGGTTTCCGTTCTCAGGGACGCTTTCATGATGATGACTGACGAAGATTGGAAGGGGTTTGTGGCGAGTTGGAACGACGGGAAGTTTTCTTGATGAAATGATGAACACACAAAACAGAACATTACACTAGTCACAAGGCAGTGGGCTGCTTCTTTACCTAGGAACCCCCCCCCCCCCCCCTCTCTCCATTGGGGAAGTTATGACAATTCATGAGAATACATTTTCCATGCATTTTTCGCACTTTTGAGTTGTCTTTGGTGCTGTGCAGCTGTGGTGGGCGGTGATGTTGTAGCATCAGACAATCGAAATCTGACAATACTAGCACAACGCACTGACAGACGAAAGGGGAAGAAGTAGAACATAGCACAGCTTATATTTTTGAGATGAGATGAGAATGTAGCAGCCTATGCATAGCGATGGGATGGTGAATGAAGGAAGCGCAGGTACAAAGGAAAAGGTGAAGTGTTGAGTCCCATCCACTCCGTGCAAGCCACATGTGGAGCAATCCCCCTTTTTGAAAAGACCAAGTTGAATGTTGTGGCTGTGGTGGTTGCGAAACCCGTCTCAATGCACTTTGTAGATGGAGGGGCAAATGTCCAGTCACCATCGCACGTGCACGCATGGTATTGGAGACCCGAACGGCGAAACCCGACAATCCAGGTTCCACAAAAGGGTTACGTACCTGTATTTCATGTTTCTAACGGCTTGCTGGCCAACCAGGGTTGTTCCTGACGATTTCCTCCCATGCCCGAGTAGGGAAACCCCTATTTGGTGGACAATCGCTGAAACGGATCAACCATATGCGTTAGCGCTTCAGTAATGTGGTGACCTTCACAGCAGACTTGAGTTCCCTTCAGCCAGCTTGCCAGTGCGCGTGTTCGACGCCATGATCTGATTTGCGCGTTCCGTCAGACAGGGCGCTCCGAGTCTTCGACCTCGATATCTTTGTTCGCTGCCGCTACGGACTACAGCTGCTGCTTGTGTGCCTCCTATTTGAGGGCGGATGGACCTTGGATAGCCGAGAGTGGCCAGCGTCGAAAAGGTTGCTGCAGGGCAGCTGACGGGCGAACAGCCAGAGCCCACTCCATACTCCGTATACGAGCGGCTAAAAAGCTACATCACGGACAACGAAGAATGAGGGAAACGGGCTTCGCCCTCGAAAATCGCGACTTCACTGTAGGGCTTGATACCAAGAGCTGAAATGACTGAACGGGGGTTACGAAGGCTCTGGCCAAAAGAAAGGGTCTCTGTTCTCCGTGCGGAAACACGTTATCGAAATCCTCACACAGTCCTACACCGAAACAGCAAGGCCTGGGTTTACCACATTATAGGCCTTGACGGCATTATAAAAGGCCTTTTCGGAGCGAAGAAAGTCCTTTTCAGAATGCAGGTAGGCCATTTCGGAGTCGGAGATAGCCTGCGATAAGCAAAACCAGGGCGGCCTTAGCAGTGAGCAAGCATCTTTCGCACTGGCTGAGGGGACCCTTTCTTTTGGCCCGAGCCTTCGTACCTTTATCCGTTTTTGATCCCCTGATCAAGAATTCTTTTGTTAGACGTCAAAACGGAAGTGACATCCAGGGTTGGGTCTGGGAGGTGAAAGACACAGTCTGTTTTGCCGCTGTCTTCTCCGCTGAAATGCCAACCATAAGGGGACCTCTTCTACGTGCTTGGGGGGAGAGAAGGAGCCCATCTGCTGACCGGAAGCTTGACGGGTCGTCCCTGCCCATCATATAGGAACGACGTCAAAATAGCAGAGGATTTCTAACAAACGAGAGATATCCTTTCCCATCACGGTGCCATGATTGCCAACATGCTCCAAACTCGATAACTCTTCAACATTGTCGTATGCCTCCCTGTTGTTCGTTCAGGTTCGAGATTGTATAGCTCGAGACTTTATGCAAAGAAATGCATCATGCCCCTTGCTCCCAACACGCCTTCCCGTGCGGCAGCACTCCTCCCCCAGGGCTCGACACCTGGCAGCAACTCCACTGAACTCGGCGACACGCAGAAGCGCCAGAGCGCCACAGAAGAGCACCTGCTCTCCCCCCCTACGAGCAAGAGGAACAAGCTCACCCATACCGACGAAGACGCTGCCAACAAACCCGGCGGAAGCTCCGATGCCATCGCCGGCAACCGCTCTGGTGGACACTCCACTAACAACACCGCAGTGATCCGAGCTGGCATACAACCTGCCCCATATGCCACCCCGAACCCGCTAGCGACAAAGGACTTTGCTGAAACCGCTATGAGAATCAAGGTGGAAGCGGCAGTTGTTTCCACGGAGCGGCACTACAGTGCATCAGCAGACATCAACGTCAAGAGGCTAGAGGAATCGACGCGAGACGGTCTGATCAAGTCACTAGACCACCTCGATATGCAGAACCATCCGTTTCGGTATCGGAGATGTGACTACATAGGGCTTATCCTTTCGTGGAATCCAGGGCCGCTCTCCCTGTCGATCGAGAGCTATTACCGATTTTCAGTGTATGGTAGCTCGGTCCATTACCATGCTCCCTCGAACGTTGGTGTGATCTCGAATATGTTGAACTTTGCTAGAAGAACTCACGGGCCACTAGCGCTTCCGTTGGCCAGCGAATTCATGAGAGTCTCCCAGGAGCAGAATTTGCCTTTCGAGCTTCGCAAGAGGAAATGGGCCTGGCTTCACAACGCACAGTGCAATGCGGCTGCACTATCGGTACATGTATCGTCGCTTGGCAGTGCCGTCAACCACCACGATATACGCGCTGCCCATTATGGTAGCATGACGGAAGAGGAACGTAAAGACATTCTCGAGTCGGCGAGAACCGGAATTCCACATTCTGAGGAACCATCTGTCAAGTCTTTATTTCCGATATTAGGGTCAGAACAAATTCGCCAACGTCTATGCTCCGAGACAGATACGGAGATATACACTACCTGTTTACACATCGCACAGTCTCATGGCATCTCTCAACCCGACTTCGAGTATTATTGCACTATTCAGGCACCAGCAGAGGACATGGAAGGACCCCGGGTCTTCTTCCCTTTTCATGTTCTATCACACGCCCAAGCTGAAGCAGTTCGGTGGAGTTGGACATCAACCCTCAATTTCGCAGCGTCCAGACTGACCAGGATGAGTTCACAATGTAATAGGAACTTCCAAGACTTACACGGCGAGAAGGACCTTAAAACAGTACGATTACTGTATTGGATGGCTCACCACGTGTGCAGAGAACTCCAGCGTATCCAGCATCGATTCGCACATGCAGACCAAGAGGAAATCCGCTTCTATCTTTTACTTGATCCATGGGGGCTTCCAATCGTCCCTTATCGCAATCACATCTTCGCATTTTCGTTATGTCGACGTGACGACCATGGCATTGCTATGAAAACTGGTATTACCATTCCAGAAGGGGAGGCCTTTAACCCAGTGGATCATTTCGATTATTCCCAGTGTACAATCACTATCAACACACAACTGACAAACATGGCAATGAAGAACCACGCACCTGAGTGGTGGGACTGTTTCCGGATCATTTTGACCTATATCCCAATCCACCACTGGCTCTGGCAACCTGCTGACACATTGGGAGAGAGAATCTGGTTGACTAACCAATACCCAAACATTACTCCTCAGCCGCCTGTTCCTAGCTTTAGCCCGCCACTTATACCAATCAGTAACTGGATTGAGCACAACGAGCGAGTACCGGCGCAGCTCTGCCACATCTGCCCCGACAAAACCATTGCGTATAACAGCCTCGGTGCATTGATTCATCACTACCGTGTGGCACACCTCGGTCATGGCCCGCTGCCAGAGAACGACCCCAGGGGTATTCTTCAGCCGCTGGAAAACTCCATTAGTTGCCCAATGGATGGTTGGGATCAGGGGGCACAGGGGGCCCAGGGGGCCTGGCCCTGTCCCAAATGCGGCAAGGAACTTCAAAGCCAACGCACCTTAGAGGGACATATAAGCACTGTACATTCAGAGAACAGGCCGAAAATCCCCTGTCCTAAATGCGGTAAGGAACTTCTAAGCCAATACACCTTGGAGGAACATCTAGGCACTGTGCATTCAGAAAACAAGCCGAAATTCCCCTGTCCTAAATGCGGCAAGGAACTTCAAAGCAAACGCACCTTGAAGGAAAATCTCAATGTGCATCTAGAGAATAGGCCGATATTCCCCTGTCCCAAATGCGGCAAGGTATTTCGAAGCCAACGCAGCCTGGAGGGACATCTGACTAACCCAATTGCAATAAATAACTGTCAACTCAGTATAGCTTGGAGGAAGTCCCCAGAGCCATTCATCTAAGGCACCAGAGGTAGCTTCCAGGTCTCAAGCCGTACGCCTTTGCAATGGACAATCGAGGATACGGCGATCGCCAATCGCAGTATCAAGACCGTCGCAGAGACTACGGATCGGGACCCAGCAATTACGGATCGGGACCCAACAATTATAGATTGGGTACAGCAACTACGGCTCAGGATCCGGCAAGCTTGGAGGCGATCGTCAATCGCAAGGTTCTGGCACCAGATTTGACAAGGGCAAGGGCCGCGACGAAGGTATGAGGCAACACCATGAATGCCATGGATGGACGTACAGGGGTGATAAGTGGTGGATGTCGTTGTCAGCAAAATTCGAGTTTTAATAAGCCTCGGGAGTTCTAGATCTGACGGAAAGAGGCCTGGTCATGGCACGATCTGGTCCGGATGATGTGCCACACGGGACGGATGTGACTGTAGCTGGTATTCTAGGAACAGGTGGTACATTTATGTCGAGAGGAGAAATAATGCGGCATGTCTTCAGTAATATACACACCACTTAAGGTCCCGTATGAAAAAGCTGCGAGAGTTCAGTCGCAGCGTTCTGAGGACAAATCTGACATCAAGACCCAAGTCAAGCTGCCCAAGATTGAATCGTAGGCAGCGGATGAAGCCGAGCACACAGCATTACGTGTTAACGAAGTCATTATAGTAAGACCGATCCCATGTCAGCATAACCCGGGTCTGTATCATAACATATACTTGAAGTTCAAATTATAAGTCTCGCTGGTTAGCCACGATGTGGAAGTGTGTAGAGACATAGGATGTTTGATAATTATCAAATATGTTCTACCTAGTTTTGGTGGTGATCTGCATTGTAGATGTTAAATCAAAACCTGAGCTGTGAATTAGTAATCTCGATCAGCCGCTGGTGATAAATCGAAACTAGAAATAAGTAATCTTGGGATTTCAATGAAGACAGATTTATCCTGGCAACTTGGGAAAAAGTTCTGGCATGTGATACCAGGACGGGAAGACTGAATGGCGGCATAATGAGCAGAAGAGTTTGTGGTATTCCAGATGATGTGCGACAGGTAGGGAATGCCAACTCGCAATATCTTAATAGGGACTCAAAGTTTATATTAGACTCTTGGAAAAGGGTAATTACAGCAATGGGTACAAAGCTCTGATGTCTGTATCATATCACCCTGAGACCGATGGACTATTGGAACGTAATAATCAGATACCGGAAATCGCTATCAGATATCACATTACCGTTAATGATAAAGTCCCATGACAGACATTTTCCCATGACAGACATTTCCCATGCTAAGTCGCCTTTCTTTTTCACAATCTCAAAAGGTCAAGATTGCTGCTGGCTCCATTTCCGATTTCATGTTACGGGGAGCAGACATTTTCCATGACAGACATTTCCCATGCTAAGTCGGTCTGGTCGCCTTTCTTTTTCGCAATCTCAAAAGGTCACGCTCGCTGCTGGCTCCATTTCCGATTTCATGTTACAGGGAGGTTATGATTCCTGTCGTATTTAATCTTTACAGCTGCTGATGCGTGAGTAATTGCTGCCTCAGCCTGTACCTAGGTTGTGAAGAAGCCTGAGCTCCTCGAGGTCAAATTCTCTCGTCTCGTCTAAAAACAAATTGGATCCTGTTCTTAGTTTTCTTCCTTAGCCCAGTTTCAGTGGTGCACATTTGATCACCGTGACCTTGGTATATGCATAATTAATGTTATGTTATAGAGCTGGTAAAATATCTATCCATGGGAAAATGTCTGTTCATGGGAAAATGTTTGTCCATGGGAAAATTTCTGTCCATATAAGCTTGACTTCCCACTAGCAGGGAAAGTTTACAGAATGTCAGGCATCTGTTGTAAAACTTGCTATTTGCCTTACACCGTAGGAGCTGAAAGCTCCGCCCGTGATAGCTCGGATCACCGCCTGCTTCCCTTCCTAGGTTCTTAATTGCCAGCCGGCCAGATGTCTGTCACATTGTGCTCTTTGATGTAGTCCCATCCAGGCCAATTCGGCAGTCCGCTGAACTCAACCTCCAGATCCATGGCTCTGTGGTCCACAACGAGCAGGGTTCCAGCAGTTCACCCCTCTGTGACGAGTGATTACAGTGGCCGGAGCACTCCTCGCCGTGCTGCCCCTTGAACCTGATCCGGGCATTGGGGCAGACGGAATTCTCGGGCTTCTAACGATCATCGAAGCTCCCATTCACTTGCGCAGGCGAGGCGTAGCGTGCGGGATCAGCCCGGGGCAGCTCCCCGGGGTTCGGCCGGTACATGTACCGAGGCGCTTTCGGCTCGGGGTCGGCTCCGTGATGTCGCCGCCCTCCCCTTCTGTTATACAACTTGTTCCTGACCTGAGTAATGAACCATTCGGAAGAAAGTCCGCCACTACCTAGAAGGGTACTCGACGGAGATACACACGAGTAAAAAAGAAGGATCCCCAGGAAAGGCAAGAGCGGAAACCTTTCATCCCCTCCCTCGCAACTTCAGTAATTTCGCCAGAAAATAATAGGGTACATGACGGAGATGCACACGAGGAGAAAAGAAAGAAAACCAGTAAAGGCAAGAGCGGAGAACCTTTCATCCCATCTCTCGCAACTTCATAGTTTCGCCAGAAAGTAATTCGCCTTTCCTTCCACAATAAATTTCCTTCCTCCCTTGCCTCACAACTTGGCAGCAACCCTCCTTCACAGAACAACAAACCACGATATCTCATTCCCGAATCACGTCGGTTAGGTGGCTCTTCTTCCCTGGAGCCCGCCGCCGACTGTGGGATCTGATGAGGCGACAAACATTGGCAAGAGAAAATCATCTGCAATAATTTGCCACTCACGAACAGCACAGGCGCGCAAAAGCTATTATTTGGCAGTCATCATCATTCCCACGTCTGCTTGAGCGTCCATTATCACTACATCATTCGTCTCGATTGAACAACTCGAGCCGCTATCACCAACGTTCACACGACAAGCTACGGGGAGCCGGTATATGGACAAGAAGATTGGAGAAAACGAAGATATCAGCAAACCGGAAATTCCAGGCACAGAGGAGCAAGGCATCATAGCCGGAAGGAGCAAGTTCAGGTGGCGTTGGACAAGGGAGAGCGACAACTAGCAGTTCGTCATGACCGACCCAAACATTCACCGCCCGATGGTGTATGCCACGGGTATGATGGCCGAGAAGGAAATCGAGACCCTTCAGCTCGATTGGAAATGGCAAGCGTTGGAGTCCTTCAAGCAGGATTGGTTTCCGGAGGGCATACCCTGCGACATCGATCTCAACGAAGCATGGACATACCTGGCGTGTTCCAGCATGCAGAAGCTTGCTGATCATGTCCACTGGAAAGACATGCGCCCCGGCTGGAACGCTTTGCTAAACTGGATCAGCTCGTCACATTGGAAGCAGGATCGTGATCGGAAGGGCATGTTCCCTGCTTTTGGCAATGCGCCGGCAATCTTAGCATGCTTGGTACTCGCCAACTGGCAGCGCAGGAAGAATGCTACTATGAAGCCAGAGACCATGGTTCCAGCATTGATGAAAGAAGTTTGGGACAAGTGCAGTCTCAACTTCATCGTGCAACATCCAGAGAACCGTGAGTACGTCCCGTACTGGGTGGGAGCGGACCTTTTCGACCCTGAGTGGTACCAACACCATATCACGGCATTGTCACTCTGGACCAGTGTCTATATTGCGCCAAAAGTCGACCTTAACATAAGTTTCCAGAAGCCACAGACCGATAGGCAATTGGTCCCAGCTAAACGCGAGCTCGATCAGCCATCGGTGGGCAGCGATGATGAATCGCGCAAGAAAGCAAAGCTGACCGATGGGCAATCGGAGGAGACAGAGAAGATGCAATCCGAGAACGAGACGCTGCGCATGCAACAGCAAATCGAAACGCTGCAACAGCAAAATGCTGCGCTCAAGGAGGAGCTCAAATTTGCAGTTCATGTTGTCCACCACCACAAGAGCGAGCGTAAAAAGGTAGTCCACGAACTCGAAGAATGCCGGAAGCGAATGGACAAGTATGTGTCATTTGCGATTCATACAATCTATCCGGTCGACCGACTCATCAAACATCAATTTGAGCCGTCCCTGGTCAAAAAAGAGGATCTGATGGAGTTAGGACTGGGCGAACACCAGCTCGAGGAAGAGGAAGACGTCATCATCAATGTGCCGAAATACGATCTGACCCAAGTCCACGTCCTGGTGGACGACGGCGAGGTCGTGAGACTGCATCAAGATTGCAGGACGAGCAGAAAGCGTGGGCGGACGAGAAAGACCAAGCCGAAGCTCGGAAACAACAACGCCTGCGCGCAGAAGAGGTTGCTCACGAGCTGGCCGAGAAGCAGCGACAAATGCATAGCGTGCAACGGATCAATCGCTTCCCAGCAGCAAATCCGCAACTGCTCCCCGCTCAGAACATTTTCGGTCCAGGAACGCCACAGCAGAACAATCCGAGCTTATTCAGCCCAGGAGCGCCACAGCACAACAATCTGAGCTCATTTGGCAATTTTCAGAACTCTCAGTACAATGCTGCAAGCCCGTATGGTGTCCAACAGCCTTTCCAACCAGCGCCGCAGCCTCAGCAACATTACCAACACCAAGGACAACCCGCCAACTTCCAGCAATTTCCACAACCCAATCTCGCCAGTAATCCGCAGCCTTTTGGCAGCAATCAGGGTAACTTTGGCAGCAACCAGAACTCATTTGGAGGAGGAAGTAGTTATGGCGGGTATTCAGGCCCGTAGAATTTTGGCAGACAGTCGGGTTCAGAGAGAGCAAAAGGGACAGGAATCGGGAAATTAAGGTACCGTGCGAAGTTTTTCATTTTTGGGAGGAGGGAAACGGTAATTTTGGTATCACCAGGACAGTGTGAAAAGTTCGTGCCTGCCTTACAAGTGACATTTTCGTGGGGGGGAGGGATTGATAGTCCGTACGGAAGGAGCCACTAGCGGGTAGTGTAGCGTTGGTCCTCCTCCTCAGGAGTGGATCGCTACCTAATTAGGGCTAGCGTATGTGGACCGTGCAGCCTCAGAATTATCTCTCAATTTCAAATCCTCGAAGGCCTCTGTCGTACGGACTCGTCCGTATCATAATAGTAAATTATGAAATGAAATTATCAAGTGGGCCGAGCGCCCAGCCATACAGCGGCCCGAACATCCATCCTGGTAAAGGGGAAGCTTGTGTTGAGCTATTGCCAGCCCAAAAGCAGGGGTATCACCAAGGAAGGTCCAGAGTGTCCTTCTTGACATCTTGCATCTTCCATCTCAAAACTCACTCTGTCACTGTCACTGTTTTTGTGAATCGTGTCAGCTGCCAACCTTTTTCTCCAACCCGAGAATATCACGTCCCGTGATCAGTCTTGGCTTTGGGCAGCTTTTGCAGTTTCTCTCGGACCAACTCGACCCCGCGAAGAAGAGCGAGACCTACTTTGACACCTCCAGCGAGCGACGGTCTTTCCGCCACGACACCTTTACTTCTTTACGCTCGTTGATCACGCTTTATTTGCTTGCTTTGCGCTCGTTGAAGAAACACCAACCGCAATCATGAAGGGTACGTCGCAGCTCGAAGCTCCCAGTGCGGTGTCGGCAACAGGGCGGTCACCAGCTAACGTGCTTCTCTGGCGCAGCCTTAATTCTCGTCGGCGGTTTTGGTACCCGCCTCAGACCTTTGGTATGCTGCCCTTTGCCTCTACAGCTGGTATGCGCTGCGCAAGCATGGAGCTAACCATTGGACGTTAGACCTTGACTCTCCCCAAGCCTCTGGTCGAGTTCGGCAACAAGCGCATGATCCTCCACCAGATTGAGGCTCTCGCCGCCGCTGGCGTAACCGACATTGTGCTCGCCGTAAACTACCGCCCTGAAATTATGGAGAAGTACTTGCTTGAGGTAGGCCCATCATTCGATTCCCCAGTCTTGGGCACCCTGGCACCAGGAAAACCAACCGGCTAACAATCTTCTTCACAACAGTACGAGAAACAGTTCGGAATCAACATCACAATCTCGATTGAGAGCGAACCCTTGGGTACCGCCGGTCCCTTGAAGTTGGCCGAGAAGGTTCTCTCAAAGGACAACACTCCCTTTTTCGTACTTAACTCGGACGTCACTTGCGATTACCCCTTCAAGGAGCTCGCTGCCTTCCACAAGGCGCACGGCGACGAGGGCACAATTGTTGTGACCAAGGTTGAGGAGCCGTCCAAGTATGGTGTCATCGTCCATAAGCCCAACCACGCATCCCGTATCGACCGCTTCGTAGAGAAGCCGGTTGAGTTCGTCGGCAACCGCATCAATGCCGGAATCTACATCCTGAACACCTCCGTGCTCGACCGCATCGAGCTCAAGCCGACATCCATTGAGCAGGAGACCTTCCCAGACATGGTCAAGGACGGCCAGCTGCACTCGTTCGACCTCGAGGGCTTCTGGATGGACGTTGGTCAGCCCAAGGACTTCCTGACGGGCACCTGCCTGTACCTCTCCCACCTCACAAAGAAGGGCTCCAAGGAGCTCACACCACCCACGACACCCTTCGTTCACGGCGGCAACGTGTTGATCGACCCCTCTGCCAAGATCGGCAAGAACTGCAGGATAGGACCGAACGTCACTATCGGCCCCGATGTTGTTGTTGGTGACGGCGTCCGTCTCCAGCGCTGCGTGCTCCTCTCTGGATCCAAGGTCAAGGATCATGCCTGGGTCAAGAGCACCATTGTTGGCTGGAACAGCACTGTGGGCAGGTGGGCTCGCCTGGAGAATGTAACAGTTCTCGGTGATGATGTCACCATCGGCGATGAGATCTATGTCAACGGCGGAAGCGTTCTTCCCCATAAGACAATCAAGGTCAATGTCGATGTGCCTGCTATCATCATGTAGAGCGGCTCAAAATGCATTATTCTCGAGCATTTTCCCTGCCGCCTTTCGGATCATGACACAAGCAACTTTCTCAAGCAACAAAATTTACATATCGACTTCATAATACCAAACGGCCTTGAAACACCTCTCTCTTGCGCTTCTTTTTGATTGGTTCTTTATCCCATCTTCGGGGTGGGTTGGCGAGAGAACTTGGCAGCTTTACACAAAACGAGATGCTTCGCACCTATTCAGTGACCTTCGACACCAAATAACCCCCGGGTGGTTGGTGTCGGGGAGGATATTGGGCACGACATCAATGGGAAATGACTAATTGTGTGTGGCATGGGGGCTTCATTTTACGGATGGAATCTACAGCAATCCTCGTCAGATGCATAGCGGCTGTCTTGTGATAAGACCAGCATGATCTGATCGTCCAAGTGGCTGCCGATTCTTCTGGCTTATGTTGTGTATTTACTTTTGCCTATGATGAGGCGACCCCCGGAGCTGGTTCTCATTATCTCATTAAAATGGTGATGTGGGTGCATGGAGGGGCGATGGTCACTGTCGTGTTAGACGGCTAAGGGTGTTGAAGGCATAGACCATGGGCGGACCACGAAAAGGAGGTTTAAAAATAAAACCCAACTCTTTGACATTGACACCTGCCGGTTATTATTCTTGTCTGTGAACTCACCCCAAACACTAGTAGCTTGTAGTGACCGTTTATTTAAGCCTGGCCCTTCCCAATATCACAGTTTCCTCTGGAGTTATGAAAGGGAAATGTTGAATTAGTTAATACACTACAATCGAGACTGATGCTTAAAACATACAGGAAAAAAGGATACGCCCCTACAACAATGCAATGCCAGTAATAATACAAACCGAGTACTCTTCAGAGGCACAATGACAACAAATAATCGCCCAGCCTTCTAAAGTCGTACAACCAATCCTCACACACAACCGGCCCGACCAACCACGGATAGAGATAGGAAAAGTGGTATCCTAGGTGCAAAGAAGAAAAGAGAAAACCGCCCCTCCCAACAAAACTGGAAAAGCAATAGTATGAGTTTCACTCGGAATGATCCGTCACCCAGCCGCGGCTCATCTCCACGGCCTGTTCCCATTTCTTGAATAGTTTATCGGCCTTTGCCTTGGGCATCTGTGGCTCGAAGATGTGCCTACCGGCGCGATTGACAGTGCGGAGATCATCGAGTTCCTGCCACACGCCGGTGGCAAGGCCAGCGGCGATGGCAGCGCCTAGAGCGGTAGTCTCGCGCATGACGGGGCGGTCGACAGGGATACCGCTGATGTCGGCTTGAGTCTGCATGCACAGATCCGAGTTGGACAGGCCGCCGTCGACTGCGAGTGACTCGAGCTTGTGGTTGGAGTCTTTCTCCATGGCCTCTAGAATAGCCTTGGTCTGGTAGCACGTAGCCTCCAGCGTGGCGCGGGCAATGTGGCCCTTGGAGGTGTGCTGGGTGATGCCGACTGAGGAGTGAGTTAGGTTTTACTCTGAGAGAAGAGGGAATAGGAGAGAACTAACAAAGTGTTCCTTTAGCATCGTCAATCCAGTACGGCGCAAAGAGGCCGCTAAAGGCCGTGACGAAGACCACGCCACCGTTATCCTCGACCGACTCCGCAAGCTCTGTAATTTTTGCCGACTCGTCGACAAAGCCGAGGTTGTTCATCAGAAACTTGACGCCTGCGCCGGCAACAGCAATGCTTCCCTCTAGCGCGTATGCAGGCTTGCGGCCTCCGCCAAAGTCGTAGGCCACTGTCGCTAGCAGACCGTACTTCGAGATCACGGGCTCATGGCCAACATTGTATAGCAGGAAACAGCCGGTGCCGTATGTATTTTTGGCCTGGCCCGGGTTGAAGCCGCACTGGCCGACCAGCGCACTAGACTGGTCGCCGAGGCAGCCAGCGATGCGGACGCCGGCCAGTGTACCCTTTGTGATCTTTCCGAAGCACTCCGGGTCGGACGAGGGTACGATCCGTGGCAAGTGAATCTTGGTGCGGTCGATGCCGAAGAAGCTCAGAAGCTTGTCGTCGTACTGCAGCGTGCGCAGATTCATGAACATGGTACGGCTCGCATTGGTACTGTCGGTGACATGGATAGGTTTCTCGACCTGCGCGCCCCCGTTGAGCTTGTAAATGAGCCATGAGTCGACAGTGCCGAAGGCCAACCGGCCCTCCTCGTAAGCTTGCGCAACGGCATCGACATTCTCGAGCAGCCAGCGCAACTTCACGCTGCTCGGATAGGTGGACAAAGGTAGGCCGCATAGTTCGGTCAGGGTGTCAGCGCCCTCGCGGGCCTTGAGGTCGCGTACAAGGGACTTGGTGCGTGTGTCGGGCCAGACGATGGCATTGTAAAGCGGCTCCCCCGTGATACTGTCCCATACCACTGTCGTCTCGCGCTGGTTTGTGATGCCGATGGACCGTATGTCGGCTTTTGAGAAGCCCATCTCGGCGAACTTGCGCATCGCCCCCTCGATGCACTCCTCCACCGAGGTGAGGAGCTCCAACGGTTCATGTTCGTGCCATCTTTCATCGTGTTAGACTAGTATCCACAGGACAATCGGAGGCGGCAAGGGGGGAGGGAGGGGAAGGGGTTGCATACCCTGATTTGGGGTAGAGATTTTCAAACTCTATTTGGTGGCTCGCGACAGGGTCGCCCTCCCCGTTGAAGATAAGGAACCTCGAGGATGTGGTTCCTTGGTCGATGCTGCCGACAAACCAGTGGTGCTTCAACTCCTCCTCGGTCTCGTGTATGCCCTGCGGCAGATGCTCCTCGTGCGTAACAACCACCCCGTTGTTCTTTGAAATGTCTTCTCCTCCTCCTCCGTTGCCCACATGCCCTGTGTCTCCTCCCCCCTCCGCGCCCACCTTCGCATCGGCCGTAGACACGGTAGTGGTGCCATTCAAATACGACCCGCCATTGCCCATGGTGAGTGGGAGGGTGCTCGTCCTGTGTTGGCTGCGACAGCTGGAGCCGAACGAGCGCCTTTGGTGTTGCTGGAATGCGACAAAAGCACGAGTAGGAGCGAAAGCAGCGACTGCAGTCCAAGATAGCAGACGGGAATGCGAAGGGTTGGCGCGGGGTAAAGGGGCCCCGAGAGGGGGTACGAGGGGGAGAGACGGGATGGGGGTTACGTCAGAGGAGGCCTGGCCCTAGCTACGCCGAACGCGCGCCTGTTTGGGCCGGCCCTGTGCGAACAGCCACCGGCGGATTTGCGACTGTGCTGATCGAGACGCTCCAAACATGCCTCCGGTTCGTCCACCAGCGAGGAGCGTTGCGCAAAGTACGCCGCTAGACGCCATGTTCCATGGCACCTGGTGTGTCCACATTTTGATCTAGGAGAAACGATCGTCGTCGCGGTCTTTGCTCTGAAGTTTTGCGATTGTACCTAGGTGTCTGTCTGTCGATTGGCACATGTTTCGGCTGAATTTTTTTGATCAGCGGACGCGCATGGCACTGCACATGGACATGGGGAGGCTCCAGCAGCTAGCCTTTGGATTGGTGGAAGCATTGCGGGGGCTGCAGGAAGGGGCAAGGGCGCTGTGGGGGCTCCAACGTCCACTTTCCAGGGGTGGCACAAACGACTCCTCGAGACTCAAACATCCATCCACAGAATCGAAACTAATCAGAGCGAATCTCCGTTCAAACGCTACGGACCCATAGCAGTGCTTATCGCGGCCATTGTCGGGTGATTTGCACCCGACCGGAACGTATCGCCGTTAGAAACGGCATGGGATGGCTCCCTAGAAGAACTCCGCGTCTGAGTTTGCAACCTTGACAACTACACGTTTGATGTCACAATCTGCCACGTTATCGTAAACCGCCAAAAGCTAACTATGTCTCACGATTGTAAGGCAGTGCCATCATCTGGTCTATAAAGTGTTAATCTAACAGAGTTGCCCCCGTCCACCTGATCCGGACCTTCCCTGTAGCTATTAGTGACCTGGCGCTAGCCAATGTCTTATGTTCCTGAACGTTCCTAGAACAGCAACCACACCTTCCCGCCTCAAGCCCGTGAATATCACAGAAGTCCAGGCGATACCAAAAAAGAAAAAGAATGGCAATCGCCGGGAATTGAGCCCGACGTGGGGGTCGAACCCACAACCTTGAGATGATCTCGGTGGATTCTGAGAATCTCCATAAGAGTCTCACGCTCTACCGATTGAGCTAGCCGGGCGTGTGCCTGGACGAGTTGTTGTGAAGTGATGGGGTTATCCCACGATATGGGACAGGGCAGAACATTGAACGATGTATACGGAATGCTTCAGGTCATCCTGGCCGAAAAGCCGGTAGACTATCCGGAATCTCTCTCCATGGACCAAAAGGTTAGTCGTTCTGGTGGACGATGGTGAACGTGATGTCCACGCGAGGGGGGTCGATACCAGTCATCAGGATCGTTTCCCTCGGCGAAATATCGAGGTGGCAGTTGGATAGCAAATCTTTGAAGAACCCGGGGGCTCCGTAAAGGGCGAAAGCCAGCCTCTCTGGTTCTGGAATGTCGCAGTTGTTACGGGTGACGACTAAGATAACGGGCACGACTTGCTCACTGATGGAAGACTATTTTCTTGTAGCTGGCCCTCCGGTACGGTCCTGGTTGTCCAGGAATCATGATGCGATATGAAGGCCACTCGTGGCCACCTGCTGTCTGCCATCTTCCCCTCCCCGCCGTGCAAAGATAATACTGGGGAGAGTAGAATGTGGGGAAAACAATAGGGTAAACGGCTAGGGTGACCAGTGATTACTACTGTTGTCATGCCAGGAAACATCCTAGACTGGAAGAAGTAGGTAGGTAGGGACTGAAATAGGGAGACTAAAGCGAAGATTGAGGCCTGGCGAAGTCAGATGGGAACAAGGAGGCAAGTGCGACTTCACATGTCACCATTGCACCAACAACTTCTCAGCCTTACGCGAGTAACGAAAGTGAGTCTGTTCAGAATAAAACGAACGCTGCTTGCTCCTACATTGCCTGCCTTTGATCACGGGATACCAGCTTTGACTGCCCTGGACATCCAAAGCCGCGCATCGCAAGTTACCACAATGTATCCTCTCCAAATCACACAGAAAAAACTTGTTGTCCAGATTCATCCTGATCCAAACCCCATGTCCCCAAACAGCCAAAACAAACCCGATATATCTTCCATCCTCCTATTTCTCATAAATTATACCCTCAGAGACACCCGTGACAGAGCAATTTGCTCCAAACCCCCTTTTGCTAACCGAATGTACCAGATTGGCATTGTGCCCTAGCCCTGCCTCAAACGTTCCAACATGCCATGTATCATAACTCCGTTACGTTGAACGTGGTCGAAAATAAAATCAAACTGCCCAGAGGAGATATACTCCGCCGTACCTTCAAAGCCAAACGACCCGCTGAGAACATCGCGGGGATCCGGCACCGAGACACCGAACAAACGTTACAGTAGTGTACAGCAGCCCATGGACCACAAGCCAACTACGCCTTGATGATTTCGCTGCACTTTTTAATGTCTTCGTCGCTGTGCTTGTTGCCCAAGTACTTCTTCATCACAACCTGAAAATCCTGCTCGTCAACCACCGCACCAGAGCCCGAACACTTTGCTTTCTTCTGGAGATCGGAGCAGAGACCGTCAAGATCGAAGTCCCCGTTCTGAACCCTCGGGCAGTTCTGGAGTGTTTCCCTGTAATCGGTGTCAGCACTGCCGCCTCGATCATGCCTCCTGCTGCCGACACATACCATATTTTGTTGCAAGTCAAAAGCTGACCAGGGCTGCTAGCCTCATCGTCATCCTTGGCTGCGTCGATCTGTGCGATGAGACCCTTCTTGGGAGCCGCGACTGGAAGATTGTATGGCGTTGTGAAATCCACGTCGAAAGCATCGTTAAAGAATGCATCGTCAAGCCCGTTCGTCAGAATGTTTTCCTGCGGCTCACGATAGTCTCCAAAGAGTTGGGGATCAAACTCAAAGTTCTGAGGTAGCCAATTGAAGTCAGGCATGTTCATGGTGCCGAACTGATCAAAATCTGTGGGAGTCTTAGCCGGGTATTCTGAATAGGAATGAACGGACGGAGGAGGCTGTGCTCTGGGGAAGCATTGTGGACCAGTGGAGTAGATGAACAGGTAACGCCGCATCGAGCTTATCAAATGTCCAACGAGGACGCGGAAATAGCTTGCATACCTGGTGAGTTACCGAGATTTGACTGCTCTTCGCCGATCGTCGTTAATGTGTCAATAGGCTTGAAACCCATTGGCGACTGAGTCAGCGGCTCTGGTGAGGTGCCACACGATGAGCTTGCACCCATGTTGGAATTCGACGAAGCAGAGGGAGAGCTCGTTGACATTGCGCCGCCCATGCTAAAATGGGAATCCGTGCTGCCCCTAGATGCCTTTGCGACATTCTGATTGGTAAGCGGATCAGAAAAGAGGCTGGCTGCGAAGTTCGAGAGATCGTCGTCAGATTTGTTTTGGTTGTAACTGCCCGAGTTGGCTCTAGAAGTTCCAGGCTTCTCCGTTGGGCTCAACTGCTCACGGCTACCGTGCTTTGATGTGGTAGGCAATGGCTTGACCTGCGTCGCGCTTGATGCTCCGGGTAGACCAAACTTGGGAAACTCGAATTGGAAGTTGACGTCGTTGATGCCTCGAGTGAGCGGAGCTCCAAATGGTCCAGCTGGGCCCGAACCGCGACTGGTGCTTGGCATCGTAGACACTCGTTTCTTGTATTCGTTCAATTCGACGGTCATCTTATCAACCTTGGCCCGCAGCAACTCATTTTCGTGATTGGCAGCCTGTGACGCCTGCTCCAACTCCTCAACCTTGGTTTCAAGGTCTTTCAAGTGCTTCTCTTTGCGCTCGCGGAATGCCCGCTGGGCAGCACGATTTTGAGCCTTCCGCTTCTGTTCCTGTGTCAGCAGCTTTGCTTTCAAATTGAATCTATAGCTTTTTGGAATGTCCAGCTTACATTAGTCGGCTCAGTGGTGAGAGGCTTCCTTCCCGGTTTCTTCGAAACCTTGTCCTCGCTCTCACGCCTCTTCGCTCCGTTAGGCTCATCCTCGTCGTCGTCGTCCGGATGACTCCTCTTATCGGGCGACTCGGTGTCGACGGAATCGGACCGACCATTGACAGAAGATCCGGGCAAGTCGCCGATCATCTTGGGTTGGCCGGCGTTGTCCATGGTATAGTCGAAGCTGGAGTCGGCCCCCGTAAAGTCGTAATCGTAATCTAGATCTGGGCTGTTCTGGAAGCTCCCCAAGTTGTCGAGACCCTGAGATGGAGAAGCGTTGAATGCCGCAGGAGAGAGGGAGAGGGCAGCGCTGGACGGATTGTTGTTGCCCGTCCTGTTGGAATTGAGCGCAGCATACAGGAGGTTCTGCTGCTGCGGGGTGAGGATGAAGTGCGACAACGGGTTCTCTGTCGACGTCATCTTGACTGACTCGAGCGGTCGCGACGGACGTCACAAGTGATTGATTGCTTCACAAGCTGATGAAAGTATCAGACGAAGTTGTCCACCTCGAAGGGCTTGGAGGTTTGAACAGGCAAGATCGTGGAAGAGGTGGCGCCAACGGGCGCAGATTGATGAAGGGGACGAAGGTGCGCCCAGCTTTCCGCCACCGCGGGGTACTGAACAGCTGGCGACGGGGCGGTTGGGCGACAAAGGGAGACACGATAGGTAGGACAAAGACTCTGGATACAATTTTGCGAATGCAGGACAGGCGAGATCACTTGGTACGAAAAAATGGTGGTTTCGAGAGTGCGATCCGGCCACGCAAGCAAAAATTCGCCTCCCAGGGGTTGGTTGTCAAGGTTCGACGTGGGTGAGTGTGGATGGATGGAAGGTTGGCGCGAAATGCGAGGAGGTAGAAAAGTCTTGTGGCCTTTTCGCCTGAATTGTTGCCTGACTCACTCACCTGACGCCGAGCTTTCCTCCTTTGAGCAGAGCTGTAAAATTCAGGCAAAAGCAGGGCTGGCCAGGACTCACCGGACGAGAAGGGTTGCTGCTTGTTCGAAGTGCTGAGTGTCAGACGAAGGGCTCGCGCTGGAAGTGGGAGCATGAGGGGTTGAGCAAGTTCAATTTGTCAGCGACGTAGAAGGCGCAGGAATGGACAACTGGTCACGCCGGGCGTCCGTGCGCCCGTGCGTCTTACGCCGGACACCATGGAATATAAGGCGGTAAAGTCCGACCTCCGAGTCCCGATCCGCGAGCCGTTCTCTGCATTGATATCCGATGCGTGCCATGCGCATATCGCCAGTCTTCATTTGCGGCCTTCTTGGTGCTCATCGTTTTTGTTTCCGGAGCTGCTTCCGTGCACTTTGTGGACCACGAATTGCTAAAGATGCGTATGTGGATCTCATGAAGGTATAAAACATGAGGCTGAGGCTGAGTAAGGGCCCAGGATGTGGACGGTGGACACTGCCAGCGTCCAACGGTCTCCCAGCCTCCAATACAGATGCGACAGGCGGCTCTGGTAACGCGAATCCACAACCGGGAATCCTAAGCCCCATGTTTAGAACAGCAGCGCATGAGGCTCAAAGGGGCAAACTCCATAGCTTGACGGAGCTACCGATCCGTATAGAGTACGCGAATGTGTTAAATCACCTCCCTGTACGCATTCGTCCGCTTAACTTTTTCTACCCACACCACACCTTTCGTTGTTTCCGGGCGTTGTCGTACAAGTGGCGTGGGAAACCCCCATGCTTTTGATCTCGCAACTCGGCATCACAGTCTCAAGACAGCAAATGGATGTAGCAGCCGGGACGGATCAGGTGCTGTCGTTTCTTGTTGAATCGAAACTCGTGACGAACATATGTCTGATGAGAGACCTAAAGGAGTGTTCCCAACTTGATCAGTTTTGGAAGCTCGAAATGAGTGACGGGTAGACCAAGCCAGTGGCGGCTCGACAACGATTGGACCTCCTTGTTCACCTGGAGGCGAAACGGCGATAATGGCCCGTGCGCAATCCCCGCATTGACATGCTCGAGACCATCGTCAATCAGATTAGCCTTGTCCAAACTCTAATCGAACGGTGTGAGCCTCATGTGACGACACTAGTCTATTTGTACAGGTAGCACTGTAGCAAAACGTCCGGCACATCTGTCGATAACCTCTAAGCACTCCAGTCATCAAAGGGGCAATCGAACCGTCGAACCGGAGCAGCTCGGGAGCTGTAGGGGAACCGCCGAGATGGATGTCGCATACGATCACCTCCAAGAATCATTCACCGAAGAAACCACCACCTCACCCCCAGCCCAGCCTACAACTACCACCGGCGCAGCGCAGCCTGCACAGCAACCGACCCTCAACGACGACCTGCAAGATGCCTACCGTGCCTTCTCCTCCAGCCCCTGGGGCGCTAGGATCGGAGGTTTCTTCGGCAGTGTTGTGAAGCAGGTCCGCGAGCCCCACATCCCTACCCCTTTTTAGCTATTCCTCGTGCTTACCACCCCTCCCCCATTTCAGGGCGAGTCCATCTATCATGAAGCCCAACAGGAACTTACGGCTGTCGGCCAGGACGCTACGCGTGGCCTCACCGACCTGCGCACCTCCATTATCAACCGCACACGCGGGCTTTCCCTGTCGACGACCACCCAGCCCGGCACCGACGCAGCCGACGGCGCCAATACCGAGACTACTCCCACTAGAACTACTGCGCCCCGCGATCTGTCATCCGAGGATGCCCTCAAGGAGTCTGAGACGGTTCTCTCCCGGCTGCGAGGCGAGGCGACGAAGCGCCTTAAGGACCTACAAAAGGCCGAGGATGCAGCAGATGAGGCGCTGCTGCGGTTTGGATCTAACCTGCGAGACTTTCTCAAAGACGCCATCAAAATTGCGCCACCGACGGACGGGTCCGGGTCAAGCGGGAGCGGCGAGGGCGGGGCCGTGTTGTTTGAGAGCAAGGACGCCCACGGCAAGCGTGTCATCCACACGTCACGGTTCGATGCCCAGCTTCACGTTATCCACGCCAATCAGGAGAGCTTTACGACAGATGCTATCGGCCCTGAGTACGAGGCCTGGTATAAGGAGTTTGATGTCGACAAGAAGACGGATGATATTGCGGGCGATCTCGCCAAATACCCAGAGCTGAGGGCGACGATGGAGAAGCTGGTTCCGGATCAGGTATCGTACGCAGATTTCTGGAAGAGATATTACTTCCTGCGACACGGCATCGAGACGGCCGAGGCGAGGCGAAGGGATCTACTCAAGGGTATGTGTGACATGTCTTTGCCTTCTCATCTAAATGCTAATATATCGCACAGCTGCCTCAGCTGAGGAGGAAGTGGGTTGGGACGAAGACTCAGAAGACGAGGCGGCGCCTAGCAACAACGACACCAAGGCTCCAGCAGCTATTGGCAAACTGCCCGGTTCAACTGATTCTTCGACAACGCTCCATCCCCAGACCGCACAGACTCTCCTCAAACCGTCCGAGCCTCGAAAGTCCAACGACGAGAAGTCCCAGGCTGATAGTGAGGCGAGCTACGACGTTGTGGGCGCTCGCTCGGGTGTTCCCAGTCAAGCGCCCAACAGCCCGAAGGACTCGCGGAAGGGCGACGACAGTGACGAGGAGGATTGGGAGTAACTGCATCCTTTACTCTTGAACCTGTAAGGAGAGTTCAGTCGAGTTGCGCTGGGTAAGGTAGTATGGGGTATCGGTTTGGGAAGGCGTTTATCCTGGTCGCATTCAATTCATAGCCGCGCGTCCCTCGTGGCAGGTAATATTTGAAAAACACCCCTGTACACAGCAGAAGTTGCTGCCGCGAGGAGACCACCATTGTGCTTCGCATCTCTTCGCTCAGGGGCATGGGGCTTTGGGTCAGGTTCGCCCCAACCAACCCCTCGATCGCGCTCGCAATCTCAAAACATCTACCTCTTGGACTTCCGCGTGACCTTGGTGAACCCATCCTCATCCACCTGTGGTGCTTCCTTCTCCTTGGCTGCGGGCGCATCGCCCATCTCGACATCTTCGTCTTCCTCGGAGTCCTCATCGTCGTCTGTATCCCAGTCGGTCTCGTGGTCCTCATCCTCCGCCTTGGTAAGCACACCCACCACCTTGGTGCCCTTGCGCGCCTCGAACCTCCGCTGCAGATCCGCCAACTCGTCGAACCTGGGGCCGCCCTTGACACACTCGCCGCGCACCCGCATCACCTGCTCGGCAACCTCGAGCGCAGAATCGTCGTCCACGTTGACCTCGAACTCATCCAGCATCACCTGCAGCAGAACTGTCTCGACATCCACTTGGTCGGGTTCCTCGGCGGCAGTCGCAGCGGCAGCGACGCCATTACTCGGTTGTTGCGCGCCTGTGGCGGGGGTAGCGGTGATTTTGGACAGGTCGGGGAAGAGCTCGACGATTGCGCCCGCAAACCAGTCGCGCTTGTCTTCGGAGTCGGGGCCGCCCCAGTGGTTTTGCACGGCGAGCGTGAGCGCTGGCCAGAGGTGGATGGCGTAGGCGACGCCTTGTTCGAAGTTGGCTTGGCAGGTTGCTGGGAGTGGGGTTGTCAGTTGGGGTGGTGTGAGGGGGGTGGAAAGGGGGTTTGAGGAAGTTGCTTTACCTGGTTTGGGTGCACCCGAGCCGGTGGGATTGGAAGCCATGATGTGTGATGGGAAGTTGGGTTGTCGAGGGGTGGCGCCGCCTGGGATCGACGTGATGGAGGGGTTGCTTGGGCGGATATTTTTTTCTGGTGTTTTTCGCAAGGCTTGGCTGCTTATTGAGCTTATCGGAGCACCCTGTTCCTGACATGGAGGGCTGCAGTGGGCAGTCCAGGGTTAGGGCTGATGCAGGTTGTGCTGTAACCGTTGGCGGTGATCAAGAGATGACGACATTGGTCTGCCAAACACCTGCGGCGGATATTTTTCGGGATCATTTGATGGCTTTATTAATCATGGGCAGATTTCGACCAGGAACAGTTGCAGTTACTCAGTCAATAGCACGACTATCTTGGCAGCGAATGCGATGGTTGAATGCGAATGCGGTTCGTATGCCACAGCCGTTTACGATTGTGGTTGCGGACTTTAGCGGACTTGCGGAGCTGCGGGGACCCGTCGGGAAGATTTCTGGCCGTGCCCATGGAGGCTCCAAGCAGATTCGGTGGCAGGCTGTATCCACCGGCGTAGACGTCTCCTCGATTATGTGTTTGGACATCGATGTTTAGTATTGAACCCTAGGCTCAACGTCAAACCAACTCTTCATATTAAAGCTCGCTGGCATCCGCGCTTCTACTTGAACCAGAAGACTCTTCATCACCGGCTTCTGATTGTAGCTTCAAACACTTGAACACCTCTCCTGCACATCATATCATTTATCAATCTCCATCTCAAAACTGTCACTCGACTTAAAAATGTCTACCACGGCTTTGATTGGCAGCACTGGCCTCGTTGGCTCGAACATCTTGACCACGCTCCTGGCCAGCAGCACCTGTGCCACGGTCCAAACTATCTCTCGTCGCGCACCCAAGTCAACCGGCACCAAACTCCAAGCTATCCTCGAGCCAGATACGTCCCTGTGGACAGAAAGGCTCAAGACCCTCTCTCCGACCCCAGCAACAGTGTTCTCCGCCCTCGGCACGACCCGTGCTGCGGCAGGCGGAACCGCCAACCAATGGAAGATCGACCACGACCTCAACGTTGAGCTTGCACGCGAGGCTAAGGCGCAGGGTGTGAAGACCTTTGTCTTCATCTCAAGTACTGGTACGCGTGGGATGATTGGCGGCATGGCTCCGTACTCTCGTATGAAGCAGGGAGTTGAAGACACCGTGCGTGATCTCGACTTCGACCACGCCGTCATCCTGCGTCCCGGTCTGATCCTCGGCGAGCGCGAGGAGGCCAAGCCGCTCGGCGGGTTGCTGAACCCGGCTGTTCATGGTATCGGCCGCGTCTTTGGCATGTGGGCTCAGGACATCCTGGGGCAGGATGCCGAGGTTATTGCACGGGCAGCGGTCCATGCGGCGAAGCTGGTCGACGAGGGCAAGGCACCTTCGAAGTACTGGGTTATTGAGGCGGCGGATATTGTGAGATTGGGTCGGACTGAGTGGAAGGATTGAACGTCTTCATATCTGCAAGCTGGGGAGAAGACGACGCGGATCTTCACTGGGGGCAGATTTGCACAATGAAAGGAATAAATTCCGAGGGAGTGAGCATATCACGACCCTCGTGTAGAAGTATTGTTTAACTAGATATTATTTCCAATACCCACCGATTATTGCTTTCTCGTTGAGTCTTCCTGATGTGCATCAACGTAAGAGTCTCATACATTTGATGAAGTTGGCAGTACCAACCCGCACCCTACCTATGTACCTAGGTTTATTAGTCAGAGCATGCGCGCTGACCATATCTTTTAGAGCCAACCCCAAGGTCATACAGCCTCGACGTGGTGGAAGATATCGCAGGAACTCGCCGAATCCTGTGGAGCGGTGAGCTGAGTCCCATGTGCAAGGTGCAGGAAGAGATCCCGAAGCTGGTATGTAGCCGTAATGTAGTACAGCATTGGCGCATGCGTGCATTTTGCACCATCTTCTCACATCGCCTGCATTCCAAGATAATAAGTACCCGGGCGGTGAAGCTCCAGGTCGACATGTGCCGCCCATCCAATACTGACAAAAGTGGAGATTTCAACGCAATTATTGTTTGCTGTTTGCTTCATGCCTCGGCCTAGGTATCTCGGGAAGGCCGACTAATCCGCGGCTGCGGTGTCGTCAGATCACCAACGGCCAATCCCAACGGTCCGGTTCGGACCCGGCATCACGGGTGAGAAAGCGGCGCAACTTGGACGCCGAGCTTAACCTTCACCCCTGGCCAGTTGGGTTTAACTCCCCCTCCAGTTTATCTTATCTCAGCAGCCGGTCCCTGCAGGCACACCATAACCGCCCCACTAACCCCTCGATCCACAGCCAGCTCCCCGCCAATCTCAACATTGGATCGCGACAAACACACAACACACGATCAACCACACACACGTACTCGTACTTCACTCAACCTCCCTACATACATACATACGTACATACATACCCCTCTCTCCGGAGCACCCCCTTGTCCGTACACAAACACCCGGAACCCGGCAAACCACCATGTCCCGCCCCCTCATCATCGGGGACCCCTCGGGCCCCACGGCGCCGTACCCCCTCCGCATGGAGGGCACGGTAATTAGCGGTTTCGGACGGGGGTCCAAAGAGCTCGGCATTCCCACGGCCAACCTCCCCGTAGACGACGCCACCACGCCGTGGATCTCCACCATGCCGTCCGGCGTGTACTTCGGGTGGGCGTCCCTCTCGCTGCCGGCATCACACCCCAACGCCTCGCCCATGCCGGGGTCCAGCTTCTCGCTGTACCCGATGGTGATGTCGATCGGATACAACCCGTTCTACAAGAACACGGTGCGCTCGGCGGAGGTGCACGTGCTGCGGAATTTCGGCGCGGATTTCTACGGGGTGACGATGAGGTTGTTGATTACGGGGTTTATCCGCAAGGAGTTGGACTATGCTGGGCTGGAGGCGCTGATTGCGGATATCAACCTCGATTGCGATGTGGCGCGGACGAGTTTGGAGCGGGCGGCGTGGAAGCCGAGGGAGGTGGCGGAGGATGGGACGCTTGATTGCAGCTGGTTGTTGAGGCCGGGTAGGGAAGCGGAGGACGGAAGCAAAAAGGAGGCGTGAGGATGGGATTGAGGTTGAGCGAGCACAAGGGTTAGTTTGAAGGGCACGACCTTTAGGGAAACATTGAAAGCGTATATTCATCATGTTCGACCATGCTAACCCAAGCTTATATGATGTGGTGTCTGCAGACACACACCCCTGGCCTAAATGACCCTCAAATAGTAATCGATGGCTCTCTTTAAGCAATGATTGCTAAGGATAAGAATTTTCGATACTGTGGTATATCTCCCAAACGCCTGCGCCGGATGCCTGTCACTCTGAATGCCCAAAATCTTTTTTCCCGTCCCAAATTGCATAAAGAAATGAAAATAATGTTAAACGGCTAACTGGTTGTGGTTCCTATAATAGCACGGAAGGAACTGCAGCCGTCAGTTAAGCCAGCCATATGGTATAGGGCGAAGAGAGGACTTACATTGACGACAATCATCATGGGTATATCGAACGTGTCTCTCTTGATCGTCCATGTGTAGCTGCATTCAAGCTTGCCATCTCTCTCCAGCTTTGAGATACCGTGCTCGCCGTCGATCTTGGCCACCCGGTTGCTAAGAATGCTATTTCGTGGGTCTTTTTGCGGGCTTTCCTCCTGCGCATCAGCGCTTGTAGCGCTCTCCATGTTCTCCTTTGTGCGATATTTAAGCAGGCGGCATTTTCTCACCACCTTGCCGCGGCTGTTGTTGAAAGCCAGCTCCGCATAATCCTCATAGAAGTCGATGACACTCTCGTCGTCCATTAGTTCAAAGAGGAAGACGGGCTGAGGTTGGCCCTCGCCGGCCTTGGTCGGCTCCATACCCTTGAGTAGAGGGGTCGCCAGGCCGGGCTTTCCGCTAGTCGATGAGTTGGAGGACCCGGGAGGCATGACACCGGTGTTTACATTGAGATTGGGCTCCTTGCCCAAGAGTACGTCTTTCGTCCATCCTGTGAGTGCCGTAAACTCTTTGTTCACCCCGGCTACCTCGCCTGTCCGACGGCACGCCAGAGCCGGGCTAGAGCATTGGTGCATGAACTCCTCGTACTCGAAAAGCGCCCGCTGGAAGCTCTTCTCCATGAAGACGAGGTCTTGCCTGTTCAGGGTCTTCGTACATGAAATGAAGGACGGCCGGATCGTGGCCAGTGACTTGGCAATGCGGAGGACCTTCTCCCTGGAGAACCGATTCTTGAGCATATAGATCACTCGGTGGAAGCTCTCCACATATGGAAATGGATCTTTTACCGTCTCGTAAATGTAGGAAGGATCGCGATGGCGTTTGCCAAGGATGCCTTGTGGACCCATCTTTAAGAGAGCTGTCGATTTGGGCTTCGGTCGAGTCATCGATGTCTGCTGTTGGCTACTCGACGTAGCTGTTCCCGAATAGTTGTTAGCTACAGGAGACCCTTCAATCCCGAGAGGAGTGGGTTGCGGGCTATTATTCTCGGTGCTTGGGCTTTGGAGACTTGTAGGGCCGGCGGCAATGGCATAGGCGTGAGGGAGTCCGTGCTGGAGGTTGCCTTGTTGGTATATACTGTTCCCGTTCTGATCCAAGCCGAGGAAGTCGGCCATAACACTGTTATCGTAAACCTTGTCGAGCTGGTTGAGTCCGTTGCCGTACATTCCCGCTGGCCCATACACGTCTCCGCCACCCTGCTGTGACAAGGAGGGATCTCGAGGAGGGGTTTCGCCAGCGCCCAGTGACATCTGTCCAAGCATTCCAAATTCCATGGCTCCATATTGGCTGCTGAAGTTGATCCCCTCCAAGTTGAAACCGAAAAGAGGGTTGCTTGGATCGAACAGTGTTGGGGGGAATGTCGCCATCGGACTGGAAACCTGGGGGACTGGCATGGCGCCCATCTGGGGATTCTGCGTTTGGAAGGAAGGAGACACGGGGGACTGCTGGCTTCCGTACTGCATATTCTCGGGCATGGTTCCCATCGGGGTCTGGGAGGACGAGAAGACGGGGTATTGCGAGGGATTGGATTGCGAAAAGAATGTTCCAACATTGGATGATACTTCGGACCCCGAGTTTGAGGGATGGCGGTGGCCGTTGGGACGAATTGCCGGGGCGGTGGGATCATAATTCGGGCCAAGTACCGGCCTGAGAGCTTCCGGTGGAGCGTCGTGGAGGTACTTAGCTTTCTTTCGAACGCCATCTTGGCAGGCCTCGGCCAGTCCACGTTTTATACACCTTTGACATGGCCGTTCATCTCCTGCGAAGAAGTCAATACATGTTCAACTGGCGAGAATTTCACGATGACTCTATGTAGGAGAGGACGGTGATCTGGTGCCGGCTGGGTGCAAGACAAATCTGGCGACTACAGCTGTCCCTTAAGGTCTCTGGATGATCGGCAATGAGAAATATCAGGCTTACCGCAGGTCAGATGGGCTCTCTGGCAGGCGTAACAGGCCCTTCTAGCCTTCTTCCTCCTGGGTCGCAGGGGATCCTTGGGATCGTACTTCTTCTTAGGCTCGCCGTTGCCATCGAGGCCATCAGCGGTAGAGTTCTGCTCGGTCATCTTGTCGTCTTCGTACTTGAGGTGGCCGTCGTTGTCGTCGTACTCGTTCTCGCTGTCAGACATAGCACCCGAGACGTCTGCCTCGGCGGGCCCTGAGTCTTCCGGCATCTTGGCCGAGCTTTATATGCGACCCACGTTTCTTGCGGACCAGCGTCCTGGGGAGGACGGCGCGGCAATGCAGGCTCCACACACAAGTTTCCTGCGGCACCACGGTCTACAAGGCAGGCCGAGCCCTCGTCGAGATGGGGGTCAGGGGGCCGAGCAGCAGAAGCCTCCTGCAGCAATCCCCACGGCAGTGGCACCGCACCAGGAGCGATTGGCGCTGCAAGGCGTTCTGTTATCGGGGCAAAGTGCTGGGCTGGTCTGGTCGGCTGAGAAGGCGCGGGAGTGCAACGTGGAGGGCGCTGCGTGTGTGGCGAACACCCAGCACGCCTCTAATTTCCAAGACGGGCGACCTTGACGGGTAACCTGGAGAGATCGGTACCTACGGCACGGTGTGCTCACGGGTAGGTCGTAGCGACGCAGGCGCAAGGCCGGAGACCGCAAGACGGGGCAGGTATGTAGGTACCGTGCCTTGGCGCGGGCATCAATGGGGCCGGGCTTGCTCCGGAGTCGCTCTTGGGTCTGTGGCCTTCCGTAATATGGGATGTTGATCCTCCAGGGGCCCAGTGGTGGCCGTCCCAGCTGACGAAGCCTGATACACAGCGACAATGGGGCTGTCTCGTATTCCTCAGCGGGCTCGAGGCTCGCCGGCCAATGGGCACGGAGCCGGTTCGCAGAGGCGTCTTCCTGTGCGACGGTGCGGACACGCTCAGCCGATCAATAGGAGCTGGTGTCAACGGCGAGGGAGCGTCGCAAAGCGCGTAGGGTCACGCGTGCAGCGGATAAGGCACTTCGTTATCCGGCGGACGTCTTGGGCCCCGGAGACGAAGGAGGGCTCAGCGCGAGAATGATAGGAAGTTGGCCAGCTGCAGCTATCCGTCGCTCGATGCTCGCCTTCGCTTGGCGACGCCTCACAATTCCTCTCTCTGTCTCTCTACACACGGTGCGGGCGAGCGTGGGCGGAAGCGGGACGATCGACGCTCGATGGTCAACGCCTGCGATGGTTAGCGATGGCGTTCTGGTGCCCTGCCGTTGGCGGCTCTTCGCCCTGAAAGCCGGCCCAGACAAGACAGCGGCAATAGAACCTCCCCTCTCCCCTCTCTGCACGCTGGGGTTGTCGGCGGTCGCCAGCGCGGACGCCGTTGTCGAGTCGCAATTCAATTGGGGGCTGGGAGCATGTGGATGTGGCGGTGGGTGGTGCGGCCGAGGCAGGACCTTGGGGATTGGGGGCAGCGTCTCGAAGATCCGGGCAGGTGGGGTGAAAAAGACAGCGATTGTCCGTCGACCCGGCCTCTAGCGTCAAGGCGAACAAGTAACGAGAAACACTGTGCAGGCGTGTATGGCTTCCAAAGTTTGCTCGTGAGACTCCGTCGAGGTGTGCAGTGCATCTAGGTACTGAGGTGGATTCCCACGCGTCCCACGCTCGAATTGACGATCCTGGAGTCGCTGCTGCGGGGTTTTTGCCATCTGGACGGGACTCGTTTCCCAGGACTTCGCGATGGCCATTGCGAAGCATAGGGCATTTTTTGCCCACTCACCTCATGCGGCTCGCTGGTTGGTCGAGGTAACGGATACCCCTGGGGGAGCACAATGCTGCGGAGCTTGCAGGGAAGCCCCATTGCGTGGCCGAGTGTCTTTGGCCCACACATAGCCGTTGTGCTTTCCTCCCTCAAGCGCCTCACCTCAACTCAAACTCGACCTTGACGGTGACATCAATGGCAGGGTGAAGAACGCCTTCAACCGTGGCGGCAATCTTGGTGCATCAATAGTTGGTTGCTTGCTCGATGCTCGAGAGCCGACCTTGGAACTAGTGCTGCTGGCTGCACTTGTTGCTTCTTCGTCTCTCCAATGCGCGTGCAATGCAGGAACACGACGACGATGCCCCCAGCCCCCTTTTCTTCCAACCTGCAACTAGTTGCTGAGAACCGCCCTTTTCCCTCAACTCATCTCTGATGAAGTCTCCGAGACATAGCTGACACCGAGACAGAGGCCGCCTTGCGGCCCGCGAAATGCAGTCCTGTCACTGATCGAGGCGGTTCCCGCGCGCTGGAGGGGCGAGACGACACTCCAGCTGCTTCTTTTGCTTTCTTTTCACTCTGGCACTCAGTCGGCCTCGGCCTGCCTCAGCTACATTCGTTTGGGGACCGATGTATTGCTCCCTACTGCAGCTCCTAGCATCGCTGATCGACGCAGGAGCTACCTATATTACACGGCGTACCAACTGAGTCCTGGAATGCAGCATATTGGGGACTCGTCCAACAGCGGACGCAGTATCCATATGCCGCTGACTGTGCACAACCTACACAGTACGCAGAGCACAGCCCGCACCACCTTGCGCGCCCCAGCTCATACCGCAGTTTAATAGTCGCGGGAGGGGGCATGGCACATATCATACCCCAGCTTATGTCGCCCAATATCATCTGTCAATGGCCAGCGGCACGACGTAGCCTGATGTGCATCAACCGCGTTAATTCCCGACCACGGACCACGGTGAGGCCCCGACAGGTCACCAAGCACCATCCGGGTCATGGAAGGCAGAGATGCCCAGGCACGCTGGCGTCGTCGAGACCTCCCTGCCCCTCGGCTGGCCAGGCCTCGTTCTGATCAGGGCACACCGGATAAAATTGTCCGGCATATCATGCATCACAAACTGTCAAGCAAGCCCCGATCTCACATCGCCTTCTTCGAGTCCCTCGCAAGGGTCACTACCCGGCTCACCGTCTCAGGGGGAAACGCTAGTTGGGCACCAATGCGACCTAGATCTGCAGCCTCTGTTCCATCCCATCATTTCTTCACCGCATCTCATCGTATCTCAAGCCAGCCTCAAGTCGAGTGGCTTGACAACCACGATGCCAGTCAGTGCCACTGGGGTTGCTCCACTCCCATTCCTTTTTGCCCCCTTGAGATGCACAACATCGATCCTTCTCCATGCCGTCATCCACGGGTAACATATGGTTCCATGTTGAGCGTATATCGGAAGACGACCTGAAGCGCTGGTATACCGACTTCGGTATAGGGCTTTATCAGGCAGCAGCGCCGAATACCCCGAGACCCTGAGATACCGATCGCCCCGGTTCGTCATCGGAGCAGGCACAGGCAAACACAGCCAGCCCCCGGTGCTCCGCTGGACGCCCCATCACAGTTCGGCTTAGCTCAGGCGCTCTCTCTGCGTCGTGGACCCTGTTCTCCGTCCCACGCGCCCGGGGTGCCAGATCGTGGTCGTCCTGACCTGCAGCCCAAGCACCAGTGTCCTTTTCTTCCATTGGACTTGTTTCAGGCGGGACGGAAGCTCCCTCTCTCCACTTCGACGGTCCCCCACCTTTTGTTATGATGTCGCAAACTTGCTCCTAGCCCGTATTTTCTTCCCATACTTGAAAAAGATGTAGGGGAACGGCAGCATCACGAGTGTGAGGAATGCCAGCAACCCTGTGGCCCATTGGTAACCTAACCCTTCATACATCTGAATTCCAAAGAGCGGGAAGGCAGCTGCGAAGGCCCCACGTGTCAGAATTAGCAACAGGTGGAGAAGGAGATGTCACACGGGAAGGATCAAGCTGGATGATGAGGAGATGTTCGTGTCACCGAGGCATCGAATTACGTACCTGCAAATGAGCATCGCACAAGGGCGTTCCCGGCTAGGACACTCGCTGCGTATCGCGGGTATGCGTCGACCTAGAAATGTCAGTTAGCACAGCAGCTCGCATTTTGTCCAATCCAACACATCCCGGGCCAGTCCTGCGGGTCGCCAGCTTGAAGTCTTTCCTCCCTCGAGCTGAGGCACTCTCTCGGAGGCTACTAGCGGGGGGAGGGGGGGTACAACATCACACTCACAAGAAAGGTGAAGATTCCGGTAACTAATAACAAATGTCAGTTAACTATTCCCCTTTCATCATGGCACACAGTGGGCAAAGGGATGTCTCAGGCTTGATTGCTCTCTCTTGAGACACTCGGGACGGCCATAATGACTAAAAAGGGGGGATGGTTCGAGGTAGTTTGACATACAGGCCAGCATAGTTCTGCAGGAGAGGCACGGTTAGCCGCATAATACTCGCAGAAACGGATATGCGAGATTGCAAAACAATAATACGCAAGGCGGACGAGGCAAGGGGCCGATACAGTGACCCAAAAATGGGCCCTGACAACACAGAGCTTAAAACAACCCATGGAGCGATCAACGAGCCCCGTATGCACACGCAAGGCAGCAGCAGCAAGGTCATTGCACGGCCAAGGCGCTCCTCTTGCTGCAGGCTGTCGTGGTTAAGGTGAACTCGCCGACCCATGCCCCTTCACGCCCAGCCTCGACCCCGGGATGGTCACCGCGCAAAGTAACACGTCCGTCAAAGCCCCGGGCAACTGACGTCCGTGCTGCTACACAACAATCATATCCTCTGGACCGATGAAAGGTCTCCCGCCTCGCATCACACTGGGATCAAATAGGGGTAGGGATAAGAATCCCTGGTACTTACCCGATGCCAAAAACAAACGACCCGATGATGGGCACGATCCAATGAATCCACGGGTATGTCGTAAAGCCAAACCAAAACAAACCACCGGTGATAAGTGGCGCCGCGAGGATGACCATAGGCAACTGATCCTCCGGCTCAGGGCGCGGCTCGCCCCCGTTCTCGCCGCGCCGCCCATCAGCCAGGCGGTCGCGCAAGCGGTGCCAGAATGGCGTGGACGCCGCCGCCAGTGGCATCGCGAGCAGCAGACCCATGAACGTGAGGCCCACCTGCCAGAGGTTGAAGCCGTAGTTGTTGCGGAACACTAGCGGGAAGGCCCCGAAGAAAAGATACAGCAGCCCTAGTAAGATCGCAGAGTAGAGATCGAGGATTAGGCACATGGGCTCGAAGGCGAGGATCTGGAAGGGCCGGAGCAGAGAGGAGGATACTGTAGAGAGGACGGAGCGGGTGGTCTTCTCCATGGGGGCGAAGTACCGGTCATCTCCGGTTGCGGCGCGGAGGCGGCGGGCCTTCTTGGCTAGGAGGACGGGGTCTAGGTGAAGGTTAGATTTCGGTGGTGATAGGGGGGGAGGGGGGAGGGGGCGAGGGTTCGGGGGAGTTACGGTATGTCTCCGGCACGAAGAAAAACAACGTGACAATCAGCACCGCACTCTCAATCAGCACGATGTAGTGCGTCCACCGCCACGACAAGAAAGAGTTGACCACCCCCCCGATCAGCGGGCCGGTCGACGGCCCCACGAACGGCGCCAGCGTGAAGATTGCCATGGGCGCCTGCATGTCGTCCCGAGTAAACATGTCCCCCACGGTACCCCCCGACACGGAAAGGAATGCCGACCCGGCAAGGCCTTGGAAGAAGCGCGCGACGATCATGGTGGTGATGTTTTGTGCCAGGGCGGACGGGATCAGCCAGATCATGAAGGCTAGGAAAGAGGCGAGGTAGATGGGCCGTCGGCCATAGAACTCGGCGAGGGGCGACCAGAAAGGGCCCAGGGCGATGCCGAGGACGAAGGTGGAGAGGCCGAGGGTTGCGACAAGGCGGGAGTTGTTGAACTCGGCGTCCATTTGGGTGTAGGTTGCGGTGTAGACGGCTGAGGCGTTGGTTCTGGTTGGGGTTGGGTTAGTTTTTGGCTTTCTCTGTTGGTGATGGTGGGATGGTGTGGTGTGTTGGTCAGGAGGGGGTAGGGAGGCTGCTGACTTACACGATGAAGCTGCCGAAGGAGGTGATGCCGATGATGGCCCATTTCTTCCCCTTGGACATGTTCCGGGGGTTCTCGGGGTCATCGGGGCCGTCCCATCCGACTTCGAAGGCGTCTTTTTCATCATCATCATCTTGAGGCGAGGGTGAGATATCGTCGACGCCGACGTCGGGGAAGTCGGCGCTGTCGACCGGGTTGTCGCAGCCATATCCGTTGCTTGATATGTTTCGCCGCAGACTTGCGGCTGTGGTCTTGTTGCTTCTGGTTGTGTCTCGGCTGGGCCGCCGGTTGGTTGTGGTGTGTATGGGCTCGAATACGGGCAGTGAGTCTGAGGAGCTCCCGGTGCTGGCAATGTCGGGGTCTTTCTCCTCGAGACGGGCGGCCTTCATGTTGGGGACCGGCAGGCCTCGCTCGATGTCTTTTTCTTCCATGGTTTCTTATGGACCGTGGACCGAGGTGAGCTTTTACGAGGGTGTTGTGTGTGGTTTTACGGGGAAGTGTTGAGTTGAGTCACGGTGGTGTAGCTCCCGCGAAGGGAAGTCGCGTCACTGAAGCAGAGGTTCGTTTTATTTCACTGGATAGGTAGCAAACAATCCACATCAATGGTGGGGGAGGATGGAGCATATAAAGCTTTCCCCGTACTGCTACGACCGTCCTGGCATAGAGGCGCCCCTCCGCCGGCGCCGGTTGCCCGATCTTCACTAGCTTGGCATCGCATCTCGTTTTCGGCCGGTAGTAGGGATGGCTTGTCGACTGATGGGGAGAACGGTAGCCTTCAAGTGTGTACCGGCAGGTCATCCCACGGTGCACCCGTATTGCGCCGTCCTATGGTCTCATCTGGGGTGGGATTGAGTTGACCCTCAGCGGCACAGCAGCTGTTACCAAACATACAAGACAGAGCGTACTCGGCACTCGTGCTTAACTAAAGCCGAGTTTCCAGCGCGCAGAATTGACGTCAAGCAAGTCATTATGTCACTCGCCTGGGGATTCATCAGCAAATCATGGACCCTTGTCGGAAAAACTTGCCACCTCCAATTGACAAAGAATTACATTACCAACGGTCCCCTCCCGGTTTTGGGGGGGGGATTGGGGCTCTCGTTGCGGATCTGACCAATGGCCTGGCACGAAGAGGCGGGAATTGCGGAATTATAGAGCTGCAGGCAGCACTAACTCCCTGCATAGCATGGAGCGGCGTGGGAAAACTGGGTACGACGCATGGCTGCTGGCTCAGTCACAAGGTGCAGACTGACTGATACCGTAGAAGGGGGGAGGAAACGACAGGCTTGGGGTTGGTTGTTGGTTGGCTCCGCTGGCTCGGACAAGGCCCGGAAGAGCTTTCCGGGACTGGAGTGGAGGGGTATAGCCGATGGCCGGCACCGGCGTTCGGGGTTAACCGACGACTACGCAAGGCATCGCTGCAATGTCTGCTTCAAGATCGGTGATTTCGCTGTTAAGAGCAAACAGGATTCTATTGACCACTCGCCATCCGCCTCTATTTATCTGCTCTGGTTGCACAGCAGGATCCTCCATAGGTGCATTATTTCATCCTCCCCATATGCCGTGGCTGGCTGCAACCCTCTTGATATCCAACCTGCACAATGCCCCGGACGTAAATCCTTCAATGCGTGTATGTAATGACATGTCCCGTGTATCTTCCCCCGCCAGGTCTGCAAATGCAAAATGCCCTATGTCCAGTTCTATGTACCCAGTTCATGATTGGTGTCGCCGTCATTTCATTAAATCTTCATCGTGTCTGTCTTTCCGCTTTCCTGCGACTGGCAGGAGAAGCCCCTGAAAAAAAGATGAACCAAAACATGCGATGCCGTGCGATAAAGCGCGCTCTCAGTAAGCTTCAGATAGGTCCGAAAAGCTCGGTATGGTCGACTTGCAGTCAAAGTCTCTCGCGTACGCCTTGGCGGGCAAAACACCCGCCGCCAGGCCCTTCTTGTAGCTCCATTGGGGGCTGCCTCAGGGGTCATGTTAGCAACAACGTATATCTGAATGAAAAAGGGGAAAACGTACGCTGACTCGGTATCCCAGACCCAGTAGAACCACCCCCAGCCCTTCTCGAAGCTCGACATCTGCGCCTCGGCGAACATCTTCAAGAATTTCTTGTACGACTCGCTCCATTGGCTGGCGTCGGCGTTGGCCGGGCCACAGTCGCAGCGGTTGTCGGTCAGGGGGCACCGGGGAGTTGTGACGTCGGTGCTTGCATTGCCGGTGAACAACGTGCCGGTCCATCGGTTCCCGAACCCAACGTTAGTGAGGTGACGGGCACAGTCCGTGTCGGCTTGCGACCATTCCGCCACGAGTGTCGGGCCAAATCCAGTGCCGCGGGTCATGCTGTCAACCGTTTGCTCGGTCCAGCCATCGCAGGCGTAGCGCACCTTCTCTGAATGATTGTAGACTATCTGGCCTGTGTTGAAGATGACATACTGGTGGACATCAAGGGCTGCCCGGTCGATATTCTGCAGCTCGCCTTGCCAGTTGTTCAGGCCACGGAAGCCATCGCCAAAGACGATGATGGCGTCTTTGACGCCGTTGCCGCGCACAATCTTGGACGCATTCTCAGTCCACTGCAGAACCGCCGGCACAGAGAGCGATGTCATCCTCGGCTCATTGGCCAGTCCGTAGTGGCTGATGATGTTCTTGTAACGCGGCTGGGCAAAGAACTTCGACAGTCGGTCGTGCACATCCAGCGAGCGCTGCGCGTTGCGGTCGCCATCAGTTCCATTGAGCCAGCCGATAGCCCCCAGCCGTCCGCTGTGATTCCAACCGTTCTGGCTGCCTGGAAGCCCGTGCAAGTCGAGGTTGACCCGCAGTCCGTACTTTCGGCACCACTCGATGCTCCGGAGTAGATAGCGCCAGGACGTGCGGAATACGTACGGGTCGCCGTCGTACGTTTGTACCGCCCAGTACGAGAAAGGGATCCGCACGTGATCGAGGCCCGCCGCAGCAATCTCCTTGAACGTGTTCTCGGTCACAAAGGTCGCGTAGTGCTTCTCCAGGATACCCTCACATCGCGCCGCTAGGTACGTACACAGCGTGTACTCATCAACGATACCCTGGCGACGGTCATAGTCGAACAGAGATGGCGTGATGAACGGTTCAAGTGAAAGCCAGCCACCGACATTCACACCTCGTGCCGGCCGCTTTGCGTAATCTCCCCAGGGCTTGTCAAGCGCGGGTGCGAATTCGTTCGCCGCCTTCGAGTCATCCCATTTCGAGAAAAGTCCCATAACGGGGAGGTCGCCCACTGTCTCTGCCGTGTATGTCAGGTTAAAATGCGTGGTGTCGGCCCACTTGAAGGGATTCAACCAAGATGGCGCCCCGTTCGGGATGCTGGCGGGGTCTATCGAGTCGAGACCCCCGGACTCAGCCTCGCCACTTCCACTGCCTTCCTCGTCGTCGTTGCCGGCGTTCTTCTTACTGACGACCACGGCGATAGCGATAATGAGAATAACCACCAGGGCCACGCCGATTCCAATCATGATATCTATCTCAGTTAGCAAACCCATCCGGTATACCACACCACAGTTTCCAGTACTCACAAAGCTTCCTCTTCTTCTTTTTCACCGCCTCATCACCAAACCCCTCTTTCTCCTTGTCCACACTATCCTCATAGCTATTACTCCACCCACCACCCCTCAACCGTTTCCCCTTCCCTCTCCCCTCCTCCAACACCGCTCCGCTCACCACCCTCGCACCGCTCCTCTTCCTCACCTCCGGCGGCTTCTCCCCCTTCCTTCTCCTTCTCCTATCATACTCCTCATCATTATCCGTATCCGCCACCCCAAGATACTTGCCCTTCTCCCTCCCCTTCTCCTCCCGCCTCGGCTTCTCTCTCGCCCGTCGATAATCATACTCGTCATCCGAAGCCGGCACCCTCTCCCTCTCCCTTCTCGTCCCCGACTCCCTCCTCGTCCTCGATTCTCTCCTCCCTCCTTCATCCCTCCTCGCTCGCGACTCCCGCCGCTGCTCGGCGCGCATGCGCTCGCGCTCGCGCTCGACTTCCCTCTCCCACGCGCGATCCCTTTCCAATTCCCGCTCGCGTGCGCGTTCCTTGGCGCGTTCGCGGTCCCCTCGCGGCGACGAGGCCGAAGCCTGCTCCTGCGCCCCGACGCTGTGGCGCCGGCGCGCATTGTGGGTGTTTAGCTGGGCGAGGGCCGCGGCGGAGAGAACCTTGGAGTGGGAGCGGTCATCGTCGGTTGAGGTGGAAGTGGTTTGTTGGTCGCGGGAGCTGGCGCTGCGCTTCTTGCGATGGTTGTTGTTGGATGAGGATTCGCGGCGCCGGTGGTGGCGTTCGCCGGACATTTTCTTATTTTATTTTAGAGTCGGTCGGGTTGCAATGTGGATTTGGTTCGGGTGGAATGTGACGGTCGAATAGTGATGAGGTTATTGTTCGGTGGTGGAGATGGTATGTGGATGATGCATATCTCTGCGTGTAATTGTGGAATTGAATTGTCCGTATCGAGGGTGCTTTGAGGATTCGTAACAATGCACAATTCTTCCCGAATGGACGAGGTCGGCGGTGGTTGATACCTGTCCTGCCACGTCATTTTGTGATTCGTTGGTTTGTCGCGCTGCCGAAAGACCAAGTAAAGTTGGTGCAGATTGTTGACTGGGCAACACTTATCCATCAGCACCAGCCAAGCCCATGACAGCTGCCCGGTTACGTCACGCATAAGCGATTGTGTGATGAACAAACATCTTGTCCCCCGATGGCAATTCAGGTGCGCGAGTCGACCAAACTGCGACTTACTTACACAGAGCGGATGAAGCTCGCCGATTTCACCACCCCAACCTTCAATGCTCACCACTCGTGCTGGTTCCCTCTTCAGGGGCCCAGGTGGTTGGCTACAGATTACAGTGCCTGCATGAGACGGCTGAGGCGGCAAAGCTAGCGGGGCCCCGCACCGCCATCCGAACTCCAATTGATTTCCCGGGTCAGCTGTACAGTGAGAGTCGGCAAAGCCGTCGCAAGCCGCCCCGAGCGTCATCCCTCACTTCGTCCGACTTGACGGGTGCTCGCAGCGACCGTCCTCACAATGTAGACCTCTCTTCTCTCTCTATTATCACAGTTGGGAATACTCACCTCTCCAAACCAACCATGAAGTCCCGACCAACTCGCTCCCTCTCCCGGGTGCTGGCCCCAATCCAACGCCGAATCGCCTCGGCGGCATCCCTGCCCCTCCACCGCAACCAGCAACGACTCTACTCCCTCCACCCCCCAAATGCCCGCCTCAACCTCCCAACCGACTACTCCGCGACGCCCCTTCTCGCGCACGCCTCACAGACCGCCCTAAGCAGCCCCGAGCTGCCCGCCGAAGCGCGCAATGGCACGACCAAGCGCATGAACCTCTTCCAAGCCGTCAACGACGCCCTCTCCATCGCGCTCGCCGAGGATGAATCCGTGCTCATATTCGGCGAGGACGTGGCCTTCGGCGGGGTATTCCGCTGCACGAGCAAGCTGGCCGAGACATACGGCGGCGACCGCGTCTTCAACACGCCGCTGTCTGAGCAGGGCATCCTGGGCTTTGCGATCGGCGTCGCTGCCGAGGGCATGCGGCCTGTGGCGGAGATCCAGTTCGCGGACTATGTGTATCCGGCTTTCGACCAGTTGGTAAACGAGGCGGCCAAGTTCCGCTACCGCGATGGCGCGCTTGGGCGGAATGTGGGTGGTATGACGGTACGGATGCCCTGTGGCGGGGTGGGCCATGGGGCGCTGTACCACTCGCAGTCGCCGGAGAGTTTGTTCACACATATTCCGGGGTTGAGGGTGATCATGCCGCGGTCTCCACTGCAGGCGAAGGGGTTGTTGCTGGCGGCAATCCGCAGCAATGATCCATGCATTTTCATGGAGCCGAAGATTCTGTACAGGGCTGCTGTCGAGCAGGTCCCGACGGTGCCGTATGAGCTGCCGCTGTCCAAGGCGGAGGTGCTGAAGGAGGGGAAAGATGTGACGATCATCTCGTACGGCCAGCCGCTGTACAAGTGCTCCGCGGCTATTGAGCAGATCGAGCAAAAGATGGGGATCACGGTGGAGTTGATCGACTTGAGGACGATCTATCCCTGGGACAAGGAGACGGTGTTCAAGAGCGTTCGAAAGACAGGGCGGTGCATTGTGGTGCACGAGTCCATGGTCAATGCTGGTGTGGGCGCCGAGGTTGCGGCGGCTATCCAGGAGGATGCGGAGACGTTTGTGCGTATGGAGGCGCCGGTTATGCGCGTGGCAGGGTGGAGTATACACACACCACTTCTGTATGAAGCGTTTAACGCACCTGACGTAGCGAGTAAGTTTGTCCTTGTGGTGTCTTGAATAAAGAATGATTGCTAACATTGATTATAGGGATATATGATAGCATTAAGAAGGTCATGGGCTTTTGAGCGGTTTGGGAGAGGCGATAGAGAAGCAATCTTATATCTCTGCATTTGTCCTCCCGGTTGACTGTAATCTGGACATACTCACTTAGCGCCCTTGGTACATTTAAAAACTCTTCGTCTGTATCCTCCTGTGGCTGCGATTGAGCTCAACTTTGGCGTGCGCTAAAGAGGTAGGACTTCATGCCTGAGCCATCCACAATGGAAAATGCATTAGAAGCACGGCATTTCCTACTCGTGTCTTTCCGCCTCTCGATCTATTCCATCCCCTGGTTCATCTCTCCTCGAACAATCAATTCTCTTGACCTTCATGGCTTTCGAGCTTTACATCCCGCCTTGCGTCAGCGCCACTGCTCACCCTCTCCATCCCCCGCCACTGGAAAAGGCCCTGAGAATCCAGATCGAGGGTCCCGTAGTTGCCATACAGAAACTTCTTCCCGAGATATCATAGCATACCAATCCCTTGTCACTGGTGTTTCCGCAGCCGGCCGGCCTGGAGATTGCAAAATTGGCATATCAGACACTATATGGGCGGGATGTTCGCCCAGAGCTCGCTAATGATATGGTTGTGCGGGATGAATACTTGGGCTGGGTGACGGACGTGACACCATACACGTGAGTACTGTCAAGTACTGTCAAGTGGAGGCTCTGGCGTCGCACTATTACTATTGGGATGGTTTTATTCCTGACGGCTAACCATTTAGACATATCGACTACTACGGCGTCACATTCGATCACCTGGTCCCCTCCGACGATCCCGATGGACGTGTTACAGATCTATATCATTGAGTTGGAGACTGATGATGGCGGACCGTTTGCCAATGGTGGGGCGTATGCCAACAAGTACCTGTTATTTACAGTAGATCTAGCCGACTATACAGGGAATCAGGTGCTCGCCGTACTAAGATGCTGTCAAAAGAGGAAAGGCACCCAAGATCGTGCGAGGGTGAACAGCTCGGTGGCTGAGAGGGATGCGAGCCCCTGAGTTCTGGTTGCCGTGCCAGCAGCTGTTGACGGCAATTGGCCACTGTGGCGTGCGGCCACTGTTTTCTGATGTGCCTTCCATATTGTCTTTTTGTTTAGCATGGTTTGGTGCGCGCACCTGTTCAACATTCTCAGGCACCTCATACGCCTAGCAACAGCTGAAGGCCTCAAAGAACACAGGCTGATTGCGATTATAAAATGGCCAACCACAATCACCAAAACTTTAACGCTCGGCTTAACTTTGCCAACACGGTTCCTAAGGAGCATTTCAGCTTCGAGGTGCCTAAAAACAAGAAAATCTAAAAGCTGACCTTTATAGGTGTGAAATAATGCCTCTGTCGGTTCAGCTTCCATTGCCATGAAGCACCTCAGCTCGCATGACCACACCCCTTTTTTCTGACACTACCCTACGCCGCATCGACGGCGCCGATTTGCGTATCATCGTCCCCAGTCTTTTTGTCGACGTTGGCTGCAATTTGGTCTTTGACTGGTCTGTCGATGGCTCCAAGTTGCTGACCCGCTTTTCGATCGTAATCGGCCATGGGGTGGTCCAGGTATTCAGCTGGTTTGTTGCCATACCCGTCCCCTCCCCCAACCCTACCCTCAACACCGTCCATAGGAGCTTTGGGCTTCGGCTTTTCGCCAATCTCAACGATGTATCGGGCCACGTCTGAAGCCCCCTGCGCTCCATTCTCCCTGAGATAGGACACCGCCGATCGCCCTTGGTCGTCCTTCATGTTCACGTCCACGGCGATATTCCCAGTCGGCCTGTTCAAGAATCGCGAGTACAGCTCCTTGAAAGACCTCGTTACCGCTGCCCTAGCAGTGTAACTATTGCTCGCCAATACAGTGAGCACCACCACTGTATCATTGTGGCCGCGCTGTGCGGCATGGATAAGGGCCGTCTTCCCTTCAGCGTCCTTGATATTGGGGTCCACCCCGCCTTGGCCTACCAGAGCAGCCACGACATCGACATGACCCTCTGCTGCGGCGTAGGATAGAGGAGTACGTCGATTCTTGTCCGTGCTATTGACACCCGCAAACCGCTTCTTGGTAAGGAGGACCTGGACGCTCTCGAGGTGTCCGCCTTCGCATGCGTACGACAGAGGCGTCCGACCATCTCCATCGCACGCATCGATCTGGAAACCCTCCTCGACCAACAGCTGGACAACAGCGTGGTAGCCCTCTCGCGCCGCAATGTGGAGAGGCGACCGTAGCGTATGTCCTGCAGCCTCTGGATCTGGCGTCCTCAGTTGACCGGCACCGCCGTCCAGGCGGAGAAGTCTCCGTGCCACGCCGACGTTGCCTCTGCCAGCCGCCAGATGAAGTAGGGTCTGACCATCACCGTTTGTCCGAGTGGCGCTTGCCCCCTTCTCCCTCAACAGCGTGACGATGGTATCACTACCGCTCTCGCACCCGCAAAATAAGGGCGAGCGCCCGGCCTTGTCAAGCTGGTTCGGATCCGCGCCCTCGAGGAGCAGGAATCGCGCCGTATCCGTATGACAGCCGTACGCGGCGTGATGAAGCGGCGACATGCCGTCGTCATCTTGGGTATTGAGGGTTGTTCCCCTCTGGCGCAGAAGGCGAACGATATCTGTGAATCCACGCTTCGAGGCTTCGATGACAGCTTGGCCGAGTTCAAAGTCTTTTTTACCTTTGAAATTGTGCTTCTCGTCAATCATTTCGCACAGGGAGGTCACAAGCCCCGAGTAACCACAGGATGCTGCGATAGCGATGCCATTGCTCAACTGCTCCGGCGACCATTTGGCAATTGCAAACGCGAGGGTGCCGAAGACTACATTCCGCTTACAGGCGTAGTCCAGCGTGGTTCGGCCCGAGTTGTCAGCTCCCAGGGGCAGGAATTTCCATTCCCCTAAGCTTGTCTTTGAGTCTGAGGCAGCATCGCTGTCGTTGTCAGATTCGATAGCGTTCTCAGACTCGCTGGCGTTGTCAGACTCGCTGGCGTTTTCTGCCTCATGATCAGGCGCGTCTTCGAGGTCAAAGGACATTTGGACGAGGCCAATGAGTGCATCCTCGGACCAGTCCACAAGAAAATGGTGCAGTGGTGTTTTTCCGTCTTTATCCGCCACGTTTATCTCGTTTTTGCTGAAGGTGAAGAGTTTCTTGAGATTTTTGCCCAGAACACTATCCCTGAAGGCTTTGTTGTTGTGGTAATAGTCCAAGCCCCATTTCCATGGCAATTCTCCGACAGGTTCATGGCGGAATGGTTTTGCTTGGTCACCGTTTTCTGGGTCTTCATCCCCTGGCTCGGATTGGGACTTGGACGGAACACTCTCCATTATTAAGTTGGAGAAGTTCTCGCCTTCAAGTACGTCAAATAAAACGTGGCGCTGGTAGAGCCCGGGGGTGCGGAAGCAGACGTGAAAGGGGCTCCGGTTCCAACTGTCCCTCGCAACGGCCCAGTCGTCCTCCGTGGACCACTTGTCAAATGCAAGTGTGAGACCAAAATACGCCCCAAAGTGACGACTCCCAAAACCGCCGGGATAGTTGTCGAATGATCGTGGAGGCACGGATGTGGACTGGAGACTTACGTGCAGAACCTGACTGAGGGTCTCGAGGAGGGAGTCGTTTTCCAGTATCCCATTCATTGACTCTTCGTCCCCGGCGTCATTCAGGTGCACGCCCCAATTCTGAGACACATAGTTTGCGAATGGAAGCCTCTGCTCCATTTCGTCGTATTGACTTTGTGAAGTGAAGGGGCCGCGAGAGAGGGTGTCGCTTTGGAGGAGCGCCAGACAGGTGATGGCCGCGTACTCTCTTGCCTGTCTTGCAAATTCGGTTGCGAATTGGTAGAGGTAGAAGGGCAAGGCTGAAGGCGTCGTGAAGACTCTGTTTTTTTCGACATCAATCTGAACGAGCCCCATGCAGACAGTTGTGATCAAGCTTGGCGGAGGCAGTCTGTTGGGGTCATCGATCTTAGCCCCTGGCTCAGCAGCGACGGCTTGTTGTAGCTCTTGTACTGTCAGCGGCCGACGGGCTACTGACAGCCAGTATAGCACCCTTTGCGCGAGCCGTGATCGCTGAGGTGACTGGTCATTGAACCGAGACAGGACCAGATCCACGACTTCAGATAGTCGAGCTGGTGGTTTTTCAAGTTGGCTGGTTACTTCGGCTAGTGAGGCGAAACGATTGAGCTGGGCGGCCTGGGCGACTGCAGATAAACAGCTAGTTTAAACAATATGTTAAAAGCGCCCATACTGGAAAGTGGAACAGTTATAGACGGTGGGGAGAGGAGAGGGAGTGGTGACGTACTTCCCCCCCGATTTCTCAACCAGCTTATCACAGAGCCCTGAGTGAGCGTCCTTTCCTATCATATCGAATAGACAGGTATGCTGTTGACATTGTACGAACGCCTCGAGGTATCGTCGGATATCCGAACTGTTGTGATCCTCGAGTTGAACCACCATCTCTTTGCGGCCAACGCCCAGTGTAATACACTGCTTGACAATTCGCGAGCGGGCTGTCGCGACTAGCCTTATTTCTCGGACGGCTGAAACTCGGTGAAGTATTACCATCAAATCAAGGAGATCGTCGCACTCTTCCAGACCATCGAGGCAAATGTAGACCCTTTTGAACCGAGACTGGACACTTAAAAAGTCCGAGACGAGATTCGCAATCCAGATACCGCCGCTGAGCTGGCGATTACCAGTGCTGTTGGCAACATCTGATCCGCTAGTTTGCATTTCTGCCAAAAACCTGGGCAAAGGGATGCCCTTCTGATCACACAGCTGGCGCAAAAGGCTGGAAACTGCATGGTAAGGCTTACACCCGCCGCTACGATCAAAGTAGTAGTAGGCAACTATGCTCTCCTGTTCTGGTTCTTTTGCAATCTCTGACTTCAGCCTGTTGATGACGGCGTTCCTGTTTGGTCATATTCAGGTCAGAGTTCAGTCTTTCAACGGCCCGGGGGAGTGTTCCTCACATCAACATTGTCTTGCCAGCACCAAGGCTCCCCTGCAACCATAGGCAGTTTTCCCCTCTCTCAACGCTGTTGAGGGACCCAGTAGTCGTCTTTTGCCAGCTCTCGAACGCGGGAAGCGCGAATATCCATTCGCCGGAACCACTGACCCTTGATTTCGACAGGTGATCATGAATCAACCCAACTGGCTGAGACCACAGCAAGTCTAGGAGTTTGTTCTGAATCTCGGCCTCTGGGGAAGACTCTTGGTTAGGGATGATGGGCGGCATTTCTGTTGATGGTGTTGCCGGTTCACCAGACGGGTTGGCTGGCCTCGCAGACCTTGGTCGGGGGACGGGACGGCGCAGTGCTGGAAGGATGGCGCTGAGTCGCTCCGAAAGCCTTGAAGAATCCGTGCTTCGTATGATAAGATGCTGATCCCAGAGGAGCGGGTCTTGTTCCAAGCTATCATGGAGGGCCCGCACCTTCCGCTGGAGACTTTCGAGGAAGACGCGTCGGTCCAAGTCATCAAGCTGTGAGGAAGTGCTCGATCTCGTCCCGCGCCGCGGGTCTATAACCGAAGATGTGGCATCGGATAGAGGATGCAATGGCCTCACCATTGGATCTATGTCGAGATACCGCGCCGTTTGAGCTCCTCGGTCGGTCGACCGGAGAAGGCGTCGAACCATTTCCTCGGCCTTGTCGTCCTCGTACCTAGAGTGATAGTAGCCGATGTCATCGTCTTCGAGGTACGATATGCGGCGCCTCTCCCGTGATCGCTCCCTCAGCAGCGCATCCTGGCGGCGGGTCAGCTCGTCACCTACAAGATCCGGGTCCGAATCCGCGCTGCCGCTGTTGGTACGAGTGAGCCGCCGGTGTCGAGGGCGATCTTCAGTCTCTGAAAATCGTACGGAACGCATAGTATCAGCGAATTTAATGGCCCAAACGGAAATACGACTGCTGATACCAAACCGTATGGAATAACGACTGCTCTTCAATGGCCAAGGTCAGGCTCTATTCTTTTCGTGGGTTCGGTAGATAAGAGTAGGTACTTAAGGTAGGCAGTCGTCATGCAATGCTGGGTAAGTCATTGGGTTGGACATGAAGAAGGCGCAGCCAACCTGAGGCCGGAGCTCTGGTAGAGGTAGAGGAACATGCTTACACCTCGCTGCCCCCTCTAATCCCTGTCATCCTGACTGAGGGAGGGGTAAGCATCCGCAAGGCTCTGTCAACATTTCCCCAGCGCCTCAGATATCGGGCATATTCTGCAGTTGTAGGCCGATTGAATACATTAGGTATTCAGAAGCGCCTCCCAGCACCTCCAGTAGCCATCCAACGCCTCTGTAAACTCGCAAAACACCTCCAACAGACGTTTGTAACGCTATCGGAATCATGGCTTCAGAATTACGCATCCCGATTGTGGCTACCACCCGAAGCGATGGCAAGGGAAAGACCAAGAACAAAACTCCTGACCAGGTCCATAGGGAGGACATCATGAACCACGAGGATGCCTTCTTCCACACTAATATTGTGATGTCGGCTTGCGTCCGTAAGTTTCCTCATGCCTCTTTTGTCTCCTGGCTTCGCTTTTCTCTCAAGACATCTCGGCCGAAAACGCTGACCCTCACACGTACCTACATAGATGGCGTCTGGGATGAAAAGAACAACGACAAGACCCCCGCGACTTTTCTCCTCTTCACGTGCGAGGTCCAGAGCATGCGCGAGTTTAGAGCGAGGAAGATCAAGCTGGAAATCGACTTTCGAAATGTCGATGATCAAAGTGGAAACCGCCCTTTGGCAAACCCAACCATCGTGTCGCGCGGCCCCGAGATCATCGAGCGTTTCCACAAGATTCCCGTTCTTCACAAGAGGGAGCATGGAATTAAGGGCGTCCTGGAAGGCAGTGCTGTAGTGAAGCCAGGCATCACACTGCACCATATCAGCAGCCAGGAGTACGAGAGGCAGTACTTCGCCGAGGCCAAATCGGGGGTGCGGCACGCCTCCCCCATCGACCATCGATATGTGAAGGTGTGGTGGGTCTACACTGAGAACAGCAAGGGTGCCGATGGCGTTGCTCCAGGCTTTCGCATTGCGGTGCTGCTGAAAAGAGAGAACGACTCCAAATTCCAAGGCCAGGTCTCGATCACCGAATTTGACGCAGGGTGGCGGTATCCGGGAGCTGTGGCGTGGCATGATTTTTGGAGCGAGCGTGACCCAGACGCCGAAGCAGACAAGGTCATCGACCCCATCAACTTCGACCCTACGATGCCAGAACCGATCATGCCGAAGTGGCTGACGGGGGTCGACCGCAAGCAGCTTGTCGAGCTTCAGACCGAAGGCGGAATCGATAAGAAGTATGCCCGTGTCTGGGGTGTGGACTTGTAATGCGGCAGGCTGCGGCCAAGGGTAGCTGGGGGTGGGGCCGAATTAGCGGCCAACTTGCGTGATCAGCCAATCATTCGTCCCCACATGCAATAGACTGTCCCATGCCGCCGCCCGAGATTCTGCTAGCCAAGCTTTTTGATCACAGTGCCAACTTCTTCTCAACACATATTATACCTACCGTGCGCTTCACCTCCTGGCCCTTTTCTCTCCTGACTTCGGGGGCATGTTCGTAGCAACAGCAGAATGGTGTCAGAAAGAGCCATGGCTGCGCAATATAAGGTAGGCCGCCAGAACAATAACCAGGACACTCTTTTCCCACCGTTGAGCCTTTCCATTGCGTGCGAGAAGTTCATAAGTTTCCTTTACAATCCCAAAAGGAACAGCAGGCTCTGCACCGTGCGCCGAGTTGTGCACTTTGTGCGCTGGGAGGAGACCTCCTTCAGCTTCCTCGAGTCACACTGCAGACAGTGTGCTGGTTTGAGCTGATTCTGGTAGGCTGCTCAATACCCAGCCTGCATTTCAGCTCAAGCTCTGCGAGTCTGAACCACTGAAGTACCAGTACATGGTCGAAAAGAGCTCGAAGGCTACCTATGGCTAAATGTTCATTTCTTGGCTGAGGCTTGACTTTTGTTGACGGACAGTGGATGGCGGAAGGGTGTTATCTGCTCCGCAGCTCCGCAGAATCAGATGCTTGAGTTGGTGATCTCCTTTCGATTCCGTTCAACTACACCCTCGTCGCACCTCACGGTTCCCAACACTCGGAGACAACAACCTCGAGCCACCAAGGATTGGTCGGTCCCTTCAAACCAAAGTCGAGATTCATGATGGCATCTACAACGGTAAATGGTACGTGTGCCCCATGGTCTCTTTGCATCGATCGATCCCTGACAGCCGTCTGAAGTGATGCTGGAGGGCCTTCTGAGCAAGCGGCGCAAGCAAAAAGCGACGAAGCAGAACGAGAAGTCTATCACATACACCGACACCGACACGCTGCTTGGATTCATCGAAAACGGGAAGCAAACAGAGTTCAGGGCAGCACGGAAGTTCATCAACAACGAGGACCGACTCAGGCTAGGCGAGACCATTATTGACCGATACCCCGAAGAACAGGATGAAGGTCCGGTTAACAGAGAAGACGACGAGGAAGGCCAAGAAACGGTGCTCCTAACGCCGCCGCGCAGTCCCTCCCACCAAACACAAGAACAATGGCTGGAACTACTGCTAGAGGCTTTATCACCAGACCCGAGGGCACGAAGGAACCTAGCCGAGGAGTTGATCAAGAAAATTGGGCAAGGTGAGATGAGGCAGGCTCCCTTGGACAAGCAAAGCGCCGCCCAGCAATTCAGCCACTACCAGATACTCAAGTACGTCATTGACAACAGCGACGATCTCTACTGCAAACAAGACGAAATGAACCAGACACTTTTTCACATCGCCGCCATCAACGGAGCTCAAGCAGCTATCAAGATCTGCCTATCAGCTGTTGATGTTGAGAGCTGCTGTTTCGGACACACCGACCACGTCTCAGGTTGCCAAGTAGTTACACGTCTGCTGACAAGCGTGGATAAGGAGGGTTATTCTCCCCTTAGCTACGCCATCACCAAGAGCAAAGCACAAGCCGTTGGCGATATGCTAAACTTGCTAGGCAATGTTGGCCCACAGGAGATAAGAAAGTTTCTGAGAAAGGCTATCACGAGTAGCAGCGGCAATAATATCGACATCATGCGCGAGTTGCTCACTGTCAGACCTGCTGGAACAGAGAAAGAGCACCGGACAGATGTCCTCGAGCAAGACATCCTGCAACTGGCGGCCAAACACTTCAACTCTGAGGTTTTCGAATTTCTGCTTAGTGTGGGAAGTAGAGTTATGCGCAGTCCAGACTGCAGCTTGATCCACTACGTGGTGTACATCGGTCAGGTTGAAGCGGCAAAGTATTTGCTAAAGAAATTCCCTGACCTTAGCACCAAACTCCACTTTCACCCGGATCACGTATCTGGACCGGGCTCGAGCACAATAATAGGCGAGCAAAGGTTCACAGTTCTTGCGCAAGGCTTAACCTCAAGTGCAGAAGGAGACGAGGAGAAGTTCCCAGTTCTAGCGCTGTACAACGGCGAGGACACGGAACTCAGAGACATCATATTCGAGACCCTAATGCAGCGATTACCCATTTCTGAGCTCAGAGAGCATCTAGGAGGGCAGACTTGTAAGTCTTCGTGCCAGCTGCACATGTGGAATTGCTGCACAACAGCTAACCGACTGCGGAATAGGGACGGGGAAAGAGATCTCACTCGATGTCACCATCCTAGCCTCTGACCCGCTTTCACTTGCGGCATTTCTCGATTCTATCCGCGGCGACCTCGAGAAGTTCGAGGCAGACGAGGAGACAGATATCCCCGTCCACAACCTCCCACATTTCGACAGGGGTGGTATTGAATTCGAACGAATCCTCAAATATGTCAACATTCCGTCTTTTGCGGGCCCATTTGGAGAGAAAAGGACCGAGGCAGTCTCTATCCTTCAGTGGCTGAAGGTCTACAAGCACGTGAAGCGTGTCTTCGAGGTTACTGTGGACGATTGCAGATATTGTCCTAGCACCGAAGAAGACATCGAGATGGCACTCCGAGGCCTCGGCGTTCAACACCTGGACTGGAGGAGAACCGACCTCTCGATCGCGTCAATCGCAGACGTCGCAAAAGATCTCAAAACCCTGCATCTTTATTCAAGTGGCAGCCGTGCGGCTATTGACCACTGGCTTGGGCCTAATGGTATAAACATGCTCAATGTGAGTCTTACAGCATACCTTAGTGGCCATAGTCCTGCTACGATTTTGAGAAACTGACCTAGCCTTCCCAGCTCGACCAGTTGTACATTCACATCATTCAGGTGGGTAGCCAAGCAGCCGCAGCTTAAATTTCCGTACTGAAAAATTTGGGTGATTAGGACGATTTCGTCAGCGAAAAACGAGCACAGCTTTGCGAAACTCTTTGCAAAGAGGCGAAACTTAAAGTCATGACCAAACCGGTGGTGACCATCGAAACGGATTGGATCCCAGAGCCGGCTGGCCACAGCCATCACAGATCCGCAGGGTCCGCGAGGAAGCAGAGCCCGATCGAGGTCACAGGACTCAAGCATTTCATCCAACACTATAGCGAAGCTCAGTTGACATGTAAGCAACTGAGTCTCGCAGTCAAGACAAAAGTTGCCATTTTGGACAGTGGCGTCAATGGGACTCGGTTCCCTCTCCAGAGCCACGAGCGCCAAGGCCGCAGTTTTGTCTGGAGAGACAACGGAAAGGGACACCAGTCTGAAGCATCTTGGTGGCTCGCTGTTGATCCACACGGCTCTCAGATGGCCAATATCATCTCTCAAATTGACCCATCCTGCGTCTTCTATTTCTTCCAAATCGCCGACAACATGAACTACATCGAGCTACCTACTGTGGTCAAGGTATGTCAGACCTGCGCTTTTCGTCCAACCCCTTGCAAGAGGGGGAATGCATCATGCACGGGGAATAGATCCTTATTTGCTATTCTATTCTACTAGCAGACGACTGACTGGCTAACCGAATTTCTCTTATTTGTAACAGGCCCTCGATTGGGCAATCAAGTGCGAGGTGGACATCATCAATTGCAGCTTTGCTCTGGACAAGTGCTCGCCCCAGCTCGAAGCAGTAATCCGCAAGGCCAAGAAGAAGGACATCATCATAATGTGTAGCACAGCCGACGAGGGAGAAAACACAGACGAGGTCTGGCCAGCAGCTTATTATCGGCGGGAGCAAGACAAGGCCGAAAAGTTTGAGAATATCTTCCCGATCGTGGGCTGCGACGAGCACGGGAAGTTTTCCAAATACGCGAACGAAGGGGCTGGTCGGTACATGTTCCGAGGAGAGGACGTCGACGCTTCCAGTACTGACCACACCATACCGATCGAGCGAGCCAATGTGCAGGGAAGCTCTGTCGCCACAGCCATAGCTACGGGGGTCGCCTCTCTCATTCTGGCGTGCTACCGAATGGTCCAGGGAAAGTTGGACAGGGAATCCAGCCCACCGGGCTTGGTAAACGCCTGCTTCCACAGAATGTCTGAACAGCTCAGGAAGAGCAACACGCAGGACAGGGATAGGCTGCTGGTCAAGGCCAACAATTTCTTCCCGGTTGGCGAGTGTGACATCCTCGATGTCCCTAACTTTTTGGGGTACATGGAGCTTCTCTTCAACGATGTTTCTTAACCCGGCAATTCGGGAGCGGGGGAGCCCCCTATTAAGCGCCACGATACGAATACTTGCATTATAACGCCCTCTCCTCGACAGGAAGCCTCCTTCTCGATACCTATCAAGATATGTGTCGTGGATGCCCACGCAGGATTTGCCGACTGTTTCCCCGGTTTCCGCTGGACGTGTCCACCTTAACGTATGCAACATTGTTGTAACTCGGGCCCGAGGGCCAAGATTCCCCTTTAATAACAATCTACAGATGTAGTGCTATATTCTTTCACCTGTTTTGCATTCCTCATTGTGATATCAGTCCCTCAGTAAAGAGAATGAATCTGAAGATGAAACAAGCCTTGAGTTTAGATGCCAAGAGTGCTCCGTTCTTTGACTGGTAAATGTTAGCATAATGCCAATGCCCTCCTCAAACTCCTCGAGAGAGTCTAAGTACAGCCTGAAGAGAGAAGGGACTCGCTGAGCACCCTATGGGCTGATGACTGCACCCTAACCCGGGCCGTTGCCTGGGTACTGAGTGACTTTCAGACTCATCTCCCAAAACTATCACTCATTCTACATCAAGGCTGTTCCGCCTATACCGATTATTTCTACCTACCCGAGCTCCTGGAAAACTCAAAAGTCGCCGACCCGCAGTCTCGGCAGCTACCAGTGTCTCTACCTATCTCTGTGCCGCAAATGAGATTGTAGAGGACTTCCTGGAATCGCACACCAATATTGACTCGGGGTGGCTGCGCAACAGCCCCTGAACCCCTGAATTGTGGTTGCCGTGCCAGCAGTTGTTGACGGCAACTGGCCTCTGTGGCTTACACCCCATAAATATTTCGGTAATTCTTACCGGAAAGAGTCACCTTTCCTGCCAGCAATTGCGAGTTCAACCCGTAGCATCTGCCTGGCTACTGTTTTCTGATGTGCCCTCAATATTGTGTTTTTGTTTGGTGTGGTTTGGTCAGCGCACCTGTTCAACATTCTCAAGCACCTTATACGCTGAACAAAAGCTGAAGGCCTCAAAGAACACACGTTGATTGCGATTATCAAAATGGCCAACCACAACCACCAAAACTTTGACGCCCGGCTCAACTTTGCGAGCGAAATTCTAAGA